>Ga0307408_100000003_pt1 | contig 618438 bp, 556 predicted proteins | sample 322Cmetagenome_FD_202116 | JGI IMG/M metagenome (GOLD analysis project Ga0307408, IMG submission 202116) | Maize rhizosphere microbial communities from greenhouse at UC Davis, California, United States - 322HYB-C-3 | ecosystem: Host-associated > Plants > Roots > Rhizosphere > Soil | place...
CGTCGTCTCGCTCACGCTGATTCCTGTGCTTTGCTCCTTCCTGTTGAAACCCGCCGCCGGCCAAGCTCACACCGACGGCTGGCTCGTCACCCGCCTCAAAAAACTCCTTCGCGCCACCTCGCTGCGCGTCGCGCTCGACCACCCGTTGCCCGTGCTTGTCCTCGTCGCCGTCGGCATGGCCGGCGCGTTCCTCCTCTATCCGAAAATGGGCAAAGATTTCCTGCCCGCCTTCCGCGAAGAGACCGCGCTCATCGCCGTCACCTCGGCCCCCGGCACTTCGCTCGAAGAGATGAACCGCATCGCCGACGTCATCGAAACCCAGATCCTCGCCGTGCCCGAAGTCCGCCTCGTGGGCCGCCGCCTCGGACGCGCCGAACGCGGCGACCACGTCGTGCCCGTTTCCACCGCCGAGTTCGACGTGGACTTTCGCGCCTCCGCCGACGGCGCGCCGGTCCGCACCCGCGCCGAAATCCTCGCCGACCTCAATCGCCGCCTCAAAACCGTGCCCGGCACGTTCTCCGTGATCGGCGGACCGCTCGCCGACCGCATCGGCCACATGCTCAGCGGCGTCTCCGCGCCCGTTGCCATTAAGATCTTCGGACCCGACCTCGACACGCTCCGTCGTCTCGGCACCGAGGTGCAGGCCATCGCCAAAACCATCCCCGGTCTCGCCGACGCCAAACTCGACCAGCAAGCCGTCATCCCGCAACTCCGCATCGAGGCCGACCGCGCCCGCGCCACCGCCTACGGCATCACCCCCGGTGCGATCAACGATCAGCTCAGCGGACTCGTCGGCGGCAAGGAGATCGCCGAGCTCCGCGACGGACAACGCGCCCTCAATCTCGTCATCCGCCTCCCGCACACCTGGCGCGACACGCCGGAGAAAATCGCCAGCATCCCCGTCGAAACCGGCACCGGCCAGCGTATCCCACTCTCCGTCGTCGCCGACGTGCGCGAAGCGACCGGCCCCAACGTCATCTTCCGCGAAAACAGCCAGCGCCGCTTCACCGTCGCCATCAAGCCCACCGTCCGCGACGTCGGCGCGCTCGTCGAACGTCTCCAATCCAAAGTGCGCGAAACGGTTCAACTGCCCGAAGGCTACTGGGTCTCCTACGAAGGCGAGTTCCAGGCGCAGCGCGACGCCACGCGCCGCATCGCGCTCTTCAGCGCCGTCGTTTTCGCCGTGATCGTGTTTCTGCTCTACGGCTACTTCCAGAGTGCGTCGCTCGCGTTTCAGGTTATGCTCAACATCCCGCTGGCGCTCATCGGCGGACTCGTCTTCACCTGGCTCAAGGTGGACAACATCAGCATCGCCACGCTGGTCGGTTTCATCGCCGTCGGCGGAGTCGCCGCTCGCAACGGCATCATGATGCTCTCCCACTACCTGCATCTCATGAAACACGAAGGTGAAGGTTTCACCCGCGAGATGGTCATTCGTGGCACGCTGGAGCGCATGGTGCCCGTGCTGATGACCGCACTCGCCGCCGGCATCGCGTTGATTCCGCTCGTCCTCGCCGGAGACCAGCCGGGCAAAGAAATCCTCCACCCGGTCGCCGTGGTGATCGTGGGCGGACTCATTTCATCGACCCTCCTCGATTTTCTGGTGACTCCGGCGATCTTCTACCGCTTCGGCCGCAAAGCCGCCGAACACGCCCTCCAACGAAACACCGCCGCCGCGCAGTGAACTTTTCCCGTAGCCGCGAGCGCCAGCGAGTGGCCAGAACCACTCGCTGGCGCTCGCGGCTACGACTCAAATCCATCTCATCCCCAATCCAACGCCTCATGAAAATCGCAATCCTCCGCATCCTCACGCTCACCGCCCTCGCCTTCATCGCCCCTGTCGCCAACGCCCACGAAAAAATCGCCTCCGGTCCCAACCGCGGACGCCTCATCACCTCCGTCACGCCGCACGCCGAGTTCTTCGTGACCGCCGACCGCAAGGTGCAGATCACCTTCGTCGGCGCGGACGGCAAACCCGTCGCCCCCGCCGACCAAGTCGTCGTCGTAATCGCCGGCGACCGCTCCGCCCCGACCAAGCTCACGTTCACCAAGACCGGCAACGTGTTGCTCTCCGACACCACGCTCCCCACCGGCAACGATTTCCCCACCGTCGTGCAGATCAAGACCACCCCCGAAGCCAAACCCGTTTACGCCCGCTTCAACCTGAACACCTCGATCTGCGGCGAATGCCAAAACGCCGAATACGCCTGCGTGTGCGGACATTGAAGCAAAGCAGCGGCCTCTACTACACCGCGCCGTTGGGAATCTTGGGCGGCTGGCTCACGATAGTCTTGATGGTATCGGCGGGCGGGCGATGCGTGCTCACGAGAATAACCTCTTCATCACCGAAATTTCGCGCAACCTCTACGAACCGCTTCGCAAAAATGAATAACCTCCTGCGTTCAACCCTCGCCTGTATCTTTGCACTCATCGCTTTCGGAGCACGAGCGGCAACTTGGGACTGCGAGATCAAGCCGAAGGCATCTGATAACTTCACCAAGGCGGAATTCCGCCTGTGGCTTGATGACGGAGCTCCCGCCCCGCGCGCGCTTCTGGTGGTCCTCCCCGGTTATCAAGGTGACGGACGCGGCAACGCCACCAACGCGTCTTGGCAGTCCTTTGCCCGCAAGCACAAGCTCGGCATCCTCGGCGTGAAATTCCAGTGCCAGGAGAACGGTCCCTCTTACCACTCCGTCGAGGGAGGTAGTGGCGATGCGCTCTTCGCCGCTTTGCGCAAGCTCGCCACCGACAGCAAACAACCCGCCGTCGCCGATGCGCGCCTGCTCGTCTGGGGCCACTCCGCCGGCGGCCAGGTTGCCTACGGTCTCGGCTGCTTCAAGCCCGACCGCATCATCGCCTTCGCCGCCATCAAAGGCGGTTACTACAACAGCAAGTTCAACCCGCGCGTCCGCCAAATCCCCGCGATGTTTTTCATTGGAGAAAAGGACGAGGATTTTCGCCGTGAAAACATCACCAAGGTTTTTGAGGACAACCGTGGCTCCGGCGCGCTGTGGTGCATCACCATTGAGCCGAAGGCCGGCCACGAGGTCGGCAAGGTCAACAACGTGATCCTCCCGTTTTTCGAGTCGTGCCTGGCCCTGCGTCTGCCTGCTTCCGTCGGCGGCCCGCTCAACTCACTCGACTCGGCGAAGGGCTGGACCGGTCTGCGCGACAACTTCGAACTTAAGCCCCCCAGGACTGACTCCGGGGTGAGCCGAACAAAGACCATCTGGCTCCCCGACGAGACCACCGCCAAGGCTTGGCAGACCCTTTCTCGCGGGCTCTAATTCTACTTTGGTAAATTTGGTTTATCCCCGTAGGCCGCGAGCTTGCTCGCGCTCCGAACCGCGCCTGCAAGCAGGCTGCCTACCTTCGGAAAAACGAAACGTGTCCTCAATTTACCAAAGTAGAACTAAGCGGTGCTCCGTTAAGTTCTGCCCGAGGTAATCGGCTGACGGGCCCGGAGATCTCGTGAATCTCTATGCCTGGCTTCGCCCTACCGATGATAAGAAGTCCGTGCCCCCGCGCCGGAGACCACGATGAGCCTGCATCAGAACTTAACGGAGTAGTGCCAAGCGGCGCTCCTCTCACAGCCCTTTGTCACTTAATAAGTGACAAACTTATCCGATCGGTTCCGGCCAACAAATCCCCTTGTCCGGCCCGTCCGTTTGACGCTTGGTGTAACCTTTTAATTTAAAGCCATGTCCACTTCCGTCGAAAACGTCGTCATCATCGGCACTGGTTGCGCCGGCCTCACCGCCGCCATCTACACCGGCCGCGCCAACCTCAACCCGCTCGTCCTCGAAGGCCCGCTCCCCGGCGGCCAGCTCACCACCACGAGCGAAGTGGAAAACTTTCCCGGCTTCGCGCATGGCGTCGATGGTTTCCAACTCACGCAAAATATGCGCGAGCAGGCCACGCGCTTCGGCACACGTTTCGAGCAAGCGCTGGTCGCCTCCGTCGATTTCACCGTTCACCCGCGCAAGCTCGTGCTGAGCGACGACCGCGTCGTGTTGGCCAAGTCCGTGATCATCGCGACCGGCGCCTCGCCGCGCATGACCGGCATCCCCGGTGAAAAGGAACTCTACGGCGGCAAGGGCGTGACCACCTGCGCGACGTGCGACGGCGCGTTCTATCGCAAGATGGAAGTCGCCGTGCTCGGCGGCGGTGACAGCGCGGCCGAAGAGGCGCTCTTCCTCACGCGTTTCGCCAGCAAAGTTTACCTGGTTCACCGCCGCGACTCGTTGCGCGCCTCCAAGATCATGGCCGACCGCGCCGTCGCCCACGAAAAGATCCAGATGGTCTGGGACACCGTGCCCGTCGAGGTCCTCGGTGTGAAGGAAGGTGCCGTCAGCGGCCTCAAGGTCCAGAACGTGAAGACCGGCGTTGAATCCGTGTTGCCCGTCAAGGGCGTCTTCGTCGCCATCGGCCACATTCCCAACACCGGCCCGTTCACGCCCGCCATCAACGTCGACGAAGGCGGCTATTTTAAACCGGTCAACGGCTCGCAGGTGCAGACCAACGTCCCCGGGGTTTACGTGGCGGGTGACTGCTCCGACCACGTTTACCGCCAGGCGATCACCGCCGCCGGCATGGGTTGCCAGGCCGCCATCGAGGCCGAGCGCTGGCTCGCCGAACACGGCGGTTAAGCACATCCAAGCATCTTTGGGCTTTCACTGTGCGCGGGTTCACAGTGAAATGCCCTCACATGGCCGAGCCTTCACCCGCTGCATCCGAACTCGTCGCGCTGTCCAGTGAATGTGAACGTCTGAAGGCTGCCCTTGCCCAGAGTGAGGACAAGCAGCGCATCCTCTTCGACAGCAATCCGCTCCCTGTGTGGGTTTACGATTGGAAGACCTTCGCGTTTCTTGCGGTCAACCAGGCGGCCATCCGCACCTACGGCTACACGCGCGAAGAGTTTCTCGCGCTGACGATCCGCGACATTCGCCCGCCGCATCACGTGCCGGCGCTCGAACGCTACATTGCGAGCCTTTCTCCGGATCAGGCCGCTTCCGGCGTTTGGACCCATCAAAAAAAAGACGGCACCGAGATGATCATGGAGGTCTTCTCCCATGGCATCACTTACAACGGGCGCTCGGCACGCCTCGTGGTCGAAATCGATATCACCGCCCGCTCCGCCGCCGAGGAAAGCCTCCGCCGCAGTGAAGAGCGTTTTCAGCTCGTTTCACGCGCCACCAGCGACGCGGTGTGGGACTGGGATCTTGTCACGAATCAGATCTGGTGGAGCGACGGTTTCTGCACGCTCTTCGGTTATCCCCGCAACGAGATTTCATCAGAGGTTTCGTGGTGGGCGGATCGCATCCACCCCGATGATCGAAACCGCGTTTACACGTCCATTCACCAAGCGACGACCTCCGCTTCACCGGCACCCTGGACTGAAGAATACCGCTATCGTCGCAAGGACGGCGCCTATGCCATCGTTGAAGACCGCGGGCACGTGATCCACGATGCCTCCGGAAAAGCGATCCGCATGGTCGGCGGGATGACCGACATCACCGAGCATAAAAAACTGCTCACCCAGTATCTTCGCGCGCAGCGCATGGAAAGCATCGGCACTCTCGCCGGCGGAATCGCCCACGACCTCAACAACGTGCTCGCCCCGATTTTGATGTCGGTCGAGCTCATGCGCATGACCGCCACCGACGCCGGCGCGCTGAAGCTCATCACCACGGTCGAGCAAAGCGCCCGCCGGGGAGCCGACCTCGTCCGCCAGGTCCTCACCTTTGCCCGTGGGATCGACAGCGGCCAGCGCGTGGCCATCAAAGTCGAGCACCTCCTCAAGGACGTCGCCCGCATCGCCACCGAAACGTTTCCCCGCGCCATTCGCACCGAGGTGCATCTGGGCCGCGATCTGTGGGCCGTCAGTGGTGATGCCACCCAGCTCCATCAGGTGTTGCTCAATCTCGTCGTGAATGCGCGCGACGCCATGCCCGACGGAGGCGTGCTCTCCCTCGCCGCTGAAAACGCAACCATCGACAGCCAATACGCCGCCACCAGCCGCGATGCCAAACCCGGGGCTTACCTCTGCGCCAGCATCACCGACACCGGCTGCGGCATCCCGGCCGATAAAATCGAACGCATTTTCGAACCCTTTTTCACCACCAAGGACGTGGGCAAAGGCACCGGCCTGGGCCTTTCGACAGCCCATGCCATTGTCGGCGGACACGGCGGGTTCATCACCGTCACCAGCGAGCAAAATAAGGGCAGCACCTTCAAAGTCTTCTTACCGGCCGACCCCAGCCTGCGCGCACCGGAGACAACCACGTCGGCGGTGGCCGACCTGCCCCGCGGTCACGGTGAAGTCGTTCTCGTGATCGACGATGAGGAATCCATTCTCACCATCACGCAACAGACGCTGGAGGCCTTTGGCTACCGGGTGATTGTTGCGCACGACGGCGCCGAGGCCATTGCCCTTTACGCGCAAAATCGCGATACCATCACCGTCGTGATCACGGACATGGTCATGCCCATCATGGATGGCGTCGCCACCATCAACGCCCTCATGCGCATCAATCCGCGTGTCCTCATCATCGCGGCGAGCGGGCTCAACGCCAACGGTCGTGTGGCCAAGGCGGCCAATGCCGGCGTCAGCCATTTCCTTCCAAAGCCCTACACGGCCGAGACCCTGCTCATCACGTTGCGCGACGTCCTGCGCCCGTAATCGGCCCCTCCAGCCGTATCCGCGCCGTCGAACGTAGCAGCCGAGGTAACGAGGCTGGTGCGGCGGTGATCGGAGGAACCCAGCCTCGTTACCCTCCCGTGCCACGTCGGCATCCCGCCATGCCATCCCCGGCCTCTGCTGCGCGTTAATAATGCGCATCAGCAGCCCGATTAAAGCACACGCCTGCTATGCGTAAGCCTTCCATCAATTGAAGCTTATGGAAACATCGCCAAAGCGGGTCGCTGGCTTCTTTAGAATTATTCCAATTTACACTTGCGCCTTAGAATCATTCCAATTGGTTGTCCGCTCAGACCATGTCCACCCACGCGATTCACTCCGACGCCCTTGCGCAAAAGCTCGCCGACAGCGGCCTGCGCAACACCCCCCAGCGCGAGGTCGTGTATGACGCTCTTCTCAAAAAGCGCGATCACCCCACCGCCGACGAAGTTTACGCCCGCGTTAAAACCCAGCTTCCCGGCATCTCGCTCGCGACCGTTTATAACTGTCTCGAAACCTTGGTGCAGTGCGATCTCGTGCGCGCCGTAAATTTCGAACGCGGCCCGACTCGCTACTGCCCGCATCTCCATCCGCACGCCCACTTCCACGACGAGACCACCGGCGCCACGCACGACATCGAGCTGCCCGCCGCTCTCCTCGCGAAAATCAAGGCCGTCCTCCCGCCCGGCTATAAAGCCGACGCCCTCGAAATCACCTTCCGCGGCAAAGTCCCCGTGACTCGCTAAAACCCCGGCCCTCCGAGCATCCGACTACTCGCTACTTCCCTTTTCCAACCATGTCCTCCTCCCTCGAAATCCGTGATCTCGTCGTGGCCCTAAGCGCCACCCCCGAAAAGCCCATCGTCAAAGGCCTCAACCTGACGATCAAAACCGGCGAAGTGCACGCCATCATGGGCCCGAACGGCACCGGCAAATCCACGCTGTCCAAAGCCATCGCCGGCCACCCCGACTACGTGATCACCAGCGGCGACGTTCTCCTCGACGGCAAATCGATCCTCGAAATGGAACCCGACGAACGCGCCCGCGCCGGCCTCTTCCTCGCCTTCCAATACCCTTCCGAAATCCCCGGCGTTTCCATCGCCAACTTCCTCCGCGCCGCCGTCCAGGCCCGCATGGCCGAGGGCGAAGAACTCGATGCCACCGGCTACTACAAAAAGCTCTACGGCAAGATGGACCTCCTCAAGATCGACCGTAAGTTCACCTCCCGCTCCGTGAACGAGGGTTTCTCCGGCGGCGAAAAGAAACGCTGTGAAATCCTTCAGATGGCCATGCTTGAGCCCAAGTTCTCCCTCATGGACGAGACCGACTCCGGCCTCGACATCGACGCCCTCAAGATCGTCGCCGAAGGCGTCAACGCCATGCGCGGCGAGGCCCTCGGCGTCCTTCTCATCACCCACTACCAGCGCCTGCTCGACTACATCGTCCCCGACTTCGTGCACGTCATGTATGATGGTCGCATCGTGAAGTCCGGCGACAAAACCCTCGCCCTCGAACTCGAAGCCAAGGGCTACGACTGGGTCAAAACCGAGCTGGCGGCCGTTCCGGCCTGAACGCCCAACACTCAACGCTTAACTCTCAACGCTCAATGACCGACCTGATCTCCGCCCTTAAACGTTCAGCGTTGAACGTTAAGCGTTAAGCGTTTTCCGAGTCCCTCATCGAGCCCCCCACCATGAAGCCACCCATCGAAACCGACACGCTCCCTCCCGCCGACGAAACCGCCGTCAATCCAGTCGGCGGCATCGACCAGGCCGTCGGTGATTTCCAATACGACGTTAACTACGAGTTCGACGCCGGCACCGGCCTCAATGAAAACACCGTCCGCTACATCAGCTCGGTGAAGAAAGAGGCTCCGTGGATTCTCGAATTCCGCCTCAAGGCGCTGAAGACGTTCCTCGAAAAGCCCATGCCCACGCACTGGGCCACGACGGACCTCAACAACATCGATTTCGACAAAATCCGTTACTACCTCTCGCAGGGCCAGAAGCCCAAGCGCACGTGGGACGAGGTGCCCGACGACATCAAAAAAACCTTCGAACGACTCGGCATCCCCGAGCAGGAGCGCAAGTTCCTCGCCGGCGTCGAAGCCCAGTTCGACTCCGAAGCCGCGTATTCGAATATCAAAGACATCGTCGCCAAGCAGGGCGTCATTTTCTGCAACTCGACCGAGGCCCTTCGCGAGCACCCCGAGATCTTCAAAAAGTTCTTCGGCAAGGTCATTCCCACCGGTGACAACAAGTTCTCCGCGTTGAACAGCGCGGTCTTCTCCGGCGGCTCCTTCATCTACGTGCCGCCCGGCGTGAAAGTCGCCCAGCCCCTCCAAGCCTATTTCCGCATCAACGCGGAAAACTTCGGCCAGTTCGAGCGCACCCTCATCATCGCCGACGAGGGTTCCGAGGTCGTCTACATGGAAGGCTGCACCGCCCCCAAGTTCTCCACCTCCACGCTCCACTCCGCCGTGGTCGAACTCGTCGCGCTCAAAGGCGCCAAGATCCAATACATCACCGTCCAGAACTGGGCCAACAACGTGTTCAACCTCGTCACCAAGCGTGGCGTCGCCCACGAAGACGCCGAGATCAAGTGGATCGACTGCAACATCGGCAGCCGCCTCACCATGAAATACCCCGGCGTTGTCCTGAAGGGCAAACGCGCCCGCGGCGAAGTCGTCTCCATCGCCCTCGCCAACGACGGCCAGCACCAGGACACCGGCGCCAAGATGATCCACGCCGCCGATGACACCACGTCCGTCATCGTCGCCAAGTCGATCTCCGTCGGCCAGGGCCGTTCAACCTACCGCGGACAGGTTCACATCCCGAAGCACCTCAAAGGCTGCAAAAACAACACCGAGTGCGACGCGTTGCTGATCAACACGAACAGCCGCACCGACACCTATCCCGCCATCACCGTGCGCGGCGACACCCATGCCGTGCAGCACGAAGCCAGCGTGTCCAAGGTCAACGAAGAGCAGATCTTCTACATGCAGCAACGCGGCCTCACCGAAGCGCAGGCGATGAGCCTCGCCGTCAACGGCTTTGTGAACGACCTCGTCCGCCAATTCCCCATGGAATACTCGGTCGAGCTCAAGCGCCTCATCGACCTCGAAATGGAAGGGTCGGTCGGCTAAGCCGACCGAAATGACCAATGCCCAATGTCCAATGACCAACGAGTCGGCGGACATCGGGGTATTCCATTGGTCATTGGTCATTGAACATTGGTCATTCAGCGAAATTCAAAACATGTCCGTCACCGCACTCTCCCCCGCGCCCACCGAAGGCCTCTCCTCCGTCCGTTTTGCGCAGCACCTCTCGCAACGCAGCTACCTGCCCGCTTGGTGGCTCGAAGCCAAAAAGGCAGCATGGAACCAGTTCAACGCCCTCCCGATGCCGTCGCGCACCGACGAGACCTGGCGTTTCAGTAACATCCAAACCCTCGACCTGGAAGGTTTCGAGCTCCCCGAGGACGCCTCGCAACACATCCCCAACCTCTCCGACTTCCCCCACGCCGCCGAGATCATCTTCTCCAACCGCCAGCTCGTCTCCCGCAGCGCCGTCCCCGCCGATCTCCTCGCCAAGGGTGTCATTTTCGCTCCGCTCGACGAAGCCCTGCGCAACCACGGCGACCTGGTCCGCCAATATTTCCAAAAACTTCCTGCCAACCTCGGCTCGGAAAAATTTGTCGCCCTCAACACCGCCTTCACCGGTGCCGGCGCCTTCCTCTTCGTCCCCAAAGGCGTCGAGATCGCCCAGCCCTTCGTCGTCCAACACACCCTCTCCGGCGCCAACAAGGCCACCTTCCCGCACACGATCATCGTGCTCGCGGAAAACGCCAAGGCGACCCTCGTCGAGTTTTTCGTGTCGGCCGACAAATCCCGCCACCTTGCCTCGGGCGTAAACGACCTTCATGCCGCCGCCGGCGCGCAGCTCACCTATGTCGGTGCGCAAAACTGGTCGGCCAACACGCTCGCGTTCCAGACCAACTCCATCGTCGCCGAACGCGACGCCAAGGTGCTCTCGCTCAACCTCCACCTCGGCGGACGCCAGGCGCGCCACGAATCTCACAGCCGCCTGCTCGGCCCGGGCGCCCACTCCGAGATGCTCGCCCTCACCGTCGCCACCGGATCCCAAGAGTTCGACCAGCGCACGCTCCAGACGCACGTCTCGCCGAACACCACGTCGAACCTCCTCTACAAAAACGCGCTCCTCGACACCGCGAAGACCATCTTCTCTGGCCTGATCATCGTCGAACCCGACGCGCAGAAAACCGACGCCTACCAGAAGAACCGCAACCTGATGCTCTCCGACGAGGCCGAGGCCCACAGCCTCCCCGGCTTGGAGATCCAAGCCAACGACGTGAAGTGCAGCCACGGCTCGACCAGCTCCCGCATCGAACCCGAACAGGAATTCTATCTCCAAGCCCGCGGCATCGATCCCAAGTCCGCCAAGCAGATGCTCGTCTTCGCCTTCTTCGAGGAAGTTCTCAACAAACTCGAAAACGAAGACCTCCACGTCTCCCTCCGCACGCTGATCGAATCCAAGTTCAAAAAGTAATAATCTGGAACTCAGGAACTCATGAACGATCCGCTTCGGGTAACTCCGATTCCTGATTTCCTGAGTTCCAGATAAATTATTCCGCCCCACCCATGAGCTCCAAAGAACGCACGCTTTCCCGCGACGTCGTCGCCACCCAGATTCCCTCCGGCGACAAACACACGCTCTTCGCCAACACCAAGCTCTTCATCCACCAGACGCTCGGCGGCACCTACACCGTGCAGACCGACTTCGGCCTCTTCCGCATCGACGGCAAGGACGGTGACGCCATCGACGAGCAAGTCATCACCGACACAGTCGACTCCGCCACCCTGGCCGACGGCGCGCCCGATCCCGAAGCCGTGTGGGACCAACTCAAGAAGGTTTACGACCCGGAGATTCCCGTAAACATCGTGGATCTCGGCCTCGTTTACTCGATGGACGTCTCCAAACGCGACGAAGGCGGCTACAAAGTCGATGTTGCCATGACGCTCACGGCCCCCGGCTGCGGCATGGGACCGGCCATCGCCGAAGACGCGAAGGGCAAGATCCTCCTCGTCCCCGGCGTCGCCGCCGCCGACGTCCGCATCACCTGGGAACCCGCTTGGAATCAGTCCATGATTTCCGAAGAGGGTAAAATGAAGCTCGGTCTGATCTGAGTAGGCCGCCTGCTCGCAGGCGCTCCGTCCCCCTGGAGCCCGGACCTCCCGGTCCGGGCCTTTTTTGTTCCCACACGAATCGAAAAGTAAGGCAGCCCTCCAACCTAGCACAGCCAACTACTTGCCAAGCTAAATCGGTCCTCCTTGTCTCGACTCGTGCCTCTACCTGTCGTGCTCGCATCCGTGCGCTCTTGGTCGGAATTCACCGCCGCAGTCGTCCCGCTCAACGACACCGACAAAGGCGCCGCCTTCGAACATCTCGTCGCCCACTACCTGCGGACCGATCCCATCTACCGAGCCAAACTCGTTCATGTCTGGCTGCTCAGTGAGGTCCCACCCGAGTTATACGCCCGCCTGCGCCTGCCCGCTCGCGACATGGGCATCGACCTCATCGCCGAAACCCACACCGGCGAATTCTGGGCCATCCAAGCCAAGTTCCGCGCCGACACCGATGCCACGATCCCCTTCGGCGAATTGGCCACCTTTTCCTCCCTCGCCTTCCACGTCTGCGCCGGCTCATTCACCTACGCGCTCGTCTGCACCACCACGGCGCGCATCACCCACACGCTCGCCAACCTGCCGAACCTCGGTGAGCTCACCGCCGAAACCTGGTCCACCCTGCCCTCCGAGTTTTTCGCTTCGTTTGCCGCACCGGCAACCACCACCCCACCCGCTCGTCCCAAGCCCCGCCCACCCCGCGACCACCAGTCAAAGGCCATTGTGGCCGCCGTCACCTACTACGCCGATCCCGGACAAACCCGCGGTAAACTGATCCATCCCTGCGGCTCGGGCAAAAGCCTCACCGCCTACTGGATCGCCCGCGCACTCGACGCCCGCCGCGTGCTCATCGCCGTGCCCAGCTTGGCCCTCGTCCGGCAAACCCTCGAAACCTGGATGACCGAGGCCGTCGCCGACGCCCGCCCCGTGGACTGGCTCTGCGTGTGCAGCGACGACGAGGTTGCCGACGTGGACAACGAAGCCCTCGTCGCCCACGTCCACGAACTCGGCATCCCCTGCGACACCGATCCCGCCAAACTCGCCGACCACCTCCGCACCGCCCAGGCCCGCCCCGGCCTGCTCGTCGTCCTCACCACCTACCAAAGCTCGCCCGTCCTCGCCACCGCCGCCCGCGACGCCGGCACCGCCTTTGATTTCGCGGTCTTCGACGAAGCCCACAAAACCACCGGCAAAAGTTCCAGCTACTACGCCCACCTCCTCCACGACGAAAACCTCCCGCTTCCCCGCCGCCTCTTCATGACGGCCACGGAACGCCGCTTCGCCTCCAGCCGCTCCGACGACATCGTCTCGATGGACAACCCCGCGCTCTACGGCGAGACCATCGACCTGCTCACCTTCAAGGCCGCCATCGCCGCCACCGATCCCATCCTCTGCGACTACCGCTTGCTCACCATCGGCGTGCGCGAGTCCGAGGTAAAAGCCCTCGTCGCCGACAACCGCTGGCTCGACCTCGGCCCCGACGGACTCGACGAAGTCACCTCACTCGCCCTCGCCAGCCTCGTCGCCCTGCGCCGCGCCACCGCGCTCCACGGCGTCCGCCACACCGTCTCGTTTCACAGCAGCATCGCCCGCGCCTCCCGCTTCCGCGAACTCTGCAACCGACTCAACGACCACCTCGCCACGGAATCGCCCGTCACCGCCTACCACGTGTCGGGCAAAATGGGCAGCGCCGCGCGCCAACGGGAACTGGATGCATTCCTCAACGCCACGCCCTCGCTCGTGACCAACGCCCGCTGCCTCACCGAAGGCGTGGACGTCCCCGGCATCGACTGCGTCTTCTTCGCCGACCCCAAAGGCAGCACCATCGACATCGTCCAAGCATCCGGCCGTGCCCTGCGCCTCGATCCGAAGTCCGGCAAAAAACTCGGTTACATCCTACTCCCGCTCGTCGTGCCGGATGGTGCGACACCTGAAGACATCGCCGAAAGCAGCGCCTTCAAATTCGTCCTCTTCGTGCTGCGAGCCCTGGCCGCCCACGACGAACGCATCATCGAATGGTTCCGCGCCACCGCCGAAGGTCGGGCGCCCGAAATCGACGGCTTGGTAAGATTCGACTTTGGAAACGTCATCTCTCCGCTAGGCGTGAACGCCACAGAGTTTGCCAACCAGATAGAAGTGCGCTGCTGGGCGAACGTAGCGAGATTAGCGTATCGCCCTTACAAAGATGCAGTCGCATTTGCCCATAAACTCGGCCTGAAAAGCCAAGGTCAATGGAATGCTTATCATCGCAATCCTTCCAATAGATGGCCTGCGGATATTCCAAAATCACCAGATAAGTCATACGCGTATACCGGATGGTCCACATGGGGTAATTTTTTTGGGACATTGGCGGTTTCCACGAAAATTAAAAACTTTAGGCCGTTCGATGAGGCACGGCTTTGGGTTCGAACGCTGCGGCTGAAATCTAGCCAGGAGTGGTATCAGTTTTGCGCGGGAAAATATACGATAGGAATTGGTATGCGGCCTGATGACATTCCCTTCGTTCCACCCAAAACGTATAAGAATTCAGGCTGGACCGACTGGACAGATTTCTTGGGTGCCGACTGGCGCCCCTACCCCGAAGCCCGCGCCTTCGCCCACTCGCTCAAACTCAAAGGCCAGCAACACTGGAAAGCCTACGCCGCCGGCAAGCGGCCCGATCTTCCGCCCATCCCGGAGGACATCCCCAAATCCCCCGCCGCCGCTTACGTTGACCACGGTTGGATCAGCTGGGGCGATTGGCTCGGCAACGGCCAGATCGCCTCGACCAAACGCGCCTACCTGCCCTACGTCGAAGCCCGCGCCGTCGTCCACGCCCTCGGCTTCACCGCTCGCCGTGAATGGAACGCCTTCACCGACGACAAAACCCGCTTCCCCGCCAACCTGCCCGTCCGTCCCCACCAGACCTACGCCGATTCCGGCTGGGTGGATTGGAGCGATTGGCTCGGTTGCCCCATTGTCGAAAAGCCGCGCAAAAAACGCACCAACGCCTACCGAGACTTCGAATCCGCCCGCGCGTTCGTTCAAGCCCTCAACCTCGGCGGCTCGCTTAACTGGCCCCGCTACATCCGCGGCGAGTTCCCCGACAAACCACCCAAGCCCACCGACATCCCCGCCAGTCCGCGCAACGTCTATCGCGACCAGTGGCAAGGCTGGGGCGACTGGCACGGCACCGGCAACATCGCCCCGGTCTCCCGCCAGTTCCGCCCCTTTGACGAAGCTCGCGCTTTCGCGCGCACCCTTGATCTGCGTGGCAGCGAAGACTGGCGCGCTTGGTGGCGATCCAATCGGCCGGCCGATCTGCCATCCAATCCCGCGGCCACTTACGCCAAAGACGGCTTCACCACCTGGCCCGACTTCCTCCGCCCGTAGCATAGTCGTCCCCTCAGTAATCACGTCAGGAAATCACACACGCACCGCCACCGTTGCCGATTGAGCACGGTCGCCGCATATCCGGACCCCCATCTGCGATTAGCAGATGCCTCCGCACCACTGCGGAGGCGATTAGCCGGAGCTTCACCCCCAAGAATCGCCACGTTGGGCGATTCATTAGTGGTGAAAAAAATCCGAACTCCTACTTCGAGCTACCTCGTCAACGGCACTGCCGCCTTCGCCTTTTTGAGCGCGCTCGCCGCGGCCGCGTAGCCGCCGCCCGAGCCGTCCACGAAGTGGAAATGTTGCCGGCCGCGCACGAAGACCAGGCATGTCATCCGGCACTCCTCCGACACATCGAGGCCATACCAAATGCGCCCTTCGGCCACCGCGGCATCGAGCTTCTCCCGCAACCGCGCCAATGCCTCCGGCCCCGCCGCCACCACCATGCGCAACGCGTCATCGAGCTTCTCAAAATCCGTATTGGCTGCCGCGTCGTCTTTGTAACGTCCCCAATCCACCCCGGCGAACTTCACCTTGCGCGCCATGATCAGCCGCCCCACGGCCGTCTCGAACCGCACCCGCAACTTTCGCCAACACGACGGGTTCGCCCGCCCGTCACGCACCCGCGCCTCGCCTTCCAATTCGGCCGCATCACGCGCAAGTTTCAACGTCCCCGCCGACACCGGTCGGCGCTCCATCACCGGCCCCAACACCGCCTCCACCTCGCGCAACACCGTCGCCAATTCGGCCCGGCCAGCGTCGCCTTTCTGGCGTGATTCCACGATCAAAGCCGCCACCCCACCCTGCACCGGTCGCACGCCTTGCCAACGGCATTCCAATCCACCGAAATCCGCCTCGCCCCCGTCTTCGTTTCCATCGACGCGATCCACACGCGCATCGCCGCCCTTGAGCCACGCGTCGGCCAACGCCGCCGCCCCGCCCATGAACGCGGCTTGGTGAAATCCCTCCGACATACGCACGCGCCCGACCCGCAATTCCGCTCCCGCCTCGCGCAACGCCCGGACCGACACCAGCCCGGCGCGCATCTCCAGACCCAACGCCTCGCGCACCATCCGCACCGTCCCCGCCAGCGCCGCCTTCGCCGCATCACGCTCGGCCGATCCCACCAGCAACATCGCGCCGTCCCCGCCAAAGATAAACGGCAGGTCCTCGCGATGACACGCATTGAGCACCGCCGTGATGCACGCCGCCCCGGCCAGGTTGACGTCCTTATAACGCCCGTCGGCGATGGCCTTGGTGGACATGCACACATCGGCGCACACCAACCACCCCTCGTCAGGTGCGAGCTCCAGCCGCCCGCCACGCAACAGAGACGCCAACCCCGCGCTCTCCGGCAAACTCCGATAAAACGCTGAAGTCATACCAACTCCGGTGACACCGGCACGAAGCTCCACTTCGCCGCCGAAAAAAGCCCACGGTCGCTCAGCTTCAGATCAGGTATCACCAACAACGCCATAAACGACAGCGTCATGAACGGTGCATCGAGTTTTGACCCGAGCCGCTTCACCGTCCGATCCAACTTCGTGTAAAGCTTGGCCGCCGACCTCCCCTCCACCGCCGACATCAACCCCGCGATCGGCAGCGGCAGCACCGCCTTTACCCGCGGTCCCACCACGCTCAATCCACCGCGCTCCGCGATCACCAGGTTTACCGCCGCCGCGAGCGACACGTCGTCCACACCCACCGCCACGATGTTGTGCGAATCGTGCGCCACCGACGACGCCAGCGCGCCCGCCTTTAAGCCAAACCCGCGAATAAAGCCCACCGCCACCGGTGCCTTCGGCGCGTAGCGGTTCACCACCGCGATCTTCAACACATCGTGCCTCACGCCGATCTGCGACGCCGGCAGCGTCAGGTGCTTCGTGACGAGTTGCCCGTTGAGCGCCTGAATCACGTTCACCGTCTCGCCCGCAACCTCGACCACGAAATCGGCCGCCTTCACCGGCTTCGCCTTGAACTTGTTGGCGATTTTTGGCGCCAGCCGCTTCAGACGCGTGCGCCCATCCGACGCTACACACTCTCCACCGATATACGTCCGCTCCACGCGAAACCGCTTCCAGCCGTCCACCACGATAAAATCCGCCGCCTCCCCTTCGCGCAGCAACCCGACCGTGAGCCCGTAGTGTTCGACCGGGTTCACCGATGCCGCGCGCAACACATCGAATTTGTCCGCGCCCGTCGCCAGAGCCCGCCGCACATGTTCGTCTAGGTGGCGCTGGGTCAGCAGGTCGGGATGCAAGTCATCGCAGCAAAACATGCAGCTTTGCGGATGCGATTTCAGCAACGGAGCCAGCGCATCAAAGTTGCGCGCGGCCGAGCCCTCGCGAATCAAGATCTTCATCCCGGCCGCCAGTTTGTCCCGCGCCTCCTTGATCGTGAAACACTCGTGGTCCGTCGTCGGCCCCGCCTTCGCGTAAGCTTTGGCTTGTTCGCCGCGCAGCCCGGGCGCGTGACCGTCGATCTGTTTTCCTTCGTGCCGAGCCGCCTCGATCATCGCCATCAACTCGGGATCTCCTCCGAGCACGCCGGGGAAGTTCATCACCTCGGCTAGATAGCGGACATCCTTGCGCGCGAGCAACCGCGCCACCGCCGCCGAATCGAGCCTTGCGCCGGCGGTCTCAAAGGTTGTCGCCGGCACGCAGGATGGCGCGCCAAAGTTGAACTTGAGCGGCGAACGTTTCGCGTCGGCCAGCATGTAGCGCACGCCGGCCTCGCCGAGGACATTGGCGATTTCGTGCGGATCGGACACCGTCGCCACCGTGCCGTGAATCACCGCGAGCCGGGCAAACTCCGACGGCGGCAGCAGCGAACTCTCGATGTGGATATGCGCATCGACCAGCCCCGGCATGATCAGGCGTTTTTCCTTCACGCGTTCGTCGCTCCGGATGGCCGTGATGCGGCCGTTGCGCCATTCCACGGTGCCGGGAAAAACCACCCGACGATGCAGATCCACGATTTGTCCGGAGAGTCGTTGCACGCGCACCTTGGTCGTCATGGACAAGGATTTGCCCGTCCACCGCCCGCTTGCAAAACCTGCTTCTTCTTTTCCTGTATTTCGTGTGTTTCGTGGTGAAACCACCGCTCCCCCACGCTCCCGGAATCGAAACCAAGAAACACACCAAATACACGAAACCCAAACCTCCGATTTCCGTGTGTTCAGCGTGTTCCGTGGGCAACAAGGCTGGGTGGATTGAAGACTCGGATTTTATGCCCACGGAACACACGGAAAGCCGATCTGATCCGGGCTTCCGCTTCTTTCGTGTATTTCGTGTGTTTCGTGGTTAACCCATTTCCCGTTCATGATTCCCAACGTCCTCAGCATCGCCGGTGTCGATCCCTCGGGAGGCGCCGGGCTCCTCGCCGACTTGAAGGCGTTCTCCGCCCTCGGAGCCTACGGAACGGGCGTCGTCGCCGCGCTCACCGCGCAAAACACCCAAGGCGTCACCGGCGTGCAGCCCGTGCCCGTCGCCTTCATCGCGCAACAGCTCGACACGCTGTTTGCCGACGTGCGCATCGACGCCGTGAAACTTGGCATGCTCGGCACCGCCGAAGTCGCCGCCACCGTCGCCGCCGCACTGCGCCGCCATGGCGTCCGCCGCCTCGTCATCGACCCGGTCATGGTTTCAAAGAGCGGCCATCACCTGCTCTCATCCGACGCGGTCACGACGTTGAAACGCGAACTGTTTCCGCTCGCCGAAATCATCACGCCCAATCTTCCCGAGGCAGAGGTGCTCTTAAATTTCCCGCCGATCCGCACCCTCGTCGACATGCGCACCGCCGCGCGCGCGTTGCACCAACTCGGCCCGCGCATCGTCCTGCTCAAAGGCGGACACCTCGACGGCCCCGAGAGCGTTGACGTGATCGATGACGGCGTCACGCAGATGGAGCTGCGCGCCGTCCGCATTGCCACGAAAAACACCCACGGCACAGGCTGCACGCTCTCCGCCGCCATCACCGCGCTCCTCCCGCAACACGCCGATCCCATCGACGCGATCCGTGCCGCCAAGGCCTACCTTACGGCCGCCATCGCCGCCTCCGGCGAGCTGTCGGTCGGCTCCGGCCACGGCCCGGTGCATCACTTCCACAATCTGTGGCCTCACCTCGTTCGTGAGCATCCATAAAACCAAGCTCCTCTTCCTTTGCTCGCGCAACCAGTGGCGTTCGCCCACGGCCGAGGCGCTGTTTAAAAGCCACCCGCACTACGCCGCCCGCTCCGCCGGCACGGAAAACGGCGCGCGCATCAAGGTCACCGCCTGCCACCTCGGTTGGGCTGATCTCATCTTCTGCATGGAACGCAAACACGCAGATCGCCTGCGTGAGAAATTCCCCGAGGAAATCCTCGGAAAACCGGTCGTCATTCTGCGTATCCCCGACGATTACCCCGCCGCCCACGATCCCGCCTTGATCGCGCACCTTCGCACCGCCCTTGCCGCCCATCTTCCCGACCTCTGACAACTTCGCCTGAGAACTTGCCAAGCCGCACCCGGCTCGCAACGTAGCCACATATGCATTTCGACAATCTCCAACCCGGTCTGAACGCACCCCTTCCCCGCCTCGACGATGACGAGGATGATGACGACAAGGAGTCCGACGAAACCGCCAAGAAATCCGCCGCTCCCGTCGCGATGCTCATCCAGAAAAAATTTCTCGATGACCGTAAGATTTTCCTCTGGGGCGCCGTGACCGACGAGACCGCCAAGGACATCACCGAAAAGCTCCTCTACCTCGAAGCCAAAGCCCCGGGAAAAGAGATCAATTTCTACATCAACACCCCGGGCGGCTCCATCACCGCCGGCATGGCCGTCTATGACACCATGCAGTTGATCACCTCGCCCATCAACGTGATCGTGACCGGCATGGCCGCCTCGATGGGTTCCATCCTGCTCTCGGGCGCCAAGAAGGGTCGTCGTTTCCTCTACCCGCACTCGCGCGTCCTGATTCACCAGCCGCTGATCTCCGGCCGCATGGTCGGACCGGCGACCGATATCAACATTCAGGCCAAGGAAATGGAAAAACTCCGCTCCGAGCTGAACCAGATCCTCGCCGATGCCTCCGGCCAGCCGATCGAGGTCATCAACCGCGACACCGACCGCGATTTCTACCTCAACGCCAAGGAAGCGATTGCCTACGGTCTGGCCGACAAGGTCGTGACCAAGCTCTAAACAAGTAGCGCAGACTTCCAGTCTACCCTCTGGGATATCCCGGCAGGCTGAGACGCCTGCGTTACTTTCCATTCGCAACCGTCGGCGGCGGCGCGGTCAACTGGCCATATTCAGTGGCCCAGGATAACGCCTGGCGCTCATCCTTGGCCGCGCGCGCGACCTCCAGCGCGGCGGGAAGCCACGCGATCCGCGCCTCCTTCGACAGCAGCGACCCACCTAATAAGCGGCGCCACACGCTCAGCGCGGCGGGCAGATCTTGAGTGTTTTTAAAGTGTCGCGCCGCCTCCGCCGCCAGCGGGGCCTCGGCCAGCGTGAAACTCGCGCGTTTGGCCACCCACGCCAGCGTCCGTCGGGCACCGGAGGAATCTCCGTCCTCGATCTGCAAAGCGGCGGTAGCGAGCGCGACGGCGAGTTGCGAGCCGGTTTTCTCCGAAGCCAACCCGGCCCAGATCGCGCCATTGCGGTCGCCAACGCGGACCAACTCGCGCATGCGCCGGAGCACCACATAGGCGCGCTGCGCGGGCGCCAGCTTGTCGCGGCGCGCCCACTGCTCCGCAAGCGTCACCTTGAACGGGCGATAAAGCGGATCTCCCACCGCCATCGACTGCCAGCTGTATACAGGCACTGAATACGCCGCCGCGTCACCCAGCGTTTCGCCCCGTGCCAGGGATTTCAAAATGAGCTGGGGCTGGTGCGTGAGTTCCAAATAAGGCTCGGTCACGTTGCCAAAGGTCGCCGTAACCCCACGCGCGACCAGCGGACCAACCCAACCGCTGGTCGTGGAACGCACCGTATCGGCCGAAAAACTATGGATATGCAACGCCACCGCCCCGGCCGGGAACTTGAACCCCGGCTGCGCGAAAGGTCCGTTGAGCGCGCCCGCATACCACCCGAAATACAAGGCGGGCATGTCGAGCCGCGCCCACGGCGGCATCGATCCACCCGCGCGCTCCACGTCGCCATCGAAATCCAGCTCCGCCAATTGCTTCGCCGCGTCCTCCAGCCAGCGGTCACCTTGGGCATGCGGACCGCCGATATCGACATAGCTGCGACCGACGAGTCCGGTCTGCTCGGCCTCAAGCGCGTGATCAACCAGCTCGCGTGCATCCTCAAACGTGGGTCCATCGAGCCGGCTTACCTTGACGATCTGGTTCAACTGCAAGGTCGAGGGCCGGTCGTTTTTGAAGAGCGGATTCGGCACGAACGCGATCAGGGGCGGGTTGCTCAAGGCGAGCAGCGCAAGTTCGCCGTCCACCGAAGCCGCGTTGGTCTTGAACACGGGATTGGCCGCGGCCGGAATGGTTTCCGCTGGCAACTGCGGATCATTGACGACCTTCAACGGCACGCCACGGCACACCACGAGGTAGGAGATCTTGTGGCCGGAAATCACATTTTTTTTCCGTCCAACGGCATCCGACAACTCCATGCCGATCGCATCGATCCAGCCGCGCTTCACCAACTCCGCCTGAAAGGGATTGAACAACGTGTCCAAAAAAACCCGCCAGCCGACCGCCTCGGTCATCGGCATGTTCAACGCGATGATGTTGCTCTTCGGCACACCGCGTTTCGCCGCATAATACTCCGCCAGCCGCACCGACTCCGGCTCGTCACTGTTAGCCAGCACGATCACGCGCGCCGCCAAGTCATCCGCGCGCACCGACGCCACTCCGACGAGGAGCGTGAACAGCACACATAGCGGAAACCGTTTCGGCATTCCCGGCAGGTTGTGGTGATCGCGGCCCCGGGCCAATCATGAACTCCTTGCGTTGCCACCGGCGGGATGAACCGCCACGTTCGCGGGCCTCGACATGAGCGACATCGAATTTCTGCGACCGCGCACCTATCTCGCCAGCCTTCGCCCTCTGGGCGTGTGGACGTTGCTCGTCGCACCGGTCGGCGTGCTCGCCGGTTCGGCCAGCGCGTTTTTCCTGTGGTCCCTCGACCGCGTCACGCAAACGCGCTTCGACCATCCCTGGCTGCTATTCCTGCTCCCGCTGGCCGGTGTGCTCATCGCCTGGGTCTATCACCACCACGCCAAGCAAGCCGCGCGCGGAAACAATCTCCTCATCGACGAGATTCACGAGCCCGGTGGCGGCGTGCCGGCGCGCATCACGCCGCTGATTTTAGGCTCCACGTTGCTCACCCACCTGTTCGGTGGCTCGGCGGGACGCGAAGGCACCGCAGTCCAGATGGGCGGCGGACTCGCCAGCGAGTTCGCCCGTCTCTGCCGCATCCCCGCGCAACACCGCCCGATGCTGCTCATGGCCGGTGTGGCCGCAGGGTTCGGCTCGGTCTTCGGAACGCCGCTGGCCGGCGCGGTCTTCGCGATGGAGGTGCTCACCTTGGGCCGGGTGCGCTATGAGATGCTCATTCCCTGCATGCTCGCGGCGATCATCGGCGACCTTACGTGTGCAGCCTGGGGCGTCGGGCACACCGGCATGTTGATATCGTCCCAGATGACGCCGGGCATGTTTACATTCGGACACCTTGATTTGCTCGTGCTCGGCAAGGTTGCCTTGGCCGGTGCGGCCTTCGGGCTGTGTGCGCGCCTATTCGTAACCAGCACCCATTCCATCCAGAAAACGCTCAATCGATTCGTGCCGGCTTATTGGCTGCGCCCGGTGCTTGGCGGTGTGGCGGTCATCGCCCTCACCTACGCGCTCGGCACGCGTGAATACCTCGGTCTCGGTGTCTGGAGTCCCAATCCGGACGACGTGACCACCGTGTCGGTTTTCCATACCGGTGGAGCCGACACATGGAGCTGGTTTTGGAAACTGCTTTTCACGGTGCTCACGCTGGGCACCGGCTTTAAAGGCGGCGAAGTCACCCCGTTGTTTTTCATCGGTGGAGCGTTGGGTCACACGCTGGCGGGCGTTCTAGGGTTGCCTGTCGACTTGATGGCGGGGCTCGGTTTCATCGCGGTTTTTGCCGGTGCCAGCAACACGCCGCTCGCCTGCACGTTGATGGGCATCGAGCTCTTCGGCGCCCACTACGCGGTGCTCATGGCCGTGGCGTGCTGGGTCAGTTATCACTTCAGCGGTCACACCGGCATCTACAGCGCGCAACGCAGCGGGGCGCGCAAAGACGGAACAACGCGTGAGGTCGCGGAAAACACGCGATCAACCTGATCAGGTTGTTCCAAGGACAACGTCACGACGGACGCGTCCCTCACGTCACTTCACAAACTGCTTGAAGGCAAAATATCCGCACCCGGCGACGCCGGTCAGCACGGCCGGGAACAACAGGGTCTCAAAACCCATGTAGATGTAGCCCAAGCTGCCCAGAATACCTCCGGTAAAAAATCCTGCGAACAGCACGAGATACAAGCCGGCCCGTCGCATATCCACCTGTCCGCCGGTCAGCTTCAAACCCAGCGTGATTCCCAAATCGGTGATAATACCGCTCATGTGAGTGGTTCGGATGATCGCGCCACTGTAGTGGGTCGCCATCGCGTTTTGCAGGCCGCACGCCATCGCCGCCAAACAATCGCCCGAGCGATGTCCGGTCATCAGCATCCGACACGCCACCAGCAACAACGCCGACTCGATCACGAGCGCCACTCCGTAACGCCGTCCCAATTTGAGCGCCTCTTGGCGAATGATCGTCGCGCTTAGCACGCTCCCGGCAAAAAAAGACCCGATCACTCCCAACGCATACAGCGCCAGTGAAAACCGTCCCGTGGCCAATTCATTGCTCAGCACCGTCACCGTTCCCGACATATGCGAGATGGCCTGGTGATGCATTCCGAGAAAACCAACGGCATTAACACTCCCCGCGGCGCACGTAAGCACAAACCCGCCAAACAAAATCCAAGAAGGAATCGGCTTCGAAAGCATGGTGCCGGCATGATGAAAAACGCGGTCGATTCCATCCAGTCCTAAGTCGGACAAATCGTTCGCACGGCTTGTGTGATCGTCTCACTGGCTGCAATTCTATGCCCGTGAAACCCCTGCAGTTCCTCTTATGCTTTCTGGTGCCAAGCGTGATTTTTCTTCACGGGGCGGAGGACTCGCCGGTGTTTGTGATTCAAAACCAACCGGCTCCCGCGAGTGCCGCCATCTTGCCGGCCACCCACCGGTCTGCGAGCGCCACCCTGCCCGATGGTCGCGTGGTGACGACCTCTCTCGACGGCACCGAGCTCACTGTCCGCATCGGTGAGGCAGACGCTCAGGTGATCGATCCGCACGCCAGCCGCGAATGCCCGCCCGCACTCGCTTCATTTGCAGACGGCAGCGCCCTGCTGGTGTGGCGCGGCCACGGCAAGGACGGCTTGCGGGATCTGCGTTACGCCCGCTTTGACGAAGGCGCCTGGCAACCGGCCGCCATTCTCAGCCACGACGGTTGGCGCACGGAGTCCGATCCCATCAACGAAGGTCCGGCCCTGCATGCGCGCGGCCCCCATGTCGCCGTGGCGTGGTTCACCACCGATGGCGGACCACGCATCAACGTCTCCACGTCGGCCAACGCCGGTATTCAATGGCTCATGCCCGTGCGCGTGGACGACATCACTCCGATCGGCCGGGTGTCCATCGTGCTGCTCGACGATGGCGCGCAACTCGTTTCGTGGGTCGAACGCGTGGATGAACACCACCTCATTCTCCTGCGCCGTGTTTCACCGCGCAACACGTTGAGCGTGCCCGTTCAACTCGCCCGCCTCTCCACCGACCCCGGCCATCCCCGTCTTACGCTCCTCAAGGACGGCGACGCCACGCCCGCCCAACTGCTCCTCACCTATACGGAAGGCAAAACTCCGATCACGCGCCTGATCACGCTACCCACCGCCGCATCGCTCGCCGAAGCCGAGGCCTGCGATTGCGATCCCCGTCCCGAAGAACTGCGCGGCTATGCCCTCAGCGGGAAAATCACCGCCACCGATACCAAGGCCGGCACGATCACGCTGACCCACGGCGACATTCCGGGGGTGATGAAAACAGCCACCACCGCGTTCAAAGCCGCGCCCGACCTCCTCGCCGCGGCGAAGCCCGGTCAACGCGTGTTTGCCCGCACCGAACGCATCGGCCCGGATTGGTGGCTCTTCAACATTCGCCCACTGGCCACCCCGTGAAGGGCACTTGACGACTCTGCTACAACTCTAAGCCAGCCATGCCAGCCCACCGCGCCCTTTCCTCCACGCCCAGCCGCCCTCGGGGCGTGCTCGTGTGGCTGCTCGCGGGACTGGTGTTCGCGCTTGGCCTGCTGAGCGTTTCCCCGAACGCCCACGCCCATCTCCACGGACACGACTCCGACGAGCACCATTCCCACGCGCCACTGGCCGCCCATGATGACGCGGGCTGCGCCATCACCCTTTTCCAAAACGGCATCACCACGCCGCTCGACCTGCCTCGCCTCGACACGCCGGAATCCCTATGGATTTCCACGTTGCCGCTCGCGGGTGACACGCGACTGATTCCCACCTCGCACCACCGGCTCCCGCCGGCATGCGGACCTCCCTGCATCGGATAACCGTCAGTCTTGCCGGTGGCTTCCTGCGCGAAGCCCCGCGTCCGTTTCCATAACACCGCCGCGCCTACCGGGCGTGCGCGACCTCATCCTTTGCAGTTGTCCGCAATTCACCATGCACCTTTCCGTCCGTTTATCGTTTGTATTGATCGCCGCCGCCTCGCTGGCACGCGGCCAAGTCACCCCGCCTCCCGTTTTTCCGAATGACGCACCCGTCACCTTGGAAAGCGTCGTGGTCACCGCATCACCGTTTGCTCGCGGCCAAGCCGAGTTGCTCTCGGCCACCAACGTCCTCTCCGAGCGCGATCTCACGCTGCTCCAGCAGCCCTCCCTCGGAGAAACGCTCTCCGCCCAGACCGGTATGAGTTCGACCTACTTCGGCCCCAACGCCAGTCGCCCGATCATCCGCGGCCTCGGCGCCAACCGCGTGCGCGTGCTCCAGAACGGCACCGACACCATTGATGCCTCCAACACCTCGCCCGACCACGCCGTCTCACTGGAGCCGTTTCTCGTGAAACGCATCGAAGTGGTGCGTGGCCCGGCCGCGCTCCTCTACGGCAGCGCCGCCGTGGGCGGAGTGGTCAACGTCATCGACCACCGCATCGAAACGGACCTGCCCGACCGCACCGTGTCCGGAACGCTCGAAGGCCGCTACGGCACCAATGCCGATGCCTCCACGTTGGGCGGCACCATCGACATGGCCCTTTTGCGCAACGACGAGCGCGCCATCGTGTTGCACCTCGACGGCTTCCAACGCCAAGCCGGCGACACCCGCGTGCCCGGCCTCGCCGATCCCACCGATCCGACCGTGCGCAACCGGATTCCCGGCACGGCCATCGATGCCGACGGCGGCTCCATCGGCCTCTCCTATGTGAGCACCGAGTTCAACGCAGGTCTCAACTACAACGGCTACAACTCCGTTTACGGTGTGGCCGAGCCGGGCATCGAAATCGACCTCAAGCAACGCCGCGTGGACTTCGCCGCCGAGCTCAAACGCGAGTTCGGCATTTTCACCGGCGCCCGTCTCAAAGCCGGCGTTGCCGACTACCGCCACATCGAGATCGCCGGAGGCACGCCCGAGACGCTCTACACCAACGAAGGCTACGACAGCCGCTTCGAGCTTCTCCACGGCTCGCTTGCCGGCTTCACCGGCGCCTGGGGTGTGCAAATCGCCCGCAGTGACTTTGATGCGGTGGGCGAAGAGGCGTTCCTCCCTCCCGCGCTCACCGTTAACCGTGCCCTATTTCTCTACGAAGAGGCCAAGACCGGTGACTTCACCTGGCAATTTGGCGCACGCGTCGAGCAGCAGGAAATCGACACGCGCGTAAGCAGCTTCGAACCGCCTGCGCTCGCGCCGCGTTTCCCGACCGCCCAGTCACGCGATGACGCCACCTTCAGCGTATCCAGCGGCGTGGTTTACGCCCCGACCGAAGCCTACGCCTACACCTTCTCCGCGGCTCTCACCGAACGCGCGCCCAACACGCAGGAGCTTTTCTCCAACGGCCCGCACGCCGGCACCGGTCGTTATGAAATCGGCGACGCCACGTTCGACACCGAAAAGTCCCTCGGCTTCGAACTCGGCGCGCGTAAACGCACAGGATTTGTCACCGGTTCCTTCAACCTCTTCGCCAACCTCTTCGACGGGTTCATCTACGAAGAGGATGTCGCCGGCTCCTTCCTTGATGAAGACGGCCTGCCCGACCCGACCGGCTTGCAGGAGACGCGCTTCCGTCAACGCGACGCGCTCTTTTACGGCGCCGAGTTGGAAACCCTTTGGCATCTGCACGAGAGCGATCGCCACACCCTCGATCTCAAACTCGGCGTCGATTACACTCTTGCCGAAGACAGCTCAGGCAACGCCCTTCCCCGCATCCCTCCGCTCAAAGGTGTGATCGGCCTCGCATGGAGAAGCGGCGCGTGGTCGGCCGGCACGGACTGGCAGCTCATTGCCGACCAGACCCGTAACGCCACCAGCGAAACCGACACCGGTGGCTACACCCTGCTGAGCGCCCACGTGAGCTATCGTCTCATCCAGGGACGCGTCGCGTATGACCTGTTCATACGCGGCTCCAACCTCACCGACGCGGAAGCCCGCGTGCACACGTCCTTTTTGAAGGACATCGCCCCGCTCCCCGGGCGTAGCGTCACCTTTGGCATCCGTGCGAATTTCTAATGTGTGGCCGCCGTCCCGCGGACAAGAGACGGCGACCGCCAGCCTTCTTGCCGCCGAAGGCTGCGCCTCGAACAACGGCACCAAGGCGACCCCGGTCCTCTCCGGAGATCTCCTCGGCGACTGGCGCGAAGAAGTCGTCTGGCGCACGGAAGATAGTTCGGCGCTTCGCATCTACGTGAGCACGATTCCTACTCCCCATCGCCTCGTCACCCTGCTCCACGACCGCCAATACCGCCTCGCTCTCGTCTGGCAAAATGTCGGCTACAACCAGCCGCCGCACCCGAGTTTCGACATGGAAACGAAGCTCCACGGAACCGAGTAACGCAGTCGTCTCAATCGACTCGTTTTCGTTCTCCTGCTCGTTCATTTCGCTGGAAAAGGTGTGACCTTGCGCCCACCCGGCGCGGTTTTCGTCCGCCTATCCCGATACAGACCGCCGCATTTCCCCCGGCCACCGTCTGGAAATTCACCGGTCCGGTGAACGGAGCCGCGTCTGGTTATGCAACTCCGTTCCGCCTGCTAACGTGAGTAAGCACGAACGCGGTGATTGCACACAGGCCTCCGCACTCTCGGGCGATTGAACCCACTCCGACGTTAATCCCCGTTGAAACCGACTCCCTCACGCCCTTTGGCTCGCGAAGCGTTTTGCTGCCTTGCGGGAGCCTTCCTCATCACGGCGCTTCACCTGGCTATTCTCATGCAAACCGTGATGCCCGCGGGCAATTACGAGGAGCGCTACCGCCGCCTTGTGCAGCACGACAGCCACTGGTTTCTCAACATCATCGGACGTGGTTACCAAAGCCCCGTTCCGCCGAGTCCCGTGAAGCGCATGGAGGTCTCCAATGTCGCGTTCTTTCCCGGGTTCCCCCTTTCAGGCGAGGCGGTCATCAAGGGCCTGGGAATAAAACCCGAGATCGGCCTGACGCTCGCCTCCCAATTGGCGACCTGCGGCTTCTGGACGTATTTCCTACTGGTCGCACGGCAACGATTGCAGTTTTCGTGGGCCCTGTCCGCCGCGGCCGTGGTGCTTGTGCTCGCGCACCCCGCGGCGTTTTTCCTGATCGCCGCCTACTCCGAATCGCTGTTCCTGCTTCTGTTGCTCGGCTTTATGTTCTGGAGCGTGCGCCAAGGCCCGGCCGCCTTCGTGCTCGGGGCCATTCACGGGGCGGCCATGACCGGCACCCGCATCGCCGGCGCACCCGCCGCGCTGTTCCCCGTCGTGCGAACGTGGCTCCAAAACGACGCGGCCCACCCGACATCCTTATGGCACCGCGTGACGTCTCCTTCCTTTTTGCGCGCCGGCGCGCTCGTGGCCCTCTCGCTCACGGGCATGCTGGCATTTTTCGCCTACTGCCAGGAACGGTTTCAACACTGGAACTTCTACATGATGACCCAGGAGGCCGGCTGGGGCGTGCGCGCCGACTATCTCGGCCTGTTCAAAAGCGCCTCGTATCAACGCTGGTCGCCCAATTGGGAGGTCGCTTCGCAGGTCGGTCAGTTTTTTGTGCCGGTCACGATGCTCGGCCTGGCTGCGCTGGCCGTTTGGGAAATCGCCGCCGCCCTCCAGCGTGCCACGCGCTGGCGTGAGCGCATTGGATTCTACTTCGTCGGCGTCGCGTTGTTCTACATCAGCGTCAGCGGCGTCTTCTCCGTTGGGTTGGAGAGCATGACGCGTTATCATTTCTGCACGCATGTGTTCCTCGTGCTCGGGGCCTTGCACGCGTTTGCCGACATCGGGCCGCGTCCGGGGATCGCCCGCAAGCTCCTGATCGCCCTCGCCGTGCTGCTGGCGCTTTTCGGCGCACGGCTCCACTACACCTTCGCCAGCCAGTTCGTGCGCGGCGGATGGGTCGCTTGAATTTCATATGCCACCACGTCACATAGCCATCATTGGAGGCGGGCCGGCCGGTCTGACTGCCGCCTATCTACTCACCAAGGAAAACGTGTCCGCCACCGTGATCGAAGCCGACCCCCGTTACGTCGGCGGCATCTCCCGCACGGTGAATTACCACGGTTATCGCTTCGACATCGGCGGACATCGTTTCTTTTCGAAATCAGCCGAGGTCGAGGCGCTTTGGGACGAAATCCTCCCCGACGACTTCCTCGTCCGCCCGCGCTCCTCTCGGATTTTTTATCGCGGCAAATTCTTCGCCTACCCGCTCAAGCCCATCGAGGCCCTGCTCAAGCTCGGCCCCGTCGAGTCGCTGCGCTGCGTGTTGTCGTATATGAAGGCGCGGATCAAGCCCGTCCCCTCCCCGACCAATTTCCAAGATTGGGTAAGCAACGAATTCGGGCACCGGCTCTTCAGCATTTTCTTCAAGAGCTACACCGAAAAAGTCTGGGGCATGGACTGCCGCGAGATCTCCGCCGATTGGGCCGCCCAGCGCATCAAGGGCCTCTCGCTCGCCTCCGCCATCAAGGCCGCGTTCACGCCAAAACCTCGCGGCGGCGACAACAAGACAACCGTGGTCAAGTCGCTCATCAGCTCCTTCCGCTACCCGCGACACGGTCCCGGCATGATGTGGGAGGCCTGCACCCAGCGCATTCGCGATCAAGGCGGCTCCGTGCTCATGGGCAAACGCGTGACCGCCTGCGCCTACAATGGTCGCCGCTGGAAGCTCACTCTCCACGACCCGGCCGGCAAAGAATCCTTTATCCACGCCGATGAAGTGATCTCTTCCGCCCCGTTGCGCGAACTCGCCCAGAGCCTCACTCCGGCCATGCCACCCGCGGCGCTCGCGGCGGCCGGACGACTCAGCTACCGGGATTTCCTCACCGTGGCGCTCATCCTGCCCGACACCGATCAATTCTCCGACAACTGGATCTACATCCACGATCCGTCGGTCAAAGTAGGACGCATCCAGAACTTCAAATCCTGGTCTCCCGAACTGATCCCCGAGCCGGGCATGTGTTGCTACGGCCTCGAGTATTTCTGCTTCGAGGGTGACGGGCTTTGGGACGCCGACGACCAGACGTTGATCTCCCTCGCCAAGATGGAGCTCGAAAAGATCGGCCTCGCAAAGATGGACGACGTGGTCGATGGCTGCGTGGTTCGCCAAAAAAAGGCCTATCCCGTTTACGACGACACCTACGCCGAAAATGTGGACACGCTCCGCCGCGAAATGGAGCGCAACTATCCCACGCTGCACCTCGTTGGCCGCAACGGCATGCACAAATACAACAACCAGGACCACGCCATGATGACCGCCATGTTGTGCGCGCGAAACATCATAGCCGGACGACGTCTCTACGATCTCTGGCAGGTCAACCAAGACGCCGAATATCACGAAGGCGCGACGGCGACCGTAGGCGAAGGCGCCGGAGGACTGCGCCTGGTGCCCATGCGCACATCCACTCCGGCCCAAGATGCGCGCTCCGCGTAATCAAGCTGCGTGCGTGGAAAAATTTTCTTCGCGCACGCCGGAGGACGAGATTTCGCCGAGCAGCCGGTTGCAGCATTCCTGGCAATAGCGGCACGTATCCGCACAGGTCGCGCAATGGCCGTGCATCGCGGCATGCGCGGAGCATTCGTCGGCACACGTCTGGCAGGCAAGAACACACACATGAAGTTGAGCCTGGACGACCGGCGCGTCCGATTCGGTTTGGCGCGTCAGCAGACGCGCGGTGGTCCCGCAGATTTCGGTGCAGTCCAGATTCGCCCGGATACAGCGGACGAGCTTATGCACATGTTCGGTTTCACCGAGGCAGGCGTCGGCGCATGAGGTGCACACTTCTTCACACATCGAAAGTGCCGCGGCCGCCACCGCATAGGATTCGCGTGTCGTCGGCACCGCCCGAGGGTGCTGGTTGAGCATGAGGTCGATGGTTGTCATAAGGCCGGAACTTAATCCATCGCCCATGAACCGGGTATCAGGTCCCCGGCTCACACCACCATCGGTCGTCCGCCCGGTTGAACAAAAGCCAAATCTAACTAAGCCGTAACCATGCAGTCGAACGTAGCAGCCGAGGTAACGAGGCTGTTAGCGGGGGAGTGGCTAATCCCGGCCTCGTTACCTCGGCTGCTACTTGAATTAGACCGGTTCAATTGCAGGGATACGGCTAAGCGGCACGCAACCGACGAGCCATGCTCGTTTGCTGCTGCTTGCGGCGCCCGTGCGCGAGTCGATCCAACAACGCTTCCAGGCGGCTGCTGCTCTCCCCACGATAGATTCGTCGCAAGATCTTTTCCGCCTGCTCCAGCGAGCACAGGCAACCGGGAAAATCGCAGTCCACCGCCGGCACCGCCACGTCGCGCGGCACCGACTCGACAAACAATCGCTCGGGATCACCCATCCCGGAAAAACATACGCGCACCAACCCGTCATGGGTCGTCACGCACAACTGGCCCGTTTCGAACAAGGCACGCTGCAGACGATTCATCGCCTTCTCTTGCGGCAACAAGATCGCTCGCTGGCCGCGACACCCATCGCCCTGAATGGAAAACGCAGGAGCATCCGCACCAAAGGGCGTGGCGCTGCCAGGCGATCCGGCCATCTCCGGCTCGCCTTCACGGTTCAAAAAAAGCACGGGCAAGGCCGCCCCCTTTTTGTTGTTGTTTCGCTTCATTTTTACCCCGTCGAGGTCGCTCATAATTTTGTTTTTTTAATCGTTTTTGTTCCTGGTCACTGCGTTTCAGAAAACCACTTTCTGGTGAAAATTCGTGCATCCGCCCCGGTGCCTTCCACCTGGACGTAGAGAGAGACCGAATGCGCGGACAACAGGCGTTCCTCACCGGCGAAATAGGTGGGGTCGCCCTCTATAAAACCCGACTCGTCCTCCGTGCTGATGACATGACGCCAACGCACGCGGTTGGCCCCTTTGCCGGGCAGTATCACGTTCACGTCTTCGGAGTCGGCGTTGAAATAAATCAGGAACGTGTCATCGGTCACCGGCTTGCCGTAGTAATCGCGCAGCTCCAGCGAGTCGCCGCACAACATCACACCGAAGGCCTTGGCGTCCTCCGACTGCCACGCGCCGTCGCTCATCTCGGAGCCATCGGGATTCAGCCAGTTGATGTCCTTCACCCCGTTGCCGCGCGGATCCCGCCCCTGAAAAAACCGGGGGTGATGAAAGATCGGATGCCGAAGCCTGAAGTGAATGAGACGGCTCGTGAACTCGGTCAGTCGTTGCGCGTGCTCGTCGCGGGACCAATCGAGCCAGCTGATCTCGTTGTCCTGGCAATATGCGTTGTTGTTACCCCGCTGGGTGCCGCCATATTCATCACCGGCGCGAAGCATCGGCACGCCTTGGGAAAGGAACAGTGACGCGAGAAAATTGCGCATGATCCGGCGGCGCAGGACTTGGATCTTGGGAGGTGCATCAAGGCCTTCATATCCCCAGTTCCACGAGCTGTTGTTATCGGAACCGTCCCTGCCGCTCTCTCCGTTGGCGGCGTTGTGTTTTTCATTGAACGAAACCAAATCGCGCAACGTGAACCCGTCGTGAGCCGTGATAAAATTAATGCTCGCCGACGGGGTTTTGCCGCTGCGCTCGTAAATATCGGCGCTGCCACAGAAACGGTGCGCAAAACGGCTCATGCGGCCGGATTCGCCTTTCCAGTAACGTCGCAGCGTATCGCGATAGCGGCCGTTCCACTCGGCCCATAACACGGGAAAATTGCCGACCTGGTAGCCACCGTCGCCCAAGTCCCACGGCTCGGCGATGAGCTTCACCTGCGAGATGATCGGGTCTTGGTGAATCGCATCAAAAAACGAGGAGAGCTTGCTGACCTCGTGCAACTCGCGCGCGAGCGCCGGGGCCAGATCGAAGCGAAAACCGTCCACGTGCATCTCCGTCACCCAGTAGCGCAGGCTGTCCATCACCAACTGGAGCACGCGCGGATGCGGCACGAGGAGCGTGTTGCCCGTGCCGGTGTAGTCCATGTAGTAGCGCAGGTGTCCGGGAACGAGGCGGTAGTAACTGGCATTGTCGATGCCGCGAAAGCTCAGCGTGGGCCCCAAATGGTTTCCCTCCGCCGTGTGATTATAGACGACGTCCAAAATCACCTCGATGCCGGCGAGGTGCAGGTTGTTGACCATGCTTTTGAATTCACGGACCTGACTCCCGCTGTGGCCCGAGCTGCTGAGGTTTCCCTCGGGCGCAAAGAATCCGAGCGTGTTGTAGCCCCAGTAGTCGGAAAGTCCTTTCTCATGCAAGTGGCGCGACTCGGCATGTTCGTGCACTGGCATGAGCTCCAGCGCGGTCACGCCAAGGTTTTTGAAATACTTGATCGCCTTCGCACTGCCGAGGCCGGCGTAGGTGCCTCGCAGGGACTTTGGGAGAGCTTTCCACAATTTCGAAAAACCTTTCACGTGCACCTCATAGATAACGGTCTCGTGAAAGGGTCGGCGCACATGATGCCGATCGCGCCATTTGAAATGCGTGTCCACCACCATGCCCTTGGGCGCGACGGTTGCATTGTCGCGCTCGTCAAAGGAGAGGTCCTTGTCTGGATGTCCGATCACGTAGCCAAACATTTCGTCCCAGCGCTCAGGACTGCCGCACACCGCTTTGGCGTAGGGATCAAGCAGGAGTTTGTGGGGATTAAAGCGATGGCCTTTTTCCGGGGCGTAAGGACCTTCGACGCGATAACCGTAAAGTTGGCCGGGACGCACATCGGGCAAAAACCCGTGCCAGACCTGATCCGTGTATTCAGTCAGACGCACACGGGCAACCTCCGGCTGATCGGAATCGGCGAACAGGCAAAGCTCCACGCCCGTGGCATGTTGGGAAAACAGTGCAAAGTTTACACCGTCGCCCGTCCACGTGGCGCCCAGTGGATAGCAATAGCCCTTCCACAGTCTTACGGCGCCCATTCCCAAAGGACCTTTCACGACGAGACGTGCGCCTGAGGTGAGAGCTCAGAGATTTTCCTGTTTGGGTGAACGGTCCCGAGGACCTTCAGCTGAGAGCGGATTACCTTTCCTGGCTTCCTTGTCGGCTTTTTTGGATGCCGATTCCGCCGGAGGCTGGGCCTTCAGCTCCGGCTTTTTCTTTTCGGAAGAAGCGGGATGCGACGATGGTGACGATGGTGGAACAGAAGGCTTTTTGCTCATGGCCCGCAGAATATAACGACGAGGGTCGCCAGCGTCTCGCAGGCACTCACCGGCACACGGTGTAGGAGTTTTACCGCGCCCCCGCGGGTTTTCCCCGGGAAGCACGAAGGCGGGTCTGCAGGAAAGCGAGCACGGCCTTTTCCTCGACGCTGAGCCCTGACCGGGCCGCACGCAGTTCTGCCGCGGCCTGCGCCCTCAGAACCTCGACGGTTTTTCCATCAAGATAGCTCTCTATAATGGCCGGGTGTATGTAGCATTTTCGACAGATCGCCGGCGTGTTACCGAGGCGACGCGCGACGTTCTCGATCGCGGCGACCAGATTACGTTTCACCTGCTTTTGTGTGTTGGCCTTTTCCAACTCACGCAAAGCCACCGCCGCCAACACCGTGCCGGACCATGTGCGGAAATCTTTTGCGGAGAATGCCGACCCGGCGATTTCGCGCAGATAGGCGTTCACATCCGTCGAGGATATCTTCTGATTCACGCCGTGTTCGTCGAGGTATTGAAACAATTCCTGCCCTGGCAACTCCTGGGTCTGCCGAACGATCCGCGCGAGTCGCGGATCTTCGAGGTCGATCTCGTGCTGTTTTCCGCCCTTGCCCCGAAAGTTAAAGTGAATGACCCCACTGCGGACCGAGGCATGGCGGTCACGCATCGTGCTAAGGCCAACGGAGCGGTTTTGCTTAAGATACTCCTCGTTGCCGATACGGATATGCGTGGTCTCCAGTAGCCGCACCATCGCGGCGAGCACCTTTTCCCTCCCCAATCCCGGTCGGCGCAAATCTCGCGCGACCCGGCGTCGGATGCGCGGCAACGCACGACCAAAAGCGATGGTGCGGCTAAACTTCGCCCCATCGCGCGTCTCACTCCACCTCGGATGATAACGGTGCTGCTTGCGACCGCGTGCATCGCGCCCGGTCGCTTGCAAGTGACCGCGTGCCTGCGGGCAAATCCACACGTCCTGCCAGGCGGGCGGGATCGCCAGACTGCGAATGCGCGCTAGCGTCACAGGGTCTTGAATACGACGTCCACTGGAGTCCACGTAGACAAATCCGTCGCCCGCGCGCTTACGAGTGATGCCAGGCGATCGGTCGATGACGTAACGCAGCCCTGCCTCGGCCGCCGCAGTCTTCGCCTCCACGACCGGCTCGGGCCGCCGGGCACGTGATCGGGGAGGCAAATGCCGTCGCCGGGTTTCAAACGATAACGACATCGGCCAACATACTCGCCGGCCGATGATCACACAATGGGCGCGTTCGTGTTCCTCAGTGGGCCGTGGTTCGGCTTTGAGCCATCGCGAAGTGTTGCTGAGGCGTTGGAAGCATCTTGGCGTCGAACACGGCGATTTGCAGCCGTGTGATCCCGGATTGCGGTGCGCGGGGGGAATCAAGACAGGCGCTTGCCAGAAACGCCCACAATCCCTTTAAAGGGCTTGCAGATCGCCAGTGTCGTTATCCCCCGGCAACACGTCTCTTCACGATAGATCTAGGAGCTTTGCTCCCCCGCATCCCCTAATTCAATGGCCCCCTTTCGCCACCTTTGAAATCCGCGCCTTCACGCTGGCTTACACTTCCGGTTTTTCGCTGGAGTGCCGTTATCGTCGGAACATGTCTTTCTGGCGCGCTCGTGTTTGAGGCGCTTGGTATTTCGGTCTTCACGCGCATCGGCATGCCGCACGAGTTCTGCTACCTTCGTGACCCGAAGCTCGTGTGGCTGCACGTCATCTCCGACCTGTTGATCGGCCTGGCCTACGTCTCCATCTCCGCGACGCTCGGCTACTTGGTTTACAAGGCGAGCAAGGGCATACCCTTTAATTGGATCTTTCTGGCCTTCGGACTCTTCATCATCTCGTGCGGCTTCACCCACTTCATGGAAGTCTGGGTTATTTGGGAGCCGGTTTACTGGCTTTCCGGTTACATCAAAGTGGTGACCGCCGCCGCGTCAGTGGCCACCGCGCTGGCCTTGTTTCCTCTCGTGCCCAAGATCTTTGCGCTGGTCGAATCCGCCCGGCAAAGCGAGAAGCGTCGCATCGAAATCGAGCAGCTCAACCAGGAGTTGGAGCGCTTCAACTACTCGGTGGCGCACGATCTCCGCAGCCCGCTGCGAGGAATCTCGGGGTTTAGCCAAATCTTGTGTGAAGACTTCAAAAAGGAGCTCTCTCCCGAAGCGATCAACCACTTGGATCGCATCCAGGAATCTGTCACGAAGATGGATGAGCTCATCACCGATCTCCTGAAATACGCGATGGTGACTCAGCAGAAGCTCCAATTGACGACGGTGAATCTCGACGAGGTGTTTCGCTCCACCACGGCATTGATGAAGGCTGAGATCACCGAGCGGAACGCCGAGGTGGCAACCAGCGGGCCGCTTCCGGTCGTGCTGGGTGATGCGACGCTCCTTCAGGTCATTTTCCAAAATTTGATTGGCAACGGAATCAAGTTCGTCGCCATAGACGTGCGTCCGCGGGTCGAAATTTCCGCCGAGCGCAACGCCGGCAGTGTCTCAGTCTATATCACCGACAATGGCATCGGCATTCCTGCTGACGCGCGTGAGCGCATCTTCGGATTGTTCGAGCGCTTTCATCCGCAGTATCCCGGGACCGGCATCGGCCTGTCCATCGTGCATCGCACGGTCCAGCGATTGAACGGAAAAATCGCCGTGGGCCCGTCACCCTCGGGCACCGGCACACGCATCGCCATCACGCTGGCCCAAGCCTGAAACCGAGGTGTTTTCACGGTGCCGGCGCGAGCAGGGTGCCCGATGGCGCGGGGCGTCGTCCTGTGGTTATTTTTCCACATGCCGCTCTCCTTCACGCCCAACGAAACCGTAGCCAAGTTAAAGACCGCCAACCTGCATCGCGTGCTGGTCACCGGAGCGGGCGGTCACATCGGGTCCTACTACGCGGAGAACGCCCCCGCTCATCATGTGCGACGGCTCATGGTGCGTCCGGGTGATGCGGATACGGAAAATCTCGCCCGTTTCGGCGAAGTCGTGGAAGCCGACCTCGGTGATCGTCCCCGCTTGATCGAACTTTGCCAGGGAATGGACACCGTGATCCATCTGGCGGCCGATCCCAATCCCGACGCGCATTGGAACAGCCTGCTTCAATCCAACATCATCGGAACCTACAATCTCATGTCGGCCGCCAGGGTGGCCGGGGTGAGACGAGTGATTTACGCCTCCTCCATTCATGCGGTATCCGGTTACCCGGCCGACGTGCAGGTGAAGACCAGCGAACCGGTAAACCCGGGAGATCTTTACGGTGTTTCCAAATGCTTTGGCGAAGCACTTGGCCGCTACTTTGCGGAACAAGAAGGCATGTCGGTGATCGCGTTGCGCATCGGTGCATTCCAACCGCGGACCACGGCCGCCGACCCGGATAGCGCGAGCTTGCTGGACGCCTTCGTATCACGGCGTGACCTGAATCAACTCATCGTCCGCTGCGTGGATGATGAGACGCTGCTGTTCGCGATTTTCCATGGGCTGAGCAACAATCGCTTCAAGCGCCTGGATCTGTCCGATGCCCGCGCGCTGATCGGCTACGAACCACGCGACGATCTTGCCGCCGAGAACCCGCAGTTCAAACACACCGCGCTTGCACAGGAACCGGCCAGCCACAAAGGCCTTCCCCAGGGCAGCAAGTAGAGTGCCGCGACAGCCTACAACGCCGCCGCCGCCCACGAGGGCAGTTTTAAACGACGACCGCACGCCTGATCTTCGAGCAGATGTTGCAACCAGAGGCGTGAGCAGGAGCACGACTGCAGCTTGATAAAACGATTCGGGCCTTCGCTCTCGATGCGGTAACTGTCGATGCGCACCCTCACCGGCTCGTGCTCGCCTTTGAGCACGCATACGATGTCCACCGTTTTTGCCTTGGAGTTGATTCTTAGGTCCCGCACTTCCCCATACCGTTGAATCAGCCCGTTGACATAGCTGCGGGCGGCTTGGCTGGAGAGAGCATCTTTGGCGGCATTAAACATGACAAAGCATCGACGTCCGAACCGGCATTGCGCCCGGCTCTGCGCTTGCAGTCAACACGGGGCCTCATTTGCGCGCGGCATAATCCTCCCTCGCCGCCTTCGGCACCGGGGACTCGGAGGTGCTGCTGATGTAATCGCCGCCTTCACGTCTGAAGATTTTGCGCGCGTCCATCAGCTCCTCGGAATTCTCGGTATGGACGGAGATGAGGATATTACCCGCCTTGATCTTCCCCTCGTAACGCTTCGCCTCGAACTCGGGGATTCCCAGTCCGATAAGCGCACCCGTGATGCCGCCGATCGTGGCGCCCACGCCCACTCCGCTCAAGGCCGCGACAATCGGGCCGGCGGCGATAAAAGGACCCGCTCCCGGAATCGCGAGAGCTCCGATGCCGGCGATCCAGCCGAGCGCCCCACCGGCAATGCCTCCCGCGCTCGCGCCCGCAACCGCGCCTTCCGGAGCCTTGGTATGCTTTTCATGCACAAAATCACGCGTGGTATCCTTGTCGGGAAAGAGCACCGAAATGTCGCTGTTGGAGAAGCCCGCCGCACGGAGGCTGTCAACGATACGCTCGGCCTGAATGCGGGAGGTGGAGATGCAGAAGGCTGATTTTTTGAACATAGGACTCCTTGCTGGGGTTGGGCGCACGACACCAAGGGGGCAGGTCGCCGCACCCGCTATGACCAGCAGACGCCGCTCATCGTTCCTGCCGAGGCAGTGAAACCCCGAGCTCCGGCATCTTGATCACGGGATGCATGATTCACATTGCCTGATGACTTTCATGCCACGGTTACCGATGGGGCTTTCAGGACTTTGCGACCTGCTTGCGTATTGCGGAGCGGATACGACATCGGAAATTTGGTGAAGTCCCCCTGACCGGGAACGACCAACAAATAAATCCAATGAAGAAAACAAAACTGATCCTAGCGGTGACCTCCTTGTTGATCGCTTCGGCTTTTACGGCCCAAGCTCAATACCAGACCACCAATCCTACGTATGACGGCTTTGGAGCCGAAATGGGCGACTGGGAAGTCACTCTCGGTGGCAGCGGGTCCACCAATACCGACTTCGACAACTCGCTCGGCGGCGTCAACGTGTCGCTCGGCTATTTCGTGAGCGACATGCTTGAAGTCGTGGGACGCCAATCCGTGAACTACTCCAACAGCACGACCGGCAACGCCGAATACGACGGCTCCACGTTTGTCGCCCTCGATTATCACATCGGGACCAGCGCCCTCCGTCCGTTTGTCGGCGTGAACTTTGGCGCTCTCTATGGCGACAACAGCAGCGACACCTGGGCCGCCGGCCTCGAGGGCGGTGTTAAATTCTACGTGAAGCCGAAAACATTCCTCTTCGCGCTCATCAACTATGCGTGGACGTTTGAAGACTCCGGAGAAGTGGATGATAACTTCGATGACGGAGCTTTCCTCTGGAGCGTCGGCGTGGGTTTTAACCTGTAAGCCAAAGCCGGCTCCGAAGTTTTCAGCCTGGCACCACGCGCCTCGCAGATCCGTCTGCGGGGCGCTTTCTTTTTCGCTTCGGCGCGCCACCGCGCCGTCGATTGCAATATGACCGCTCATCACCACGGCTTCATGCAATCTGAGCTATAGTCCATCCAAGTGAGAAAGACACAGGCGCCTGAGGCCACGTCGGTTGGATGATCACAAAGCCATTGGCATGGCTCATGCCCTCACCTGTTGCGCTCAACGGCGATACCCGCCCCGGCGCGCGACAACCTCAATCCATCTCCCCTCATGCTACGCTACACGATTATCTTTCTCATTGTTGCCCTGATCGCCGCCGTGCTCGGCTTTGGCGGCATCTCGGGTGTCGCCGCCTCGATCGCCAAGGTTCTGTTCGTGATTTTTCTCGTTTTGTTCATCGCCTCTCTGGTCATGGGTCGCGGACGTCACGGTCCGACGACATGACCAAACACACGACTGGCGGACAACCTCTGCACTTGATTGTGCAGGGGCGTCCGAATCTCCCTAGGCACCGGCACAGGTTTACCCTGATGCCGCCGTGCCGCGCTTAACGATAGAGTGATCGGACGATTTACATGAAAAAATCCTCCGGCCAAAACGAACTCGCCCCATCCGTTTCGCAGGAAAACATCTCTCAACGGGCCAAGGAATTGTGGGAGGGATATGGCAGGCCAACTGGACGCGACAAAGAGATCTGGCTTGAAGCCGAGCGCCAGCTCCTCGGCGTTGATCCTTCGGTGGAAGGCAGGGGCGGCATCTCCGTCTCCGCAGCGAACTTTGATGAATCCATCAAGCAGGGAAAACCGCGCAGCCGTCTGACGACGACCAAGTCCAAGGCACCGGCTCCGGTGGCACGCCCAACTCGAAAACCGTCCAAGGAAATAAAGCCTGCGCCCAAGCCCGCGAGCAAACCGGCCCGTAAAGCGCTCCCCGCCACAACACGCGTCGTTTCGCCCGTCAAAAAGACCGCACGCACCAAGACCAAGCGCTGATAACCAGCGCCCCCATCCCTTCCCCTCTGGCCCCTCGGCGTCTACACCCCCGTGACGTTTGAGGGGTTTTGATTTTCGCCCTCGTCCGGCCCCCTGAAAAGCCACACCCCGTCAAATCGCCTGCGGAACAGGAAACGCATCAATCGAGGCCGGAAGCCGCTTCCGCTTACGATAAAGCGTGGCCTGGTTGATTCCGAGCACATGAGCCGCATAGCCCAGCGTCTGGGTGCGAGCCACCACTTCGCGAATGTGCGCTTCCTCCAATTCCGCCAGACTCACGAGATCGCCCACTTGCGGCTTCCCGGGCTGCACCACCGAAGTGAAAGGGGGGAAATCATCGACATCGATATTTTCACGATCGGAAAGAATTGCCGCCCGCTCCACCACATTGCGCAGCTCACGCAGATTTCCCGGCCAGGAATGCGCCATCAACGCCTGTCGGGCGGCCGGCGTGAAAGCACGACTCCCCTTCAGATCGGCCCCGCGGGTGACTTCACGCAAGAACTCCTCGGCGAGAGGCAAAATATCCTCGGGCCGACGTCGCAGCAGCGGCATGTCGAGCGTGATGACGTTAAGACGGTAAAGAAGATCTTCGCGAAAACGTCCCATTTTGACCTCTTCGCTCAAATCGCGATTCGTCGCCGCCAGCACGCGAATATTGGCATGCCTCGTCTTCGTCTCTCCCAGACGCTCATATTGACGGTCCTGCAAAAGCCGCAGCAGCTTGGGTTGAATCTCGAGCGGGAGTTCGCCGATTTCATCAAGAAACAACGTGCCACCCTCCGCGGCCGCCACCTTGCCAAGCGTGTCATTGATCGCACCCGTGAATGAGCCGCGGACATGCCCGAACAATTCACTCTCCAGCAACTGCGCCTGAAGACAGGGACAGTTCACGGTGACGAACGGCATGCGCTTGCGCAGGCTGCGCTCGTGCACACCGCGGGCGAGCGCGGTTTTACCGGTTCCATTTTCCCCAAGGATAAGAATGTTTGCCGAGGTCGGCGCCACCCTCAGGGCAATTTGAAGAACCTGCCTCATTCGTTGGCTTTGCGAACCGAAGACCACCGGCGACGAGACATGAATCGCTTCATCAGCCTCGTCGGCGGTCGGCTCTTTTTCCAACGTGTCCGGCGGGATGTCCAGGGCTGCGCGCGCGCAGCGGGTCAAAAGATCTTTCAGATCCTGCGTGGAAAATGGCTTGATGATGCAGTGATTGACGCCGTGCTGCCGGGCCGCGCGCGCCGTGAGTTCATCCGAGACCGTGGCGACGACGGGCACATTGGAATCAAGTTGTCGAAGACGCTGCAGCAGCAAGACCGCCGATGCCGACTTCATTTCCCAATCGATCAGCACCACCCCGAATCCACTTATCGAGGGCAACGCATCCAGCGCCACCAGTGAACCGACGCATGTGGCCGCATCGTTTTCTCCCGCAAGGCCGAACGCGAGAAGTCGGCGGCTCCGCGCTTCGTCACCAATCATAAGAACTGTCAATGTCACCCCCGACCGTTCTTGGTCTTCAGATTCGGCGACCGGTGTTTTTTGCACGGATTTGTTAATCATGCGTGCATTTTAAACGAATGCACGCAGGCCAAGAATCCGGCCTGCTTCGCTCCGCATAATGGCAAATCCCCCATCTGGAAGGATGGGGGATTCTTCGCTACCTCGCTTCAACAACTCTCAAACCAAACCCGCCTGCCAGGCGGCCGGACAAGATCACACGATATTCTCGCTCTTCACCCACTGGATCGCGTGGCGCACGAGATCGGCGCCCTTTTCGATGTGAAGCTTGAGCTTCAAATGTTCACGGTAGGAATCGATCGTCTTCACGCTCAGGTTGAGCTTCGTGGCGATTTGCCGCGTGCTGAAGCCGTTCCCGATGAGCTGGAAAACCTCCATTTCGCGATCACTGAGGGTGTCGATCGAGAACACCACTTCGTCCTTACGATTGTGCACGAGACGATGGAGCATCTTCTCCTTCATTTTGTCGCTCAGATACAGCTCGCCATCGAGAATGCGGCGGATGGCGATCAGGATGTTATCACTGGCTTCCTGCTTCATGACGTAGCCCTTGGCACCGGCGCGCAACGCGCGCTCGGCATAGAGACTCTCGTCATGCATCGACATGATGAGCACGGGCAGATCGGGCAGAAGCACCTTGAGATTCTTCGTCAGTTCGATGCCACTGGTCGTTTTCAGCGAGATGTCGACGACGGCGAGATCGGCCTTGCTCTTCTGCAAGAGATCGAAGGCCTTGGGAGCGCTGTCGGCCTCACCACAGACCTCGAGGTCTGCTTCCTGATTGATGAGGACCACGACGCCCTGCCGCGTGATGGGATGATCATCGACGAGGAAGATGCGACGTTTCGCCAAGGTGGGTGTGGACTGGGAGGCCGGATGGACCGGTGTTGTCGCGGAGGATTTCATTTAGAAAGAGAGAAGGGAAAGACGCACTCGACCCGGGTTCCACCTTGCGGTTGCGATTCGATGGAAAGATTTCCGCCGATCATCGCCGCCCGGTATTGCATAAGCCGCAAGCCGACGCCGGCACCCGCGGGTTTCTGCAACGGATCGAATCCCTGGCCGTTGTCCTCGATGGCGAGGCGGCGACCTTGGGGACTGGAATCGAGCACCACCTCGATGCGACGGGCCTTGCCGTGTCGAACGGCATTGCTCAACGCCTCCTGGGTGATGCGGTAAAGATGCAGGGCACTGTCATGCTCGCAGTCGAACGGCTCGTCGTTGTCCCGGAAATGGCACTCCAGACCATGCAGAAGCTCCATCTGGTAGGCCAGGTGCTCGAGCGCCGCATGCAGCCCCGACTGATCGAGCTGCACCGGACACAAGCCCCGGGCGAGTGCGCGTGTCTGTGCCGTGGCCTCGTTGACCAAGCGGGCAATATCGTCGGCCTGTTTGGTCTCGGGGCGATCAGCCGCCTTCAGACGATCTCGCAATGCCGCCGCCATGCAGGCGATCCCCGTGAGGTGTTGGCCAAGACCGTCATGAAGATCGGCGCCGATGCGCAACTGCTCGGCATCGCTGATGAGGAGAACTTTTCGCTCAAGCCAGCGGCGCTCGGTGATATCGATCGAGAAGCCCACGGCGTTGCGGCCTTGCGAGCGGGTCTGATGAAAGAACGTATCAAACGCGTGCTCCCGTCCCTCGTGCGTGATGGGCAGGATGAAGTTGGAGTCGCCGGCCTGGAACGTTTTCGCGAGCTCGGTCGCGGCGTTCGGCGAGAAATCCGCCAAGGACCGGCCCACCAGCTGATCACCATTAAGCCCCACTCCCTCCAAACCGCTTCCACGCGCCTCAAGAATGGTGCCTTCCACGTCTACGCTCCAGGCAATCACCGGCAGACTCTTGAGGATGCCATTGAGGAGTCCGGTGGTTTTGAGGAGCATCTCCTCGGCCTTGATGCGCTCGGTGATTTCAATGGCGGCGAGGCCTTGCAACCGGCCCTCTTCCATCGGGAAGGAACTCACCAGCCAGTAATGCTCACCATCGGTGAATGAACGCGGCTCCTGCGAAAGCGTGGGTTCCCAGATCGAGCTGACCGGCGCATGTTCAAAGTGTTTTTTAAACCGCTCGTTTTGGAAAACATAGCGCCCCGCCTCATCGCGAATGCAAACCGCGCAAGGCACATTGCGCATAAACAACTCCAGCTGGTGCTGGCTCTTTTTCACCGAAGAGAGCATCAACGCCTGCCTGAGCGAATAACGAATGGCCCGCTCAAGCTGCGTGATGTTAAGCCCGTTCTTGCACAGATAATCCGCCGCCCCCGCGCCCAAGGCCTCTCGATCCACCTCCGGGCTATCATGTCCCGTAAGGAGAATGACCGGTTGCTCGCACTTCATGGAAATCGCCTCCCTCAGGAGATCGAGTCCGGTGCCCGAACCCAGATTGTAGTCGAAGAGCGCCACATCGTGCTTTTTGGCGGCGAGCGCCTCCATGCCCGCTTCATACGTGGAACACCAAACAAGTTCATAGCGGGCGAACACCGCTTTCCTCAGAATACGTTCGAGATAAATGTAGTCGTCCTCCTGGTCCTCCACCACCAGCACCTGAATGGTCTTGGGCGTTTCGGAAGCCGTAAGGATGCGGGAGGCTAAGATGGCTGAGATCACTACGCTTAAGGGAGGTCTGCGGTTGGAAACAGTTCCGGCACACAATATCGTGATTTTATGGCGACCGCCATCAGGCGGTTCCCCCATTTGCCAAATTTTTCATGGGCCGCTCAGGCATAATCCTCATGGGCGACACTGCAGTCCGCTCGCTGGTGAGTGATATGAGCATGGGTATCGTTGTTCGCATCAACCGCCACAAAAACTCCATCTATCATGAAAACCAATTCCCGCCTTCTCAGCATGTGCCTTGCCACATTGTTCACCTCCGGTGCGATCCTGATCAGCAGCGGTTGCTCTGGAACGTCCACACGTGAAAGCACGGGCGAATACATCGACAACTCGGCCATCACCGCCAGGGTCAAAGCCGCCTTCGCCTCCGACGAGGTGGTCAAGGCCCGTCAAATTAATGTGGATACATTTCGCGGCGTGGTGCAGCTGAGCGGTTTCGTCGATACCACGGCGGAAAAGGAACGCGCCGGCTTCCTAGCTTCCAAGGTCCAAGGCGTCACCGAGGTGAAAAACAACATCGCGGTCAAATAAGGACGGCGCACGACGCGCCATCGGCCTTGTTCGTTTTCGCCGCCGACGCCCACCCGGGTCGGCGGCTTTTTTTCACAAAGGCATGATCATTTGCCTCGGCGGTTTTTTCCGAAAGTCCGCCGCTTTCCGCACCCCACGCGCGCTTAAGAAGGGGGCCTGATACCTGCGTGCCCAGGCAACGGCTATACTCCCCCTAAATTTCAAGGAACCACTTTTCAACCTCTCCACTCCCAATGAATTCACACGAAAAACACTCTGGAAAAATCCTGCTGCACGGCGAGGAAGCGGGAGAAATCACCCGCGCCATGATCGAGGCCCGGGCGCAGGAAATCGCTCTGATTGAAGGCCGGGATACCCCCACCGCCGAAGACCGCCGGGCCGCCCGCCAGGAACTGCAAGGCCGCGACCTGCCCGAAACCACCGCCGATGACACGCCTTCCATCGCCTGCGCCCTCAGCCGCGATCCCAGTGAACCGATTTCCGTCCCCGGACACCAGACCCCGACTTACAACGAAGCGGATGATGACGACCTTAATGAACGCCTCGCGATCGAGGGCATCGAAGAAGCCCAGCATGATCAGATGCTGGCCGCCCGCCGCCGGAAAACCTCCTGACTTTCCACCCCCATGTATGACCCTGCTTCGTCCATCCGCGCCCATGCCGGCACTCCGGTTTCCTTGGGCCCGCTCGATCACACGACTTGGAAAGACTCACCTTTTCAGCCACGCCAGCCGGATCCGTTTGTCAGACTGGTTCGCAACCATCACCGTTCGATTTTCCATCTCGCGCACGCGCTGTTGCGCGACGAAGTGGCGGCGGAAAAAATCACGCAACAAGTGTTTTCCCGGGCCCGGAAGCGGATGGGCGACAGCCCGGCGTCCGTGATCGAATGGATTTACTACGCCAGCTTCCGGTTTGTGCGCATGTATCACTGGCGATCCGTCGGACTGATTGCACGGCGACGCATGCGGCGAACCCTCTCCAGCCACCAGCCCGGGTTGGATTTAAAGACGTTCGTTCGGGTGATCGCCTTGCAGCCCGGCAAAATCGATCCACGCGATTGTGAATTGCTCGCCTTGCGACATGTGCTGGGAATGCCGCTTTCCACCATCGCGCAATTGCTACGCATGCATCCGTATGAGGTGTCCAACCGGCTTGCCTGGGCGCTTGAACGCGTCGCCAAGCTCAGCCGTCAAACGCCCCCCGAGATGGAAAAGCCCGCCGACCTTGCCTTGAGCGCCTGAGGTCGTCCCTTGCATCTTCGCTTAAATCTCCCATGGACCCTGCGGGGATTTATCCGTTTGTGCGCTTTGGGCTAAACGCACTCTCGACAGCGCTGAAGGAGGCCTTCCTCTTAGGGCAAGGACCGGCCAAGATGCTGGGATCCTTGGTTAAGCTCATGAAAGCGCTCTCGACTCCACACACCCCCTTTTCCATCGATCCCGCCAAGGCTGAACCCGTGCTCCTCATCGATGACGATGATGATGCCATTCTGCTGATTCAGTTGCTGCTCAAGCGCGCTCAAGTAACCAGCCCCATCAATATCGCGACCGATGGAGAGCAAGCCGTCGCTTATTTTCAGGCTCGTCTGAAAAACCCCGCGGTTCCGCTCCCCCACATCATTTTTTTGGATCTCAAGCTTCCCAGGCGGGACGGCTTTGAGGTGCTGAAATGGATTCGCGCCCAACCCGAGTTCAACCGCCTTCCGATCGTGATCATGAGTTCGTCCAATCGACCGCTCGACATGGAGAACGCCCGTGCGTTTGGAGCGGACTTCTACTGCGAAAAGTATCCGGCGCTCGAAGACTTGGTCGCCCTCTTCAAGGGAAAAACTTTTTTCCCTCCCCTGCCCACACTCGATTTTGGCTGAGGTGTGTCTCGGTAGGCCGCCTGCTTGCAGGCGCGGTTCGGAGCGCGAGCAAGCTCGCTGCCTACTCGGAGGGAGACGGCTGCTGAAGCATTGAGATGGCATGGGCGTCCGGGCCCATGTTCCGGCGCATGCCCGCGGGATTTATTTACCGCGTCGTTTCATCGGCCGCGTTCAGTTCAATCCAAAAGCGACTGCCGTTGCCCGGCTCGGATTCGATGCCCACGGTGCCGTCCATGCGCTCAACCACTTTTTTCACGAGTGTCAGGCCGATGCCCGTGCCTTCGTAGTTTTTACTCAGCCGCTGAAACATGACAAATACGCGGGACTGCAAGTCCTTCGGGATGCCGATCCCGTTGTCATCGCAACAGAGCCTGACTTTTGCGCCCCGGCGTTCTCCTGAAATCCGCACCACCGGCACTTTTCCCGGTGTCACAAATTTCACCGCGTTGCCAAGAAGGTTTGAGAAACACTGGGTGAGTCCCGCTTCGTTGCCCAAAACCGGAGGCAAGTCGTCGGCAATCTCGATGTGCGCGTGGGGACGCTGAAAAATCGGGTAGGAGTCCACCATGCCGTGCAAGAGACGCCTCACATCAATAGGCTCCTTGGGCATTTCGTTGCGCACGACCTTGCTGTAACTAAGCGCATCCGTGATCAACCGATCCATGCGGTTCGCAGCCGTGATGATACGCGTGAGGTATTCGCGACTTTGCACATTGATCACCGGCATGCACTCGTCGGCCAGCAAGCCCGCGAATCCATGCATCGCCCTCAGAGGTGCGCGCAAATCGTGCGTGATCGTGTAGGAAAAATACTCCAGCTCGTTCACCAAAGCCTGCAATTCAGCGGTGCGCTCTTTCACCAGGTGGTCGAGGTTGGCGTTCGCCTGTTGGAGCTCGTTGTGAAGACGACGCGAATCCATCAGCATCGAGCATTGGGCGGATATCCATTCGAGGATTTTAATCTGCTCCTGCGTCCATTCGCGCCGCTCCACCGAGTAAACTTTGACGACTCCCGCCGGATGTCCTGCGAAGAGCAAGGGCGTGGCCAGCACCGAACGAAAGGTGCACTCACCCGTAGGTGCGCCATTCAAATCGGGCCGCGCACTCAGATCGGGCACATACACGGTGTGGTTGCGCTCCATGACCACCGATGTGAATGACCGCTCAAACGCCCACCGGCGCGCCGGCAATTTGACGGGGCCCGCTTGCGCGAGCACCACCAGTTCGTCCCCTCTTTTTTCGAGTATGAAAACCGTATCCGCCGTGCCGCCGAGCAAAGATATCAACAGATCGCAGACACGCCCGGGCAATTCGTGGGGATTATCCGATCTCAACGATTCAAGCAGCGTCTGCAGCACCGCCTGGCGCTTGATCGATTCATCGCTGGCTTGCCGCAATTCCGCCGCCAATGACTTCAATTTATCGGCCTGGCATTGAATCGCCTTGTTCTGTCGGACCAGCTCCTCCGACTGTTCTTTCAGTTCTTCATTCTTAAGCGAGATCGCCTCCTTGTGCATCGTCAGATCTCGATTGGAGGTTTCCAGTTCGGCCTTTTTCCGGCGCAACCGCTGCATCAAGTCGATCACCAGATGCACGGCCAGACCGATCACAAGCATGTTGGTCATCTGCATGGACCAAGTCGGAAGCCGATCCTCGTGCGGCAACTCGGGCATCGCATAAAAGACCTTGTAGGCCGACGCCAACGTGAATGTTCCGAGCAGACTCCACAGCAGTTTCCGCTCGGGATACCACAAACATATCAACAGCGGCAGACCATAGCTGATGTTGATCACGCACCCCGCCTGAAGTCCAAATCGCAGCCACAAGGTGAAACCCGTGCACAGAACGTAGAGTGCAAGTGTGAAGACAGGCTTCGGCTTATGCTGCAAATTGGCGAGGGCTTCAGTGAACATGCAAGTGAGGTAACTAAGGCTCCACTCACGCCCGGCAGGGGCGACCGGGGCAAAATGAATCACTTAACCCCGCCTCATTTGGGGGAATCCCCGAAAATCGACATCGGTAGCGGGCCTGATGGCGTCTTCAAAAGCTCCAGTGGCCACGGTTCTTATAAAAAGCATCACACCCCGTCGTAAAATATCCAGGGCCCGCGATACCCGTTCATGCGGCTTTGGCGTGTTACCAAAGTTTTTTTATCGGGTCATTCGTCGGAGCCGTCCATGCGCCGTGTCACGGCTGCCGATCTGTCATGTGCGCCATTCGCCCTTGTTCATCGAAACGCCGATGGGTGATTGGTTGTGTCTGCGCCATCATCCTCGGCGCAACGCTCTGGTGGGCAATTTCCTCGACCGGCCCGGACTGGAGATCGCTGCTTCGGAGGATGAGCACGCTCAATAGCACCGCCCTCCTCTTGCTGAGCACGGTGCTCCCGCTGGCGGGTTTTCCCATCACCTTGGTTTATTTGCTGGTCGGAGCCCGCTTCGGCCGCCTGCTGGGATTGGGCGTCGTCGGGGTCATCACCGCCATCCACTTACTGGGCACGCATTGGATAACACGCAGTTTTTTTCGACGCCCTCTGCTGCTTTTCATGGCACGGCACAAACACCACGTGCCCAAGGTTCCGCCCGGTGAAAACGGCGCCATCGCACTCATGCTGATGCTCACCCCGGCCATCCCGTATTTCATCCGAAACTACGCGCTCGCGCTCTCCGGGATTCCTCTTCGGATCTACTTTTGCGTGGCGCTGCCCATTCATTTGCTCCGCTCGTATGTGGCGCTTTTTCTGGGCAACTTCGGCAGTTCGCCATCGCGCCAGGGGTTGATTTTTTTGGGAGGCTTCTACGCCATGCAGCTTGCGATCTTGGCCGGCGTGGCGTGGTGGTTGCGACGGCGGCACCAGCGGTTGGCGGCCTCCCGGCCTGCCACGAACGTCCAAGACTCACGGGCAGGCCCTCCCTTTAGCCATCGGTAAGACCAAGGCCCGATGGGCACAAACGCCCGCAACGGCTATAATAGGCTCACTATGGCTGACTCCGCTTCACCCCGGCGGCGACGCAACGGCTCCGCCGTTCCCTCACGCAAAGGTCTCGCCCCTTCCAAGATCGTGGTGCATGGCAACGCGGGCATCAAAATCACCCACTCCGTCGTCATTCGAAGACCTCCGCATGAGCTCTACGCATTCTGCCGCACATTTGAAAATCTCACGCGTGTCATCAAACACCCCGTAACCATCACGACACGGTCCCCGATCGAGTGCCACTGGCTGGTCGGCGGCCCGTCCGGCGAACACTCCGTCGAGTGGGACGCGCTTATCATCAATGATGAGCCCGATCAGTTGATTGCATGGCGCTCCCACGAGATATCCGAAATCGTCCATGCGGGAACCGTTCGTTTCGAACCTTCGCCAGGCGATGATGGCACCGAGGTGACCGTGACCCTTGATTATGTCCCGCCCGGCGGAAAAACCGGCGCGACGCTGGCCAAACTCTCCAGCGAAGAAGCGAGCCACCACGTCGAGGAAACGCTGCACCGTTTCAAAGCCCTCATGGAGACAGGCGGGATTGCCCAAGCACCGGCCAATCCGTGAAAACCCGGAGGGCACTCACACCTCTCGTCCATAAACCGGCCACTCCACCAGATCGACTTCGCTCACGCTACCCGCCGGCGGCAGCTCAAGGGGTGGCGGCCCCAGTCCCAGCCGATGCGACAAGCTCATCGCATCATAGGGCGCACGCACCTTCACGTCGTTATCGAAATACACGTAAACATCCCGGCCGGCCTTACGCACCGGCGGAGCGGGCGTCAGGGTTTTCGCCTCTTCGGCCTGCATGCCATTTTGCCACGCTTCGATTTTGAGCGCCCACGTGTTGAGCGCCGCCTCCGTGTAACCGGACGTGTAGAGGACTTCGTCACCGTGCAGTCGCACATAAACAAAGTCCGCCGTGAGATCTTCCATCAGCGGCCAGCGATCAGCCGTATCCGCCACCACCAAGGCGATGTGATGGCGCCGCGCCTGTTTTACGAACTCCGGGGTTTCGAAGGAACGGTTGCGAATCTCGATCGCGTGACGCAGAGGCCGTGAACGGTCGATGGTCAGCCAAGCCTCGCTGCGCAGGTGGTCGTCATGCCGACGCGCAATCTCCAGCGCATCGCTCGTTGTGTGCGGCAACCCCGAGAAAAAGGTTTCCATCAACTCCGCGTCATAGCGGAACGAAGGAGGAAACTGCCAAAGAATCGGCCCCAGTTTTGCCCCGAGCCTGAGGACACCTGAGGCAAAGAAATTAGCCACCGGGATATCCACTTCGCGGAGGCGTTTGATGTGGGTGATGAAGCGCGGAGCCTTGACGGAGAACTGGAAGTTGGGTGGCGTTGCCTCCATCCAAGCCCCGTAACTGGACGGTCGCTGAAGAGCGTAGAACGAACCGTTGATCTCGATCGAAGGAAAGATGCTCGCCGCGTAGGCCAGCTCGTTGCGCTGAGGCAGTCCCTTGGGAAAAAACACCCCGCGCCACGGAGGGTAACGCCAGCCGGAAATACCGATTCGCACCGTGGCCATGGCGGCGGAGGTTTCTCAATGGTTATACAACGCCGCCGCGGCCTCGGCCTCGGCTTTGACCTCGCCGGGCTCGCGCTTGCGCGTGGCCGGGTCGGTATTGCCATACAAACGACCGGTGATTTCCGCCAAGGCGGCTTCGGGAAGCAACCGCGCGCCCACGGCCAGGGCTTTGTTAAGCGCACCGGGCACAATCATGCGCTCCCCGTCCATCAGCGCCGTGTAAGCGGTCACGGCGACTTCTTGCGGTGCCATGACCCAGGTGTCCTGGAACATATGCGTGTCGACCATGCCGGCATTGGGAAAAAACTCCGTATCGACCGGACCAGGACAGAGCACCGTGAGCGTGACCCCGGTATTTTCCAGCTCGGTGGCAAGCGCCTCCGACCATGAGAGCATGAAGGCCTTGGTCGCATGGTAGATCGCCATCATCGGGCCGGGCTCAAAGCCGGCGATGGACGCGGTATTAAGAATCCGCCCCCTGCGCTCATTCAACATCGAGGGCAGGAATCGTTTGGTGAGACGCACCCCGGCTTCGACGTTTAAACGGATCATCGAGATGTCGTCATCCAAAGGAATTTCCCAGAAACGCCCGCGACGACCGATGCCGGCATTGTTGACGAGGATCTGCACCGACCAGCCACTGGCGGCGACTTGGGCGAAGATGTCGTCGGCGGCCGCCTCGCGCCGAAGATCCTCCGTGATCGTTTTCACGGAAACTCCATAGTCGGCGGACAGTCGGCGCGCCGCATCCAGCAACTCGGGCTCGATCGAGGCGACAATCACAAGATTGTGGCCATGTTGTGCGAATTCACGGGCCAGTTCATAACCGATACCGCTGGAAGCACCGGTGATCAAAACGGTTTCTTTGTGGTTAGAGTTCATGGCAGGTCATTCAATTGCTGACATCATGCCAGATGACCCAGCGATTATAGGTGGTTGAAAGACAGGAGCATGATAAAGCCTTGGGATGCCTGTCGGCGTTGCCCCGTCGCATTCTGCAATCACGGCGCGACATTCTGATAAAATTGCAACAACCCTCCTGCCTTCACGCACGAACCATGTGCGGCTTCCCCGGTCTTCCTTCACGTGCTCCACTTAAGAAAAATGAAAAACGACCAAGCTGGTGTTCGTTTCAAGAACGAGCATCTCCGGGCCCGGTCGCACGGCATGACGATGGCGACACGCATCCTCGGCATCGGGCTGGCCATCATCTCCATGGCAATCGGTGTGGTGCTCGTTTTTATTCCGGGCCGGCATTTATATTTTTCATCATCGCCGGTGCCTTGCTCGCCTCACAATGGTGGGCGATGGCCTGCCTTTTGGACCACGTTGAACTCACCTTCAAGCACGGCTGGAGGCGTGTCCGGGCTTCCGCCAAGTTGTTGATAAACAGGATAAAATTCAGAAGAAATAAACCGGTGCCATAAATCGGTCCATGATCACAGCTCACCACGGGACGCGGCAGTGGTAAGTTTTTCGATACGGTAAAGCCCCTGATGCCGGGAGGCTACGTTTCAATGTATGCTCCTCATGTGTCGCGCTATCCAATTCCACCCATCTTGCTGCCATTGGGGTTTTCTCAGCGGCTTTGCTCTGAGTCAGGCCAGTCGGATGTCGGTCAATGAGGTCATCGACCATGTCGAAAGATCTGCTGAGCACCCGGGTCGTGATCGTATATCCCGAGCAGCGCCTGGCTGATGTGACATTGGAATTGCGACAGACACGCGCGCAATATTGCGCAGTCGTCAACCCCGAGACGCACGTGTTTTCCGGCGTGGTGCGACTGGGCGATACCGCGGTTTTCGGTAATCCGGAGCTCCGCACATTTAACGCGATGATCAGTGAAGCGCCCTGGAGCCGCATAAACGAAGATACCGCGACACAAGACATCCTCGCCGAGTTGAGCGCCGACACGGATGCCATTCTTGTCATGCTCTCGACCGATGACCGCTACATCGGAATCATCACAAAAGAGAGTGCGTGGGGCTGGCTGGTGGAGTGGCAGGCATCCCAGCAACGCTGGTTGGAAACGGTTTTCGATGAACAGCGACTGCTCGCGGATTTCCTGGAGAAAAAAGTCGAGCAACGCACCGAAAGCCTGCGTCTCGCGCTCGATGAGTTCCGCTCCTGCTCGGCGCAACTGTCCCACGACGTGGGCGGCCCCCTGCGCACGATCAAATCGTTCGTGGAAATGCTCTCCAGCGGTGAATGCGGCGTGCTCAACAACGACGGCCGCACCTATGTGGATCGCATTTTCAGGGCCGCGAGCAAGGTGGAGGCGCTCGCCATCGAAATCCTCGGTCGCGCCCGCGAGGCGGGCAAGGCCGCCCCCGCGCCGCTGCATACCGTGGACTTGAACGAGGTGATGGCCGACGCCATCGAGCTGGCCCACGCGTTATTGCAGGAGCGCGACGCCCTCGTCATGCAACGCGACACATTGCATTCCGTTTCCGGCCGTTACGTCCCATTGCTCCAGATTATTTCGAACCTGCTGGTCAACGGGGTCAAATACGTGCCCGCCGGACGGCGTCCCGAGGTGCAAATCTGGTCCGAGCAAATCGAGGACCGCGTGCTTCTCTATGTGAAGGACAATGGCCGCGGCATCGGGGCGGCCCACGCCGCCGCGGTTTTCAAGCCGTTTGTCCGCCTGAAGGACGACCGCACGGTGGGCGCGGGCCTGGGCCTTTCGATCACCCGCGATGCCGTGAAAGAAATGGGCGGGAACATCCACCTGCAATCCGAGGAAGGGGTCGGCAGTGTATTCACCATAATGCTACAAGCGGCGACGGTCGAAAACGAGCTGGACCTGACCCACGAATGACCGGCGGCCCGCCTGAGCCCGTCCGGAAGTTCGACGCGGCCCGGCCGTCAACTCGCCACGCCGAGCATCGGCACTTGGTTGAGCGTGAGCCAAAACGCGTGAATGACGCGGATCATCTCGTTGCGCTGAATCGTGGATGTCGGCTTCACGAGATATGCGTTGGCGCCGAGGCGGTAGGCCTGCTCGACATCACGCGGGTGATTCGACGACGAAAAAACAATGATGGGAATCACCCGGCTAAAGGACGAATCCCGCAGGCGTTCCAGCACCTCCAGCCCGTTGCAACGCGGCATGTTGATATCGAGCAAGAAGAGGATCGGCCACGGCGCGCCTACATCGTGATTGTGCAAGCTCTCCAGATAATCGAGCGCTTCCCGACCATCCCGGGTGACTTGGACCGGATGCGGAACACCCGCCGCGAGAAAGGCGCGCTTGAGAAGAATCACATCAATTTCTTCGTCCTCGGCGATTAGGATGGTGGGGGCGTTCATACAATGGCCTGGTGCATATCCAAACAAACGCTCAAGGCTTGCAGGCCGACGAGCAATGACTTTGCGAAAGGTTGGGTGTTTTTACAGATTCCTAACCTAGTGATAAAAAATAGGTTCACAGACAAACCACGGACGGCGCGCCGGCCTCGATATTCATCCCCATGGCAACTTCGGTAAGCGATTTGTCGGTGGCGCCCTCTTCGTCGAGGGTCTCCTGAAGCGTGTCGGCAAGTTCACTCTCCCCGATCAGATCAGCCAGGGTGCGCGCGCAACCGTAGCCGGCCATTTCGTAATGCTCCACTTTCTGAGCGACCGCGATGAGCGCGAGATCTCTGATCAGCGGCGACGCATCCCCCTCGATCACTTCCCGCGCCTCCTCCAGCATGCCTTCCATCGCCTTGCACTTCCGGCCACGCGGACTCACATTGAGTGCTGTCATTATTTTTTCGATACGCTGTGAATGGCGTCTGGTTTCCTCCAAGTGCCTTGAAAACGTATTTTTAAGCTCAGCCTGCGTGGCGGCTTTCGCCATGCGGGGAAGCGCCCTGATCAGCTGACTTTCCGCGCTGTAGAGATCTTTGATTTCCTGAATCAAAAGGTTACGTGGTGTGGTAAGCTTGGACATGGAATAAACCCGGCATTGGAGGGATGGAACCCACCATATCATGGCCACATTTTGGGACAAATCAGGTCGCACACCACGCTCTTGACCGTGTTTACCGGGCCGGTCTCTGGGGGAAAAATCTTAGGAGCGAACAACGCGCCCGATCACCGTCCCAACCGGCACGAATGTGCGCTGAAACCCGCTCCAAAACCCACCAATAACCAGTCACTGTCATCTCCCGGTGAATCCTTCCGGAGCGCTTCCTCCAGAGCAAACAACACCGAGGGACTGCTCATGTTGCCAAAGTCACGCAGCACACTCCGGCTGGCTTCCAGCAAATATCCCGGACACGCGCCTTCGATGGCCAGCAACACATCGCGCCCGCCGGTATGAGTCAGCAGTCTGGCAACCGTCTTGGATTCCGCCCGCACCCGCTCCTCATCGAGCAGATGCTTCACCGCCGCCGCCGCGAGTGAGGGCACTTCGGGGCGCAGCAGATTGCGCAAGCGTCCGTTGCGCGTTTCGAACCGGATAAAATCACGATAGATGGGTTGATGCAGCGTGTTGAACCCGTGGCACCGCAGTCGCGTCGGTCCCGGAGTTCCCCGCCAGATCGTTGCCGCCGCGCCATCGCCAAACAAACACGCGCTCACCAACACACCGGGATCATCATCGAGGTAAAATGCCGCCGAGCACACCTCCACGGCCACGCACGCCACCACGGCGTCGGGTTGCACCGCGAGCACCGCTTGCGCCGCGCGCAACATCGGGATTGCCGCACCGCAGCCGAGTCCAACCAGATCTTGAAGCCAAACGTTCGCTCGCAGACCAAAGTGCTCCGCCACGTAACTGGTCAAACCCGGGCACAAATATCCCGTGCAGGTGCAAATCAACAAAGCGTCCACCTCGCCCACCCCGACCTTCGCCTGAGCCAGTGCGCTCTTCAACGCGCGCCCCGCCAGCCGGGGCGCCTCGGTGCGGAACGCTTCATTGAGTTCGTCCGGGGTGCGCCGCCATACGCTTTCGAGTTCAGGAGTCGCAAAATACCGCCGCTCGATGCTCGTATCCCGCCGCAGAATTGTTTGCACCATCATCGCGGCGCGTTCGCTCAACATCTCATAGGCCCCGGACCTCCTCAAAATTTCCCAACTTTCCTGCTGGGTCAGTGATCTATCCGGGACAGCGGTGCTGATGGCGTGCAAAAACATGATAGTAAAAGGCTCAGTGCAACAGGTGATAGAGCGCCCGCATGGGCAGCACATGATTACGTGCCAGTGCGCTGAGAAAGGCCTGACCGCTCCTACCTAGAAGCAAGGGATGCAACAGCTGCGCACTCCTCAGCCGGGTGCGAAACGTGCGATGCAGCGCCTTGTGCGCACGCACCGAGGTTTCCTCCCACGATGCGCGCTGCTCCGCCCAATCCACCAGCGGCTCCAGCGCGAGCTCCGCAGCGATAAACGCCATGGCCATGCCATGCCCGGTAAACGGCGGGATCATCGCGCAATTGTCACCCAGCATCACGCCACGCCGGGGCGCCACGCGTGCATCAAAGACAAAACCCGCCACCGCCGTCGCCGAGCCTTCGCAAAACTCCGCCTCTTCGATCCGCTTCGCCAACGCGTCCAGTCCGCGACCGCGCAACGTCTCGGCCAGCGCGTGCGATGAATCTCCCTTGAGCACGCCCTTTCGCCTGAACAGGCCGCACGCGTTGATCCAGCCGTCGCCGACCGGAGACAACCCGAAATACACGCCGTCGCCCAGATGCAGCTCCAGATCATCGGAGAGCGACAGGTTGCGCACATGCGCCTTCAATCCCACCCATGGCGAATCGACGGACCTCCGCCGACCCGCCGCCTGCACGCGCCCCTCCCCCGTGATCTCGCCCATCACCCGCTCGCAAGTCACCAGTTCTCCGCCGTGTTCGACGAATAATGAAGCCAGCTTTGCGTCGAGCGCGAACCGACTGACTCCAATCGCGGGCGACGGCAGGCGCATGCGAGCCACCGGACGGTTTCCCCGGAACCACCGCACTCCGACATGCCGTAATGTGCCTTCAAATACGCTTTCAATCCCCAGGCGCCGCACGGTCCGTTCCGGCAACCCCGCGATAAACTCGCCACACACACGATGCCTCGGATAGTCGCCCGCCTCGATTACTTTCACGGTCACGCCCGCGCGCCGCAGACCGATGCCAAGAGCCAGCCCGGCGAGGCCGCCACCGATGATTTCAATCGGTCTTGAACCCGCCTTCATCATGGACGCCTTTCCGCCACCAAGCGGCATGCACCCAGCCAGGTTTCCTCCACGCGCCACGACCAACGTTTCGCATCCAGCCCCAGCAGACCCGCGAGTTCATCCCGGCGGAAACCCGCCTCGATGCTCACCCGGCCATCATGGCGCGTGACCGGGTCCGCCCCGATCAAAGGGCACAACGCCGAAAACAACCGGACCGAATGACGTGTGCGCAAAGGCTCGCTGGCCACGACCAACCGCGCGTGGCGATTCAGGTGATCCCCCAGCACGGCCAGTTCATCGTCCTTGAAATGATGGAACACCAGATTGCCGATGACCACGGGATGAGCGGCCCAATCTTCAAACTGAAACACCGAGGTCTGAAACCACCGGGCACGTTCGGGCCAGAGCGGCGGACGCGCCGCCAAATCAATCCCGGCGACCGCACCAAAGCCGGCATGCATGAGCGCACACCCCAGCGCACCATCACCCGAACCTATCTCCAGCAACCCTTCACCGCCTTGAAGACGCGGCTTCAACGCGCGACGGAACCAGTCGTGGCTGCCCAGCAAACGGTTGATCATCCTCAAATCGCGCCGCGAGCGACAGGCCGACGGCGCATCGTGGGGCAGGCTGTCGAGAAGCTCGGGTTGCACAAGGCGCGTGGCGTTCATGGTGGTGACGTGCCGGTCAGTCGGAAGGCTTTTGCCCGGCGAAGCCCTCGCGCAGCGCCTGCACGAAGGCGTTGCGCATCAGGGTCCGGATCGTCGTCCAAATGTCCACGTCATTGTCGGTGAAGTTCCCCTGAATCGGGATTTGCGTGGCCACCTTTTCCTCCTCGCTTTCGAGCACCGAGGCCACGGCGTCGGCCACCTTGGTCGCGGCCCGCTTGAGCACGTTTTTCTCCTCTTTCACCGCCTTGAACGAGAGATCCTCAAAAAATGGCTGCACATAGCCCTGATAACGCCCTCCCTCGGCATCCGCCTCGACAAACACCGTGAACCTCCCGCTCTCCACGTCGGCTTTGCCATAGTAACGAGCGAAGTGGTTGAGCGGCGGCAGCGCCAAACCTTCGACTTTCATTTTGGTGGTGAACCTCGGCTGGTCCGCGACAGGGTTGAACCGCGCGTCCACAAACACGCGTCCGCCGGTCTTCACCTCTCCCTTCACCTCCAGGCTGGCCGGGAGTTCGTCGCCCGCCGCGGGCCGATTGGTGAGTCCCGTCGCGATGATCGACACGCCTTCCATGACGATTTCCGGGGGTGGATTCATCGATCGGTCCACAAAACGGATACGCGTGTCGCGCATCTCCAGACGGCTGATTTCCATCGGAAACGCCTCACGCAGGAGTTCCTGCCAGGCGCGCGCTTTCTCCAGGGTTCCAACACGCTCCTCCGTTTCCCGTTTTCGTTCCTCTTCTTGGGAAAGGTCCTCCTCGCGGACCGGTTCATCATTGAAGACCACCAGCTCCGACCGCTCCATCACCGCACGACCGGCGATCTTCCTCTGCAGCAACGGACGCCACTCCACCGTGAGCATCGCGCGGGGAATTTTAATCTCCGGCTCGTCACCCGGCTTCTTCCGCGACGTGAGCGTGAAATCCCGCACGTGCACCACGCCACGCAGGATCGCCAGCTCCACACCGCTGATCCGACCGATGTAATCGGGCAGCTCGGATAGTTTTCGGTTGGCCACCTTCGTCACCAACGTCGGTGCCGCCAGTCGCAGCGTCGCAGCCAGCACGGCAATGATTACGATCACCAGCAACACGACGCGGTGCCAGCCTCGCCAAAACGACCGCCCGCGGCGCCCGGGTGCATCGGTTTTCATGGGGTGAAGCGCGGATAGGCGCGGTCGATTAACGCGTCGTTCATGGCCACGGCGGCCTCAGCGCCCTCGGCCGCGGCCGTGATGGCGAGGTGCAGCCCGCCGCGCACGTTGCCCGCGATATAGAGCCCCGGGACATTGGTGGCCGCGTGGTGGTTGCAGAGCACCGCGTCATCCTGGCCAAAACGGCAGCCGAGTCGCTCGGGCAACGATGATTTTTGCACGCACTCGCCGTCGAAAAAAAGCGCCTCGCACGGCAGCGGCTCGCCTGCCTCGAAACAGATCCGGCTCAATCCGTCCGGCGTGCCTTCGAGTCGCGTCACCCGCTCGACGAAGACGCGAATGCCGACCGTGTCGGCGTGGGGTTTTTCGCCGGGCCAGGCCGGCGGGCCTTCGCAACAGATGGCCACGCGATCGCTCCATGTGAGCAACTCGCGCGCGATGGCAAAGGCCCGCGCCCCGTTCCCATGGACCGCCAAGGATTGGTCGCGATGCTCCCAACCGTCGCAGAGTGGACAATGGTAAACGCCGCGCCCGTAGAATTCCGTGAAGCCCGGCCGGTCCGGGACCACATCGACGCGACCCGTCGCCAGCAGGAGCAGGCGCGCGCTTTCGGTGCGCCCGCCATCAATGACCACCTCGAAGCCCTCCGCAGCCCTTCGGGCATCCCTCACCTTGCCGCCGTGCAGCGTCACCGACGGGTAATTTTCCAAATCCGCGCGTCCCCGTTCGCGCAACTCACGAGGGCTCACCCCGTCGCGCGTGAGGTAGCCGTGCAAGGCGCGCGAGGCGGCATTGCGAGGCTCGTCGGAATCGACAACAAACACCGTGCGCCGACAACGCGCCAGCAGCAGCGCCGCGCTCAGCCCCGCAGGCCCTCCTCCGATGATGATGATGTCGTGCACGGTAAGAGGAGGCCGCTCCTTTGGTTGTCCTGCTAGCGCGGAGCCGGAAATTGCTCGCGGATGATTTTCATGCCCGCCTCGTGCAACCCGGTGGAGCTCCAGCACAGGTTTTCTTTCGCGTGGCAGACGATGCCCGCATCGAACAATGAAAACATCACGCCCAGCACGCACGCATCGGTGTCGATGCCACAGACGATGGCCTTCCGCACGCCGGCGGCCTTCAGCCGGCGGAGATCGCGTTCCTTCAGTCCATAGCCCGCCTTCCTGATAACCATGTCGCCGGGCGCCGGTTCGACCAGCAAACGCACGTCTTCCGATCCAGGCGCGCAGGAATGCTGGTCGAGATTCTTCCGAAAGAGCGAGCCAGGCGGGTTGACGAATTGCGTGAAGATCCGGTGTTCGAACCGACGCGCATATCGCCGGATGCCATCGACCATTTCCGGAGGGACGTCGAACGCCTTCTGCACATCGACAACCACGAGGGCGGCCTTCGCCCGATCAACTTTGGCCTTCATGGCACATCGGCCGCCGGAGCGCGGTTACTCAGTGAGCGCGGCTTCGTTCACGGTGGCGGCGGCGGCGGTGAGTTTTTTGTCCTGCTCGCCTTCCTCGTCCAAGGTCATCTGAAGGATCTCCGCGACCTCGTCCTCGCCCAAGGTCTCCGCCAGCGTGCGCACCGTGCCATACGCCGCCATTTCGTAATGCTCGATGCGTTGCGCAGAACCGATGATCTGGGCATCGCGCACGGCCGAGGATTCCTTCTCTTCGAGGATTTCATTGCTCTCTTCGATCAGTCCCTTCATCGCCGGGCAGGGTTTGCCCTTCGCAGGTTCGTCGAGCAGTTTGAAAACCCGTTCAAGCCGGGTGACGTGTTCCTTGGTTTCGTCGAGATGGGAATTTAAGCCGGCCTTTAATTCTTCGTCGAACGCAGCCTTGGATATCTTGGGCAGCGCCTTCAGCAATTGTTTCTCGGCGTCGTAGATGTCTTTGAGCTCATCAACCAACAGTTCCTTCAGGGATTCGGTAGACATGGGATGTAATTTTTGAGGTGGATCTAATGTGATCATCTCCCGCGTGGGGACGATGACGGTAAGAGCGGTGCGACCTATGCGCGCCCGCGCCGTTCCTCCTTGGTCGCTCGTGATCGCGGTTTCGTCCGCGCCCCCGATGCATCCGCAAGCACTCCCTCCCACGACCCGGATGGAGCAACGGCGACACGGTATCGAAACGTCCGCGCGGCCCCGAGTTCCACCACCAGCAGTTCTTTCTGACGCAACGCGCCCGCCAGTGCCGCGCACCATGCCCTCAGCGTCCGAAGATCAGCCGTGCGGATGAGAATCTGCCGCGCCGCCTCTTCCACAAACTCCCTGCGTTCCGGATCATACCAGCCGCCCTCGGCGTTCAAGATCGTGAATCCGTCGGGAAAATGGCGGGCGGTGATCTCGCGAATCATTTCATCATCCCGCTTCGAGAAACGCCGTCCCGCCGCAGGCGTGTTCCTTGCGCCCAGGATCAGCGAAAAACAATGCATGATCGATGGTCCAAAAAGGAGGCCCGACCGCTTTGCCGGGCCTCCGTTCTCACATAACAAGGTTAGCTCGCCACCACCCGGCGCCGCGGCTCGTCATCAACTGTGTTTGCACCCGCCTTGCCTCCGAGCGAGGCGACGATCGCCCCGATCAGAAAAGCCAGGGACGTCCATAACGCTCCACGCGAGATGGCGCTTGAGGCGGTCTCGCCCGTCTCCCGCGCCTTTTGCTCCACGGTTTCTTTGGCTTGGTTCAGGTCGGTCTTGAGACGGTCGAACGACGCGGTCCAATCATTCAGCATGCGATTGGCCTGGTCTTCACTGATGCCGGCTTGCGTGAGCGCGCGGGTGACCGCGCCGCGGTTTTCAGGGTTTTGAACATCGCCGCCGGATGTAAACAACTTGGTCAACGCATAACCGATCTCCCTCCGCGCTCGCACGGCGGCACCCGGATTAAGGTTTGCCGATTGAACGGCTTCGTCCACGTAGCTGCCGATCGCATCCGTGTTTTGCTTGATTGCATCCTGGGCAAGGTTGGTCACCCCGGAAGCGGCTGCACCCACCGGCTTGGCGACCGCGCCCATCACCCGGGCCGCTCCACCAATTGCCATGCCGGCGGTCGATGTGGTGAATAGAAACATCGCAACCGTGGCCAGACTCCACACGAGAAATCCGTGGATTGTGCCGCTGAGTTTATAGTCCGAAGGAGCAAAGCGTCCGGCCACCCAGCCGCCGCCGAACAAAGCGATCAAGGCGCTGATGGACCAGGCGATGCCCGCACCAAGACCGAGCTTGGCCACCGGACTTTCGTCCGTGACCGGATCCAGCGCACCAATGCCCAAGCCCAAGCCGATCATCGTGAGGAGAAGATGGATGGCCAGACCCGCCACGGTGCCGGCGATGATCGCACGCCAGGAGAGATTTCGATAGGAAGGCGTGCGCATGTCCGTGGCTGTCGTCACGGGAATGGTGCCAGTCGTATTATTTTGAGTAGTCATAGTGTGGGGATTTTCGGTTTTAGAAAACATAGCCGCGGAGGATGGAAACGAACATCGGGCGCTTCCTTTCTGCTCTCCTCGGGCGATTCTAATTTTCACCGCTGAACGACGCACGGACCGCCTCGAAAATCCACCGGTGCGAAGGTGGGAGATTCCGCCCATGGCGAGCCGCTTCGCATCGGGCTAATGTCACCCATGGGATACTTACTCGTCGGCGTGATGACGATCGTGCTGATCGTTCTGCTCGTGGTTGCACTGTCTCGCGGAAAACCCCGGGGCACCGTGGACAACCAACCGCATGTGCGGGACAAACCCTCGGCGGAAGAAGCCACCCCCGGCGCCTCGTCCACGGCGTCTCCCGAGCAAGCCGAACAAGCGCGCCGCCGCACGCCGCCGGCCTGACCGCCATGCGCTCCATCTGGACAGGCTCGATCACCTTCGGACTTGTGAGCATTCCTGTCGCGTTGCAGAACGCCAGTCGCTCGGAGGAGCTCAAATTCCGACTGCTGCGCAGCAGTGATCTCAGTCCCGTTAATTACAAACGCGTGGCCGAGGTGGACGGCCAGGAGGTCCCCTGGGACCAGATCGTGAAGGGCTACGAATACGAAAAGGGGAAATTTGTCGTCCTCAAGGACGAGGACTTCCAACGCGTGGACCTCGAAGCAACCGACACGATCGACATCGTGGACTTCGTCGAGCTCGCCCAGATCAACCCGATTTTTTTCCACCGCCCCTATTATCTCGAACCGCAAAAAGGCGGTGGCGTTGCCTATACGCTGCTGCGGCAGGTGCTGGCCGACACCAACAAAGCCGGCATTTCAAAAGTGGTCATTCGCACGCGACAGCACCTCGCGGCGGTCAAAGCAAACGGGAACCTGCTCGTGCTGGAGTTGATGCGTTTCGCCGATGAGATCGTTGACCCGTCGGAGATCAAAATCCCCGACGAAAAAGTGCCGGGTAAACGTGAGCTCACCATGGCCAAGACCCTCGTGGATCAACTCACCGAAGATTGGGACGCCACGCGCTACACCGACGATTACCGCTCCGCATTGATGAAGCTCATCGACCAGAAAGTGAAGAGCGGCGGCCAGGAACTGCCAACCACCGGTCGCGCCCCCAAACAAGCCACCAACGTCATCGACCTCGCATCGGTGCTGCAGCAAAGCCTTAAGGAAGCAGGTGGCGGAAAAACGAAACCTGCGGCGAAGTCGGCCAAATCCGCGAAGGCGTCAGCCAAACCCGCAAAGTCTCGTCCGCGCGCCAAGGCCGCCTGACTCACATGAAATCACCCGAGGTTAAATTCACCAACCTCGACAAGATATTCTTCCCCAAGACGGGCTACACCAAGGGGCAGATGATCCAATATTACGTGGACGTCGCGCCCTTCCTCCTGCCCCACCTCAAGCAACGTCCCGTGACGCTCATTCGTTTTCCCGATGGCGTGAACGGCGAAAAATTCTACGAGAAAAACGCGCCCGCGTTTGCCCCTCCATGGATCAAGACCCACGCGGTCGATCGCCGACACCATCCGGGACAGACAAACTATATTTTGATCAACGACTCCTCGACGCTCGCTTGGTGTGCGAACCTTGCGGCTCTGGAGCTTCATCCGTTTCTCCATCGGATTCCCAAACTGGATCAACCCACCCATGTCGTCTTCGACCTCGATCCCGGCGACGGCGCGGACCTGCTCACCTGCGCACACGTGGCCCTCCGTGTCAAAGAGGTCACCGACGGACTCGGGTTGCAGGCATTTCCCAAGGTGTCCGGTTCCAAAGGCGTGCAGATTTACGTGCCGTTGAATACGAAGACCACTTATGAAGCCACTGCGACGTTTGCCAAGGCGATGGCCGAACTGCTCCAACAGCAACACCCCGAGTTAATCGTCAGCCAAATGGCCAAGCACCAGCGCCGCGAACGCGTGCTGATCGACTGGAGCCAGAACAACCCTTCCAAAACCACGGTGGCCGTTTACTCCATGCGTGGAAAACGCGAAGAGCCGTTTATTTCCATGCCCGTAAAGTGGACGGAACTTAAACGTCTCAAGCGTGCAGAGACCTTGTTCTTCACCCCGGAAGCCGCGCTTAAACGGTTAAAGAAACTCGGCGACCTCTTCTCTCCCGTGCTCACGTTGAAACAAAAACTGCCGAAGGCCTTCGCTTCGGCAGCGCCCCTCAAGGACTACGCAGCCAAACGTGATTTTTCGAAAACCAAAGAACCCAAGGGCGCATCCTCAAAAAATCGCCCGGTCAAAAACGGAAACCGTTTCGTCATCCAAAAACACGCCGCTTCGCATCTGCACTACGATTTCCGGCTGGAGATGGACGGCACCTTGAAATCGTGGGCGATTCCCAAGGGCGTGCCGACCGAACTCGGCGTGAAACGCTCCGCTTTCGCCGTCGAAGATCACCCCTTGGACTACCTGAAATTCGAGGGCACGATTCCGAAAGGCCAATATGGCGGCGGCACCGTCATGGTGTGGGATATTGGCACCTACGAACTCCTCGGCGGCGATTACACGTCGGGCAACCTGAAGCTGCGCCTCGTCGGCAAAAAACTGAAAGGCGAATGGCACATTTTCAAAATCCGCAGCAATGACGGGAAAGACGTGTGGTTGATCGCCAAGTCGGGCGTCGCCGCCAAGCCGATCACCGCGCGCCAGGACGACAGCTCCGCGCTCACCCGCCGGTCGATGGCCCGCATCGCCAAAGACAACGATGCGCAGTGGCAGAGCAACCGATAGACTCACCCCACCGCACCCGCTTCGCGCCGCACGTCTTTCGCGGCTTTGTCTTCCCTCAATCCCAGAAACACCGGCTGCCTCAACACGCCATCGTTGGTCCACTCGACGAACTTTACCTGCGCGACCAATTCGGGATTTATCCACGTGACCTTCTTCATCTCGCCGAGCGTCATCCCCCGGCCAAACCGGGGTTTTCGCTCCATCGGCAGATTGGCAAACGGGCACTCGGCGCGTTTGCGTTTTAAAAATTCGCCATGCAGCGATCGCAACAACTCGTGATTAAAGCCGGTTCCCACCTTGCCTGCGTAGATCAACCGCTCTCCCGCATAATAACCCACGAGGATCGCGCCGAAATACGGCCGGCTCCGCTGAGGCGGCGTGAAGCCACCAATCACGAACTCCTGCTCGTCATGCACCTTGCACTTTAGCCAGGCCCCGCTGCGCAGACCGGCCTCATACAAGGAGCCCGCCTTCTTGGCGATGATGCCCTCCAATCCTTTTTGTCGGGCGCTTTCCAAAAAATCCGCGGGCTCGATGTCGTCGAACCACGGCGAGAGCTGAAGCGGTCGCTTCGGCTTTTTGAGAAGCAACATCAGAAACCGCTGCCGCTCCTCCAATGGCAAGCCCATGGTCGCGTGTCCGTTCAGGTGCATCATATCAAAAAGATAAAACACGATGACCGGTCGTTCGCCCAAATCGCGCCCTTGGAGCAATTGAAAGCGGGAACGACCGGATTCATCCAACGCGACGATTTCACCATCGAGCACGGCATTGCGGCACTTCACCTTGGTTAGCGCCGCAATGATTTCCGGGTAATCGTCAGCCAGCGGCTTGTGGTTGCGCGACCAGAGTTCGACTTTGCCGTCGTTCAAAACCGCCACCGCCCGATAGCCGTCGAACTTGATTTCACAACGCCACGGCCCTTGGGGAATCTGCTCCGTTCCAAGCGCTTTCATCGGCGTGATAAATTTCGCCGGATTCAGCTGTTCAGAAGACGGAGGGCCAACTGACCGGGCGCGTGCCATATACGTCAGGCAATGTCCCGCATTTCATCGACCGGTTCCTCAGCAAAACGTGGCTGCGTTTAAACGCCCATGCCGCCTCATGCCATACGCTTTAAAAGCGAAAGTCGCCGTCAGCACTGAAGCTGGCGGCGACTATTCTCGCTTCGGGTATAAGACCCGAGACCGCGGCTATGGCGGTTATCTTCGTCTTTTTACTATCGGCGGAGTCAGTGGCCTTTCGGCCACAAGAAAACCATACCCCATGTGGCCAAAATTTCAGGTTTTTTTTGGCGATTTTAACACGTGATTTTGTAATGCCGGCGCGCTCGGAACAGACCACAGCCTTGCCATTCAAGACGGTTTGCGCATGGTTCGCCGCTCACTCGCAATGAAGTCCCGCACCACCAACGCCAGCGCCATGATTATCGGCATGATGATTATTATCCGCCGCCGGCCCGGGCATGGACACATCGCGTGAACGCATTTCTCACTTTTTAAACGCGAATTTCCACCAGCCCCGGGCCTCACAGCCCGGGGCTTTTTGTTGTCCAAATTCCGTCACTCCTTTCGCCACTTTTCCGATGAACACACCACTTCTCACCCTCGACGACGTCCTCCGCGCGCAAACGCGCGTGGCGGGCGGCGTCCGCGTCACTCCCTGCGCGCCCTCGGCGTGCCTCGGCGATCTGGCGGGCATGGAGATCATCGTGAAACACGACTACCTCCAGGCCACCGGCTCCTTCAAGGAACGCGGCGCACGCAACGCCCTCGCCTGCCTGACCGCCGCACAACGCGCGCGCGGAGTCATCGCCGCCTCGGCGGGCAACCATGCGCTCGGCCTCGCCTGGCACGGACGCGAGCTTGGCATCCCGGTCACCGTCGTCATGCCCCGCAACGCGCCACGCGTGAAAGCCGGCCGCTGCCACACGCTCGGTGCGCACGTCGTTCTCCACGGAGACACCTATGACGAGGCCTCCGTCCACGCCCACGCTCTCGCCGCAAACCAAGGTCTCGCCTACGTCCACCCCTTCGACGACCTCGCCGTCATCGCCGGACAAGGCACGCTCGCGCTGGAAGCATTGCTCGCCGAGCCCGACGTGGATGCGTTTGTCGTCCCGGTCGGCGGCGGCGGTTTGCTCGCCGGCGTTGCCACCGTGGTCAAAGCGTTGCGTCCAGACGTGCAGGTGATCGGGGTGGAACCGGCGCATGCCGCCGGACTGGCCGCCGCACGCCACGCAGGGCGGCCGGTGCGCACGCCGACCTTGCCGACACTGGCCGACGGTCTCGCGGTTGCGCAAACGGGCACGCACACCTTCGCGCACACCCAAACGCTCGTTGACGACGTGGTCACCGTGAGCGAAGACGCCCTCGCGCTCGCGTTGCTCGCGGCCCACGAAGTCCACGGGGTCATGCTCGAAGGCGCAGGCGCCACGGCGCTCGCCGCGTGTTTAAGCGGACGACTGCCTTCACTCATCGGCAAACGTGTGCTGGTTGCGCTGACAGGCGCCAACATCGATCCGGCCAACCATGCGCGTGCCTTACGTCGGGCCCGGGTGCTGCAGGAAGAAGTAGCGCAGGCTTCCAGCCTGCTGTCGTGACAAAGCAGGTTGGAAACCTGCGCTACTTTCTACTCCGATCCGAAGACCGCTTTCGCGTAGTTCTCCGCGCTGAACGGCTGGAGATCTTCCGGCTGCTCGCCGAGTCCGAGGAAGTAAATCGGGAGCTTCAACTCGCGCCAGATGCCAACGATGGCACCGCCGCGGCTGGTCCCGTCGAGCTTGGTCACGACGAGTCCGGTGATGCCGAAACTCTTATGAAACACCCTCGCCTGCTCGATGGAGTTGGTTCCGAGGGAACCATCGACCACAAGCCATGAATGGTGCGGAGCGGTGGGGTCGTTTTTCTGGAGCACGCGGCGGATCTTCGCGAGTTCGTCCATGAGGTTGCTCTTGGTGTGCAGGCGGCCCGCCGTGTCCACGATCAGGTAATCGCAGCCACGCGCCTTGGCTGCCTGCCACGCATCGAACGCGACGGCGGCGGCATCGGCGCCCGTGTGGCTGGCCACGATGGGCAGGTCGAGGCGGGTGGCCCATGACTTGAGTTGCTCGACGGCGGCGGCGCGGAACGTGTCGCAAGCGGCGAGCATGACCGATTTTCCGTCCTGCTTGAGCAACCAGCCGAGCTTTGCCGATGTGGTGGTTTTTCCCGAGCCGTTGACACCGATCATCACGATGACGGTGGGCGAGGCGGGCGCCGGTTTGATCTCGGCTTCGCTACCGGCGAGCACGCGCTTGAGCACGGAGGAACCGATGGCGGCGGCCTGCTGGCCGCGCAGCTCCTTGTCGTTTTTGTAGGCGGCCTTGATCTCGGTGAGAATCTCGTCGGTCGTCTGCACCCCGAAATCGGCGGTGTAGAGCGCCTCCTCGAGTGTATCGAGCGAAGACGCGTCAATGGCGCGTCCGCCGAAAATCCCCCGGGTTTTCTCGGAGATCGCCGCGACGGTCTTGGAAAAACCGTCCTTAAATTTTTTGAAAAGACCGAACATGTTTTAATCTGGAACTCAGGAAATCAGGAACGGCCCCATTCACGAGCGATGCGCCGAATACCCAGGGGCATAGCCGCGAAATTCAGGATGAGACCGTCTTGGATGTTGGCGGCCTTCATCTGCGAACGGCCTATGGCGAAGAAGATGTCTTCGATTTCTTTCACGGCTTTCATTTCAACCAAGAGGCATCCCTCAACCAAAATATCCAGGCGATGTTCTCCCACTTCGATGTTACGGTGTGTGATTTTTACGACCTTCTGCTGCTCAAAGCGGATGCCTCGCGCCGCCAGTTCCACACAAAGCGCCTTTTCATAAACCGACTCGATAAAACCCGGCCCCAAAGCAGAGTGCACAGCAATGGCCGCTTCGATTACGCGGCTACTCAGCTCTTTTTGACCGAGGTCGCTCATTCCTGATTTCCTGAGTTCCAGATTAAATCACCCGGTCTTCTCCACCTTGCGGGAATCGCGGCCGAGTTGGTCCTTCAGGCGGTCGAGGATGCCGTTGATGAAGCGCTTGGCGTCCAGATTGGAAAATTGCTTTGAAAGATCGATGGCCTCGTTGATCGAGACGACCGGGGGGATGTCCTTGCGATAAACCATCTCAAAGATCGCCAGACGCATGATCGCCAGGTCGATCTTGGCGATGCGGTCGAAATCCCAGTTGTGCGCGAGTCCGCGGATACGTCCGTCGATATCTTCAACGTGCTCCACCACGCCATGGATCAACTCCTCGCCGAAGGAGTAGTGCTCACGCGGCTTTTCCTGCGTTTCGAGGAAGGTGCGGATGTCGTCCGTAAGGTTCTTCGGAGTGTTGAGACTCCAGGCGAAGAGATATTGCAGGGCGACCACGCGGCCATCACGGCGCTGGGCGAAAAGGGCTTTGTTGCTGCTCATTTGGTAAATTGTTTTTTCAACGCGGCCATCTCCAGTGCGGCGGCGGCGAACTCCGTGCCGCGATTGATCGAGCCAGTCGTGCGGGCCTCGGCTTGCGCGAGGTTGTTGACCACGATCACGCCGTTGATCACGGGAATCCGGGTATCCAAGGAAACGCGCATCAGCGCAGCCGCCACCGCATCGCCGACCATCTCGTGGTGGTTGGTGTCGCCGGCAATCAAGACGCCGAGTGCGATCACCGCGTCAAAACGTCCGGTAACCACAAATTGTTGAACCGCCCAAGGGGTTTCATGCGAGCCGGGGACGCGCACCAGCTCGATAGCGGCGAACGGCACGCCGGCGGCGACGAGACGCGCCTGAGCTCGTTCGACCAACGCATCCACCAGCGCGCTGTTAAAGCGGGCCGCCACGATACCGATGCGGAAATCGGCACCGGACACGGACAGAGGCGAGGGAGCGTCGAGACTCATGTGAAAGAATGGAAAGGAAAGGTGTGCGAAGGCAGACGCCCTTCGGCAACTTATTTCCCGCCGACCGGAACCAGCTCGACGATCTCCAGATCGTAGCCGTCGAGACCCACCACCTTGCGCGGGCTGTTGGAAAGCAGTCGGATTTTACGAAGTCCGAGCGCGGTCAGAATCTGCGCACCGATGCCGTAATCGCGAAAACTCATGCCCGCGCCATGACGGGCGGCGAGGCGGTCCATGACATCCGCGCCACCTTGCGCATGCTCCATATAGAGCACCACGCCGCGACCGGCGCGGGCGATGGCCTCCAGCGAGCCAACCAGAGTCGCATGGCTGTCGCTGCCGCGTTGACGGAAAAGGTCACCGAGCAAGTTTTCGCTATGCACACGCACGAGGGTCGGGCTCTGGTCGAGTTCTCCCAGCACAAACGCGAGGTGATGGCGGCCATCGAGCTTGTTGCGAAAAACATGCAGCATGAAATCGCCATGTTCGCTGGCAAACGGGCGCACGCACACCTGTTCAACGAGCTTGTCGCGCCGATGCCGGTATTCGATGAGGTCGGCGATGGAGACGAGTTTCAGGCCAAACTTCTTCTTAAATTCGATAAGCTCCGGCAGACGCGCGACCGTGCCGTCATCGTTGAGGATTTCGCAGATCACACCGCTTGGATGAAGGCCGGCGAGCGAGGCGAGATCCACGGCGGCCTCGGTGTGGCCGGCGCGTTCGAGCACGCCGCCGTCCTTGGCGCGGAGCGGGAAAATGTGCCCCGGTTGCACCAGCGCCTCGGGCTTGGCGTCGGGATCGGCGAGGATCGAAATGGTGCGGGCGCGGTCGTAGGCGCTGATGCCGGTGGTGATGCCCTCGGCGGCGTCCACCGAGACGGTGAAGGCCGTTTTGTGCGACTCGCGGTTTTCCTGAACCATCGGGTTGATGCCCAGACGGCGGAGTTGCGCGCCCGTGGTGGGAACACAGATCAGGCCGCGTGCATGGCGGATCATCATGTTGACCATCTCCGGCGTGGCCTTGGAGGCGGCGATGACCAGGTCTCCTTCGTTTTCACGATTCTCGTCATCGGTCACGATGATCATACGCCCGTCCGCAATGTCTTGAATCGCGGATTCGATGGAGTCGAAAGGTGAGGACGCGGAATGGACCATGGGACAAGAACGGTCACCAGTGCGCACGCCCGTGTCAATGAAGGCGGCGATGGGCAAAATCCTTCGTGTTCTCAGGTTGCAAGCCGTCCGGTCAGGTTTATGCCTCAGGACCCTCTTCAATGCGAAAACTCATCGAACATCTTGAACTCGTGCTTACGGCGGCAGGACTGTTGGTGATCTTTTGATTCAGCGTCGATCCATGCGTTTTCGCATCACCCACAGCACTCTCTATCGCTACGCGGGCTCGGCCTCCGAGTCCTTCATGGAGGCGCGACTGACGCCGACCACGGACGACTCGCAGCTCTTGTTGTCACGCCAGCTCGTGACTACGCCGACGGCCAACATTCACAGCTACACGGATTACTTTGGGAACACCGTGGAGACCTTCTCCATCGTCAAACGCCATCGCGAGTTGCTAATGGAAAGCGTATGCGAAGTGGACACCACGCCCCACCCGCCTCCCTCCGGCGCGCTCGACATCAGCATCTCCGAGGCACGGCAGATTTACCGCGGTGAAAAGCTGAACCTGTTTGAGTTTCTCATGCCCTCGGATGCGATCGCGATCGGCCCTGAGGTCAATACACTCGCCAACATGTTGTTCAAACCCGGCGACCTGCTGGGCGCGTCGCTCCTTCGCTTGAACAACTGGGTGAAAACCAATTTCCGCTACGCCGCCGGTTCGACGCGGATCGACACTCCCGTGGCCGTCGCCCTCAAACAGCGCAGCGGCGTGTGCCAGGACTTCGCCCAAGTGATGATTGCGGTGCTGCGCTCGGCCGAAATTCCCGCGCGCTACGTCACGGGCTACATCGAAACCGAAACCCAGCGCAAAGCCTCGGAGGCAAAACGCGCGCCCGCGCTCATCGGCGCAAGCGAAAGTCACGCCTGGGTCGAGGTGTTCCTTCCCGGCGGGTTTTGGTGGGCGCTCGATCCGACCAACGACTGCATCGTCCACGAACGCCACGTGAAGGTCGCCGTGGGTCGCGACTACCTCGACAGCACTCCCACCCGCGGCGTGTTCAAAGGCACGCACACCGAACGGCTTTCGGTCGCCGTCGTGATGCAACGGATCTGACCGGCCCCTTGCCGCCCGGCGCCCGTCACGATTGAACGGTTTGGCCGGAAACGCCCGCCTCGGTGGCGGCCGGCAGCGCGCGGCTTTGCAGGTCGTGGAGGATTTTCACCAGGTCATCCAGCACGTGCGGCTTCACGAAGTAATCGCGCGCACCCAAACGCCGCGCCTTCTCGATGTCCGCATCATCCGATGACGAGGAGAGCACGAAGACCGGCAACTCCTTGAACTCGGGCCGCGTCGCCAGCCATTTCAAAACCTCAAAGCCGTGCATGCGCGGCATCTTCAGGTCGAGCAGCAGCAGCACGGGCAACGGATGCCGCGCCCGGTCGGCATAGGCTCCCGCGCCGCTCAGGTAATCCACGCACTCCTTGCCATCGCACACGGTCACGAGCGTGTGCGTCAACTTCCCGCGGGCAAAGGCGACCTGCAAAAGGAACCGATCGTCCTCCTCGTCTTCCGCCGCCAGGATTACGGGAGCATGCGCGGTCATGGCGTCGGCGGCCTCCCGTTGTTTTCGTCGGTTGCGAGCGGCAGTTCCACCCAGAAGCGGCTGCCTTTGCCTTCCTCCGACTCGACGCCGACCGAGCCGTTCATGCGTTCGGTCACTTTGCGCACGATGGCCAGGCCGACGCCGGTGCCTTCGTAGCTGTTGTCGAGCTTTTGGAACATCTGGAACAGCCGCGCCTGCGCGTTTTGCGGAATGCCGATGCCGTTGTCCTCCACCCAGATCTTCGCCCGGCCGTCCTTCACCTCGGCGCGCACGCGCACCTCAGGCCGCGTGCCCGGCGCAACGAACTTCACCGCGTTGCCAAGCAAGTTGGAGAAGCACTGGGTCAACAACGACTCGTTGGCCAGGACCACCGGCAGTCCGGCCTCGATCGCGATGTCCGCCTTGTCCGCGGACAGGTTCGGATACGTCTCGATCAGCTCGGACATGAGTTTCGACAAATCCACCGGGCCGCGCGGCGGCTCTTGTTGCACCGCCTGGGTGTAGTGGAGCGAGTCGAGGATCAGCTTGTCGAGCCGGTTGGACGCCGCCATGAGACGCCGGCAATAATCCTGCGTCTGGGCGGAACCGCCCGCCGCCGCTTCTTCCGACAGGAGCGTGGCGAACAGGTGCATGGCGCGCAGCGGCGCCCGCATGTCGTGGGCGATCGCGTAAGAAACGTGCTCAAGCTCGTCCACCATTTCCTGAAGCTTCGCCGTGCGCTCCTGGACGAGGTGGTCCAACTGCGCCGTATGGCTGGACAGTTGTTCGTGGGCTTCGCGCAGCGCCTCTTCGCCATGCCGCCGTTCGGTGATGTCGAGCGCCATGCCGACGATGAAGCGCCGGCCATCGATCAGGGTGCCGGGCGCCGAGGCCGAAAACGCCCAGTGCCGGCGCTCTCCGTCGCGGGTCATGATGGCGAGCTCGGTGTTGAGCACGCTCGCTTCGCCCTGAAAAAGCCGCCGCACATGGTCGCGCACCTGATCGGCTCCGGTCCCGTAGGCGCGGTTCAACCACACGTCGAACGTGGGCATATCCTCGGGCGTGTAGCCGGTCAGTTCCGTCCACGTCCGACTGATTTGCAGGACCTGCCCGTCCTCCGCGTGCATGATGACCGGGATGGGCGCCTCCTCGATGGCGCGGCGAAACTGTTCCTCGCTTCCGCGCAACGCTTCCGCCGTCCGCTTCAGGGCATCGATGTCGCTCACCACCAGGACAACCGCGGAAACGTGCCCTTCCTTGTCCTTCACGGGCACGGCGGCCACGCTGTTCCATACCTGGCGGCCGTCATCCTGCGTATAGAGCATTTCGATTCCAGGCACGACCGTCTCCCCGCGAAGCGCGCGGGCTCCCGCAAACTCGTGCCGCTCCAACCGACGTCCGTCGGGATGGTAGGCGAGCCAGCGATCATAGCGGTCATCCATCGAAGGCAGGATGCCGGTCGGAAAAAAGCGCTGCATCTCCTTGTTGGAAAGGACCAGCCTGCCGTCCGTGTTCGCGAGTCCGATGCCCAGCGGCAGGCTCTCGAACGTCGCCGCCAGCCGCGCCTCGCTCGCGCGCACGGCTTCTTCGGCTCGGGTGCGCTCGGTGATGTCGCGAATGCCCAGCAAAATCAGCGGCACATGGTCCAGTCGCCGCCCGTTCACCAACATGACCCGCCGCCCGAGGCTTGGGAAATCATGAGTCACCTCGTGGTCGTTGAACGCGTTGCTTTCCGGCAGCACATCCTCCAGCAGCGCCCGCAGGGCCGGGATGTTCCATTGCCCGTTACCCAGTTCATAGACCTTCCGACCGACCGTCTCGGCCGAGTTGACCTTGAAGTGCGTGTAGAACGCCGGGTTGACGCTTTGCACCGTCAGGTCCGGGTGGAGCACCAGGAGCGGCTCGTGCAGCGTCTCCACAATGCTCTCGGCATATTTTTTCTCCACCGCCAGAGCCTCCTCGGCCTGTTGGCGTTCCCGCGCTTCCTGGTGCCGCGAAAGGATGATCGACGCGGTGTTCGTCAGCAGCGACGCCAGCTCCAACTCCCGAGCGGTCGCCTCGCGCGGCTGCCGGGAGTAGATGGCGAGCGTGCCGACAAACACCCCCGCCGCGCTGTGGATGGGGAAACTCCAGCAGCCGCGATAGTCAAAGCGCTCCGCCATCCCGCGCCACGGGGCCCAGCGTGGATCGGTCTGCACATCGACGGTGATGACCGGCTCGCCCGAGTGCGTGGCCAGGCCGCAGGCCAGCGACTCGGGACCGATTTTGAAACCATCCACCGCCGCCGCATAGTCGGCCGGCATGCCGACCACATGGTGCAGCCCGGTGCGACTGTCGTCGGCGAGGTAAAAGGCCGCGCGCGTGCCGTCGCCGAGCGTCTCGGTCGCGGTGCGCACCAGCGCGCCGAGCGAGGTTTCCAACGGGGCGCCGTTGACCGCGGCGGCGAGCGCCTCGCGCTGCCCGTGCAACCAGGCCGCGTTTTCGCGCACGGTTTCCTCGGCGCGGGCGCGCTCGGAGATGTCCACAAAGGTGAGCACCACGCCGGCGATGTGGTCTTCCAGCGTGCGATAGGGCAGCACGCGCACGAGCAACCAGCGACCGTCGTCGCGCAGCTCGCGTTCGACCGGCACGAGCGTCCGCAGGACCTGCTCGGCATCGGCGGTCAGCTCGGGGTAGTCGAGCCAGGGCTTGAGATCGGCGATGGGGCGGCCCACGTCGCCGGGGATGAAGTGAAACAGCGGCGCCGCCGAGGGCGTGTAGCGCATGATCCGCAGCTCACGGCTCAGGAACACCGTCGCGATCTGGGTCGCGCTCATCAGATTGTGCAGGTCGGAGTTGGCGCGCGCGAGCTCGTCCACGCGGGTCTTGAACTCCGCGTTCACCGTGGTGAGTTCCTCGTTCACGCTTTGCAGTTCCTCGCGGCCGGTCTCGAGTTCCTCGCCGGCGCTGCGCAGCTCCTCGTTCATCGCCTGCAACTCCTCGTTGCTGGCCTTCAACTCCTCGGTCGAGGCCTCGTATTGCTCCACGTTGGCGCGCAGGTTCGCGTTGGCGCGGGTCAATTCGCGCTCGAGCTGCTGCACCACGGCGGTCGGCTCCAGCGCGGCGCTCATCAGGGGAATGTCCGCGGCCTCGCCGCCGGTCGGCTCGCGAGCCTCGAAGACCACCAGCAGATACCCCGGCGCCAGCTCGCCCGCCGGGGTGACGCGGATATCCACGGCCTTCGGACCGCCCGGCAGATCCACGAGGCGCCGGAAAATATCCACCGGCTCGCCGGTTTCCCCCGCGCGGAGCAGCGCTGCGCGCAGATCCACGCGCAGCATGGGATGGATCAGGCGCAGCAGATTGCGCGTCGGCACGCCTTCGGGAAACTTGAGGAAGCGATTGGCGTTTTCCGAAAGGTGCAGGATGTCGTGCTCGGTATTCACGACGAGCGACGAGGGGCCGAAGTGGCCGAGCAATTTGAAGTGGAGCGCATCGGCGCCCAGCACGGGTTCGTCGGCGGAGGCCTCCGGGACCGGCGACGGCTGATTGTTGATAAAAGCGCGCCCCGGCATCATGGCAGGCGCCTGCTTCAGCCGCTCGTGCTGCGCGAGCATGCGCTGGAACGACATTTCCCCCATGCCGGTGGACAGCGGCAGGTTCATCCGCTGCACGGGCCGCTGCCGGAAGATCCGGTTTTTTTTGTCGAGCGGCACGAACATGGCGCTCGCTTCCTGCACCGTCTCGGACGCCCCGAGGAACAGAAGCCCGCCCGGTTTCAGCGAGAAGTTAAACGTCGCCAGCGCGCGCGCCTGCGCCTCGCGGTTCAGGTAGATGAGCAAATTCCGGCAGGAGACCAGGTCCATGCGGGAAAAAGGCGCGTCTTTCAGCAGGTCATGCGCGGCAAAGAGCACCATCTCGCGCACCTCGCGCCGCACGCGGTAACCGCCCGATTCCTTCACGAAGAAACTGCGCAACCGCTCCTCGCTGACATCCGTCGAGATCGTTTCCGGATAAAAACCGGCGCGCGCGGTCTGGATCGCCACCTCGTCGAGATCGCAACCGAAGACTTGCAGCATGGGCGGCGACTCCATCTTGCGCGCCTGCTCGAGCAACAGGATCGCCATCGAATACGCCTCCTCGCCCGTCGCGCACGCCGTGCACCACACGCGGACGGATTCGCCCGGTTTCTTGTGCCGGAAAAGCTCCGGGATCTGGGCGGCCACGGCGTCGAACGCCTCCCGGTCGCGGAAAAAATTCGTGACCGAGATGAGCAGGTCCTGCAGCAGCGCGCCCGCTTCGCCGGGATTCGTCCGCACATGATCAAGGTAGTGCGCCAAATCCTCGACTCCGGTCACCTGCATCCGGCGGGCGATGCGCCGCACGATGGTCGCGCGTTTGTAGTAGGTGAAATCGCGCCCGGTGCGCGAGCGCAGCAAAGCGAGCACCTCCCGCAGCAACGACTCCGATTGATCGACCGTCGATTCGGTCGCGATCGCCGGCTGCGGCCCCTCCTCGGACGGAACCCGCAAACGCGCGGCCCGGGCGAGATAGGCCGCGATGCGCGGAGGCATGTCCGCCACCTTTAGCACCCAGTCCACCATGCCCGTCGCGATCGCGGAACCGGGCATGCCGCCATGCTCCGCCTCCTGCGGGTCTTGCGCGATCGTCAGGCCGCCGCGCTCCTTGATACGTTTCAACCCGATGGCGCCATCGCCGTCCGCGCCGCTCAGCACGATGGCCGTGGCGTGCGGGCCGTGCGAATCCGCGAGCGAGCGGAACAAAAGATCGACCGCCACGCGCCGACCGCGCTCCGGCTGCAACTCCGTCAGCCGCAGGTGGCCGTCCGAAACGGTGAGGTGCTTGCCAGGCGGGATGACAAAAACCGTGTTCGGCGTGAGTGTTTCCTCATCCTCCGCCGAGCGCACCGGCATGGCGGTATGGCGCTGGAGCAGCTCCGGCATGGTGCTCTCGTGGCCCGGCGCGAGATGGAGCACGACGATGTAAGCAAAACCGCTTGTCGCCGAGGTGTTTTCAAAAAACTCGCGCATCGCCGGGATGCTCCCCGCGCTCCCGCCCAGCGCGACGACCGGCAACGACGAATAGCCGCGTGCCGGAATCACGTTGTCGATCTCGTCCGCGTGTTCGACTTCCTCGTGATCCGGAGAAATCAGCGGCAAACCATCCTGCTCCGTGGGAGTTAGAACGGGGGACTCGGGATGGAGAATCTCATCAGGCATGGCAAAACCTTCGCGATGGCATTTGCCGGAGGCGAGCACCAAGGCAGCGCCACGGAGGTTCAAAAGAAAACTACGGACGGCGGACGGGGCAACAAGAGGACGGGGACGTTTTTTGGCAGGTTTTTCGAGACGGTGCGCTCACGACCAATCGACCACCTCACGGCGGTGATACGTCCCCTAAATCCAGCCGCCCTCGCCTACTCCTTCGGCGCGTTCAGCTTTCGCAGGTCGGCCACGACGCTTTCCACCGCGTTGCCCTCGGCATCCAACAGCGTGAGATAGACCTTGAAGACCAGCGGAGGCTGGACGACCGAAGGCGACACCAAGGATTTCGCGTCGGCTCCGGGGTTCAGCACGGCGCGGACTTCGCCGGTTTTATTGACCGGATTCCAACGAGCGCTCGCCCGGGCGACATCGGAGGCGGCGGGCTTTTTGTCCTTATCGTAAAACTTCAAAACCAAAGACGGACCTTCGACGGTGAGCCCAAGAAAACCACCCTTTTGACGGGGAAGTTCAATACCCGGGATCGTGGCCGGCTCTTCCGCCGGGGCGGGAGCAGGTTTGACCGGCTTGGTGGAGGTTTGCGCGGTCAGGGGCACGACTATTCCGATCGAGGCGGCCATCAACAACGACTTGGCGAGCGCAGCGTTGAGCTTCATGCGAACGAGTGTGGTTGGGTGTAAGCGGACCGCAAGCGCGGCGCGGTAAAGAATGGGTGAAGGTGGTCCGCGGAAATAAAGCACCCATCCCCGAGTAGCGCAGGCTTCCAGCCTGCTCCGGCCGTCTCCGGCTCCCCCAAACTCCAGAAGCAGGCTGGAAGCCTGCGCTACTTTTGCTGCACGCGCGCCTTCAACTCCCGCCAGCGGGCCAGACGTTCGACGATACGCGTTTCCAGACCCGCAGTCTTCGGCGTGTAGAGCGTGAGCGGTTTTTCCAAGTAATCCTGCCCCGAAATGTTCTCCGGATAATCGTGCGAATAACGATAGCCCTTGCCGTGCCCCGCCTGCTTGCTCGCCGCGCCGCTCTTGTCGCGCAACGCCAACGGCACCGGCTGCACGGGCTGGGTTTTCAACGCCTGATGCGCCGCCGCCAACGCGAGCGTGGCCGAGTTGCTCTTCGGCGCGCAGGCGATGTGAAGCGTCGCGTGCGCCAGCGTGAGCTCGGCCTCGGGCAGGCCGATAAAATCGCATGCATGATGCGCCGCCACCGCCAACGGGAGCGCCAGCGGATCGGCCAAGCCCACATCTTCGCTCGCGAGAATCACGAGACGCCGCGCGATGAAGCGCGGGTCCTCCCCGCCCGCCAGCATCTTCGCCAGCCAATACATGGCCGCGTCGGGATCGCTCCCGCGGCAGCTCTTGATGAACGCCGAAATGGTATCGTAGTGCTCGTCCTCGTCGGCGTCGTAGCGGATACGCCGTTCGCGCGCGAAGACCTCCAGTTCTTTCTCGGTGACCGCCGCACCTTCCGGCAGCGAAAGCACGATGACTTCGAGGGCGTTGAGCGCCCGGCGCAGGTCGCCGTCGCAGAGCACGGCGAGATCGGCCAGCACTTTCGCGTCCGCCGTGCAACCGCGCGTGCCGAGTCCACGTTCCGTATCGGCGAGGGCGCGCGCGAGCACGCCGGCCACCGCGTCGGCGCGCAAAGGCTCCAGACGAAAAAGATGGCTCCGCGAAAGCAGCGGTGGGTTGACGTAAAAACCTGGGTTGTGCGTGGTCGCGCCGATCAGGCGCACGTAGCCCTCCTCGACATCGGGCAGCAGCAGGTCCTGTTGCGATTTGTTGAACCGGTGCAGTTCGTCGATGAAGAGCAACGTGGGCGTTTCGGGAAGCTTGCGCGCGGTGGCGAGGATGTCGCGCAGTTCGGCCACGTTGGACATGACAGCGTTGATACGCACGAAGCGGCTTTGCGTCTCATGCGCGATCACCTCGGAAAAACTCGTTTTCCCGCAGCCGGGAGGACCGTAAAAGATGAGGCTGCCGAAGCGGTTGCTCTTGATGAGGCGCGTGAGCAGTCCGTCGGGGTGCGTGAGGTGTTCCTGCCCGACGATATCCGCCAACACCCGAGGCCGCATACGAGCCGCCAAGGGCTGCGCCGTCGGGCGCACTTTAGCGACGGCAGGAGAAGACGCGGGAGCGGCGGCTTCACCAAAGAGATCGGGCTGGTCGGACGACGGCATGGCTAACCGCTAATGGACGCTAATGGACGCTAATGAAAAGGCCTTTTCGTAAATTAGTGTGCATTAGTGCATATTAGTGGTTCCAACTCAGGGCCATGACCAGCCGCAGCCTAGGATACCGCGCACCGCTTTTATGGGTGTTGCTACCTTTGATGAGCGGGTTGGTTGCCGCAAAACTGCAGTGGCTCCCCCTCTCGCCGATTTGGTGGGCGGTGGCGGCGGTGTTGATCGCGGGCGTGGCGTTGGGCTGGCGACGCGCCTGGGGACCTGGATTGGTGATTGCGGTTTTCCTGAGTGGTGCGGCGCTCTATGAAATCCGCCGCGCGCGCCTGCCGGATTGGGATGCGCTGCCACCGCGAGAACTGCGGGCCACGCTTGAAGTCGATCGGATATTCCCGCCGCGCCCCGAGGCACGCAGCGTAAGCGGACTGGGCCGGTTGATCGCGACCGATGCCCACTTGCCGGAACTGATCGGCCAACGCGTTTATTTTTCACTGAGCGTGAATCCCGGGGAGTCGGCGCCACTGCGTTCGAGCCAGCTCGGAGTCACGGGTGTGCTGCAAACCCTCCCGCGCGACCCGGCCCACGGCACGTTCGACGACTACCTCGCGGGCCAGGGGGTCAACTTCAAACTCACTCGGTCGCGCATCACCGACGGCATATCGAAGGCGAGCGCGTATCAGGTTTTTTGCGACACCGCTTTGCGGCGGTTCACCGCGATTCTTGAGCGCGGCATCACCTCGCAACCCGATCAAGGCGGCGTCCTTCGCGCCATGTTGCTCGGACAACAACAGGAGCTGAACGATGGGCAAAAGGACGTTTTCCGGGAGAGCGGAACGATGCATCTCTTTTCAATCAGCGGCCTGCATATCGCGGTGATCGCCGGGTTGATTCATGGTATTTTGTTATTGGTGCGCCTGCCCTCGGTCGCACGCGTGATGGCCGGGGGAATCCTGCTCTGGCTCTATGTGGACATCACCGGCGGGACGCCCTCGGCGATCCGGGCATTTCTCATGGTGATGTTCCTGCATGCGTCACACGTGCTGCGCCTGCCGGGCAGCCCGTTGTCCGCTCTCGTGGCCTCGGCGGTGTGCGTGCTGGTGGTGCAACCGATGCAGCTCTTCAGCGCGAGCTTTCAGCTCAGCTACGGAATCGTGGCATCGCTGCTGTTGCTCGGATTGCCCCTGAGCGACTGCTGGGCGGAGAAATGGGCGCTGTTTGCCGAGCTGCCAAAAATCTCATGGCGCTGGTATCATCATGCGATCGACTGGAGCTGGCGAAAGCTCCTCGGCGTGCTCGCCATCGGACTATCAACCACGGTCATCAGCATGATCAGCGGCGTGGTGATCTTTAAGCTATTCACACCGATTTCGTTGTTCGCCAATCTGGTGCTGATCCCCTTCGGATCGCTCGTGATCGTAACGGGATTTCTGTCCCTGTTGTGCGGCTTGGCGGGCCTCGACTGGATCGTGATGCTTTTAAATCACGCCAGTGTTCTCGTCCTCATGGGCATCGAGAAAGGCGTGCAGTTCTTCGTCGGCGTTCCGGGGGCCCATCATGCGGCCGAGTTCCCCTTCGTGTGGATAGGTTATGCGTCCTTCTCCGGATTGCTTGCGTTGATTTTCTTTGGCTACGCGAACCGTTGGGAAACCAAGCGCGGCGGATATTGGGTTCCGTTCGCCTTCACCTTTCTGGTGCTGCTCGCCGGGATGAGATTCATCGCGTCGTAGTCATTCGGAATCTTGATTTCCCCCTGCGACGGAAGCACGGTCGGTGTTATGAAAAGCGCCTACGAACTCGCCATGGAACGCCTCGCCAAATCCGATCCGAACGGCGGCTCCAAACTCACTCCGGAGCAGAAGGCCCGGCTCGCCGAGATCGACCTCGTCTACAAAGGCAAAATCGCCGAGCGCGAAATCTTCCTCAAGAAGCGGATCGACGACGCGCTCGCCGAAGGCGCTCTTGCCGAGGTCAACAAGATCGTTGACCAGATTCCGGCCGAACGCGCCCGATTGGAAGAGGAGCGAGACGCCGAGAAGGAACGCGTGCGCCGCGGAAAATAAACCGGCTCGCGGAGATTACTCCGGCGTGACGCTGCCCTTGGTCCAATCGACCTTGTATTTCGTGTAGGTATCCTGCGACGGCGGCGGGTTGGAGCCACCCGCCGCGGGCGTGACCACCGGTTTGCCATCGGCCGAGCCCGGGGCGTTGCGCTTGAAAACGAAGCGGTTGAGCTTCTCGAAGGTGGTGCGCTTTTCCAACTTCGGCGCACGTTGGGCCGCAGCCATGTCGGCATCGGTCATCCGACTCTGATACTTGGAGACCTTGTCGTAGGTCTTGACCATGTCGCCCTTCGGCTGAATGCGGGATTTTTCGCCATCGCGGTGATGCATCTCACGGTCGCGCACCTCGGGCTTCGGAAAGTCTTTGCGATCCACGATGGTTTTTTCGCGTTTCTCAGTCACATCAATAGGCGCGCGCTTATCGCCGACCGCAGCATCTTTACGCTCGACCAGATCAGGCGTGGTGAAGCGCTGATCTTGCACGTGATCGTTGCGGAAAAATGAGCGCTGATTGGCCTCTCGTTCCGGCGAAAGCGGCGTATCGGTGCTCTCGGGCGTGGGTGCCAGCTGCGTGTTCTGCTTCGAGGCGTCGATCTGCGAAGGGTCCTTTGCGTGCACTCCGAGGGGAAGCACGGCGGACAAAACAAGGAGCAGGGGTATTGCGAACCTCATCGAAAGGCGGCGAAACAACCCTTTTTATCGAATACGGACAAGGCTTATTCCGGCTCAGCGGTGCCCTCGACCACCCACTGGCGGGCCTCGGGGACCTGCGCGAAGAAGGCGTGCAACGCCGCGCTCAGGTGGTCGGCGTAGCGGTAATGCGCGCCCATGCCGGTGCGCAACTCTGCCTCATAAATAAACTTATCGGCGTGCGTGCTGTGTTCGAAGGGCGTCTGCGCACCGAGAAGGAGCGAATAAACATACGCCGGCGAACCGCGTTGCATGAGTTCGCGAGTGAGCGCGGCCTGCTCATCGAGAAGAGGTTGGTGGGCGGCGTGAGTAATCTCGGGCGGCAGGTAAAAGCCCGCCTGAATGAGCGGCGTGTAACGGTGGCCGGTGCGGTGGCGGTTGAGGTCGCGCAGCTCGGCGATGGCCATGTTGTTCCAGGCAAAACTCACGCGCATGCGGCGGGTGGCGGTGCCTTGGTAACCGTAGCGGTTGGACCGATGACGAAGGGCCTCGGAGACCGGTTGCTCTTCGCTGAGGAACGGCGGCGTGCTGCGGTCAACGTGGACCCAGACTTCGTCGGCCAGCGGCGCGGTCGAGAGGCGGGCGAGGCCCATGCGGAGCGACGCGGCGAGCTCCTGTTGCGCCTGTTCTTGGTAGGATTTTTCCGCAACGCTGTGTCGCGTGAGACGCGGCGACATTTTTATCAGTTCCTCGCGGATGAGTTTCGCGGCGGCGCGGGCCTCGGGGTGTGGAAGCGAGTCGAGCTGCTTGACCGTTGTCGCCCACATACGGGACGTCTGCACGAGGCCGAGGTTGGTGCGGGTGGCGAGCGGGATGAAATAACGGGCGCGGTCGAGCGCGTAGTTTTTACGGATGCGAGTGACGACAGCGGGTTTGGCATCGGCCGGGATGCGCACGCGGTCGGGCTCGGCCACGCCGAGGGCGTCGAGGCGGGAGTATTCTTGGTTATAGGCGGCGAAGGATTTCGCCATGAGGGCCTGCCAGCGCGGCGCGAGGTCATCGGGGATGCCGATCTCGGCGGGGGTGGGGAGATTGGCCGCGTCCATCGTGATGTAACGGGTGGACGACTCCTGTCCGTCGGCCATCTGGGCGATTTCGAAGATCTTATACGCGAGCCACATCGAGACGTTGTCGATGGCGATGGCCAGGCCGCCGGTGAGGCCGCCGATGGAAGCATGGCCGTAATCGACAAACTTAAGGATGCGATCGATGGAGGCATCGGGGTTGGTGAGGTCCACCTTGTCCATGATCGCGTGGATGCCTTCGTTGCTCCGCGAATAGCGGGCCAGCACAGAAGCAAGCAATTCGGGCGTGACCTTGGGCAGGTCGGCGGCCGTGGGAGGTGGAACAAGGGCGAGGCCGGTAACCTTCATAAAAACGTAACTAAGCGGTGCCGCAAAACCCCTTGCTCGGGAAGGAAAATCACCGCACAGAATCAACCCGCCTCCCCACCCTATGAAGCGCCTCCTCTTTAGCCGCCTGATCACCGTTTTTTTGCTGATGACCGCAACCTTGGCCGCGCAGACAGCACCGCGGGCGGGACGGGTGTTCATTGTGAGTTTTGATGGCGGGAAACCATCGGTCATCGCCGACAGCGAGATGCCGGTTCTTAAGAAAATGGTGGCCGAGGGCGCCCACACCTGGGAGGCGCGGACAGTGGTCCCGAGCATCACCCTGCTCTCGCACGCCTCGATGATCAGCGGCGTGGGTCCGGCGAAACATAAAATCACGTGGAACGAGTGGCAGCCCGAGAAAGGCCTGATTCCCGTGCCGACGATTTTCTCACTGGCCCATCCGCACGGCTTCACGACCGCGATGTTCGCGGGCAAACCCAAATTCAAACACCTCAACCTGCCCGGCTCGATTGATGAATTCGTGCTTCCGCTGCCCAAAGCCGACGCCAAAAACGTGGCGGCTGCGTTCGCCGCCCGCCTTCCCCAGCTCAACGCCGACCTGTGCCTGATCCATTTCGCGGATCCCGATTCGGCCGGGCACAAATACGGATGGGGCTCTCCAGAACAGAAGCAGGCCTTCGCGGCCAGCGATGCCGCGCTCAAGGTCATCATGGATGCGCTGAAGTCCGCGGGCATCGCCGATTCGAGCGTGGTCATCCTCTCCGCCGATCATGGCGGTCACGATAAAACCCACGGTTCGGACTCTCTCGATGACGTCATCATCCCTTGGATCGTCTGGGGCAAAGGCGTGAAAAAAGGCTTTCATATCACCACGCCGGTGAGCACCTGCGACACCGCCGCGACCGCGCTGTGGTTGCTCGGCCTGCCCATCCCGGCGGAGTTCGACGGCAAGCCAGTGACCGAGGCCTTCGAGTGATGGAGAGCAGCCGACGTAAGGAGGCTGGGAGGCTTGCGGATCCCCGGAACAGCCTCCTTACGTCGGCTGCTACGTGAAGGCCTTCAGACCGGCGGCTGAACAACCCGGCTCGGCAGGAGCGCGGCGTCCTGCATGCCGTGGATGATTTTTTTGTCGGGCGGGCAAAAAGTCGCCAGCGCACCACTCAGAACGGCCTTGCCGCCGATCATGAAATAATAGGGACACAGGCGCAGGCGTCCGTCCACTTCGCGCACTTGCTGCTCGCGATCATAGACACGGTGCTTGGACCGGCGCGGCTTTTTATATTCCTGGAGAATGTGCGGGTTTCGCGGTGAGTCCTCGATGGCGACCTCGATGCCGCCCTGCCACTCCTCGCGTGAGCAATCGCTGCCGAGCACCACGCTGCGCGCGCCCCAAGCGCTTTCATGGTAGCCGGAGATTTTAATAATGAGGTCGCGCTCTTTCTGCGACGCTCCGGCGAGTTGCCGCCAATCGGAAAGCGCGCGTCCGCCGACCTTCGGGCCATCGAGCACCGCGCCGGGCGGCAACGGCGTTGCGTCGATCACCCACGACTGCGGAATGAGTTTGCGAAGGAGCTTCAGCGTGCGCCCGCCGAGCGCTTCGGCCCAGTAGTCCTGCAACAAGTGGTGGTGAAAAAGCGCGAGCCCCAGCTTCTCCTCTTGGTAGGGCCGCATCGGCGGCACGATGGCGACCTCGCCCGCCGCCCACGACTCGAAGAAGTAGTGAGCCGTGGCAATATTCTCCAAGTCGAACAGTTCAAAAAAACGGTAGATGATGTCGATCTTCTCGGGATTGCCCTCGACATCGAAACAGAGCTGAGAGCCCAGCGGAAAGATGTCGTCAGGGTCCATGCAGAAGACTCGCTTGCCTTGCAATTGGAGTTGTTCGGCAAGCCAGCGCATTTCCGGCCGATAGGTCGCCGCCTCATCGGAGACCACGATGGCAATGAGTGGATTACGAATCTCGGGCTTGAGGGCGGCCAGCGAAGCATGGAACCCGCGGATCATGGCGTCGCTCGCACCGATCACGTCGCCAGAGGGCGAATACAGTCGATTCAAGAAGGCGGTAAGTCCGATGCCGCCCGGAACCGAATCCAGCTCGGTCATGACAAACCCGTCGTCCGTCAGCAACAGGTCGGGACGGAGCACGGTCGGGTAAACACCGCGGTTTTTCGGGTCGCGCGCGTGGGCGACGAGGTGGGCGGGTTTCCCACGATCAAGGTAATCGGCAACCCACGGTGCGAGCAGCGGTTTGTTGCGCAGGAGATTTTTCCCGGCAGCCGAGCGCAGGTAAAGGGTTTCGAGGGCCTGATGATATTCGAGGCACGCCGTGCCGATGTCGGCCAACTCGGCGGCCTGCGCAGGCGTGAGCGGCCAGGCCTCGGGCGAGAGCTGCCACGTCTTGTCCTCAAACAACGACGTGGCGGCGAAGGCGGCTTGCAGGTCGGCGTGGGCGAGGTCGGACATGGCGCGGACTATCGAATGACCAATGCCCAATGTCCAATGACCAATGAAGAATTTGCACGCCCCTCCAACGCTTTAGCGTGGGAGCGGGCTTGCTCGCGATGATCGACGCTCATCGCGAGCAAGCTCGCTCCCACTTCCCGAGAAGAGACCGATGCCAGGTTCAGAATCATTGGGCATTGGTCATTGAACATTGGTCATTCCGGTCCCGCCGCGCGGGACCGGTCACTCGTCGTCGACCTGGATTTCCTTGTTCCGATGGCGCGGGCAGCCGGCGCGGAGCCAACCGGTGATGAAACGGTCGATGTCGCCGTCGAGCACGCCTTGCGTGTCGGACGTGCTCACGCCTGTGCGAAGATCCTTCACCATTTGGTAGGGCTGGAGCACGTAGCTGCGGATCTGGGCGCCGAAACCGATCTCGCCCTTGTCGCCGTAGAACTTGTCCATCTCGGCGCGTTGTTCGTCCTGCTTCTTTTCATAGAGACGCGCCTTCAAGACGTTCATCGCGGCGGCCTTGTTCTTGATCTGCGAACGTTCGTTTTGGCAGACCACCACGGTGTTGGTCGGGATGTGCGTGATGCGCACGGCGGAGTCGGTCGTGTTGACGCCCTGACCGCCCTTGCCGGAGGAACGGTAAACGTCGATGCGCAGCTCGCTCTCGGGAATCTCGATTTTGATCTCGTCGGTGATCTCGGCCACGACGTCCACCGCGCAAAACGAGGTGTGGCGGCGGGCGTTGGAGTCGAACGGCGAGATGCGCACGAGACGGTGAACGCCACGCTCGGCCTTGCAGTAGCCGTAGGCGTTTTCGCCTTTGATGAGGATGGTCGCCTTGGAGATGCCGGCGGTGTCGCCGGGTTGGACGTCCATCAGCTCGGTCTCGAAACCACGGCGCTCGGCCCAGCGGTTATACATGCGGTAGAGGATGTCGGCCCAGTCGTTGGACTCGGTGCCACCCGCGCCGGCTTGGATGGAGAAGATCGCGTTGTTGCGGTCGAACTGACCGGTGAGGAAGGCGCCGATCTCGATCTTGTCGAGTTCGGGGACCATGGCTTCGACCTGGGTGTTGAGCTCCTTGCCGAACTCTTCCTGTTCCTCGGGCGAACCGGCCTCGATGAGCTCCAGCATCACGTCGAGATCGGCGACGCGTTTGCGGAATTCGACCACGGGAAGAACGGCGCGCTTGAGGCTGTTGACCTTGCCGATGTGTTTTTGGGCGCGCTCGTTGTTATCCCAGAAGGTGGGATCGCCCATTTGGGCTTCAAGGGCTTCTATTTCGCGGAGCTTTTGTTCGCAGTCAAAGAAACCTCCATAGATGCCCTGCGCGCTTCTTGATGTTTTCGATGTGGTTGAACGTTTCGGGAGAGACCATGACGGAAAAGTAAACGGTTATGACCGCAACGCCCGGCGGACGGAGCAAGGCCAATGTGGGATCGAAGGGAAAACCCCGGAAATTTTAATCTGGAACTCAGGAAATCAGGAAACGATCCGGGAGGAATCGCTTCAACTCGCTCCAATGGATCGGTTCCTGATTTCCTGAGTTCCAGATTAGCCCTTTTTCAAATCTGGAAGTCCCCGCGACCGGTGCTCTCGTGCAGGCCGCACTCGCGTTTAAGGCCGCCAAATCGCGTTTGCTCCTCGGTCATGCCGACCTCGAGTTTGGCGGTGCTGTGCCAGTCGCCCACCGAAACATAGCCCTCTTCCCATAGCGGGTGATAGTTGAGCCCGTGCTCGGTGAGGTAACGGTGCACGGTGCGATTGTCCCAGTCGACGATGGGGTAAATCTTTGCGATCTTGTTCTGGTGTTGCACGACGGGCAATTGACCGCGCGTGCTGGCCTGTGAGCGGCGAAGACCGGCGAGCCAGGCGATGGCATTGAGCTCGCGCACGGCGCGGTCCATGGGCTCGACTTTATTGATGTGGTTATAGTGATTCAAGCCATCAAGCCCCTGCTCCCAACGCTTTCCGTGCAGGGCTTCTTGATGCGCGGCAGTCAGGGCGGGGACGTAAGTCTTCAGATTGAGATGAAGCTTCTTGGTAAGCTCGGCTGCGAAGCGATAGGTCTCGGGGAAGAGATAACCGGTATCGATGAAGATCACCGGGATCTTCGGGACCACTTGTGTGACCAAGTGTAACATCACAGCGGATTGAACGCCGAAACTCGTCGTTAAAACCAGGCCATCGCCGTAAGTATCCACCGCCCACTTCACCCGCTCCTGCGCCGAGATTTTTTCAAGGTTTAGCTCACGATCGGTGAGCGGAAACGGAGCGGAAGTGGAAGCGGCGTCGTTCATTGGACTGCAAACAGATACTTAATTTATGTCCTAAGTAAAGATTAAGGATATTATTAAACCTAAGCTGCTTTTATCGTTATACTTAAATCCCCGCGTGACACAGGGACTTTAGAGAAGAACGAGTTAAAGCGCCTTAAGCAAACGGGTGAGTTCGTCGCGTTTGGCCTGTTGATCGGCGAGTTGCTTCTTCGCGCCTTCCAGCACGGCGGCGGGTGCCTTGCTGGTGAACGCCACATTCGCCAAGCGTGCCTCGGTGCCGGCGATGTGCTTGTTGATCGCGTCGAGCTCCTTGGTCAGGCGAGCGCGTTCGGCGACCGGATCGACCTTGATGCCCGTGTCGAGATAGAGCGTGCCGAAAGGCGTCACCGTGGCGGGCAAGGCAACCTCCTCGGTGGTGCGACTGATGTCGGCGGCACCGACCAGACGGGTGAGTTTCGAGACGGCTTTTTCAAGCGCGAGCCAGTCGGCTTGGTTGCCGAGGGCGAAGAACTTCACGTCGCGTTTTTGAGCGACGGATTTGTCGGCCTTCAACTGGCGGGCGAGCGTGGCGAATTGCTTGAGTTTATCCACGCGACCGGAGGCGGCGGCATCGATGTGGGCACCGCGCGCGGCCAGGGCGGCGGCGAGACCGTCGGCCGTCTCGATGCGCGTGTCCTGAAGGAATTTCTGTCCGACACCGGTGTAGCCAAGCAGCGACCACAGCTCCTCGGTGATGAACGGAGCGAACGGCTCAAACATGAGCAGGAACTCGCGGATAACGAGATCCTGCACGGCGAGCGCGTGGTCTTTGACGGCAGGGTCTTGCACGCGGGCTTTGGCGACCTCCACATACCAGTCGCAAAAGTCGTTCCAAAAAAACGAATACAGGCGCTGGGTGGCACCGGCGAATTCGAACTCGGTGAAACCGCGCTCGACCGTGCGCATGGTATCGAGCAACGCGGTGAGGAGGGCGTGATCGTCGTCGTCGAGTTTTGAGGCATCGAGGCGCGCGAGGATGGCGGCAAGCGAGGAGTTGTCGCTCATCGGGCCGCTCATCTGGCGGAAGCGCGTGGCGTTCCAGAGCTTGTTGCAGAAGTTTTTGCCGCTCTCGATGCGGTCTTCGTCGAACTTCACGTCCTGGCCTAGCGGAGCGATCTGGAGCAGGCCGAAACGCAGACCATCGGCGCCATATTTGGCGATGAGGTCGAGCGGGTCGGGCGAGTTGCCGAGAGTCTTCGACATCTTGCGGCCCTGCTTGTCGCGCACGATGCCGTTGAAATAAACGTGCTTGAAGGGGATGCGGCGCGCGAGTTCCTCGCGCGTGAGCGGCTTGGGAGTAGCGCAGGCTTCCAGCCTGCTTCCGGAAGCAGACTGGAAGTCTGCGCTACTTTCACCGGAGAACTCCAAGCCGGCCATGATCATGCGGGCGACCCAGAAGAAGATGATGTCCGCGCCGGTCGCGAGGGTGGTCGTCGGGTAGAACTGGCTGAAACCGGCCTTGGCCTGCTCCTCGGCGTTGGGCCAGCCGAGGGTCGCGAAGGGCCAGAGCCAGGAGGACGCCCACGTGTCGAGCACGTCGTCTTCCTGCGTCCAGTTTTCCGGGTCGGCGGGACCGTCGAGGGAGACGTGAATCTTCTTCGGATCGCGGAGGTCGGCCTCGGTGAGTTTCTCGCGGTCGATACCCTTGGCATACCACACGGGAATGCGGTGGCCCCACCAGAGTTGGCGGCTGATGCACCAGTCTTGGATGTTATCGAGCCAGTTCAGGTAAACTTTTGTCCAGCGCTCGGGGTGCATCTGGATGAGGCCGTCGCGCACGACCTGCTTGGCCTCTTCGACGCGCGGGTAACGCAACCACCACTGTTGCGTGAGACGCGGCTCGATGGGCACGCCGGCGCGTTGAGAGTAGCCGACATTGTTTTCGTAGGGCTTTTCCTCGATGAGCGCGCCGCGCTCGCGAAGGACCTCGGCGGCTTTTTTGCGACCGGCGAAACGGTCCATGCCGGCGAGTTCGGGACCGGCGAATTCGTTGAGCGTGCCGTCGGCGTTGAGCGCGTCGATGACCGGCAAGCCGTGGCGCAGGCCGATCTCGAAGTCCACTTTGTCGTGGGCGGGCGTGACTTTGAGCGCGCCGGCGGCGAAAGCGGGATCGACCGCGATGTCGGCGATAATGGGGATCTGCACGCATTCGCCGAGAGGGCGCCAGACGCGTTTGCCGACGAGGTGCGTGTAACGTTCGTCGTCGGGGTGGACGGCCACGGCGACGTCGGCGGCGATGGTCTCGGGGCGGGTGGTTTCGAGGATGATGTGCGTGAGCGGGATCACGTTGCCCTCGGCGTCCTTGGTGGTGGACGGCTCGACGAGTTCGTAGCGGAGCTTGTAAATGAAGCCCTTGGTCGGGCGCATCTCGACCTCTTCGTCGGACAACGCGGTGAGCGAAACCGGGCACCAGTTGACCATGCGTTTGCCGCGGTAGATGTGTCCGCCGGCGAATAGTTTCACGAACGAGGTGAGCACGGCTTTCGAGTAGCCGGGGTCCATCGTGAAGTGCGTGCGGTCCCAATCGCAGGAGCAGCCGAGTTCGCGGAGCTGCTGGAGGATCTTGTCGCCCTTCTCGTCGCGCCAGGACCAGACGCGCTTGAGGAACTCTTCGCGGCCGAGGTCACGGCGGCCCTTGCCCTCGGTTTTTTTGAGGTGCTTTTCGACCATCGTCTGCGTGGCGATGCCGGCGTGGTCGGTGCCGGGTATCCAGCAGGCGGCCTTGCCTTCGAGACGGGCGCGGCGGATGAGCGCGTCTTGGAGCGTGTTGTTGAGCACATGGCCCATGTGCAGGATGCCGGTGACGTTGGGCGGCGGGATGACGATCGTATAGGTTTCCTGTCCGGGCGCGGCGCGGCCGGCGAAGCACTTGGCTTCCTGCCAGGCGGCATACCATTTTGTCTCAACGTCCTTCGCCTCGTAGCTCTTGGTGATCTCGGCCATGATGAAAAATAAACCGGTGAGCCAACCGGTCCCCGCCTCCGCTGGCAAGCATCGGGATTCGACCAACCCGTCCACTCGCGACAGGTATGCGCACGCCCATGAACCGCACGCACGGCTTGCCAAGCTCCTGCACCCCAATTGATCTTTGTGTCTTTTACCACCTGTGATCGGTCGCATCCAAAAACACGCCCTCGAACGTCTTAATTTCGTCGGCGAAGTTCCCGCCTCCAAACGCCTCTCCGCCTGCAAGACCTTCCTGCGCCTGGAAAGCGCCATGATCCGGATGCGCCACGATGCCGGCGAGTCGGGCCTCACGATCACCCGTGCCCGCAGTGGGATGATCGATGTGATGCTCTCGCATTTGTTCAAATATGCGCTGGCCTCTTACGAGCGCATCCACGCCAAGCCCCTGCCTCCCGTTGCTCTGCTGGCCCTGGGCGGCTATGGACGCAGCGAACTGAGCCCGCTCAGCGACATCGACATCATGTTTCTGTTTCCCTCGAAGATGAAGGAAGCGGCGATCAAGCCCCTCCAGCAGCACCTCATCGACGAAATCCTCTATATTCTCTGGGATTGCGGCCTGAAAGTCGGCCACTCGACCCGCACGATCGACGAGGTGTTTGTCGAGGCCCGCAAGGACATCCAAAGCAAGACCGCCTTGCTCGAATCGCGCCTCATCGCCGGCTCGGCCATGTTGTTCGAGGGCTTCGCCCAGACTTACAAAGCCTACTACACGGTCGAAGATCCCAAGGCCTACATCGCGGCCCGCCTCGAAGACCAACGCACCCGCCGGACCAAATACGGCGACTCGGTTTTCCTCCAGGAACCCGACATCAAAAACGGCGTCGGCGGCATGCGAGATTACCAAAACACGTTATGGATGGCCCGCGTGAAGCTCGGCATCACCGACATCAAAGATCTCGCCGATCAAAATTTTCTTCGTCGCAACGAACTTCGCGATTTCCAACGCGCCTATGAGTTCCTGCACCGCGCTCGCAACGAACTGCACTTCCAGAAAAAGCGTGCCACCGACGTGCTCGACCTCGAAGCCCAACCCCGCATCGCACTCGGACTCGGCTACACCCATCGTGACATGCTGGGCCGCGTCGAACAGTTCATGCGCGATTATTACCGTTCCGCGCAGACCATCTTCCGCATCTCCAAACTCGTGGAGAACCGCCTCGCCCTCACCCTTGAAAAGCCCAGTCGCTTCATGTCCTTCCGCGATGTCGTGCGCGCCCGTCGTCACGAACGCGTAAAGCACATCGACGGCTTTATCCTGCGCAATCGCGAGTTCAGCGCCGAATCCCCGGCCATTTTCCGCGATGATCCCGCGCGCCTCATCCGCGTGTTCCGCCACTGCCAGAGCCTCGACGCGCAGATGGATTTCAACCTCCAGGCTCTCATCCGGGAGTCCCTCCCGCTGATCACGCGAAAGATCTCCGAATCGACCGACGCCAACACCAGCTTCAAGGCCATCCTGGATGAAGCGGGCAACGTCCACCCCACCCTCGCCCTCATGCATGAGCTCGGGGTGCTTGGACGGTTCATCCCCGAATTCGACGGCCTTACCTGTCTGGTTCAGCACGAATATTACCACCGCTATACGGCGGATATTCATACCCTGAACGCCATCCGGGAACTTGATCAAATTTTTACCGAGGCGGAGCCCATCACGCTCAAATACCGCGCCACGCTGCACGAGACCCCCGAACCCACGCTGCTGTATTTGATCTTGCTGCTCCACGACATCGGCAAGGCGCGCGGCATCCAAGGCCACGCCGAAAGCGGCGTGGAGATTGCCCGTCCGATTCTCAAACGGCTCAACGTCAGCCCGGAAAACTGCGAGTTGGTCAGCTTCGTCATAAAAAATCATCTGATAATGGCACGCTTTTGGCAGAAGCGGGATGTAGATGATCCCAACACTGCCGCTGCTTTCGCTGAAATCGTCCAAGATGCCGACAAACTCCGGCACCTTTATGTGCACACCTTCTGTGATGCGCGCGGCACGTCTGCGGGTCTGTGGAACGGCTACAAGGACGCCCTCCACACCAGCCTCTACCGAGCCACCCTCGATCAACTGATCCACGGTGCAGCCATCGTTACCCACCATTCGCAACGCCTGCAAATGACCTATCAGGATCTAGTCTCGAAGACCATTCCCGGCATCAGCCAAGACGAGATTACCGCCCACTTTAACCTGCTCCCGGAGCGGTATTTCATTCATACCAACCCGGCCGAAATTTCTCTGCACATCGGCATGGTCAACCGCCTGCTGAAATCCATCACGGCGGCGGATTCCGTGGGCACGCTCCGCCCTGTCATCGAATGGAAGGACGATCTCAACCGCTCCCTCACGGTCGTAAACGTGGTCACGTGGGACCGCGCCGGTCTTTTCTACAAGCTCGCCGGCGCTTTCAGCGTGGCCGGACTCTCCATTCTGGGTGCCAAGGTCATTTCCCGCTCCGACCACATCGCCATCGACACTTTTTACGTTGTCGAACCCGGTCGCGGCATCGTCCAAAGCTCGAAAGCCCAGGAGGCGTTTGCCCGCACCGTCGAAGAAGCGCTGGTGACCAACAAGGATCTTTACCCCGACATCGTCGCCCAAGCCCGCAAACTCACGCCGGCGCGCTACGCGCTCCCGACCGGCGGCGAGATGATCCATGCCTCCTTCCCGCCCACAGTGGAGGTTTACAACGAACTCTCCATGCAGCGCACGATCGTCGAGGTCCAGGCCAAGGATGAGATCGGCCTGCTCTTCCGCCTGGCCAAGACCATCAGCGACCACGGCTACGACATCACGTTTGCCCGCATCGGCACGGAGCGCGGCATCGCCATCGACACCTTCTACATCGAAAACGCGTCGCCCGACCTCGCCGAGGACACCACCCGCCTGCATAACCTCCGGGACGCCCTTTCGGCCATCATCACTCCGTCGGATACCACGGCCGCCGCCGCGATCTGAGTTTGCCCGCCGCGCATCTCGCGAGATAGTGACGGCTAAACATGCACGTCGAATCTGATCCTCGCGCTGATCGGGCGCTTTATCGCATCAGCAGCCTTACCGGCCGGGTTGACGATCCCCACGAGGCGTTGCAGGCGATTCTGGCCGTCTGCATCGAAACACTCGGCGCGTCCTCCGGCTCGGTATCCCTGCTCAATCCCGACACCGGCAAGCTGGAGATCGACGTTCACCAAGGTCTTTTTCACGACGCCGACGACGTCAGCCTGCGCCTCGGCCAGGGCATCACCGGCTGGGTGGCTTTCCATGGTCGTCCCCAACTCGTCACCGACGTCACCATCGATCCGCGCTACATATCGATCCGCAAGGAGGTCCGCAGCGAAATCGCCGCGCCCATGGTCGAAGCCGGCGGCCAGATTCTTGGCGTTGTCAACCTGGACAGCGACCGCCTCAACGGTTTCAACGACGCCGATCTCTCCCTGCTCATCCGCATTTGCGAAGAGGCCACCGCCGTCATGCAACGTCTCTGGCAATTGCGTCATCTCAGCGGCAAGGCCCGCCAGCTCGAATCGCTCATCACCATCGGCCAGTCCCTCGTGGGCAAACTCGAACAACAAGAGCTCTTCGACACCATCACGCGCGACGCCCGGATCATCACCAACACCCGCGCCTGCGCCTTCTACCTCTTCGACGCCCCGCGCCAGACCCTGCGGCTGATCTCGCTCACCAACACCTCGATCATCCCCCTGCCCGAGCCCGATCTGCCCATCGCCTCGTGTCTGGTTTCCTCCGCCATTCACACGCGCCGTCAGGTCGAGTATCTCAATATCCAATCGCCCGAGTTTCTCGACGTGGTCGATCTTCCCCGCGACCCGTCGCTGCGCTCGCTGCTCGCCGCACCCGTCCTCTACGAAAACGAGGTCATCGGGGTGCTCGCGGTCTTCACCGACCACGTCCACCGCTTCAACAACGACGAAAAACGCCTCCTCGCCGCCCTCGCCTCGCTCGGTGCGGTCGCGCTGCAAAACTCGCGCCTCTACTCCCGCGTTTTCCAAAGCGAGGAATCCCTCCGTAAAAACGAGCAGCTCACCACGCTCGGCCTGCTCGCGGCCGAGATCGCCCACGAGATCCGCAATCCGCTCACCGTTATCAAACTTCTCTTCGGCTACCTCGACCTGCACTTCCCCGACGACGATCCTCGCCGCACCGACGTGCGCGTGATCAGCGAAAAGCTCGACCAGCTCGAAGCCATCGTGTCGCGCGTGCTCAATTTTGCCAAGGCCCCCTCCAGCCTTCACTCGCGCTGGGTGCTCGCCGACATGATCGGCGACACCATCGTTCTCATCCGTCTCAAGCTCGCGCAAAGCAAGATCCAGCTCCGCTTCGAACCACCGCCGCGCCCCTTCGTCGTCGATGTCCACAAGGGTCAGATCCAGCAGGTCCTTCTCAACCTGCTGATCAATTCCACGCAGGCCATGAACGACGGCGGCACCATCACCATTCGCTGCTCGACGGAGAAACACGGCGAAGCCGATTTCGCCCTCATCGATATCAGCGACACCGGTCGAGGAATTCCGGACGAGCTGCGGGCGCACATCTTTGATTCGTTCCTCTCCGGCCGCTCCGATGGCACCGGACTGGGGCTCGCGATTGCCAAGCGCATTCTTTTGTCCCATCACGGAGACATCACCCTGCTCGACTCCAGTCCCGCCGGCACCACCATGCGCATCGCGCTTCCCCTCGTTAGCTAAACCGAGCCCCTATCCGTCATGTCCGCCCCTGCTGACAAACGCCCCATGATGATCGTTGCCGTGGTCGCATTGATCATTGCCGCGACCGTCGTGCTCTGCCTCGTCCGCCTGCCACGTCCGCTGCGCCTTGCCGTTGCGGGCATCGACCTGATTGCCGCCGCCGTCGTATTCACCGCCAGCCGCCAACAACGCTGACACACCATGAAGGTCAATCGTTGGCACCTGCTCGTTGCCTCGTTGATCGCCTTGCCGGAAATAAAGGCGGAGGACGCCATGGTGGTGCTCGATCCCATCGAGGTCAGCGCGCCGCTGCCCGCCGACGCACTGCTCACTCAACCCACGCCTGTCACCGCCTACAGTGGCGGCCTTCTCGCTTCAGCCGGTGTATCGACCTACGACGAGCTCGCCCCGCTCGTTCCCGGATTCTTTGCATCACCCCAGTCGGTGGATAACATCAGCCTCAATCTGCGCGGACTCACCACCGATGCCGCCGACCCGCGCATCCCCGCCCGCGTCCCTGTTTTCCAAGATGGCGTGATCATCTCCAGCCCGCGCGGTGGCGGCACCGCCCTCTTCGATATTGAAAGCGTCGAGGTCCTCAAAGGCCCGCAACCCTCCGCCTTCGGACGCGGCGTGCAAAACGGCGCCCTCGCCATCACCGGCAACCCGGCTCGCAACGAAACATCAGGCGAGTTCACCGCCGGCTTCGGCGACTACGACACCCGTCTCGCCGGTGGTTACTACAACACCCCGCTCATTCCCGATAAACTCTTCGCTCGCGTCGCCTTCACGTTCAAACAAAGCGACGGCTACGTGGACAACCTCACCCCCGGCGCCGAATCCCTGCAAGGCACCGACACCCTTGCGCTCCGCACCAGCCTTCGCTGGCAGCCGGCGCCCGACACCACCGCCGATCTCATCGTCAATATTCAGCACGATACCCCGCCCGGCATCGCTTTCAAAAGCATGCGGATCCCTACTTCGGCCGGCGACACCAACCCCTTCACCGCCACCGAACTCAACCGCGGCAACGATCTCGGCATCGATCGCCAGCTGTTCGGCATCACCGGCATCGTTCAACACCGCCTGAACGAGTCTTGGGATCTCACGTCCACAAGCGCATTCCGTGATGTCGATTCACTCAACGAGTTCGACGCCGATGGCTCACGCCTCTTCCTCTTCGAATTCCGTGAACAGTCTTACGATCGCCAACTCAGCCAGGAATTTCGTCTCGATTACGACGCCGGCGAACGCCTCACCGGAACAATTGGAAGCAGCATCTTGGGAAGCAAGGGACGGCAGGACGTCACCCTTCGCACCAACGAAAACACACTCTACAATGTGCTCACCGGCGGGGTCCCTCCGCCACCTCCGGGACTCCGTTCCTATTACGAGGAGACCTACACCAACCGCGCCGAACAGCTGACCGCCGATCTTTTTGGGCGCACCGATTACAAGCTCACCGACAAGCTCACGGTCGGTGCAAGCCTGCGCGTCACCCAAGAAAACATTACGTCCGGCTACCAATCGTTTGCCTCACCCACCCCGGGTCATCCCGTCTTCGGCTTCATCATTCCCTCCGCCGGAGGAGGCAATGACGCCTATCGACCCACGCCCGGCATGCTGGAGCAAGACGACGACTATACTTCGTGGAGTGGTCGTCTCGACACCCGCTACGCCATCACCCCGCGGCACCAAACCTATGCCAGCATCGCCCGCGGACGTCGCTCACCGGTTCTCGGTTTTGATCAAACCACGTTTGCCGCTCAGCAGCTCAACGAAGAACGCGTCTGGAACTACGAAGTCGGCCTCAAAGGCACCAACGCCACGCGTCGCATCCAGTATGGCGTCTCGGTCTTCCAATACTACTACGACCATTTCCAAACGGAGACCACCAGTGGTCTCAGCACGGTCACAATCGACGGCGGACGCGCCCGCGGCCAGGGCCTCGAAGCCACGCTGCAAGGCACGGTCAACTCACACCTCGGTCTCTTCGCAACCTACGGGTTCACAGACGCGAAATTCGCGGCCAACACCGAGGACGGACAACCCCAAGCCTACGCCGGCAACCAGTTCCGCCTGACCGCGCGCCACACGTTTTCGCTCGGCGGCACCGTGACGGCACCGGCGGGTGATCGCGGAGTCGTCTTCCTCACACCGGTCGCCCAATACCGCTCGGAGCAATTTTTCGAGGACGACAACGCCGCATTCGGAGGCCGGCTGCGTCAAGGCGGTTTTTCGCTGCTCAACGTCCGCTTCGGCTACCGACCGCTCAACCGACGCTGGGAAATCACCGGCTACGTCAACAACGTATTGGACAAGGAATACCTCATCGACGCGGGCAACATCGGCTTGGCTTACAATCTCGCCACCTCGATCCGCGGCGCGCCCCGCACCAGCGGCGTCCAAGCCTCCGTCCGATTCTGAGCCAAGTAGCGCAGGCTTCCAGCCTGCTTTCCGAATGCAGGTTGGAAACCTGCGCTACTCTCCGCTCAGTCCTCCAGCTCGACGTTCCAGTAGGCGAGATCGAGGAAGTCCTTCCACCGCTCGCGCTCTTTGTTGCCGAGCACCAGCGAAATGACCGGCCGCCACTTGGGGCGCACCGGCTTGCGGATAAGCCGCATGTGCGCCTGATGCGGGAGACGATTCGCCTTTCGCGAGTTACACTTGATACACGAGCACACGATGTTTTCCCACGTCGTCTTGCCGCCTTGGTCGCGCGGAATCACATGGTCGAGATTCAACTCCTCGCGTTCGAAAACGTGGCCGCAATACTGACACGTGTCATTGTCGCGCTCGAACACGTTGTTGCGCGTGAGCTTCAGCTCTTTGCATGGCAACCGGTCGAAATACGCCAGCAGGATGACTCGCGGAAGGCGGATCGTCGTGCGCGGCGTGTGCACGTGATCCATCCGATCGAGCGACGGATTGCTCTGCGAGAAATCCACCCAATCCATCAGGTTAAAGATGCGAAAGTCGTCATCGTGATGATGGACAACGCTCGCGTGACCTCTCGACAACAAGGCAAAGGCGCGTTTGGCGCCGATAACATTCACCGCCTGCCACAGGCGATTGAGGACCAACACAGGTTGATCAAGCACAGCCTCCATATGGGCCCTTTCGAGTAGGGACCGAGTGGAGACGTGTCAAGGACCACGCCCGTAAACTTCGCGTGACGGAGAAAAAGTAGCGCAGACTTCCAGTCTGCCTCGGGCCGAAAAGCAGGCTGGAAGCCTGCGCTACTTTCACCGATCACTCCGCCACGCGATCCGCGTCCGTCGCCAAGGCAGGCTCCAGAGCGATGTTCTTCACACGAATGCCCTTCATCTTTTGCAGGATCAACGGCACGTGCTCGCTCGAAACATCGACCAACGTGTGCCGCTGGTGAATATCCATCGCACCGACGACATTGGCCGGCAGACGAGTGACACCCGCGACCTTGCCGACGATGTCGGCCGGCGTGATGAGCTGTTTGCGACCGACATTGAAGAACAAGGTCGTCATGCCCGGCTCACGACCGGTGCGGGCCGCGCGCTGAAACTTCTGCTTGCTCGGGCGCACGGGAGCGGACTCCTCGTTTTCAAAAAGAGCGCGCTCTTTTTCAGCCGGCTCAACCTCGGGCTGAGCCGCCTCAACCGGCTTCGACGCCGTCTGAAACGCCGGTCGGTTTTCCTGAGGGACCGGTGCGGCAACCTTCGGCTTGTTCGCCACCTTGGCAAACGCGGGCGGCGCAGGGCGCGGCTCCTCGGGCACATAAGCGGGTGCGGGCGTATGCGCCGCAGGCTTGGGAGCGCTCTTCGCCACCGGCTTCGCTGCCGGGGCCGTCGCCGGTTCCTGTTTGTCCCCGCCGCTATGCATCATGTGCAACAGAGCCGAGACCACGTCGGTGCTCGCATAACCCTGCTCCATCAAGCGGTCGATGAACCGGTCCTGCTTCACATATTTACCGGCCTCCAGCACGCCCTTCACCTTTTCAAAAAACACGTTTTCGCGCGCCTCCTCGACTTGGTCGAGCGACGGCACGTTTTCGCGACGGATCTTGAGCTTCCCGTAGCGAACCATGTTTTGCAGGCCGTAAATCTCGCGGCCCGACACAAACGTGAACGCCTTGCCCTCGCGGCCGGCGCGACCGGTGCGGCCCACGCGGTGCGTGTAATCCTCGGCGTCGTTCGGTAGATCGAAGTTAAAAACCACTTCGAGGTCGTCCACGTCGAGACCGCGCGCCGCCACGTCGGTGGCCACGAGGAACTCGAAGCCGCGACGCTTGAACTTCTCCATCACGCGCGTGCGCTGGGCCTGGGTGATGTCGCCGTGCAGGCGGTCCGTCATGTAGCCGCGCGCGTGCAGGTGTTCGTCGAGCTCGTCCACCATGACCTTGGTGGAGCAGAAAATGATGCCGTAGCGGAAGTCGTGCAGGTCGATCAGGCGCGTGAGCACGTCGATCTTGTAGCGGCGATCCACCTCGAAATACACCTGATCGACCTTCGGCGCGTTCTGCGCCTGCGCGGCGATTTTGACCCACTCGGGATTCGGCAGGAAGCGGTTGATCATCGCCTGGATGGCCGGCGGCATCGTGGCGGAGAAGAACAGCGACTGACGCGTGGTCGGCGTCTTGGAGAGGATCATCTCGATGTCGTCACGGAAACCCATGTCGAGCATGCGGTCGCACTCATCAAGGATGACCATCTTGAGGTTATCCAATTTCAACGTGCCGCGTTCCATGTGATCCATCACGCGACCGGGCGTGCCGATGACGATCTGGGCGCCGGCTTCGAGGGCGCGGAACTGACGCTCGTAGGACTGGCCGCCGAAGATGGGCACTTCGCGGACGCCCGCCTTGTAAAAGGCGATCTTGGCAATCTCCTCGGCGACCTGCACCGCGAGTTCGCGCGTGGGGCAAAGGATCAGCACCTGCACGACCTTCTTTTTGGCATCGACCTTTTCGACGGCGGGCACGCCGAACGCGGCGGTTTTGCCCGAACCGGTGGCCGACTGGCCCACGACGTCCTTGCCGGCGAGCAGCAGCGGGATGACCGCGGTCTGAATGGGCGAAGCCTCTTCAAAACCCATCTTGTCCACGGCCTTCAGCACCTCGGCGGACAACCCGAGCTCGGCAAATTTACGTTTTTCCATGGCGCAGAGTGCAAGCTCCCTTGCCAAAAGAAGAGCTTAAAAAAGCGAGGTCACTGGAACCGGTTAAACGCTCATTACAAACCCCGTGGTTGCCCTGTCCTGTCGTCAAAGTCAGCTTCACGGCGTTCTTTATCGGTATCTCAGCCTAAGCCGCACCGCTTCCTCGGTGTCGGCACGGGGGACCCAAATTCCGCAGCCTCACGGTTGCGGACGGGGCGTATGGCCGCGGGCAACCGCCGGCCAAGGTGACCTTCCAGCACCCAGCCCGTCAGCTAACCTCGTCGGCAAATGGAAGGGTGATCCGCTGGGGCGCGCAGGTGCGCGTTCCAAGGTCTCCCCGGCTTAACCGCGCCCTACGGCGCATATTGGAGACAAAACTCAATGCAAACACCGGTCCTTACGACCTTCGGTGCCGCGCACCCGCGCACGCACCTCCCCGCCGCCTGCTCCGCCACCTCTCATCGCAATCTCAACCCGGACGCCCGCCATGTCGCTTAAGACCCTTCTCTTCGGCAAAGCGCGTTCGCTCGCCGACCGCGATCTCTTCCACAAGGTCTCGCTCATCGCGGTTTTCGCTTGGGTGGGCCTCGGAGCCGACGGACTCTCTTCCTCCTGCTACGGCCCCGAGGAAACCTTCAAGGCCCTCGGCTCCAATCACCACCTGAGCCTCTTCGTGGCACTCGCCTCGGTCGTCACCATCGTGGCGATCTGCGCCAGCTATTCGCAGATCATCGCGTTGTTTCCCTCGGGCGGTGGCGGCTACCTCGTCGCGAGCAAGCTGCTTTCGCCCGCCGCCGGAGTGGTCTCGGGCAGCGCGTTGCTCATCGACTACGTGCTCACCATCACGATCTCGGTCGCCAGCGGCGCGGACGCGCTCTTCAGCCTGCTGCCCGCCCACTGGCTCGTGTGGAAACTGCCGTTCGCCTTCGCCGGCGTCGCAGCCCTCACCTTGATCAACCTGCGCGGCGTGCGTGAATCCGTCATGCTGTTCGTGCCGGTCTTCTTCCTGTTCGTCGGCACCCACGCCTTTGTCATCGTGTATGCGCTCGGCACTCACCTGTCCGGCCTCCACACGATGCCGATGGACACCGTGCACGAGGTCCACTCCGTGAGCCAGGAACTCGGCTGGTTTGGTCTGCTCGCGCTGCTCCTCAAAGCCTACAGCATGGGCGCCGGCACCTACACCGGCATCGAGGCGGTGAGCAACGGCCTGCCCATTCTCCGCGAACCGCGCGTAAAAACCGGTCGCCGCACCATGACCTACATGGGCGCTTCCCTTGCGATCACCGTCGCCGGCCTGCTGCTGGCGTATCTCGTGTTTGGCGTGAGCCCGCAGGAGGGCAAGACGCTCAACGCGGTTCTCTTCGAGAGCATGACCGCGAGCTGGCCCGCCGGACTCTCGACCGGCTTCGTGTTCACGACCCTCGCCTCCGAAGCCGCCCTGTTGTTGATCGCCGCGCAGGCGGGCTTTCTGGATGGTCCGCGCGTGCTCGCCAACATGGCGCTCGACCGCTGGTTCCCGACGCGGTTCGCCAACCTGAGCGACCGCTTCGTCACCCAAAACGGCGTGCTGCTCATGGGCAGCGCGGCACTCGTGATGCTCGTGGTGACGCGCGGCTCCGTCGGCCTTCTCGTGGTGCTCTACAGTATCAACGTCTTCATCACCTTCTCGCTCTCGCAGCTCGGCATGGTGCGCCACTGGTGGAAAGAGCGCCGCACGGCGAAGGGCTGGCGGCGTAAACTCGCCATCAACGGCTTCGGCCTGCTGCTCACCACGTTCATCCTGATTTCGCTCACCGTGGTGAAATTCCATGAAGGCGGCTGGGCCACGTTGCTCGTTACCGGCCTGCTGGTCGCCGCGGCCTTCGCCATCAAACGCCACTATCAAAACGTAGGCCAACAACTGCACCGGCTCGATCACCTGGCTCAGCTCGAAGCCGCCGCTCCGGCCTCCGCGATCCCGGCTCCCGTCATCGCCCCGGGGGCACGCACCGCGGTCGTCCTGGTAAACGGCTACAACGGCCTCGGCCTGCACACCCTGCTCAACGTCCCGCGCGTCTTCGGCGACACGTTTCGCAACTACGTCTTCGTGCAAGTCGGCGTGGTGGACGCGGGTAATTTCAAAGGCGCCGACGACCTCGAAGCCTTGCGCGCGCACGTCGCCGAAAGCGGCCGCCGTTACGTCGCCTTTGCCCACGCGCGGGGCTACGGCGCCGAAGCGATCACCTCCGTCGCCACCGACACCGTGGGCGAAATCCTGCGGCTCTCGACCGGCATCCGTGAGCGCTACGCCAACGCCGTGTTTTTCTCGGGTCAGCTCCTCTTCGAGCGTGAGACACGCTTCACCCGCTGGCTGCACAACCACACGGTCTTCATCCTCCAACGGCGCTTCTTCCTGGAAAACCTCCCCTTCATCATCCTGCCCGTGAAGATGACCGGTTGATCAACCGCACGTCAGGCCGGAGGCCAACCGACCGAGCCTCCGGCTTTTGGTGAGAGGCCCTCAACAGAATGACCGGATAAAACCCGTCCACGCGCTTGACCCTCCACAGCGTATATACAGTGTATGCACATGAGCACCGATCAACCCATCGTCGCCAAGGTATTTAAATCGGGCAACTCGACCGCCATCCGCATGCCCCGTTCCGTCAAGCTCAAGGCCAAGTCCTACATCGTCCAGGACCTCGGCGGGAGTTTTCGCCTGATCGACCCCGCCTACGAAGCTAAGCGCCTCAAGGCGTTGCGCGCGCTTTGGGGTTCGGCACCCGATTTCCCCGATCACACCACGTGATTTACCTACCAGATACTAACGTCTGGTCACGTTTCCTGCGCGGGCGGCGCGAGGACCTCCCCCTGCGTGATCGCGTGCTGGCGCTGCTTCCCGAATGCCAGCTTTCCGCCATCGCCTTGATGGAACTCGAATACGGCGCCGCCAAACGCCCCGACGTGCCCGCGTTTCGAGATCGCATCGTGAGCCTTCAATCAATTTTCCGCGAGGTCCTGCCATTTGGTGCCTCCTGTGCATACCATACCGGCCTCGTGCGCGCACACCTGGCGAACCTGAAGCCCAACGCCCAGCCCATCGGCCCGTATGATGCGCTGCTCGCGGGCCAGGCGCTCGCATTTGGCGCGGTATTTGTGACGAACAATTGTGCTGAATTCGCCCGCGTGCCCGGCCTCGTGTGCGAAGACTGGCAGCGCGTCGGCTCGTAGCCGGCATCTCCAAGGATTTCCCCCTCGCCTTCATACCGGTTAAACACGGCAATCGCTCATGTCTTTTTCCAAACTCGGTCTTTACTCCAGCCTCGTGCGCGGCGCGCAAGCCTTGGGCTACACCGAGCCCACGCCGATCCAAGAGCAGGCCATCCCCGCCGTGCTCTCCGGCCGCGACTTGATCGCCTCTGCCCAGACCGGCACGGGCAAAACCGCCGCGTTTGCGCTGCCCATTTTGAACCGCCTCGGCCCCAGCCGTAACACCGGCCCCCGCGTGCTGGTGCTCGAACCCACCCGCGAACTCGCCGTGCAAGTCGATGAATCGTTGCACGCCCTGGGCAAATTCACCGATTTCAAATCCGTCGTCCTCCACGGCGGCGTCACCCTCGGGCCGCAGCGCAACGCCCTCCGCGCCGGTGTCGATGTGATCGTTGCCACCACCGGACGCCTGCGCGAGTTCCTCGACGGCACGCTCGTCAATCTCTCCACCATCGAAGTCCTCGTGCTCGACGAAGTGGACCGCATGTTGGACATGGGCTTCATCGAGGACGTCAAAGCCATCGTGAAACTCTGCCCGCCCAAGCGGCAGACCCTCCTCTTCTCCGCCACGATTCCGCCGAAGCTGGAAGAAGTCGCCAAGTTCGCGCTGAACAACCCGCAGCGCATCGAGATCGCCCGCGCGAAGCCCGTGACCGAGTCGGTCAACCATGTCATCTACCCGGTCACCGAGAACCAGAAGCTCGATCTGCTCTACACCCTGCTCCAACGCGACGACTTCAAGAGCGTGATCGTCTTCACCCGCACTCGCAAAGGCGCCGACCGCGTTGCCCACCAGCTCCGCCTCGAAAACCACGCCTGCGCCATCATCCACGCCGAGCGCACGCAGGGCCAGCGCGTCGATGCTCTCGAAAAATTCAAGACCGGCCGCGTCGGCGTGCTGGTCGCCACGGATATCGCCGCGCGCGGCATCGACGTGGCCGGCGTCTCGCACGTGATCAACTTCGACGTGCCGCTCCACCCCGAGGATTACGTCCACCGCATCGGACGCACCGGACGCGCCGCCGCCACCGGCGACGCCGTCACCCTCGTGACCCCGCAGGAAGCCAACGAGATCGTCGCCATCGAAAAACTCATCGGCCAATCCATCCCCGTCGTTCCAGTCGAAGGTTTCGCCTACGAAGGCGGCGCGGCTCCGCGCGTCGATCCCGCCAATCCGCTGGCCAACTCACCCAAGCGCGCCGGCCACCAGCAATCGCTCGGAAAAGGTGGCAAGCAAAAGGGCGACGCCGGCAAAAACCAGGATAAGACCTACAAAGGAAAAGCGTTCGGCGGTGGGAATCCCAAGTGGCACTCCAAGGGTAAACCCGGCGCCCACTGGCGAGACCGCAAGGGACGGTGAGCGCAGATCAAAAACCAGCCTCGTTACCTCGGCTGCTACATTGGCATCCGAGCTGCACTCTTTTCGTAGCAGCCGACGTAAGGAGGCTGGTTCATCACCCGCATGTCCGACCAGCCACGCACGCCTTCCGGCCATCTCCCGCGTCTCGCGCCCGGGTTCTATCAAGGTGACGCGGTCGTATTCTGGACGCACACGCTAAAAAACCGGACAAAGGGCTGGCTCACACCAACACTTCACATCACATTCCGCGAATTAATGCTCCACGCGGCCGCTCGTGAGTCGTTGCTCTGCCCGATTTATGTGCTAATGCCCGACCACTTGCACCTCGTATGGATGGGTCTTTCCACAAAATCGGACCAACGCCGGGCCACGGCCTTTCTGCGGCCAAGGCTCTCCCGCCTACTCGCGCCTCACACACTGCAACATCAGGCGCATGACCACGTGCTCCGCGAAGCCGAACGCAAGCAAGGCGCCTTCGCCGCCACCTGCGCCTACATCGCAGAAAACCCTATGCGCGCGAGCTTGGCAGAGTCCTCGTCGTCTTGGCCATTCACCGGCTGCATTGTCCCGGGCTACCCCGACCTGAACCCCTTGGATGCGAATTATTGGGATCGATTCTGGAAAATTCACAACGCGCTCAAAACGCGTGGACTCGGGAATATCTGAACCTTTCACGTAGCAGCCGAGGTAACGAGGCTGGATTGCGTGGTTCGCAACGACTTCGCCGCCCCCCAGCCTCGTGACCTCGGCTGCTACGCGAATCAAACCCGCTCAGCGCACCTGCAGCGTGCTACCGTCGTATTCGAGACCGAGCGACGGGATGACCACGGCCTTGCGGTCGCCCTGCTTTTTCACCGTGCCGGCGTGCCAGGCCTTGTAGCCCGAGGCCTTGGCGGCGGCGAGCGTCGCCTCCAGCGCATCAGGCGAAACGTAGGCGGCGAAACCAATGCCTTGGTTGAACGTCGCGTAAGCCTCGCGCAGAGTGATCGGGCCGGCTTCGCGGAGGAATTTGAACAATGCCGGCTCTTCACCGGGGTTCGTGATCTCGTAGACGAAGGGTTCATCGAGGCGCATGAGTTTGCGCCAGCCGTGGCCGGTGACGTGCGAGACGTAGTTGAGCGTGATGCCCGACTGCTGGCACTCGGCGACGAACTTCACGTAGATGACCGACGGGGCGAGCAATGCCTCGCCATAAGTGCGCGAATCACCGTGGCCGATGGGCGTCTGGTAGCCTTGCGGGAGCTTCGAGGCGATCAGGCGGCAGAGCGACAGGCCGTTGGTCTGCACGCCGGACGACGCGAGAAACACGATGGCGTCGCCGTCTTTGACGTCGCCCGTGATGCGCTGGGATTTGGGCGAGACTTTGCCGATGGCGGAACCGGCGAGCACGATGGCGTCGGCGTTGACGATGCCACGGAGCGTGGGCGTTTCGCCTCCACCCCAGACGGCGCCGGCCTGGCGGCAACCTTCGGCCCAACCCTCGACGAGGGCCTCCATGCGCTTGGCATCGGTGAACCAGGCGGACTCGCCGACGGCGGCGTGCATGGCGACCGAGATGGGCAACGCGCCGCAGGTCACGAGGTCGTTGACGATCGTCGCGACCGTATCGATGGAGATCTCGCGGTAGAAGTTTTTGCCGGTCTGGGCATAAACGGCGTCGGCGACGAGGTTCTTGGTGCCAAGGCCTTCCTCGACGTGCGCAAGGAAGTGGTCGTCGGCCTCCATGAGGTAGCAGCTCTCACCGCGCGTGTTGGCGGGCTCGGCGTAGCCGTGCAGCTCAAGGAGCGGCGCGGTCGTCTTGGCGGCCTTCTGGCAGGCGCGCTTGAAGGCGTCGAGTTGGTCGTAGTTAACGCCGGAGGATTCGTAGGAGAGCGACATGGAAGGAAATGACCAATGACGAATGACCAATGACCAATGGCGAACCGAAAAAGCCGGGCGAAAGCTCAGCGGACGGAACGCTTAGGCCAAAGTTTAATAACTGCGGCCTTCGCCCTTTTCGAAATAGTTCAAGTAAGCCTGATTCACCACGCGGAAGCCGCCGGGAGTCGGATATTTGCCGGTGAAATACCAGTCGCCAGTGTGATTCGGCACGGCGGCGTGCAGGTTTTCGATCGTCTGGAAGATGATCTCAAACTCGCCCTTCCACTCGATGTTCTTCGGGCGGACCAGCTCGGTGATTTTCGCGGAGATTTCCTCGGCGGTGAACGGCTCGTAGATCTTGCGGACGTGGTTGATGCACTCGCCCTTGGCGACCGCCTCACGGCAGAGCTCGTAAACTTCCTGGAGGATGTGTCCTTGTCCGCGTTCCTTCAGCAACGCGACGGTCGCCTCGAAGGCCACAAACTTACCCAGCACTGACATGTCGATGCCGTAGCAATCGGGGAAACGGATCTGCGGCGCGGTGGAAACGACGACGATCTTCCGGGGATTAAGCCGTGAAAGGATGCGCAGGATGGACTGGCGCAGCGTGGTTCCGCGCACGATGGAGTCGTCCACACACACGAGATGATCGCCCGGCTTGATGGAACCGTAAGTGATGTCGTAAACGTGGCTCGCGAGCTGATTCCGCATGCCCTCTTGGCCGATGAACGTGCGGATCTTGATATCCTTCGAGACGACTTTTTCGCCGCGCGGCCAGTTGCGCAGGATGAGATCGTCGAGTAGAGCATCGCTCAACTTGCCGTCTTCGGACGCTTGCATGATCGCCTTCTTGACCTCGTCGCGGCGCTTCTCGCGGAGCGCGTGCATGAGGCCGTAGTAGGCCACCTCGGCGGTGTTCGGAACGAAGCTGAACACGGTGTGCTCCCAGTCATGATTAACCGCCTTGAGGACCTGGTCGGCGAGACGGCCGCCGAGGAGTTTGCGTTCCTTGTAGATCTCGATGTCGTTGCCGCGGGAGAAATAGATGCGCTCAAAGGAGCACGAGGTGCGCGGGAGCGGCGTGGTGAAACGCGAGGAGCTCACGGCGCCGTTCTTCTTCATCACGATGACGTGGCCGGGCGGCACTTCCTTCGCGTCTTCCAGCGCGAGATCGAACACGGTCATGAGCGGGGCGCGCTCGGAGGCGAAGGCGATGACCTCGTCGTTTTGGAAATACCAGCAGGGGCGGATGCCCGACGGATCGCGGGCGACGAAGGCGTCACCGTTGCCGATCAAGCCGCAGAGCGTGTAACCGCCGTCCCACTTGGTGGCGGAGCGGGTGATGACGCGGGCCAAATCAAGTTCGTCGCTGATGCGGCGGGAGGTTTCCTCCGGCGTGAGGCCTTCCTTGCGGCGCAGGCGGAAGAGTTCCTCGTGTTCCTCGTCGAGGAAGAAGCCGATTTTTTCGAGCATCGCCTGCGTGTCGGTGGCGAAGATCGGGTGTTGGCCCATGGCGATGAGCGAGCGGTTAAGCTCCTCGGTGTTCGTCATGTTGAAATTGCCGCACAGCGCGAGGTTGCGCGTGGGCCAGGGCGAGCGACGGAAATACGGGTGGCAGGAGGAGATGTTGTAACCGCCGCTGGTGCCGTAACGGAGATGGCCCATCAGGAGTTCCCCGCCGAAGTCGAAGTGCTTCTTCACCGTGTCGGGGAACTCCGGGTGAATGATGCCGTCCTGAACCTTCTCGTTATACTGCCCGAGGAGGGTCTTGAAGATCTTGTCGAGCGGGTTGGACTTCACGCAACGCTCGCGGAACATGAACGGCTCGCCGGCGGCGATGTCGCTCTTCACACAGGCCACGCCGGCGCCGTCTTGGCCGCGGTTGTGCTGTTTTTCCATAAGGAGAAACAGCTTGGTGAAACCCCAGAGCGGCGTGCCGTATTTTTCCTGGTAGTAGGAAAGCGGCTTGAGGAGCCGCACCATCGCGATGCCGCATTCGTGGGTGATTTTGTCGCTCATGAGTGGGAACTGAAATCCATGGTCACAGTCGTGTGCCGTTGCGGAAATTAAACATCGCGGACCTTAGCACGAAAACGGGAATCGTGCATCCTGGCCAAGCGGGTCTCGCCATCCTTCCGCGCCGAAACCTCGCGAAGCACGCAGATGGCGGGAGTGGACGAATACATTGTGGTCACGGCCGTTAAAAGCAGACGATGACGCCGTGAATCCCCAACCGGTCAAGGGGTTTTTGCCCGGTTCCGGGATCAGGTCTGATTCCGGGGGTGAAACTTGGCGTGCTGATCGAGCAGGCGCTTCTCTTCCACCGCCGTGTAAATCTGTGTGGTCGCGATGTTAGCATGCCCCAGCATCTCTTGAATCGCGCGTAAATCGGCACCTCCGCCCAAGAGGTGAGTGGCAAACGAATGGCGCAGCAAATGAGGTTTCACCGTCTTCGTGATGCCGGCGTGTTTCGCGTATTTTTTGACGAGCACCCAGAGCATCTGTCGCGAGATCGCCGTGCCGCGTTCACTAAGGAAAAGCTGGCTGCCCGTTTTGGGCTTAACGAAATGAGGGCGTCCCGATGTCAGATAGGCGGCAAGCGCCTCGGAGGCTTGCCCGCCCACAGGCACGACGCGCTCTTTGGAGCCTTTGCCGAACACGCGCAGAAAACCGGCCTCCAAGTCCACCTGCTGAATCATCAGCCCGGCCAACTCGGACACGCGCAGGCCGCTGGAATAAAAAAGTTCGAGGATCGCCCGGTCGCGCAGCGCGTGCGCGTCACCGCCGACAGGCGCGGCGAGCAGGGCGTCGATTTCCTGCGCGTTGAGCGTGCCGGGCATTTTGCGTCGGAGCTTGGGGCCTTGCAGCAGCTCGGTGAAATCGTCGGGGCGCACCCGCTCGCGCACGAGATGACGGGCAAACATTCGCAACGCGGAGAGTTTCCGCGCGAGACTGGCGACCGTGTAGTTTTCGCCGTCTTCCAGGCTCAGCGAATACAACCACGCCATCACTTGGTCACCGGTGGCGGCCTTCCAGTCTTTCACCCCGGCGCGGGCGAGGTGTGCGGCACATTGGCGCAGATCGCCTTCGTAGGCCTCCAGCGTGCGATCGGAACGGCCGCGCTCGAGCGTGAGCGAGTTGCCGAAATCGCGAATCGGATCATCGAGACCGTCGGGCAGGCCGGGGGCGGGCAATGGGGATGCGGATTTTTCGGAAGAGTCGGCCACCGGGCACAAAAAAGACGCCGTCGAAAGGACGGCGTCGATTGAAATATATAAGTAGCGCAGGCTTCCAGCCTGCTCCGAACCTTGGGATTGATCAATGCAGGCTGGAAGCCTGCGCTACTTCTTAGTAGCGACGCTTGCGCGGCACGAAGGGCTGGGCGTTCACGTCCTTCATGCGGTAGGTGATGCGCGCCTTCTCGAGGTCATAGGGGCTCATCTCCATCTTCACGCCGTCGCCGGCGGCGATCTTGATGAAGTTTTTGCGGAGCTTGCCGGAGATGTGCGCGAGCACGATGTGACCGTTGGACAACTGGACCTTGAACATCGTGCCGGGGAGGACGGTCACGACTTTGCCTTCAACTTCAATGGACTTGCCGTCAGAGGATTCAGACATGGGTAACAGCGGCAACGAGGCCAGGGACGAGGATGATCATGCGTTCAGTGTCGGGTGTATAAAAGCTACTTGTAAGCCATCTTTCCCCCTCGTAAGTCAAGGTTTTCCTCGGAACGCCGGCAGCGGCTCACCCTCTCAACCGCGCCACCTTTCATGTCCAACGTCGTCAACGATTGCCCCTTCGAGAAACGCTTCCCGTCGCAACTCGCGCGTGACGATATTTTTTTCATGAGCCTGGCTTACAATCAGGCGATAGACGCGTGGCGTCGCGACGAGGTTCCCATCGGCTGCGTGATCGAGCACGGTGGCGAGGTCATCGCGTTCTCCCACAACACGGTCGAGAGTTCGAACGATCCGACCGCGCACGCCGAGATGCTCGCGATCACCCAGGCCGCCACGAAACTGGGCAACTGGCGCCTCGAAAATTGCACGCTCTACGTGACCAAGGAACCGTGTCCGATGTGCTCGGGCGCGACGCTCATGTCGCGGTTGAAACGCGTGTGCTACGCGGTGCCCGACCCGAAGATGGGCTGCCTCGGCGGTGCGACGGATTTGAACGCGCTACCACGCGTCAACCATCACTTGGAAATCACCGCCGGCGGCGTGCTTGAAGAGGAGTGCCGCACGTTGATCCAAGGGTTTTTCAAGCTGAAGCGCGCGGCCGGCACATCCGACAAAGACGGCACGCCTGCAGTTGAGGCATAAGCGTTTCGTTTAAGGTCTAATCGAAACGCATCACACTGCGCGCGGAGGGCAGATGCCCCTTTCATGCGCAAGCGCCTCCCGGTTGAGTCGGCGACCATGTCACTGCCGATCATCATTCAGGGAGGAATGGGTGTGGGTGTTTCCAACTGGAAACTCGCCCGGGCTGTTTCGCAACAGGGTCAACTGGGCGTCGTATCGGGCACGCTTCTCGCCGTGGTGCTCGCGCGCCGCCTGCAACAGGGCGACCCGGACGGAGACCTGCGCCGGGCGCTCGCGCATTTCCCCGTGCCAGGCCTGGCCGAGCGCATTCTCGCGACTTACTTCGTGCCCGGCGGCCTGCCCGCCGACGCCTCGTATAAACTCACGCCGTTACCCACGCTGCCGGGCAACCCGGCGCTGACCGAGCTCACGGTCGCCGCCAACTTCGTTGAGGTTTTGCTGGCCAAGGAAAACCACACAGGGCTCGTCGGACTAAACCTCCTCGAAAAAATCCAGATCCCCACCCTGCCCTCGCTCTACGGTGCGATGCTTGCCGGCGTGGATTACGTGCTGATGGGAGCCGGCATCCCGCGGGCAATCCCCGGCGTGCTCGACCAGTTGGCGCGAGGCGAGGCGGCCCAGCTGAAAATCGATGTGTCGGATACAGCCACACCACCCTCGGATGTATTTGCCTCGTTTGATCCGCGACAGTTTTTCGGCGGACCCGCGCCGGTTTTAAAACGTCCGCGCTTTCTCGCCATCGTGAGTTCGGCCGTCCTCGCCACCACGCTTGCACGCAAAGCCTCCGGACGCGTGGACGGTTTCGTGATCGAGACGGAAGCCGCCGGTGGACACAACGCACCGCCACGTGGTCCCCTTCAACTCACGCCTTCCGGCGAACCGCTCTACGGCGAGCGCGACCGACCCGACATCGAAAAAATCCGCGCCCTCGGCCTGCCCTTCTGGCTCGCCGGCGCCCACGCGAATTCCGCTCAACTCGCCGAAGCACGCCGCCTCGGCGCCGCCGGGGTGCAAATCGGCACCGCCTTTGCATTTTGCGAAGAATCCGGGCTCAGTCCGACGCTCAAGCATGAGGTCTGTGTGCTGGCCCAGGCTGGTTGCGCCCACATCCACACGGACCCGCACGCATCGCCGACCAAGTTCCCGTTCAAGGTTTTTCAGCACCCCGACACGCTTTCGAATCCGGTGATTTACGCTGAACGTCCGCGCGTCTGCGACCTCGGTTACCTGCGTGAGACCTATGTCAAACCAGACGGCACCTTCGGCTATCGTTGCCCCAGCGAAGCGGTGGTGGACTACGCGCGCAAAGGCGGCAACTCCGCCGACACCGTAAACCGTAAATGTCTGTGCAACGCCCTCGTGTCCTCGATTGGCTTGGGGCAACACACCGATCGCCACGACGAGCCGCCATTGATCACCGCCGGCTACGACGTGGCCAACCTCACACGTTTTTTCACGCCCGACCGCCTCCATTACCAAGCAGCCGACGTGATTCGCGTGGTTCTCAAATCCTGCGTCAACGTCACGGCCCCTCAAAACGCCTTCGAGAGCGTCACTGAGCCAAAGTAGCTCTCATCGTCCTGCCCTTCGAACTCGATCGTGCGCACCGCCTGGGTGAATGTCAGCTGCCACGTTCCCATGATGAGGCCGACACCATAGTAGGCATCGCCGACGAGGGGCTTTTTATCGACGCTCGGGCCGTCCTCAAACGTGTTTCCATCGAGGAAAATATCTCGCGCCACCGCGCGTCCGTCCACGCCACCGAAGATAAAAAAGCTCCAGTGCCGTTTCTCTGCCACCCGCGGATCATGGTCATCAATCGGCGCACTCACCGCTCCACCGCCACGGATCAAATCCACGCCGAAGTCACTCGGGAGATTGAACCCGAATCGCGCCATCGCGCCGGCATTGGCGTAAGTCTGGACGTTGCCCAAACTCGCGCCGATATGGGGCACAAAATCGAGGCCGATAAAGTCTCCAAACGCTCGCCCGTTAAGACGCCACTTTCGCTCGAAGATCAGGTTCACACCGACCTCGTCCTCCAGCTGCGAATCCCAACCGCGAGGCACATCGTCGTTGAGCCACTCATGCACGATTCGTTGCGTGTCCTCCGCGTAAGAATGAGGTCCGACCACACCGACCTGAATCGCCACCATGTCCATCACCCGTTCGGTTTTGCTGACGAAACTTAATTCAAGGTAAGTCCACCCCGCATAGGGTCGATCCATCGGATCGGGGATGAGCAGGTTTGTGTCCCGGGGCGTGTAGATATTCTGCCCGAGCGAGATACCGAAATTCTTTTGCCGGCCCGGCTCATTCACAAAAGGCAACGCCTTCACGACGACCTCGCGCCAACCCTCCACGCCCCACTCCGTGAGATCCCCGCTCATCCAGGAAAGCTTCGCTCCATTCGTGTAATGCTGATCTTCACCACCAAAATAATCGTTTTCAAAATACAGCGTGAACACCGGAGCATTGCGGGCGCGTTCGACCGGAATCTCTCGCTCAACATCCGCCCTCAAATGATTGAATCCCCCGATCGCCACCAGTGTTAATACCCCCAGTATAAGCGGTTTCATGCTTCGACAGTAATCGAAAGACCATCTCGGTTCCCGGCCCTTTCCACCATTGGACCCCATGTGCGCAATCCGGCGCATTCCACCCCAAATCCTGCACACTTTTTACCAACACATGCCGATGCTCACGGCTCGACGGCACACCAGTCGCTTCCCACGCTAACACCTTTTAACCACCCATCATGAGCACTCCCGCTTCCTCCAACCGCCCCAAGAAAGTCGCCCTCCTCACCGCTGGCGGCCTCGCGCCCTGCCTTAGCTCCGCCGTCGCCGGATTGATCGAGCGCTACACCGAGATCGCCCCCGATATCGAGCTCATCGCTTATCATGGCGGCTACAAGGGACTCCTGCTCGGCGACAGCTACAAGATCGGCCCCGCCGAACGCGCCGCCGCCCCGATTCTCCACAAGCACGGCGGTTCCCCCATCGGCAACTCCCGCGTGAAGCTCACCAACGTGAAGGACTGCGTGAAGCGCGGCCTCGTGAAAGAAGGCCAGGACCCGCAGAAAGTCGCCGCCGACCAACTCATCAAAGACGGCGTGGACATTCTCCACACCATCGGCGGTGACGACACCAACACCGCCGCCGCCGACCTCGCCGCGTTCCTCGCGAAAAACAACTACGGCCTCTCCGTCATCGGCCTGCCCAAGACCATCGACAACGACGTTTATCCCATCCGCCAATCCCTCGGCGCCTGGACCGCCGCCGAGCACGGCGCGCGCTACTTCCGCAACGTCGTCTCCGAGCACAACGCCAACCCGCGCATGCTCATCATCCACGAAGTCATGGGCCGCAACTGCGGCTGGCTCACCGCCGCCACCGCCGCCGAATACCGCAAGCTCCTCGACCGCGAGGAATTCGTCCCCGGCCTCGGACTCTCGCGTGACAACCTCGATGTCCATGCCGTGTTCATACCCGAGATGGCCATCGACCTCGCCGCCGAGGCCGCCCGCCTCAAGGGCGTCATGGATCGTATCGACAATGTGAACATCTTCATCAGCGAAGGCGCCGGCGTGGAGGCGATCATCTCCGAGATGCAGGCCAAGGGCCAGGATGTTCCTCGCGATGCGTTCGGCCATGTGAAGCTCGACGCCATCAACCCCGGCAAATGGTTCGGCGACCAGTTCGCCAAGATGCTCGGCGCCGAAAAAGTGCTCGTTCAAAAATCCGGCTACTACGCCCGCGCCGCCGCCGCCAACGCCGACGATCTTCGCCTCATCAAGAGCTGCACCGACCTCGCGGTGGAGTGCGCCCTCCGCCGTGAAAGCGGCGTGATCGGCCACGACGAAGACCAAAAAAATATTCTCCGCGCCATCGAGTTCCCCCGCATCAAAGGCGGCAAACCCTTCGACACGAGCACCCCTTGGTTCGGCAATCTCCTCAGAGACATCGGCCAGCCCAAGGGCGCAACCGTGCACGTGAAGCACTAGGTTGTGTGGTTGAATCCCGGCGGCATCAAAACCCCTCCACAGCCTGCGATTTCATTCGCGGTCAAATACTGCTGCCCGGGATTACCCCACTGATGGAACGTTCACCACGGAGGCACAGAGACACCAAGTTTTCACAAAGACAGCCGGGGTGAACTCTTCTCTGTGCTGCCTTCGTGTCTCTGTGCCTCTGTGTTGAAAACCTCGGTCCGAATCGACTAACGGAGTAGTGCTAGGCCTCGACGAGCCGGGCAAAAACCATCTTGCCGGAGGAAGACGGCAGCACGCTCACAATTTCAACGGTCACCAGACGGCCGATATGGCTGCGGCCGCCGTTGACCACCACGAGTGAATTGTCGTCCAAATACCCGATTGCCTGGCCCTCTTCCTTGCCCGGTTTCACCAACTCGACTTCCAGCATCTCACCCGTGACCAATTCGGGACGGAGCGCTTTGCCGAGGGTGTTGAAGTTGAGCCAAACCACGCCGTGGAACTCGGCCAGCTTGGCCAGATTGTAATTCGTCGTAAGCAACTTTGCGCGCATCGACTGGGCGAGAAACACGAGCTTCGCGTCGACATCCTTGCGCTTGCTCACGTCGCTTTCATGGATGCGCAAGTCGAGGTTTTTGATCTTCTTGAGTTCTCCCAGCGTTTCCAAACCACGGCGACCACGCGCCTGCAAGTGCGGGTCCGACGAGTCGGCGATCGCCTGCAATTCGCTCAACACAAACCGGGGGATCACCAACGCCGTTCCCAAAAACCCGGTCTTGCACACACGGGCGATGCGCCCGTCGATGAGTGCGCTCGTGTCCACGACGACCAGCGGCACATCGACGTCATGCGGGACGAAGCGCACGTAAGGAATCACGAGATTGAACTCATCCTTGCCCCGCAATGCGATCACCGTCGCCAGATAAGGGCAGATGACGAAGAGAGCCAGGCGCACCAAGAAGACGATCTGCGGGTCGCCTTCTTCGAGCAGAGGCGAAGCGTGGAGCATGTAAGCGATGACCGTGCCCACCGCCAAGCCGAAGGTGATGGCCGAAAGACCGCGCAGGGAAAATCCCTTCAGCATGATATCGACCAAGACCACGAGGAATCCGATGCCCGCGCCGATGAAAACCGCCAGCAACCGATGCGCATCCCAGTCGCGGACCGCGTAGCACACCAGCCAGCCCGCCGCCGCACACAGCGAGATAAAAAGCAGGCGGATGGGAAGCAGGGTTCTGTTCATGCGAGACGATGCGGACAGGAGGATACCGAGCAACGTCCGGCAGTCGATTTGACGGCCAACACACCGGGCCGGCCGTCAAAAATCAGCCGGCGGCGGCAGGGTTTTACCTTTTCAATAGCATTCCTCTGCATGTAGTTGAACTGCATCTTTCGACTGATCGCATGACAACCCAATACTGGCTGGTGAAATCAGAACCCGAAGCCTACGCGTGGACCGATCTGGTCCGCGATGGCCGCACCGAGTGGACGGGCGTTCGCAATTATCAGGCGCGAAATCACCTGAAAGCCATGCGTCCCGGTGACCGCGTGTTTTTCTACGCCAGCGTGACCACCAAGGCCGTGCTCGGTCTCGCCGAGGTCTCGCGTGCGTTTTTCCCAGACACCACTGCCGACGAGGACGGCTGGGTTGCCGTGGAGCTCAAGCCCGTGCGTGCGTTGCCCACCCCCGTGACGCTTGATCGGATCAAAGCCGAGTCCTCGCTCAAAGACACCGCCCTGCTCCGTCAAAGCCGCCTCTCAGTCATGCCACTCACGGCGGCCGAGTTTAAAAAAATTTCCAAGCTGGGCGGGCTTTAAGCGGACGTTCCGTTCATTCAAACCGGGTTTCGCCTGCGTCGGCGGCTGACGCGCTCACAGCTCGACCACGATACGCAGGCCCACATGCCGGGCCCGGTCACTTTTAATCATAAACTCCGTCGGCACTTTCACCAAGGCGGAGGACTCAAGCAGGTAGCTGCCGCCCAAGACAGGCGCTTTGTCGCTGTCCGCATCAGCCGCACACCACTCCGCCAGGTTGCCGAGCAGATCGTTGAAGCCCGCCGCGTTGGGCTTTTGGCGACCAACCTCCTGGCTATGTCCATCGCTGTTATCACGACTCCAGACATCGCCCTCACCATAGGCTCCGAGCGCGACACGAAACTCGTCCTGTGAAGGAAGTCTTACGCTCGCCCCCAACAACCATGAGACCCGCATGCAGAAATCCTGCGCGTCACTCCAGCTCACGGAATCAACCGGAAAGGAGCGCCCCGCATTGCGGCTGGGATTGGTGTTCATCACTACGGCGTAGAGCGATTGAGGCACCTCTGTCTTGAACATGAGTCGGTCATCCACCCCGGGTAATGGGATTAGGCCATCATAGATTTCGTCCTGCAATCTCCTCAGGTCCGTCCGGCGCAAAGACAGGTAGGCGATCTTGATTCGCAGGCTGCCATCCAGGCGGCGGCTCTTGGGATACTCCTTGAACAATTTCTCGGCCAACAACCCGGCTTCCCCGAGCCTTTGCTCGGCGGCCACGATCTGCCGCCTATGCAGATTCCGGCTTATCACCCGGTCAAACTCCTCTAAGGAATCGGCCAGCTCCATCGAGAGCGCGGTCTGGCGCTTGACCTCCAAACTTTCGATACGCTCCGACGAAACGAACCGGCTGCGCGGGTAATTTTGGTTAACCTTCAGCTGCAGAGTCCCCGCTTCGGAGAAGAGCGCCGCCGCTTCGGCCGAAAGCCGTTGGATCACGGCTTGGTCACCCGCCTTTTCCTTGGCCTCGATGTCCGAAGCAATGCCCGCCGCGTTGAGTGATTCAATTTCGGCGCTCAGTCGATCCGCTCCGGCCAGATCCGCATAACGCGTGCGACCATACTCACGGTTGATCCGTGCCTGGGCATCTCGCGCCGACGTGTAGGCGGTGAGCGCATCGGCCCACCGTTGCTCCGCGGTGGCTTGGCGCGCCGCGGCCAGTGCGGATTCCATCTCCCGGCGCAAAGGCGCGGCTTCGACGGCGGCGATCGCCTGAGCCAGCGAAGTCTCGCGCACGTAGTTTTTATAACGAGAACTGGCCGAGCTGCCATTGATCTCTCGTTGCAGACGCAGGGCTTCACGCAATTTTTCCCCCGCCTGGTCGATTTTTTCAGTGCGCAAAAGTTCCTCGCCATCTTTTTCCAATCCATCCACCAAACGGACTTTTTCCCGAGCACGCACCGTGGCGAGCTCCGTCTCCAGGCGACCGAGACGCGTGGACTGATCCAAGCCCGCGCCAGAGAAGGTGCGCAACAATTCCTTCTGCTTTTCCACCGCCTGCACCAAGGCTTCGGTCGATTCATTCGTGATTAAACGGGCATCGGCCGCCTGCCGGTAGGTTCTTTCGAGCGCACTGATTTCGTCGGAGAGACGGGCGATCACCGGATCATCCGGCTTGGTGACAATGTTCGACGGATTTTCCACGCGCTTGGGGCCGATCGTTGCCAAAAAATAATAGAGTCCGCCAAGCGCCGCGAGACCGAGGCCGCAGAAAACCCAGATGCGCAGAGCGCATAAGACGGCCACAATGTATTGTTTGATCCGGAAAGCCGACATAGGGGAAGAGGTAGAAGGGCGAGCAAACGACCGCGCAGCGAAAATGCAACGCGTTCCCCTCCCAAACCGCGATAAACTCGACATCTTCCACTCGTTGGCATTTTCACAGAAGCGTGCTGGAAAACCTCGTCATTCTCGCCCCCGGCCTGCTCGGCGGGTCAGTCGCCCGCGCCGCTCATGCCCGCGGCTTGGCTCGTCGCATCACCGTATGGGCTCGGCGCCCCGAGGCGCGTCTCAAGTTGAGCGAACAACCTTGGGTGCAACACGTCGCCGATACGGCCGAGGAAGCCGTCCGCGAAGCCTCGCTTGTCGTGCTCGCCGCGCCCGTCGACAAAATCATCGAACTCGCCCGGCAGATCGCGCCGCACCTGCCCGCCGGGGCGCTTGTCACCGATGTCGGCAGCGTCAAAGCCGAACTCTGCCGCGCCTGTCATGCCGCACTCGCGCCCCGCGCCCATTTTATAGGCGCGCACCCCATGGCCGGCAGCGAAAAAACCGGATGGGAGAACGCGACCGACACCCTCTTTCAAAAGCGCGTGTGCTTCGTCACCCCGCTCCCCGACGCCGACGAGCCGTCGGTCGCCACCGTCGTCCGCTTCTGGCACGACTTGGGCGCCGAGGTCACCACCGTCACACCCGACCAGCACGACGAGATCACGGCGCACATCAGCCATGTGCCGCAAGCGCTCGCCACCACGCTCGCCACGTTTCTTGCCGCCAAAAACCCGCAATGGCGCAACCTCTCCGGCAACGGTCTGCGCGACACCACGCGCATCGCCGCCAGCGACGCCACCATGTGGATCGAGATTTTCCAGCAAAACCGCGACGAAGTCCTGCGCGCCCTCTCCGAATTCCAAGACGAGCTGAATGGTTTTCAATCCGCCCTCGCCAACCGCGAGTGGCCGGAGATCCGCACCCGCCTCGAACGAGGCAAAGCCTGGCGCGACGGTTTTAGGCCGTAAAAGTAGCGCAGGCTTCCCAGCCTGCACCGCTTCTAAAAGCAGGCTGGAAGCCTGCGCTACTTCCCTCAACGCTCCGCCCTTCTCATGTCGCCGTCGCTTCCCGAAGTCCTCTCCGTCCAACCCTTCACCCGCCCCGTGCGCGGAGAAGTCACGCTACCCGGCTCGAAAAGCCTCACCAATCGCGCCCTCCTGCTGGCCGCGCTCTGCGACCGCCCCGTCACGCTCACGGGTGCGCTCTTCAGCGAAGACACCCACTTGATGGTCGAAGCACTCAAGGCGCTCGGCTTCACCGTCAACCCCAACGCCGACGCTCACACCGTCGAGGTTTCCGGTCAGGGCAACGGTTTCAAAAATACCCAGCCCGTCGATCTCTTCGTCGGACTCGCCGGCACCGCCGCCCGCTTCCTCACCGCGTTTTGCGCCGCCGCACCGCGCGGTGTTTACCGCATCGATGGCATCCCGCAGATGCGCAAGCGCCCGATGAAAGGTTTGATCGATGCGCTTCGCGCGCTCGGCGCCGACATCCGGTGCACCGGCGAAGACGGTTTTTTCCCCATCGAGATTCACGCCCGGGGCCTGCGCGGCGGCAAAGTGTCCATCGATGCCCGTGAAAGCAGCCAGATGCTCTCCGCGCTTCTCATGGTCGCCCCGCTTGCGGCCAACCCCATCGAGGTCACCACCATCGGCGGCGTGCGCTGGCCCTTCGTGCAGATGACGGCGTTGATCATGCAGGCGTTCCAGCCCGGCTCCGCTCCGGCAGTCACGCGCCTCGACGAAAATCGTTTCCGGGTGACCAAGGTTTCCTACGCCTCCCCAGGCACCTACGCCATCGAGCCCGACGCAACCGCCGCCAGCTATTACGCCGCGCTGCCTCTCGTCGCCGGCGGAGCGCTCACGCTTCTCAATCTTCATCCCGGCCTCCAAGGCGACACCGCATTCGTCGACGTGCTCCAGCGCGTGGGCGTCACCGCCACCAAAACACCGCAGGGCTTGGATGTGTCGTTCAAACCCGGTTCGTCCCGCGCCGGCGTCACCGAAAATTTCAACGAGTTCTCCGACACGTTCCTCACGCTCGCCGCAATCTCGCCTCTCCTCGCCGGCCCCACGCGCATCACCGGCATCGCCCACTCGCGCAAACAAGAGACCGACCGCGTCGCCGGCATGGTGCGCGAACTCCGCAAGCTCGGCCAGGACGTGGATGAACACGCCGACGGCGACGGTCTCACCGTAACCCCGCGCCCCCTCAAGTCCGGCGTCGAAATCGAGACTTACGGCGACCATCGCTTCGCCATGAGCTTTGGCATTCTCGGCAGCCACGATCTTCACGGTGACGGACGATCCTGGCTCTCCATCAAAAACCCGGCCTGCTGCGTGAAGACATTCCCCCACTTTTTCGAATTGCTCGAAGGCCTGCGCCAGAAATCCCATTCTTCCTGATGTCCCATTTTCTTATTGTCGCCATCGATGGCGGCGCGGCCTCCGGCAAATCGTCCACCTCCCGCGCACTCAGCGAACGGTTCAACTTTCTCCACGTTGACACCGGCTCCTACTACCGCGCCATCACCGCCGAGTTGCTCCGTCGCAACCTGCGCGTGGATCAAGTCGACGCCGTGAAAGCCGCCCTGCCCGCCCTCCGGCTCGGCACGCAGGTGGACGGACGCGCCGCACGCATGGAAATTGGCGGACGCGTTGTCCCCGAGGCCGAAATCCGCGGCCCCGCAGTGACCGCCGCCGTTTCGCACTTCGCGGCGATCCCCGAGGTGCGCACCGCGCTTCTTACCTACCAACGCGGCCAAGCCGACGTCGCCCGCGCGCACGGTTTTCGCGGTCTGGTCATGGAAGGCCGCGACATCGGTTCGGTCATTTTCCCCAACGCCGATCTGCGCTTCTTCCTTCATGCCGACGTCGAGGCCCGCGCCAAACGCCGCGAGCTCGAAGGCCGCCCTGATGCCGTTGCCGAACGCGACCGCCTCGACGCCACCCGCAAGACCGCCCCGCTCGTGCTCGCCTCCGGCGCGATCGACATCGACAGCACCTATCTCAACCTTGAACAGGTCGTGGACAAACTCTCCGGCCTGATCTCCGCCAAGCTCGCCTGATTCCCAATCATGCAACGTCGTCACAGCCAGGGTGCGATGGATCCGCTGTATGGAATTTGCCACTACGCGATCACCGTTTTCTACGATGTTTTTTTCCGCGGCGAGGTCGCCGGGATCGAGAACGTGCCAAAAACGGGGCCGTTTCTGATCGCCTCCAACCACGCCAGCCACCTCGATCCGCCGCTCGTCGGATGCCATGTTCCACGGCAGATGGCTTTCTTCGCCCGCAAAACCCTGTGGAGCGGAAAACTCGCCACGTGGTGGCTTGACGGCGTCGGCGCGATTCCGGTGGACCGCGACGGCGGCTCCGACGTGAGCGCGATCAAGAACGTGCTCCGCACGGTTCAATCGGGCAAGGCCCTCACCCTCTTCCCCGAAGGCACGCGCTCTCCGGATGGCACCTTGCAATCCGCCAAGTCCGGAGTGGGCATGATAGCCTGCCGCACGGCCGTGCCGGTGGTTCCCGTTCGCATTTTCAATTCGCATATCGCCTTCGGCAAAGGCGGCGGCCTTCGACCCGGCACGCGTGTCTCGATTGTCTATGGCAAGCCGCTGCAACCTGCCGACTACGACGACCCGAAGGCCGGCAAGGAACGCTACCAACTCGCCTCAGAAAAAATCATGGCCGCCATCGCCGCCCTTCGCGAACCGAAGCCGGTCGTGGTGTGACCCCATACGGACACCATCGCCGATGGTAGGGACGTCTCTCCGAGACGTCCGCTCCGTTTCAACCAGAAGGACGCCTCGGAGAGGCGTCCCTACCCTCGATCTCAATTAGGATCGACCGCTCAGCCCAACCCGCACGCTTTGCGTGCGCGACCGAGGACTTGGCTCGCGGTTGCCCGGGCGCGCTCCGCACCGTCCTTCAAGATGGCGTGAACATGATCTGGATTAGCCGCCAACTCTGCACGCTTGGCACGATAGCCGGCGAAGAAAGTCCAGTAGTGCTCGAACAGCGCCTTCTTGAGGTCACCATAACCGAGACCACCGGCGCGCAGACGGTTCTCGTAGTCGGTCGCCACCTCGGCGGACGCAACCAGCTTCAGGAGCTGGATCGCCAGGTTTTTCTCCGCGTCGGGCTTGGGCTCGGCCGGCGTGCGGCTGTCCATAACGATGCCCATGATTTTTTTGCGCACAGCCTTCTCCTCGCCGAAAATTTCCAGCGTGTTCCCGTAGCTCTTGCTCATTTTCTGGCCGTCGAGACCAGGCACCACCGCCGTTTCGTCACGGATCTCCGGCTCGGGCACCACAAAGCTCTCCGCGTAGGTGTGGTTAAACTTGATGGCGATATCGCGCGTCATTTCGACGTGCTGTTTCTGGTCGCGACCGACCGGCACCACGTTCGCGTCGTAGAGGAGAATATCGGCCGCCATCAGCACCGGGTAGGCAAACAGGCCAAAGTTCGGCGAGATGCCACGGGCGGTCTTGTCCTTGTAGCTATGCGCACGCTCCAGCAGGCCCATCGGAGTGAGCGTGCCCAGAATCCACATGAGCTCGCAGACCTCGGGCACGTCGCTTTGACGGAAAAGCACACTCTTCTGCGGATCGAGTCCGCAGGCCAGCCAATCCAGCGCTACATCCAAAGAGTTCTGACGGCGCTGGACCGCATCGGTCAGAGACGTCATCGAATGATAGTCGGCGATGAAGTAAGTGCAGTCCCCGCGCGCCTGTAACTCGACGGCGGGTTTGATCGCGCCGAAGTAATTGCCGATGTGTAATTGGCCGGAGGGCTGGATGCCGGTGAGGATGCGCATGACGTGTCTGTGAAAATCGTTCTCGTTCTTCGTTCTCTTACTCGTTCTCGAAATGATCGGAAAAGAAAGAGGAGAACGAGAATGAGTAAGAGAACGAGAACGATTTTTGATCAATCACGCCGTGGAAACTGTGTCACCATGCCGCGAATGCGCGCGATCGTATCGGCTGGCAAGTAACCACTAAACGGAGTCGTTGGCATGACGAGGGCACGCTTGCCCAAGATCGAGCCGGGATTGATCACCGCGTTGCAGCCCACCTCGGCCTTGTCACCGAGGATCGCGCCAAACTTCCGCAATCCGGTTTCAAACGACCCGGTCGGCAATCGCACCGTGATGGGTTGTTGATCGAGTCGGAGATTCGAGAGAATCACGCCGGCGCCGAGATGCGCGCCATTGCCCAGAATCGAGTCACCCACGTAACTGAAATGCGGCACCTGCACGCCATCCAGCAGCACGCAGTTTTTAAACTCACACGCGTTGCCCAGGACGCCGCCCTCGCCCACGATAACGTTTCCGCGAATAAACGCCCCCGGACGAATCTCCGTCTTTGCACCAATCCAGGCCGGACCGATGATCGTGGCATAGGCGGGCAACTTCACCGAGGGATCGATCCAGACTGTGCCTTCGATGTGCACGCCCGGAGGCACGGCACGAGAAACCGCTGCGGGCAACGCAGCCAACGCGGCGGAGATTGTTTTCAGCCACTCCCAGGGCGCGACATCGGAGCGAAAATGCGCGGCAAAAGGCGCAAGCGACGGCGGCAGGGCAAAGAATTCGGCGGCAAGCATGTTGAGGTGAATGGACACCAAAAAACCCCGAATGTCATTCGGTAAGATGGCGACCCGGAATTCGTCAGCCTTGCCCGTGAGCATCAACCTGCTTGCCTCGCGCTAGCGCATGAAATTTTCGCAAGCCCGAGCCGATATTTATGTCCCTTCCGGCGATGATCCGTCGGCCGCTCTCGCCCGCGTGACGCACCTGTGCATTGCCGCGCATCAAGACGACATCGAGATTCTCGCCTACGACGCGATCTGCGATTGCCTTGATAATCCACAACACAAGGCCTTCGGCGGCGTGGTTGTGACCGATGGTGGCGGCTCGCCCCGCACGGGAGCCTACGCCTCTTTCACCGACGAGCAGATGAAGGACATCCGCCGACAGGAACAACGCGACGCCGCCCGCCTTGGCAGCTACGCGATCCAGCTCCAGCTCGCCCACCCGAGTGCCGACGTAAAACGCTCACCTTCGCCCGGACTGGCAACCGACCTCGCCACGATCTTTGCCCGTTGCTCCCCCGAAGTGGTTTACCTGCATAATCCCGCCGACAAACACGACACGCACGTGGCGGTTTTCTTGCGCACGCTGGAAGCATTGCGCGCGTTGCCCGCCGACCAACGCCCCAAGCGCGTTCTGGGCGGAGAAGTCTGGCGCGACCTCGATTGGATGGTGGATACCGACAAAGTCGCGCTCGACAGCGGACGCCGCCCGGAGCTGGCGATGGCGCTGCTCCAAGTGTTCGATTCACAGATCACCGGCGGCAAACGTTACGATCTCGCCGCCGCCGGCCGCCGACTCGCGCACGCCACCTTTCACACATCGCACGCAACCGACCGCCTGCAAGGTATCACCTGGGCCATGGATCTGACTTCGCTCATCACCGATCCCGCCCTCGACGTGACTGGCTTCACACTCGCGTATCTCGACCGACTACGCGCCGACGTGGTCAATCGCATTACCCGATTCCGTTAAACAGCCGTCCTACAGGGCGAAGTTTAATTACAAGCTACTGCTTTTGATTTCTATGCGGCGGGTATAAACACGCGAGTTCGCCTCGACGATATCCCACCATGTGCCGCTCGGGGTGTAACCGGTTGGCGGATTCTCAAAGAGGGCAAGCTGCTGGGCTCCATCAACGCTAAGAATGCGCACAAAAACCTCGACCACGCTAGGATAGCCTAAATTGGTGCCCTTAGTGATATCCGTGGTGGCCAGAAACGCGTCCGTTGAAGACGTTGGGAAGCGCGCGGTCGCCGTGCCGCTGACATAAAGACGAACACCAAAATCGACCACGTTATTGGCAATAACATTGGATCGTTCGGGCGAACGAATGCTGTAAGGAGCATTATTCGCATTCGAACCACTCGTATAATTCGTGCTGAGCAGATTGTAACCCGCCGTAAACGTCAGGTCTGGCAGGACTTCAGAACGAAACATCTGGTAACGGACCTCACTGCTACCCGAGACAACAGGAAGACGAAGAATTTGATACGAAACCGCTCTCGGGGCTGACAAGGTTGTCCCTGCAGTGTTTGTGCCCGGAACAGTGGAAAAGAAACCGAGCCATACACCATAAGGACCAAATTTATAATCCTCCAGCTTGGGGGTGGATCCGGCAGGAAGTGAAAACGTGTTGGCACCCGTGCCAGTCCAATCAACCGGCTTGCTCGATTGGACCACGGCCGCCAGCCAGACATTAGTATCACGACGCATGATCGCGGCCTGAAGGTCGCTGGAAATCTGATCCAGAACCAAGCGAGCTTGATTACCACTTTCCAAGTTCCCGGAAGAACGGTTCCAACCTTTGGTGATGTTCACTACGATACCTAACATCAAACTGACGAGCAGAGCCGTGACACCCACGGCAACTAATAACTCAATGATGGTGAAACCATGCTTGCCCGTGCGATTGCTTCGGCGAAGACCGGATTGTTTGCTCATGGATAAAAATCTATCGTGTAATCGCAGCAGGAACGACTACTACGCTCTTTTGTGCATCGTTGACCGCCGTTCCAGTTACTCCGTCAGGAGTAGGCACGTAAGACGGCCATTTAAGAACAATTGTGAACGCCAAAAAACCAGCAGTTCCATCGTTTGCTACAGGTGAAAGAGTAGTATCACGCACTAGCTTGAATTCGAAAAATTTCTCTTGGTTTTGCCCCGAAATCCAAACCCCGACCGCATCAGAAGCAGCCACTTTACTACCATCCTTGGTCGCGTAAAATTGTTTATCAGCGATCAAACTGGCATTTACACTGGAGTATCCCGCAGTTTGCAGACCAGATTGGATTGCAGCTATCACACGAGATGCTGCATCAGAGTCAGAAACATCACTGATATTCTTGCTCGTGGGAGCCAGAAGTCCGAGGACACCGACGATAGTTATCGCAAAGATGCCCACAGCCACCACGACTTCGACCAACGAAAACCCTTTCGAGCGCATGGGTTTAAGCAGCGACATATTCTGATGATTACACATGGGAAATATTACAGTTTATCAAAAGAGTCCGTCTCATTAATGAACGTCGGAACCCCGTATCGGCTGAGGTAAACGCCTCGAATAAAATCAGGATTTTCCAACGTAACGGCGGTGGCACTCGTGCGACGACCGGAGGAGACCAACAAAGTTGCTGCTGAACTCACGGTGCCCAACGAGCTAAACATTTGAAATCTAATATAACTGCGCCCTGTAAACGCGTTTGTAACCGGCGTTGTGTAGGTGGTGTCGGGGGCGCGCTCCATTAAGGAGCCAGCAGTCGTGGTTAAAAAACCGCTCGACCGACGCTTGGTGGTCCAAGAGCCACTCAATGCAATGCCAGTGGATGAGAATGAAGAAGGAGGAACAATATAGATGCCCTGTGGCAGCATGATTGGATCGCCCACCGGACGCCATTTATCGTCGGAGGCAGTGGCACCAGTTCGAACCACCACTTGCAATGATCGCATGAACTCCTCGGAGTTGGGAGTCACATCGACCACAATCATCGCGTCAGCCTGCGAAAGCGCCGCCTGACCACGAGCGCTGGATAAAAGGCCAACCAAGGAATTTTGGCCCGCACGCAACGCCGACGTGGGACTACCCTCACGCATCGATATGCCGATGCCGGCTGCCAATATGCTAATGAGGCCAATAACCACCAACAGTTCGATGAGCGTAAACCCCCTCAAGCTGCGAGCCGTGCCGAAACAGGAACCAGCAGATTTTGTTTTCATTGCCAGCTATATACAATGTCCGACGCAGAAGCCCCCTTGCCGGCCGAGTAAAATATAATGCTGGCGCGAACACCGGCAGAAGTGCTGATATCATTAGCAGTAGGAGTCACGGTTACGCCATCAATGGACCTTACCGATTGCAACGAGAGCGCAGGAGTGTCCGCCGAACTGACGAGGCCATCGTTGTTTGAGTCTATAAAGATGACAATTTCGGTATTACCGAAGGCGTCCTTCAAGAGTCCATCCGTCGCGTCACCATTAGCAATGGAGGTGACATCGGATTCCGACGCCGAATAAAACGACAACTTCTTGGTATTACCATAATAGTCTGTCGGCGTTCCGCCTGAGTAGGTCTTACCGGTCAAGGCCGCGAAAAAGGCGGTCGGCAACACCTTGTTGCTGCCATCGCCGATGGACGGGTAATACCCGTATTCTTGTTTAAATAAACCCATGGAAATACCCCACTGGCTAAACTGGGTCTTGGTCTTGGCCTTGTTTGCAGAAACCTTAACAGCGCCCACTGTGGGGATAGTGATAGCAGCCAAAATCCCAATGATCGCTATGACGGTCAAGAGCTCAATGAGAGTAAACCCTGCTGATTTATTAAATTTCATATTTAAATTTATCGATTGGAGTATAAATTATCAAGATTATCAGCTGCGGCGAGCTGGGGATCCCCTGCGCCAGTCGGTGCAGCTGTTAAACCATCAGGACCTGCCGACACCAATATATAGCCCTTCCGAACCCAAGATGAGTCGGTCTTGTAATAATAAAGGTAGCGCCTCCCCCATGGATCCATAAAGGCATTAGCAACTTGTGTTGCTCCAGCCACCGGAGATCCAGCGGCACTCGTGTCCTGCAATGAAAACCGAGTGGTTTCCAAATAAGCCCGACCATTGGTAACTACATTGGTCGACGATAACGGGCCTCGCTTACCCGTAAGCGCATTGAACAGTATGCCTGGCCCATCAGTAGCAGATGCACTTGCTTCCGTTGCATTAGCAGCCGAGCCTGTTTGCGGGTAATCCCCATATTGTAGTTTATATGCCTCCAAGGCTTGTGCCAAGGACGCCAATTCCGTCTTGGCTTGGCTGATCGCTGCGCGCTCTTTCACGCCCTTCATCACGCCAAACGCGATCGAGGCCAAGATGGCGATGATCGAGATAACCGTCAGCAACTCGATCAGTGTGAATGCGCGGTTGGCAGCCTGACGGATGTTCAGGCAGGCCTCACGCACGGGGGGACGTGCTAGGGTGGGCATAAGGGGATGCGGCCAGCCCAATCCATCACCCTCGGTTCTTCAATGTAAAAGTGGCCACCGGAGGAAAACAGTCGGCATCTTCCCGCCGGGGGTAATCCGATGTGCAATCCAGCCAAAGCTTGGTGTGGCGGGATTGTAATCTTCGGAACACAGTCAGGACGGTCTGTGCCACAAGCGCTGTTATCCATGCAGTGAACTCACAAAAAAGCGCGTAGCAGCCGAGGTGACGAGGCTGGCTGGAGGAGTTCATCACCGGCCCAGCCTCGTCACCTCGGCTGCTACGTCCGACTGCATCGTTACGGCTTAGGAAGCGTCTTCCGCCGCCACTTTCTGCAGGGCGTCGTGCAACTTCGCCGCCTCGGTCACCACGTTGACCAGCTCCGTCACGGACACCGGCTTGAGCAGATATCGAAACAATGCCGCCTCGTTCACGCTGCGCAGCAGCATCTCGGGCTTCATGTAACCGGTGACCAGCACGCGCTGCATGTGCGGATACTCCTCGCGCGCGCGCACCAAAAAACTCATGCCGTTCCCCCCTGGCATCAAGTGATCGGCCACGACAACCTTGAATGCTTTTTTGCGCAGAATAAATTCCGCCTCACGCGCGGATGTCGCCGTGGTGACATCGAACCGAGTGCTCAAAGCCTCCGAAAATACATCCAACAACGGACGCTCGTCATCCACCACCAAAACGGCCTCACGCTGCAAAGTTTGGACGGTGGGGATGATTTCGCCTCTGCTCATAAAATCTGAGATGCAGATGGCAATCCTGGTCGGACAACGCAAACCCAAAGCCATTCATCCGGGCTCGTTTTGCTTTTCCAATCAGGCGCCGATCAATGTCCGCCTCCTGCTGTTGATCAGGCAAGGCGGGGACTCATTCGCCGCCGTGTTCGATGCCTCTGTTACCACTGGAATGCAGTTTTAGTTTTGCGCGATCCGATGTCCCCCGCTTCCCTCCTGGCCATGGATATAGATGCGCTGCTCGCGACATTTCGTGAGGGCACCCTCCCCAGAGACACCGTCCTCGCTCTGTCCACGGGTGAACTCACGTCACGCAATGCCTCGGGAAACACCGCCTTGCACGCCGCCGCCAAATACGGGCGACTGCGCGATTTGCCTCCCGCCGCCCTTACCCCCGAGTTGCTCTCGCTTAAAAACGACTCCGGCTACACTCCGCTTCACCACCTCGCAGCGGGAGGCCATTTTTATCAACTGCCCGCCGGCCTGCTTTCACGAAGTCACTTTCTCGTGCGGAGCAATTCCGGCTATACTCCCCTGCACACCGCCGCCGCCAGCGGAAATCTCGATCAATTGACCGCCGCAGCAGGCCCGCTGGACCGCGAGCTCCTGCTGCTGCGCACCGATCTCGGAAACACCCTCATCCACGAAGCCGCCGAAAACGGCACCTTGGATCGCCTGCCTGCCTCCGTCTTCACCGATTCCATCTTGGCCGAGCGCAATCTCAGCGGCGAAACCGTCCTGCACGTCGCCGCTCTCAACGGGCATCTCGATCAGATTCCCAAGGCGTTGCTGACCACCACGGCTTTGCTTCTAACCACCCAGGCCGGCGATACGGTGCTCCATGCCGCCGCCATTTCCGGCCATCTTGACCAGATTCCCGCCGAGATGCTTGTCCACGATCACCTCGTCCATACGAGCAAGGCGGGTTATACGGTGATCCACGCCGCCGCCGAAACAGGACAGCTCAACTGCATCCCCGCCGAGAGCCTGACAATCGACTTGCTGCTCACCCGCAACGACCACGGCGACACGCCGCTTCATGCCGCCGCCCACGAAGGGCATTTGGACCAGATCCCGCCCAAGCTGCTCACTGCCGAACTGCTCGCCACGCGCAATTACGAGGGCGTCACCCCGCTCGCAAACGCAGTCCGCCGCGACCATGTCGATCAATTGCCGCCCGCTTTGCGCCCGGCCGCCCCCGGCTTGATCACCCGCATGCTGGGCAAGCTGGGATTTTGAGTCCACCGCAAGCAGCGGACTCAGCTTCGTTCTCGTTCTCTTACTCTTTCTCGTTCGTCAGGCATCCGAAATCGGCACGAGAAAGAGAACGATTAAGAGAACGAGAACGAGTAAGGCCCCACCCTTGCGCACCTAAAGCCAACGCATGCGTAGTGTTTCGGCTTCCCTCGGGCGCGCCCTTTGCTTCACTGCCCCTTTCTTTTCCTTATGAGCAACACCACGATCAGTGCCATCACCGCCCGCGAAATCATCGATTCCCGCGGTAATCCGACCGTCGAAGTCGACGTCAAACTCTCCGACGGCACCGTCGGTCGCGCGGCCGTCCCCTCCGGCGCCTCCACCGGCGAACACGAGGCCCATGAGCTCCGCGATAGTGATGTCACCGCCAAGTCGCTCCCCAAGGGTGTCAACGGCAAGACCCGTTTCCTCGGCAAAGGCGTCCTCGCCGCCGTCGGCAACGTCAAGAACGTGATCGCTCCCGAACTCATCGGTTTCGATGCGCTCGACCAAGTCGGCGTTGACCGCGCCATGATCAAGCTCGATGGCACGAAGAACAAATCGAAGCTCGGCGCCAACGCCATCCTCGGCGTCTCCCTCGCCACCGCCCACGCCGCCGCCAACGCCCTCGGCCAGCCCCTCTACAAATACGTCGGCGGCCCCAACGCCAAGGTCCTCCCCGTTCCCATGATGAACATCATGAACGGCGGCGCGCATTCCGATGCTCCGATTGATTTCCAGGAGTTCATGATCCGTCCGATCAACTTCGACACCTTCTCCGACGCCCTCCGCGCCGGCGCCGAGGTGTTCCATAACCTCAAGAAGGTTCTCAAAGCCAAGGGTCTCGCCACCGCCGTAGGTGACGAAGGCGGTTTCGCCCCCAAGCTCGCCTCCACCACTGACGCCCTCGACGCCATTGCCGAGGCCGTGAAGGGCGCCGGCTACAAGCTCGGCAAGGACATCACCCTCGCTCTCGATGTCGCCGCCTCCGAGTTCTACGACAAGAAGACCGGCAAATACGTCTTCAAGAAGTCCGACGGCCGCCAGTTCACCGGCGACGAATTCGTCTCCTACTACACCGAGCTCTGCGCCAAATACCCCATCGACTCCATCGAGGACGGTTGCGCCGAGAACGACTGGGCCACCTGGAAGAAGCTCACCACCGCCCTCGGCGACAAGATCCAGCTCGTCGGCGACGATCTCTTCGTCACCAACGTCGAGTTCCTCAAGAAGGGCATCGCCACCGGCACCGCCAACTCGATCCTCGTCAAGGTCAACCAGATCGGCTCCCTCACCGAGACCCTCGACGCCGTCGAGCTCGCCCACAAGAGCCGCTACACCGCCGTCCTCTCCCACCGCTCCGGCGAGACCGAGGACGTCACCATCGCCGACATCGCCGTCGCCACCAACTGCGGCCAGATCAAGACCGGTTCCGCCTCCCGCACCGACCGCGTCGCCAAATACAACCAGCTCCTCCGCATCGAGGAAGAGCTCGGCTCCACCGGCATCTACGCCGGTCGCTTGTAAAGTAGCGCAGACATCCAGTCTGCATTCTGCCATCCAAGGCGGACTCCTTCCGGAGTCCGCCTTTTTGATTACGTAGCAGCCGAGGTCACGAGGCTGGTTTGGTGATCACACCTGCGACAGCCTCGTGACCTCGGCTGCTACTCCCACCGACTCACTCTTCCGGCTGTTCGAAAATTTTCGTGAGCTCCGCGATCACCTGTTCCCGGGTGCTATCCTTGCGGATAAAACCATCCGCTCCGCCCGCGAGCGCTTCCTTCACGGTGGCGCCTTGCGCATTCCCGCTCAGCATCACCAAGTAGACCTCGTCATCCTCGGCTCGCACTTCTTTCAGAAAAACCAACCCGTTTCCCCCGGGCATATTCACATCCAGCATGACCAACCCGGGATGATGATTCGCCCAAAGCGCACGGGCGCCCGCCACGTCGGCGGCCTGATAAAAGGTTTCCACCCCAAAGGTGCCGAGCACCAGTTTCACGTAAGCCCGGATATGGGCTTCGTCATCGACAATCAATGCGGACGAGGGAACGAGCAGTGCCATAAGACAACTACGACTCAGGCACCGAAGCCCGGCAAGCGCATGTTCCGGGCATGGAACGCGAGCGCCTCTTGGATGTGCGTGTCCCAATAGTCCCAGGTATGCGCTCCGGGAAACTCGCGGTAAACGTGAGGCACTCCAGCCGCGGTGAGTTCCGCGTCGAACGCGCGGTTGTCCTCAAGGAGAAAATCCTCCGTGCCGCAGTCGAGCAGCAACTCGGGCAAGTTCCCCGCGGCGTGTGCCCGCCGGGCGAGAATTCCCAGATCATGATCCGACCCGCGGGGATCATCGCCGAAAATTTTGCCCAACTCCCGCATAAACTCGGGCCCGCGATCCTTCAATGAAGGCGGCGCCCCGGTGCCGAGCTTGAAATCAAAGTTCCCCCAGCCCACCGCGCCGGAGTGGCTGTTGACCGAGCAGAAACGATCGGGATGCCCCATCCCGACGCGTAATGCGCCATAGCCGCCCATGGAAAGACCTCCGATCGCGCGTGCGGATCGCTCGGGGCGCGCGTGAAAGTTGCGCTCGATAAACGTCGGCAGCTCTTCGCCCACATGCCGGGCGAAGTCGGGCCCTTCGTTGTGCTTCGTGTAAAAACTCCGGTAGCCGTCCGGCATCACCACGATCATCGGCAGGTCGCGCACATACCATTCGATGCGGGTGCGTCGCAGCCACAGGCTCGAGTCATCACTCAGCCCATGCAGCAGGTAAAACGTGGGGAATGGCCCCTTGCCCGTTTCCGGCAGGAGCACCTGTGCGGTGGTCTGCTTGCCGATGATGTCGCTTTTCCAATGAAGGGTGCTCCAGGCCATAGACGTGGTTTATCTGGAACTCAGGAAATCAGGAATCGGAAAAGAAGCCGAAGTGTAGAATTAGGGAAAGCCCTGAAGGTTTTGTCCGGGATCGTTCCTGATTTCCTGAGTTCCTGATAAATCCGATTGATCGAATTCCTTATTCCACGCGCACGATGTAGCCGCGGAGGTATTCGCTCTCGGGCATTGTCACGAGCACGGGGTGGTCGCCGGGCTGATGACAGAACTCGACGACACGCACCTTGCGCTTGGCGTCGGTCGCGGCCTCCGCGAGCACGCTGCGTAACTCCGCGTCCTGCATGTGGTGCGAGCAGGTGTAGGTCGCCAAAATCCCCCCCGGGACGAGGCTCTGCATGGCTCGCAGGTTGATTTCCTTGTAACCGCGCAAGGCGCCTTCGAGCGCGCTCTTCGACTTCGCGAAAGGCGGAGGATCGAGCACGATGACGTCCCACAAGGGTTCGCCGTGGCGCGCAGGGTCGTTGAACCAATCGAAGACGTTCGCGACGGCAAAGGACGCCTTCACGTTATTGCGCTCGGCGTTCTTGCGGGCCTGCTCGATGGCATCGGCCGCGCTATCGAGGCCGAGCACCTCGGTGGCTCCGGCACGCGCCGCATGCAAGGCGAACGGGCCTTGATTACAGAAGGCGTCGAGCACGCGTTTACCCGCGCAATACTTGGCGAGGACGGAGTGTTGCTCGCGTTGATCGAGGTAGAAACCCGTCTTCTGACCACTTTGCAGATCGAGCCAGTAATCGAAACCGTCGATTTTCTCCCAACGCGGCTCCCAGGATTTGCCACTGCGGGTATGCACACCGAGGGGAAGGCCTTCGAGTTTACGGATGTGTGCGTCGTTGCGGACGATGATCTCAGCGGGCGAAAGCAACTCGGCGAGCAGATCGGTGATGAGTTGCGCGCGCTGGTCCATCGCCAGCGTCTGAATCTGGAGGACGAGCGTGTCGCCGAATTGATCCACCACGACGCCGGGTAAGTCGTCGGACTCCGACCACACGAGACGGCGATGGCGGGCGGCGGTGTCGCGACGGGCGAGCGCCTTCGTCAACGCGGTGCGTAAATAGGATTCGTCGAGGGTGACGCGCTGGGTGCTCAGACGGCGCCAGATGATCTGCGACTTGGAATTGTAGATGCCGCTGCCGAGAAAGCGTCCGGCGCGATCACGACATTCGACGACGCCGCCGTCATTGGCCGCGGGCAGAAGTGCATCCACCTCGTTGGCAAACACCCATGGGTGGCCGGTGAGAACGCGCGACTTGGCGTTGGCTTTGAGTTTCAGCGAAGGAACGGGCGACGACATCCGACCATCATCAGGCACCGCCCCTCACCTATAGAAGCTCAAAGTGCGGTATCGTCCGCAACATGCCGCCCCTCATGAAAACCTTGCTCGTCCTCAAATCCTTCCGGCGCACGCCACACCGCCCCCGCCAGCACGAGCAAGCCGGAGAGGTAAATGACAGCCAAAATTGAAAGTGCGATAAGCATGATAGACAGGTCTGACGGGAGATTTAGGTGGAGATCACGATGCGTCGCGACAGACCCATGACCATCCATCTAGTTGCATAATTTTGTGAAAATTTCCCGCAACGGCCTCGAAGTATCAGTCCCAACCGCAGCTTACACGGCTCGATCAGACGGGATTCGTCATGGAGACTTGGTCATTTTAGTGCTTCCCCTCTCCGCCCGCCAACTGTTGCGTTGAGGGTTTCCCATGACGCCCGCCCAGGAAATCGCCCGCCGCCGCACCTTCGCGATCATCTCGCACCCCGACGCCGGCAAAACCACGTTGACCGAGAAGTTCCTCCTCTACGGCAACGCCATCCACCTCGCCGGCACCGTCACCGCCCGCAAGAGCCAGCGCGCCACCACCTCCGACTGGATGGAGCTCGAAAAGCAGCGCGGCATCTCGATCTCATCAACGGTTCTCCAATTCGACTATCAAGGTTACGCAGTCAACCTCCTCGACACGCCCGGTCACAAGGACTTCTCCGAAGACACCTACCGCGTGCTCACCGCCGTGGACGCCGCGCTGATGGTGATCGACGCCGCCAAAGGCATCGAGCCGCAGACCCGCAAACTCTTCGAAGTCTGCAAACGCCGTGGCGTCCCCGTGTTCACGTTCATGAACAAGTGCGACCGCCCCACGCTCAACCCCATCGACTTGCTCGATGAGTTGGAACGCGTGCTCGGCCTCACGCCCTGCCCCGTCACCTGGCCCCTCGGCAACGGCCCGGGCTTTCGCGGTGTTTACGACCGCCGTTCCAAAGAAGTTCACCTCTTCGAGCGCACGCCCCACGGCGCCTATCGCGCTCCCGTCAACGTCACCGGCCTCACCGACCCGGTCGTGCGCGACAAACTCGACGACTACACCTACGAACAGGTCTCCGAGCAGATCGAGATCCTCGACGGCGCCAGCGCGCCCTTCGACCTCGCCGAGGTGCAGGCCGGCAAGCAAACGCCCGTCTTCTTCGGCTCCGCGGTAAACAACTTCGGCATCCAGATCCTGCTCGAAGGCTTCCTGAAGAACTCCATCCCGCCGACCACGCGTCGCTCCGTCAGCATGAGCGTGCCTGGCGCGCCCGCGCCGACCGCCGCACGCGAGATTCCGGTGACCCACGAGAAGTTCTCCGCGTTTGTTTTTAAGATTCAGGCCAACATGGACCCGAAGCACCGCGACCGCATTGCGTTCGTTCGCGTATGCTCCGGCAAGTTCACCCGCGACATGAACGTCGTCCACCAACGCACCGGCCGCACCGTGCGCCTCTCGTCTTCGCACCGCCTCTTCGGACAAGAACGCGAAACCGTCGACGAGGCCTGGCCCGGCGACGTGATCGGCCTGGTCGGCCACGACGCCTTCGGTATCGGCGACACGCTCACCGAAGATCGCACGATCGCCTACGACGAGATCCCGCGTTTTCCGTCGGAGGTGTTCACCTACATCTCGAATCCCAACTCCGGCGACTCGAAGAAATACCGCGCCGGCCTGGAGCAGTTGTTGCAAGAAGGCGTCGTGCAATCCTTCCAGCCGCGCAACGCCCCGCCCGGCGCCACGTTGCTCGCGGCGGTCGGCAACCTGCAATTCGAGGTCGTGCAATACCGCCTCAAATCCGAATACAACGCCGAATCGCGCCTCGAGCCCACGCCTTGGACGCTGCTCCGCTGGATCGAACCGCATCCGTCGCTCAAGGACACCTCCTCGATCATCGTCGCGAGCGGCGTGAGCTTCGGAGTCGATAAATTTGACCAACCCATCGCCCTGTTCCCCAACGACTGGACGATGCGTTACTTCATGGAGAAGAATCCCGAGCTCAAACTCCACGAGCTCCCCATCGAGCAAGTCCGCCAATAGTAGCGCAGGCTTCCAGCCTGCATCCGGGTTCGAGGGCGGGCAGGAAGCCCGCTCTACTTTTCTTTTTCTTGCTCGCACGTCCGCGCCAAACATCCCTCTTTTGGCGCGTCATGTTTTTCGTGCACGCCCGCTCCATTTTCCTCTCCGGTCTCGCCCTCTTCGCAATTACTGCGCGCCTCTTCGCGGCGGACCCCGCGCCCGCTCCGGTCAAAGGGGCCATCATGATGGACGCCGCCACCGGTGCAGTTCTCTACGAAGAGAATGCCGGCATGGTGGCTCCCCCCGCCAGCGTCACCAAGCTGATGACCTTTCTCATCGTGTCCGATCGCATCGCGGCCGGCGCGATCACCCTCGATACTCCGGTCCAGATCATGGCCGAAGATAACAAAATCGGCGGCACCCAAGTCTGGCTCGATCCCCGCGAGACATTCACCGTCGAGGAGTTGCTCTACGCCGTGATGATCCAGTCGGCCAACGACGCCTGCTCGGCGCTCGCTCGTGCCTCCGCCGGTTCCCGTGAAGCCTTCGTCGCCCTCATGAACGAGCGCTCGCGCGGACTCGGCATGACGCACACTACCTGGCGCTCACCTCATGGTCTGCCGCCCACCAGCCGCAAGATCTCGGAAAGCGATGTCACCTCACCACGCGACCTCGCCCTCCTCAGCCGTGAACTCCTTCTCAAAACCGACGTGCTTAAATACACCGCAACCAAGGAGCGCGCGTTCGGCGCCGGCAAACGCCCCGAGCCGGTCATCATGCGCAATCACAACAAACTCCTCGGCAAGGTCGCCGGAGTTGACGGACTGAAAACCGGGTTCACCAACGCCGCCGGCTTCTGCCTTTCCGCCACCGCGCAGCGTGGCGACAAGCGTCTCATCGTCGCCGTCATGGGCAGCCCGAGCGCCAAAGTTCGCGATCTCTATGTCGCTTCGCTCATCGAAAAGGGATTCCCCTTGATTCCCGCCACCTCGGTTTTCCGCGGTTATGTCGCGTCGCCCATCTCCGGATCAGTGGAAGCCCCCCGTTCTCCGATTTCTTCGGCCACAACCACCACGGCACCCACTCCAACGGCACCCGCCGCCGATGACAACGCCCCGATGGTCAAGTTCAGCCTGCCTCCGAAAAAGAAGTAACTCGGGGCGGTTTAGTCAGCGTGGGCATGCTCCAGCGTGAGCATGAGCACGCCGAGCACAGTGAACACCACGCCGAGCAAAGCCGCTTCCCAGTGCTCGACGCGCTTGAGTTCGACTTTCTCCAAGCCGACGAGCGTCAGCCAGGTAAAGAGCAACATGCCTCCGAGAGTGGCCACCGCGAGAATGCCGCTGAGAACAAAAAAACCCGTCCAGCCAAACTCCACCGCCGAGAGATAGATCGGCAAAAAGCCTTCGCACGGCGACAATGTCAGCATGACAAACAATCCGCTGATCGCCGCCCAGTCCCCTTGGCGATTCGAGACCAGCACACTTCCCTCAAGCTCCGCTTCGAGGTGTGTGTGATGAGGCATTTCATGACCGCAATGGGAACTCGGTTCATGGTGACCGCCCGGAGTATGGTGATGCAGAATACCGCGCCCGCGCCATTGCCGCCAAAAATAGAACGCCCCCACCACGAGTAATAGACCGCCGGCCACTTGCGTGAACACATGTCCAAAATGCTCGTCGAGCTGGAAGCCAAACCACGCGATCGCCAGCCCCAGCAAAGTCGTCAGCGCCACATGACCGAGCCCGGCAAAAATCGCCACACCCACGGCTTTTGCCCGCTTCCAACGACGCGCCCGCGCCACCAGCACAAACGGGAGCCAATGCGTCGGGATCGCCGCATGGAAAAACGCCACGGTAAATCCGGTCGCTGCGATGGTGGCCAAGGCGGTTGAGTTCATGCGGTTAAAAAGACGAAGCGGACATAAAGCCATCAGGCCTCGCCCACTGTCGAACGCGAACTGTAGCAAAGTCGTCAAGCCCCCGGCCAAAATCGTTCTCGTTCTCATAGTCGTTCTCGTTCTCCCTGATTCTTCTCCCATTTCGCCATGTCCACCTCACCCGACGTCGCCGCCGTCAAAGCCTACCTCCTGGACCTGCAGGATCGCATCTGCCGCGCCCTCGAAGCCGAGGACGGTGGAGCCCGCTTCGCCGAGGACAACTGGACCCGCGCCGAAGGCGGGGGTGGTCGCTCGCGAGTCCTTGTCGAGGGCGCGGTCTTCGAAAAAGCCGGCGTCGGGTTTTCCCATGTTTTTGGAACGCAGCTCCCACCTTCCGCGACCGCTCACCGCCCCGAGCTCGCCGGCAAACCCTGGCAGGCCTTGGGCGTCTCGTTGGTCATCCACCCACGCAACCCCTACGTCCCGACCAGCCACGCCAACGTCCGATTCTTCATCGCGGACCACGAGGGCGCCGCGCCGGTCTGGTGGTTCGGCGGCGGCTTCGACCTCACCCCCTATTATGGTTTCGAGGAAGATTGCGTGCATTGGCACCGTGTCGCCCGTGACGCCGTCGCGCCTTTCGGTGCCGACCTGTATCCCAAGTGGAAAACGTGGTGTGACGACTACTTCTACCTGAAGCACCGCGCCGAACCGCGCGGCATCGGCGGTCTTTTCTTCGACGATTTTAACTCGCTCGGTTTCGAGCGCAGCTTTGCGGCGATGCAAGCCGTCGGCGACGCCTACCTCCCCGCCTATGTGCCTGTCGTCCAAAAGCGAAAAGCCGCGCCCTACGGAGAACGCGAACGTAATTGGCAACTGTATCGACGCGGCCGCTACGTGGAGTTCAATCTCGTCTGGGACCGCGGCACGCACTTCGGCCTGCAAAGCGGCGGTCGCACGGAGTCGATTCTCATGAGCCTGCCGCCGCTCGTCTCCTTCAAATACAACTACGCCCCCGAGCCCGGCACCCCCGAAGCCCGCCTCCACGACGTCTTCCTTAAGCCGAAGGACTGGCTCGATCCGGAAAACGCTTAACGCTCAACACTCAACTTTTAACACTTAACGCCCAGATCGCCTTTCCGCCAATTGGACGTTGAGCGTTAAGCGTTAAGCGTTGAGCGTTTGTTTTTCATGAACAGCCGCGACCGTTTCCTCTCCGCCCTCGCCTGCCAGCCGCTCGACCGCCCGCCGCTCTGGGTCATGCGCCAGGCCGGCCGTTACCTGCCCGAATACCGCGCGCTCAAAGCCCAGTCCTCCTTCGTGCACATGGTGCAGACGCCCGCGCTCGCCGCCGAGGTCACCCTCCAGCCGCTGCGCCGTTTTCCGGGACTCGACGCAGCGATTCTGTTTTCCGACATCCTCGTCATCCCGGAAGCCCTCGGCCAACCCTATGCCTTTCGCGACGGCGGCGGCATCGAAATGGCCCGCCGCATCGCCACCCGCGCCGACATCGACGCTCTTCACCCCGTCTCCGCCGTCCCCGAAAAACTCGATTACGTCGCGCAAACCCTCGCGCTCCTAAAAAAGGAACTGCGCGGCGAAAAAATGCTCCTCGGTTTCGGTGGCTCTCCCTGGACCCTTGCCACCTACATGGTCGAAGGCGGCAGTTCCGACGACTTCGAGCGCATCAAGCTCCTTTTCTACACCGACCGCGGCACCTTCGATGCCTTGCTCGAAAAACTCACCGAGTCGCTGATCTCCTATTTCAAGATGCAGATCGCCGCCGGCGCCGACGCCATCCAGATCTTCGACTCCTGGGGCGGACTGATCGCCGGCCCCGACTACGAAGCCGCATCGTTGAAATGGATTCGCCGCATCGTCGCCGCACTGCCCTCGGATTTTCCGATCATTCTCTACGCCAAAGGCACCGCGCCACACCTCACGGATCAGGCGTTTTCCGGTGTGCGCGCCATCAGCGTCGATTGGACCAACGACCTCGCCATCGTCCGCCGCAACTTGCCCGCCAACGTCGCCGTTCAAGGCAACTTGGACCCCGTCCTCATGCAGACGACGCCCGAGATCGTATCGCGCGAAGCCGCCCGCCTCCTCGAATCCATGCGTGGCACCGCCGGCTACGTCTTCAACCTCGGCCACGGCATCACCCCGCAGGCCAAGATCGAGTGCATGCAGGCCCTCATCGACACGGTCACGGCGTGGAAATGAGTTTGGCCACAAGAGGCACAAAAAGCGCAAAATCGGCATAGTCGCTTTCTGTGTTTTTTGTGCATTCTGTGCTTTCTGTGGCAAACGGAACTGACTCACTCCCCATTGCGATCATCGGTGGCGGCATCACCGGCCTCACCGCCGCTTACCACCTCGCCCGCCAAGGCCGCGCTTTTCGGCTTTTCGAGGCTTCCGATCGCTTGGGCGGCAACATCCGCAGCGAACGTCATGACGGCTGGCTCATCGAAGCCGGCCCCAATTCCCTCCAGCTCACGCCCCCCGTCGCCGCGTTGCTCGCCGAACTCGGCATTCCGCCGCTCGCCGCCTCGCCCGAGGCCAAGAACCGTTACATCGTCCGCGACGGTCGCCCCGTCGCCGCGCCCGCCTCGCCTCCCGGGTTCCTAAAATCCCCGCTTTTTTCCACTGCGGCAAAACTCCGGCTCTTCGGCGACCTCTTTAAACTCCCCCGCCAACGCCCCGCCGACCTCAGCCTCGCCGCGTTCGTCGCCAGCCACTTCGGCTCCGAGCTGGTCGATTACGGACTCCGCCCCTTTGTCTCGGGCGTCTATGCGGGCGACGCCCAAAAGCTTTCCACCCGTCACAGTTTCCCCTCGCTGTGGGAAGCCGAGCGCACCCACGGCTCGCTCATCCGCGCGCAACTCGCCGCCGCCAAGGGCAAACGCGCCCGCGGCGAATCCACCGGCCCCGCGCCCATCGCAAGTTTTCCCGACGGAGTGGAAACCCTGCCCCGCACCCTCGCCGGCCAGCTCCCTCCCGGCAGCGTGGAGCTGAACGCCCGAGTGATTGACGTCGTGCCCGGCCAGCCATGGAAACTCGTCTGGGAACTTCCAAACCTCGCGCGACGCACCGAGACCTTTGCCGCCGTCATCCTTGCCTTGCCCGCGGCATCCCTCGCCGCGTTGCCCATCGGCCTGATGGGCGAGCGACCGCTGGCCGGCCTGGCAGAGGTCGAGTATCCGCCCGTCTCGTCGCTTTTTCTTGGATACAAACGTGACCAGGTCGCCCATCCGTTGGACGGTTTCGGCCTGCTCGTTCCGCCGATCGAGCACCGCTCGGCGCTCGGCGTGCTGTTCAACTCCACGCTCTTCCCCGGTCGCGCCCCCGCCGGCCATGTCGCCCTTACGATCATGACCGGCGGCGTGCTGCGCCCCGATCTCGCGCGACTGAGCGACGATCAATTGCTCCCCCTCGTTCGCAACGACCTCGTCGATCTCCTCGGCGTGCGCGGTGAGCCGGTGTTCATCCGGCGGAACGTCTGGCCCCGCGCCATCCCCCAATACAACCTCGGCTACGAACGTTTCCTCGACCTGATCGCGCGCACGGAGAAGGACCATCCCGGCCTGCTGATCGGCGGACACGTCCGCGACGGCATTTCGGTGCCCAATTGCATCGCCGCCGGTGAAAAACTGGCCGCCCGGGCGCTCGCGTAAGCCGCTCCCAAAACGAGGCGTTCGCAGGCCTTGACTCAGGGATGGCCGGGGGTAGCCTTCGCCGCTTTTCTTTGGCATGGCGCAAGACCTGAAAGACACTCTCCAGCTTCCTAAAACCGATTTCCCGATGAGGGCTAATCTCGTGCAGCGCGAACCCTCGCGCCTCGCCCACTGGGAAAAACTGGACCTCTACACCGCCATCCAGCGCAAGAACGCCGCCACCGGCAAAACGTTCGTCCTCCACGACGGCCCCCCGTTCACCAACGGCGACGTCCACATCGGCACCGCGCTCAATAAGACGCTCAAGGACATCACGCTTCGCTACAAATCCCTCCGCGGCTACCGCACGCCCTACGTGCCGGGCTGGGATTGCCACGGCCTCCCCATCGAGCAAAAGGTGATGCGCGGCCTCCAAGCCGAAAACAAGCAGGTCTCCACCGCCGAAATGCGATCCCTCTGCGACGCGTTTTCCGAGAGCTGGATCGCCACTCAGACCAAGCAGTTCAAGCGCCTCGGCGTCCAAGCCGACTGGAAAAACGAATATAAGACCAAGGCCCCCGCCTACGAGGCCGACATCATTCGCACCTTCTCATCGTTCGTCGAAAAGGGCTTGGTCTATCGCTCGAAGAAACCCGTTTACTGGAGCATCCCGTTCGAGACCGCCCTCGCCGAGGCCGAGATCGAATATAAAGACCACGTCTCGACCGCCATCTGGGTGAAGTTCGCCGTGCCCGCCGCCGAGCTAGCAAAACTAGGAATTTCCACCGAGAAAGCCGTAAGTTTTGTAATCTGGACAACGACGCCTTGGACTATTCCTGCGAACCTTGCCATCGCATTAAATCCCGACGAGGACTATGGTCTCTTCGAAGTCGATGGACACGGCTTTCTCATTGTTTCGGCTACTTGCTCTCAACGTTTCTTTACCGAAACAAAGACTTCGCCCCTAGGAACACTCACGCACGCGTTTAAAGGTTCCGCTCTGGAGGGTCTCCAAGCCCGCCATCCGTTCATCGACCGCGCGTCCCCGATCGTTTTGGCCGATTACGTGACCACCGACAGCGGCACCGGTGCCGTCCACACCGCGCCTGGCCATGGCGCCGACGACTATCTCACCGGCCTTAAATACAAGCTGGAAATCTACTGCCCTGTCGGCGGCGACGGTCGCTATCTCGACGACGGCCAAGTGCCCGCCGACTTGGTTGGCATCAGCACGCTCGAAACCATCGAGGACATCGCCGCCAAGAAGCCTTCGCCGGCCAACCTCGCGGTCCTTAAAAAACTCGCCGGTGCCGGCGCCCTGCTCGCGAAGGCCAAATACACGCACAGCTATCCGCACTGCTGGCGTTCCAAGACCCCGATCATCTTCCGCGCCGTCGACCAGTGGTTCGTCGGCTTGGATAGAACGTCTGAATCATTCCAAGACATTTATACCGATAAGGCATCTCCACGAAATGTGGCCTTGTCGTGTATTTCAAAAGTCCAATGGGTTCCCGCTTGGGGCGAGTCCCGCATTCGCGGTGCCGTCGAAGCCCGTCCCGATTGGTGCATCAGCCGCCAACGCTCGTGGGGCGTCCCCATCATCGCCTTCTACGATGCCGAGCATAACGCCTTCATCGACGCCGGCGTGACCCGCTCGGTCGCCGACAAGATCGCCATCAAGGGCACCAACTTCTGGTATGACGCTCCCGCTTCCGAGATCCTCGCCGGCGTGACGCTCCCCGCCGGCTGGCCCGCCGCCTCCGCCCTCACGCCCGGTCGCGACACGCTCGACGTGTGGATCGACTCCGGTTCCTCGCACGCCGCCGTGCTCAAAAACGGACAAGGCGCCACCCAGTGGCCCGCCGATCTCTACCTCGAAGGCTCTGACCAGCACCGCGGCTGGTTTCAATCCTCCCTCTGGACCGGCGTCATCTCGCAAGGCGGCGCGCCTTACAAGGCCGTGCTCACCCACGGCTTCATCGTCGGCGAAGATGGCAAAAAAATCTCCAAGTCCGGCCAATACGAAAAGCCCCCGACCTCCGACAACTTCATCGCCCAATACGGCGCCGACGTCATCCGCTTCTGGATCGCCTCCCAGGATTTCACGCAGGACATCACGCTCTCCGAGAAAATCCTCAACAACGCCGCCGAGGGTTACCGCAACCTGCGCAACACCCTGCGCTACCAGCTCTCCACGCTCTGCGATTTCAACCCCGCGACCGACGCCCTGCCCTACGCGCAGCTCGACACGCTCGACCGCTGGGCGTTGCACCAGACCGCCAAGCTCCTCTCCGACGCCACCGCCGCGTATGACGCGTATGAATACCACCGCGTTATTCAGGCGGTGAGCTCCTTCTGCGCCGTCACCCTCTCGGCCGTTTATCACGACATCCTCAAGGATCGCCTCTACACGCTCGGCACCACGAATCCGCTGCGCCGTTCCTCGCAGACCGCGATCCACCACATCTTCGACGTTCTCGTCAAAATCCTCGCGCCCGTCCTCACGTTTACCGCGGACGAAGCGTGGGCCTACGCCACGACCAAGACCGAGTTCACCAACGACCCGATTCATCTTCAAAACTGGCCCGTGGCCGACACGGCCTGGACCAATTCAGAGATCGAGACCGACATCGCCGCGCTCCTCAAGGTCCGCACCAAGGTCAACGAAGCCATCGAGCCGCTGCGCGCCGCCGGCAAACTCGGCAAGTCGCTCGACGCCGTCATCACCCTTTCCGTTCCTTCGACCGACTCTCTTCTCAACGTTCTGCAGAAGCATCGCGACTTCCTGCCCGAACTTTTCATCGTTTCCCACGTGACGGTTCAAGCGGGGGCCAATCCCTCATTTGAAGTCGTCGTGCGTCACGGCGAAGAGCTGGGTTATGTGCGTTGCCCACGCTGCTGGCGCTGGGTTCCAGCCTTGGAGGAATCTTCCCATGGGGAAGTTTGCCCAAGATGCGCCGAAGCGTTGAAAGCGTGAAACATTTTTCTTCGTCACCCTACAAACATCATGGCCAAAAAAACTAAAAAGCCTGCCCCCGCTCCTAAAAAGAAGTCCGTTGGCAAACCTGTAAAACCGGCCCTGAAAAAATCTCCGACGAAGTCCAAACCCTCTCCCGAAAAATTTTCCGTCAAGAAACCTGCGGCCAAGCCGGCTCCCAAGCCGGCCCCAAAAGCCGCCAAGAAACCACCCTCTCCCGCCGCAAAGCCGGCGCCCAAGTCCGCAGCACCAGTGAAGTCTTCCAAATCCAAACCCGCCTCTCCCGCCAAAGCTGAAAAACCCGCCGCGAAATCGGCCGCGAAACCCCCGGTTGGTCCGGCCTCCAAAGCTCCGGCCCCCGCGCCTCTGGCCCCGTCCAAAGCACCCGTCGCCAAAGCCGCGTCTTCGGCCAAGTCTTCCGCGCGCGCCGACCTGCGCAGCCGGATCCTCCAGAAAAAGGGTCCCGTGCGCCCCATTGCGTTCTCGCTCGATGAAATTCGCGAGATCGCCAAGACCGCCAAAGTCGACACCGACAACAAGGGTATCACCACCAAGGTTGCCGCGAAGACGACCAAGCAGATCGACGCCGCCAAGCTCGCCCAGGCCGCACAACCGCACCACATCAAGGCCGCCTCGCTGGCCGACATTCTTGGGTTCAACCCCAAGAAGGCCAAGCAACCCATCATCGACGATTCCGAGTCCGTCCCCGAGAAATTCCGCCGCTTCCACAAGCTGCTGATCGAGCTGCGCAACCACCTCACGGGCCAGATCGACACCCACTCCGAAGAGACGCTCAAGCGCTCCTCCAAGGATGATGCCGGCGACCTCTCCAGCTATGGCCAGCACATGGCCGATGCCGGCACCGATACGTTCGACCGCGACTTCGCCCTCTCGCTCGTGTCCTCCGAGCAGGAAGCGTTGTCCGAAGTCGAGGCCGCCATCACCCGCATCAAAGACGGCACTTATGGCACCTGCGAGATGACCCAAAAGCCCATCGCCAAAGAGCGCCTCCTCGCTGTTCCGTTCACCCGTTACTCGGCCGAAGCGCAGAAGAACATCGAGCGCAACCGCCACCGTTCCCGCACTCAAGCCGGCCTCTTCGGCGAACTCGGCGAAGAAGGTGCCGCCCTCAGCGCCGGCGGCGGCGGTGACGACGGTGACGAATGAGCACCTCCTCCCCTGATCACTCAATCGAGCCAACCTCCACCCCTCCGGTGGAGGTTTCTCGTTGGGAGCGCATCCACGCCTACCGGTTGCTCTGGTGGCTTGGCTTGGCCGTCTTTGTCCTCGATCAGCTTACGAAGGCGTGGATTTCCGCGACGTTGCCGTTCCCGACCTACGAACCGCCCGGAGCGATCACGATCATCGACGGTTTTTTCTACATCATTCACGTCGGCAACACCGGCGCGGCCTGGAGCCTCTTCGCCGGCCAGACCACGATGCTCGCGGTGCTGGCCCTACTGACCTTGGCGGCCATCTACTACTGGCGCCGGGCACTCGATCTGCAGAAGCGTCCCGTGCAACTCGCCTTTGGACTCCTCTGCGGAGGCATCATCGGCAACCTTGTGGACCGCGTGCTTCACGGCCACGTGATCGATTTCCTCGATTTTCATTTCGGCAACTACGTCTACCCCACATTCAACGTCGCCGACGCCGGCATTTGCGTAGGCGTGATCATCTACATGATCCACAGCCTGCGGACGCCGCAGTAACGAGGTAGGGACGTCTCTCCGAGGCGTCCGGTCTCGCATAGACGTCTGTGGCGCTTTGCGTCCGTCGTCATGACACACACGCAAAGCCACGGACGCCTCGGAGAGGCGTCCCTACCCTCCAACTTTACTCCACGTTGGCGATCTGCTCGCGGATGCGTTCCAGCTCGTTCTTCAGCTCAATCACATTCTTGGAGATTTCGAGATCATTGGCCTTGCTGCCGATGGTGTGAATCTCGCGACCGATTTCCTGAAGAATGAACTCCGATTTGCGCCCGATTTCGCCGCCCGACTTGAGCAAGGCGGTGAACTGATCGAAGTGACTGCGCAGGCGCGTGAGTTCCTCGGTGATGTCGCAGCGGTCGGCAAACAGCGCGATTTCCTTGAGCACGCGATCATCGTTCAGATCGAGCTCCAGTCCCGCCTCGCGCAGGCGCTTGTGCAACGTCTCGCGATAGGCCGGCACCACCAGCGGAGCGCGCGTCGCGACCACCGTGACATGGCGTGCGAGTGTGTCCAGTCGGGCCAGGAAATCAGCCAGCAGCGCGGCTCCTTCCTTGGCGCGCATCGCGGAAAAACCCGTCAGCGCCTCCGCCAAGGCGACTTTGAGAACAGGCTCGGCCACCTCGGCCTCGGTTAAAGTGGAACCCTTCCGCTGACTGTTGAGCAACGTAAGCAACAACTCGGGCGTAGGCGTGAAAGCCACGCCACGCGTGGAGGCAAACGCAGCCAGACGCTTGAACGACACCGCGGCCGCCGCCTCATCCCAGTCAATCTCCGCACTGCCATCGGTCTCACCCGTGATTTCCACCGCGACATGGATTTTGCCGCGCAAGGCATTCTGGCGAACGAGTTCGCCGACGATGGGCTCAAGGGTTTCCCACTCGCGCGGCAGCTTGACCGTGAGGTCGAGCGTCTTGCGGTTCACCGAACTGACTTGAACCGTCAGGGTATGCTTGCCGAGGGGGGCGGAGGCGCGGCCGTAGCCGGTCATGCTTTTCATACCAAAGAGAAATCCGAAACCCCATGCAGCTAAACCCTAAAATGCAGCAGGCAACCCCGACTCTCCGGCGGGTGCGTCCGGGGCACAAAAAAGCGCCCGGTGTCATTGCCGGACGCTTCCTTAAGTTCCGAAGGGAATCCTTAGATTAATATAATTTAACACCGACTCATATTTGCCGCGTATGCGGGATTGCTGATCGTCGCCACCTGAGAATCTCGCGATCGAACCTTCAACAAATTTCCGCATGTCTAAAATATACGCATCGGTATTCGTTGGTCCCCCAAGTGCGCTTAGAGTAGATTGCTTAAGGTAATCAATTGCCAGTCGCCCATCGGTGTCCTGCATTAAAATCGCCCCGCATAATTTTTTTAACGCTAACGTCACTCTACGATCTTGATCGGACCCCAGATCCTTTTTTTCGAGGGACTCTAGCCAGTCGTAGAATTCATCACCAACGACTACTCTTGGATATTGGGCGATCTCAGACTCTAGCCGATAAGCCTCAGCTAAAACGGGCCCATAAATGTCATCACCATTTATGCTGCACCCGGCACCGACAGCTATACCCGCCCCTGAAAGGGAACTTAATCCAAAGCAAATGAAGGATCACGCCAAGCCCGCGAACGAACAATCTCATTCAATGGAGAAGGCGGCGCCAGCTCGTTCATGGTGCTGCGTGAAAGCCCGGTGATCGGACAACGCTGCCCAGGCTGAGGGAGTCGGATAAAAACGGCCGAGATCGCGTGGGTGGCCAACGGCAGGTTGGCACGGCGAGATTCAGGGATGTCGTGCATGCCTGCGCGGCATTTTGCCTCAACCTATGTGAGGCCGTTATTCCCCGGACACAAAAAAGCGCCCCAATTTGCTTTGGGACGCTTTCCTAAAATGGAGCAGGCGAAGAGACTCGAACTCTCGACGTCCACCTTGGCAAGGTGGTGCTCTACCAACTGAGCTACGCCTGCGTGAGAGAGGTGGAGAACAAGACGCTCGCCCCTCTTCGTCAACTGCTTTTTTGGAGATTTTAGAGAACCTCCAGATCGAAGATCTGCTGATTGCGCACTTGGATGGGCAAAGGCACCAGCCGGGCCTTTTCCCAAGTCGGCACGCCATCCTCACTCAAGAGGTAACGCAACGATGCCTGCAGACGCTTGGCCGCATCTTTTCGGAAAACCAAATACACCGGGAGCCTGATCGGATAGTCACCGGAATGAATGTTGGCCTGGGTCGGCCCGAACGCCACGTCCTGGGCGCCCCGTGCCACCAGTAGCGTCTTCAGCCGTGGTTGATTGGCCGGCAAAACGGGCAAGATCGCCACGCCGCCTTCTTCTCCACGAATTCGATTCAGAGTCTCCGTCAACCCCGCCTGCACCCCGACCGTCGGCTTGAACACAGGGGTGGTCAACACGGTGTAACGAAACAAATCGTAGGTCAGGCCGCCGCCGGGTCCGGGGATGTTGGGAAGAATATTACGCGACGCCCATTCGCCGGTGATGCCGAGATCGGACCAACGCTTCAGTCCAGACTGGGAAGTGTCGCCGTAGATCGCGTTCAACTGCGCCACGGTGACTTGGGTCAATGGCAATGTTGAGGGCACCACCACCACCGCGGTGTGGTAGGCCACCGGGATGGCGAGAAATCCATCCGCCGGTGGCGTTTCTCCCGGCGCAAAAACCACCATGGCAAGATCGGCCTGCCCCGCCTTCAATTTTTCCAAACCGGTGCGACTGCCTTCCAACGCCAGGCTCAAGCCAAGATCGTTTCGCTTGGAGTAAGCCATCAGTGTGTCTTCGAAGTCTTTTCCAAAGAGATCGGAGCCCACCACACGCACTTCGGCACAGACGACCGAATACGAGAAAGTCAGAACCAGCAGAAGAGAGGTAAAACGCATTGGATGGAAAGCTCCCCGAGCAAACTTCACTCGTTCGTCGAGGCAACCCTAACCCGCCGATCATGCCGGCAGTTCATGATGCGAGCCCCTCACCCATCGATCACATCGAGTTCGGGCCATTGGGTAAGCTTCCGGTGGAGCGTGCGCCGGCTGATTCCCATCATCTGCGCCGCCTTGGTGCGGTTGCCTCGCGCCTTGATCAACGCCTCCCGCAACAAACGCCTTTCATTTTCCTCAACCGACAACGAAGAGCCGGAGGAAACCGGGGCGGACGCGCCTCCATCATGGGTCAAAGCCAACGGACCTCCTCCATTGCCACCCGTCGTCGCCGGAAGTGCGAGACGCTCTCCGCGGAAACGCGGCTCCAAGTCGTATTCGGTCAACTTGGCGCCACGGTGCATGACCACGATATTCTCCGTGAAATTGCGCAGCTCGCGAATATTTCCCGGCCAAGGATAGGCCTGCAAATAACGAAGCGCGCCGGGCTCGACCACCAGCGGAGCCACGCCGTTTTCCTGCGCGAAATATTTAATGTAGTGCGCAAGCAATAGCGGAATGTCATCCGGACGTTCGCGCAGCGGCGGCAGGGTGATGCGCACGACGTTCAGACGGAAAAACAAGTCCTCGCGAAACTTGCCTTCGCGCACCTGCTTTTCGAGGTCTCGGTTGGTGGCGGCAACGAGTCGCACATCTAGGGCGATCGGCTTGGAGCCACCCACCCGCTCGATGGATTTTGTTTCAAGGAAGCGCAGCAACTTCACCTGCGTGGAGGCGGAGATTTCGCCAATTTCATCCAAAAACAACGTCCCGGTGTCAGCCGCCTCGAAGCGACCCACGCGCTTTTCCATCGCGCCGGTGAACGCACCGCGTTCGTGGCCGAAGATTTCGCTCTCCAGAAGGTTTTCCGAAAGGGCCGCGCAGTGCACCGCGATGAACGGCGCTCGGGCCCGAGGGCTCGCCTGGTGAATCGCCTGGGCGATCAGCTCCTTGCCCGTGCCGGATTCGCCATCGATGAGAATGGTGGCTTTCGACGGAGCGACGAGGCGCACGCGATCGATCACGTCCTTGAGCTTGTCGGAGTGCCCGATGATGCCCTCGACGTTGAATTTCTCGTCCAGCCGCTCGTTGAGCTGCTTCACCTCAACCTCAAGCGTGCGTGATTTCAACGCGCGTTGAATGAGCACTTCGAGGCGCTCGATGTTCACCGGCTTGGTGAGGAAATCGACCGCACCGCGTTTCATCGCTTCCACGGCCGAGTCGATGCTGCCATAGGCGGTCATCATGATCACCGCCGGCTTGCTCGGGAGCGCGAGGGCCTTGTCGATGACCTTGAGCCCGGATTTGCCGGGCATGCGCAGGTCGGTGAGAACCACGTCGAACTCTTGCGAGTCCATCTGGTTGAACGCCTCCTCGGCATTGGCGGCCACGGACACATCGTAGTCATCCTCCAGTGCCTGGCGGAGACCGTCGCGGGTGTGTTTCTCGTCATCGACGATGAGCACGCTTGAAAGCATGCACCGAATAACGCGAGAAACCGTTCTCTGGTCAAGGCGCAGGCCGTTGCTTCACCATCACTGCAGCATCTTCACGCGGCGGTTCTGCTGCGGGAATTGCAACGTGACGACCGTGCCCACACCGGGGTTGCTCTCCACGCCCACCTGTCCGCCATGCTCGCGCATGATGCGCTGCACGATCATCAGTCCCAACCCGTGGCCGCCTTGCTTGGTGGTATGATAGGGCTGAAAAAGTTTCACCAGATCCTCCTGCTTGATCCCGCTACCCGTGTCGCCGAAAAGCAGGTAAACGTTGTCGTCATCGGAGAGCGTTTTGATGCGCAGCGCACCGCCGGGCTGCATCGCCTCCATCGCATTCTTGATGATGTTAAAAAACACCTGCTTGAGCTGGTTGCGATCCGCCATCACCACGGGCAGATTGCTGGAAACCACAGCCTCCACCTTGATGCCGCGATCGGAGAGTTCGCGCTCTTGAAAGCGCAGCACCTCGGCGACAACTTCGCCCAGATTCGTTTTGGCCAGATCGGGCGGACGAGGTCGGATGGCCTCCAGGAAATTCGTCACAATGCCATCCAGGCGCAGCACTTCCTCCTGACAGACGCGGATCGACTCGGCGAGCGACGCAGTCTCTTTGTCGCGAGCGACTGCCTTCAGTTTTTTGAGTTTCCGCTCAATCAGCTGGAGATGAATCGTGAGCGAGTTGAGCGGATTGCCCAGTTCGTGCGCCACCCCGGCGGCAAGCAGAAGAATGGATGACGTGCGTTCGTCCTCGATGCGCGCCTCGGTGCTCTGCTTATCGCGGGTGATGTCGGTGAGGATGACCGCAAAGCGACGCTCCGCGCCTTTGCCTTCGCCGGTGAACGGCACCATGTAGAGGCGCACGGTGCGGGGCTCGGGATACGTGAGCTCGATCTCACGCGCCATCACAGGCAACGACGGCGCGGCCTCATCGAGCGAAGATTCCAACGAGGGACGCAGACCAGGAACCAATCGCCAGAGAATTTTCCCCGAGAGATCGTCGGAGGAGAGACCGATCAAGTGGTGCGCCGCCGAGTTGGCATAGTCGATCATCCCGTCGGCATCGATCACGAGAATGCCCTCTTGGAGCGTGTTGAACACGTCTTCAAACAGACTGCGCTCGCGCGCGAGACGCTGCACCAGATTGGCGAGGTTGGCGGAGTCGAGCGAGTCGAGCCGTCCAAGCACGCGATCCAGAGAAGTGTTTTTTTTGCCAGCCATCAGAGTGACGATTACAGAAGCGGAGTTTGGTCGGCGAGAAAATCGACCTGGCCCGGATCAACGCGGCCCGAGAGCAGATTGCGGAGGAACATCTCGCGGTGCTGCGGGCAGCGGCCCAGCCGAAGGACGGAGTCGCGGTGTTCCTCGGTGCCGTATCCCTTGTGCTGTGCAAAACCGTAGCCCGGGAACTCGACATCGAGATCATTCAATATCCGGTCACGAGTGACCTTGGCGATGATCGAGGCCATCGCGATGCACAGCGACCGGGCGTCGCCGCTGACCACGCTGGTGTGCGGATACGGGAAATGTTTTAGCGGCAACCCGTCCACCAAGATGCGCGCCGACACCTGCGGCGTGTAGGCGGCGACCTCCTCCGGTGGTGAAAAAAGATCGGGCTCTTTCTCCGGAGGCGCGAAAGAACTGGCGGGGTAAATGCCTTCCAACGCACGTCGCATCGCGAGCTTGGTCGCGCCAAGAATGTTGAGCTGCTCAATCTCGGCGACATCGGCCACGCCGAAGGTCGCGTGAATCTGTCGCTCGGCCATGAGCGCCTCGAAATCCAGCCAAAGCGCGTCGCGTTCGGCAGAGGTGAGTTGCTTCGAGTCGTTGATGCGCGAGGCGTTGTTGGTCGCCCAACGGCTGTCGAGAAACTCACGCGTCACCAACACCGCGCCAGCCACCACCGGGCCGGCCAGCGCGCCGCGGCCAGCCTCGTCCACGCCGATCAGGTCGGAAAACCCCTCGATGTGCTTGAGGTCAAAGCCGCGGAGTTGGCGTCGTTTTCCTGCCATGGTTGTTCCGTCGTATTCAGATCATCAATCGCGTCCGAAGCCGAACCGTTCCTTGGGTTCGGGCAGCGGCAGTTCGTCGAGTTTGCCCGCCTCTTTGACGACTTCATAGGCGGTGCGGAAGTGCAGTTTGGCAAAGTCCTTCAACGCGTGAACGCCGAGTTGGCGGATGATATCGTGCGCCTGCGCCTTGACCAGCGGGCCCGCGCCCTTCTGGAGTTTTTGGCCAAGCTTTTTTGAAAGCGCATTCATCTGCCGGACAAACTCGGCGCGCGCGACGATGGACGCAGCCGCCACGACCGGATCGGATTCGGCCTTGGTTCGCATGCGCAGCTCGAAATTTTCGACCTTCTTCTTGGCGAGCTCGCGTTGCACGAGCGACTGCTCGGTAAACTGGTCGAGCAAACCCCACTTCACCGGTTTTTCCGCGAGCGCCTGTGAGAGCGCGGTGCCATGTAACCACGCAAGCAACAGATTCAAGTTGGCGCGCGGGCGGGCCATGAGCTCGTTGTATTTCGGCATGCCACAGAAGCACACTTTTACGACGACGCCGGGCGTGTTGCGGATAAGGCTGTCGAGCTCGAGGATTTTGCTCTCGGCCATCTTCTTCGAGTCTTGGGCGCCGGCTTTGCGCCAGGTCTCGATCATCGACTTCTGGCCGATCACGGTTGCCGCGATCAACGGCCCGAAGAAGTCACCTTTGCCGCTCTCGTCGAGACCGGCGTGGGCCTCGAACCAATCGGGGTTAAGGACCTCGTCGTAGCCGAGCTTCGGCGCCTTGGTGACCTCGGGCTCGAGCACGTCGCGAACGAAGTCCTCGGTGCCTTTGCCGGCGATGACCACCTTGCCGCTGGTGTAGGCGGTGACGTTGAGTTTGAGGTGGTCGGCCTTGTAGGCAAAACGCGTGTAGGCCACCTCGAACGGCATCCAGTCGCGCGCCTCACAAATCGCCCGCAGCGCTTCCATCTGGGTATCGTCCAGCTTGATCGTATAGCTGCTGAGTTTTTTGGGTTGGTCGGAGTCGTCGTCCGGCTTTTTCGGCATGAAGACATTGGCCACAAAAAGCACAAAAAGCACAAAGGGAATCTGCGCTGGCGTCGGCCGGCATTTTTGCGCCTTCTGTGCCTTTTGTGGCCCAACCTCCGTTAATCGCTCAAAAGGTCGCGTTTCAGCACGCGCTGCTTACCTGGTATCGCGTGCATCAACGCAAGTTGCCGTGGCGCACCGCGCCTTCGCTCTACAAGACCGTCGTGAGCGAGTTCATGCTGCAACAGACTCAGGTAAAAACCGTGCTCCCCTACCTCGCTCGTTGGGTGGAGGTGTTCCCTGATTTTGACGCGCTCGCCGCCGCGTCCGAGGAGAAAGTGGTGAAAAATTGGGAGGGACTCGGCTACTACACGCGCGCCCGCAATCTTCACAAGCTCGCCAAGGCGCTCACCGCTTTGCCCGAAATTCCCCGCACACGCGAGGCGTGGATGGAATTGCCAGGCATCGGCCCTTACACATCGGCGGCCATCACCAGTATTTCGTTCGGCGCGCAGGCCGCCGTGGTGGACGGCAACGTGGTGCGCATCCTCACGCGACTCACGGCCGACGCCTCGCCGTTTCGCGACAGCGCGTCGGCCTCGAAAGCATTGGCTCCACTTGCGGACGCGATGCTCAACCACGACGAGCCGGGCGATCACAATCAGGCCATGATGGAGCTCGGTGCGACCGTCTGCCATCGACAGAATCCACTTTGCACCATCTGCCCCGTCTTATCGCTCTGCGCCGCCGGCCGAAGCGGCGAACCCGAGGCCTATCCGCGCCTCGCGGCCAAGGTGATTGAGCAACGCGCGGTGTCACGCGTGTGGTGTTTGCACAAAGGCAAGCTCCTCCTCCACCGCACGGCCGGGGATGCGCGCCGGCTCGCCAACATGCACGAGTTGCCCACCGCCGAACACGTGGGCCAAGACGCATCCGCATTCAAGAAAGCTGACCTGCTGGCGAAGAGAAAACGTGGCATCACCCGTTTTGCCATCACCGAGTCGATTTACCGCGTGCCGCGGTCGGCTCTTTCGGACGACTCAAAAAAACACCCCGGCTTGGTTTGGGTCACGCTCGCCGAGCTGGATGAAGTCACGCTCTCAGGCCCGCATCGGCGCTGGGTGACTGAACTGCTGACGACCGCAGAGTAAGAAACCAGCAGGCCGCCACACCTGCATCACACACCGAAGCGCCTTTCCATCAGCGCCTCGATACGCTGCTTGGAAACAACCACGCCTTCGATGTTCACGCGCGGACTCAGCTCCAGCGTGAGCAGATGCTCGGGACGCCAGAAACTGCTGATCATGTTGAAGTCGATGCGTCCGGCTCCGATCGGCTGATGGTCTTTTCCGTCAGCCGACACGTCATGCAAGTGGAAGCCCAGCAGACGCGGCGCGTTTTTCTCCAGATGCATGCGGTGCTCGAGCATGCCAAGGCTCTGCTTGATATCGGCGTGGCCGGTGTCGTGCCAATAACCCGCGGTATGCGGCTGGGCCAACCCGGAGAGCAACGCCTCGAAATCGTCATCGAGCGGCAACTCTTCAAACTTCTCCCGGTTTTCAAATCCGAGCTGGATGCCGCGCTCGTTGGCATAGGTGCGTATCTCCTCGATACTCGCCTGAACCTGCTGCCAGTAAGGTCCCATCCTCGAGCGCAGCTTCTCACAGGATTTCTTAAGCACAACCCGATAGGCCTTGTCGTCGGGCACTGAGGCGGTCGGATTGTTCCGGATAAAAGTCTTCAGTTTACGGGCGGGGTTGAGCCAGAAAAACTTCACACTGCCCAGGTGCAGGACGAGCACCCGCGATTTGACCTGCGCAGCGAAATCGAGCGATCGCTTCGTGTGCCGCAGCCATTGCTCATGCTCACGATGATCCCTAACCGACGGCTCGAACAGATTCGGCGCCGCTTGCGATATACCCGTGGGCAACGGGCAAAAATTATGCGTTGAGCTGATCTTGATAATCCCTTCCTCAACCGCCCGAATCACACCCGGCAAAAGCACGATACGAATACCGTGGCTCAACTCCGCATGGGTAAAGCCCAGGTCCGCGATTTCGCGCAACATGGCGTAGCCGTCGGTGTGACGGAACGAGTTCCAGCAAGTGGACAGGGCAAAAGAGGGCTTCACGGGGAAACGAATATCAACACCGCCATGCGATTATACCGTCAATGCTGACAAATCGCAAAAAACCGCGCCGCCGATAATTCGGCCGACGCGGTCGTGAAAATCAAAACAGACTCCGCAAGGAGTGTGTTATTGGGCGTGGCGATCGCGCAGCATCTGGGTGAAGGCCATGACCTTCTCCTTGCGGCGGCGGCGCTCGGTGGGCTTTTCGTTGTAACGCTTGGCGCGGACATCCTTGATGATGTTCTCGCGTTCGAGCTTCTTCTTCATACGGCGCAGGGCGCGGTCGACGGGCTCGTTTTTGCGGATCTTGATTTCGATGGGCATGATGAAAGGGAGGTGAGTTTCGGCGGAAAAGCCGAGGAATAGGGCAAACGCCCCGGCCTGCGTCAATGGCTTTTTTGCCTCGTTGCCGCCTGTGGGCTTGCGCCGCTCCCGTGCTCCCGTTGCCTACCCCCTGTGTCGTCCGCCGCCTCCGATTTCGTCCACCTCCACGTCCACACCGATTACAGCCTGCTCGACGGAGCCTGCCGTATCGACCGGTTGATGGGTCGCGCCGCCGAGCTGGGCATGAAGGCCATCGCCCTCACCGACCACGGCAACATGTTTGGCGCGATCGAGTTCTACAACGCGGCCAAGTCCAAGGGCATCAAGCCGCTCATCGGTTGCGAGATCTACATCGTCGAATCGTCCCGCCTCGAAAAGACCGGCAAATCCGAGGACGGCAAAAGCTACTACCACATGGGGCTTTTGGCCAAAAACCTCACCGGCTACCAAAACCTCCTCAAGCTCGTCTCCGACGCCCATCTCAAGGGTTTTTATTACAAGCCGCGCGCCGACCTGGAGACCCTCGCCAAATACGCCGACGGCCTCATCGGTTTCACCGGCTGCCTCGCTGCCATCGTCCCGCAGCATCTCCTCCACGACCGCTACGAAGAAGCCCGCAAGGCCTGCGGACGCTTCGTCGAGATCTTCGGACGCGAAAACTTCTTCGTCGAAATCCAGGACCACGGCATCCCCGAGCAGCTCAAAATCATTCCCGACCTCCTCAAGTTGAGCGAAGAGTTCGGCCTCAAGGTCATTTGCACGAACGACGTTCACTACGTGAACCACGCCGACGCCGCCCCGCACGACGCCATGTTGTGCATCCAGACCGGCGCCAAGATCGAGGAGGAGAACCGCATGAAGTTCACGGGCGACCAGTTCTACCTGAAGTCGCGCGACGAGATGCTGAAGCTCTTCGGCGAGCGCCCCGATTCCCTCGACAACACCCAACTCGTCGCCGACATGTGCGACCTCGCGATCCCCTTCCCCAAGGGCTCCGAGCGCTATCCGCGTTACCCGCTGCCGCCCGAGATCAAATCCCAATACACGCCCGGCGAATACCTGAAGCAGCTCTGCATCGACGGCCTCAAAAAGCGCTACAATTTCGATTACCATGCCGTCGCCACCCACGAGATCGTCGCTCCCCGACTCGAAAAGCTCGTCAACGTCCCCGCCGGTCAGAAGCCCCAGCCGCCCGACTACTCCGGCCTCGATCCCCACGAACTCCTCGTCCTGCGCACCGGTTACGAGCTTTCCATCATCAACGTCACCGGCTTCGTGGACTACTTCCTCGTCGTCTGGGACTTCATCAACTGGGCTAAGGAGCACAACATCCCCGTCGGCCCCGGCCGCGGTTCCGGTGCCGGCTGCCTCGTCGCCTACCTGCTCGAAATCACCAACGTCGATCCGATCCGCTTCGGTCTCCTCTTCGAGCGCTTCCTCAACCCCGAGCGCGTTTCCCCACCCGACTTCGACATCGATTTCTGCATGCGTCGTCGCGAAGAGGTCATCAACTACGTGCGCGACAAATATGGCCGCGACTGCGTGGCCAACATCATCACCTACGGCACACTCGGTGCCAAGATGGTCATCCGCGACGTCTCCCGCGTGAACAACCTCGCCTTCGCCGACGCCGACCGCCTCGCCAAGATGATCCCCGACGAGATCAACATCTCGCTCGAAGACGCCATCACCAAGTCCGCCGAACTCCGCACCGAGATCGACCGCAACCCCGTCGCCAAAAAGATCGTCACCTCCGCCCGCGTGCTCGAAGGCATGGTGCGCAACACCGGCAAACACGCCGCCGGCATCATCATCACCGACAAGCCCCTCGACGAATTCGTCCCCCTCACCCTCCAGGAAGGCGACGTCACCGTGCAGTTCGACATGAACGCCGTCGGCAAGCTCGGCTTGCTGAAGATGGACTTCCTCGGCCTCAAGACCCTCACGGTCATCTCCGACGCCGTCGCCAACGTCCGCCGCACCGTCAACCCCACCTTCGACATCGAGAGCATCTCCCTCGAAGACCCGAAGACCTACGAGCTCCTCAACATCGGCAAGACCGTCGGCGTCTTCCAGCTTGAGTCCGGCGGCATGCAAAACGCCTCCAAGCTCGTCGGTATTTCCAACATCGACGACATCAACGCCATCTCCGCGCTCTACCGCCCGGGCCCCATGGCGTTTATCCCCGACTACGCCCGCGGCAAAAAAGACCCGAAGTCCATCACCTATCCCCACCCGCTCCTCGAACCCGTCCTCAAGGAAACCTACGGCATCATCGTTTACCAAGAGCAGGTGATGGAGTGCGCCCGCGTCATCGGCGGCTACACCCTCGGCGGCGCCGACATGCTTCGCCGCGCCATGGGTAAAAAAGACGCCGAGGCCATGGCCAAGGAGCGCGTCAAATTCGTCGAAGGCGCCGGCCGCCTGCACAAAATCTCCGAGGCCAAGGCCAACGAAATTTTCGACCTCCTCAACAAGTTCGCCCAATACGGCTTCAACAAGTCGCACTCCGCCGCCTACGCCATCGTCGCCTACCAGACCGCGTATCTGAAGGCCAACTACCCCGTGCAGTTCATGGCCGCCGTGCTCACCGCCGAACTCGGCAACGCCGAAAAAGTATCCCACTTCATCGCCGAGTGCGAAGCCATGGGCCTGACCGTGCTCGGCCCCGACGTAAACGAATCCCGCGACACCTTCGCCCCCGTCGGCGACAAGATCCGCTTCGGCATGGCCGGCATCAAGGGCGTCGGCGAAGTCGCCGCGCTCAAGATCATCGAGGAGCGCGAGAAAAACGGCCCGTTCACCGACTTCGACGACTTCGTCGCCCGCGTGGATCCCAAGGCGCTCAACAAGCGCGTGCTCGAACATCTCGTCAAAACGGGCGCCTTCGACTTCAGCGGCGCGTCTCGCAAAAAGCTTTTTGACAACATCGACAACGCCCTCGCCACCGCCGCCGCCAACGCCCGCGACCGCGCCGCTGGCCAAAGCGGCTTCTTCGACATGCTCGCCGAAGAAGCCCCGTCCGCCAAAAAACCCGTCGCTCGCAACCGCCAGATCGAAGCCGACGACGACTTCACCCAGTCCGAGCGCCTCCAATTCGAAAAGGAACTCCTCGGCTTCTACGTCACCGGCCACCCGATGAACGCCTACATCGGCCTCGCCGATGCGCTCGACACCTTCGCGCCCGACGAACTCCTCAACCAAGGCGACCGCGTCGAGTTCCGCCTCTGCGGCTTGAGCAGCAACCTCGTCAAGCGGCTCGCCAAAAAGGACAACCGCCCGTGGTTCATGTTCACGCTCTCGACGCGCAAAGCCTCGCTGCAGCTCAACATGTTCGCCGACGCCACCGCCAAGTGGGGCCCGAATCTCGCCGAAAACGCCCAGGTCGCCGTCCTCGGCAACATCATCGTCAACCAGGAAGGCGCTCGCATCAACGTGAAGGAAGTCCGCCCGCTCGAAGCCTACGTGATGTCCAACGTCAAACGAGTGATCTGGATTCTCCACCCGGATCACCCGCAACTGAACGACTTCCTCAAAACCCTTCGGGAAACGCTCAACAAGCAAGTCGGCTCCACGCTCACGAGTCTCGGCTTCCTCTTCGAAGATCGCATCACCGCGCTCTCCGACGTCAGCAGCGCACTCGGCTGGAAGCTCACGCCTGCCAAGTTCCAAGAACTCCGCACCCACCCCTGCGTCGCCGGCGTGCAAATCGAAACCAAGCACCTAGAAATCGCCGACGACCGCAAGTGGTCGAAGAAATTCTGATGAGGGATTTAATCTGGAACTCAGGAAATCAGGAATTCACACCTTCCGCATCTACAGTTCCGTCCTGGCTCGTTTCCTGATTTTCTGAGTTCCAGATTTAAAATCCGCTTCCTTTTTCCTCTCATTTTCCATGTCCGACTCCGCCCTCATCAACCGCGCCACGCTCATCATCAACCAAGTCTCGGCCGACAAACCCGCCGACTACGTCCTGCGCGGCGATCTCGGTGCGGACAAATCCCTCCACCCCGACGACAAACGCGATCTCTCCCGCGCCGTCTTCATCTACTACCGCTGGCTCAACTGGCTCGACGCCAAGGCCTCCACCCAAAGCCGCGTCGCCTCCGCCCTCGACCTCCAGCGCAAATTCGACTCCGACCCGTCCTACTTTAAAACCGAAACCCTCGCAGCCCGCGCCGTCCCCGAGTGGCTCAAGTCCGAACTCGATCTCACGCCCGAATACCTGCGCCACCTCCAGACCGACGCCGCCCTGTGGATACGCGTCCAAAAGGAATTCGCCGCCGCCCTCCCCCGCTCCCTCGGCAACCTCACGAATCCCAAACTGTCCGAATCCTCCGGTCTCTCAGCTCTCAACTCTCAGCTCTCAACTTGCTTTCGCTACACCGGCCAGACCGATCTCTTTAAAACCTCCGAGTTCCACCAAGGCGTTTTCGAGATCCAGGATCTCGCCTCGCAACTCGTCGGTTACGCCGCCAATCCCAAGCCCGGCGAAACCTGGTGGGACACCTGCGCCGGCGAAGGCGGCAAAACGCTCCATCTCTCCGAGCTGATGGAAAACAAGGGCCTCATCTGGGCCAGCGACCGCAACACCGGCCGCCTCGCCACCCTGCGCAAGCGCGCCGGACGCGCCCAAGTGTTCAACTACCGCGCGGTTACCTGGAATGGCGGCCCGTTCCTTCCCACGAAGACTAAGTTCGATGGCATCCTCATCGACGCTCCGTGCAGCGGTGTCGGCACCTGGCAACGCAATCCCCACGCCCGCTGGACGACCACGCCCAACGACGTGAAGGAACTCGCCGAGATCCAACTCCAGCTCCTCAACCACGCCGCCCCCGCGCTGAAGCCCGGTGGCCGCCTGATCTACGCCGTCTGCACGCTCACCAAGAGCGAAACCACAAAGATCGCCGACGCGTTCACCGCCGCGCATCCCGATTTCGTGCCCGACTCCGTGCTCGGCCAAGGCCCGCAACTCCACCTCTGGCCACAAGACCTCAACGCCAACGGCATGTTCATCGCCGCCTGGAAAAAGAAGTAGCTTCGCAAAGTAGCGCAGGCTTCCAGCCTGCTTCCAAAAAATCCAGCCGATGCAGGCTGGAAGCCTGCGCTACTCGCAAATCCCGCCGTGATTAAAATCACCTCCACCACCGTTCGCGACGACTTCAACGACCCGATCGCGGTCGTCCACTACGCGCGCGCCGCACATTCGCTCGGACTTTGGAAATCCGAGCGCATCCTCATCGAACGTTTTTTTCCCGAGAAAACCGCCCGCCTGCTCGAAGCCGGCTGCGGCGCCGGTCGGGTGACGATGGGACTCTGGGAACTCGGCTACCGTCAGCTCACCGCCTTCGATTTCGCCGAAGAACTCGTCGATCAAGCCCGCGCCCTCGCCGAGGAGCGCGCCGCTTCGATCTCCATCCACCACTCCGACGCCACTCAAGCCCTGAGTAACCTATTGGGTTACTCGTCCTCCGTCGCTCCCGAAACGCCCGAGCCAAAGAGTAACCCAATAGGTTACTCCTTGTTCGAAGGCGCCTTGTTTATGTTCAACGGCCTGATGCAAATCCCCGGTCGCGCGAATCGCCGCATCGCTTTGCAGAACCTCTCTGCCGTTTGCCGTCCCGGCGCACCGCTGCTCTTCACGACCCACGACCGCGATCACTCACGCGTCGAACGCGCCTCATGGAAACTCGAAGCGCTTCGCTGGGAAAAAGGACAACAGGACCCGCGCCTCGTGGAGTTCGGTGATCGTTACTTTGAAGACGATGTCGGCCGCACGTTCATGCACCTGCCCGACCGCGCCGAGATTCTCGCAGACCTCGCCGCGACCGGTTGGACGCACAAGTTCGATTCGATGCGCCGCGACCTCGCCCGGGAATCGCGCTCCGTCGTCGATTTTTCCGACGAGTGTCGCTTCTGGGTAGCCCGTCGAAGGTAACTCACCGCCGGCTTGCGCGCGGCGCATGCACAGGCATGGTCTTAACCTCTTCGTCATGCCCACCTTCACTGACCGCACCTGGCTCTGGATCGCCGCCGCGTGTTACCTCGCGGGGTTTGTGCTGGGCACCTTGGCGGTCATCCGCGAACGGAAGCCTTCACGCGCGTTGATGTATTTCATCATCTCCGCCGGCTTCGCACTCCAGACCTTCGGTCTCTACCTGCGTGGTCTTGAGGTCAAAGGCTGCCCGCTCGGCAATACGTTTGAACTGTTTCAGTTCGTCGCTTGGTCGGCCATCGCGCTCTATCTGGTGATTGGCGCCACGTTCCGCCTGAGCCTGCTCGGCTACTTCACCTCCGTGCTCGCCACCACGTTGACCGTGCTCTCGCTCGCCTTTCCCGCGTGGGACCCGCCGGCCCGCGTCAATATCTTCGGCGGCAACGCCTGGATCGAATTTCACGCCGCGCTCGCCCTCTTCAGCTACGGCGTCTTCGCGCTGCTCACGCTCACCGCGCTCATGTATGTGCTGCAGGTCTTCAGCCTTAAACGCCATCACCTGCACGGCTTGTTCTCCTTTCTCCCATCGATTCGTGAGCTCGACCACATCTGCCTGCGCCTGCTCACGGCGGGCGTGGTTTTGCTGACCGCCTCGCTCGGTGTCGGCGCGGTTTACTGGCTCGACGACACCTCGACGGTCAACGCCGCCAAACTTGCCGTGACCATGGGCGTGTGGGTCGCCTACGCTGTCATCCTCGTTTTACGTTTACGCAGCCGACTGGTCGGCAAACGGCTCGCCTGGTCCCTGCTCGCGCTGTTCGCCGTGGTGCTGCTGTCGCTTCCGATCGTCAGTGGCAGCCACACCACTCCCGCCACTCCGGTCTCCGACGCCCGATGAATTCGCCCGTGCTTTTTTTGCTAGGCGCGAGCCATCACACGACGCCGCTGGAGCTGCGCGAAAAACTCGCGCTCACTCCGGGGCGCCTGCCCGCTTTTCATCAAGCAGCCTCCACCCTGCCCGGCATGCGCGAACTCGCCGTGCTTAACACCTGCAACCGTGTCGAATTCTACGGCACCGCCGATTCGGTGGAAACCGTGCAACGGCTGCGCGAAACATTCTGCACATTCCAAGGCTTCCCCGCCGAGGCCTACGCGTCGATCAGCCAGCAAGCCACCGGTCTGTCCGCGATCAAACACCTGCTCTCGGTCGCATCCGGCCTTGACTCGCAGATGCTCGGCGAGACCGAAATCCTGGGTCAGGTGAAAGACGCCTACGCCGCCGCGCAACAGCGGAAAACCACCGGCCCGGTGCTCAATCGCGTTTTTCAGAAAGCGTTCCAGCACGCCAAATACGTGCGCACCCACACGGCGATTTCAGAGGGCCAGATCAGCGTGGCCAACGTCGCGGTCGATCTCGCGCTCAAGATTTTTGGCGACCTCTCCTCGACTCGCATCCTGCTGCTCGGCTCCGGCGAGATCGGAGAAAAAACCGCCAAGGCGTTTCAAAGTCGCGGCGCCGGCTCGCTCACCGTTGCCAGCCGCACGCTCGCCAACGCGATGGAACTAGCGACCACGTTGAACGCGACCGCGTTGCCGTGGGAACACGTAGCCTCGCACCTCGCCGACTACTCGGTCGTGGTCGGCTCGACGGCCGCGCCCGCGGCGGTCGTCACGCTCGCCGAAACGGTTGCCGCGATGAAAAAACGCGCGGTTGATCCTCTCTTCTTCATCGATCTCGCGTTGCCTCGCGACATCGACCCGGCGGTCGCGGAATTGGAAAACGTCTTCCTCTACAATCTCGATGACCTCGCGAAGATCGCGGAGGAAAATCGAGCCGCCCGTGCCGCCGAGGTCATCCATGCGCGGCAGATCATCGCCGAAAAAGCCGCCGCGCTTTGGAAACAAGTCGAGTCGCAGGCCGGCGGTGGGGCGTGAGGGATTGAGTAAGGAATTGATGGTAGGGCGGCGACTCCGCTCGCCGCCTGATCGGAGGCGCGGAACGGAATCCGCGCCCTACCCACCTCATCGCATCTTCCGCAGCACCCAATCCGCCACCGTGCCTCCGGCCGGACGGCGAAGCAGCGTGCGCAACTTCTCGGCCTGCGTCTGCGTGGCAATGAGGCGGTCGATGTTGCGCAGACACGCATCCAGCTCGCCCGCGAGCGCCTGCGGAGTCGCCGCACCTTGGATGTATTCGGGATACATCGGCTCTTTGAGCAGCAGGTTGGCGATGCCGAGATAGGGCACCTTGATCAGCATGCGCCCGAGCACATAGGTAAGCGGATTCGCACGATAGACCACTGCGCCCGGAATCGCCGCGAGCGAGCAATGCATCGACATGGTTCCACTCGAAGTCAGCACCGCCGCCGCCGCCACGGGCGAACCGGTGGGCAGCAACTTCACGTTGGCCGGTGGTTTCGCCGCCAGCAGCACGTCTTTGATAAACTCGCTCGGATACAGCACGATCGCGTCACGTTTTCCGTAAGCCGCGTGGCCCGCCAGCAACAGCGGGAAGATTCGTCCCACGGCCTGCTTGCGGCTGCCGGGCAGCAGAAGAATCGGCGCAGCCGGATCGTAGCGCACCGGCGCTTCGTGCGAGTCGTCGAGAAACGGATGTCCAACAAACTCCACCGGCAGCGAAGTATCGGCGTAGCACTCGACCTCAAACGGGAAAATCACCGCCAGCGCATCCAGGTCGCGCGCCATGGTGAAACGGCGCTTCGCCTTCCACGCCCAGATCTGCGGAGAGATATAGTAGAGCACCGGGATGGTGCCGCCGCCCTTCACGGACAGCCCGCGTTCACGCAGGGCCTTGGCGAGGCGCAAATTGAGCCCAGGGTAATCGACAAAACAAATCGCACGCGGCTTGTGCTCGGCGATCCAGCGTAGCGTCTCTTCGAAGAGCGCCTTGAAAAAAGGATAGTTTTTGAGGACCTCGACGAAGCCAACCACCGAGGAAGCGGTCATGTCGTGGAGCACCTGCGCACCGGCCTTCTCCAACTCGGGGCCGCCCAACGCCACGACCGAGAAGCCCGGTCTTTTGGCATGCAATTCCCGCACCATGGTGGCGGCGTGCTGGTCGCCCGAGTGCTCGCCCGCGATCACGAGCAAATCCACGCGCCCGGCGGCGGGCGGAGGCAGGTGGAAATGTGAAGGCGAAGTCATCGGATGAAGCAGGCCCCTACCTTCTTAAAAGTCGGCCAACATTCAACTACGGGTATTTTCCTTTTTGCATCCACACCTTGCGCCACAAAAAAAGCGGCCCCACCGGTGAGGCGGGGCCGCTTCGAAAAAGAACACAAGCAGCTCAACCGAGCTGCCCGTGGCAGAGGACCGACTTAGGCGGTCGGGACGGTTTGGATCGTCTTGAGGACGCGGGACGCGATCTCGTAGGGGTTACCCGCGGAGTTCGGACGGCGATCCTCGAGATAGCCCTTGTAGCCGTTGTTGACAAAGCTGTGCGGCACGCGAATGGACGCGCCACGGTCGGCGACACCATAGGAGAACTTGTCGATCGACTGGGTCTCGTGGAGACCGGTGAGACGGAGGTGGTTGTCCGGACCGTAAACAGCGATGTGCTCGGCGGTGTGCTTGCTGAAAGCAGCCATGAGCTTCTCGAAGTAGTCCTTGCCGCCGACTTCACGCATATACTTCGTGGAGAAGTTGCAGTGCATGCCGGAGCCGTTCCAGTCGAGGGGCTGCTGGTAGGCAGCGAGGATCGGCTTGCAGTGGAACTCGACGTCGATCTGGTATTTTTCGCAGAGGCGGAGGAGCAGGTAGCGGGCGACCCAGACTTCGTCGGCGGCCTTCTTGGAGCCCTTGCCGAAGATCTGGAATTCCCACTGGCCCTTGGCCACTTCGGCATTGATGCCTTCGTGGTTGATGCCGGCGTCCAAGCAGAGGTCGAGGTGCTCTTCGACGATCTGACGGGCGACGTCGCCCACGTTCTTGTAACCCACGCCCGTGTAGTAGGGGCCTTGGGGGGCGGGATAGCCGCCCTCGGGGAAGCCGAGAGGACGACCGTCTTGATAGAGGAAGTATTCCTGCTCGAAGCCGAACCAGGTGCCTTCGTCGTCGACGATGGTGGCGCGGGAATTGGAGATATGCGGGGTCTTGCCGTCCGGCATCATCACTTCGCACATCACGAGCACGCCGTTTTTACGGGTGGTGTCGGGATAAACGGCGACGGGCTTCAGCACGCAGTCAGAGCTGCGGCCTTCGGCCTGCTGCGTAGAGCTGCCGTCGAAGCCCCAAAGGGGAAGTTCTTCGAGCTTCGGAAAGCTGGCGAAGTCCTTGATCTGGGTCTTGCTGCGGAGGCTGGCAACGGGCTTGTAGCCGTCGAGCCAGATGTATTCCAATTTGTATTTGGCCATGAGTAGGTAGTGTAGTGCGGGTCTGGAAGTGAGGTATTCGGAAGGTGATGGCTTGCGAAATCCCCAGCCCGAAATCCGTGCGCAGGTATGAGCACCTGTTATGCCAGTGGCAATCGGAACTTGGTCATTGGATGAATTTTTTTCACTCGGCGGAACCTGCATCCAACAAGCCGTCTTGCCAGAAACCGGCACGGAGATGAAGGTTCCCGGATAACCATGCATGAGGTCAAAGACACCGCCCGCGCCTTGGTCCGCATAGGCTACGATGGCCGGGTGCATAAGAGTTTTCGTGGCCACCAAGCCAAGGAACGCTTTGAAAACGAAGTGCTTGTGCTTAAATACCTCGAACAGCAGCAATGCCCTTTTGTCCCTCGTCTTTTGGAGTTCGACCCTTCTTGCCTTAAGATTGTGACGGACAATTGCGGCACGCGGGTGGACCACATTGGCGAGGAACGAGTCAAAGAGCTCTTTGCCGAGCTTGAAAAATACGGCGTGCGTCATGACGACGCCTTCATGCGTAACATCACTTATAGAGCGTCGGATGGGCGATTTTGTATCATCGACTTCGAATTTGCGACCCTGCTCGACGGTAGTAATCACCCGCCCATGCCCGACGCCGACAATCGTGGCTAAATTTGATCACTCAGACTTGAAGCAAAGCGCAGTTTTATACGCGATGTGACCCTTCATCAACGCGCCCTGGCTTATCGCAAACACCCAACTTCCGCTGTTCCCTTTTTAAGCTCCGATGGCCTTGTCCCCCGTTCCTGACCTCCCGCCCGCTCCGACCATCCGCTGGTCCGGCATGACCCATGTTGGGCGTGTCCGCACCAACAACGAGGATTCCTTTCTCGGCACGACGGTTGACGGCCACGAGGTGCGTTTCCTGGGCAAGATCGGCGAGGCGTCGATGGCCTCGTCGGACTTCGTGTTTGCCGTGAGCGACGGCATGGGTGGCGCCAAATCGGGCGAATTTGCGAGCCGCATCGCCATCGATAAGATCACCAAGCTTCTTCCGAAAGGCTTCCGCCTCTCCGCCCGCGGCATGACCAGCGGCTTCTCCGATCTGCTCGGAGAGCTGTTCAGTTCCATTCATAACGAGTTGCTCAAGCTCGGCTATTCCTACGAGGAATGCGCGGGCATGGGCGCGACGTTGAGCCTGTGCTGGTTCACTCCCGAGTGGATGTATTTCGCCCACATCGGCGACAGTCGCATCTACTACCTGCCGAAAGATGGCGGCATCACTCAAATCAGCCACGACCACAGCCAGGTCGGTTGGATGCGCCGCGCGGGCCAGCTCAGCGAACGCGAAGCGCGCGAGCATCCGCGCCGCAACGCGCTCCAGCAAGCCCTCGGTGCCGGCAACCAATTCATCGATCCCCACCTCGGCGCGGTCGGATACCGTGTCGGCGACCGCTTTGTCATCTGCTCCGACGGACTCGTGGACGGCCTCTGGGACCACCACATCGAGGAACTTGTCCGCAACCCCGCCACAACGTCCGCCGACCTCGAAGCCGCGCGCCAACTTGTCGAAACTGCGGTTGAGAACTCCGGCAAGGACAACACCACCGCTGTCGTCATCGAGATCCGCGCGCCCGCGGCTTGATCCCGGCACACGCGCTGCATTCAGCAACTCGCGCCATGACCAACATCTTTGTTTACGGCACGCTCAAGCGCGGTTGCAAAAATCACCACCACCTCGCCGGTCACTTCATCGGCGAGGCACGCACCTCGCCCGGTTATCGGCTTCACGATCTCGGTGATTATCCCGGCATGGTCGCCGACGCAACACACGCGGACGGCGTGACCGGTGAAATCTGGTCGGTTGACGACGCGGCGCTCGCCCACCTCGATGATTTCGAGGGCGTGGACGAAGGCCTCTATCGCCGCGAGCGCGTGAAGTTGACCACGCCTTTCGCCGATGCCGAAGTGCACACATATCTCTATGCCCGCAGTGTCGCGGACCGCCCCGCGCTCGGCGCGACTTGGATCGAATAACCCCGAGTAATCTACGATGAACCCACCACCCCTACCCCACGAAGTCCGACGCATCAGCCGGCGCGCCGCGCTCGAAACCCTCGGTGCCGGCGCCTTGCTCGGTCTCGGATTCTGGCCGGGCGTCTTGCGCGCCGCGAGTGCCACCCCGCCCGTCGAAACGTTCACCTTCGCGGTCATCAACGACACGCACTACATGAGCCCGGAGTGTGGCGTATGGCTGGAGCAAGTCATGGCGCGGATCAAAGCCGAGGAACCCGACTTCTGCCTGCACCTCGGCGACTTGGTTGAAAACGGCCAGCCTGGCCATCTCGCCGCGATGCGTGATTTATTGGCCGGCATCGGCAAACCGGTGCACGTGCAAATCGGCAATCACGATTACCTCACGCACACCGACCGCGCAGCCTACGAGGCAACCTTCCCAAATCGCATCAACTACGCGTTTATCCATCGCGAATGGCAGTTTGTCGGCGTCGATTCCACCCAAGGAGTGCGCTACGACAAGACGTCCATCAGCGATGCCACCTTCCAATGGGTCGACGAGAATCTGCCCAAACTCGATCGCACCAAGCCACTGGTGCTCTTCACGCATTTCCCGCTCGGCAAAGGTGTGAAACATCGCCCCGTCAATGCCGACGCCCTGCTTGAACGCTTTCGCGATCATAACCTCCAGGCGGTTTTCAACGGTCATTTTCACGGTTACACCGAACACCCTTTCGCCAACGCCATCGTGACAACCAACCGCTGCTGCGCGCTGAAGCGCCACAATCACGACGGCACGAAAGCCAAGGGCTTCTTCATCTGCACCGCCCGCGAGGGCCGCATTACCCGCCGCTTTGTCGAAGTGAAGCCACCCGCCGCGCCCACGCCGGCCGCTTAGCCGCCCAAGCTCTTCAACGCCTTCTTCGGCGTGCGCGCAACTTTCACAAACTTCACGCGAAACAAGTCCTCCAACGTATCGCGCACGTCGGCCGGGATTCGCTCGATGAGATCATCGAGCTTCGGAAGGTTTTTCTTTTCGGCCGCGGCCTCCGCCGCCGCCTCGGCCATCTCGCGCGCCGCTTTCGAGTTCAGGGTTTCGCCACGGTCTGCCACCTCGACGCGCATGGCGGATTCCGCCGCTTCGTCCGGCCACACCGGGCCCTCTTCGTCGAACGTCGGCGCGCCAGTCACGCCGTGGGTTGCCGTCGCGGCCGCCAGTGCCGCCACCTCAACCACCGGGATGTGTGGCTGCACTTCGACGCCACCGTCTTCGTCCGGAGCATCCGAGTCGCTTCCAGTATTTTCTGCGCCAAGGATCACCGGCTGCGCGGATTTCGCCACCTCGATGGCGAGCACCAAGCGCGACTCCAACCGATCAATCAGTCCTTTTTTTTTTCGCCGTCCGCCGCAGGGGTGTCGGCAGCCGGGGAGGCTTCGGCCAGCGCGGCAAGCTCTTTGATGAGCGAATCGATCGCTCGCGCACGGCTGGCCTCAACGGCCTTCAACAGCGTCACTTCAAAATTGATCTTCTCCGCGAGACCGAGCTTCACGCCGCCCTCGCCTTCGCGCAGTCCGTCGAGCAAACGCGTGAGTTGCTCGGTCGTCATCGACACGCCGCCGAGCTTGTCGCTGCGTCCGCCCTTTGCGATCGCGTCGAGCAAAGCCTGACGCACCAGCGCCTGCAGGTCGGTCAGCAACCGCACGAGGTCACGACCGCTCTCATCACACTCGTCCACGATGGCGATGATCTTCTGGTGATCACCCGCCGCGACCGCGCCGGCCAGCGCGGTGATTTTCTCACCCGAGACGAGACCGTAAACATCCAGCACGTCGGGCTCGGAAATCTCCGTGCCGCAGAACGAGATCATCTGGTCAAAAATCGACTGCGCGTCACGCATGCCGCCGTCCGCCATGCGGGCGATGCAAGCCAGGGCCTCCGGCGTGACCTTGATTTTTTCTTCGTCGGCGATGGTTTGCAGGCGTCCCACGATCAGCTCGGAAGGAATCGGCTTCAGGTCGAAGCGTTGGCAACGCGAAAGAATGGTCGGGAGCACCTTCTGCACATCCGTCGTCGCGAAGACGAACTTCACATGCTCGGGAGGTTCTTCGAGGGTCTTCAGCAAGGCGTTGAACGCCTGGTTGGAGAGCATGTGCACCTCGTCGATGATGTAGATCTTGTATTTGCCCTGCGTCGGCGCGTAACGCACGTCGTCACGTAAATCGCGAATCTGGTCGACCGAGTTGTTGGACGCACCATCGATCTCGATCACATCCATCGACGTGCCGTCGGTGATCGACTGCACGGCCGGATCTTTCGGATCGAAGTCCGCCTTCGGGCCATCGGTGCAATTGAGCGCCTTTGCGAAGATGCGCGCAGTCGAGGTCTTGCCCGTGCCACGCGGGCCGACAAACAAGTAGGCGTGCGCAATGCGGTTGCGGGCGATGGCGTTCTTCAACGTCCGCACCACATGGTCCTGCCCAACAACGTCGTTGAACGTCTGAGGGCGCCACTTGCGGGCGATGACTTGGTAGGACGAAGACACTGCGGGTTAGTGCATGGCGACAGCCCGCCGGTGCAACTGAAAACTCAAACGAAAACAATCCCGGGCGGTGGTTAATTTCTCGTCCTCCGCGACGTTTGACTCCCTCACGCATCCAAGCTTCGTTCCAACACTCATTTGATGGCCGACTTCCTCGATAACACCCCGAAAAAAGATCCGAAACGCGTCGAACGCGCCTTCCTCGTGGGCGTCCAGACCCACGACATGCCGCCCGGCGACGCCGAGGAGTTGCTCAACGAACTCCAGGAGCTCGTCGAGAATCTCCAGATCACCGTCGTCGGTCGCAACTTGGTCAACCTTCGCGCGCCCACGCCCGCCACGCTCATCGGCAGCGGCAAGACCGAGGAGATCATCGCCACCGCCAAGGAGCTGAATTGCGACGTCATCGTCTTCGATGAAACGCTCACGCCCGCCCAGCAGCGCAATTGGGAAAAACTCGCCGACATGGCCGTCATCGACCGCCAGGAGGTCATCTTGGACGTGTTCGCCGATCGCGCTCACACCCGCGAGGCCGTCATCCAAGTCGCCCTCGCTCGCATGGAATATTCCCTGCCCCGCCTCACCCGCGCATGGACCCACTTGTCACGTCAAGGCGGCAAAGGCGGCATGGGCGGTGAAGGTGAAACCCAGCTCGAACAGGACCGCCGTCTCGTCAACGACCGCATCACGCGCCTCAAGCGCGAACTCGTCGACGTGCGCAAACAACGCGGCGTGCAACGCCAGAAACGCCAGCGCGTTCCCGTGCCCACCTGCGCCATCGTCGGCTACACCAACGCCGGCAAGTCATCCCTTCTAAACACCCTCACCGGCGCCAGCGTGCTCGCCGAAGACAAGCTGTTCGCGACGCTCGATCCAACCACCCGCCAGCTCGTCCTGCGCGGAAACCAAAAGCTCCTCGTCACCGACACGGTCGGTTTCATCCGCCGATTGCCTCACGGCTTGATCGAAGCGTTCAAGGCCACGCTCGAGGAAGCCTTGGTCGCGAACTTCCTGGTTCACGTCCTGGATGTGACCGCCCCCAATCTGGCCGCTCATCACGCGACCACCATGGAGGTCCTCAAGGAACTCGGCGCCGACGACAACAAACGTATCCTCACCGTCTTCAACAAGGTGGACGCCGCAACCGAGGCGCAGCTCAACACCGCCCACCTGCTCGACCCCGACGGCATCTTCCTCAGCGCCCGCACCGGCCAGGGATTGGAATCGCTCGTGGACCAGTGTCTTGAACTGATCGCCGATGCCTTCGGCTCGCTGGAGCTGCTGATCCCGCACAGCCGCTACGACCTCATCGCCCGCCTGCACGCCATCGGCCACGTGCAAAGCGAGGAACAGGAAGACAATGGCGTGCGCATCCACACGCGCATTCCGCCATCACAGGTCGCTGCGTTTGTGCCGTTCATCACTCCGCCGGTCGCGGTCTCCAAGTAAACGACGGCCTCAGGCCCACATCGTCTGCGCACCGCGAACCTCCAAGGTGCCGTCGAGACGTTGCGAGAGATCGATCGGCGAACCGACCGAGACGCTGCCAGGCGAGACTTGATACGCCCAAACTTCGAAACTCGTGAGCTTCGCCGGGCCATAGATCGTGGAAAACGCGCCATCCACCGCGTCGAGTCCGCAGGAGACTTTCACGCGGCCGATACGAGGCACGTTGTAACGCGCATCATAGGTGAACCAGCGTCCGCCGATATAGACTTCACAATAGGCGTGAAAATCCATCGGTGAACCGGGATCGATGTAGCCGATGTCGGGCAGGTGTCCGGTCACGTAGCGCGCCGGCAAATTGAGCGCGCGACACAGCGCCACCACCGTGTGCGCAAAATCCCGACACACTCCGTAGCCGCGTTGAATGACCTCGTAAGCCGAGATATCCGGCCGGCCGGAGCCGAAGCGATACTCGATGTTGTCGTGAATCCAGTTACTGATCGCATCGACCTGTGGCACGCCGGGCTCGAGCGCGCCAAATTTTTCCCACGCGAACTGCAGCAGCTTGTCCGAGTCGCAATAACGACTTGGCAACGTGTAGCGCAGCAATGCGGACGGCAGCTCCACCAGCGACACCGGGTGCGGTGAGGTGTGGCCTGCAAATTCCTGATTGTCCGGCACCGACGGCACCGAGACCAACGCATCGTGACGGATCTCATTGATGCCGGGCTGAAGCATGAACCGGTAAACGATGTTGCCATGCGCATCCTCGAACTCCTCGGCCGGCAAATTATGGCCGAGCACCAGTTTTTCTTCCTGCAGCGACTGGCGAGGATCTCGACGAGGCTTTAGATTGAGCAACAGCGGAACCTCGCTGGAGGTCTCATACACCAGATTGCAGCCAACCCGGACGGTAAGGTCATGCGGAACGAGCGTTTGTGGATTCATAATCGAGAAGAGCGGACGAAAAACCGAACTGACGGGCGAACGATGCGGCGCCATGGAGCATCATCACAGACCAATAGTTCCTTAAGATACGTTCAGGTCACGGAACCCGCAGGACAAACAAACGACTATTTTAGATTTTACCAACCGCTCCCCGATTCCGACGCAGCCCCACTCCCCCCGTCCGGCATTTGGCGTCACCCCGTATCCGGCATGAGACTGCGCATCGTTCATCAGACTCGTTACTTTTACCACAAGCCCGTGGAATTCGGACCTCACCGGCTGGTGCTAAGGCCGCGCGAAGGACATGACCTGCGAGTCGAGTCGATGGAGGTAAAAATCACACCTGCCGCGCACTTGGCATGGAGCCGCGATGTGTTTGGAAACTCGATCGCGACCGTGGAGTTTGAGGCGCCTGCCGAAGAGTTGCTCATCGAGAGCCACGTCATCGTGGAGCGCATGACACCGGTTGCAAAACGCGCCACTCGCATCGTTGGCATCACGCCGTGGCCGCTTGTCTACGACTCGTTGGAACGCGTGGTCGTGAAGGCCTACCAGAAGCTTTCCTATCCGAAAGACGCATCGACGGTGAAAGCGTGGTTGGAAAATTTTCCCATTAAAAAACCCGACTACGCCGAAGACGTCGCGCGCAACCTCAACGAATATATTTACGACGAGCTGCGCTACATCCGCCGCGAAGAGAAAGGCGTGCTCACCCCGGCGCAGACGTTGGAACGCGGCGGCGGTTCATGCCGCGACCTCGCCACGCTCCTGCTCGAGGCCGCGAGGAGCCTCGGGATAGCCGCGCGCTTCGCCAGCGGCTACTTGGAATGTCAGGCTGCCGAGTCAGGAGAGGCGTCGACGCATGCCTGGACCGAGATTTATCACCCGGGGCGAGGCTGGACGGGTTACGATCCGTCGATCGGCGAAGAGACGACATCGAAGCATGTGGTAACCGGCGTCAGCAATCACCCCCGTGGAGTCATGCCGGTTTCGGGCAGTTATTACGGCAAGCCCGGCGCATTTAAAAAGATGTCCATCGCGGTCACCGTGCGCCCGGACAACGAAGGGTGACATTCAACCAATGAGGGAGCCTTCGTGAAAACCTCAGCAACCTCCGCCGGACGTCCGATTAGCGGCGCCTTCCCGATCATCGCGGCTGCCGCAGTGACATTGGTGGGCGTCATCGTGCTGATGGGTTGGCTTCTTGATATTGATTGGGTGACGACAACCCGCGCCAGAGAGGTCATGATAAAACCGCACGCGGCGCTCGCATTTATTCTCAGCGGGGCGGCCCTGTTTTTCCTCCAGTCATCCAGCCAGGCGATACGCCGCGCGGCGCTGCCCTGTGCAATTGTGGTGGGTGTGATCGCCGTCCTTAACCTAGGGGAACATGCGACAGGCTCGGATTTCGGGATCAGCGACTTCCTTCTTCAAGCGCATCCACGCTCGGCATGGGCGCAGTCTGCGAGCATAGCTCCGGCTGCCGCGGTCTCTTTTGTTTTCGCTGCGTGGGCGCTCGGCTGGATGAGCCGATCCAAGTGGAATGAACACCCGACCTTGGCCCCCAGTTATCTCGGGTTATTGATATCCGTGAGCGGGCTTGTGGCGTCCATCGGATACCCCGCAGGTTTCAACTCATGGAAGGTCTGGTGGAATCCAACCAGCATGCCCACCTATTCTGCATTGGCCTTTGTCGTGCTCGGCACGGCGTTGTTCGCCCATGCATGGAGGAAAACGAACTGCCGCTGGCAAATCAGTGGCTGGCTTACCGCGGGATTCATCGCAGGACTCGCGCTGCTCGTCGGCGTGGCGGCAGACTCTTACCGGAGCACGAACACGTTGGTCGACGCTTCGTCCCGCGTGCGCAGCACCTTGGAAGTCGTCGCGCAGATCCATCGACTCGACCGTCTGATCGAGACTGAAGAAGACCACCTGCGTGCCTATCTGATCACCGGGAATGAGGACATGCTCCACGCCTACAATCGCGTGTTTCCTCAAATCCGGTCGGCGATCCAAAAAATACGAAATGACATCAAGGAAAACGACCTCCAACAAACTCGGATCACCGCGGTGGAAGACCAGATCGCGATAAGAAACGCCTTGTTCCAGCAGGCCCTTGCTGAACGCAGGAGCCGGGGTTCAAACGAGTTCAACTGGCAAAGCGCCATGGGCCGGACCAAAGCCCTCGGCAACCACCTCAGCGCAAGTTTGAACAAGATCTTGGACGACGCGGAACGCTTCCTTTCCACGCAAGAGCAAGACATGGCCCTCGCTGCAGCCCGGACATTTTCCGTTCTGCCGATTGGTGTGCTGCTGAGCGTGCTGATGCTGACGCTCGGGTTCTTGCGATTAAACGCCGAAGTGATCGCGCGCCGACACGAGGCCGACTTAAGACGGCAAAATGAAGAGCGTCTTCGACTCGCGCTCGCCGCCGCCAAGATGGGCACGTGGGATGTCGATCTCACCTCGCCGGATCCGGCCAAACAATCGGTGAAGTATTCGGATCAAACCGGGCTGATCGTCGGTCATCAACCGGAGCATAGTCATTCGAGCATGGAATATTGGACGCGCCAGATACACCCCGATGATCGGATAAGAGTGATGGACTCATTCAAGGCAGCCGTGGACGGCGAGTCGCTCTACAGTGCGGATTTCCGCCTCGTCCAAGACAATGGGACCAAGGTGCAATGGCTCTCCAGCCGGGGTGCGGTTTTGCGTGACGACGAAGGCAAGCCTGTCCGTGCCCTCGGTGTGATCATGGACGTCACCGAACGCAAAAAGGCGGATGAAGCGATGCAGGAAAAAGACCTCCAGATGCGCCTCGTTATCCGCGGCGGCGACATTGGCTTGTGGGACTGGAATGTTTCCACCGGTCGCCTCGTCGTAAATGAACGCTGGTTCACCATGCTCGGCATGGATCCGAAGAGCGATAAACCAACCATCGAACTCTGGAACTCATTGGTTCATCCCGATGACTTGCCCAAACTGGATCGCCTCGTCGCCGATGTCATTTTGCCCAAGACCGGTCGCAACTTCGAAACGGAGATCAGAGCCCGGCATCGAGACGGACATTACATCTGGATTCTTGACCGTGGCGCGGTCGTAAGCCGGGCATCCGACGGAAGCCCGCTGCGCGTGGCCGGCACGCACATTGAAATCACCGCGCGCAAACAAGCCGAGGAAAAGATCCAGAGACTCAACGCCGATCTCGAAGAGCGCGTCGCCGAGAGCACCCGTGAATTGCGAGAGGCCAATGCCGCGTTGATCAACTTCAAGGCCGCGCTCGATGAACACGCCATCGTGGCCATCACCGACGCGCATGGCCGGATCACCTACGCCAACGACAACTTCTGCACGATTTCGCAATACTCCCGCGATGAATTGATCGGCCAGGATCATCGCCTGATCAACTCGGGATATCATTCAAAGGCCTTTATCCGCGATCTCTGGGAAACGATCACCAGCGGACGCGTATGGAAGGGTGAAATCCGCAACCGCGCCAAGGACGGCTCCTTTTACTGGGTCACCACCACCATCGTCCCCTTCATCGGCAAAGCAGGCAAACCAACCCACTACATCGCGATCCGCAACGACATCACCCCGCGCATCCAAGCCGAGGAAAACATCCGCCAGCTCAACGCCGATTTGCAGAACCGCGCCTTGAAACTGGAAGCCGCCAACCGGGAGCTAGAAGCCTTCAGCTATTCCGTCTCCCATGACCTGCGCGCTCCCCTGCGTGCAGTGGACGGCTTTTCCCGCATGCTGTTCGAGGACTATGCATCATGCCTCGATTCCGAAGGTCAACGCATGGTCAAAGTCATCCGCCGCGAAGCCCAACGCATGGGGCAGCTCATCGACGATCTGCTGGCATTTTCCCATGTCAGCCGCCAACAAACCGACCCCGTTCAAATCGATATGCGCGCAATGGCTCAGGATGTTTTCAACGAGCTCATCGCCCGGGAACCCAACCGCTCGTTGCGCTTCGAGCTGGAATCGCTGCCGCCCGCCATCGGCACGAGGGCCATGATCCGGCAGGTTTGGACCAACCTCATCGGCAACGCCATCAAGTTCACCCGCAAACGCGTTCTTGGCGTCATTGAGATCGGCTCAAAAACGGACGAAACCGGCGCCTCTATTTATTTCATCAAAGACAACGGCGCGGGCTTCGACATGCGCTACACCGAAAAACTCTTTGGCGTTTTCCAGCGCCTGCACGCCCAGCCGGAGTTCGAAGGGACCGGCGTCGGTTTGGCGCTGGTGAAACGCATCGTCGAGCGCCATGGTGGCCGGGTGTGGGCCGAGTCTGCGGTCGATCAAGGCGCCCAGTTTTTTTTCACCTTACCCCCCGAGAAAAAATGAACCAGCAAATCGAAATTCTGTTGATTGAGGACAACCCGAACGACGCGGAGATGGCGATTCGTGCCCTTAGAAAAAGCAATCTCGCAAACCATCTCGTCCATCTGGAAGACGGCCAGCAGGCCCTGGATTATCTTTTCGGGACCGGCGCTTACACAGATCGTGGGCCCAACGAACAACCCCGGCTCGTCTTGCTTGATTTAAAGCTGCCCAAAGTCGACGGGCTTGAGGTGCTTGGTCAGCTCCGTGCGCATGAACTCACCCAAAGGCTTCCCATCGTGATGCTCACATCCTCCCAAGAGACGCGAGATGTGTCCGAGAGCTACCGACTGGGCGCCAACAGCTACGTGGTGAAGCCCGTGGATTCCGAGAAGTTTTCGGAGGCGCTCTGTAATTTGGGCCATTATTGGTTAGAATTAAATCAACCGCCCACCCGATTTCAATGAACCCAACCCCGCCAAACAGCCTGCGTATTCTTTCGCTCGAGGACTCGGAAACGGACGAAGAGTTGATCGTCCGCGAGCTCAAGCATGGCGGCCTCACCTTTAACGTGCGCCTCGCGCAAACCCGGGAGGAATTTGAACACGGAATCGATGAATTCCGCCCCGAACTGATCCTGTCCGATTACAAGCTGCCTGCTTTCAATGGCTCCGAGGCTCTCGCCATCGCGAAAGAAAAATGTCCCGAAGTCCCCGTCATTATCATCTCGGGCGCGGTGGGCGAAGAAACCGCGGTGGAACTGCTCAAAAACGGAGCCACGGATTTCGTGCTGAAAGATCGTCTTGCCCGTCTGGTCCCGGCCGTGCGCCGTGCCCTGCGCGAGGTCGCGGAACGACAGGCACGCCTGCAAGCCGAAGCCGACTTACGCGCACTCAACGAAGCACTCGAACAGCGTGTCGCCGAACGCACCCTCGAACTGCGGGAAAAGAACACGCTTATGGAAGAGGATTTGAGCATGGCCCGTGAGCTTCAACTTGCGCTCCTGCCGCATCGCTTTCCCACGGTGCCGCGCGGAGTGCGGCAAGAGTCGAGCGGGTTGAAGTTCAACAGCGTTTTCCATCCGGCAAACTCGGTGAGTGGCGATTTTTTCAACGTGGTTCGCGTGTCAAAAACCGCCATCGGTGTTTTCATCTGCGATGTGATGGGCCATGGCGTGCGCGCGGCGCTGGTCACCGCGATGATGCGGGCACTGGAGGAAAAACTCATCGATACAGCCATCGATCCCGGCAAGTTGCTCACCGAGCTGAATCAAGGTCTCTGCGGCATCCTCAGGCAGTCGGGCATCACCCTGTTTGCCACGGCTTGTTACATCGTGGCCGACATCTCCAAGTCCACGATCGCCTTTGCCAATGCCGCGCACCCAAGCCCCCTGCTCGTGCATCCGTCGCCTCGCAAGGTCGAGCCAATCGCAACCAAGGAAACCACCGGGCCCGCGCTCGGACTTTTCGAAAACGAGGTCTATGTCACCCAGGAGTTCCCCGTGGCGAACGAGGATCTCGTTCTTCTTTTCACCGACGGACTTTTTGAAGTGGAGAACGCCTCCGCCGAAACGTTTGGCGAGGAACGGCTGCAGGCGGCGATTGGACAACGCGCCGGCATGCCACCCGCGCAACTCGTCAATTCAGTGATCTCCGAAGTCGAAGATTTCGCGCAGGGCCACGTATTTTCCGACGACGTCTGCATCGTCAGCATGGAGATCGCGCATCTCTCCGAAAACGTTGCTTGAAAACCCGCGAACAAACTCGGGGCGGCTGATGGCTTAAAGCAGCACCAAGTTGTCGCGGTGCACGACCTCCAGGCGCTTGCGGCCCGGATAGAGCGGCTTCAACTCTTCGCTGGTTTTGCCGGCGATGGCTTTCACTTCATGCGAATCGAAAGCGGCGACTCCGCGCGCCAGAATTTTGCCGTCGGCATCCAGAATGTTGACGATGTCGCCTTCGGCGAATGCGCCGGTCACCCCCGTGACACCGATGGCCAGCAAGCTGCGACCTTGGTCACGAAGCACCGGCACCGCGCAGGTGTTGATATGGATGTTGCCGGTGGGGCGTTGGAAATACGCGAGCCAGCGCTTCTTCGCATCGAGCGGGATGCCGCTGGGGACAAAAAACGTGCCGGGTCCCGTGCCGCCGAGGAGGCGGGCGATGATGTCGGGCTCGGCGCCGCTGGCGATGAACACGCCGCAACCCGCACGCACCGCGATCTTGGCCGCCGTGATCTTGGAGATCATTCCGCCGGTCGCGGTGATATCGGTCGTTCCACCGGCCATTCCCTCGATCTCCGGCGTGATTTTTTCAACCACCGGCACGATTTTGCCCGTGCCCTTCATGTCGATCAGACCGGGCGCGGTGGAAAGGATGAGAAGATGCTGGGCACCCGTGAGGCTGGCGACCATCGCGGAGAGCGTGTCGTTGTCGCCAAACTTGATTTCGGCGGCGCTCACCGTGTCGTTTTCGTTGATGACCGGGATCGTGCCGTAGGCGATCAGCTCCTCGAGACAGGCTTTCACGCCAAGATGGCGGTCGCGGCTGCGCAGGTCTTCGTGCGTGAGGAGCACTTGCGCGGCGGTCAGGCCATGCGGATCAAAACCTTGCTGCCAGTTCTGCATGAGCAACGACTGGCCGATCGCGGCGCAGGCCTGCTTCTTGGAGACGTCGGACGGTTTTTTCTTCAGGCCGAGACGGCCCATGCCGAGGCCTACCGCGCCGGAGGAAACGACGATCACCTCGGTGCCGGCCGCGCGCAGGCCGGCGACGCCGGCCGCGAGCGCCGCGATGCGCTCGGTATTCAACTGCCCGATACCCGACGTAAGCACGCCGGTGCCGAGCTTGATGACAACGCGCTTGAGGGCGGTGGGTTTCACGGACTCAAAAAAAGGTCCCATGAGGCCCATACGTCGTATAGGTCCCATGATCGGATAAATCCTCAGACCGTCAGCAGGTCCTTTTCCTTTGCGGCGAGGTGCTTGTTGATCTCCTCGATGGATTTGTCGGTGAGCGTCTGGATGTCCTTCTCGGTGCGCTTGGCATCGTCCTCCGGAAGCTTGGCCTTTTTGACGGCCTCGATGCCGTCGCGGCGGACATTGCGCACCTGCACGCGGCCTTCCTCGGCGAGGCGGTTGGCGACTTTGACGAATTCCTGGCGACGCTCGCGGCTCATGTCGGCGAGGGGGATGCGCACCAGCTGACCGTCAACCGCCGGGTTGAAGCCGAGATTCGCCATCTGGATTCCCTTAGCGATGGCTTGAGTAATGCCTTTGTCCCAAGGCTGGATGACGATTTGGCGGGCGTCGGGCGTGGAAATGGCGGCGCAATCCTTGATACGCATCATCGAGCCGTAGGCCTCGACCATGATGCCTTCCACCATCGACGGCGAGGCCTTGCCGGTGTGGATGTTGGCAAATTCGTGCAACGTATGATCGACGGCCTTCTTCATCTTGGCCTGGGTGTCGGAAATGATGGCTTGGGACATGGTAGTGGAGAAGTAGCGAGTAGTGAGTAGCGGGTAGCGAGTAGAACAGACTTTGGATCGGGGTGGCGGTTGCTTGCCGAATGCTCGCTACTCGCTACCCACTACTCGCTACTTTGGTCAAATCAACCGTGGACGAGGGTGCCGACCTTCTGGCCAGTGACGGCCTTCTCAATGGCGTGCGGATCATTGAGATCAAACACGAGGATCGGCACGTTGTTGTCCAAGCAGAGGGAGAAGGCGGTCGAATCCATGACATTAAGACGCTGGCGAAGGGCGTCGATGAAGGTGATCTCGTCGTATTTGACGGCGTCGGCGTGCTTCTTCGGGTCCTTGTCGTAGATACCGTCCACCTTGGTCGCCTTCATGATAATGTCGGCGTGCATTTCGGAGGCGCGCAAAGCGGCGGTCGTGTCAGTTGAAAAATACGGATTGCCGGTGCCGGCGGCGAAGATGACGACGCGATTTTTTTCGAGGTGGCGCATGGCCCGACGCAGGATGAACGGTTCGGCGACTTGGTTCATCGGAATGGCGCTTTGCACGCGGGTGGAAACACCCATTTTTTCGAGGCAATCCATGAGCGCCAAGGAGTTGATGACCGTGGCCAGCATGCCCATGTAATCGCCGGTGGTGCGATCGACGCCGCGCTTCTCGCCTTGAAGGCCGCGGAAGATGTTGCCTCCACCGATCACGACGCACACCTGCACGCCCAGGTCGTGGATTTCCTTCACTTGCGCGCAGATGCGCTCGAGCACGCCGGCGTCGATGGGGTTGCTGGATTTCCCGCTCAGGACTTCGCCGCTCAGCTTGAGCACGATGCGTTTATACTTGGTCGTCTTGGAAGTCGCTTTGTCACTCATGCCTCGGAGGAAAGGTTCCGGTAAAGTCGGCGTCAATGCGCGAGATGCGGGAGCCAGCCTGTTCGATGGATACAAAAAAAGGCGACCCGGGTGGGGCCGCCTTGAAGGGAACGCGAGATGTCGGCTTATTTGGCAGCAGCGGCGGCTTTGATGAGCTCGACGAAGCTGCGGGACTCCAAGGACGCACCGCCGATGAGGCCGCCGTCGATATCCTTTTGCGCAAGCAACTCGGGGGCGTTGGCCGGCTTCATGGAACCGCCGTAGAGGATGCGCACTTTCTGGGCGACGGATTCGCCAAAGAGCTTCACCAGAAGGCTGCGGATGAACGCATGGACTTCCTGAGCCTGCTCAGTGGAGGCGACCTTGCCGGTGCCGATCGCCCAGACGGGCTCGTAGGCGATGACCACGCTGGTCGCGAGGTCCTTACTCACGCCGTCGAGGCCGGCTTCGAGCTGGGTCTGCACGACCTTGAGGGTCTGGTTGCCTTCGCGTTCAGCGAGGGTTTCGCCCACGCAGAGGACGGGCTTGAGCTGATTCTTGAGGGCGGCGAGCACCTTCTGGTTTACGAAGGCATCGGTGTCCCCGAAGTAGGTGCGGCGTTCGCTGTGGCCGACAATCACGTAGTTCACGAAGAGCGCGCGGAGCATCTCGGCGGAGATTTCGCCGGTGTAGGCGCCGCTTTTTTCGGGATGCAGGTTTTGCGCGCCGAGTTTGACGCTGGAACCATCGAGGGCCTTGCCGGCGCTCTCGAGGGAGGTGAAAGGAGGGCAAACGATGACTTCGACATCGGTCTGCTTGCCGACCTCGGTGACGATCTCCTGCACGAGAATGGAGGCGTCGGCGGAGGTTTTGTTCATCTTCCAGTTACCGGCGATGAGTTTTTTGCGAATGGACATGGGAATAAAGTTGAAGAGGAAAGTTTAAGTTGAAGGGGAAAGAGCAAAAACCGGTCCGAGTTCGGCGGCTTAAACTTAATCTTCCCACCTTCAACTCGTCGTGTTTTTTGAAAACTCAGTTTTCCAAAAACACGACGCCGGGGAGGGCCTTGCCTTCGAGGAACTCGAGGGACGCGCCGCCGCCGGTGGAGCAATGGGTGACTTTCTTGGCCACGCCGAATTTCTTGGCAGCCGTGGCGGTGTCGCCGCCGCCGACGATCGTGGTCGCGCCCTTGGCGGTGGCCTCGGCAATGGCATCGGCCATGGCTTTGGTCGCGCCGGCGAACTTGTCGAATTCGAACACGCCCGCAGGTCCGTTCCAGATGATGGTCTTGGAAGAGAGGATCGCGTTGCGGTAGAGCTCGATGGACTTCGGGCCGGCATCAAGGCCTTCCCAACCGTCGGGAATACCGGTGGCGAGGTCGGCGGGCTGGGTGTTCGCGTCAGGGGCAAACTTATCGGCGGCGATGAAGTCGATCGGGAAGATCAACTCGACGTTGCGAGCCGCCGCCTTGGCCACGAGTTCTTCGACGATTTTGGCGCCTTCGGCGTCATAGAGGCTGGCACCGATCGGCGTGCCACGAAGGACCTTGTGAAAGGTGTAAGCCATGCCGCCGCCGATGATGAGTTTGTCGGCCTTATCGAGGAGGTTTTTGATGAGCGGGATCTTGTCGGCGATCTTGGCGCCGCCGAGAATGGCGAGCAGCGGGCGGTCGGGATTGTCCAAGACCTTGGCGAAAGCCTTGAGCTCGGCTTCCATGAGGAAACCGGCGGCCTTCACGGGGAGCGTGACGCCGACCATGGAGCTGTGAGCACGGTGAGCGGTGCCGAAGGCGTCATTGACGTAAACGTCGGCGAGCTTCGAGAGACCGGCGCGGAACTCTGCGACCTTGGCCGGATCGGCTTTGACGGAGGTGCCGTCTTCCAACTTCACCTTGCCCTCTTCCTCGATGTGGAAGCGGAGGTTTTCCAGGAGGAGAACCTGGCCGGGCTTGAGCGCGGCTGCGGCGGCTTCAGCGACGGGGCCGACGCAATCAGCGGCGAAGGCAACGGGCTGGCCGAGAACTTTCTCGAGTTCGGCGGCGACGGGCTTGAGCGAGAACTTCTCGATGACCTGGCCATCTGGACGACCGAGGTGGCTGGCGAGAACGACAGACGCGCCTTTTTCGAGGGCGTATTTGATCGTGGGCAGCGCGGCGACGATGCGGGCGTTGTTGGTGATAACGCCGTTCTTCTTGTCTTGCGGGACGTTGAAATCGACGCGCATGAACACGCGTTTGCCGGCGAGGTCGAGGTCGCGGATGGTTTTGAATTTGGACATGATGAAAGAAGCTGGGAGTTGGAATTGAGGAGCTGGAATAAAAAAGGCGGAAGCAGGCTGCGCGTTGCAGGGACTGCTTCCGCCTCGAAGGCAGATCTAGATTCTAGCTCCTAGCTTTCTAGATTCTGCGCGGCGGGAGCCGCGCTTAGAGCTTGGACGCGATCACCTTGGTGAGATCGACCACGCGGTTGGAATAGCCCCACTCGTTGTCATACCAGGACACGAGCTTGAAGAACTTGCTGTTGAGCTCGATCGAGGAGCCGGCGTCGAAGATCGACGACTGCTTGTCGTGGATGAAGTCGGTGGAAACGACCTCTTCGTCGGTGTAACCGAGGATGCCCTTCATGTAGGTCTCGGACGCCTTCTTGAGAGCGGCCTTGATCTCGGCAAGGGACGTTTCCTTGGTGGTCTTGAAGGTCAAGTCGACGACCGAGACGGTCGGGGTCGGCACGCGGAAGGCCATGCCGGTGAGCTTGCCCTTGACCTCGGGGAGAACCAACGCGACGGCCTTGGCGGCGCCGGTGGCGGAGGGGATGATGTTCTGAGCGGCGGTGCGGCCACCCTTCCAGTCTTTCTTGGAGGGGCCGTCCACGGTCTTCTGCGTAGCGGTGTAGGCGTGCACGGTCGTGAGGAGACCCTCTTCGAGGCCGAAGCCTTCCTTGAGGAGGACATGGACCAACGGAGCCAAGCAGTTCGTGGTGCAGGAGGCGTTGGAGATGATGTTGTGCTTGGAAACGTCGAGTTTGTCGTCGTTTACGCCCATGACGATGGTGATGTCTTCGCCCTTGGCCGGGGCGGAGATGATGACCTTCTTGGCGCCGGCGGTGATGTGGCCCTTGGCCTTCTCAGCCTCGGTGAAGAGACCGGTGGACTCGATGACGAGATCGACGCCCAGCTTGGCCCAGGGGAGCTCGGCGGGGGACTTGGCGGAAACCACGAGGATCTCCTTGCCGTTGATCACGAGGACGTCGTCTTCGGCCTTGTCGGGGGAAGATTTTTTGGAAGAAACGGTCCCGGCAAACTTGCCTTGAGTGGAGTCGTATTTGACGAGGTAAGCGAGGTTGTCGGCGGGAACGATGTCACCGACAGCGACGACGTCGAGCGTGGTGCCGAGCAGGCCTTGTTCAACAAGGGCGCGAAACACGAGGCGACCGATACGACCAAAACCGTTAATTGCGACTTTTACTGCCATGGGAGGATCCGTTTCTATGAGTTAGATTGCTGATACAGGTTAACCGCGACCAAGCGGGCACGGGATGGCCACAGAAGTGGGCGCTGCGTAAATTGGCAAGGGTTTTGGCTGCGCATCCGCTGACAAATCCCCTGCGTTTATTGTGAGCACGCCCGCCGTGCTAGCTCTCACGGACCCACAAACCGCAGCTCAATGCGGGCACAAACAACTCGGCTTCCACCGGCTGACGGGCCATGCCCTGGCTGGTTTTGGTGAAAAACCGCTCGTGGTCCGCGATTTGACGCCATTCGGGCGAAGCGATTCCGCCACCCAGAACGATGCTCACGTCGTGCAGGGTATTGTTGATCGCAAACAGTAGCTGGCCCGGGCCTTGAGATTGATCGGCATTGTAGAGCACCGCAGCCGCAGCCGTGTCGTAGGCCCAGTAAAATTGGAAAAACTTTTCACTGGCCCGCGTAAAATGCCGGACCAGCCGGCCCGCCTCCGAGCGCCGGAACGCGATCCAATCGGCAAAATAGGTGTGCGTGGAAGGAAACCGATAAATACGCCGGTAATCGAGGGCGTTCACTTCACCCATTTGATAGGTGTTATGAATTCCCTGTTTGGACCGGATGAAGTCCTGCCCGGCGGACAACATCGGGATGCCCACCGACATAAACAGGGTTGCCGTCATCAAGTGCGTGCGGCGGCGGTCGTTGGCGGTCGGCGTGTCCCCGTTGCCATTGGCGTTCTCCGTGATGACGTCGATCCACGTCTTGTCATCGTGCGACTCGGTGTAGTTGACCGTCTGCGCCGGCCACTTGGCATAATACCAAGGCGAGCCCTTCAAGTAATACTCGAAGCCTTCGCGCGTGCCGCCGCCGCGCACATACTCGCGAATAAAATTGCGGTAACCATCGTTCCACGAAGCCCAACCTGTGTCGCGCAACTCGCCCGCGATGTGACCGCGGAAACTCCACGGCTCCGCGATGAGGATGATGTCGGGCTTCACTCGCTTCAACGCGGTCTCGACTTGTTTCAGCACAGGCGTGCTCACGAGGTCGGCCAGATCAAAACGGAAGCCATCAACCCCATAGGTTTCCACCAAGTGCCGGCAGCTATCGATGATGAGCCGTGTCGCCATCGCGGCGGAGGCGCGCAGATCATTGCCGCAGCCACTCCAATTCGACAACGCACCCTTGGCGTCCTGCTCGAAATAATAGAGCCGATCGACAAACATCAGGTGCGCGGGCTCACCGACATGGTTGTAAACCACATCGAGAACGACCGCCATGCCGCGCCGATGAAACGCCGCGACCAGCGACTGCATCTCTTTCACCCCGGACGCCTTCGCAGGATCCGACGAGTAGCCGCTAGCGGGCGCGAAGTAGTTGTTCGTCATGTAACCCCAGTGATATTCATCCGGGGTTTTCGCGTCGTTTTCCTGCACCGGCTGGAGTTCCACGCAGTTCACACCAAGACGATGCAGGTGGAAATCGGGATGATCCACCCACCGCTGAAGGCCCGCAAAACCGCGACGTTCTTCCGTCGAAAGCGCGACCGGCGCGCGCGCCACCAAGTCGCGCACATGCGCTTCGGCAATGACCAAGTCCTGCCAGGCCGGCGTCTTGAAATTGCGATCCCCCTTCCCCACCCAACCACCGTCCAGCACGATGCCCGGGCCGAGTCGGCCCACCGTGGCCAGCGCATACGGATCGAGCACGCGATGCGCGGGATCGAATAATCCAAAAACATCGCGCGGGCCATCCACGCCATACCAGTAAAACCAGCCATGAAGATTTTGCGCGAGGACCACTTCCCACGCACCGTTCACCGCACCGGTCGCATCCGTGATGCGCTTCAAGGCGTAACGATGCGGCGTTTGCTGATCCGCAAGATCGGCGCACACGCACAACTCCACCGATTTTGCGCGGGGCGCGAACAGCCTGAAAACCGTCTCGTTACCGTTCACCCGAGCCCCCATCGGTAAATCACAGGATAGACGGTAGAAGAAATTCCCCGGCATCAACGGCACGGCCTGCCCATCCTCGCCATCCCATTGCACCGACCACGACTCCGAAAGGTCGAGCGGCTTGGCCAAATCGAACTTGAACAGGTGCTGCCCGGTCCGCTCGGGATCGATCGTATAGTTCACATTGCCGTGCTCATCGCGAACCGCATTTGGGGCAGACGGACTCACGTGCAACCACCGGCCGGATTGCGTCACAAATTTAAATCGCTGATGCGGATAACTGCTAAACCGCTCCGCCTTCCCCGACCAGACGAGAGCCGGGGTGCCGTCCATCGACGCCTCGTGCAACAACCACTCGTCGCTAAACGTGGCCTCGTGCCAGCCATTAAAGCCACCGGCCAGATAGACCCTTTCTCCCTTCAAGTCGGGATACTCATCCAGACGCAGGAAAAACCAGATGACGCCCTTCCGATTGACGAAATAGGCGCTCTCGCAACCGAATGTATAATCCGGCACCCGCTCCAACGTCGTGAAGTGCCTGGTTCCACTCAACGTCAACGGCGGCAGGTGCCGCGCACGCCAGTCATGAGTGAGCTCGATGACGCCATGTGTCGGCGATTCCAACCAGGCGCGGGCGATTTTTTTGACACGGGAAGACATGGTCGGTGGCTCCCATCATTCTTCATGCCAATCGCCGCACAAGAGCGAAAGCTTCCAACCCCGCGGTGCGCGCGATTGACAAACCGCACGACCCGTTCACGTCGTCATGCATCGTGCCCGATTCCGACAAAATCCTCGTCGCCATGTCCGGCGGAGTCGACAGCTCCGTCGCTGCGCTCCTGCTCAAGCGGCAGGGCCGCGACCTCGTGGGCGCCTACATGAAGAACTGGATCAACGAGGACAACATCATCGGCCACTGTCCGTGGATGCAGGACATCGAGGACGCCCGCGCCGTCTGCGACCGCCTCGGCATCGAGTTCCGCGTGGTCAATCTCATGCAGGACTACCGCGACCGCGTCGTCTCGTATTTGCTGGATGGCTACAAACGCGGTCTCACGCCCAACCCCGACATCATGTGCAACCGCGAGATCAAGTTCGGGGTCTTCCGCCAATGGGCGCGCGACCACGGCTTCGGCGCGGTCGCCACCGGCCACTACGCGCGCCGGGTCGAACTTCCGCCCGCGCAAGAACGTTCACCCAATCCGGGTAACCTATTGGGTTACCCGGATTGCCCGAATAGCCCAAGGGAAACCCCGGCATCGAGTAACCCAATAGGTTACTCGGTGCCGGGGGGCGGGAGGCGTTTTGCGCTGCTGGAGGGCGTCGATAAAAACAAAGACCAGTCCTATTTTCTCTCGCTGCTCTCCCAGGAGCAGCTCGCCGACGCGCGTTTCCCCATCGGTCACCTGCCCAAGCCCGAACTTCGCCGTCTCGCCGCCGAGGCCGGCCTGCCCACCGCCGCGAAGAAAGACAGCCAAGGAATCTGCTTTATCGGTGAAGTGAAGATGCAGGATTTTCTCCGCCAATACGTGCCCGACCAGCCCGGCCCCATCGTGCGCGCCACCGATGGCAAACACCTCGGCGCCCACCCGGGGCTGCACTACTTCACCCTCGGTCAGCGCAAGGGCATCGGCGTCCCCTCGAACACGGATAACCGAGCCTACGTCGTCGTGGGCAAACGCGCTGAGGACAACGCGCTCCTCGTCGCCTTCGACGCCGCCGACGCGCCCGGTTTGTTTCAAACCGAAGTGCGCGTGCATTCACTCCAGTGGAACGCCCCCGTCATCACCGAACCGCGCAAGCTGGAAGGCCGCGTGCGCTACCGTGATCCGCGCACGCCCATCGAGTTTATCCCGGAAGACGGCGGCACCGCGCTCGTGCGCTTCACCGAGCCGCAACGCGGTCTTGCCAGTGGACAAATCCTCGCCCTCTACGAAGGCGAACGCCTGCTCGGCGGCGGCGTTTACGTGTAAGTTAAACCAAGGACTACGACTGGAGGACCGACGACCTCGTCGGTCCCGTTCGGACATCGCCGTCTTGAAACCAACCCGACGAGGTCGTCGGGTCTCCACTTCAAACCCATCAAAGCGCCAGAGCCTTGAAATCAGTGCTTTGGAATGTGCGCGGAAGCCCCCGGGGATCGGCCATCTTCTTGAGCATCGCGCTATCGGGATGATCTTTGATGCCTTTTTCCAAAAGCTTGAGCGCATCATCCTGCTTGCCCAGCAATGCGAGCACGAAGGACTGCTGCACCAATTCCTCGGGCGTTTTATCCTTTTTATAGCGTTCGGTGTGCAGCTCGAGCGCATGCTCGTAGGCTTTGCGCGCGCCGGATTTGTTGTCCTGGCGACGACGCGCCATGCCCAGCGACACCCAATACTCCGGCAGATCGTCACGCAGCTTGAGAGCACGGTCGATCAGCTCCTCGGCGCGGGAAAACTCGCGTATCTGAATCGCGAATTGCGCCTCGCTGATCAGGGACGCCGCCTCGGCTTTGGCGGCGGGAGTCACTTCCTTCGGCTCCCGTGAACAGCCGGTCAAAAACAAGGCGGCGACACAGGCGTGGACGATGAACAAACGCTTCATGGTAAAGTAAATCACAGGTCAGGTGGGACGTTGGAGATAGCTTCCTCGATCGTGGTCAGGCCATCCTTGACCTTGAGCATGGAATCTTGGTGCAGGGTTTTCATGCCGTTGCGCATGCAGATTTTCTTCAGCTCGGCGGTCTCCATGCCCTTGTTGATACCCTCGATAAGTTCCTCGGTGGTGATCATGAGTTCATGGATACCGACACGGCCTTTGTAACCATTGCCTCCGCACTTCGGGCAGCCCTTGGGCGCCGCCTTATAAATGGGACCACTCCAACCGAGAGCCTTTTCCAGCAGTTCTTTTTCACGGGCGCTCGGCTCGACCTGAACCTTGCAGGTCTTGCACACGCGGCGCATCAGGCGCTGGGCGCACACGCACAGGAGCGACGAGGAAATCATGAACGGCTCGATGCCCATGTCGGTGAGACGGGCGATCGTGCTCGGTGCGTCATTGGTGTGGAGCGTCGAGATGAGCAAGTGACCCGTGAGCGCCGCCTCGACGGCGATGTTGGCGGTTTCCTTGTCGCGGATTTCGCCCACCAGAATGATGTCTGGATCTTGACGAAGGAAGGCGCGCAGGGCGCTCGCAAACGTCAGTCCGATCTGCCGGTGCATCTGCATCTGGTTGATGCCGGGGAGCGTGTATTCGATCGGGTCCTCGGCCGTGCGGATGACGAGTTCGGGGGAGTTGATCTCGTTAAGCGCGGAATAAAGGGTCATCGACTTGCCCGAGCCGGTCGGACCGCAGTGCAAAATCATGCCGTAGGGTTGGCGGATGACTTCGCGGTATTTCTCCAGATTCTCCGGCGAGAAACCGAGCGCGGTCATCGGCAGCGTGGACTTCTGCTTGTCGAGAATACGCATCACCACGCCCTCGCCGTGATTGAGCGGCGCGGTGGACACACGAAGGTCGATATCGATGCCTTTCTTCGTGTATTGCTTGAAAACGATACGACCGTCCTGAGGCAACCGACGCTCGGAAATGTCGAGGTTGCACATGATCTTGAGACGGGCGACGAGCGAAGGTCCCACTTTCGCAGGCAGGCGGAGCTTTTCCTGACAGATACCGTCAATGCGGTAGCGGATGATCATCTCCTTCTCTCCGGGCTCCACGTGAATGTCGGACGTGCCGGCAAAATACGCATCCTCAATGATGCGGTTGGAGAGCTGGATGATCGGGCCTGAATCCTCGGTGACGCCCTCTTCCTCGACGGCATCGGCGAGCCCGCCGAACTCTGCACCGATCTGTTTGACGACATCCTCAAAGCCCGCGGTCGGCTGATTCTCCTTGGCGAACTTGTCTTTGATGTCCTTCTCGCGGCCCAGCAGGCGGGCCACCTTCATTCCGGTCATCTCCTGAATCTTCGCGGGGATGGAGACCTCAAACGGATTGGAGAAAGCGACCAGCAGCGTCTCGCCGACCTGCCCCACGGGAAGCACCAAGTGCTCCTGGCAGAACTCCTGCGGGATGCGCTCATACGTCTGTGGGTTTATACGCCAGCGGGCGACGTTGAACGGAGCCATGCCGACGGCGCGCGCACGCGCCACGAAGATCTGAAACGGCGTGAGCTTGTAGTCCTCGATTAGCAGCTTGTCCAACGCATCGCCGTTGAGATCGTCGGGATGGCGGATGAGCGTTTCGCGCTGTTCCTCGGTGAGCCGGCCCATTTCAAGAAGCCGGCTGACGATCTGCGTCTGAATTTTTCCAAGAGGCATGGCTGCTTATTTCGAGGTTGCGGCGGGCGCACCACCCGAGGCGCGCTGGGCCTCCAATTTTTCAAAGTAGTCGGCGAGCATCTCCTGGGTCGTGCCATACCACACGATGGGACCACCGAGGTTTTTTTCCCAATAGGCGCGAACCGCCGGGCTCAGATAATAAGCGGTCGCAACGAAATACACGTCCTCCTCGCGATCAAACGGCATCGACCACGTGGCCCAGCAGGCCCCCACATCCAAAGTCATGCGCAAATCATCGGGCACTTCATACGAACGAAGATCGACCAGCCCCACCCCATGCTCATCCATCACATGCTGGAGAACATCGCCTTCCTTCACGACCTGGAGCTCAAAGGCCAGAATCGAGAGCACCGAGCCCTTGCGATAGTCGCCGGTCGAGATCAACTCCAGCAGACGCTCGTTGGCGCTTTCGAGGTTATCGATTTTGACGAGGTTGGCCTCGACCAAATTGGCGCCAAGCAGACGGTTTGCCCGCATCAGCAGCGAGCGGTGTTCGGGACTTAGGCTCATAATGCTGGGCGGTGGAAATCAGGCGGTTTTCTTGATCATCCGCGGCTTGCCGCCGTGCTTGATCACGCGTTTGCGCAAGGCGAGCTTGAGCTCTTCGAGACCATCTCCGGTGGCGCAGGAGATCTTGAGGATGTCGACCTTGTGACGCGTTTTGAACTTCTTGAGATTCGCGGCGGCGGCGGGCACGTCCATCTTGTTGGCGACAACTAGGCGCGGCTTTTTCAGCAGCGACTTGTCGTAAAGCTTCAGCTCGCTGACGAGCGTCGCGTAATCGTCACGCGGGTCACGGTCGTCGGTGCCGGCCATGTCGATGAGGAACATGAGAAGCGTGCAGCGCTCGATATGGCGCAAGAAACGGTGGCCGAGGCCACGATTCTCGCTCGCGCCCTCGATCAATCCGGGCACGTCGGCGATGAGCAGGCGATCAAACGAATCAGGATACTCGATCACACCGATCTGCGGATGCAGCGTGGTGAACGGATACGCGGCGGTCTTCGGACGGGCCTTGGTGATGCGTGTGGTGAGCGACGACTTGCCGGCATTGGGAAAACCCACGAGACCGATGTCGGCGATGCTCTTCAGGACGAGGCGGAACTTGCCGCCCTCGCCGGGCTGGCCGGCGTTGGCGCGCTTCGGGGCGCGATTGGTGGCGGTTTTAAAATGTGTATTCCCCCAGCCGCCGTTGCCGCCCTTGCAGAGAACGATCTGCTGGCCGTCCTCGATGAGTTCGGCCACGGCCTTGCCGGTCTCCTCGTCGATCACGACGGTGCCGAGGGGGAGGCGAAGGATGCAATGCTCGCCCTCCTTGCCGAACTGGTCGGAACCGCGGCCGTAGTCGCCAGGCTGGGCGTTCCAGTGCGGCTTGTATTTGTAGTCGATGAGATTGTTGGTGTCGTCATCGCCCAGCAGGATGACATCGCCACCGCGACCGCCATCGCCGCCGTTGGGGCCGCCCCACGGCTCGTATTTTTCGCGGCGGAAGCTCACGGCTCCACGACCACCGTCACCGGCTTGAACTTTGATTACACACTCGTCGACAAACATGAGAACGGATGGTGCACAAAGCGGAGCGCTTGCCAAGGGGTGCCTTTACAAAGAGCCGTAAATCGGCCTCCGGGCAGAGATCGCGAATCGGGAGATCTGGATAATCCGAAAAACCCTCTCAAGGAAACGTATTGATGCCGTTGGCTTGAAACGTGGAGGCGAGACTTATCTCCGCTTTGATTTTGGCGGCGAGGGCCACCATCTCCTCCTCCGTGTTATACTCGATGCGCGTCAGGAGCGCCTCCAGCAGTGCCTTGCGCTCGGCTATCCCCATTTCCTTCATGGCGGATCTATAATCGGCGACCGCCTTGTCCGCGAAAATTTTGCCCTTGGATTCCCTTGTCTCGCGATCGAGCGACTCTTGTCCGCGCAACTGCCGGATACGATTAGCCTCCTCAAGATTCCCGACCTTGCGCTCCAAAAACTCAACCCAAGTCACGAACGGGATTTCACTGGGGATATTACCAAAAGCAGAGGAAAGCGCGGGGGGCTGAGGATTTTTGTTAATGGGCAGCGACACCTTTTGCACCCCGTGTTGAGTGTAGGTTTTGCCGGTCGCGCTCTTGGCCAGTTGGAGAATGTAAGTCTGATTGAATTCCAAAAGGCATCCCATGCCCGCCCCATCAGGCATGGTTTCCTGAATCACGATCTCTTCCTTGATCTGCCCCTTCCAGCATCGCTCGACCCGGAGAACGGCCAGGTAGGCATTCTTTCGGTCGGCCGCGGGGGCAAGTTGAAGTGCCGTAATCCGGCCATAAGCGATGACCTCCGCGCCTCCCCAGACTTCCTCCATGCTAGAAGGCTCTTTGTAACCAGGCGGCGGGGTTAATGCGAAAGCCGCCGGCGCACCCAAAATCAAGGCGCCTATCAAAGCCAAATAGACCGAACGCGTCTTGATCATCGTATTGCGATTATGCCAACAGGGCACTTCACAACGCCAGCCGGATACCTTTGCGCAAATACGTGGGCACATCGAGGTCCTGGCCCTCGAAGAGATTGCGATCGGTCTTGTCGAAGTGGCCGCGGCTTTCGACTTCGTTGAAGGCAAACTCGTCTTGAGCCACCGGCTTGAGCGGCTCGTGGGTGGCCTTGGCTTTGGCCGCGACCGGCGTCGCCTTCTCGGCTGGTGTCGACTCCGGAGCTTTGTCCTCGGTCTCGATCGCCAGCTCATCGGCGGCCCGGACGGATTGAGGCGTGATCGCACGCGTTGGCCGCGCCAGGTTCGCAGGACGGCGCACGCCGCCGGAGCGGCCGCCGATGTCACTCGTGCCGAGCACGACCACTTCGACTTTGCCCTGCATGTCTTCGTCGATCACCGCACCCATGATGACGTGCGAATCGCGACCGAATTGCTCGGTCACGGCGGTCATGATTTCGTTCACCTTCGGCAAGGTGAGATCCGTGCCGCCCACGATATTGACCAGAAGACGATCGGCCTTGCGGGCAAATTCCGGGGTGGCGAGCAGCGGGCACAGCTTCACGCCCTCGATGGCCTCGGCCACGGCGTTTTCTCCGGAACCGGAGCCGAGTCCGAAGAGCGTCTTGCCGCCGCGCGTGTGAAACGCCTGACGGAGCGTCGCGAAATCCAAATTAATCAGACCGGTGCGGAAGAGCATCGACCAGATCGATTTCACACCGCGACCGATCCACTCGTCGGCGCGTGCAAACGAATCGAGCGCGGTTTCACCCTCCTCGGCCTGCTGGAGGAGAATGTCGTTGGGCAACGGAATGACCGCGTCGCACACTTTGCGAAGCGCGGCGAGCCCTTCCTCCGCCTGCTTGGCGCGGCGTCCGCCCTCGAAGGTGAACGGCATCGTGACGAACGCGATGACCAGCGCGCCCGACTCGACGGCGATCTCAGCGACCAACGGAGCGGCGCCACTGCCCGTGCCACCGCCCATGCCGGCGACAAGGAACACGAGGTCGCAGTCTTTGACGACCGTGGAGATTTTTTCGCGATCGGCTTCGGCAGCATCGTGGCCGAGGTCGGGGTCCCCGCCCGCGCCAAGTCCGCGCGTCACGCTGGAACCGATGAAAATTTTGTCCTGCACCGGCGAGTTGCCGAGCGCCTGGTGGTCGGTGTTGATCACCGCCATCTGCAAGCGATCGAGATTCTCCATCTTGAGACGATCGACCGCGTTGGAGCCGGCGCCTCCCACGCCGATGATCTTAATCGCGATCGTGCGGTCGGTGAGGATTTCGTGGGAGAGCGGGAGTTCGTTGGAAATCATGGCGTGATCCTCGTTGGGTGCGTTCAGGCGGTGGCGAACAGTTTACCCACCCAGCCCGGCGCACGGGCGCGGCGCTTGGGAGCGGCAAGATCGGTGCGGGAACTCAGGCCGTATTGCAGGAGACCGAGCACGCTGCTGAAGCCGGGATCACGGAGATTTTCCGCCACCCAACCCGGAGCCTCGCCGATGCGGGCCTGCACGCCGAAAACGCGCGAGGCGGCTTCGTCAATGCCGGGCAACTTGGCCGTGCCACCCGTGAGAATGATACCGGCCGCGGTCTTCTCGGCAGAAAAAGCGGCGCCGAGCTTTTTGCGCACGACCTCGAAAATCTCGGTGGCGCGGGCTGCCGTGATTTGCTCGATGGTGTGGCGAGGGAACTGACGGTCGCCGATGGCGAAATCGCCATTCAGCCAGACCTTCTCGGCACGATCTTTCGTGGCCACGGTGCCGCGGCCAAAGCGAAGCTTAAGCTTCTCGGCCTGCCCTTCGGTCACGCGAAGACCGAGGCTGAGATCGTTGGTGAGATGTCCGCCTCCAACCGGGACAACGCCGGTGAGCTGCGCGCAACCATCACGGTAGAGCACGAAATCGGTCGTGCCTGCGCCCACGTCGATCACAAGCACGCCGTTCTGTTTGTCTTCGGCACTGGCAAGGATGGTGCCGGAGGCGAGACTGGAGAGGATGAGTTCGGCGACGCGGACGTTAAAGCCGCGGATCACATGGATGTTGTCGGCGATCTTGTTCTCCATGCCGTGCACAGTCCAGTAGCCGGCCTCAAGGCGCTGGCCGACGAGATGCTCGGGATCGGGGACGTTGCGACCATCGAGGCGGAAAGGCCGGCGCAGGTGGTGAACCACCATGCGGCCCTCGGGAAGATTCTTCGCCTTGGCGAGACGGCAGACCGTGTCGATATCGGGCGCGCCGACCATGTTGTCGGCTGCGGAGACATTCACCGAGGCCTCGTTATAAAAGCCCTCGAGGTGCCCGCCGGTCTGGGCGAGATAGACTTCGTCGATGCGCGTGCCCGCGCTCTGCTCGGCTGCCATGAGCGCGCTGTGCGTGGCCTCGCTGGCAGCCTTGAAGTCGGCCACCGCGCCCTTGATGACGCCGTGCGACTGGCATTCGCCGACGCCAATGATGTGAAGCGTGCGACCTTGGGTGAGTTCGCCGATGAGGACGCTGACCTTGGAGGTGCCGATTTCAACGGCACCGATGAACTTAGTTCTAGAAATCACGTTTCGTGGGAGAAGAGTTGCGAGAAGGCGGTGAGAAAAGCGCGGTTCCCGAGGGCGGAGCGGGCCTGATGAGAGAGGTCACGGGAGCCCGGGACTGCTCCCGTTCGGCGCTCGCCGAGTCGAATGAAACCGGCACCTGCTTGTCGCCGATTGCGAGGTTGACGGACTTGAGCTGTCCGATGGAGGCCTGGTTGCGGGCCTCCTCCAAAATATAATCAAGACGCGCCAGCTGCCGGTAGAAACTATCCTGCGACGCGCCAAACGTGATGACCTCGACTTCGGTGGATTTGACGGTGAGCGTGCGGTCGAGGTTGAACCGGGCGAGCGACACGACCTTGAACGAACGATAAAGGGAGGGAGCCGAGGCCTGCGCCGTCCCCAGCAGATCGGCGACGGCGTCCATGCCCTCGATGCGCGCAAAACCGAAGCCCTCGCGAACGAGCCGCACGCCGTCGATGAAGGGCAACGCCTCCGCCATGCCCGAATCGTATCCGGACCCAGAATACACCGTGCCGTCGCGCGAAACCATAAAGGCCACCGGCGAGGCATCGCCCATGCGAGCCATCACGCGCGCGACCGGCGTGCGCTCCTGAAGCGTGACCACCAGCACATCCGGGAAACGGCGCTCGATGACGGCCTTGCTCACCTGACCGCTCTCTTCGAGCAGGCGCTTGAGTCCGACCAGGTCGAGTTCCATCAGGCTCGCGGATTTCGGCAGAGCGAGCGTCTGCTGAACCCAGGCCTTGTTGAGCACGCCATCGGTGCGCACCGCAAAATCACGGATCGGCGCGCCCTTGGTCGGTGCGGTGATGCGCGTGGGATTGGTTTCCCACAGATTGATGATCTCGAAAAGCCCCCAGCCTCCCGCGATGAGCAGCAACACGAGGCCGACGATATTTCCAACCGCCATCGCCATCCGCTTCTTCCCCTCGCGCCCGAGTATGCGACGTGGCACAACCGGCTGCGGAATATCGCGCCAGGAACGGGTCGTGGGAGGATTGGAACTGGTCTGACTCATGAAAAATACGTGGTCTTAGCCCGTCCTGCGAAAACGTTGAATAGCCGGACTCACCAATTCACGAACCAACGCGGCAAAATCCAGCCCGACACAACGCGCGCTCATGGGCAACAGACTGGTCTCCTTCATGCCCGGTAGCGTGTTGATTTCGAGTAAATAAAGCGGGTTATTCACATTTTGCTCACAGAGGATGAAATCCACGCGCGCATAGTCCCGGCAGCCACAGGCCGCAAAGGCGGTTTCGGCAGCCTTTTGGGCGGCCTTGGTGAGGGCTTCGGTGAGCGGTGCCGGCGCGAAATACTCGGTCGCGCCCTTGGTGTATTTGCTCGCGAAATCATAGACGCCCGACTTCGGCCGGATCTCGACCACGCCCATCGCCTTGCCCTGCAAAACCCCGACCGACAACTCGCGACCGACCAGGCGTTGCTCGATGAGCCAGTTGCCATCCGTGATGTCGGCGAGCGCCTTCGCGAGAATCTCACGATTCGTCGCGACCGTCAGCCCGACGCTGCTTCCTTGGTCGTTCGGCTTCACCACGACTTGGTCGCCCAACGCCGCGATGATCGCGTCGGCAGTGGGTTTTTGGCGGGCGGAAAACGCCAGGTCTTTCGCCACGGTGATTCCGCGCGCGGCGGCGGCGACCTTGGTGGCGGCCTTGTCCATCGTCAGCGCGCTGGCGGCGGCATCGCAACCGGCGTAAGTCACCCCGGCCGCGTCGAGCAGGCGTTGCATGCCGCCGTCCTCGCCGAACGTGCCATGCAACGTCGAAAACACCACGTGCCGTTTCGGATCGAGCCCGGCTGGCAACGCGTCCGCATCGATCTTAAAGACCCGCGTCGGGAAACTCGCCGACAGCGCGAGCGCCGAAGCCGCGCCCGAGCCGAGCGAAACTTCACGCTCGGAGGACGTGCCGCCGCAGAAGAGCGCAATCACGGGTTCGGATAAGGGGGATGGGGTCATAGGACGTCTTTCCATTGTTTGCCGTAGAGCAGCACCTCGGGTTCGAGCTTCACGCCTTGCGCCTGCTCTACGCGGGCGCGCACGCGTCGCACCAACTCGATGACATCTCCCGCCGTGGCGTTGCCGCGATTGACGATGAAGTTGGCATGCACCGCCGACACCTCGGCGTCTCCCACCCGTTCGCCTTTGAGTCCGCTCAGGTCGATCAGGCGACCGGCGGAATCATTCGGCGGGTTTTTGAAAATGCAGCCCGCGCTCGGCTCGCGCGGTTGGGATTTCTGCCGCTTGTCCTTGTAAGCGTCGATCTGCCGCGCGATGTCGGCGGCCTCGGATTGCGAAGCGGGCTTGAGCAACGCCCCCAACGCGATCGCATCGTGCAACTCCTCGCAATGCCGGTAGTCCACGTGCATCTCGGACTTCTTCAACGTGCGCACATCACCGTCGAAGGTCATGATCGCGACCTCCTCCACCACGTCGAACATCCAGCCGCCCATCGCGCCGGCGTTCATGCGCAGCGCACCTCCGACATTTCCAGGAATGCCTTCCAAAAACTCAAAGCCCACGAAACCGGCCTTCGCCGCCAGACCGCACAGATTTTTCAAACGCAGGCCCGCTCCCGCCCACACGCGGCCTTCGGGGCGCGGTTCAAAGGTTTCCCACGCCGGCTGGCGCAGGCTGATGACGAGCCCGTCCACGCCTTCGTCCGGCACGACGAGATTGGAGCCACGCCCGAGCATCACCACGGGCAACGCCTGCGCCTTGGCCGCGATCACCAGCGCTTGCAGGTCGGCGACATTCGCAGGCTCCGCGTAAATACGGGCGGCACCGCCGAGACCGATGGTGGTTTTCCGCGCGAGCGACTCCTCGCGTTTCACTTTCGTGTCCGCCGAAACGACGGCGCGCAATTTGTCAGCGAGGCCATCCCAACGCATCGCGGTAACGGACTCGATCCAGACGCGCGCCATCATGTCAATGTCCCCCGCGCCGACAAACGCGACGAGGTCGTTCGGCTTGATCTCCCTGACGAGTGACGCGAGCAACCCCGCGTGATCTCCGGGATGATAGCTCACCGGTAGCGACGGCGCGGTGCGCTGCAACTCGGCCCGCAAATCGGCGGTGGTTCCGCCGTCGATGGGAGCTTCGCCCGCCCCATACACATCGAGCAGATAAACCGCGTCACCGAGCGCGAGCGCGGCGGCAAACCCCGCCTTGAATTGCGCGGTGCGGCTGAAACGGTGCGGTTGAAAAACCACCACGAGACGTCCGTCATCGCGACTGCGCAGACTGGCGAGCAAGGCTCGGATTTCCGCCGGATGATGCGCGTAGTCCTCGATCACCGTCAGCGTGCTCGTGGCGTGCAACACCGCCTGACGACGCCGCACCCCCGGGTAGTCGGCCAACGACTGGCCGGACACCCCGCCGACCCCGATCACTTGAGCGGTCGCGAGCGCGGCAGTCGCGTTCAACCCATTAAAATCCCCCAGCGCCCGCACGGTCGCGGCGGAAAAAAAGAATCGCCCGCCGAGGGAGAGTTCGATCCGCGCGCCCAACGTGGCGCTCACTTCGCCATGATAATCGCCTGTGAACCCAAACGTGACCGGCGGCCGAGGCAGTTGCATGCCCGCGCGGCGGGAAAGATCGCACGCCGCGTTTAACAACACCGCGCGTTTCGTGCGAATGAAGAGCGCACGAAACGTCGCTTCCAGCTCGGCGGAAGTGCGATAAAAATCCGGGTGATCCCAATCGAGATTCACCGCGACCGTGATCTCCGGAGAAAACCGTCCGATCGTGCCGTCGCTCTCGTCGATCTCGGCCACCACCCAGTCGTTCTCGCCGGCGCTCGCCGGCGCGATCGCATCGTCGGCAAAAAGACCTCCCAGCACATAACCGGCCGGGAAATTCACCGCGCGCAAAATCGAGATCACCATCGCCGTCGTGGTTGTTTTTCCGTGCGAGCCGCACACCGCGACCAACCGTCGGTCGCGCGTGACCTCGGCCAGCAATTCGCCGCGCCGGACAACCGGCAGGTCGCGGGCTTTTGCGCTCACCATCACCGGGTGGTCCGGACCGATCGCCGATGAACATGCGACCAGCTCGCACGCCTTCGGAATCTCCCCGATCCCGGTGATGACCACGCCCGCGCGTTCCAGCTGCACACGCATGGCCGGAGTCATCGCATCGTCTTCGCCGCTCACGCGGAAACCGCGCCGCGCGAGGTAAATCGCCAGCGGCCCCAGGCCCATGCCGCCGACGCCCGCGCAATGCACGGCGGTCACCACGCGGTCAAAAAGAGTGGGCAGATTCGTCGCGCTCATCCGGCGTTTTCCCCCGTCGAGTTGAGCGATTCAAGGTCGTCCAAAATCGCCGAGAGCGGCGAAGCCCGGTCGAGTTGACGCAAGTTCGTGCGGATGCCGGCCAGTCGTTTTTCGTCGGCGAGCAGCGAACGCACCGCGATGGACAGATCGGACTGAAGCTTTTCCTGTGGAATCACCACGGCGGCTCCCTGTTCCTCGAACCACAGGGCATTGGCGCGCTGGTGGTCGTCGGCCGCATGCGGATACGGGATCACGACCGAAGGCGCCTCGCAGCGGATCATCTCGGCAATCGAGCCCGCGCCGGCGCGGGCCACCACGAGATCGGCGGCCGAGAGCAATGCGGCCACTTGGTCGGAAAACGGCACAAACACCGCCGTGACCGGTGTGCGGTCCGCAGCCTTCAGTGGCAACACTTCCGCCGCGCCTTTGCCCAGACCGGTCACGCAATAAAGCTGAATGCCTTCGTTCGCGAGATTCGGAAGCTCGCGACGCGCCCAGTCGTTGAGCACGGTCGCGCCCTGGCTGCCACCGAAGATCGCCAGAATTTTCTTTGCGGGATCAAGGCCGAGCTTTGCGCACGCGTCTTCGCGCGTCAGGCGCGTGATTTCACGTCGCACCGGCAGACCCACATTGCGCAAGACATCTTTGCGCACGCCCGGCAGATCCACACCCGGCGGCAAATACACCCGGCGCGCGAAACGACTCAGCGAACGGATCGCCCGGCCAGGCACGCGATTGGCCTCGTGCAGCGCGACGGGCACGCCGCGCAATTTGCCGGCCACGATGATCGCCGCCGTGGTGAAACCGCCAAAACCCACGATGCCCGTGGGCCGGGTCGTGCGGACGAGCTTCCAACTGACGAAGAATCCCTTGGTCTGCGACACGATGAATCGCACGAACCCGCCCGGCTGGAGCGTGAACGGCGCGCCGGGAATCGGCACGAAACGCAGGTGCGGGTATTTTTCGATGAGCCGCGCATCGACGCGTTTTTGGCTGATGAGGAGTGTGGCGGAATGTCCGCGCTCGGCCAGACCTTCGGCCAGCGCGATGCCCGGCGAAAGATGTCCGCCGGTGCCACCACAGGAGATGAGATAAGAACTCACGATAATTCCTCCAACGATCTGCCGCCATCCAGTCCGGTGCGCGACCACGTGCGTTGCGTGTTAAGAATGATCCCGATCAACACCCCCATCAGCAGAAGATTCGAGAGGCCCGCGCTGATAAACGGGAGCGACATGCCCTTGGTCGGCAGCAAACCGGTGACCACCCCGAGATTGATGATCGCCTGAAGACAGATCATCAGCACGGTGCCGGTGACGAGGAGGTATTGGAACAAGCTCGGCGCGCGGCGCAGGTGCATGAAACCCGCGATGAAAATGACGACGAAGATCGCCACGACTCCGAGCGTGAAGCCGAGTCCGAGTTCCTCGCCGATCACCGCGAAAATAAAATCGGTGTGTGCTTCCGGCAGGAAACTATTCTGCTGTCGTCCCTGCCCCGCGCCCACTCCATCCGTGCCGCCCACCGCGAAGGCTAGCAGCGATTGCCAGAGCTGATAGGTGCCGTCGCCCTTGTTTCCCTCCACGTCGAGATAGGCTGTGAAGCGCTCAAGGCGGTTGGGGTTATGGATCACCATCACGGCAAAACCCGCCACGGCCGCAACCAACGTAGGCACGACATAACGCCACTTGGCTCCGGCCAAAAAAAGCAGGATCAGGCCCACTGTCAGCACCAGCGCCGACGTGCCGAAATCGGGCTCAAGCACGATAAAGCCGGCAAACACCCCAATGATCGCCAGCGGGAACACGTAACCGCGTTTGAAATCGTCGATGCGCGTCTGGTTGAGCGCGAGATAGTGGGCGAGGCAGAAGACCATGGCGATCTTGGCGAACTCCGAAACCTGCACGCGCACCGGCCCGAAACCGAGCCAGCGCCGGCTGCCCTTCACCGAAATACCAAGGCCGGGGATCAACACCAAAATGAGCGTCAGCACCGAGATGCCGCCGACGATCCACACGTGCCGGCGGGCATATTCCAAGTCCAGGCGGCTCACGACAAACGCCGCCACGCCGGCCATCACCACGCCAAAGATTTGTTTGTTGAGATAGGAATACGGGCCGCTTTTGAACGAGACCGTCGCACTGAAAAGAATCGTGAGCCCGAGGAAAACCAGCCCGATGGCGCAGACCACGATGATCGCGGCCGGATTGAAGGAGAAGCGACCCCGATGCGGATCGGGCGCGGAAAGGTCGTGGACCATCTGGGCGGTTTCCGTGGCTTCGTGGGTTTACTCGGGATGGTTTGAATCAACCAAAACAACTTACTCGATCTTGGGCGCGCCGGACTCCTCGACGCGAATGACCGGGGCTTCCGACTCCGGAGCCGGGGTGATGAACGGCGAGGACGCATCCGGGGCGGGAGCCGACTCGATCGGCGAACCGAACAACGGCGAAACCGGAGCCGGTGCGACCGGCGCGGGTTCAACCGCCGGAGCGGGAGCCGGTGCGACGGCGGGAGCGGGCGTGGCGTTCTTCGCGGCAGGCGCCTGGACACCAGGGATCTTCAGCGACTGACCCACGCGAATCTTGGTCGGATCGGCGATGTTGTTGGCGGTGGCGATATCGCCGACCTTCACCTGATACTTCTTGGCGATGACGCCCAGCGTCTCGCCGGATTTCACGACGTGGACGGTCGAGGTTTTCGCGGCAACCGGTGCGGCGGCCGGAGCAACCGAGGCCGTGGGTGCGGTCACGGCCGGCGTGGTCTTGGCGACAGGGATGGTGAGCTTCTGGCCCAGTTTCAGCGGCGTGTCGGTGCTGATCTTGTTGGCGGCGGTAAGCTGTTTCACGGTGACGCCGGTTTTCTTGGCGATCGACCAGAGGTTGTCGCCCTTGACCACGACGTAGGTGGTGGGAGCCGGAGGAGCAACCAACTCGGCGGCCGCCGGCGTGCCGGGACGCGTGGGGCTGAAACGCACGGCGGACACTTCGGAAGAAGCCGCCGGTGAGGAAGCCGCCGGCTCGACCGGGGCAATCGGCGAGGATTCCGCCGCGACTACGGGCGCCGTGGCGACTGGTTTTTTGTTCGTGGAACGGCAACCGGGAATGGCGAAGATGAACATGAAGGCGGCGGCATGGAAGCCCATGACGATACCGAAGATTTTAACGAGTTTCATAGGTGATTTTGGTTTCTAAAATTTGAGTGGAAAATCATGACTCAGCCAACGGTCGCGCCCACATTATTCACAAGCGCAACGAACTGCCGGCCGCGGTCCTCGTAGTTTTTGAACTGGTCGAAACTGGCGAACCCCGGACTCAGCAAAATGTTATCCCCCGCGACCGCCTTCGCGACGGCGCGACTTACGGCTTCATTTAAATTTGCGCAGATTTCGTGCGATAAGCCGCTCGCACCGGCAAACGTGGCGAGCACGTTCTTCGTCTCGCCGATGAAGAGCGCATGTTTCACCTGCGGCGCGATCCGGCGAACGAAGCCGGCCACGTCGCCCCCCTTCGATTTCCCGCCTGCGATCAGAATCACCGGCGCGGCGAAACCCGCGACCGCCGCCTCGACCGCATGGAAATTCGTGGCCTTGGAATCGTTCCACCACGTGACGCCATCGCGCACGGCGACGCGCGCCAGCCGGTGTTGTCCAAGACTGAAAGACTGCGCGGCGGCATACAGCGCGGTCTCGCGCAGGCCGTAGCTACGCCACCAAGCCGCCGCGATCAGGAAGTTTTCCCGCTGCGGATAATGCGCGAACACCGTGCCGCGCAACAGCACGTCGCCCGGTTGCCCCTCGGTAGCGACATGCGCCTCGGCGGGCAGCGTCTGGCCCAGTTTCTCTGCGTAATGCTGCACGCTCGTGCCGGCAAACACATGGCCGCCCACCGTGCGCTCGAAGAGCCGCCACTTGGATTGGAAATATTCCTCCATCGTGCCGTGGCGCTCCAGGTGGTCCTCGGCAAAATTCGTCCACAACGCCGCATCGGCGCGGAAGTGGCGCAGCGTCTCCGCTTGGAACGAGCTGACTTCGCACACCGCGATCGAATCGGGCGCCCCGCCCTCGCGCTCGGCAACGAGTTGGGAAAACGAAAAACCGATGTTGCCCGTCGCGTAGGCGTCGCGATCGACCGAGCGTAGCGCATGCGTGAGGAACTCGGTGAGCGTCGTCTTGCCGTTGGTCCCGGTGATGGCGATCAACGCGCCGCGCCAGAACAACGAGGCGAAATCCAACTCCGACAAACACACCGCACCGGCCGCGCGCGCCTCGGCGACCCAAGGATGCGTCGGCGGGAAGCCCGGTGAAAATACCACGAGCTGATGCGTGGTCGCCGCCGTGCCGCGGAATTCCGTGAGGGCACCGTCCGTTCCTTTTTGGTCAAAGATCACGCCTCGGCCTCCGAGCTTGGCGACAAGCGCACGCACGGCCTGCCCGCTCACGCCGCCGCCAAAAATGGCGACGGGATGCGCGAGCAACGGTTCGATGAATTCGGGGATGACGAGGGACATCAGCGGAGTTTAAGCGTGCCGAGACCGGCGAGTGCGCACATGAGCGAGATCACCCAGAAACGAAGCACGACCTTCGTCTCGGGCCAGCCGGCCTTTTGGAAATGGTGGTGAATCGGCGCCATGCGGAAGAAGCGCTTCCCCTCACCAAAGCGGCGCTTTGTGTATTTGAAAAAACCGACCTGAATGATGACCGAGACCGCCTCGACGACGAACACGCCGCCGACGATCACGAGCGTCAACGGCTGCTGCACCATAAAGGCGATCATGCCGATGAGACCGCCCAGCGCGAGCGAGCCGGTGTCGCCCATGAAGAGCTCGGCCGGATAAGAATTATACCAGAGAAACGCCATGCCCGCGCCGACCAGCGCGCCGCAGATGACCGCGAGTTCGCCCGTGCCCGGGACATGGCTGATGAGCAGGTATTCGGCGATCTTCACGTTGCCGGCGGCGTAGGCCATGATGCCGTAAACGAGTGCGACCGTGATGGTGCAACCTATGGCCAGACCATCAAGACCATCGGTGAGGTTGATGGCGTTGCTAAAGCCGACGACCCAGAAGAACACCAAGACGAACAGCGCCGTCACCGGCATCACCGTGAGGACCGGATACTTGAGAAACGGCACCCATAACTCGCGGATTTTCTCCGAACTCATCGGATGCCAGACCAACGCGGCGAGCGCGAGGATGGTGGTAAGGGTCTGCCACACGATCTTCTCGCGAGACGAAATGCCGTCGCGGTTCTTTTTAACCACTTTCAGGTAGTCATCGCGAAAACCCACCGCGGTGAGCGCGGCATAAACGAAGAGCGAAACAATCACCCAGATATTGGGCTCGGCCCAGAGCACGGTGCTGAAGAAAACGGAGAAGAAAATCAGCAGCCCGCCCATGGTGGGCGTGTTTTTCTTATCGAACTTCTGCGCGAGTTCACCCGTGCGATCATCGTCGTAGTGCTGGCCGAATTTGAGCGCGCGCAGTTTGTGAATAAGCCAGGGACCGATAATAAAGCCGATCAGCGCGGCGGTGCCGGCCGCGCCCAGCGTGCGCAGCGTGATGAACCGAAGCACACGCAGCGGTCCCCAGTATTGTTCGTAATCGGAAAGGTAGCTCAGCATCGAATTCAGTGCGCCGCGAGCGCAGCCTCCCCGGTTAAAATGGTTTCGAGCTGATAGCGACGGCTTCCCTTGATGAACACCGCGCCATGGAAATTTGCCAGGCGGGCACGCACGGCATCAAGCGAGGCGACCACTTCGACGTGTGACGAAGGAATGCCGTTTTCGATCACACCTTGGCGCACCGAGGTGGCGTCATCACCGATCACGATGAGGTGATCCTGACGTCGCAGGTGGATCGAGCGACCGAGCGCGCGATGATACATCGCCGACTCGGAGCCGAGTTCGCCCATGCAACCGATCACCAGCAGACGAGGTTCGCCCTCGGGCGCGACGGCATAGAATGCATCCAACGCGTCGCCCATCGCCGCAGGATTCGCGTTGTAACAATCGATGTAGAGCAGACGGCCGTTTTCACGACGCAGTTCGCCACGCAAGCTGGCAGGTTGCCAGTGGGTGAGACGCTCGCGAACCGTGTCGGGACGCACGCCAAGAAGGAGCGCCGCGCGAATCGCCAGCGCGGCATTCTGCGCCATGCCGTCGGACACGCGACGGAGCGCAAAGTTAAGCGCCTTGCCGGAAACGGAGTCACGCATGGCGACGAGGGTTTCCTCTGCACATTGAATTAATGTGAAGAACGTGTTGGCCGGCGGCAGATCGGGCGAAACCGGCAAATCGGCGCGACCGAGTTTCCACGCGTTGACCTTGAGATTGCGGAAAGCCTCGAACGCGAGGCAGGCCTGCGGGAACAACGCCGAGCCACCCGTGTGCACGGCGGCGGGCAACGCGGCTTTCGCACGCGCGACGCCTTCGATGCCTCCGAGTTCCTGCAAGTGCGCGGGCGCGACCAGCGTGATGATCGCAAAGTCGGGCTCGATCATGCTGGCGAGCACTTCCATTTCGCCGGGTCCGCTGATGCCGGCTTCGATCACCGCGAATTTGTGCTTCGCCGGATCGAGGCGGGTGAGCGTCAGAGGAACGCCGAGGTGGTTGTTCAGGTTGCCCTCGGTCGCGAGAACCGCTCCCGAGTCGCCGCCGAGAAGAAGCGCGAGCAAGTTCTTGGTCGAAGTCTTGCCGGCGCTGCCGGAGATGCCGATCACCGGCCCGTGAAACGTGCGACGGTGTTCGCGAGCGATGGATTGAAACGCCACGAGCGGATCGGCGACGACGAGTTGCGGAATCGCGAGCGCAGGGTTCGCCTGAGAGACGAGCGCGGCGCTGGCTCCGGAGGCCTGCGCGGCGGAGAGAAAATCATGGCCGTCGCGCTTGTCGGTCTTGAGCGCAACGAACACCTGGCCACTACGCAGCTGGCGCGTGTCCGTGGTGAAGCCGACCAGCGGCGACGTCGGAAGCGACGTCCATTTACCGGAGGTCCATGTGGCTAATTTTTCTGGAGCGAATTCGGGCACGGATCACGCGCGTTGGTTGATTTGTTTGATCTCGATCAACTCCCGCACGACCTGGCGGTCGTCGAAGGGGCTGACCGTGTCGGCGAACTCTTGATAAGTCTCATGCCCCTTGCCCGCGATGAGCAGACAGTCGCCGGGCTTGGCGATATCGAGCGCGAGGCTGATGGCGCGGCGGCGGTCCTCGATCCACGTCATCTTGAGCGGCGCGGTCACGCCGGCCTGCATGTCGTTGAAGATCTGGGTGAGCGATTCGTTGCGCGGATTGTCGGCGGTGGCGAAGGCGAAGTCGGCGTATTGCTGGACGGCCTTGACCATCATCGGGCGCTTGGCGCGGTCGCGATTGCCACCGCAACCAAACACGACGAGCAGGCGGCCGGGAGTGATCGCGCGGAGCATGCCGAGAGCGTTGCTCAACGCGTCATCCGTATGCGCATAATCGACGAGCACGTTGAAGGACTGGCCTTCTTCAATGCGCTCCATGCGACCGGGGACGCCGGCGAAGTCCTGCAGACGACCGAGGAGGGTGCGCGGGTCGCGACCGAGGCCCCACGCGGTCGCGAGCGCGGCGAGGAGATTGCTCACGTTGTAACGACCGATGAGCGGAGAATCGACAAGCGCCTCACCCTCGGGCCACACGAGCTTGAAGGTAGTGTTCTTGAAGTTGAGCGAAACGTCTTCGGCGCGAACTTGGGCGGAGGCGTGCTCGCCGTAGGTGACCACGCGCGACGCGAGCGCGGCGGCGTGGATCTTATCCACAAGTTGTGCACCGTGCGGGTCGTCAATATTCACGACGGCGACCTTCGGCTCGGCACCGGTGTGACCGGTGAAAAGGCGGGTCTTCACGTCGAAGTAGGCGTCCATCGACTTGTGATAATCGAGGTGGTCACGAGTGAGGTTGGTGAACACGGCGGCGCCGAATCCGAGGCCGAGCACGCGTTGCTGGTCGATGCCGTGGGAGCTGACCTCCATGACGGCCTGCTTGCAGCCGGCGTCGCGCATCTGCGCGAGCATACCAAAGATGTCGAGGGACTCGGGCGTGGTCTTGTAGGACGGCACGGTGCGCGCGCCGAGGTCGTAGTTGATCGTGCCGATCAGGCCGACGCGCTGCTGCTCGCTGAGCAGGTGTTTGATCAGGTGGGTGACGGTGGTCTTGCCGTTGGTGCCGGTGACGCCGATCACCTGGAGATCGCGATCCGGGAACTTGTAGAAGCGCTGCGCGACCTTGGCGAGCGTGGCGCGGGCGTCGGCGACCTGGATGAAGGTGACTTTGGCGGGCGCGGGGCTGGGGATCTTTTGCGTGACGATCGCGACGGCGCCGCGGTCGATGGCCTCGTCGATAAAACCGGCGCCGTCGGAGCGCAGGCCGGGAAGCGCGAAGAAGAGCGTGCCGGGAACGACGCGGCGGCTGTCCATCACCAGACCGGAGATCGGACGGTCGAGCGTGCCTTTGACGGCAATCGCCTCGTTCTCGCTGAGATAATCGGAGAGTTTGGGTGCCATTTTGAAGACGCGGTTACTGACGTTATCTGCGCGACGGACGGATGCCGCGGCGCGCGGTTGTTGAAAAGCGTGAATGAGAGCGTGATTTTGCGTGAGATAGCCGATCATCGACGGCCTCCTTCCATGACCAGCAGATTGCCGCGACCGGGTTCTATCACCGGCTTGATGTCGAGGTATTGAATAAGTTGTTCGGCGATATGCTTGAAACTGGGGGCGGCGACGGTGGAGCCGTAGGCGATGCGACCGGGCGACATCTTGGCGTCGTCCACGATCACGGTGATGACCACGCGAGGGCGGCTCGCGGGGAAGAAACCAACAAAGGAACCTACGTGGTTACGCTCGGAGTAGCGACCGTTGATCAGCTTTTGCGCGGTGCCGGTTTTGCCCGCGACCTGAAAGTTTTCGATGGCGGCCTTGGGCGCGGTGCCTTCTTCCGAGACGACTTTTTGAAGCATGCGCGCCATCTGCTCGGCGGTCTTGGTCGAGAGCACCTGACGACGCGTGGATTTGCCGAAATCATAGACCACTTCGCCCGATTGGTCGGTCACTTGGCGGATGATCTGCGGGCGCATCAGGGCGCCGCCGCTGGCGATGGTGGCCATCGCATAGTGGATTTGCATCGGCGTCGCCGAGATACTGTAACCGGCGGGAATGCGGGTGATGTCCACGCCACTCCATTTATCGACCGGGTTGAGAAATCCGGAGACCTCGCCACCGAACGGAAAGCCGCTCTTCTCGCCGAAACCGAAGGCGCGGGCGTAGTCGTAGAGTTTTTGTTCGCCGAGCTTCATGCCGAGCTGGGCGGCGCCGACGTTGCTGGAGTGGCTGATGATCTCGGCGACGGTCAACGGGTGATCGAACTTGTGGTCGTCGCGCATGAAGCGGCGCGGCTTGCCCTTGTATTCAATGGAGTCGATCGAGCAATCGAAACGAGTCGCGGGCGTGACCAGGCCGTCATTGAGCGCACCGGCGGCGGCGACGATCTTGAAGGTCGAACCGGGATCGAGGATGTCGGTGATGGCGACGTTGCGCATCATGCCCATCTCCTCTTTCGAGAGTTCGTTGTATTCGTTGAGGTTGAAGGTCGGATAATTGCCCAGCGCGAGGATGAAGCCGCTGTGCGGATCGCTGACGATCACCGAGACTTTCGCGGGGTTGAACTTTTTGACGATCTCGTCGATCTCCTGCTCGACGATGTGCTGAATCGCCGAGTCGATGGATAGACGCACGCTGTAGCCGGCCGTCGCGGTGACTTCGCGGTTGCGAAACTGGGCAAGCTCGCGACGCAGACCATCCTTCTCCGACTCGCGCCAGCCATCTTGTCCGCGCAGGTAGAAGTCGGCGTAGGCCTCGACACCGGCGGCGGGTTCGCCGGCCTTGTTAACAAAACCGATCAGGTGCGCGGCGAGCTGGTTGTGCGGATAGGCGCGCGTGTAGGAGCGATTCCCATAAACGCCCTTGATGCCGAGCTTGCTGATCTGGTCGTAGGTGGACTCCTCAACCGTGTCGCTGAGCTTCGCCCAACGAATCAGACGCTCGCCGGAAGCAGTCGTCTCGGTCGCTTCGGCCGCGTCGGAAGCATCCGTTCTCACGGTGGGCGCAGCGCTGGCGAGCAACACGGCGGGGCGGGTCTTGGTGTTGAAAATGCGGGTGAGTTCACCGACCGGCATGTTGATCAACCGGGCGAGCTCGGGCCATTTGGCTTCGTCGGCCTTGAGGAGAGCCTGCGGGTCCACGCCGAGAACGATGAGCGAGCGCGAGGTCGCAAGGCGGTCGCCTTTGTCATCAAGCACGTCGCCGCGTTTCGCGGGCTCGACCGTGATCTGCCGGCGCGCGCGATCCACATAGCTGATCAGGCGGTCGCGCTCGAAGACGTGCAGATCCAGCAACCGCACACCGATGCAGCCGAAGCAGGCAAGGACGCCCACTCCCAGCAGAACGATACGGTAATTGGATGCGAAGCCTTTGGACATGGAGCGTTACTTGGCGCGGTGATCAGCGGTAATTGGTTCCGATGCGGAAACGCACGGGCGTCACCGTGCCGGCGGCGACGGCCTCGGGCGCGAAGACCTCGGCGTTGTTGCGGGCGGCCAGGCGGCGCTCTGGCGACTCGCCGACCCGCACGACCTGCGGTTCCTTGGGCAGCACGAGGCCGAGCTTCCACTCGTTGTTGCGGCGGGAGAGCACGTCGATCGACTGCTCGGCGGTGATCTGGGTGTTGAGCTCGGCAAGATAGCGCTCGGACTCGACGATGCGTTGCTCAAGACGCTTGGTGTTGTTCGCTGTAATGGAAATCTGGTGACGCAGCCAGACGGTGCCCAGGCCGATGGATCCGCTGAAGCAGATCATGACCAGCGTGTAGACGAGGAGCTGGTTCACGAAAGCGTGGGTGTCTTTTTTATTCATGGCGGGGAGGCGCGTCGGGCGCGGACAACTATGTGGGCGAGGTCGTTGGGGTTAGAGTTTACGGAGGGCGCGCAGCTTCGATGAACGGCTGCGGGGATTGGCGGCGATCTCGTCGTCGGACGGCGTGATCGGGCGGCGGGAAAGAAGCTCGGCGTGTTTGACGCGCAGGTCCTGAGGACGGTGGTCGTCCTCGCCTTCGGGCAAACCGGCGAGGCGGCGGAAATACTGCTTGGCGATGCGATCCTCCAGCGAATGGAAGCTGATCGCGCAAAGGACGCCACCAGGCGCCAGGCGCTCGAAGGCGGCGGGCAGCGCTCGCTCGATGGCGCCAAGCTCGTCGTTCACCGCGATGCGGATGCCTTGGAAGGCGCGCGTGGCGGGGTGAAGCTTCGAGGTGAAACGATCGCGCGGCGGGATCGCTTCGGAGATAAGCGCGGCCAGCGACGCGGTGCGGGCGAGCGTGCCGGTGCCGCGCGCGGCCATGATCGCACGGACAACGTGGCGCCAGTTTTTCTCTTCGCCGTAATCGCGGATGGCGCGCACGAGCATCTCCTCGGTGGCGGTTTCGAGCCAGACGGAGGCAGGCACGCCGGAGCGCGGGTCCATGCGCATGTCCGCGGGCGCGTCGTTGCGAAACGAAAAACCGCGCTCCGCATCATCGAGCTGGAACGAGGAAACCCCGAAGTCGAAGAGGATGCCGTCGAACTTATCCACAGGAAGTTCACCGAGGCGTCCGAAGTCGCGGTCGATGAGTGCGAACCGGCCCTCGAATTCTAGTCGTAGAATTTCGGCGCGCGGTTGCGCCTCGGGATCGCGGTCGAGCGCGACGACATGGACGCCCGGCGCGGCTTCGAGAATCGCCCGCGTGTGCCCGCCGCCACCAAACGTCGCGTCGAGATAGCGACCACCGCTGCGCGGCGCGAGCAACTCCAGCGTCTCGCGAAGCAAAACTGGTTGATGGCCGGGCGTCATGGGAACGGTGGCGGCTTCAAGCTGCATGACGCAGGTTGGCGTGGGACGATTGCGAGCGCGTGGCTCGAAACAGAGGACCGCGCAGCCAGACCGGACGGGCTGCTTGAGCGATGGCGAGGTTGATCTGCTCGAATCGGGTGCAGATCTCCATGACGGGCGAAGCAGAGGCCAGCCTACGCTGGCGGCGCCCGAGTCGGGCTGGAAGCTCCAGCGGACGGATCGGAAGAAGAGGGCGACTTGGACGCATGAGTTATATTCCGATGCGGCGCATGAGATCGCCGAAGTTTTCTCCGGCGGTCCTCTGCTCCACCCGACTCCAGCGGTCGGGACTATAAAGACTGAACTTGGTGAGCGAGCCCACGATCACCGCATCCTTGGAGATGCCGGCATGCGCGAGGAGTTCACCGTTGATCATGATGCGGCCCTGCTTGTCGAAGCCAAGGGCTTGAGTCTGAGCAAAGAAACGTGCGGCAAAGTCCTGGCCGGCACCGTCGGACAACGCGATGGCTTCGATCTTGGCGCGTAATTTGGCGACTTCGGCGGGAGGAAGGACCGCGATATACCCGTCCGGGTGAGGAGTCGCGAGAAACTGATCACCCTCCCTATGAGCAGCACGCCAGGCAGATGGGATCGTCACACGACTCTTATCATCGAGTGTGTGCCGAAAGAGGCCTGTATAAAAAGGTGTGCCGGATTGATCCATTTAACCCAAGGAACCGCCAAATCCCCCAGAATGCCCCATTTCAACCCATTTTAGCCCATATTGGTCAAGATAACTCGCTATAATTATCCATTTCTAAGCCGGCCTGCGGGCGGCTCTCTCGATCGCCAAGCCAAGAGGCCGACGCCGCCCCTCTCAGCCATGCCGGCCGATTCACCTGACGCGCCCGCGTCTGGTGGACGCGCTCAAACCTTGGGCGTGTGTCATATCGTAATCTGCGCGAGGCATTGCCCCGACTGGTTTGCGATCATTTCGGCGCGCCCGCCGACGAGATCAGCGCCGCGGCGCTGGCCGCCGAGCCGAGGCGAATCCTTACGACCGACACACGTTGACGGCTCAAATGGAGCAGGTCGTGACTTGCACGCGGCTCAGGAACGCTTCGACGGCGGCTTGCGAATCAGGGGTTTCATCGGTGCGAGTGAGCGCCGAAAGAGAAAAGGCGGTCGCCAGACGCGCACTCTCCGAAAGCGACAGACGGAGAATCTGCGCCGCGACAATGCCCGCGACCATCGCATCGCCCGCACCCACCGTGCTGTGCACCACGACGGCGGGAGGACGCGCGATGACAGCTTCGCTCGCGGTCACAAAACACGCGCCCTCGGCACCGCGGGAAACGGCCACGAGTTTCACGCCGCCCGCCACGAGTTCGCGCGCGGCGGCGATCACCTCTTGCTCGGTCGGCAACGCCCGCCCCAAGAGAGCTTCGAGCTCGTGAACGTTGGGCTTGATGATATCGGGCGTGGCCCCGAGCGCCTCGCGCAAAGCCTGGCCGCTGGTATCGAGCACCGTGCGCACGCCGCGTGTTTTCAGCGTGGTGATCAGCTCACGGTAAATACCCTGCTCCACGCCGGGCGGCAGACTGCCCGCCAACACACACCAGCCGCCGGCGAGCACCGAGACCTGGGCCCGCAGAGCGTCAAGATCGCCCGGCGAAGGCATCAGGCCCGGAAAATTGATGTCGGTCGTTTCGTTGCGCACCGGGTCGGAGATCTTGATGCCAACCCGCGTCTGGCCGGGAAGGCGCAGGCAACGGTCCTCGATGCCACGCGCGGCGAAAAAAGCTTTGAATGGCGCCTCGTTGTCGCGTCCGAGAAATCCCAGCGCGGCGACACCTTGACCCTGACCGGCGAGCGCGGCGGCCACGTTGATGCCTTTGCCACCCGGGCGATCACTCATGTGTTCGACACGGTTGACCGCACCGGTCGTGAACTTCGGAATCGTCACGGTGCGATCCAGCGCGGGGTTCAGCGTGATGGTCGTGATGTTGGGTGACGGCATGACTTAGCGCGAGAGTGCGCGGACTTCAGCGGCGGTCGAGCAGGCAAGCGCGTTTTGCGCCAGTAGCCGGAGAGCTTCAAGCGAAGTTCCCCGCAAGCAGGCTTTCACGGCGGCGAGCGACGGAGCGCTCATGCTCAGCTCGGTGACGCCCAGGCCGACGAGGATAGACGCACCGAGGGGTTCGCCGGCGGCGCCTCCGCACACGCCCACCCACTTGCCTTCCGCAGTGGCGGCTTTCACGGCCAGATCGACCATGCGGAGCACGCACGGGTGCAACGCGTCGGCCTCTTTTCCAAGTTCGGGATGCTGGCGGTCGATCGCCAGCGTGTATTGCGTGAGATCGTTCGTGCCGACCGAGAAAAAATCCGCCTCACGGGCAAATTCTCGGGCCATGAGCACAACCGAGGGCACTTCAACCATGATGCCCAGATCACAGGCCGGCGCACCCAGCTCGGCACGTATCGCCTCGGCGAGTTTTTTCGCGGCACGCAGGTCTTCGAGCGTCGTGATCATCGGAAACATGATCTTCACCGCATCGGCCTCGGCCATGGCGGCGGCGCGATAGATCGCGCGGAGTTGGGTTTTGAAGGTCTCCGGACGACGCAGGCACAGGCGGATGCCGCGCACGCCGAGAAACGGATTCTCTTCTTTGAGGAGCCCGAGGTAGGGCACGATCTTGTCACCGCCGACGTCGAGCGTGCGGATGATCAGCGGCAAGCCATTCAGCGCGCGGATCATTTCGGTGTAGGCAAAAAACTGCTCGTCTTCGGTGGGCTCGGTTTCGCGTCCGAGAAAAAGAAATTCCGTGCGCAGCAAGCCCACTCCTTCCGCTCCGGCCTCGACGGCATCGGCGGCTTCGTCGGCGTGGCCGATGTTGGCCACGATCTCGACGCGGTGGCCATCGGTTAGAAGCGCGGGGCTGAAGCGATCTGCATCGGCGGCCTCCCGCCGGCGGGCAAGATCGGCTTGAAACGCCTTGGCTGAGGCGATGGCGCACTCTTCGGGATTCGGATAAAGCCGACCGGCTCCGCCGTCGAGAATAGCCATCACACCATCCGGCAACGAAAGAATTCCGGCACCCGCGCCCACCACGGCGGGCAAGCCGCGTGAACGGGCGATGATCGCGGTGTGCGAAGTTGGACCACCGGCGGATGTGCACAACCCGAGGATTTTTTTTGGATCGAGACGCGCCGTATCCGACGGAGTGAGATCGTCGGCTAAAAGAATGCATTCGCCCGCGGGTAGCACGGGGTCGCGGTCCACCACGCCGAAGAACAATCGCAGCACCCGTTGGCCGATGTCGCGAAAATCAGCGGCGCGTCCCGCCAGGCGTTCGTTTTTATGACGCCGGAGTTCGTCCACACGACGTCCGATGACCTGTTGCCACGACCACGGCGCGCCGTGGCCTTCGTCGATGAGCGCAACCACCTCGGCAAACAGTTCAGGATCGGAGAGCAGGGCTTGATGGGCATTGAAAATCTCGGCTTGGGCCGGCATGGGGCAACACTGCGCATCGGTGCTCAAGCGCTCCAACTCTGCGTCGGCTTCGGCCAGGACTTTTTTGAGACGATGACGTTCGGTGGCTGGCTCACCGTGTGTGTCCTCCACCGCGAGTATCTCGGCGCGAAAAAGGAAAAGCGGCGCAATCGCGATACCGGGTGAGGCGGGCGTGCCAATGATGACCGCCGTGACGGTTTCGGGGGGAGTCCACGTTTCCACCGGGCGGATGATGGGCGTGGCGTTTTCATCCACGTCGCCGAGTCCGCTTTCAACGGCCTCGCGAAGGACCGCGAGCATGGCGCTGGCATCCGTTCCGCGCGCTTCGATGCGCACTGTCATCCCGCTCTCGACACCGAGCCTCAGCAGCGAGGCCATGGCCTTGCCGTTGGCGACGCGGTCCCCGTGGACGACACGCACATCGGAGGAGAAATCCGCGGCGATCTCGGCGAACCGGGTCGCCGGCCGGGCGTGCAGACCGGCATCGCCACGCAGGACCACGTCCATCTGCACGGCATCCGGCCAGGGCTCGATGACCGTGACGGCGGGTTTGTCATCCAGCGCACCGCGACGGAGAGCGCCAAGAATTTCATTGGCATCGGTCGTGGTGGCGAGGCGGCGGGCAGTCGCCTCGTCATCGAGCACGTCGGTGAGCGCCGCCAGGATTTCAAGGTGCTCATCCCCGCGTGCGGCGATGCCAACGACCATATGGACAACTTGGTTTTCGTTCCAACGCACGCCCTCGGGAATTTGCACGACGGAGAGGCCGGTTTTTTTTATGAGTTCGCGGTCCTTTTGCTGGCCATGCGGAATGGCGATCCCTTGGCCGAGACAGGTGTTGGCCTGTTTTTCGCGGGCAAGCATGCTGTCGATGTAACCCGCCTCGATGTAGCCGCTTTGGACAAGCAGCTCACCGGCGGCGCGGATGGCGGAGGCTTTGTCCGACACGGTTGCACCCAACCGGATCGTTCGGGGGGTGAGCGGAAGATCGGAACGCGTTTCGCCAGGTGTCATGACACGTTAATTTAAGCTGCTTGAGGGGCAGTCGCTACCGTCACGGACGGTTTTTTGAGCGTGAGCAGAAGCGTGCCCGCCGTCACCGCAGTGCCGATCACGATGGCGACCGCATAAGCGAAGAGATGCGTGACCGCGCCGGGTATCAGCAACGCAAACACGCCTCCGTGCGGGACGAGAAGTTGCACACCGGAGACCATGCTAAGCGCGCCCGTCACAGCGGAGCCAACCACCAGCGCGGGGATGACGCGCAACGGGCTTTTGGCGGCAAACGGAATCGCCCCTTCGGTGATAAACGCGAGACCCAGCACGGCGGCGGCGCCACCGGCTTTGCGCTCGTCGGGGTCGAAACGGTTCTTCGCAAGAAACACGGCGAGCGCGATGCCCAGCGGAGGGGTCATGCCGGCGGCCATGATCGCGGCCATCGGAGTGTAAACCTGGCTGCCAAGGAGACCGACTCCGAAGGTATACGCGGCTTTGTTGACCGGTCCGCCCATGTCGAAGGCCATCATGGCCCCAAGAATCACCCCGAGCAAAAGGGCGTTGGCGCCACGCATGGAATTGAGCCAATCGGTCATCGTCGTGAGAATCGCCTGCACGGGCGGTGCGATCACAAAGATCATCAACAAGCCCACCGTGAGCGTGGAAAGAAACGGCAGGATCAGCACGGGCTTCAACCCTTCGAGATTTTCGGGGAGCTTTATGTTGCGTGCGAGAAACAGCGTCAGGTAACCGGCGAGAAATCCCGATACGATACCACCGAGAAAACCCGCGCCAAGTTGCTGCGCGAGAAAACCGCCGACCAGGCCGGGTGCGAGCCCGGGACGATCCGCGATGGAAAACGCGATGTAACCGGAGAGCACCGCCACCATCAGTTGGAAAGCCGCGCCACCACCGATCTGGCTGAGCGCGGCGGCAAAGGTGCCCTTCTCCTCACCGGCGTAAATGCCACCGATCGCAAATGCCAGCGCGATGGCGAGACCGCCCGCAATGACGACCGGCAACATGTGCGAGACGCCCGTCATGAGATGCTTGTAAGCCCCGGTGCGCGAACGGCCGCGAACGGCTTTAAGCTGCTCGACGTTGCGCGCGAGACTGGCGTCGGCGGACGGGGCGGCATTCGCGGCGAACGCGGGCTTTTCCAAGGCGTCCGCGATCACTTTTTGCCCGTGGTGCATCGCGTCCTTGGTGGACACGCGGGTCAACGGCTTGCCGGCAAACCTAGAGAGATCGACGTTGGTGTCGGCGGCAATCACGACCGCGTCGGCGGCGGAAATTTCCTCGGTCGTGAGCTGGTTTTTCGCACCGACCGAACCCTGCGTCTCGACACGGATTTCGTGGCCCAAGGCCGCAGCGGATTTTTTCAACGCCTCGGCCGCCATGAACGTATGAGCGATCCCCGTGGGACACGCGGTGATCGCCACCAGTCGTCTCGTCTCAGAACGAACGACCGGCGCAACGTCCAAGGTCGATCCGTTGGCGCGACTCGTCCCGCTGGTTACGGGCGCATGCACCGACGCGGACGATGCACCCGCCATGGACGGCACACCGGCAAGCGCGGCTTCAATGATCGCTTGCGGGTGCCGAATCGCGGCACTGGTGCGGGTTTCGTAGATGGGTTTATCCGAAAAACGCGTGCGATCCACCGCAGCGTCAACGGCCAGAAGAACCACATCGGCACCAGCGATATCCGATGCGGTCAGCGTGTCGCGCGACCCGAACGTGTCGGCGGCAACCTCGGCTTTAAAATTGTAACCGGCGTGAGTGGCAGCCGCACGAAGCGCTTCGGCGGCGAGACGGGCATGGGCGGTTCCGGCGGGGGATGCCGTAAAAGCGACGATCTGTTTCATGGCGTTTCGGGGGTTTAAACTCCTTCCCTAGCCCTTATGACACGCCATCAGCATTCACGTATCGCGAACAGGTGCAACCCGGGGAACGGCGCGCATAAATCCAGCGTGGCGAGCCCCCCGCCTACTTAAATCACCCGCGCTTCAGCTTGAGCAAACGCTCGCCCGCCGCGTGTAATGTCGCCGGCTTTTTTGCAAAATTAAGCCGCACATAACGATTCTCTCCATTGGCGAAAAAGCTGGAGCCCGGCACCGGCGCGACGCCGATTTCCTTGGCCATCCAGTGCGAGAACTCCACGTCGCTCGCGAATCCGAACGGCGAGATGTCGAGCATCACAAAATACGCGCCTTCGGGCCGAGAATAAGCGAGCCCCGTCCGATCGAGATAACCGAGCAGAATGTCGCGTTGCACCTGATACTCCGCGGACAACTCCTCATAATAACTCGCCGGAAACTGGAGCGCCGTGACGACGGCATGCTGAAGCGGAGCCGCCGCGCCGACCGTGAGAAAATCATGGACCTTGCGCGCCTGCGCGATGATCTCCGGCGCGGCGTGCAGGTAGCCCAGCCGCCAGCCGGTGATCGAAAACGTCTTCGATAGGGACGACACCGAAAGCGTGCGCGCCGCCATGCCCGGCAAGGTGGCAAAATAAACGTGCTTGGCACCATCGAACACGAGGTGTTCGTAAACCTCGTCGGTGATCACAAACGTGTCGAACTCCTCGGCGAGCGCGGCGATTTGCAGCAACTCCTCACGCGTGAAAACACGTCCGCAGGGGTTCGAAGGATTGCAGAGGATAAACGCCTTCAATCCTCCGTTGCTCGCAAACGCCGCGCGCAGTTCCGCCGGATCGAAACCGTAGCCTGGTGGATGCAACGGCACGTGCACCGCAACCGCGCCGCTGAGAATGGCGTCGGCATTGTAGTTCTCGTAAAACGGCGAAAACATCCCGATGCAGTCGCCCGGGTCACACACGGTCATCACCGCGGCAAGCATCGCCTCGGTCGCGCCGCAGGTGACGACCAATTCGCGCAACGGATCGACCGGCAATCCGGTGAAGCGAGTCAGTTTCGCGGCGAGCGCATCGCGCAACTCCGGCGAACCCCAGGTGACCGCGTATTGATGGCGACCGGCATCCATCGCCTCCTTCGCCGCCCGCACGAGCGCGGCTGGCGGATCGCCGTCGGGGAAACCTTGCGAGAGATTGATCGCTCCATGCCGGGCGGCGACTCGCGACATCTCGCGGATCAGCGATTCCGTAAAAACCGAGGTGCGGCGAGATGTGCGCGGCATGACGGGCGGCCTGCGTTTTGAGAAACCGCGGGCTTTACGGAATCACCAGCGTCATGCCAGGCTGCAACGCGGCGGCAGTTGGCAAAACACCGCGATTGGCCGACAGAATCGTCTGCACGCGCGCATTGTTGGCGGTGCCGTAGTGACGTTTGGCGATGGAGTAGAGGCTGTCGCCCTTCTGAACGACGTAGCGGCGACCCGACACGGGCGGCTGAACCGGAGCGACCGGCGTCTGGATGGCGGGACGGTTGTTCGTGACAACCGGGACCGGCGCAGGCACAGGCGCAGGTGTTGGCACGGGCACCTCCGGATCGGGCGCGGCGGCGATGGGGGACTCCATCGGATTGATCGCCAACGGCGCCAGTTGATCACCCGAATCATCCACCACCGCGGCCGGCGGAGTCGGTGCGGGACGCGGTGTGTTGACGGCCTGCGTGCGCACTCCGATGAGTTGCTCCTTGAGCTGAAAATTCTCGCGCTGGAGCTGGTCCAGCTTCTCCAGCAGATCGAGTTTGTCGGTCTGGTTTTCGAGCGGCTGGCCGGGCAACGTGCGTGCAAATTCACGGGTGGCGGCATCAATGCGTTGACGCACGAGATCCGACTGCGGGGAGTTGCGCTTCAACTCGCGGAACTTGCGATAGTGATAGATCGCGGCGATCGGGTCTTTGATGTGCTGCTGGTAAAGAATACCGATTTCGAGGTGTGACTCGGGGGCGTCGTCGCCACGTTTTTCGACCACCTTGAGAAAGGAAGCCAGCGCCTCTTGATTGCGACCTTGGCGGAGCAAATCCTTGCCGCGCCGGTAGCCAGCCTCGTCAATTTCCGCCGTGAACGGAGACGAGTCATAGCGGCCGCAACCCGCGGCAAAAAGCATCGCCGCGAGCGCGCACAGACAAAGCGAAAGAAAGCGGAACCTCATCGGTGGCGGTGAAATGGTTTGAACGGAAAAAAGTTGCTTCTAAGTCTCGCAGACCGTCCGACGACTCAAACCCTAAATGGCACTCGATCCGAAAACCGTCATCAGTCGCGCCCGCGCCTGCATCAAAATCGAACAGGAAGCGCTCACGGCCACCTCACGTGAGCTGGATGGCAAATTTGTGGAGGTTGCCCGAGCCGTGCAGGCGACCAGCAGCGCCGGCCGCAAACTGATTTTCACCGGTGTCGGCAAATCAGCCCATATCTCCAACAAACTCGTCGGGACGTTTAACAGCACGGGTATTTCGACCTGCTTTCTCGATTCCACCCAAGCCCTCCACGGCGACCTCGGCGTGTGCAACGACGGCGACCTCGTTTTTCTCTTAAGCAACAGCGGACAAACCGAGGAAATTCTACGCCTCATCCCCGGCTTCCACCGTTTGGGACTGCGCACCGTCGCCTTCACCAGCAACCCAGGCTCGGACCTCGCAAAAAACACCGACCTGCAATTGATCTACCGCGTGCCCAAGGAGGCCTGCCCACTCCGGCTCGCGCCCACGGCCAGCACCACGGCCGCCCTCGCGTTGGGCGACTCGCTTGCGATGGTATTGCTGGAAGAACGCGGCCTCACGCGCGACGACTTCGCCAAGTTTCACCCCGCCGGCAATCTCGGGCGCGTTCTCCTGCTCCGCGTGAAGGACATCATGCGCAGCGGCGCGCGCCTGCCGATCGTCACGGAAAAAGCCACCACGCAGGAGGCCATCCTCGCGATGACCAAGGCCAAGAGCGGCAGCATTGCCATCGTTCATCCGAAGTCGGGTAAGCTCACCGGCATTTTCACGGATGGCGACTTCCGCCGCAGCGCGCTGACCGGCGCCGATTTCCTGGAAAAACCGGTCGCCACGTTCATGACCCACTCGCCCAAGACCATTGCTGAAAACGCGCTTGGCGTCGATGCACTGCGTCTCTTCCAAGCGCATAAAATCGACGATCTCATCGTGATAGACGCCAAGGGCAAACCGACGGGCCTGATCGACGGCCAGGACCTGCCCAAGCTGAAGATCGTCTGAGCCGGTCCGCGATACGCTGGCGTGCAGGCAGGCTAACACCCTGTGCAATTCTTGCTAATTCTTGCGCGCTTGGGCGTTTTTCGTCGTCCCACGCAGGGCCGATGTGGCTAATTCATCGCCATGGCCACGCCTGCTTTTTCTTACCAAGACCCCTTTCCCCTCGGCGCCGACGACACCGAGTATCGCCTCCTGTCCAAAGAAGGCGTCTCCACCACCACGTTTGAAGGTCGTGAAATTCTCAAGGTTGATCCCGAGGTCCTCTCCTTCGTCGCGCAACAAGCCATGCGCGACACGTCGTTCCTGCTTCGCCCCAAGCACCTCGCTCAAGTCGCCGCCATCCTCGACGACCCCGAAGCCTCGGCCAACGACCGCTACGTCGCGACCACGTTGTTGAAAAACGCCGAGATCTCCGCCGAAGGCATCCTCCCCTTCTGCCAAGACACCGGCACCGCCACCGTCGTCGCGAAAAAAGGTCAGCAAGTCTGGACCGGCGCCAACGACGCGGAGTTTATCTCCAAAGGTATTTACGACACCTACACCAAGGAAAACCTGCGCTATTCGCAGACCGCTCCGCTCGACATGTTCAACGAGGTCAACACCGGCACCAACCTGCCGGCGCAGATCGATCTCTACGCCACCGAGGGCTCCGAGTATAAATTCCTCTTTGTCGCCAAAGGCGGCGGCTCCGCCAACAAGACATTTCTCTTTCAAGAAACCAAGGCGCTGCTCAACCCCAAGGGCCTCGAAAAGTTTGTCACCGACAAGCTCTCCTACCTCGGCACCGCCGCCTGCCCGCCCTATCACCTGGCGCTCGTTATCGGCGGCACCAGCGCCGAAGCCTGCTTGAAAACCGTCAAGCTCGCCTCGGCCAAATACCTCGATCACCTCCCGACCACCGGAAACAACGAAGGCCGCGCCTTCCGCTGCCTGGAGACGGAAAAACTCGTTCTTAAAATCGCGCAAAGCAGCGGCATCGGCGCACAGTTTGGCGGCAAGTATTTCGCCCTCGACGTGCGTGTCATCCGTCTGCCACGTCACGGCGCAAGCTGCCCAGTGGGCCTCGGCGTGTCGTGCTCGGCCGATCGCAACATCAAAGCCAAGATCAACAAGGACGGCATCTGGCTCGAAAAACTCGAAACCAACCCCGGTCGTTTCATCCCCGCGAGTGAGCGCACCATTAAGGATGACAAGGTCGTGCGCATCGACCTCAACCAGCCGATGCCGGCCATCCTCGCCGAGTTGTCACGTCATCCCGTGACCACCCGCGTGCTCCTCAATGGCCCCCTCGTGGTCGCCCGCGACATCGCCCACGCCAAGCTCAAGGAGCGCGTCGACGCCGGCCAGGGATTGCCCGATTACTTCAAGAACCATCCCGTTTATTACGCCGGCCCCGCGAAAACCCCGAAGGGTTACGCCAGCGGTAGTTTCGGCCCCACTACAGCCGGCCGCATGGACAGCTACGTTGACATGTTCCAAGCGTTCGGCGGCTCGATGGTGATGCTCGCCAAAGGCAACCGCAGCCCGGCCGTAACCAAGGCATGCAAAGATCACGGCGGTTTTTACCTTGGCAGCATCGGCGGACCTGCGGCGATTTTGGCCAAAGAAAACATCAAGCACGTCGAAGTGTTGGAGTATCCCGAACTCGGCATGGAAGCCGTGTGGAAAATCGACGTGGTTGATTTCCCCGCGTTCATCCTCGTGGACAACAAGGGCAACGACTTCTTCGTAAACGGCTGCGGCGCCTGTCTGCCCGGCGGCATCACTGCCGCGGTCGCAAAAGCGAAGGCGTAAAAGCCTTACTCTCCAAGCACCGTCACCACCACACGCCGCGTGTGCTCGGCGCGGCGATGCTCCCAGAGAAAGATTCCCTGCCAGATGCCGAGCAACATCCGGCCGGCGTCAAAAGGCACGCTCTCACTCGTGCGGGTGAGCGCCATCTTGATGTGACTCGGCATGTCGTCGGGCCCTTCCAGCGTGTGTTCAAAATGGCGGTCATTCTCCGGCACGAGCCGGTTAAGCCACCCCTCCAGATCACGCCGCGCGGACGGGTCGGCATTCTCCATGATGACGAGCGAACAACTCGTATGCTGACAAAACACCGTGACCACACCGGTCGTGAGTCCGCTACGTGTCACCTCGCGGGCAACCGCCTCGGTGATCTCCTGGGTGCCTTGACCCGTGGTGCGAAAGGTAAGCGTGGCTTGGTGAACAGACATGGCGCTAACAAACAATTTTAACCGCCACCTGCGAGCGAGCTCTCCCCAGGCTGCGTCATGGAGCGCGGCTCCAGCGCCACATCCAGCGTCGCGGCATCCATCAGTCCTTTGGCCAAGACGACTTCGCGCAGCGTCTTGCCCGTGGCCAACGCCTCCTTGGCCACGGCGGCAGCGGCATCGTAGCCGATGTGCGGATTAAGTGCGGTCACCAGCATGAGCGAGCGATCCACGAGTTCCTTGCAACGCGCCTCATCGGCCTCGAGACCGGCCACACACGCATCGGCAAACTGACGCGCTCCATTGGCCAGCACGTGGATCGACTCATGGAGCGCATAGGCGATCAACGGGATCGTCACGTTGAGTTCAAAGTGTCCGTCGCGTCCGCAAGCCACGACCATTTGAGAGAGCCCCTGCGTGTAGATGCACACCTGCACGAGCATTTCGCTCATCACGGGATTCACCTTCCCTGGCATGATCGACGAGCCCGGTTGCGTGGCGGGCAGGCGCAGCTCGCCGAGACCGCTACGCGGTCCGGAACCGAGCAGTCGGATATCGTTGGCGATCTTGGTGAGACTGACAGCTATGGTCGCGAGGTGACCGGCAACTTCGACCGCGTCGTCACGCCCGCCCTGCGCCTCAAAATGGTTTTCGGCTTCAATGAACGGGATTCCGCTTTCTTGGCTGAGAATACGCACCACTTTCCCGGCGAACTCCGGGTGACAATTGATTCCCGTGCCGACCGCCGTGCCGCCCACCGCGAGTTCTCGTAACGCGAAAATGGCCTTGTCGGTCCGCTCAACCGCCTTGGCGACCTGCGCGGCGTAACCGGAGAATTCCTGTCCGAGCGTGATCGGCGTGGCATCCATCAGGTGGGTGCGACCCATTTTAATGATCGGCTCAAACGCGCGCGCCTTGGCATCCAATGCAGCCTGTAAGTGCGCAAGCGCAGGACGGAGATTTTTCTTCAGCGCCACCGCCACGCTCACATGAAGCGCAGTCGGGATGATGTCGTTGGACGACTGACCCAGATTGATGTCATCGTTGGGATGAAGGGGCTTTTTCGAGCCAATCGGCTCACCAACGAGCTGACTCGCACGGTTCGCGATCACCTCGTTGGCGTTCATGTTCGTCGACGTGCCGGAGCCGGTCTGAAAAACATCAACGGGAAAATGAGCCGTGAGTTTTCCATCGGCCACTTCACGGGCGACTTGCTGGATCAACCGGCTTTTCTCGGCGGATAATTTTCCCAGCTCTTCATTCGCGCGAGCACACGCACTCTTCACGAAGCCAAGTCCGCGGATAAACCCATCGGGCATCGGGCGTCCGCTGATCGGAAAATTGAGCACCGCGCGCTGCGTTGAGGCTCCATAGAGAGCCTCATCAGGGACAGACATCTCACCCATGGAGTCTTTTTCGATTCTCATGATGAGGAAGTTAACGCAGCGGTGCGCCAAAAGCAAAAAAGCCGCGCGAGCAGTCTCGCGCGGCGTGTTGAAAGTAACGTGCTCAGAACTTGAGCGTCAGACGATCCCCACCCATGCCGAGGCGGCGAACACTGTCGTAAAGCCGGTCATCATCAAGCGCACTGGCGAGCACGTCACGCACCTGCACCACGCGCGAACGTTCGATTTCCGAGGCGTCCGCGACCGTAAGATTGGACAGGATGCGATTGCGACGCACCTCGCGGGAAGAAACCACCGCAACAGCGGGATGAGCAATCGCGACATTCTCACCAACAGCCGCGCGCACGGGCATGACAACGGGCTCTATTTCCACGCGTCCTTGGAAATCGTGCTCACGACCGGAATCCGCGACCGGAAGAAAATGAGCCGACGAGAGTTCTCCCAAGACCACAGAATCTTGCTCTACAGGAATCGGGGCCGCTTGCGGCGCCCACGGAATCATCGCCATGAGACCGCCCGACCCCACCGATACCGGCTCGTCGAGAGACGTCCCGACAGTGTGGGCAGCGTGGGCCACGCGGGCATTCGTATCCAAGCTCGTGGCCGCCGCCGAAACCGACCGCTCAGTGACCGCGTTATCAGAAGGCAACGTAACCGACGCCACGGTTGTTCCTACGCTATCGACCGAGGATTTGACCGGTTGTCCACTCTGCGCGATATCACCAAACGTGGAAATCGCCAGCGGGCGATATTCCCGCACCACTACAAAGCTTAAAGCGAGCACGGCTACGGCCCCGACCGGCACTTGAAAACGTGAAAGGCGGCGAGCGATCTGAGGCACCCGCATCGCCACCCACCATGGGCGTTTTTCCACAATGGCAGCCAGCTGCTTGGCACGGAGATCTCGCTCAAAACGACCCCAAAATTCGGGCGATGGACGTTCGGCACGTTTGAGCCGAAGGATATCTTCAATCGTCACTTTTTTGGGCTCTGAGTTCTCAGTGATCATCAATTGATATAAGATTTAAGTTCCGACTGCAGAAGCTGCTTCGCGTAGTGGAGGCGGGAACGCACCGTCCCGATCGAGCAATCCATGATCTCGGCAATCTCCTCATGGCTGAGGCCGTCTATTTCGAATAAAGTTACCACGGTTCTGTGGGGGATAGACAACTTCTGCATCGCTTCGTTCAATCTTTCCTGGAGTTCACTTACGAACACGTCCCGTTGCACATCCCGCTTGTCTGTCAATTGGTTGATGAGGGAGGAAACCGCCGTATCTTCATGCACCTTATCGAAGCTAAAGAAAGATCTTAACTTGTTTTTACGTATATGAGTTAAGGTGGAATTGATCGCTATCCGATAAAGCCAGGTGAAGAACGATGATTCGCCCTGGAACCGATTGATGGATTGGAAAGCCTTGATGAAGGCATCCTGGGTCAAATCAGCCGCATCCTCGCGATTGGATGTCATGTTGTAGATCATCGCATAAACCCGCTCGCGATATTTTAGGATGAGTTGATCAAATGCCGCCACGTCTCCGGCCTGCACGCATTGCACCACCAACCAGTCCGAACCGGCCTCCTGCTGGCGCTCTGGAGACGCCACCAGCGTTTTAGAGAGGACTTTGGAGGCGGCGTTCACTCGAAATCCGAAGATGCGTTTTTTGCGATCAAGCGCAAACCTAGACGCGATCCGGAACCTGCAAATTCCGCACCTGATAACGCAACGTGCCACATAGCTGAAGCAACAGAGGCACCGGGGCTAATTTCTCATATGATGCCAGCGCAGCCTCGGCATGCGCCAACTCGGCTCCAACCTCGGCAGCCACGATATCAAAAATACCCAGCTCCACCATCTGCCGAATACGCTGCTGCAAATCCGGCTCACGCCGACGCAGGATTTCATCAACGAGCAACGCGCGATCATCCGCAGGCAAACGCTCCAGCAGCGCCAGCAATGGCAACGTCACTTTGCCGCTCTGCAAGTCCGTGCCGAGCGTCTTTCCTATGCGTTTTTCCTGGCCGAAAAAATCGGCAAGGTCGTCGTAGATTTGATAAGCGATCCCCAAGTGACGGCCAAACCGGCTCGTCGCCTCGACGAAGGCCGGCGGAAAATTACCGAGCTTGCTGCCGAGAAAACACGAGACGCGGAAAAGCTCCGCCGTCTTCAGATCGATCACCCGGAAATAGTCCTCCCGGGTGATATTGGTCGTGCCTCGGCGCAGCGTTTGCACGATCTCGCCCGCGCAGACCTTGCGAGTGGAATCGGATACCGCGTAGCAAATCTCAGGAGTGGGAAATTGCGAAGCGAGGTGCAGGGCGTGCGCGAAGAGCGCGTCACCGAGCAGCACCGCCGCCTCGGGACCATACTGACGCGATGCCGTGCGTCGACTACGGCGCAAATCCGCCTCGTCCATGATGTCGTCGTGCACGAGCGTGGCGAGGTGCACAAGCTCCACGACTGCGGCCACGCGAACCAGATCCACCGAAGGCACCGCGTCGGCACTCCACCCGCTCAAAAAAACCAAAGCCGGCCGTATGCGCTTGCCGGACGTGTCGATGCAATAATCCGCCATATCTCGGATCTCGGGCTCAAACGCCGCGAGCTGGCTGCGCAGGAAAACATCCAGCGTCGCCATGTGCGGCTTCAGCCGTGCGAACACGGTGGCAAAATCCTGGGCCAACACTTGATCGGAAGGGTTAGTTGTCGTGGCTGACATAAACACCTTGCACGCTAGGAATGAGCCGACAAATGGCTAACCAATAACTCACGGACATGAACGAACACCCCGCCCTTCTCGTTTTGATGATAGCCGCAGGCTTGTATGTGTTTTCCCTCTGGCGTCAGGACTACCTCGCGGCGAGGTCCGGAAAAGCCAATTCGAGCGCATTGCCAGGGGCGACACCGGCATCCGTGAAAGCGTGTGTGATTGCCGCTCTCGGTGCATTGGTCATCCTCGGATTGGAAACGTGGGGGGAAATCCGGCTGGGAGTGAGCGATCAGCAATCGGAAATCACCGTCCTCTTTGGCCTCTACACCTTGATTGCGGCATTCATCGAAGAACTGATTTTCCGCGGCTTCATCGTGATTGAAAACCGAGGCAAAGCAGTCCTTTGGACAGGCATCGTGGCCGCCTCGATTTTTTTTGCCGCCCTCCACCCCTTTTTGTGGACATGGGAAATGGGAGAAGCCGCAACATGGGAGGCACTCGCCATCTGGCGCTGGCATGAATGGCTCACTTGGCACCTCACACCCAAAGGCTGGTTCAGCACGATCACGGTGTTCGTTAGCTCGCTCTGGTTCTATACCGTGCGTTTCGCTGCGTTCACCCCAAACCGCTCTCTGCTACCCAGCATCACGGCCCACGTTACTAAAAATTTGGGCGTCTTCGTGGTTAAAGGCGTTCAGGGCTTTGTAGTAGGCTGGTGGTGATTGGAATCCACACCTCGCGGGCAATATCAGCCTATAAATAAAAAACGGCAGCCTTTCGGCTGCCGCTTTTTTATTTTTCGAACGGTGGAGGCCCTTACTTTTTGACCGCCGAACTAGGAGCGGATTCAGGAAGGAAGGGATCTTTCGTGTCACGATAACCCGTGATGTCACTGCGCTTAAGCTGAGCTTCGCTCAACACGCGAGGATCATAGATTTCTTCGGGCTTCGCATTTTTCGGGCTGATGACCTTGGCGGTGATAAAAATCAGCAGGTTGGTGCGATTTTTCTCCTTGGTCTTATTCTGGAACAAGCGACCGATACCAGGAATGGACCCGAGGATAGGCAACTGGCTCTTGCCATTGGTCTCATCATCCTTGATCAGACCACCAATGCCCAAGGTGTGTCCGTCTTGAAGAGAAACCTGCGTCTTGGTTTTACGAGTATTAATAATCGGGATTTCGGCACCGCTGGCTCCGCCAAAAACCACCGGCAGACCACGCTGGCTGATTTCAGGTTCCAGTGTTAATTTGATAAATCCCTCGCTGTTGATTTGTGGCGTGACCTTCAGGAGAACGCCGATCGGCTTGTATTCAAAGCCACTGACCTCAAATGCGCCACGCTCGGCGTTGTAGGTGTAGCTGGGAATTGGGTATTCTTCACCGATATTGATTTCGGCCTGAACATTGTTGAGCGTCACTAGTGTCGGATTATTAACGACACGGGCATTGCTACTGCTCTCTGCTGCCCTTAATACAGCAGAGTAATCCGCCCCCGTCAAAAGACTGGTGGTAACCGTCGATGGATTGCCAAACGCAATGGGATGTCCACCCAAGCCAACCGTGGGAGATATATCTGAAGTATACGAAGAGGGATAAGAACCAGTCAAACCACCCGAGCCCTTTTCATATGAGTTATAGATACCGCCTTTGGAGCCGCCTCCCACCCCCCAATTAAGGCCCAACTCACGTTCATTTCCAGCTGTGATTTCGATGAATTTAGACTCGATCATGACCTGATCGGTCGCACGGTCCAATTTCTCGATGATCGGGCGAATACGGCCCAAACGTGAAGGACGCTCTGTTACAACGAGGGCATTACTACGTTGATCCACAATGATTTTTCCGCCTGCTGCGGCATCAACCAGCGTATTGATGGATTTAATGATATCATCCGCTTTGGCGTAGTTGATGATAAAGATTTCCGTGGAGACGGGCTCGGCCAACAAGCTATCTTGAGTGACGATCTTAATGATATTACCGTCCTCGACAAAGGTATAACCAATCGGAGAAAGGATCACCTGGAAAATCTGGCGCCAAGTGACCTCACGCAATTTCAAAGAAGTGCGACCTTGCAGAGTATCAGGAATAACCAGATTTAGCTCAAAAAGATCGGCCACGTTACGCAGAATGGTGCGAATTTCCTCATCAGGAAAATCAACAGATAAAGTGTCTTTAGCCTTGATGGAAACAGCCGCAACCGGAGCCACTGCTTCGGGAGCAGTAACGACTGGGGCAACCACGACCTCTGGCTGAGGAACAACCGGGGCAGCCGGCACGACAACGGCATCACCCTGAGGAGTGACTGGGGCAGTGGAGGTAGCAGCTTGTTCTTGAGCCAAGGCCTGATGGGCAATGGCAACTGAAGCCAACAATATTAGACGCGTTCTCATAGCTTGTTTACGGTTTTGATGGGCCGGGTGATTTCTTCTTGATTCAAACGGAGAGTATAACTGGCTCGTTCGATACCAACAATGTGTAGCTCATAAGCCACGCCTTGGAATACAATTGATATAGAATCTCCCACTTTAAGCTTTTTTTGACCAAACAGAAGGATCTGCTTATCCCCTACTTTGATCGTCCCGGAAGGCGTGATAGTATCGGCAATTTTTACCAACATATCATGATCAGCCAATTGCGATGGCATAACCGCCTCTGGCTTCGCAGTCGTGGCAGCAGCCGGCTTCATTGGATTAAACGGGTTATTTTGAACAATATAATCCGCCCCGCCATCATATGGTTTTGCTGTAAGTAAAGTGCGAGCAAGATCCACCGTAACCATACGTTTCTGAGACGATCCAATATCAGAAGCCGGAGCAGCCGCCAAGCCCACCGGAATAGCTATTACTAAAAAGATACTAGATAAAGCTTTCATGGAACTCCCAATAAATCGAGATTAAGATTGAGTGTTACAACATCCTCATTACTCGAAGCTGAAGCCGTATTAATACGGCAAAAATAAGCACCCTGCTCAAGTCTCCTTAAAAAGGTAATGATCTGAGTAAAACTACCTTCAACATTCACAATGTGGTTTAATGGAACATAAACGGATGACTTCCCGGAGAATCGTGAACCTGGACGAAGATCCAAATATTTGATCCCCACCTCGGCTTCCAAACGATAAAAATACTGAAGATTTTGAGCCAGCCCCCCCGCAGTCAACGCCCTGTCTTTTACTGCTTTGTTTGCTTGGATCAAAAAATCGAGCTGCTCTTGAAGCTGGGCCGCATTTAAAATATTAGCGCGATGCCGGCTGCCCTCGGCCAAATATTTATTTAATTCCTCCTGCTGCGCTTCAATCAATCCCGACCGAGCGTAGAGAGTTCCCAATAAAACAAGAGTCATCAACGCCGAGATAACTAATAATGGATATTTTTTTAATCCACCGATAAGTGCTTGCGTGTTGATACTCATTTTTTTCCTCCTGGTGCATTTTTAGAGGGTTCTTTCACCTTAAGATCAATGACGAATCGGATTAAGCCCGTGCCCGGATCCCGGGCTATATTGGTCAATGTAACGCTCACAAAAAGCTTGGAAAACACTTCATTTTTCCTGAGATCCTCAACATAGGAAATAGCCCTACCACTTGCCTCCTCTGGAGCACCTTTGATGGCACCTCGCAACGTGACCTGGGTTGAAGTGCAATCCACACTTGAAAGATTGATACCTGGCGGCAGCGCCCCACCCAGCTGCAAGATAAAGTCCGAAATGGTATAGCGCGACACAGATAAAAATTCCTGCAAGGCCAACACCTTCTTCTCCTCGTCCTGAAAATTTTTATACAGAACGATTGCGCGATCACTCACAGGCTTTCTGGCCTGAACAGCACTGAGCGCACTTGCGGTATCAGAACGTAAAATACATAGATTATACTCCCTAAGTCCGGCATAACCAATCAATGTCATGACGATAAAAACCGCCAAGCCATTGATGAAAAACGAAGTGCGAACAGCCTTGGTATCAGGCAGTCGCTCCGGAATACGGAAGTTAGGATGCCACGCGGGCATCGTTAACGACTTGTCACTGGGTTTTTTCAGAGACGACAGCATGACTGGTATACTGAATCATTAGGCCAAAAAGACCGAAGCGACGGCTATCCTGCGCATTAGTAGGCAGGGTGTCCGCCAAAGTAATCTGCCGGGACTGCAACCAAGCAGGAATATCCGGCTTCAACACCGAAACTCCCAGATCCGCCGCAATTGCTCCCTCCAACCAGCTTAGCTTTGTTGGCAGCACAGTGCAGGCAACTTGGGCAATAGATTGCCCCGTCTGAACCTCATAAAAGCCAATGGACGACTGCAGTTCTTTTATCAGCTTTTTGATCAGAACCGAGCCCATGCCCGTAAAGTCAAACGTGTTAGACAGAAACAATTTGCGAGCAGACTCCTCATCCTTTAATCCGAGCTCCTTCTGCACGACAGGAATCATGGCATCCAACCCCTGCTGGATCGGTCGGGAAGCCTCAAGCCCGGAGGACGTTACAATGAATGAATTGGTGGTATCCGCCTCTATCTCCAAAATCAAAACGGGTGTTTTTACTTTCGCGAAATTAAGATAATCCACCATCGCCCCCACACTGGCGACACTGCTGAGTTCAATCGTTTCAGGATAGATACCTGTCGCCAGTAGTTTGTCCTGAGCCTGCGTGGCGTCCGCAATAGGCAAGCCACAGATCAAGGCGTCCTTTTGAGTAGCCTTAACCATATCGTAATCCGTTCCTTGGGCTGGGTTAAGAATGGCCAGGGAATATTGATCTGGATCGATGCGCAACTGCTGGGATGCAATCTCGTTTAAATATGCAGGTTCTTTCAACCGCTTAGTCTCGAAGGCCACCTTTCTAACAACACGGCCGGGACTCGATACCCCACAACTTGCATGCATATACCCGCTGGCTGATTTACCCGCCTGCAGTGCAGCCACCGCTTCAACAACGGCTGGTTCATCGCCGCTGGCGCATTCGATGATTTCTTCGATTACGAAAGGCGTGGTCTCCCTGGATGTTCTGGCAAACAACACGCCGTAGTCATTGAACGCGACGAAGAAGTTTTTTGTTTTTGCAGAGAAGAACATGCGTCGTGGCTCTAGCTTAAACCAAATATTTGCGGGTGGGTGGCGTTAGGCATCCATGTAACCTGCTAATGCCGAGTGGCGGACGCTCTTAGCAGAAGCCGCGCATTTCAAGGCAATTCCCTTTAAGTGATTTCCCTCGGGTCGATTTACTCTTCCTTTAATCCCACAAAAAAACCCGCCGGGCGAAATCGCAGGCGGGTTTAAAGGGATGCACGAAGATGGGACGGATTCGTCTTACTTCTGCCAAGTGCGCTTTTTATGGCGGTTGGCCTTCAAGCGCTTTTTACGCTTGTGCTTGTTCATCTGGAGACGGCGTTTCTTTTTGAGGTTACCCATGTGGAGTCAGGATTGAAGTGAAGTTCGTGTAGAAACCGTCCGTGAAACAGGCTCAGTCCCCCGCTGTAAAGCTCAATCTGCCCTACCCTCCCCAAGCAGCACCAAGCTTCGCGTCGAGGTGACCACCAAAGCACACCTGACCTGCGTCTCGGGCAGCCCGGAAAGCCACGCCGCCGCCCTCCGATAAATCGTCAATTGGGCCGCATACCGCACGAGCAGCCGGTCTCCATCATCGGTTCCGATGCGGTCGGTTTTGAAATCGTAAATGGTCGCACTCACCGCTCTTCCGTCGGCGTCACGCGTCAACACCACACGGTCAAACACTCCGGTGATCCACGCGCCATCGAGCACGATCTCGAATGTCCGTTCACGCCAGACTTCGCTGGTTTCAGTCGGCTTCATCCACACGTTCGCCAACGCCGGCGCCTGCACACAGGCCCGCGCCTCCGCAGTCACGGGACTTTCGAAGTCCGCGTTTTCCCATGCCGCTCGCACATCGGGCGAGACGCCTCCCCATTCGACCGCGGCCAGCGCGGCATGCACCGCCGTGCCAAAGCTCGCAGCAGTCGTTCCGTCAGCGCCAAACAACGCGGCTCCCGTCACCACACCAGTCTTAGTCCCGGAGGGCGTTCGCGCCTGATGCCGGATCACAGCCATCTCTCGCGACAATGCTCCAATGTCGGCACGCATGCGCGGGGAGTTGGTTTGCTCATCCAACAACGCGATCCGCTCAAACCAATCCACCGAGCCTTCCGAAAACACACCGACTGCGCTCCATCCGCCCACTCGCACGCCGTCGGCCAGCCCTGCCGAGCCCAGCGTCTCGGTCAGCAAACGTGGAAAGTTTGCCGACACCGATTTCGCGCCCACCGGTTTTGTGATCAGGTAGAGCGCGCGTTTCGCTCGCGTCATCGCCACGTAAAAAAGGCACAGTTTTTCATAGGCCGCATCCGCCTCGGCCGCCTCCACGTGCGCCGCCAGCACCGGATCGTTCTCGTGAAACAATTTGGGCGGCAAATCCAAGACCCACTCCACCGCACGCGCCGGGGTGCGCTGCACGCCCAAGCCTTCCCGCCGCCGTGTCGATAGAGAATTCCCCTCCAGATCGGGCAACACGACCACGTCGAAACCCAACCCTTTCGATTTGTGGATCGTCATCACGCGCACGACCGCCGCCGTCTCTGCATCGCGCACCACATGCCTCCCGGCGAATTGCACGAACTCCGACACATCGCGGCTTCCCGTTTCGTCGAACAACTGGGCAGCGTCCGTCAACTGACGCGCACGCTCGCGACTGAAGGCGTCGTCCACCGCCAGCACCGGCTCCAGACGGCGCAGCCACGCCTCCACCGTGCGGGCAAAACCTTCGGTGTGCACCTGACGCAGGATGCCTTCCGTCAATGCATCCGTCCCATCGAGCCCCGCCGCCACGACCGCGTCGGCGAGCGGCGTCATGCGCACATGTTCCCAGGCAAACCGATCCCCCGGATGCGCCGCCGCCTGCAACAACGCGAGCACCGCGATCGTGAGCGGATTGTCCGTGCACACCTGCAAATCCGAAGCCGCCACCGCCGGCAGCCCGCCTTCGCGCCGAAGGTAATCAGCCAGCCATGTCGCCGCATCATTCGACTGCACCAGCACCGCGACAGAAAGCCCGCGCTCCAGCGGAGAAATCTGTTCCAGCAAACGCAACGTCAGGGCCGCACGCGTTTCATCATCGTCGCCATGCAGCCAAGCCACCTGGCCTTCCAGCTGCGGTCGCGCGCTCACATGATCTCGCCACTCGCGTGTCCACCGTTCCGCCGCCGGTCCGGGGACCAGTTGCGACAGTGCCGCGGCGTTTCCAAACACGCGATTCACCGCAGACACGATTACCGGCCCCGACCGCCACGATTGGTCAAGACGTCCTTCCGAGATCGTCCCGACCGCCGCCGTGTTGTAGTGATCATAGATCTCGCGAAACAGCCGTGGATCTCCGCCACGCCAACCGTAAATCGCCTGTTTCACATCGCCCACGTAGAACAGACTTCGCCGTCCTTCGGGGTCTTGCACCGCCTCGTCGATCAAGTTGCGCAACACGCTCCACTGGCCGTGGCTCGTATCCTGAAACTCGTCGAGCAACCAATGGTCGAACTTCGCGTCCAAGCGCCAGTCCACGAGCATCCGCCCGTCCTCCGCGTCTTCGCCACCGCTCGCAAGCCGCGGCGCACCCTGTCCCGCGAAACCATGTCCCGCGTCCGGCATGAGCAACCTCTGGACATCCGCAAACGTCAGCTTGCCCGCCCGCCGCACGAGATCGTGATAAACCACCTCGTAGCCGCGCAGCACCGTATGAATGCCCCGCGTCATCTCCAGCCGACGCGCCAGCTCGCCGCCAAACACCTTGCGCGTGAGCGCCGCCAGCGCCGCGCACGCATCGGCGGTGAGCGTCTGTTTCTTGCGATCAAACTCCAGCACCGCCTCGCCCTTGATCAACGCCTCCCACGCTGCCACCGCCTTCTCCAACACATAGAGCAATTCCCGCGGCAGCGTCGCGCCCGGCGCCCAGGCTTCCAGCGCCGCCAAAAACTCCAACCAGCGTCCCAATTGTTTTTCTCCCAACCCCGCGCTTTCGGCCCAGCCGCGCAGCACGGCGGCCGCGCCGTTGGCATCTCCCGCGGCCTCCAGCCACACCGATTTCTTCGGCCAGATGCGCAGCGCATTCCCCCACGCCTCGCCGTCGGGCGCGCTGAGATACACCTCCTGATGCAGATCGATAAACTGATCCAGCCGCGCCGACAGCCGCTTCTCCTCCGCGCCGAACGTGGCGCGCTTGAACGCCTCCACGAATTCCTTCTGCGCATCGTCCAGCTCGCCGCCCGTGCGGGCGAACAATTGCCGCAACACGCGCTGCCGTTCCAGCCGCGCACCGTGCTCCTGCAAGATCTCAAAATCGCCGCCCAAGCCGAGCTCCAGCGGAAACGCCCGCACCACCCGCGCAAAGAATCCATCCAGCGTGCCGAGCGACAAGCGGTGCATCGCGCTGACCATCGCGCGCAACATGTTAAGAAAATCCGCCGGCCCGAGCTGAGGCTCGCCGATTTCCGCCGCGATGCGCACCGCCGCCTTCGGATCACTCGCCGCCAAGGCGAGCTTGTTGAGGATTTCGTCGAAAAACTCGCCCGCCGCCTTCCGCGTAAACGTCAGCGCCACGATTCGCTCCGGCGGTGCGCCACACGCGAGCAACTGCACGAAGCGATTCGTGAGCGCGTAAGTTTTCCCCGAGCCCGCCGATGCCAGAATCATCTTATGTCCCAGCGACTTCATGCCCCACCCTCCTCTTTCCAATCCACGCTCAAGGCCGCGCCTTGCTGAAACAACACGCCAAAATCGTCATGGTCGGCCGGCATCTCCATCGGCGGCCAAAACCTGCGCGCCTGCACCGCCGCCACCACGCCTTCGGCGCAAGCCATTGCCGCCGATTGCACCGACGAATCGTATCCGGCCCACACGGACACACCGGTCTCGCCCGCAGCCTTGGGCAAATTGAAATATCCACACACCACCGCGTGACCAAACTCCTCCGCCACCGCTTCCAGATAAAGCGGCAGCTGCAGGTCCACCCAGATCATTTCCCCATCGCCGCTCACGAACCGGGCACACGCCGGCAATGCATCCCAATCCTCGTTACGCTTCGGCGAGCGCACATGCGCGTCGACCGGGTTCACGGGTTTGTCAGACGTCTTGTAGTCCAGCACGCGCACCTCGCCGGTCAGTTCATTGCGATCGATGCGGTCGATTTTTCCCCGCACCGGAAGACCACCCAGATTGAGTTCAAATTTCCACTCGGTGCGCTCGATCACCCAGCCCTCGGCGCGCAGCTGCGCCTGAATCTCGGCGACTTTCGACAACCGCTGACGCGCCGACTCCAGTTGCACCACCAACGGCAGCACCGGTGCGTCGCCATAGCGCTCGCGCACGGTTCGCTCCAGTTCACCCAGCAAAAAAACACGCAACACGCCCGCATCCGTGGAATCGCGCACCGGTGACTCCGGTTGCCCCATGGCCTCCAAAGCCGCATGGCACAAATTGCCAAAATCCATGGCATCGAGTTCCGCCTTGTGCGGATCGACCGCCGACATACGCAGCCCGTGCTTCAGATAAAACCGGAACGGACACTTCAAATAATCACGAAATGCCGTGACCGAAAGACGATCAATCTTCGCATCCGCACGCGGCGCCAGTTTCCATGCCCGCCGCCACGCCAGACTGGGCCGAGGCGCTTCCGCCGGTTTGAACAAAAACACCACGCGCGCCGGCAGCTCGGCATCCGGACACAGGAACAACAACCGCGAGGGCCGCAATGGATCGCCCGCCGACGAAGTCTTGCCCACCAAAAGGTCGAGTCGTCCGCGTCCTTCGGCGCGAAACACCGCCAACGTCTGCAAAAGATAAGCGTCGCGAGCGAAACGCGCCGCGTTAGTCTTGAGCCCTAGACGCGCCCGCAGCGCTTCAGGCAGAAACGCGTCGCTCACCACCGCGTCGGGCACACGCCCGTCGTTGAGACCGGCCACGATCAAGTGCGGCGCGTCGTCCCACAAAAGTTCCAGCCAGCCTTGCAACTCCACCGCGCCTTCCGGTTTTTCGTCGAAACGCTGACTATCGCCCAAGGCTCGCAGCGCCAGTTCCCAAACCTCCGCCGGCGCCAGCCCGGGGAAACGGCTCACCGCCGCCTCCAACTCCATCAACACCTCGCTCCAGGCCTGCGCCGCCTCGACTGCGCGCGCGTCCTCGGGACGGGCCAGGTCAAAGCGCCGGTCTTTAAAAATTTCCGTGAGCGCCGCGCGCACGTTGCCGGGAAATTCCCCGTGGAGCAACGTGGTCCGAAGACGGGCGATCTTGTCGAGCGACGTCACCAACTCGCTCCACTCGACATGGTCTTTTGCGTGTGCCCGCGCCGCCGCCAGCGTCGGCGGCAGGTGCTCGCTGTGCACCTCGTCCAATGCCGCCAGCAACCGGGTCGGCGAGCCGCCCAGCCACCGAAGCACATCCGGACAGCGCAGCAGCGCGGCCACGGACGCGAACGCCGGCTCGCTCACCAACTCCGCCAACGCGGAGAGCAAAGTGTGCAGCGCCTCGGCGCGCAACGGACGCCCCTCGGGGTTGAATGCCGGCACGCCGGCGCGCGCCAGGCCATTCTCCAAAGAGGGCAATACCTCGGCGTCGGCCACACCCACGCCCAGACGGCCGCCGGGCACTTTGTATTCAGAAGCACACGACACAATTGTCGCCGCCTGCGCCGCCGGATCGGCGCACAACCGCACGCGCGTTTCAAATTCCTCCAACACCAGGGTGCGCGCGCCCCACACAACAGCATCAGGCCGCCCCCATGGGTCGAATAACGAAGCGCCATCGGTCGGTCCCGACACGAGTACCTCCAGCGGCAGCCCGGCGGTCGCATGAGCCGCCAGCACGTGGATCGCGAGCGGCAGCGGATCCGGTGAACCCGCGACGACGATGCGCCGAATACCGGCGGGCGAAACAGGGTTCGCGGCGAAGGCGATTTTGGCGGCCTGCGAATCGCGCAGCGCGTGTTCCGCCAAGACCGCGTCGTATTCTTTTTCGAGCGCGCCGAGTTGATGCCAGCGCGCCGCCTCGGGGAAATCGGTGCCGCCGCATGCGGTCACGTCGGCCATGCGCAGGCCGTTTTCGGCGAGTGTGGTTTGCAGACGTTGAAACTCGCGCGCCAGTCGCGCCGCCCACGCAAATGTGCGCGCCGACGGATCGACCGGAAACACCTCTCGAAAAGCATCGAGATCGGTTGCGCGCAGGACCTCGGTCCAAGCCAGCAACGACTCCGTCCGCGATGCGATGCCGGCGATCGGCGCATCAAGCAACGCCATCGCCTCGGGCATGATCACGCGCGGAGGAAACACCGCCTGGCGGCGGGTCGCCGCGTGACCGGCAAGCGCTTCGCGCAGCCGGCGTCCCGCCTGCCGCGTGGGCGCGATCAGCAGCGTATCGGAAAGATCGAGGGGGCCCTCGCCTGTCCATCCACGGGCCAGCCAAGCCGTGACGGCATGAACCAGCGGCTGGTTCCAAGGGAGGACATGAAGGCGTGGGGACGGCATCCGGATGCGGGCGACAGCTTCACGGGGATTGCGCCGCGCATACAAGGCCGCAAAACAAAAACCCTCCGCAGCACGAGGGCTTGCGGAGGGTTTGAAAGACGAACGATCAACGGCGCGCGGCCGTCGGGCGTTTTACTTCGCGAAGACGAACTTCGCGGTGTGGGCCTTGGCGCGGGAAGCGGCGTTCTTGTGGACGACGCCGGACTTGGTGGCCTTGTCCATGGCGGACACGTAGGCGCTGGCGGCGGCCTTGGTGGCTTCCTTGTCAGAACCGGCGACGGCCTTTTCCAGCTTCTTGTGGAGGGTCTTCAGGCGGGTTTTGACGGCCTTGTTGCGGGTGGTGAGGCGCTCGGCTTTGCGGGCGGCTTTGATAGCGGATTTCGTATTGGCCATGACGTGTTAAAAGTTAAAGCCGGACAGAAACCCAAACCCGCGCCCTTGAGTCAAGGGCGATTTCCACGCCGGGCCGTCTTTGGGATTGCAGCCATCCGGGTCGGGAGTAGCCCTCGGAACGAACGACATGAGCATAAAACTGCGTTTCGCCTTGGTGCTGGGAATGCTCCTGCTCGTTTTTCTTGGCTGCCTGACCATCCTGCGGTTGTTGGAAAAAGAACAACTGACCGAGGCGCTCGCGACCTCGCAGCGAGATGCCACCGGGATGCTCGAACGATGGCTAGACCTTAACGGCGCCAGCTTGCGGCAGTTCACCGAGGACTACTCCCGCTGGGACGACATGGCCTCGTTCGTCAAAAACCCCGACCCGGCCTGGGCCGAGATCAACGTGCGCCAAAGTCTCGCCGGCTTTAACGTGCATGACGCCTGGGTGCTCTCCAAGGAAGGCGCCTTGCTTTATCAAGCCCGCGAAGGGCAGGCCGTGCCGCCGCTCGCGCAGGAACAATGGCGTCAACTGGTGGCCGACAACCCGTTCCCCCATTTCTTCACGACTCATGCGCAAGGCCTGCAGGAGATCCGCGGCGCGCCCATCCAGCCATCCGCCGACACCGCCCGCGCCTCGCCGCCGCAAGGATGGTTGGTCGCGGCCCGCCTTTGGGATCCGGCCCACCTCCAGGCGCTCGGCAGCCTGACCGAAAGTGCGATCAGCTTGTCGCCGCCGGGCCAGGTGGACAACACCCCGATTCCACCCTCACGACTGACGGTCCTGCGCCCGCTCACCGATTGGCGCGGCCAGACTGTGGGCATGTTGTATGTATCGCGCGAAATGCCCGCGATCGCCCAGCGCTTGCAGACCGATGCCCTCGAAGCCCGCGTTTTCATCGTGTTTGGACTTTTGGTGATGAGCGCGCTCGCCCTGAGCCTGCACTTATGGGTGCTGGCCCCGCTGAACGCCATCGGCGACAGCCTGGCGCGGCAGGATGCCACTCCCCTACGCCCGCTCATCGCTCGAAACACCGAGCTCTCCCACATCGCGAGTCAGTTGGAAATCTCCTTCGCACAACAAAAGGAGCTCCGCCGCGAGGTCGAGGAACGCGCGCGCCTGGGTCGCGATCTGCACGACGGCGTCATCCAGTCGATCTACGCAGCGGGCATGGGCCTGGCCGCCGCGCGCACGTTGATCGCCAAGAATCCCGACGAGGCATCCCAGAGCGTCGATCAGATCCGCGCCGCGTTGAACGAGACCATCCGCGACGTGCGCAATTTCATCACGGGCTTGGAGCCCGAGGCGTTGCATAGCCGGACCTTTGGCGCCGCCGTAAAAAGCCTTTTTGAACTTTTCACCACGGCCAGTCCGGCGATCGGCAATCTTGAGATTGACGAATCCGTGGCCGACCGATTGCACCTCGCCGCGCGCACCACGGCCCTGCAAGTTATCCGTGAATGCACGAGCAACGCCATTCGCCATGGCAAGGCCCGCACCGTTCACGTGAGTCTCCGCCCCTCCGAGGACGATCACGCGGCGAGCCTCGTGATCACCGACGATGGCTGCGGCTTCGACCCGGCCACCGTGCAGCATGGCCGGGGGCTCGACAACATCACCGAACGTGCCCGCACCCTCGGTGCGATCGCCAACATCTCGTCCGAAATCGGAAAAGGAACTCGCACCACCCTCCGGTTCCCCCTTAGCGATTCATGATCATGAGCGCCCACGCCAAACCCCACCCCATTCGCGTCGTTTTGGTTGATGACAGCGCACTCGTTCGCCAAGGCATCAAGGCCGTGCTCGTCGCACATGCATCGACCCCGCCCATCAACGTAATTGGCGAGGCGGCCAATGTCGCCGAAGCCATCAGCACTGTCGCCCGGCTCAAGCCCGACGTCGTGCTGCTCGACATCCGCCTGCCGGACGGCTCCGGCTTCGACGCTTGCAAGGAGATCCTCAAGAACCAACCCGAGACACGCGTCTTGGTGCTGACTTCATTCACCAACGACAGCTTCATCCACGATGCCATCACGGCGGGCGCACAAGGTTATCTCATGAAGGAGATCGACCCCCAAGGTCTCGTTCAAGCGATCCGCGATATCGCCTCCGGCAAATCCATTCTTTCGCCCGATGTTATGGCCGGAGTCATGCGCGTAGTCCGCGGTGGCGGCACGCATGAAGACCGGGGCCTCGCCGCCCTTTCCGCCCAGGAACGTCGCGTCCTCGCGCTCGTCGCCGAAGGTAAGACCAACAAAGAAATCGGCGTGAACCTCGGCCTTAGCGACAACACGGTTAAGAACTACCTCGTCAGCGTCTTTGAAAAGCTGAAGGTGAAACGTCGCTCACAGGCCGCTGCCCTTTACGTGCAAGCCCACAAAACAGTCGGCTAAGAGCCAAGGCTAGGGGATATGCCCACTCATAAACACGTCAGCCGATGAAACTCCGCGCTCATCGCCACGACCCGCCGCGGCCCCGTCCTCATCGTTGCCATGCTGCTGACCGCCATGCTGGCGCTGATTCTCGGCAGCTATTATAGTCGGTGCTGAAAAACATATCAACTTATTTAACAATAGTGTGCACGAGCCCGAGGTTGCGTGCATCGCCAAAGGCAAGGCGGGGCGCAAATATGAGTTTGGTCAGAAGGTCAGTATAGCAACCACGAGCAAAGGCAGGTGGCTGCTCGGTGCGTTGTGCGTGCCGGGCAATCCCTACGACGGACACACGTTGAAGGTTCAAATGGAACAGGTGGAGCGTCTCTATAGAAAAAAAGAGCACCTCAAAACGGTCCACGTGGACATGGGCTACCGGGGACATTGATTACACCGGCCCGGTCGAGGTGCTGACGGATCGACGCGGCCGCGGCTCAATCCCCAAGCGAATCTGGCGCTGGATGAAACGCCGCGCCGCCGTCGATCGGTCACCTCAATCATCGACTGGAGCGCAACCGCTTGAAAGGACGGCTTGGCGTCAGCGCCGCCGCCATGAACTTCAAGAAGCTCCTGGGCTTCTTTTTGGCTCTTTTGCTCCGCCTGCTCTCCGCTCTTCTTCTTCCTCGTTCAATCGCTGGTCTGCCTTCTCTCGCCTGAATCGGGCATTTTTTTCAGAACCAACTATTATAACCTCAGCCTCCCAAGCATCGAGGAAGCCGTCTGGTCATCACCGGCCGCAGTGCGCTCCGCGCCGTAGTGTATGCGCCCAACGGCGATGTCACCATCAATGGCAACGGCAATATGATGGGCTCTATCGTTGCTCGGGATATCACCCTCACGGGCAACGCAGCATCCTTTAAGGATATCGTTGATCACGCACCCTATGGCCCTGCAACTTGGCGACACATAACTACCCCGGCAGAGCGTAAAGTGTTGGCCGACTTTCTAAACACGAGTCAACAGGTCGACGCTCGATTGCCACCCGGCAAACACTATAGGTCTATTTGGACCCTTAGTTATTAGGCCCGTAAACCGAGCCCGTTGGCCTCTGACGTAAAACAAGGCGTAAGAGTAAAGTGACTCATGGCCTTCTTGTCATGCCCGTCAGCCCGAAAGCTCAAATCGCTCAAAACGAGCGCCGGCTTTACCATCCTCGAAGTCGCCCTGGCAGCGACAGTCATGGTGCTCTGCATCTCCGGTGCCGTATTCACGCTCCAACGGGGCACAGTCGCTATCGACGTAGCCAGAAAGACCACCTTGGCTTCGCAAATCATCCAAAGCGAGATGGAGCGCATCCGACTCCTCAGCTGGACTGATATCTCGAGTATTCCCGAGGACGAGAAGCAAGAAGTCGACCTCGCCAATATTTTTCCCGTCACCACTGCCGCAGATAAAGCCATCTACGATCTGATGGACAAAACCTTCGATCGCAGCTTGGAGGCCGACACGGTCGCAGGCACCGATGGCGAGATTCGTCGCATCACAATTACCGTTTCCTGGGTGGGCAACGACGGCATCACCCGATACCGCAGCAGTTTCACTGAATACTGTAAGGATGGCCTATATGCATACTACTACACCAAGGCTCGCTAACGCCACCGCACGCAGCAGACGTGCATTCACCCTGGTCGAGATCCTGATCTCCACCGCTCTTTCTAGCGTGGTTCTCATGGGAGTGATCACGTCCGTGATTCTCTTCACCAAACACGGATACCTTCTCAATAACTACACCGAGATGGAGTCCGAGGCGCGCAATGCCCTTGAGTCGCTCGCTCTGGACGCGCGCATGGCCAAGAACGTTTCTTGGGGCCGGGCGTCGGACACCGATCCGCTCACTTCGCTCATGCTGACCACACCGGACAACGTTTCGGTCACCTATACCTACAATTCCACCGCCGGCACCCTTACCCGGCAGCAGACCGCGCCCACTACCGGCACCGCCTCTGTCATCATCTCGGGCATAGAGTCACTGACTTTCACGGCCTACAAAATCGACAAGCTCGCAATCACTCCTTCGGGAAAGACTCTCGCGACCATCAATAAGGAAACCAAACAGATCCAGCTCTCCCTCAAATCTCGCCGAACCCGCACCACTCTCTCGGATAGCACCAACTCCGTGATCTCTGCGCGCTTCGTTCTCCGCAACAAAAGCGTATCCGCCTAAAAACAAACTATCATGAAACGCGCGCGCCACTCGTCTCCCTTCCGCTCTAATCGAGGTTCCGTGCTGCTGCTGTGCTTGGTCTTTGCCGCCGGCATTGCAGTCTGTATTGGTTCTTTCATACAACTTAGCCAGACGGCGTCCAAGTTGTCCTACCGCACTCTCTACGCGGGTGTTGCTATGAACGCCGCCGAGGTCGGGTTGGAGCGTGCGATGTGGAGCATTAATCGCGCAATGACCGATTCTGCGGCGGGCTGGAACGGCTGGACATTTGACGCCACCAACTCGACGGCCAAACGAAGCTTTGACTTCGGCACCATTGTAGGCGGTGCCACGGTAACCGTGAAAGTTTTCGCCAAGGAAAAGACCGCGACCAGCGCTCCACTGATCGTGACTCGCGCCATTATCCAACCACCGCAAGGCGCGGCTGTGGAGAAATGGGTGCAAGTCGACCTCACACAAAGATCTTTATTCACGACGGGCGGAGTAGGCATCTTCGGATTCACCTTCAGCGGTAATAATGCGAGCGTCGGCAGCTGGGACTCCGACCCGGATAACGACCCCAATACCCCGCCCATTCCTTGGAGTTCGACCGTTAACAACGACGCCGGCAGCATAGCCGCAGTTGAGATCACTGCCACCATCAACGTGAATAATGCCGACGTTTACGGAACCGCTGCAGTTGGCAGCAGCTCAACGAGCAACATCAACGTCGGTCCTAACGGCCTCGTCGGCCCCTTCGGCACTGCTAGCGGCACCAAAGACCCCGACAGCATCAGTGGTGACTTCACCGCCGACCTTCCCGTTTTGAGCGCTCCCGAAAGCACTGCCGAAGTCCCGATCACCTACAATTACGTGGGCAGCGTTTCTTCAGACATCACGTTTCCAGTTAATCTGACTGATCCTTCCACCACAGTCGCCGGAGTGAAAACCTACTACTACGAAGCCTCCGATATCAGTCTCACCAATAAGGTGCTAACCGTCACTGAAGGCTACAACGTAGTCGTGCATATCACCACAACTGCAACTGCCCTTAAAGTGGGTGGCGGCAGCGGAGCTATCAAAGTGAAGAGCGTCCAAGACCCGATTACCGGAATCATCTCAACCGGAACGCTTAAAATCTATACACCCGGAAATGTGGCTGTCGCCGGGAACGGAATAGCCAACGAAATCTCCAAAACAATTGGAGCCGTCACCACCACCACGATGCAACAGCCGGCTTCCTTCATGCTCTACGGCACCCGGTCGACTAGCTTGTCGGCTCAATCTATCTCCGTCGCCGGCAACGGTAAATTCAGCGGCGTAATCTACGCTCCCAACGGTGATATCTCCGCCAACGGTGGCGGCAGCACCAACGGTGGGGTCTATGGAGCCATGATCGGACGGACGATTAAACTGACTGGTAACGAAGGGTTCTACTACGACGAATCCCTCGGCCGCATGGATGGCGACAGTCCTTACGGCATCGACAAGTGGACAGAACGCGTCTCCTACGCAGACCGCGCCCTCTGGGCTGACGAGCTCAATTTTTAAGGCACACGGCGCCTTGTAGATGGGATCGGCGGCAAGCCACGTGATTCACACCATGATACGTCCACTTGAAATTGGTTTTGGGGCCTGTAAGCCGGATTATGTCTCCCGCCTTGCGGCGGGTTGATCGTCATTTCTCTAGCGGATTTGCATCCGCTGCGGGCCGAAGCCTGCTGCGGCATACCCGTGGCTATAGGACGAGCCGCCCAGCCACCTATTTTGCCTTGCACCGGAAGGGGTTTGTCCTGCCGCCGACATTGCTGCCGACGCGGTGGGCTCTTACCCCACCTTTTCACCCTTACCCCACGGTTTCCCGCGCGGCGGTATATTCTCTGTGACACTTTCCGTCGACGCGCCTTGAAACGCGTCGCCCACACTTGCCGTGAAGCTCGTGCGGCATCCTGCCCTACGGTGTCCGGACTTTCCTCTCCATGGATCAAAGAACAATGGAGCGACGATCCAGCCCCAAAACCAGCCGCGACCTTACGGTCGTGGAATGACCAATGTCCAGTGACCAATGACCAATTTTAAAAACCGCCCGCCCGGGTCATTGGTCATTGGTCATTGGTCATTGGTCATTGGTCATTGGTCATTGGTCATTGGTCATTGGTCATTCCGCTTGAGGCGCTGCGCCTCAAGCGGCGGCATCCCACCATACGATGCGCCCGCATTGGTCGCATGTCGCCAGCTTGCCCGCCGCATCGCCCTTGCCGCGCACGACCGACTCGACTTCGGCCGACACCTTCAAATGGCACCCGCCGCAGGTATTGCCGCGCACCGGCACACACACCGGCTGCTGACGCGCCGCGATCCGGTCATACACCCGCAACGCCGGCTCCTCCACCGGCGTGCGCGCAGCCGCGACTTCCGCCTGTGCGGCTTTAAGCTCCGCACCCAGATTGGTTTCGCGCTCCTTCAAATTACGAATGCGCGTCTCGTGACCGGCGATGTTCTGTTTTAAAACCGCTTCGGCGGCGGCGAACTTCTTCTTCGCCTCGTCGATCGCATACATCACCTCAAGCTCCTGGCCTTCAAGCGCCGCGATGGCCGCCTCGGTGTGCTCGATCTCCAGCCCCAGTGCCTTGAATTCGTCGTTTTTACGCACCTGCATCTGCTGGGTCTTGTATTTGCCCAGCTTCGTCTCGGTGGAGCCGATTTCCGTCTCGATCAGTTTCTTTTTGGATTCGAGCACCATCAACTCGGCCTTGGCGGCCTCGATCGCGGCTTTTTCCGATGCGATTTTCTGCTCCACCACGGCGATCTCGGAAGGCACCGCCTTCAACTGCTTCTCAATACCAAGCCGTTTCGTATCGCGATCCTGGAGAACGAGCAGCTTTTCAAGCGTAGGAGTAAGCATCACCTGCCGACACTGCCCCGCAGCCCCGCACCGTCAAATCCGTTCTCCCAACTAACCAACGCCAACCAGCCCCCTCCGACCATTGGTCATTGGACATTGGTCATTCGTCATTTCTGAAACGGGCAGCAGCCCGTTTCAGATGTAATACATCTCGTCCTCGCGCTTCGCCGCGAACATATCGAGCGAGTAGCTCTTGCACTTCGCCTCGAGCGTCGCGCGCACGTCTCGCCAGATCGCATTCACGCGCCGACCCGAGTGCCCTTCGCCCGTGCCGTTTAATTCCAGCAAATCGCCTTCGATCAGCTTCACGATATCATAAAGCGTGATCTCCTTCGGCGGTCTCGCCAGCGCATACCCGCCCTGCTTCCCGCGACGGCTGATAATCAGCCCGCCATTGCGCAATTCGCTCAAGATCTGAACGAGGTAATTTGCCGGCACCGCCTCGATCGCCGCGAGCTGCTCAATATGGGCAAGTTCATCGGTCCCGTAATATTTGGCCATTTGGGCCAGAACACGGCAGGCGTAATCGACTTTGACGGAAAGCTTCACTCGGACGGCACGCTATTTCCGAATGTTAGGTCCGCAACCTCAAATACTCTAAACTACACCGAAAAATAGGGTGTCAATCAGGCGAAAAAGGGGTTGTCGCCCCCTGCCTTTTACGATGCGATTTTCCCTTTAAATTTCATCCCGTTTTTCCCCTTTAAATGTCCGACCAATCCGACTCCTCCATCCCCACCCTCAACGCGGCGGGTGAAGAAAATTACGACGCTTCCAAACTGAGCCAGCTCAAGGGCTTGGAAGCCGTCCGCAAGAAGCCCGGCATGTATATCGGCGGCACCGACGAACGCGCCCTCCACCACTGCGTCTCCGAAGTCTTGGACAACTCCGTGGACGAACATCTCGCCGGCCACTGCAAACGCATCGAGGTCGCCATCCACGTGGACGGCTCCATCTCCATCCGCGACGACGGCCGCGGCATTCCGGTGGACATCAACAAAGACTCCGGCCTGCCCGGCGTTGAACTCGTCCTCACCACCCTCCACTCCGGCGGCAAATACGGCCAGGGCGGCTACAAGTTCTCCGGCGGCACCCACGGCGTCGGCGCCAAGTGCGTCAACGCCGTCTCCGAATGGTTCGAGGTCGAGGTCTCGCGCAACGGCCAAGTCCACCACATGCGTTTCGAGCGCGGTAAGACCGTCAAGAAACTCGAAGTCATCGGCAAGGCCACCCGCACCGGCACCTACGTGACCTTCAAGCCCGACGCCGAGATCTTCAAAGAGACCACGGTCTTCGTCACCGCTCGCATTGCCCAGCGCCTGCGCGAACTCGCCTTCCTCAACTCCGGCCTCGAAATCGTCTTCACCGACGAGCGCCCCGCCGAGCCGAAAGTCGAAACCTACCTCTACAAAGACGGCGTCTCGGAATTCGTGAAGCAGCTGAATCAGGGCAAAAACCCGATCCACCCCACTCCGGTTCGCATGACGAAGGAGACGAAGCTCCAGCTCGACGACAAGGCCATCGAGATCCACTGCGAGGTCGTTTTCCAATACAACGACACCTACAACGACCAGGTCCTCTGCTACACCAACACGATTAACAATCCCGACGGCGGCACGCACCTCTCCGGCTTCCGCAGCGCCCTCACCCGCGCCATCAACCAGTTCGCCAAGTCCAACAACCTCCTCAAGGAAAAGGACCCGCAGATCACCGGTGACGACGTCCGCGAAGGCCTCGCCGCCGTCATCTCCATCAAGCACAGCGACCCCAAGTTCGAGTCGCAAACCAAGGTCAAGCTGCTCTCCCCCGAGGTCGAAAGCGTCGTCGGTTCCTCCACCTACGAGGGCCTCATGATGTATTTCGAGACCAACCCGACCCTCGGAAAACGCATCATCGACAAGGGCCTCAACGCCGCCCGCGCCCGCGAAGCCGCCCGCAAGGCCCGCGAAACCGTCCGCAAGGGCGCCCTCTCCGGCGGCGGCCTCCCCGGCAAACTCGCCGACTGCTCCGAACGCGATCCCGCGCAGACCGAGCTCTACATCGTCGAAGGTGACTCCGCCGGCGGCTCCGCCAAACAGGGCCGCGACCGTCGCTTCCAGGCGATCCTCCCGCTTCGCGGCAAGCTCATCAACACCGAGAAGGCCCGCCTCGACAAGGTCCTCTCCAACGAGGAAATCCGCACCCTCATCACCGCCTGCGGCACCGGCATCGGCGAAGGCGACGAGTCCATCGGCGGCTTCAACGCCGCCAAGGCCCGCTACCACAAAATCATCATCATGACGGACGCCGATGTGGACGGCTCCCACATCCGCACGCTCCTCCTTACGTTCCTCTATCGCCAGATGAAGGGCCTCATCGAGCGCGGCTACATCTACATCGCCCAGCCCCCGCTCTACAAAATCAAGCGCAAGAAACGTGAGCAATACGTCGACAACGACGAACAGCTCAACCGCATCCTGCTCGAACTCGGCTCCGAGGACGTCGTGCTCACGCGCATCAAAGACGGCCACGTCTTCGCTCCCACGCAGATCGACCAGATCGTCGAAAACCTTGCCGCCTTGGAAAAACTCGGCGGTGGCGTCACCCGCTACGGCGTCGAGTTGCCCGTGTATTTGGATCAGCATGACAAAGACACGCAGGTCCTCCCCCGCTACATCGCCCGCATCCGCGAGGGGAATAAAGAGAACCACGTCTTCCTCCGCGACGAACACGCCCGCGCCGACTTCGTGACCGCCGAAGGCCTCGACGCCGACCTCTCCCTGAATGGCGGCGTAGGCAGCCCACTTGCGGGCGCTCCGAAATCCGGCCCCATCCGCCGCGTCACCCTGCACGAGATTTTCGAATCCAACGAAATGGCCAAGCTCCTCCGCGCCATCGCCGCCATCGGTCTGGAAATCGGCCAGTTCAGCGCCACCGCCGAGGCGCGCTACGCGATCACCGAAAACGTCGGCCAGAAAACCGAGACCCGCGTCGAGCTCGCCTCGCCGCTCGACATCGTCACCCACATCCGCGGCAACGGACGCAAGGGCCTGCACATCCAGCGCTACAAAGGTCTCGGCGAAATGAACCCGAAGCAGCTCTTCGAGACGACGATGGACCCGGAAAAACGCCGCCTCCTCAAAGTGGACATCACCGACGCCGCCAAGGCCGACGCCTTGTTCACGTTGCTCATGGGCGACGAAGTCCCCCCCCGCCGCCAATTCATCGAAGACAACGCCCTCAACGTCCAATACCTCGATGTTTAATGCCCCCGTAGCAGCCGAGGTAGCGAGGCTGTGATCGTCTCTCCACGTTGACACCATTCATCGATAGCACCATCGTAATACCATGAGCTTAACGATGTCACCTCCCATTACATTATCACCTAAATACCAGGTGGTAATACCGGAAGACCTTCGCCATGCCCGCGACTTCAAGCCCGGCATGCAGTTCGTGTTTGTTGACGATGGCGAGTCGATCCGCCTTGTGCCCCTTCGCGGTATGAAGGCGCTTCGTGGCTTCCTCAAAGGCAAACTGCCGAACTCCGATGTCGGACGTGAAGAAGAGGATCGCGCCCTTTGAACGTCGTCGATTCCTCCGCTCTTCTGGAATACTTTCTCGGCTCACCTCTGGCCGATAAATTTGCCGCGCCCATCGAAGATCGCGCGAAGCTGGTCGTGCCGAGCATCGTGATTTATGAAGTGACCCGCCGCTTGCGTTCCACGTTGGGCGAAGCCACCGCCGACGCCGCGCTCGCCGAGTTAAGTATTGCGCAGGTGGCCCCGCTCACCGCGACGCTCGCCTACAGCGCGGCCCGCGTCGGCGCCGAACACAAACTCGCGATGGCCGACTCCATCATCTACGCCACCACCCTCGCCCACGACGCCACGCTCTGGACCCAGGACGCCCACTTCAAAGACCTCCCCGGCGTCCGCTACTTTCCAAAACCCGCCTGATTTTTTCAAACCAGACCTCCGCATCCCCATCGTTCTCGTTCTCCTACTCGTTCTCGTTCTCGAGATCGAACTCCGGAGAAGCCGAGAACGAGTAAGATTAAGAGAACGAGAACGATTTTCCTACATGTTTACTGCTAACGAGAAACTGGCCACCGCCAACATCACCGACATCATGCAGTCGGCCTACATCGAATACTCGATGTCGGTCATCATCTCGCGCGCCCTCCCCGACGCCCGCGACGGCCTGAAGCCCGTGCAACGCCGCATCCTCTACGCGATGCTCCGCGAAGGCCTCCTGCACAACCGCAGCTTCGACAAGTGCGCCGGCGTCGTCGGCGAGGTCCTCAAAAACTACCACCCCCACGGCGACTCCTCCGTTTACGACACCCTCGTCCGCCTCGCGCAGACCTGGGTCATGCGCTACCCGCTCATCGACCCCCAGGGCAACTTCGGCTCCGTCGACGGCGACCCCGCCGCCGCCTACCGCTACACCGAGGCCCGCCTCAAGAACATCGCCGAGGACCTCCTCGCCGACATCGAGGAAGACACCGTCGATTTCGCGCCCAACTACAAGGAGTCCACCACCGAGCCCACCGTATTGCCATCGGCACTACCGAATCTCCTGATGAACGGCTCCACGGGCATCGCGGTCGGCATGGCCACGAACATCCCGCCGCACAACCTCCACGAGCTCATCGCCGCCACCTGCGCCATCATCGACAACCCGCGCATAGCGGTGGACGACCTCTGCAGCCTCATCCAGGGCCCGGATTTCCCCACCGGCGGCATCATCTCCGGACGCGAAGGCATCCTCTCCTACCTCAAGACCGGCAAAGGCATCGTCCGCATCCGCGGCAAGGCCCACACCGAGGAGACCAAGACCGGCTCGGAACAGATCATCATCACCGAGATCCCCTATAACGTTAACCGCGCCAACCTCGTCCTCCGCATCGCCGAACTCGTCGGCCAGAAGGAGATCGAAGGCATCCGCGACCTCCGCGACGAATCCGACGAAAACACCCGCATCGTCATCGAGCTCAAACGCGGCGAACAGTCCCGCGTCGTCATCAACCAGCTCTTCCAAAAGACCGCCCTCGAATCCTCCTTCGGCGTCACGCTCCTTGCCATCGACAAGAAGCGCCCGAAGCAGATGAACATCAAGGAACTCATCGAGTGCTACATCGAGCACCGCCGCGACGTCGTCACCCGCCGCACCCAGTTCCGCCTCCAGAAAGCCCTCGACCGCGCCCACATCCTCGAAGGCTACATCATCGCCCTCGATAACCTCGACGACTTCGTCAAAATCATCCGCTCCTCCGCCAACCGCGACGAAGCCAAGACGAAGTTGATGGCCAAGTATCCGCTCTCCGAGCGCCAGACCGACGCCATCCTCGAACTCCGCCTCTACCAGCTCACCGGCCTGGAACGCGGCAAGATCGAGGCCGAATACCTCGAACTCCAAGCCCTCATCGCCGCCCTCCGCGAGATCCTCGAGTCCGACGCCCGCCTCATGGAAGTCATCAAGACCGAGCTCCTCGCCATGAAGGACAAATACGGCGACCAGCGCAAAACCCAGATCATCGACGCCGCCGGCGAATTCCGCATGGAAGACGTCATCCCCAACGAAGGCTGCGTCATCACCATCTCCCACCTCGGCTTCATCAAGCGCACCGCCGTCGCCGAATACCGCTCCCAGAAACGCGGCGGCAAAGGCATCATCGGCACCGAGACCTACGACGACGACTTCGTCGAACACCTCTTCACCGCCTCGACCCACGACTACATCCTCTTCGTCACGAGTCACGGCCAATGCCTCGCGAAGAAAGTTTACGACATCCCCGAAGGCGTCCGCACCGCCAAGGGCAAGTCCGTCAAATCCTTCCTCGCCCTCGATGAAGGCGAGAAGATCGCCGCCATGCTCACCATGCCCGACTTCGCGCCCGACCGCTACCTCGTCATGGCGACCAAGCAGGGCACAATTAAAAAGACCGCGCTCACCGACTACCTCAACGCCACCCGCGAGTCCGGCCTCATCGGCATCAACCTCGCCGAAGGCGACACCGTGATCGGCTGCGTCCTTACCACCGGCAACGACGAACTCATCCTGGTTTCGCACCAAGGCCTCGCCGTTCGCTTCCGCGAAAAAGACGAGAACGGCGAAGTCCTCTTCCGCGACACCGGCCGCGCCACGGCTGGCGTCACCGGCATGCGCTTCAAGTTGGACAGCGACTACCTCGAAGTCCTCGAAGTCGTGGACCACACCAGCAAGTTCCTCGTCGCCAGCCAGGCCGGCTTGGGAGTCCGCACCCGCTTCGAAGATTACCGCCTCATCAACCGCGGCGGCAGCGGCGTGTGGGCGATCGACCTCCCCGAAGACGGCTCGATCAACATCGCCGGTGCCTTGAGCGTCAAAGACACCGACGAAATCATGCTCCTCACCGCCAAGGGCCAGTCCGTCCGCTGCCCGGTGAACACCATCCGCGAAGTCAACCGCGGCGGCAAAGGCGTGAAACTCCTTACCCTCGCCGAAGGCGACAAGCTCCTCAGCATCGCCCGCGTCGTGGAAACCGACGAAGAGCAGGCGGCGGCTGCCGCCGGCGCCCCTGTCGAAACGCCCCCCGCCTCCGACGCCACCTAATCCGCCTCGTTCTCGTTCTTCGTAATCGTTCTCGTTCTTTCTCGGAATCAAACGGCGAGAACGAAGAACGATTAAGAGAACGAGAACGACACCCGCCTCCGACGTAGGCCGCCTGCTCGCAGGCGCTCCGAAAAAGTAGCGCAGACTTCCAGTCTGCATCCGTTCGCCCCCGAGGGCGCGTCCCCCAACGACGCGCCTTTTTCATTTCTATGGAGGGCGGACCGCCGTGTCCGCCGCCTCCGCTCGCCACCCGCCACGACCGACTCGCTACTTCCTACTCTAAACACCCCTCGACAAACCATGCTAAGCGCTTAGTTTCTTTTGCATGAACCACACCACCTTCAGTCGCAAAGGTGGCCGCGCCCGATCCGAGGCCAAAACCGCCGCCAACCGCGCCAAAGCCACTGCGTTTTGGAACGCCGTGCGCACGGGCGAAAAACCATCTCCCCGCCGACGCCGCATCCCGCCCACGCCTGAAGCCATCGCCACCCTCCTCGCGGATTATGCGCGCGAAACCCAGATCGCCCGACTGGAAGTCTTCGGCTCCATCGCCCGAGGCGAAGCCCAGCCCGGCAGTGATGTGGACCTCTTGGTCACTTTTGCCGCCAATCCGGGCGCCCGCTTCTTCACGATGGAAACCGAGATGGCCGCGCTGCTGGGTGTTCCTGTGCACCTGCTCACGCGTGAGTCGGTGGAGCAAATGACCAACCCCTATCGCCGCGACTCCATCCTGGCCGACGCCCGAGAAATCTATCCGAACCCGAAAACGTAATGATTACGCAGATTCACACGCCCCCCGCGAAAAGATCGACTCCCCATCTGTGCTCATCTGCGCAATTTGTGGTTAAAAACTCCGTTCTTTTGATCGCCTGATGCCTAAGCCCACGCCCAAGACTGCTGATGCGTATCTCTACGACATGCTGGAGGCCGCGCGGCTTATCCATGGTTACATCGACGGCGTTTCCTTCGATGAGTTTTGGCATAACAACGAGAAACGTGATGCCGTCGCGCTACGCCTCTCTGTCTTGGGTGAATCAGCCCACAAGATTGATAAAGCCACCGAAGCCACCCTGCCCGGTATTCCGTTCAAAAGCATTCGCGGCATGAGAAACCGCATCGCCCACGATTACGGCGCGGTGGATTTCAAAATCGTCTGGGCCGTGACCCAAACCGAAATCGAACCATTGATCACCGCGCTCGAAGCTTACTTCCGGAGTAAACGCTGAAGTCCGCCTACTCACTACTTCTTTTTCAAACCGAATAAGTAGCGCAGACTTCCAGTCTGCATCCCACCCCCAAGGCGCGTCCTCACCGACGCGCCTTTTAAATTTAGGGTGTGTTTGGGAAATAAACGGAGGGGCCTGTTTGGCAGAGGTAGGCCGCCTGCTTGCAGGCGCGTTCGGAGCGCGAGCAAGCTCGCCGCCTACGGAGAGAATTCATTTCCCAAACACGCCCTAATTCCGACCCGTCGTGCCCACGAACACACGGAAGACACAGAAGAAAGATGACCATCGATCCGCCGTCTCCGACCAATCACACGCAATCTCCAACCCGTTTTAGCCACAAAGAGCACAAAAGCTCACAAAAACAAACAGGGAGGACGGACCTCCGTGCCCGCCGCCGCCCAAACTAGACGCGGCGTCCCAGCGCCTTTTCATACGGCGATCGACAGTCCGCCTACTCGCTACTCGCTACCCGCTACTTCGTCTGGGGCACCGGGATGTCCCCTATGATTTCTCCTGATAACAGCGACTTGCGCCTTGCCGTAGACTTCCGAACCTGTCCCGCTCACCACCGCATGAGGATTCCCTTATCCCACGCAGTGCAGGACTTACGCAGGCCGAAGTGCCTCCGTAGCGATGTCCATTCGATCATTGGTCAAATAGCCCGTCAGTCCCGACGAGCCACGCAGTGTTAACATGTTTCGGGCTCACCCCTATTTTCTCAACCGACATCTCCTGACCGATCCAATCTTTATAAAAATCCCGAACAAAACCCACGTCTAGCCAATGAAAATCGCCATCGTTCACCTTTCAGATTTCCACTATATCGAAAACAAAGATGAAGATTATGACCTAATCTACAATCGCCTACAAGAAGACCTAAAAACACAAAAACTAGAAGCCCCCAATCTATTCTTCTCAGGAGACTTCGTCTACAGCGGCAGCCAAGAAACCTCATACAATATACTAAAAAACAAACTAGAGGAAAAGCTAACCACTCTAGGCATAGACAAGCACAAGCGATTCTTCACCCCGGGAAATCACGATATAAATAAAGACTTCGTTCAAAAAAATGCGGTGATTCAGAGAGGAATACTATCCGAGATGTCGACCGAAAGATTATTCAACGACAGCCTCCCCTCACTATCATCACAACTATCATTAGATCAAAAATTTAAAAATTACTTAGACTTCACCACATCCCTCACATCCAAACAACAAAATCCTGATAATCTTTCCGGCTCAGGATACACTTTGGCACCAGGAATTTCAATCTATTGCCTAAATACAGCCCTTTGTTCATTTGCAGGAACGAAAGACAATCAGGGAACAACAATCAGCGACTACGGACGATTAATGATCGACACCCGCAGCCTCTACAAATGGCTAGCGACAGACGAGGCCAAAATCCGAATCCTGATTATGCATCACCCCACAGATTGGCTATGCGAGTGGGCCAAAGATGAACTAGAAAAGATAATCAATGAATCATTTCATTTAGTATACAACGGCCACATACACAAAGCAAAGACAGAACAATATCTCAACCCAACTGGCAGAGCCATCACGTTAACCGCTCCCGCCTTATTCACCAAAAAGAGCGAAATACTTGGCTACTCAATCATGGCCCTAGCAAAGCATGACACAGGCGCAAAACACCCAAATCAAACACTGGTAGAAAAAGTCGCCAAGCAACTCATTGATGGTGAAGCTCCAAGCACCAATAAGGCCTTCTATAATAATATAACCTAACATCGAGCCAATGGCGCCCAAGCCAAAGGGGTCAGGCCGCTAGATGCTAGTATTCGGTCAAATCAAGGAGGCGGCCGCAGTGAGCTCCTCCTCATCTCTTTTTTTAATCCAATTAACATGAAACTATTCTGCTCCACGATCCTTGCCACGGCCTGTTTATTATTCGCGGCCTGCTCCACCTGCCCTAAAGACAAACGTCCTTCAGGTTTATTCTTAGGAGATTTAAGCCCCATCAAAGCTCGCGTGGGATTCGGCGATTACACGGTCAATGCTTATCCCGAGCCTCAAAATGCCAAGATTCTCGTCGATGGAAAACCTTGTGCCTATTTCATTTTCGCCCACACCAACAGCGATGTTACCTATAAAATCCCCGACGGCATGAAGTCATTCACCGCCACAGGAATCCGCCCCAGCGGCAATCCTTGGATCGCCGGAACTTTTAGCTTCGAAGTCATTGTCGACGGCAAATCAGTCTTCAAATCACAATCGCTGAATAGTTACCCCAATTATCAAGTTCCCATCTCGATAACGCTCCCGCCTGATGCGCAAATCCTCGAACTTAAGACCGATAATCTGGGCAACGGTTTTGCCGATCACTCAATCTGGGCCTACCCCTTCTTCCACAAAGCCACCGACCGAGGATATTAACCTGTGTCGAGCGTCGGGCCAATGGGGTCGATCCGCTAGATGCTAGTATTCACCGTTTCCGCCATCAGAGCAATCGATCCGAAGGGAATCGATCAGGTCAGGCCGTTATTTGCTACTTTTCGGTCTTTATAACCCAGCACGTAGCGGCCCGACCCCATCTTGAATCTCGTAGTAAATCGAACTGCGGAATTTCGATTGATATATTTATGAACAAACACCTGCTACCTCTCATTCTATTTTTCGTCTGCTTTTGGGCATCACCCACTTTCGCCCAATCCACTACATCGAATGATGCCGAAAGCCGGCAAAGCTACAGCGAGTCGACCAACCTGCACCTAGGTCCGGTCACCATGGATTTCGGGCCACCTGTTCTTATCTTGTTTGGTGCATTCTGTGCGTTGTGGGCACAGAATACCGGACGTAATTGCTGGCTATGGTTTTTTCTCGGACTTCTGTTTTCCGTAATAACCATCTTCTTCCTGCTCACGAAAAACGCCAACGACCTCCAGAACCGCAGAATCCGCGATCAGATCGGCCGCTGATACAATCCGTGGTCCAAACTCTGTTCCCTGCCTCTTGGCGATTCCGTGTTTACAATCCTCAATCCTTAACAAGCTCCGATTCAGCTTCCGAAAAGACAAATGCATATCCCCATCACATGATCACCACGTTTATTAAAGCTCTTCCATTTGTTCTATTATTCTGCATCGGGAACGTGCTCGTGGCCGCTCCCTCGGAATCCATGTTGAAACAGCTGGGGCGCCGTGCGGCGGAAGGAAACCTTGACGCGATTGACAAGCTCGTCGACGCCAAGAAAGACCTTTATAAAGGCATTGATTACCGCAACGAGCCCGAACGAGTCAGAAATAATGCGCTCATGATGAGGGCTGCGTTCGCGGAGATCAGCAAAGCAGTGATCAGTGGCAATGAGAAGGCCTATACATCGCTCGAATACGCGGTCACCAAACATGATCTGGAATCATGGGCCGCTACGGCCTTGGGTGAGGTAGCGGCCAAAGGGCATAAGAAGGCTCTCAATGTTTTGATTGAATATAAAACCAATGGAATTCCCAAATCCACGGCGGTTCGAGCCCTCCATACCTCCGCAGAAAAAATGATACCCGAAGCCGTGGAGTTCATGATTCAGGTCATCGAAGATGAAAAATCCAAAGCGCTTTGGGGACCAGCGGCCGATAGCCTCGGCAGTGCAGCCGCCCGCGGAAATATACGTGCCAAAGCAGCCATCGATAAATTCAAGGAGGAAGTGGAATCACGAAAGAAAGGCCAGGACACTAAACCGTAGCTGCTTAGCGCCTCACGAGCCGGTATGATCCGGGGCTGATCGTGGCGGTTCGCGTCGATTTGAACAGATTAACCGCCGCTTACGGAAACGCCTTCTTTAGCCGGGTATATTCTTCCGGCGTAAGGGACAAGATTGAACCCGTGCGAAAACGATTGCGCATTTCAAACGGCGCGAAGACCCCACCCCCGAGATCCTCGGTGATATACGCTTGGTAGCCGCGTCCGCTGGTATCCACGAAAAGCGCCCACGTGGGAAGTGGGCCAGCGACGGATTGTTTAAGAATGACCGGAGCAGCGCCCGCCGCACGCATGCCTTTCAGGGAAAAACCAGCCACCGGCTGCCAATCCGCCGACAAGTTGTTGCTGGTCTCCATAGTGAGGGTGCCGTTGCCCAAAGAGGAGAATCGGTAGTAGGCGCCGAATTCGCGCACAATGGTTATTTCCGACACTCCTTCGGGCGGATCGAAGAAAATGAAGGGCTTTTCAAAGGCCTTAAAATCATGCGTGCGGGTGGCCCAGATCCGATGTTTGGCAAAGTTGTCGCTCCTGTTTTTAGAAGACCAGAAGACGAGATAGGAGTGGGTTTGCTCATCGTAAACCGCTTCCGGGGCCCACGCACAGCCTGCGTCCTCAGCCGCGACGTCCACCAAGCGAGGCTCCGACCAATTCACCAGATCCGAGGATTCCCAAACGACGATGGCCCGGCTTCCACCCGTGGCTGCCCTCGCAAAATTACGATTGATGGCGTGGATGGACAAATCCGTCGCGAGCAGAAAAAACTTCTGTCCGTCGGGCGAGCGAAGGAGGAACGGATCACGAGCTCCTTTTTTGCCAATGTTGCTCACCAAAACCGGTGCCTCCTTATTAAGCGTTTCCCACGTGCGAGCATCTGGGCTCAGGCCGAAATAGACCTGTTCGCCCATCTGCGAGTTCTCACTGCTGGAATGCACGAACAAAAATCCGCCTTCGGAGGAGAAACCGCTGACAGCGGTGAAGAACATGAGAAAGCAGAGAAGCTGTTTTTTCATAGCAGGAATAGGAGTAACAAAGGGGAATGCAGGTTAGTGAGCAGATCGAACCAACGGAGGCCAGCAATCGTTCGAGCGAGGGTCAATCCAGGCAGCTTGGGAGCAGTTGCTTAACAAGGAAAGCACGGAGCTTTCTTATCACGGCGGTCAGCGCAATCTTCTTGGAAGGTTCCTGGAGCTTTTGTGCCGGATACGCATTCAATTTAACGCTCGTGCCGCGACAACAACTCGCCGGAAATCAGATCCCTCGACATCCAGATTCTCACCGAAAAATAAGCCCCAGGACGGGCAGCCACCCGGGGGGGACGGGCTTGGTCCGAATGAACTTAGGGCGTGTTTGGTAAATAGACCGGCCCATCGCCAAGCTCTGCGAGTGAAGCGAGAAAAGGCACTGGGCCGGCGTTGCCCTCGGCGGCACGGGCCGCTGGCCCGCCTCCGCCTCGGTCGCCTTGGCCGAGAGCCCTTTCTCGCTCACGCTGGCCCGGCCTATTTACCAAACACGTCCTAAGAGAAACCTGAATCACGTTCACCGTTAAATCCCCAAAACCTCGTCTTGTGTCATCACGCATCCCTTGATCAAGGTAACTGCGTTATTTGCTTTTTCAGTCCACCATAACCGTTGCTCCCTATTGTGAAACCTCACCCAAAACGCCCTTCTCGCTCGCTGCTCACCGCTCACCTTTCAGTGGCGGTCGTCGCCACGACCCTCTTATTACCCCCCGTCGTCGCTTCGGCCGGCACCGTGGCCTACTACCGTTTTGAAAACGGCACTCCGGCGGCGACCATTGGCGACCTCGCGGACACATCCGGCAACGGACATACCCTCCACGGCACCAACAATCCGACCTACCAGGCCGCAATCCCCGCACCCGTGGTGCCCCTGACGCGTGCCGCCAATACCTTGTCCGCACATTTCACCGGCACCCAAGACATCTACGCGACGCCCGGCGACGCGCTTTGCAAGACGGCGTTCACCCATTTCACCATCGAAACTTACGTCCGGTTCGACTCGCTCAACGGCTGGCAAACATTCGTCGGCCGTGACGATGTCAACCAAGGCGTCGGCCCCGCTTCTCTCTTCTATTTATCCAAGACCTCGGATCGCAAACCCCGCCCCGGTCAGACGGCCAACGCATTCCGGATCGAAGCGGTCTCAAAGGACAACACTTTGCTCACGATCGACAGCACCTCCGTCGCCACCACCGGCACGTGGTATCACGTGGCGGCAGTCGGTGACGCCACGGCAGGCACGTTGTCCCTCTACGTCAACGGAAGCTTGGCCGGCAGCACCACCGGTTTCACCGGCCTGTTCGCCCCGTCCCGAAACCCCGGATGGACCCTCGGACGCGGCCAATACAAAAACAGGCCATCTGATAATTTCATCGGCTCTTTGGACGAGGTCCGGTTTAGCGACGTCGCACTCAAGCCCTCACAATTCCTAAATGCGCCGCCAATCAAGAAGCCCCTCCGCAAACGTTTCTGGCGCACACACTCGTTCTAATCTGGAGATTAGCCGTAACCATGTAATTGAGCCCGGTCTAATTCAGTAGCGCCGAGGTAACGAGGCCGGGATTGGCCACTCCCCCGCCAACAGCCTCGTTACCTCGGCTGCTACGTTCGACTGCATGGTTACGGCTTAGGGGGCTCATTCCCCGAACCCGACACACCTTCCCATTCAGCTTAGGCGGTCAATTGAGGTGCCCTCGCCTTCCACTTCCTCTTTCTGGTCTTCAAAACTGCCGCTTATGAAACCGTCCAAGTTTCCCCTCATGATATGGTTGGGTGCGCTACCGTTTTTCGTGGCGCATATCTGGCTCAGCGCCCGCGGGCTTCCGCCGAAAGTGGCGACTCATTTTAACGCCGCCGGCCAACCTGATGGTTGGATGACACGCGAAACCCACACGATCAGCTTCATTATCCTCGGACTGGGAATGTCCACCTTCATCGTGGGGCTGTGCTACGGAATTCGTTGGTTTCCCAAAGCGCGCCTCAGCATCCCCAATCAGAAGGAATGGCAAAAGCCGGCTCACCGTGACATCGCGCTCAACTATATTTTCTACCATAGCTTCTGGCTCGGCACCCTCGCTTTGGCGTTTCTGGCGTCGATCAATCACTTCATCGTCGCAGCCAATGCACCCGAAGCAGGCACACTGGCCACACGAGGCATTCAGATCAGCGCAGGGGTTTTCATCTCCGGAATCATTCTCTGGATATTCGTCTTGGTGCGGTTTTTTATGATGCAGCCGCGAAACCGCTGAACAGGCCAAGTCGAAGCAAGCTCAGGGATCCACGAAATCGAGTCCGACCAACTGATCAGGAATAACCAACAGGTTCTTTGATTCCTGCGCGGCGTCCCTGCTGCGCAGGAAGCGCGGCTCGTGTTGGGTCACAACATGGGGGAGATGCGTGGGCGCACCGTGCAAGTCCCGCAAGAACTCCCGGAAATCGCGGTTTGTGAGCAGACTCGGTGGAGCGACCGGCTCCAACGTCGCACGAACCTCAAGTGTGTGCATGGGTTTGGTCAGCGTGAAAAGAGCGCTGATCCGGCGCAGCCCGGGACGAGGCACGTCGCACGCCGCAGGTGGGCGCGAGGCGTCTTCGTTCACGATTTTAAATGGAGCCGCGCTGGAGAATTCCAGTCGCAAGACGCGACCGCCCTTGCGCAAGACGGCGCCGGTGGCGTTGGTTTCGACCGCGGCGCGGGTCATCCACGAGAACCGATATTTCGCACCGGGAAGTCCGCCCTCGATCGTGTCGCGCAGGACAATCGAAGTGGGTGAACTCACCCGCAAACTGCGCCGGAGTCGCTTCGCTTGATTAGAATAAAGAGCGGTGAGATCGATGACTGCGGATTGAATTTCGGGTGAAAAGGAAACCAGCGTTGCGGTCGATTCATCCTTCGGCGGCACATCGTTGATCAATGGGATTGAGTGGCTGTTGGGACCCGTTGCGTAAACTCGCCAGCGATCCCGCCCGAACAGATCGTAGCCGGCTTTTTCGACATCTTCATATACCGGCATGCCCAAGTCTTCGGTCCAGCGAACACCACCCGCTTCCAAGATGAAACTCCCCGCGTCCATGTGCGCATGGCTCAGCCGCGCACGGCCTCCCTTGATTCCAGCGAACAGCGCGTCACGCCCCACGCCCTGCCTGAAAAGCGCGATCGGGTTGGCTCCCTGAGTTGACCAGCTCGACGGAAGAGCGGCGGGCGCAGCGGATGGGTTGGCCGTCATCCACAACAACGCCAGGATGAGGAAGCGATTTGGAAACGGCGCGGGTTCGCCATCGCGAGGTGTGAACGATTTGAGAAGCCGCGCCAGCTCATTGGCGGCGAGCCCAGGTTGACGGTTTTCGCGCGCAAACCAGTAAATCGCCGGCATGAAGCCGCGAGTCGTGTGGCAGTCGCCGTAGTTGAAGAATCCGCCGGAGGGAGCCGTGAGCAGATCGATCACCGAGGCGCTTTTGAGAAACGCGGTGTTTTTCACAAGCGATCCCGCCGAACCGGTGGCGGTGCGCAACGCCTCGATCAGGAGCACGTGATACGTGGTGCCGTATTCCCAATACGACGGGCCCTCGATGTAGGAGCCGGCGGGCTCATAGTTCGTGAAAATCAACGGCACGTTGCGCTTCGCACGTTCAATGGTGGCCCAGGCAAGCGGAGGATTGTGGCTGGCAATCGAGAGAGCGGCGAGCGCGAGACCCGACTCGCACACTTGCCTCCAATTGCTGTTGTCACGCCGCCAGGAAACGGCGTCCGACGAACCGGGCAGCAGGGCTTTCTCCACCAAGGCCTCGCGCAAGATGCGTCGCGTATGCGGTGACAACGTCTCGAACAGCCAGTCGTAACCGATCGCGATGGCGGCGGCGGCTTCGGCGGTGTCGAGAAAATGAGCAGGGTTCCAGTCGGAGAATCGGGCGAGCGCGAGCATCTCCTCCTCGGCGCGGTTCGCCCACGCGATTTCGCCCGTCACCCGGTAAAGCAGGGAACAGTTCCATATGCGGCGAACGGCAGCCCGGCTCACCGCCAGCATACGACGCCCCACGAGCACGCGCTCAAGCGGAAGCTCTTCGTATTCACGATCCGCGGTCTCGCGCACGAGTTCGAAAATGTCGCGCATCGGGCCGGGCTGGGCGACGGCGGCGCGAATCCGATCAAAGTCGGCGGCGGTCGCCAGCAATCGCGGATGAGGAGGGACATAGGGATACGCGGGCGGAGGCGGGTTTACCGCGTGAGAAACGGTGCAGGCAACCAGGAGCCACCCGCAGGCAAAAAGCTGAATTCGCATCGCCCACTTTTCCCCATAAAGGATGAATTCTCCATGGGGGATTTTCCGATCCAGGGATGGGGCCGGCAATTGGCCGCACAGTCCCTTGAACCCCGCCCGCCGAGTTCAGTCTAAGAACATGAAGAGGCCGTGTTTTTTATGTCGTTCTCTCTCCCCCGCCTCCGAACGGCCAACCTGTTGGTCGTGATTCTTGCAGCGTTCGTCGCCGCGTTCGTGCTGGCGGCGTGTGTGCCCACGGAGCGGAAGTCCGTGACGTTGCGCTTCTGGCACGGATTCACCGGCAAGGACGGAGAAGTCATGCTGGAGCTGGTGCGTCGGTTCAAACGCGAGAACCCCGACGTCGATGTCACCGTGCAACGGATGCCGTGGGGCACTTACTACAACAAACTCTTCGTCGCGGGTCTCGCCGGCCGGGCGCCGGAGGTATTTGTCTGCCACTCGGGTGCGATCACCCGTTTGCGGCGCGCGGAGTTCATCCGCCCCATAGATGAACTGGCCGCGGGTAAAGGTTCACTGCCGCTGGCGGATATCGACGCGACCGCACTCGCCGCGGTCAGGGCCGAAGGACATCACTACGGCGTTCCCCTCGACGTTCACCCGATCGGACTGCTCTACAACCGCACGCTTTTGCGCGAGGCAAAGCTGGTGGATGCGGCCGGGGAAGCGGAGCCACCGCATGATTGGGACGGATTTGTCGACGCGCTTCGCCGGCTCAAGCGCGACACCGATCACGATGGGCGCATGGATGAGTGGGGTTTCGCGTTTGAAGGTTCTTCTTACAACATCCTGACGTCGTGGATGTGGCAGTTCGGAGGAAATCTGCTCAACGAACAACGCGACCGCCCCACCCTCGTCTCACCGGAAAACATCGCCGCGCTCAACCTTGCCCGGCGCCTCGTCGTGGACGAGCGCCTCGTGCCGCGACCGGAGGAGGAAACCTCGTGGGCGAGTTTTCTTCAAGGGAAGGTCGGCATGTTTTTCGGCGGCGTGTTCATGCTCCGCAGTTTGGAGACGCAGACCACCATCGACTACGCGGCGGCACCGCTGCCGCAGTTCGGCCCGAAGCCGGCGGTGTGGGCCGAGTCTCACGTGATGTGCCTTCCGCAAGGCCTCGATGAAAAGAAAACCAAGGCCGCGTGGCGGTTCATCACGTTTCTCTCCAACCACAGCGTCGAGTGGGCGCGCGGCGGCCAGATTCCGGCGCGGGCGTCGTTGCGCTCCACGCCCGAGTTCCAGGCGCTCACGATTCCGCACACCTTCGCGCAACAACTCGATCACGTGCGCTACTCGCCCGCCGTGCCCTATATCTTCGAACTCCAACGCGAGCTGCGCATCGCCTTCGAACAAATCCTTCGTGGCGCGGCCACCCCCGAAGAGGCCCTCGCCAAGGCCCAACGCAATATCGAGGCGGTCATCGCACGCGACCGTGTCGTTGAAGAAAAACTCGCCGAGCGCTCAAAGAAACCGGCCGCCAAGGAAGGCGGAGAAGGCGGATCGTCATGAAGATGATCAGGAGTTCGCGCGGGAGATTTCGCCTGCTCGGCGACTACGCGTTTCTCGCGCCGTTCCTTGTGCTGTTCGCCGCCTTCACGCTGCTGCCACTCGTGTATGGCCTGGGCATGAGTCTGTTTCGCTGGGAGAGCCTGTCACCGTTGCCGCCGGAATTCACCGGTGTGGCAAATTACGAGGAGGCGGTGAGTGATGCCTATTTCCGCAGCGCACTGCGGGCGACGATCTGGTTCACCGTGCTGTCGCTACCGCTCACTATCGCGATCGCGCTTGGTCTCTCGTTGGCCTTGGCGGCGCTGCGACGGCGGTCGGGACTGTATCGCGCGCTCATTTATCTGCCCACGATCATCAACGTCGCGGTGGCCGGCATCCTGTGGCGCTGGTTCTACTCGACGGAACTGGGCCTGTTTAACCGCGTGCTGCGCGGACTGGGTCTTGGCGATGTCGGCTGGCTAACCGATGCGAATTGGGCGATGCCGTCGATCGTGCTGATGACGCTGTGGTGGCAGGTCGGCGGGCCGACCATCGTGCTGCTTGCGGCGATCTACCAGATCCCACCCGACTACTATGAGGCGGCGCGCATCGACGGCGCCGGCGCCTGGACCCGTTTCCGCCACATCACGCTGCCGCTGCTCCGACCCGTGCTGTTGTTCGTCGTCGTGATGAACCTCATCGGATCGTTTCAAGTCTTCGGACAGACCTATCTGCTCACCCCGGACGGAGGCCCCAATCGCAGCACGCTCACGCTCGTCCAATACATCTACGAAGTATCATTTGAAAACTTCCGCCTCGGCTATGGAGCGGCCATGAGCGCGCTGCTTTTCCTGATCATCGGCCTGGCGGTCCTGCTGCATTTTCGCGTGCTGCGGCACGAACCATCATGAAAAACGAATCACGGAATCCGCTCTGGCCCGAGGTGGTGATGATCATCTCAGGACTGGCGGCGATTGCCCCGCTGGTGCTGCTGATTGTGACTTCATTCAAACCCGAGACGGAGGTGCTCAATTTTCAAGCGGTGCTGCCACGCGAGTGGACGTGGGCCAACTTCATCCGCATCCTCGGCACGCCGGAAGAGGCTCCGGTGGGGCGTTGGTTTCTCAACAGCTTGATGATCTCCGGTGCGACCACGTTTGTGGTGCTCATCGTGTCGTCGCTCGCGGCCTACGCGCTCGTGCGCCTGCGCCCGCCCGGAAGCGCCTGGGTTCTCGGCCTGCTCGTGGCGACCATGATGATACCCGGACAAGTGCTGATGGTGCCGCTCTATCTCATTCTCAACCAGATCGGGTGGATCGACACGCCGATGGCGTTGATCTTCCCGGGAGCGGCGGGCGCATTCGGCACGTTTTTGCTCTCGCAGTTTTTCCGAGGCATCCCGCACGAACTTGAAGAGGCCGCCGTCATCGATGGCTGCGGACGTCTCGCGATCTTTTTCCACATCATCCTGCCGCTCGCCCGCCCGGCATTGGCGACGCTCGCCATCTTCACCTTCATCGGCACGTGGAACGACTTCATCGGGCCCCTCGTGCTGCTCGACTCGATCAGTCACTACACGCTGCCGGTAGGCATCGCGTTGTTTCAAAGTTCCTACGCCAGTGAATACGGGCTCACGTTCGCCGCCAGCGTGCTCTCCACGCTTCCGGTGCTCGTGGTGTTTCTCATTTTCCAGCGCAACATCATCCAAAGCGTGGCCTTCACCGGAATCAAATAGCCGGAGCCGCCCGCCTCTCCGCTCTGGACTCCCGACCCGGGACGCTAAACGCTTTGCGTCATGCCGATCAAAGCTTGGTTTCCCACTTACATCTACGTCGAGCCGCTCCAGCGCACGGGTCTCGCCCGTCTCAATGACGACCTCGCCGACGAGTGCCACCAGCTTCGCGACTACGATGACGAAGGCCGCGCTTGGTCCGCCAAAAACTACCCGGGCGGCTACACGAGCTACGCGTCGATGCACCAGTTGCACGGATTTTCCAGCACGTTTTCCGGCCTGGAAAAGAAGCTCACCAAACACGTCCGCGCCTACGCCAAGGCCCTCGACATGGACCTGCGCGGCCGCTCGATCCGCATGACCGACTGCTGGGTCAACATCATGCCGCCCACCGCCGCCCACTCGCTGCACCTTCATCCCAATTCGTTCATCAGCGGCACCTATTATGTGCGGACGCCGAAGGGCTGCTCCGGGCTCAAGTTCGAGGATCCCCGCTTGAGCAAATTCATGGCCGCCCCACCCAAGCTGCCCAACGTGCGCGACGAGAACCGCGCCTACACGACCTACCCGGCGGTGGCCGGCAACGTGATCTTGTTTGAAAGCTGGCTCCGCCACGAAGTCGCGGCCAACCGCGTCGACGAGGAACGCATCAGCATCAGTTTCAATTACGCGTGGGCGTGATAAGCCTGATGGCACCCTCGCATTGCAAGAGTGAGGGTGTGTTACCGCACTCGCGCCAGAAAGCCCAGCCCCGTGGCCAACATTGCCAGGCTGGGCAGCAACGCCGCCCATAAAGCCGGGATTACATCGCGTCCACCGAGGGTCGCACAGAGTTTCAACAACACGAAATAGACGACGAAGAGTCCCAGCGATTTCGACACGCCCACGACCGGGTTGACTCGCACGCCGCTCACCGCAAACGGGATCGCCAAGGCAATAATGATCAAGGGCCCCAGCGTCTCCGCCAGCACGTTATAATACCGCACCTGATACGCCGTGAGCTTCGGATTCTCATCGGCCGTGAAATACTCGATGATTCGCCGCAGCTCCTTGAACGACAAATCCTGCGGACGCGCATCAAAGATCAGCATGAGCGCCGGATCTTCGTTAAAGCCCGTGCGCACTTTTTCGGCAAACTGCGCGGTGGCCTCCACTTCGCCGCTTTCCGGATCGATGGTCAGTTCACGTCCGTCACGAAACACCCATCCCCCCCGCGCCGCGTCGCGCCAGCCCTCGCGCGCCAGCAGGCGTGATTTTTCCCGGCGCTGCGCATCCAGCTCCACCACCGTGACGCCATAACCACGACGCGTGAACTGGCTGTAACGGTTGAAAAACCACATGCGCCCATCCTCCCGGTTGTCGAAAGCCACGCTGGGCTTCATGCCGATCCGGTCCACCGTGCGATCCTTCGCTTCGTTACGGAAAGCCAGACTATCACGGATGACCCGGGACTCCTCGACCGACCAAGGAATCACTGTCGCGTTGATATACCAAGTCACTCCGCACAACAGCAGTCCCGCCACCCATATACCGCGCGTGATCCGAAACAGACCCACGCCCGCCGCGCGCAACGCGGTGATCTCGTGGTTGCGATGCATCTGGCCCAGCGTGTAAAGCAACGACACCAGCAGCGCCAGTGGCAGCACCACCGAAAGATAGCTGGGCAGCTTGATCGCGTAATAAAACGCCAGATCCATGGCCGTCGCTCCCGCCCCCAGCAGATCGCGAAAATCATCATACATGGCCTGCATGAGCAGCAACCCGAGGGTCGCGCCCAACACGAGGACGAGCATCTTCAGCCACTCGCGCAAAAGGTATCGGTCGATGAGATTCAACGTTGCCGTTAAAGAACGTTGCGCCCCGAAATGCAAAGCGGGAAACAGTCATGATTGCGGAACGCCACCTGCTCCGCAACCGACTGGTTGCTCATCCTTGCCCATCCGTGCCCATCGCAGGTTAAATTTCCTTCTTTCTTATGCATTTATCCTTCCGAAAACTCGCCACCTTGCTGGTCCCGTCCGCCGCCCTGCTCCTCTTCGCCGGCTGCGGCCCCAAAAACGCGGCACCGGATACGATCAAGATTGGCAACTACGCCGCGATCACCGGAAAGGATGGCACGTTTGGCGATTCCTCCACCAAGGCCACCCGTCTCGCCATCGATGAGATCAACGCCGCCGGCGGCGTTCTCGGCAAAAAAATCGAGCTCCTCGTCGAAGATACCCAGTCCAAGCCCGGCGAGGCGTCCACCGTGGTAAAAAAGCTCATCACCCGCGACAGAGTCGTCGCCCTCATCGGCGAAGTCACCTCCAGCCGCTCGCTCGAAGGCGCTGGCGTGGCCCAGGCCTTCAAAATCCCGATGCTCAGCCCGTCGGCCACCAACCCGGCGGTGACCGCAACCGGCGACTACATTTTCCGCGCCTGTTTCATCGACCCGTTCCAAGGCTCCGTCCTGGCCACCTTCGCCAAAGATAAACTGAAGGCCAGACGCGCCGCCGTGCTCACCTCGATCTCGTCCGCCTACAGCACCGGCCTCGGCGACGTGTTCACCAAAGAATTCCCGGGCGATGGCGCCACCATCGTGTCCCACCAGAAATTCGCCGAGGGTGACAAGGATTTCAAAGCCCAGCTCACCGCCATCAAGGCCGCCAATCCCGAAATTATTTTCGTGCCCGCCTATTACACCGAGGTCGCCCTCATCGCCAAACAAGCCCGCGAACTCGGCCTCACCATCCCTCTCATGGGTGGCGACGGCTGGGAGGCTCCCGAGCTGGTGGAGATCGCCGGTTCCGCCATCGAGGGCTGTTACTACTCGACGCATTACTCGGCCGAGTCGCCCGACGAAAAGACCCAGACATTCGTCAAAAAATACCGCGCTCGTTTCGACAACCGCACGCCCGACGGCATGGCCGCGCTCGGCTATGACGCCGCTTATATTTTGGTCGATGCCATCCGTCGCGCCGGCACCACCGAGCCCGCCAAGGTTCGCGAAGCCCTCGCCTCCACGAAGGCCTTCGACGGCATCACCGGCCACATCGACATGGACAAAGACCGCAACGCCAGCAAACCCGCCGCCATCCTCACGATCAAAGGCGGCAAATTCACCTACCTCGAAACCGTGGCACCCTGATAACCACGGAAGGCCTCGAACCGTTTCACCACGAAACACACGAAAGACACGAAAAGAAGCCCCCGGACAAAGCCGGTTTGGCCACGGAACCCGTTCCTCTGTTTTCTCCGAATCCGACTTTCGTGTAGTTCGTGTGTTTCGTGGTTAAAAACTCCACCTCCTCCGCATCGTGAACGAATTTCTCCAACAACTCATCAACGGCCTCTCCCTCGGCGCAATCTACGCGCTGCTGGCGCTCGGCTACACGATGGTCTACGGCGTTCTTCGGTTCATCAACTTCGCCCACGCCGACGTGTTCATGGTGGGCTCGTTCGTCGGCTACTTCACCGCGCGCCACGTTCCCACCGGCACGATCTGGGGCGGCATGGTCGTTCTCGTCGCGGCAATGGGAGCCTGCGCGCTGCTCGGCATAACGATCGAACGCTTCGCCTACCGCCCGCTGCGGCGCTCCCCCACGCTCAACGTCCTGATCACCGCCATCGGCGTGTCACTGCTCCTTGAATACGGCGTGCAACTCCTCTTCGGCTCCACGCCCCGCAACTTCCCCGCCGTCTTCCCGACCACCCAGTTCCATGTCGGCGCGCTCACCGTTTCGAGCAACCAGGTGATCGTCATCGTCGTGGCCGCCCTCCTTCTCGGAGGACTCCAACGCATCGTCTTTCACACGCGACTGGGCACCGCAATGCGGGCGGTTTCGCTTAACCCGCGGGCGGCTCAACTCGTCGGCATCAACCTCAACACCGTGGTCACCTTCACCTTTGCCCTCGGCTCCGCACTCGCCGGGGCCGGCGGCGTTCTCTACGCGCTCAATTACCCGTCCATCGATCCCTTCATGGGCGTGATGCCCGGATTGAAAGCCTTCGTCGCCGCCATCCTCGGCGGCATCGGCAGCCTCCCCGGCGCAGCGCTGGGAGCGCTCATTTTGGGCGGAGCCGAGACATTGGTCGGCGGCAGCGCCTATTCGACCTACAAGGACGCGATCGCCTTCGGTTTGCTCATCGTGATCATGCTCTTCCGCCCCGCCGGCCTGCTGGGACGATTCACCGCCGAGAAGGTCTGAACCCTTATTCCGACTTCGTGTATTTCGTATGTTTCGTGGTTAAAATCCGTTTCCGACATCAGTGCCCATTAGTGTTCAGTGGTTAAAATGCCTTTCCCCCGCCAACTCGCCGCACTCCTCGCCACCATCATCGCCGCCCTCGCGATCACGGCGGCCGACGGCGCGCTCAATCCCTACTACCTCGACGTCGCGATGAACGTCGGCGTCGCCATCATTCTCGCGGTCTCGCTCAACCTCGTAAACGGACACACCGGCCAGTTCTCCCTCGGTCACGCCGGCTTCATGGCGCTCGGCGCCTATCTCTCCTCCGCCTGCACATTGCGCCTCGGGCCTGCATTCGCCTCCGCCGGCTCACCGCTCCTCGCCCAACACGGTCTCTTCCTCGTCGCGCTCCTGGTCGGTGGTTTAGTCGCCGCGCTCGCAGGTTTCCTGATCGGCCTTCCTTCGCTGAGACTCAAGGGCGACTATCTCGCCCTGATCACCATCGGGTTCACCGAGATTATCCGTGTGATCCTGCAAAACACCCCCGCGCTCGGCGGAGCCATCGGTCTTAACGGCATGCCGCCGCTCACCAACATCGCGTGGACCTACGGCTGGGTTGCCGTGACTGTGTTCACCGTGAGTTGCCTGATCAACTCCACCTACGGTCGCGGCTTTCTCGCCGTGCGTGAGAACGAAATCGCCGCCAGTGCGGCCGGTATCAACCCCACCCGCTACAAAGTCGTCGCCTTCACGCTCGGCGCGTTTTTCGCCGGCATCGCCGGAGGACTCTTCGCCCACCTCAAGCTCGCCGTCGACCCGCGCGGCTTCGACTTCATGCGCTCCGTGGAAATCGTCGTCATAGTCATCCTCGGCGGCATGGGCAACAGCCTCGGCGTGATCCTCGCCGCCGTGTTGCTCACCCTTCTCCCCGAATTTCTCCGCCCGGTCGCCGAGTATCGCATGGTGATCTACGCCGCGCTGCTCATCGGCCTGATGCTCATTCGTCCTCAAGGCATCTTCAATGTCCGCCTAGGCAAATCGCGCGTCTGATGCCTCCTCTATCGTTCTCGTTCTCTTACTCGTTCTCGTTCTCCTAAATTGAAGCCCATCCTCCAAACCGAGAACGAGTAAGAGTAGGAGAACGAGAACGATTACCCAATCCATCGAATGCCCGCCCCCCTTCTTCACCTCCACCAAGCCACGATCCGCTTCGGTGGACTCACCGCCGTCAACGCGGTTGACCTGACCGTCGCCCCCGGAGAACTGCGCGGACTCATCGGTCCCAACGGCGCAGGCAAGACCACGCTTTTCAATCTCATCACCGGCGTCTACGCCCCCTCGTCGGGCACGGTCACCTTTGCCGACACACCCCTCGCCGGCCTGCGCCCCGACCAGATCACCGCGCGCGGTATTGCCCGCACGTTTCAGAATATCCGGTTGTTCCCCAACCTGACCGTCTTCGACAACGTCCGCGTCGCCTGCAACCTCCACCGCGCCACCTCGCCGCTTCAGGCACTTATCCGCGGACGCACCTTCCGCACCGACGAAGCCGCCATCGCCGCCCGGGTCGACGAGTTGCTGGAAATGTTTAATCTCTCCGGCTTCCGCGATGCCCCAGCATCCTCGTTGCCCTACGGCGAACAACGCCGTTTGGAAATCGTCCGCGCGCTCGCCACGCAACCTCGCTTGCTCCTCCTCGACGAACCGGCCGCCGGCATGAACCCCTCGGAGAAAGTGGACCTGATCCGGTTGATTCGCGAAATCCACCAACGCTTCAAGCTCACCATCCTCCTGGTCGAACATTCGATGCGCGTCGTGATGACTGTATGCGAACGCATCACCGTCCTGGATTACGGCGTAAAGATCGCCGAAGGCACGCCCTCTGAAATTCAAAAGAACCCCAAGGTAATCGAAGCCTACCTCGGCGAAGAGCACACCGCCAAATTCGGCCACCACTAAACCACTCAGAACCCGATCCGGCTCACCACGAAACACACGAAATACACGAAAAGAAAATTCCGGAGAAAACCCACAAAGCGCGTTAGCGTTCATTAGTGTCCAGTAGTGGTTTCTAATTCTGAGCCCGACTTTCGTGTATTTCGTGTGTTTCGTGGTTAAAAAATTCCGTCGCTCCCGCTCATGCTCACCGTTGCCAATCTCTCCGTCGCCTACGGCGCCATCAAAGCCGTCAACGGCATCTCCTTCGAGATACCGACCGGCTCGATCGTGACGCTCATCGGAGGCAACGGCGCGGGCAAAACCACCACGCTCCAAACCATCTCCGGACTCGTGCGCCCCTCCGCCGGCACGATTTGTTTCAACGGCGAAGACATCACCCGGCTCGCCCCGCACGCCATCGTCTCCCGCGGACTCTGCCACGTGCCCGAAGGTCGCCTGGTATTTTCCAATCTCTCGGTCGCCGAAAATCTCTCGCTCGGCGCTTACCTGAACAAAGACGCCGACGACATCACCCACACGCGCGACCACGTTTTTGCGATTTTCCCACGGCTCAAAGAACGCATCAAGCAGACCGCCGGCACGCTCTCCGGCGGCGAACAACAGATGCTCGCGATCGGCCGCGCGCTCATGTCGCGCCCCAAATTTCTCATGCTGGACGAGCCCTCCCTCGGCATCGCCCCGCGCCTGGTGACGACGATTTTCGAGAAGATCGTGGAGATCAACCGCGACCAAGGCATCACCATTTTGCTGGTCGAACAAAACGCCCATCTCGCCCTGGAAATCTCCTCGCACGCCTACGTGTTGGAGACCGGCCAGATCGCGGTCGCCGGAGCCAGCCGCGACCTCCGCGACGACCCCCGACTCAAAGCCGCCTACCTTGGCGGCTAAAACTCCCTCAGAATCTTCAATCGCGCATGAGCAAAACCACACCCCGGTTTAAGAAAAACCAGATCCAGTTTACCTGAAATCACCTCTGTAGTGATGAGGTTTTACTGCGGCTGCTCCAAGCGGAGTTCCAGTCCCAAGCCGTCGCCTTCACCGGCAAGCGTGGGTGTCACTTTAAGCTGGGTGTTGCCGATGCTGATCGTGCCGCTTCGGCCGGGTTGCACCGAGATACTCGGATAAGACTGCACATCGGTGCCGGCGGTGGCTTGGAGTTTTGCCAAGACCTCCTGCTCCTCGGCGGGCACCCAGACTTCGCCATGTTGAAGCGTGTTGGCGGCGTTGGTCGCGAGGTTGTCCAAGCCCACGGACTGGCCCACTTCGTCGGTGAGCGTGAGATAACGGCCTTCAATCTTGATAACGCTTTTCCCATCGGCCTGCTCGACGATGGGTTTGGCAAACGCATAGAGCCGGCGTCCATCGGCAAGCCGGTAGCCACCGGTGACGACCACCTCGCCGGATTTGAGTTCGGCCCTCAACGAGGAACTCAGGATGTCGGCGATCATCGGACGGCGCAGTTCCTCCAATTGCTCGGTCGTTTGTTTCAACGTGGCATCGTGCTCAACCAACTTGGCGCGCGCGGCCGCGAGTTCGGTTTTGAGTTCGGCGTTTTCCCGAGCCAGTCGCTCGCGATCCGCAGCGTCGGCGGAAGGATCCGTAACGGTTTCCGCCGCACGCACGACAGGCTGCGCAACCGGCGCGGAAGGTTCTGCCGACGGACGATCCACCATGCGGCAAGTCACCCAGCTCGCAACAGAGGCCCCCAAAACGACGGCCAAGGTGTAGTTTAGAAATTTCATCAACGGCAGGGTGGTAATACGACAGACAAGGCTCCAAACGAGGCAAGCGCGGTCGAACGTTTCGTGGAACGATACCGGGATCTCAGTGGCAACTCTGGCGTCGTCGCTTACCACCTCGGCCACGATTCCATCCTCGTGCAGTTTAAGAATGGGAACCGTTACCTCTACACCTACGCCAGCACCGGACCGAGCGACGTCGACCACATGAAACGGCTGGCGGAAAAAGGCAAAGGACTCGCGACCTTTATCAGCCGGCACGTGGGTAAACGCTATTCCGCGAAAGTGGCTTAAGCCTGGCTCCAACGTCCCGGCAAGAAAACACCCACTCGCTGAAAATTTGCCAAATCCACAGGTCGCAACCAGCTTACCGGCACCTCACCCCTTTCCATGCTTAACCGCATCTGCCGTCTTTCCGTTCTTATTTGTGCCCTGCCTCTCGTCTCCGCGCTCCACGCCGAAGACGTCAAACTCACCGGCGCCAACGGACGCTCGGTCGAGTTCGCCGGCATTTGGGAAGCGCGTCCTGAAGGACTCGTGGTCGTGACCTCCGCCGAAAGCGCGCCGATCATTGTCACATGGGACAAATTCGATCTCGCCAAACTCAAGACGGAGCAGCCCGCCCTCGATGCCGCCCGCCAACGCGCCGTGTTCCTGCGCAGCACCCAGCCGGTTAATCTCGGCCTCTTCGCCGAGGTGCTCACCCCCACTCAAGTCGGCTCCGAAATCCGCCGCGTGCTGGATGTGCCCTCCACCGTCAAAGTCCCCGTCGCCTTCCGCACGACCACCGAGACCACCGTGCAGGCCACGCTGGTCACCGTGTATCCGACCGTCTGGGACGGCCTCGTCATTCCGCCCTTCTCCGGCGTCAACCAACGCAGCAAGACCGAGACGGAAACCCGCCAGATCACGCCCGACGAAATCACCACCACCCCGCGTCGCGTGCTCCAGCAATTCGCCCGCACCGATGGTGTGCTCCAATCCGACCGCCGCGCCCTCTTTGAGCTCAACAAGGTCAACCCGAAGCTGCTCGAAGAAGCCGCCCAAGGTCTCGAACGCATCCGCACAAGCCTCCCCCCGAAACACTTTCTCGCCAACGATCCGACGCTCCAAACCCTCGCCCAGCGCTTGACCGAAGCCATCACGACAATCCGCGACCTGCCCACCGGCCAGACCATCAGCCGCGCGCAGCAGGACCGCATTCGCGACTTCCTCACCTTGGCCGACCACCCGATTCTGCGGTAAGCGCCCGCGGCACAGCCGTTCATGCCGGTGCGTTCCCGGCCAATCGACGATAGACAGGCCCATCAGAGCCGTCCGCCTACAGCCTCCAATGCTCCCCCTTCGTGATGGGCTTGAACTCCTTTGGCGGCGCGTGACGCGCAGCAAAGGTGGCAAAGGCCAGATATTCGGCGATCGGGCGCACCGGCCAGCGCACCGGCGGGCGAACGGACTCCACGCGAGTCTCCTTCAATTGCCTGCGTTCGTTTTCACTCAACCTTGCCATACCATTCTTTTAGCTCGGTCAGTTTCGATTCCAATTGGAAAAGCGACAGATAATCCCCGAGCAATTCCCAGTCGATCTCCCGCTTCTGTTCACCGGCGGCCTCCAACATCATCCGTATATCGGCCCAGTCTTTGGTCGCACGGTCCGGATTGTTGACCAACGCCTGCACCTTCAAACCCGCGATGTCCTCGATGTGCACCACTTTGATGCCCATGTCATCCAGCACGGGCAGGATCTCGGCTCGCTTGAGCATCCCAAGAGTCGGCCCGCGGAAGGCATGTAAAACATCAATCCGCCCCCAATCCCTGTCCGGAGAGACGTAGTGGGAAACGTTCTCCGAATGAAACACGCGCTCGTAACCGCACTCCCGCAGAACACGGTCCGCCTTGGCCAGATCCTGCATCATCAGGATAAAATCCAAGTCCATCGTGGACCGCTGCAACCCGCGCAACGACATGGCGAAACCGCCGATCAACGCATAGTGAATACCTTCCGCCTCCAACCCGCCCACCACCCGGCGTATGACGCGTTCAAAGTTCATTGCCCCGGCAGGTTTGCCGCCGCTCTCCGGCAAGTCCAGCCCGGCAAACGCGTTCACCTTCGCCACATCGTGTAAAATCACCCGCTTGATTTTTTTCAAAGCCCGCTAAAATAGCGGGCTTTTCCGTTTCCATGTCTCAACGCTGAACCGTTTCCGATCTCTCTACTCTAATCTCTCAACTCTCACCTTAATCCCTCATGTCCACCGCCGCTCCGCAAAAATTCGAGTTCCAAGCCGAGATCAAGCAGCTCCTCGATATCGTCATCCACTCGCTCTACACGGAGAAGGAGATCTTCGTCCGCGAACTCGTCTCCAACGCCTCCGACGCGATTGAGAAGCTCCGCCACCTCCAGCTCACCGAGAAGGACAACATCGCCGACGACTCTCTCGCCCTTGAGATCAACCTCTCGACCGACGACACTGCCAAGACCCTCACGCTTCAGGACGCCGGCCTCGGCATGAGCCGCGCCGAGTTGATCGAAAACCTCGGCACCATCGCCCACTCCGGCTCCAAGGCCTTCCTCAAGGCCCTCAGCGAAGGCGGACAAAAGAACTCCAACCTCATCGGTCAGTTCGGCGTCGGCTTCTACTCCGCGTTCATGGTCGCGAAGTCCGTGAAGGTTTACTCGCGCTCCTGGAAAAAGGACGAGCCCGCCCACGTCTGGACCAGCGACGGTTCCGGCAGCTACGAGATCGAGGAAGTCTCCGACCAGCAACGCGGCACCAAAATCGTCATCGAGTTGAAGGACGACGCCCACGAGTTCGCAACCGAGGGCCGCGTCAAAGAAATCCTCGAACGCTACAGCGCCTTCGTCTCGTTCCCCGTCAACCTCAACGGCAAACACATCAACACGGTCGAGGCCCTCTGGCTGCGCTCGAAGAACGAGATCACCGACGAGCAATACACCGCGTTCTACAAATTCCAGAGCCACGCCTACGACGAGCCCCGCCTGCGCCTCCACTTCTCGGCCGACGCCCCGCTCCAGATCAACGCCCTCCTCTTCGTCCCCAAGGACAACAGCGAGAAGTTCGGCATGGCCCGCCTCGAACCCGCCGTCTCGCTCTACTGCCGCAAGGTTCTGATCGACGCCAAGCCCAAGGACCTGCTCCCCGAGTGGCTCCGCTTCCTCAAGGGCGTCGTCGATAGCGAAGACCTCCCGCTCAACATCTCGCGCGAGACCATGCAGGACCGCGCCCTCATCGAGAAACTGAACAAGGTCATCACCAAACGTTTCCTCAAGTTCCTCTCCGAGGAAGCCAAGAACCGTCCCGACACCTACAACGAGTTTTACTCCGAATTCGGCGTGTTCCTGAAGGAAGGCGCCGCCCTCGACTACACGCACAAGGACGACCTCGTTAAACTGCTCCGCTTCGAGTCCTCCCTCACCGAAAAGGGCAAGACCACCTCGCTCGCCGACTACGTTTCCCGCATGGGCGCCGATCAGAAGGAGATCTATTTCCTCCTCGGCCCGACCCGTTCGTCCATCGAAGCCGGCCCTTATCTCGAAGGCTTCAAGGCCCGCAACATCGAGGTGCTCTTCTGCTACGAAGCGGTCGATGAATACGCCATGAGCAACGTGCGCGAGTTCGACGGCAAGAAGCTCATCGCCGCCGACCACGCCGACGTAAAGCTCGCCGACGCCCCCAAGCCGCCGGCGGCCGAAGGCGACCTCAGCGAGGCCGACGCCAAGGCCCTCGCCGAATGGCTCAAGACGACCCTCGGCGACCGCGTGGAAGAGGTGAAACCCAGCGACCGCCTGGTCGATTCGCCCGCCCTCGCTGTGAACGCCGACAAGTTCATGTCGCCCCAGATGCGCCGCATGATGAAGGCCATGAACAAGGACGGCGCCGACACGCCCGTGAAGGTCAACTTGGAGATCAACCCGCGCAGCACGGTCATCAAGCACCTCGCCGCGACCCGCACCGCTTCGCCCGAAAAAGCCGCGCTGGTCGCCGAGCAGATCTTGGACAACGCCCTCATCAGCGCCGGCCTCTTCGAAGACCCCAGCAAGATGGTCGCCCGTCTCTACAAGCTCCTGGAGACCGTCTGATCCAGGAAAGGATGACCTCCGTCTCGTCCACTTAAGCCTCACAAACCCGACCGACAGAGCCGGTCCCTCCCTCGCAGCCCCGACCAACCCTCAGGTCGGGGCTTTTTTGCGTCTGCACACCCAAAACCTATTTGTAACTTAATAAGTTACAAATAGGTTTTAATCATTAACAACCAACCATTTTTTGATTTGTATGGCCCTATAGCCATACTGCCCCCTTGACGATATGGCTACCGAGCCATACTTTTGGCGCATTATGAAAATGACCATGCACATCGACGAAGATGTCTTGGATCGCGTGATGAAGATCACTGGCGCCAAGACCAAGCGTGCCGCCGTCGAACTCGCCCTCAACGAGATGGCCCGCCGCCACAAGCTGAAGGAGGTTTTCTCCAAAGGTCTCGGACTTACTCCGGATGAACTGAGGAACGCGTTCGACCCGGCGTCCGATCCCACTCTCACCAAAGAAGAACCGCTCCAAAACGTTGCTGAAGATCCAGCGCCCTATGGCGAGTCTCGTTCTTCCTGATAGCAACTTCTTCATCCGCAGCCTGAGGGACGGTGTTGATCCGTTTGAACTGCTGGCACTGCATGCCGACACCACTGAGTTCATCACGTGCGGGGTGGTGATTGCCGAGGTCACCCGCGGCCTGCGGGCACCGTCTTTGCGGCAGCGCTTTGAGCGGGATTTCTCATACATGACGTGCATTGCCACCACCGCAAATATCTGGGAACGCACTGCTCAACTCGCGTGGATGCTCGATCGTCAAGGAATCATCCTGCATATCCCGGATCTGGTCATCGCCGCCTGCGCATTAGAGGCCGATGCCACAGTGCTCACTTTCGACGCGGATCTTCAAAAAATTCCAAGCCTGCGGGTCACAAGCCGGCTCGGTTGAACGGAGCGAAGTGGCGCAGATATTCCTGTCCGTTATCCCGCGATTTCCCCTTGTCACCCCCGCGCCGCCCCCTTCCCTCACGCGTCCCTCGTGTTTCGAGGATTTCGCCATTCTCCTCACGCACGACTGACTCATGGACACGTTTATCTACGGCATCGATTTCGGCACCAGCAACTCCGCCGTCACCATTTGGAACGCCACCACGCGCACCCTCGTGCGCGACCCGCGCATCGCCGGCGTGGACGCGACGTTCATGTATTTCCCCTACACGACCCGGCGAGTCGCACCCGCCCTCGGCAACGCCGCCAAGCTCCGCTATGTCGAGGACGAGATGCGCGGCCGCTTCTTCCAGGCCATCAAAACGATCCTGCCCTACGAAACGTTCACCGACACGGTCATCAACAACCAGACTTACACCATCGAGGAACTGATCGCGATTTTCCTCCAACACCTCAAAACCCGCGCCGATGCCGTCACCCAGCAGAACGTTAAACGCGTGGTCCTCGGCCGCCCCGCCGTCTTCTCGACGAACCCAGCCGAAGACCAGCTTGCCGAGGAACGCCTACGCCGTGCCGCCCAACTCGCCGGCTTCACCGAGATCCATTTCCAATACGAACCGATCGCCGCCGCCTTTGCTTACGAATCGCGCATCGCCAAGCCCGAACGCGTGCTCGTCGGCGATTTCGGCGGCGGCACCTCGGACTTCACCGTCGTGCAGCTCGACCCCGCGCGCCAAGGCCTGACCGACCGTATGCGCGACATCCTAGCGACCGGCGGCCTGCCCATTGCCGGCAACAAATACGACGCCGCCACCATGTGGCACAAAGTCACCCCGCTCTTCGGTCGCGGCGCGACCTACGACAGCTGGGGCAAACAGCTCGAAGTGCCCGACTCGCTCTACCGCACGATCTGCCAATGGGACCAAATCGTCTTTCTGCGCAACGCCAAGAAAATGGACCTCCTCTGGCGCCTCACCGGCCTGTCCAACGACCCGCCCGCCTTCGAACGTTTTCAAGCGCTGATCAAAGAGAACCAAGGTTTTGCCCTCTTCCAAAAAATCGAGGCCGCCAAGATCGCGCTCACCACGCAGGTCACCGCGCCGATCACATTCACGCATCCGAAGATCCCTCTCGACCTGCGCCTCACGCGTTCCGAGTTCAACAAAAACTCCGCCGACCTCACCGCCGAAATCGCCGGCTACCTCGATACGTTTCTCGCCAACTCGAAGATCGCTCCCTCCAGCATCGAGACGGTTTTCCTGACCGGCGGCACCTCGCTGATCCGCAGCCTCCGCGCAGAATTCGTGAGTCGTTTCGGCCAGGACAAAATCCGCGACGGCGAAGAGTTCACCAGTGTCGCCGACGGCCTGGCTCTCAGCGCCCCGCTTTTCTTCCCCGAACTACATAAATCGCATTAACCACAGATTGCACAGGATGGACACAGATAGAATACCGGCAGGCATCACTGTCTTGGTAAATCTGTGCCATCCGTGGTCAAAATTCCGTCTGCCTTAGGGCGTGTTTGGGAAATAGACCGGCCCAGCGTGAGCGAGAAAGGGCGCTCGGCCAAGGCGACCGAGGCGGAGGCGGGCCAGCGGCCCGTGCCGCCGAGGGCAACGCCGGCCCAGTGCCCATTCTCGCTTCACTCGCAGAGCTTGGCGATGGGCTGGTCTATTTCCCAAACACGCCCTAACTCGTCCGAAACATTCGCCAAGGGGTTCCCCTTTCACCATCGTAACACCCGGCATGAAAAACCCACGCGATCCGCTCTCCTCCACGTTGCACACGTGGCGCCACGAGCCCGCTCCCGCGCCCGATTTTAATGAACGTGTCTGGGCGCGTATCCGCACCGTCGAAGAAACCGCGCCCCGATCACAGTTCACGCTTCTCCATTTCCACCTGCCACTGGCTGCCAGTATCGCGCTGATCCTCTCCATCGCCGCTGGCTCCGGCGGTGCGTTTGCGCTCAACAAGACCCGCACCACCCAACGCATGGCCGCTGTTTATGTGCGCAGCATCGACCCGGTGCAAATGACCGCCACCGCCGCCACGCACATCCATCCGTGAGCCCGCTTGTTCGCTACATCTTGCTGGCCGTCACCGCCGCCGCCCTCGCATTCGGCCTGACCTACATCCTCCTCCGTCCGGCCCATCACGCCGAAATCGACGAGATGGCTTGGATGCAGAAAGAGTTCCACCTCACACCTGCTCAAACCGCCGCCATCGAGCAACTTCACGCCGACTACCACCCGGTGTGCATGGAACACTGCAAACGCATCACCCAGGCCCGTAAAGTTCTCGCCAGCGCATCCTCCGAAGCGAGGCCCGCCGCCCAAGCCGAGCTCACCCGCCTCGAAGCCATTTGCCACGACGCCACCTTGGCCCACGTGCAACGCGTCGCCGCCGCCATGTCCCCGGAGGAAGGCGCCCGGTTCCTCAAACTCGTCGGCCCCAAAGTCTCCGGCCAGCACCACGACGCCCCTTTCGGGCTCAAATGACGCCCGACGGTTCCCAGTCCACCGACGAAGCCCTCGCCTCGGCGCTCCGCCGTGGCGACGACACCGCACTCGATGCACTCATGCTCCGTTGGCAGGTGCCGTTGCGCGGTTTTCTCTACCGCCATCTCCAAAACGAAGCCGACGCCCTCGATCTCGCGCAGGAAACCTTCGTCCGCATCTACCGTCATCGCGCCCACTACCGCGAAGGCGCCCGGTTTTCGACGTGGATGTTTCAGATCGCGCTCAACCTCTGTCGCGACCACGTCCGCCGCCGCACCCGCCGTCCGCTCGTTGCGTTGGACGACACGCCCGACCCGATCGACGGTCGCGCCGATCCCAAGGCGGCCACCCTCGCCGCCGAACGCGTCACCGCCGTCCGCGCCGCGATTGCCACCCTGCCCGACAACCTCCGCGAGCCGCTCGTCCTTTCCGAATACCAAGATCTCTCGCACGCGGAAATCGCGAGCATCGTCCGCGCCACCCCGAAGGCCGTCGAAACCCGGATCGCCCGCGCACGCGAACTGCTCGGGAAAAAACTGGTCCGCTTTTTCAAGTAGCTACGCGCGTGACCGAGTGGTTGCTTGGCCCCATGCCGCTCGTCTCCATCAACCCCGCCACTGGCCGGCTTATTCAGCATCACCGCGAGCATGGCGCGCGCGAGATTTCCGCCGCTGTCGACGAAGCCCACCGAGCGTTTCTCGACTGGCGTCACGTTCCGTTCACGGAGCGTTCCAGCCGGCTGACCGCGCTCGGCGCCACCCTGCGCCGCCAGAAAAACGCCCTTGCCCGCCTCATCACCGCCGAAATGGGCAAGCCCCGCTCCGATGCCCGCGCCGAGATCGAAAAATGCGCCGTCTGCTGCGATTTTTACGCGCAACACGCCGCCGGGTTCCTCAAATCCCACCGCCCTCCCGGCGCACCGAAAAACACCGAGGTGGTTTTCGAACCGCTTGGCGTCGTGCTCGCGATCATGCCGTGGAATTTCCCGTTCTGGCAGCTCTTCCGCGCCGCCGCACCCGCGCTCATGGCGGGCAATACGATCCTGCTCAAACACGCCTCCAACGTCAGCGGCTGCGCCCTCGCGATCGAGCGCGTCTTTGCCGATGCCGGCGCCCCCGCCGGACTTCTGCGCACGCTTCTCGTATCCTCGAAAGCCATACCCGGCCTCATCCAAGACCCGCGCGTCCGTGGCGTCACGCTCACCGGGAGCACCGCCGCCGGGCGCCAGGTCGGCGCTCTCGCCGGTGCCGCCCTGAAACCCGTCGTGCTGGAGCTGGGCGGGAGCGATCCCTACGTGATCCTCGCCGACGCCGACCTCGACCTCGCCGCCGAAGTCTGCGCCCAGGCCCGGCTGACCAACGCTGGCCAGAGCTGCGTGGCCGCCAAGCGTTTCATCGTCGTCGAAAGCGTGCGCGCCGCCTTCGAACACAGATTCACCGCCCGCATGGCCGCCCGCCGCATGGGCGATCCCACGGTCAAAGGCACCGACTTCGGCCCGCTGGCCCGCGCCGACCTGCGAAAAGATCTTCATGCGCAAGTCCAACAAAGCGTGAAACACGGCGCCCGCATCCTGCTCGGCGGCACCCTCCCGCCCGCAAAAATCAAGGGTGCGTTTTATCCCGCCACCGTGCTCACTGACGTCCGCCCCGGCATGCCCGCTTACGACGAAGAACTCTTTGGTCCCGTCGCGGCGATCATCCCGGCCAAGGACGAATCCGACGCCCTGCGCATCGCCAACGACACCGCCTATGGCCTCGGCGCGGCGATTTTCTCCCGCGACCGCCGTCGCGCGCGCGCCCTTGCGCGAGAGCACATCGACGCCGGCATGGTGTTCATCAACGCCCAGGTTCACTCCGATTCCAGTCTGCCCTTTGGTGGCGTCAAAGACTCCGGCCTCGGGCGCGAGTTAAGCGCCTTTGGCATTCGCGAGTTTGTGAACATCAAGACGCTCTGGATCGAGTAAACGACTTGGGCCTAACCCGTTCGCATCACGTTACATTTAAGCGACGGGCCATTAAAAACTGGTTTCACTTCGCAAGGCCTTTACCTTGACCGGCTTTCCCTGATGGCCACGAAGCGCAAAACGCCCCGCCCGAAGTCCAAGCCCGCCAAGGCCGGCCCAGTCCGTCGTAAAACGACCGCCTCCATCCCTGCGCCCGTCGATGAGCGGGTCATCATGCCGGAAAATTCCAGCAAGCCGGTCACGCCTTCGGCCAAACCGGTCAAATCCGCCTACTTCAATCGTGAGTTGAGCTGGCTCGCGTTCAACCGCCGCGTGCTTGAACAGGCGCAAAACGAGAGGCATCCGCTCCTCGAACGCGTCAAGTTCCTCGCCATCGTTTCGTCCAATCTCGACGAGTTTTTCGAGATCCGCGTCGCCGGCATCATCCAACAGGTCGAAAGCGGAGTGACCGAAGCCAGCGTGGACGGACTTGGCCCCAAGGAATCCCTGCGCCGCATCCACTCCGTCGTGGGTTCGCTCGTCGAAGACCAATACGACTGCTGGCAAAACCACCTCATGCCCGCGCTCGCCGAGGAGGGTATCGTTTTAAAAACCGCCGCCGATCTCACGCCGCTGGAACTGGCGTGGGTCAGCGACTATTTTCACGAACAGGTTTACCCCGTGCTCACGCCGCTGGCCTTTGACCAGTCGCACCCGTTTCCCCAGCTCGGCAACAAGACGCTCAACGTCGTCGTGTCGCTCGACAATCCCGACACGCCCGAGGTCGAGCGTCTTCTGGCGATCCTCCCGGTGCCACGCATCCTTCCGCGGCTCGTGCCGCTGGACCCCGCCGGCGCCAAGACCCAACGCTTCGTCTTCCTCTCCGAAATCATCAAGTTGTGCGCGGGCGAGTTCTTCCCCGGCTATGTGATCAACGGAGCCCACGCTTTCCGTGTCACGCGCAACAGCGACCTCTACATCGACGAGGAAGAGGCGGAAAACCTGCTCAAAAAAATCGAGGAGGAGTTGCGCAACCTGCGTCGCGGCGCCGCCGTGCGCCTCGAAATCGAGGAAGGTGTCGATGACAGCATCTTCACCACGTTGTGTGAAAACCTCGATGTCTCGCACGAATACGTTTTCCGACTGAATGGCCCGCTCAATCTGCTCCGGCTGATGAGCCTGGCCGACATTGACCGGCCCGATCTGAAGTATCCGTCCTTCACCCCGGTCAACGTGTCTCCGCTGCGCGATCCGGCCCACATTTTCGAGACGCTCCGCGCGCAGGACGTGTTGCTCCACCACCCCTACGACTCGTTTCAGCCCGTCGTCGATTTTGTCGAACAGGCTGCGCGTGATCCCCAGGTGTTTGCGATCAAGCAGACGCTCTACCGCACCAGCGGCGATTCACCCATCGTGCGCGCGCTCATCGAGGCGTCCAAAAACGGCAAGCAGGTCACCGCGCTCGTGGAGCTCAAGGCCCGCTTCGACGAGGCCAACAACATCCAGTGGGCAAAGCAGCTGGAAGAAGCCGGCGTCCACGTCGTCTACGGCCTCATCGGCCACAAGACGCACTGCAAGGTTTCGCTCGTGGTTCGTCGCGAGGGCAAGTTGCTCCGCCGCTACGCCCACCTCGGCACGGGAAATTACAATCCCAAGACCGCGAAGCTTTACACCGATCTGAGCTACTTCACGGCCCGCGATGAACTCACCTCCGATGCCGCCAGCCTCTTCAACACGCTCACCGGCTTCAGCCGCGAACCGGTGTTCGAGCACCTCTTGGTTGCCCCCTACAATCTTCATCGTCGCATCCAGGAGCTGATCCAACGCGAGACCGACAACGCCGCGGCCGGCAAACCCGCGCGGATCATCGCCAAGATGAATTCGCTGGTGGACAAGGCCACCATCGACCAGCTCTACGCCGCTTCCCGAGCCGGCGTGAAGATCGACATCATCGTGCGCGGCGTCTGCTGCCTCGTGCCCGGATTAAAAGGCCTCAGCGACAACATCCGCGTGCGCAGCATCGTGGGCCGCTACCTCGAACACGCCCGCGCGTTTTATTTTGAAAACGCCGGTGAAGGCGACCCGCTGGTCCTCGCCGGCAGCGCCGACTGGATGCCGCGCAACTTCTTCCGCCGCGTCGAAGTCGTCTACCCCGTGCGCGACCCCGCCCTGCGCCGCTGGATCACCGACGAGCTCTTCGTGATGGAGCTGCAGGACAACGAAAACGCCCGCGAACTCCACGCCAACGGCAGCTACCTGCCCGTCCCGCGCGCGGCCAACGCACCGGCATTTTCGGCGCAGAGTTACTTCGTCGCCGCCGCCACCGAGCGCGCCCGCGAACTGGCGAACGCGTAAAACCGACCGGGCATTGCGCAATCCCAAAGGGGGTTGGACGGCGACCTCGGTCCAAGGTCGCACCCTCGAAGCGGACTACTTTCCGCCACGCCCGCCGCAGTCACCCTGCGCGATGACGCCTGCGAGGATTTGATCATCGGCTACAGCCGCGCGACCAATGAAATCGCGGTCTCCGACTCTTGGGGGCCGCGTTTTCAGCAACGCTGGGTTCCGGCCCCCGTGGCCCAAAAGATCACGCAAGACGAGTATTGGATACTTGCTTGGTGAAGCCGGAGATAACGCCGCGGCCTGCCATCTCAAACGGGGTCGCCGAAGCCTGTTCCCTCACGGGCCGGCGCGAGCGAGTCTGCCGCGATTTTTCCGGAAGCGTTTCACGCATGAGCGCCTTCAGCCGGTTTGTCGAAACCCGCAGGCAAAACGTCCTCCGCAACCATCCATGGTTCGCGGGATGATTGTTGAAGCGCTCCGCCTCGGATACTAAATCACTCATTCTGCACGCCTGCTCGACGCCGAGGATCAGATCGAAATCAGCCGCAAAATAATGTGGATCGACCACGCGCAGAAACCACCTGACGAGGTGGGTGCGCTTGTAAAGCGCCCGGTTGAAAACGGCGTTCGCATACTTCTCGAGTGGGATATTGTTTTTTGCGCAGAAACACTCTGCAAACGTGGCATTCTTCATGTAGGGATAGGGGTATAGCCCCATACGAGTAATAAAAATTTAACGGCCTACAACCCCCCACCCCGCAGGGCTATTGCACTAGCGATAAACTAGCACTAATTAATATTTTATATATTAACAAAATTTTACGAAGGTTGTAAAAAATAGAGGGAAAATACCTATTTTGGGTTCACATTTCGAACTGGCAGAACTTCCGCGGCCTTCTCGTCGATAAGAACCCATTTCGCGGGAAACAGACCCCACCTCGGGTTCGCTCATGAGGAACAGGCCGCCCACGGAGCTGAACCCGGGCCGGCATTGAGGCGGCCCGCATTACCCGGATGGCACATTGCTCTGTGAATTTTGTCGTTTGCCAAGACCGCCCTCCGGTCTACTTTCCCCACTCTTCATGCTTTCCTTTCTCTTCAAGCGTTTCGCCGGCCGTCACTACAAGAAGTTCCTTGAGAAGGCCCGCCCTGTCGTAGCGCGCATCAACGAGTTCGAGCAATCCTACCAGTCGCTCACCAACGACCAGCTCCGCGCCAAGACCGACGAGTTCCGCACCCGCCTTAAAGCCGGGGAAACGCTCGACCAGATCCTCCCCGAGGCATTCGCCACCGTAAAGAACGCCGCCCGCCGCCTCGTCGGCACGCGCGCCCTCGTCTGCGGACACGAACTCGAATGGAACATGATCCACTTCGACGTCCAGCTCATCGGCGGCTACGCCATTCACTGCGGCAAGATCTCCGAGATGGCCACCGGCGAAGGCAAAACCCTCGTCTCCACGCTCCCGCTTTATCTCAACGCCCTCACCGGCCGGAACACCCAGCTCGTCACGGTCAACGACTACCTCGCCCGCCGCGACTCCGAATGGATGGGGCACCTCTTCGGCTTCCTCGGCCTCACCACCGGTTGCATCCAGCAGCAGATGTCCTCCGAACTCCGCCGCGAGATGTATGGCCGCGACATCACCTACGGCACCGCCTCCGAGTTCGGCTTCGACTACCTGCGCGACAACGGCATGGCCACGCGCAAGGAAGACCAGGTCCAGCGCGACCACTGGTTCTGCATCGTGGACGAAATCGACTCCATCCTCGTGGACGAAGCCCGCACGCCTCTCATCATTTCCGGTCCGGCCCCCATCGAGCGCGAGCAGCCCTTCACCCGCCTGAAGCCAGGCATCGACGCCCTCGTCAACGAGCAGATCCGCCTCGTCAACCGCTTCGCCAACGACGCCAAGGCCGTCCTCGAAAAGCCCGACGTCACCCCCGACGAGCGCAAGGCCGCCGCGTTGAAACTCCTCCAAGTCAAGATCGGCCACCCGAAGAACAAGCAGCTCCTCCGCCTCATGGAGAACCCGGAGTGGCGCAAGCTCCTCGACAAGACCGAGACCGAGATGAACAGCGACTTCCAGAAAACGGAGCTCTACCGCCTCAAGGAAGAACTGTTCTTCTCCATCGACGAGCGCCAGCACCAGGCCGACCTCAGCGAAAAGGGCCGCACCAAGCTTCGCCCCGACAATCCCGACGCCTTCGTCCTCCCCGACCTCGCCACCGAATTCAGCGAGCTCGAACGCCGCGCCGATCTCACCCCCGAGCAGCGCGAAGAGATCAAGGCCAAGTCGCAGAACAACTACTCGGAAGTCTCCGAGGAGATCCACGCCATCTCGCAGCTCCTCCGCGCCTACTCGCTCTACGAGCGCGACGTCGAATACGTCGTTGCCGAGGGCAAGGTCATGATCGTCGACGAAAACACCGGTCGCGTCATGCCCGGTCGTCGTTGGTCCGACGGTCTCCACCAGGCGGTCGAGGCCAAGGAAAACGTCAACATCGAGCGCGAGACCCGCACCTACGCGACGATCACCATCCAGAACTATTTCCGCCTCTACGAGAAACTCGCCGGCATGACCGGCACCGCCGAAACCGAGGCCTTGGAGTTCAACGACATTTACCGTCTCTCCGTGCAGGTCATCCCGACCAACAAGCCCTGCATCCGCATCGATCGCAACGACTCCATCTTCAAGACCCGCCGCGACAAGTTCAACGCGGTCCTCAAGGAGATCGAAGAGGCCAACAAGCGCGGCCAGCCCGTCCTCGTCGGCACCGTGTCCGTCGAATCCTCCGAAGTCCTCTCCCGCATGCTCAAGCGCGCCGGCGTCATCCACACCGTGCTCAACGCCAAGTATCACGAGCAGGAGGCCGAGATCGTCACCCGCGCCGGTCAGCGCGGCGCCGTCACCATCGCCACCAACATGGCCGGCCGCGGCACCGACATCAAACTCGGCGAAGGCGTCCGCGACCTCGGCGGCCTCTACGTCATCGGCACCGAGCGCCACGAATCCCGCCGCATCGACCGCCAGTTGCGCGGTCGTTGCTCGCGCCAGGGCGACCCGGGCCTCACCAAGTTCTTCCTCTCGCTCGAGGACAACCTCATGCGCCTCTTCCTTCAGGGCAACCTGGCCTCGCGCCTCATGGAAGGCTCGATGAAGGACGGCGAAGAGCTGGAACACCCGTGGCTCAACCGCTCCATCGAGAGCGCGCAGAAAAAGGTCGAGCAGCAGAACTTCTCGCAGCGCAAACGCCTGCTCCAATACGACGACGTGCTCAACCAGCAGCGCGAGGTCGTCTACGGCATCCGCAACGCCGCCATCCACGCCGATCGCCCGAAGGACATCATCTTTGAGCAGGTCGCCGAGGAGATCGACAGCCGCCTTGAAAGCGGTGGCATCACCGGACGCGCCGCCGCCAACCAGTCCGCCCTCGACAGTTTCGTCGGCTGGGTGAACGCCACCTTCCCCATCGGCCTCAAGGCCGAAGACCTCAAGGGCGACAACATCGAGGCGCTCACCGAGTTGGTCGTGAGTCGCGTGCGCGAGGCCTACGGCGTCAAAGAATCCGTCGAAGTCCCCGAGTCGCTTGGCTCGCTGGAGCGCTACGTGATCATCAACGCCATTGACCACCACTGGCAGGAGCACCTCACCGAGATGGAGGAGCTGCGCCGCGCCATCGGCCTCCGCAGCTACGGCCAGACCGATCCGCTCGTCGCCTACAAGGGCGAGGCGTTCAAGTATTTCGAGGAGATGATGGCCAACATCCGTCTCCAGATCTGCACCGGCCTGTTCCGCAACGCGTCCAACCTGGAAGTGTTCGAAAACATGCTCCAGCTCCTGAGCCGCAGCGCCAAGGCCCAGGGACCGGCCAACACGCCGGTGGCGGCGACGACTGCCGCCCCGCAAATCGCGGCGGGTGGCGTTGCCACGGCCGAAGCGGAAGCGCCGAAAGAAATCGAGCTCCCCAAGGTGACGATCCGTCGCGAGGCCCCGAAGGTCGGCCGCAACGACCCCTGCCCCTGCGGCAGCGGCAAGAAGTTCAAGAACTGCCACGGGCAGTGATTCCGGAAGGTAGGAGCCCATTTATGGGCGATTGAACGCGGCGCATGCCATTCCGGCCCGCGTCGTGCTCCAACATCGCCCATAAATGGGCTCCTACCTTCCACCCCAAGGCCACGCCCTCCGTCGTGGTCGTTTCTCACAACCCGGGGCGACCTACTTCCTTACTCTCTGCACGGCGGATCGCGTCACAGGCCTCACGCATCCGAGCATCGCCGAACGCATCATCGCCGAAGCTCACGCGATGACCACTGACACCACGTGGACCTTGCGTGCGGCGACAATCATGGCGGATCACCTCCACCTGCTGATCACGCTTGGCGGCCGCCTGTCCCTCGACAAATGCGTCAACCGCCTCAAAGCCAAAACCTCCGCACTCATCAAAGCCCACTCGCCGTCCCTCTCCCGGCAACGCGGCTTCTTCGATCACAAACTCCGCACCGAAGACTCCCTCGCCGCCGTCCTGCTCTACGTTTACCTGAACCCCTACCGCGCCCAACTCTGCGAACGCACCGCCACCTGGCCCTGGTTTTATTGCCACGCCGAACACTGGGCCTGGTTTAAGGACACGCTCGACGCCGACCTTCCCCCGCCGGAGTGGATCGAAAGGTAGGAGCCCATTTATGGGCGATGGTTTGAACGTGCACACCCGGGACATACGCACACCCCAACATCGCCCATAAATGGGCTCCTACCCACGCCCCGCCCTCACCCTTTCACCCGGCTCAGCAGCAGCTTGTCCACGCGGTGCCGGTCCATGTCGGCGACCTCGAAGCGCCAGCCATTCCACTCGACCCACTCGGTGGCCACGGGAATGTGGCCGAGACGATCGACGACAAAACCACCGATCGTGTGAAAATCCTCGTCTTCTTCGCCGGGCAGCGGGCCCGTCGCAAACACGCCCCGAAAATCTTCCAGATCCATGCCTCCGTCCACCAGCCACGAACCATCTTCGCGCTGCACGGCCTGCGGAGCCTTGCGATCGCCCGGTTCGGGCAAGTCCCCCACGATCGCCTCCATCACGTCGATCAACGTCACGATTCCCTGAATACTCCCGAACTCGTCCGCCACCAGCGCGAGGTGCTTGCCTGATTTTTTGAACGTTTCCAGCAACTGCACCGCGGTGATCGTCTGCGGCACATACAGCGGCTGCGTCAGGTGATCGCGCAATTGATTACGCAGGCCGATGGCGGAATTGGCCCACAGCGCCTTCACCGACACCATGCCGAGCACGTGATCGCGCGTGCCTTCATAAACAGGAAACTGCGAGTGTCCGCTCGCGACAATCTTGCGCCAGTTGACCTCGTCGGTGTCGTTCACGTCGAGCCACACGATCCTGGTGCGGCGGGTCATGATCTCGGTCACGGGACGCTCGTCCAGCCGCAGCACGCCCTCGACCATCGCGCGCTCCGCCTGATGAAACACGCCCGCGGAGGTGCCCTGCTCGATGAGGTGCGAGATTTCCTCCTCGGACGGCGGCGCGTCTTTATGCGAGCCCAGCCCGAGCGCCTTCAGCAAGCCGTTGGTCGAGACCGTGAGCAGCCAGACAAACGGCAGCGCGAATCGCGACAACGCGTTCATCGGCGCCGCCATCACCATCGCCTTGCCCTCGGGATTCGTAAGTCCGATGCGCTTCGGCACCAACTCGCCGATGATCAATGAAAAATAGGTGATCGCCCCCACCACTGCGGTGATCGCCAGCCCGTCGGCATACTCCGCGAGCGCGGGAACGTGCTCCGTCAACCACGCGGCCAGCTTGCCCGAAAGCCTCGCCCCGCCAAACGCGCCGGCAAGTATCCCGACCAGCGTGATGCCGATCTGCACCGTGGACAAAAACCGCGTGGGCTCTTCGACCAACGCCAGCGCCGCGCGGGCGCGGGCCGAGCCTTCGTCGGCCAACGTTTTCAGGCGCGCCTTGCGCGAGGAAACCACCGCGATTTCCGCCATGGCGAACACCCCGTTCGCCACGAGCAGCAGAAAAACGATCAGGATATCCGACAAAGCGTCGTTCATGTATGCGGACTCGGCAGCACCTCTTCGGCCGCTTTCGGAAAGATCAGCGAAAGCAGAATCGAAGCAACCAGCACGCCACCGATGATGGACAGCGACCACACGATCGGAAACTTGTGGTCGGGGAACAGCGAGTTGAGCCAGACCATCTTCAGACCCACAAACGTCAGGATCACGCCCAGTCCGAACTTAAGGAAGTGGAACTTGTGCATCACGCCGATCAGCAGGAAGAACAGCGCGCGCAGGCCAAGAATCGCAAAAATGTTCGAGGTGAAAACCACCAGCGGCTCCTTGGTGATCGCAAAAATCGCCGGCACCGAATCCACCGCAAAGACGATGTCGGTCAGCTCGATGAAAACCAGGCACACCAGCAGCGGAGTGCCGAACAAGACGCCGGCCTTTCGCACAAAAAACTGCTGCCCCTCCAGCTGAGGCGTGATCGGGACGAATCTGCGCAGCAGGCGGATGAACGGGTTTTTCTCCGGTTCGATCGGCTTCTCGTCGGCGAAGAAGATCTTGATGCCCGTAAAGATCAGGAAGACGCCAAACACCCACAGCACCCAATTGTATTTCATGAGGGCCGCGCCCACGATGATGAACGCCGTGCGGAAAATCAGCGCGCCAAGAATACCGAAGAACAACACCCGGTGCTGATACATCTTGGGGACGCCGAAGTAGCTAAACACCACGATGAACACGAAAATATTGTCCACCGAGAGCGATTTCTCGACCACGAAGCCCGTGAGGAACTCCAACGCAGTCTGATTGGCCAGCCGCCCGGCCTCCGCCGTGATCGCGACCGTGTCCGTGATACCCTTGGCGGAGACGTATTCGAGAAACGGCGCGTAAGTCGGCAGTTTCCATTGCACGTAATGCCAGAACCCGAAGCAAAAAACCAGGGCCAGCGAGATCCACGCCACGCTCCAGCCCGCCGCCTCCTTCACGGAAACCTCGTGGGCCTCGCGATGAAACACCCCCAGGTCCAAGGCCAGCATGCCCAGCACGAAGAGCGTGAACAAACTGTAGAACCACCAATAATCGGAAAACGGGAAGAGCAGGATGTTACCCATAATATGTTTCGTCAGGAAAGCGCACCGGCTCCCTTGCACAAGGGAACTTCCTTGGAAAATCACGTATTGTTTCCACGGGTTCCGCCCTCCCCGTTCCGGTATCAGCCCGATACCGGCTGCTTGCACGCCCTCACTCCCGCGGCACAGTTGCGGCTTTCCACGTGCCCGCCGATTCCTCTCCGCTCCCGCCCGTCGCCACCGATCCTTACGATGAACCGCCATCTTGGTGGCAACGTCACGCTTCCGTGCTCTGGGCGGTGGGCGTGTTTGTCGCCACGGTGATATTGACGGTTCTGGCCTTCCCGCCGTCGCGCACACCGGAGTTTGCCTACGCGTTTGCCGTGCCGGCGTTGTTCTGGGCCTACCTGAAGCCGTCGTTCCGGCTTTACGCCGGCACCGTCCTTGGCGCGCAGGCCGTAGCTTGGACGATTCTTTTCGGCTGGCTGCACAACGTCACCCTCGGCGGGTTGCTGCTCCTCGGACCTTTTATCGGCATATGGATCGGAGCTTGGTTCCTCGCCGCTCGCTGGGCGCTTCCGCGCATGCTCGGCCAATCCACACCCCTGCGAATTCTGGTCGTCTTCGGTCTCGCCGGCCTCTGGGTGGTCGGCGAATGGACGCGCACTTGGTTTCTCAGCGGTTTCCCGTGGATGCCGCTCGCCGCCACCCAATGGCAGCGCATGACGATCCTTCAAATCGTTTCGTTCACGGGGGCGGGCGGCGTGTCGTTTGTCCTCATCGCGATGAATCTGGGCTTCACCGCCTATGCACACCGTCTCATTCGCGAAGGCCGTCGCGGGCTCGGCGCACGCTCGCAGGAGTTTTTCGCCGCGATGTTCCTGCTCGTGGTCTGCGTGGCCACGCAGATCCAGGAGACCTTCAATCGTCATCGTTACTCGGTTCCGCTCGGGCGTTTCGCGTTCGTCCAGCCCTACATTCCCCAAGAGGTGAAATGGGACAACGCCAAGGGCCCCGCGATCCTGCAAGTCCTCGAAAGCCTGACCCTCGAGGCCGGCAAAAACCGGCCCGACCTCATTCTCTGGCCCGAGGCCACCACTCCGTGGGCCGTGAAGGGCGACGATGAGATGCGCGCCTGGGTCGAGCACCTCGTAAAACACACCGGCGCGCCGCTCATGCTCGGCTCCATCGCCCGCCAACCGTCCGCAACCGATCCCGCCCTCGAAGACTGGCTCAACGGCGTGTTCACGGTCGATCCCTCGACCGGACTGCAGGCCCGGTTTTACGCGAAGCGCAAACTCGTGCCTTTCGGCGAATTCGTGCCACTCCGGCCCGTGCTCGGCTGGCTCGAAAAAGTCGTGCCCGTCGGTGACGACTTTCTGCGCGGAACCGATCCTGCGCCCCTGGTGGTGCCCGTCCGCGACCGTCCTCTCGCACTCGGGGCGCTGCTTTGCTACGAGGACATTTTCCCGCAACTCTCACGCGCCAGCGTGCTGGCGGGCGCCGACGTGCTCGTGGTTCACACCAATAACGGCTGGTTCGGCGAAGGCGGCGCCGCTTACCAACACGCTTCCAACTCCGTGCTACGCGCCGTCGAAACACGTCGCCCCGTCCTGCGCTGCGGCAACGGCGGCTGGAGCGGATGGATCGACGAGTTCGGTGGCATCCGCGCCGTCCTTACGCAAAACCCGCAAGGCGGCGTGACCACCGATGCCAAGCTCGCTTCGGAGGGCTCAGTTTATTTCCGAGGCACGCAAACCGTCGCGGTCAAAGCGGACGCACGTTGGCTGAGACAACAAAGCTTTTATGTGCGCCACGGCGATTGGTTCGTGCTCGCGTGCGTTTTGCTGGCGCTCACCGCTTGGGCACGGCTGCGGAGCGCTCCCCCGGTTTCGCCTGCAGCACGGAATGATCGTCCTCTGGAATACTTGTGAGCCTACACACCCGCGTGCGCGGGGAGACGGAAGACGAATCGATGGAAAGCTGCATGGTTCGCAAAAAATTCATGGAGTGCGGCGACCGGGCGCCGCCCTCCATGATCACATCACCGGAGTTTGTCCGACCTTGAGTTAATCCACCTTCACTTCGATGGCTTTGGGCCGGGCACTCTCGGATTTTTCAATGCTCACATGGAGCACTCCGTCACGGTATGTGGCGTTCACTTTATTGGAATCCACGTTTTGAGGCAGGGTGAAGTTTCTCACGAAGCTGCCATAGGCGCGTTCCACGCGATGATACTTGCGGTTGTCCTCCTCTTTTTCGCGAAGGCGTTCGCCGGAAATGGTCAAAATGCCGTTTTCCACGTTCACCTTGATGTCCTCGCGCTTCATGTCCGGGAGTTCGACATTGATCTGGTAGCTCTTGTCGTCCTCGGAGATATCCACCAAGGGCGCCCAAGCGGTGCTCAGGATCGATTGCTCGCGATCGCGAGTGCGAGGGAAACCACTGTCAAATACGCTGGCGAGTCGGTTGTGAACTTCCTCGAGCTCACGGAACGGGTCCCAGCGGGTGAGTTCGTTTTTCATGATATTTGTCCTCGTTTGAGTGGGCGGAAAATGAAGGAGCAACCGGCGCCCCGCCCATGACACCGGGCCCGCATAGGCTAGGTTTAACAATACTCAAAAACCGTCCTTTCGCCATCAGGTGAAGCGGAGGGAAATCCATTTCCAACCTGCCCCGGGCTTCACACGCCACGGTGTGTTTGAAGAAAAATCACCACTGTGACCATCGGCCGAGGTCTCATCCACAGTCGAGCCTGCGGCCTGATGTGAAATCCTGAGTTTGAGGCGTAATCTACGCGATTATGAAGCACAGTCGCACCACCCCGGATTTATCGTGGCAAGGGGATGTGCAGATCCCGGCCGGACACTCGATTCTCGAAGGTATTCTGGATGTGCCGGAGAACGCGCGTGGCCTCGTTTTATTCGCACATGGCAGCGGCAGCAGCCGCCACAGCGCGCGCAACCATTTCGTCGCCGACGCCCTGCAACGCGAAGGACTCGCCACCCTGCTTTTCGATCTGCTCACGCTGGAAGAAGAACACCTCGACGCGAGCATGCGTCACCTGCGCTTCGACATCGATTTTCTGGCGACACGCCTGCACGCGGCTTCAGTCTGGGCCGCCCGCCGGGAGCAAATCGCGGGCCTGCCCATCGGATATTTTGGCTCAAGCACCGGGGCCGCCGCCGCGCTGGTCGTCGCTGCGGAGCACGATGGCGCCAGCGCGATCGTCTCACGTGGAGGACGACCTGATCTGGCCGAGGTGGCGCTCCCCCAGGTGGACGCACCCACGTTGCTCATCGTGGGCGGGGCCGACGAAGAGGTGATCACACTCAACGAGCACGCGCTCGCGTTGCTTCGCTGCACCAAGCGCCTTGAGATCGTCCCCGGAGCGGGGCACTTGTTTGAGGAACCCGGCGCCCTGGACATGGTGGTCACACTGGCCGCCGGTTGGTTCGCCACCTACCTGACGCCGAAAGAGTGGCGGCCATGACATCTGATCGCCCATATCGCGACCGTCGCACCGCCGGTCGCGTCTTGGCCAAGAACCACACGATCGCCCGCCTGGGAGAGGATGAAGATGTGCTGATTCTGGCTCTACCGCGGGGAGGCGTGCCCGTGGCCGACGAAATCGCGACCGCGCTGGACGCAACGATGGATGTGTTTCTCGTGCGCAAGCTCGGACTGCCCTCGCAACCCGAACTCGCCATGGGCGCGATCGCGTCCGGCGGAGTGCGCTTGCTCCATGCCGAATTGCTGGAATCCGCCGACATCTCGCCCGAAGAGCTGACTGAAGTGATTAATCGGGAAACCCGTGAACTGGAGCGCAGGGAAGCCCTGTATCGAGGAGGCCGCCCCTCCCCCAATCTCGGCGGACGGTCCGTGGTGGTGGTTGATGATGGATTGGCCACCGGGTTTACGATGCGAGCGGCGATCGCCGCGTTGCGACGCGCCGGTGCCCGCCGCATCACGGTGGCAGTCCCGGTGGGCTCACGACAGGCTTGCGCGGAAATCGCCGAGGAAGTGGAGACACTCGTGTGCCCGCTCCAACCGGAACCGTTTCATGCCGTGGGGCTTTGGTATGATAATTTTACACCGACCGAGGACGGCGAAGTCTGCGAATGCCTCGCCCGACACTCACATCGTTCAGCAGCCTAAAACCCACGAACCCCATGATCACCACCATCAAAAAGGCATCAGATCCCGTGGCGGCGGTTCGGAGCGAGGCCCAGCCGCTGGCGATCACGGACGATTACGAGCGGATCGTGTCCTGGATCGGCGACGCCACCGTGGTGCTCCTGGGCGAAGCCACCCACGGCACGCATGATTTCTACGAAGCGCGCATCCGCATCACCCGGATGCTCATCGACAACCAGGGGTTCTCAGCGGTTGCCATCGAAGGCGACTGGCCCGACTCGTATCGTATAAACAAATACGTGACTGCCTCGAACCCGACCGGCGACGCCGCCGAGGCCCTGGCGGGATTCGAGCGTTTCCCAACGTGGATGTGGCGCAACCGGACCATCGTGGACTTCATCTCTTGGTTGCGCGCCCGCAACGCGATGGTCGATCCCGCAAAGCAGGCCGGCTTCTACGGACTCGATCTCTATGGCTTGCGCTCCTCCATGCAGGCGGTGGTCGAGTATCTGGAGCGCCGCGATCCGGTCGCGGCGGAGGCGGCTCGAAACAGCTACGCATGCTTCGACCAATTCGGTTCCGAGTGCGACGATTATGCCTGGGCTTCGGTTCACCCGCGCAATGGCAAAGCCCTGTGCGAGGAAGCCGTCACCCGCGTGCTGGTCGATTTGAGGAACAATCGCGCGGCCTTTCTCCGCCACGATGGTTCAGCCGCCGCCGACGAGTTTTTCTACGCGGAGCAAAACGCCCTTCTTGCCCATAATGCGGAGCGCTATTACCGCACGATGTTCAAGGGCCGCATCGCCGCTTGGAACATCCGTGACCAGCACATGGCGGAAACACTGAATGCGCTGCTCGCCCATCTGCGAAATCGCGGGCAAATTCCGAAAGTCGTCGTCTGGGCGCACAATTCCCACCTCGGCGATGCACGCGCCACGGACATGGGCGAACAAGGTGAACTCAACCTCGGCCAACTCATCCGTCAGCACCATCCCGGCAGATCCAAACTCATTGGATTACTGACACACAATGGCACGGTGATCGCCGCGTCCGACTGGGGCGCGCCAGCCGAACGCAAGGTCGTGCGCCCGGCGCTCGCCGGCAGCTATGAAGCCCTTTTTCACAGAACCGGGATGGAACGTTTTTTTCTACCGCTCGATGAAGGCACCGCCGCAAGCGAAGCGTTGTCCAAGCCCCGCTTGGAGCGCGCGATCGGTGTCGTTTACCGGCCCGAAACGGAACGGCTCAGCCACTATTTTCAGGCGAGCCTGCCACGGCAGTTCGACGCCGTCATTCACTTCGACAACACGAACGCGCTGGAGCCGCTTGATCGCCTGCAACCTGTCGCCTACGGCGATGTGCCCGAGACGTTTCCCTCGGGCGTGTAGGAGCCCATTCATGGGCGATGTTTGATGACGGGAGGCGTCCTCACGCCCTTCATCGCCCATAAATGGGCTCCTACCGGTTCACACGGTTAGCACAATCTTGCCCTGCGTGTGCCTGCGCTCGATCGCGTCGTGCGCCTGCTTCGCTTCCGAGAGTGGAAAGGTCTCTTCAATGACGACCTTCACTTTTCCCTGTTCGATCAGGTGGGTGATTTCCCGCAGCTGCTCGGCTTTGGGTTCGGCCATCATGGCGGTGGCTTTGGCGTGATGCTCCCCGGCTTTTTCCTGGGACGGTTGCTCCAGCGTGGAAATCAGGGTTCCGCCATCCTTGAGGCATTCCCAAGAACGCTCCTGCGTTTCACCACCCACCAAATCGAGAACGAAATCAACATCGCGAGCGCGCTCCTCAAAACGCGCCTTGCGATAGTCGATCACCTCATCCGCACCCAAGGATCGCAAAAAATCCATGTCCTCGGAACGACCGGTCGCGATCACGGTGGCCCCCTTCGCCTTGGCAAATTGCAACGCGTAATGCCCGACCCCGCCCGCCGCGCCGTGAATCAGAAGGCGTTGCCCCGGTTGAAGGTTGCCATGCTCGAAGAGCGCCTGCCAGGCGGTCGTCGCCGCCAGCGGAACCGCCGCCGCGTGGACGTGATCCAGCGAACGCGGCTTGAGCGCCGTTTCCGTCTCCTCCGCCAAGGCGTATTCAGCGTAGCCGCCGCTATGTGAACCAAGGAAAGCATACACTTCGTCACCCGGCTTGAATCCGGCCACCCCGCGTCCCACGGCCTCAACCACGCCGGAGACATCACGGCCCGGCGTGAACGGAAACCGCATCTCGGCTTTTTTGAACTGCCCCGAGCGAATTTTCCAGTCCACGGGATTCACACCGGCAGCGTGAACTTTGATCAAAACCTGGCCATCGCCCGGTTCGGGCCGGGGAGCGTCTTCAAGCGTAAGCACGTTGGAGCTGCCGAAAGAATGGATGCGGGTGGCTTTCATGGTCCGTCAGTTTACCCGTCCTGCGCGGAGTCGGCCATCGGAGCGATGACGAGATGGCGAATGGAGTTTTTTCGCAGTGCGAAAATCAATGACGCTTGCGTGGTTGGAAACGCGAGGTGCGCGCCAGTTGCGCCCACAATTCGCGTTCCTCCGCCGTGATTTCAACCGGGATCTGGATGCGAACCACGACAAAGAAATCACCCCGTCCCGCGCCCTTGGGCAAGCCGTGCCCGCGAATGCAAAAAGTCTGGCCGTTCACCGTGCCAGGCGGAATGCGCAGCGACACCTTCTCGTCGAGCGTATGCACCGGAATCGAGGCGCCGAGCACCGCCTCCCACGGCGCGAGATCCAGGTCATAATAAAGATCGGAGTCCCGCGCCCGGTAGTCGGGATGCTGCGCAAAGCGGGCACGCAGATACAAATCGCCCGGTTGTCCGCCGTAAGCGCCTGGCTGTCCCGCGCCCGCTAGGCGAATGGCGTGGCCGTCACGGACGCCGCGCGGAATTCGCACCCGATAGGTTTTCGTCTGAACCTCGTCAGTGTCCGGATCGGTCAGCTTGACGGCGACTTCCCGCACCGCGCCATGCATCGCCTCGTCGAGCGTAACCAGGATATCGCCCTCGATATCGACGCCGTGCTGCGGCGCAGCCTGAGGGTGTCCGTGAAAAACCCCGCCGGCTCTGCGAGGCCCGCTCGCCGCACCCGCCCCGCCGCTCCCGAAACCAAAGCCTTCATGCATGCCGCCAAAATCGGTCGCGCCTTTTCTGCCTCCACCGAAAAACTGCTCGAAGAAATCACTGAACCCCGTGCCATCGAACCGGAACTCGTAGTCGCCCGCCGGCGTGGAACGGGAACCTTCGCCCCAGCCGGCAGGCTGGCCCGCCGCGGCGGCTTCTTCCTCCCAATGTGCGCCCAGCTCGTTGTAACGCTTGCGCCGGACAGGATCGCCCAAGACCTCGTAGGCTTCGTTGATCTCCTTGAATTTCTCCTCTGCGCCGGCTTTGTCTTTCGCGATGTCCGGATGATAACGCCGCGCTAGTTGGCGAAACGATTTCTTGATGTCCGCCTCGCTGGCATCGCGGGGCACACCGAGGATCGCATAGTAGTCTTTGAAATCGATCGCCATGGGGTGGGCACGGTCCGCTTGGTCCCGCACGTTTACCGTTACGTTATCCTGCGCCCCCTGGGCCACCCAAGCGCGCGGGCGCGCGCAATGGGCGACGACGCCTCATCGCCTTTCGGGCGATGAAACGTCAAGGCGGTTGCGTTTCACGCCGCAAAGCCAAACCGGCTCTTGATTGCCGGAGCGTCAATGTGGAGAGACTCGCCCAGCATTCCCGAGATGATACGCTCGGCGGCGATTTTGATCATGCGATCAAACTGGTGCTGCGTGAGCTCAATACCCTCATGACGGATGGCCTTGATGTCGGCATGGGCCAGCAAGAGGTGCATGAGAAACTCCTCGGCCTCGACCGGATCATCGGTGAGGTGCGTGCGCACGCGGTCGTTGTGCTGCGAAAACACCACGTAATCTATGGCGAATTTATTAAGCATGTTATAAACCTTTCTCGGCTGGAAACCGTTACGACTGGAGATTCAGATGAGGATGGCGGTAGCGTTTTTGCTGGATCGCGACGAGCTCGGCCTCGGCCTCCAGCCAGATGGCGTCGTCGCAGTTTTGCGGACAGCCTTGCGCGACCCAGATTTCACGCGCCCGTTCGGCGATGGCTTCGTGCGTCACCAGGATTTCGCCGGCACTCGCCTGGGGTGGCGCGGGTGGATAATGATGGAGCATGTTGTTCATGGAAAAACGTGCGTATAACGAAGGTGAACAGCGTAAATGGTGGGGCATGGCCGTGGATTGGGTAAGCAAGCAACGACCACGAAACGAAACACCGGTTCATCCCTCGAAATACGAGTAATGATCCGGGGTTTTGCTCATGGTAAAATACGCCCGTTGCGCCTGAAATTCCAGTGCCGTGGCGCGTGGAAAGCCGGGTATTTCCAGCCACTTTTTCAAAGGCTCAATCCACGCTTGGAAACAGCGCCGGAATCCCATCGGGGAAAACCCGCGCTCGCATGCCGCGCGTGCATTGCAAAACGAACGATTCCACGTTTTCCCGCACGGTTTCCTCCACGGGCCGCGCGCGCACGGTTTTCGATGCCAAATTTTAGCGCGCGAAACACCACTCGACGCTTGCCAATGATTTTGCCGAGGCGTCTGTTTGCCTGCCTCGCAAACGCTTTAATCGTCGCACGCATGGCCGGCCGCCTCTCCACTCTTCTCGACCCTTCCCGCATCCGCCTGCAGGTGCAAAGCAACAAGCGCACCGTCGCGCTCAACGAGGTCGCGCGCCTGCTCGAAGGCCACGCCGATGTGACCAATTTCCAAGGGTTCTACAACGAACTGCTCGCCCGCGAACGCCTCGATACCACTTGCCTCGGCAACGAAATCGCCCTGCCCCACGCCCGCACCGAGCATGTGAAACAGATCGTGATGGCCGTCGGTCGCAGCAGCTCCGGGGTGCTGTTTGAAAACAGCAACCAGACCGTGCGCCTGCTCTTTGTCCTCGGCACCCCCAAGTCCAACCCCACGGACTACCTCCAGGTTGTCAGCGCGCTCTGCAAAATTTTCAAAGACCCCGCCAATCGCGAGGCCCTCATGACGGCGGCCACGCCCGAGCAGTTCATGCACGCCATCGTCACCGCCGAGGAAAAGCTGCTCCACCCGGTCGCCTGAGCAGGCCGCTGAAATCCACGCGCGGTCTAATCCCGCCGCCGTTCCATCTGAACCCGCCCCCACACGGGGCTTGCCGAAGCCCGCGCCGCCGACACGATTCGTGCTCCACGGCGCATGATTCATTCTTTTATCTTCAGCGAGGGCAGACTCGTCGGACGCGATCTTGAGGTCGAAGCCCTTCGTTTGGTGCGCGCCGACAAGGGTCTCACGCTCTGGGTCGATCTCGAGAATCCGACCGATGAGGAAATCAAGACCGTCCTGACCGACGTCTTCCAGTTTCACCCGCTCGCCATCGAGGACTGCGTCACCCCCAGCGCGCTTCCCAAGCTTGAGGACTACGACGACTACCTCTTCCTCGTGATGCACGCGGTGGACTTCACCCGCACCGAAAAGTTCAACACCACCGAACTCGATTTCTTTTTGGGCAAGGACTACCTCGTCACCTTTCACCACACCCCGCTCAAGTCGGTCGCCTCGGTGATCGATCGTTGCGTGAAGGCCACCGGCATCGTGGCCCGCGGGCCTGACCGCATCGCCCACATGGTGCTCGACGCCATGGTCGATAATTTCAAGCCCATCACCGATGAGCTGCGCGGCGAACTGGATCGGATCGAGGAAACCGTCCTCAGCGCCGACACCGAGAATCTCACGCCCAAGCTTCTCGAGGTCCGCTCCGAGCTGAACCACTTGCGCCAGATCGTGCGCCCCCAGCGCGATATCGCCGCGCGCCTCGCGCACGGCGAGTCGAAGATCATCCGCTCGATCATGTATCCGTATTTTCGCGACTTACGGGACAATCTCGTGCGCATCGACGAGACCGCCGCGAGCTACGCCGACCAGTTGCTCATCTCGTTTGATCTCTATCTCAGCCGATCCGGCTTCGAGGCCAACGAAGGCATCAAGGTGCTCACCGCCCTCACCGCCATCACCCTGCCGGCCATCCTGATCGGCACCTGGTATGGTATGAACTTCACCCACATGCCCGAGCTGAAATCGCCGCACGCGTATCCCATCGTGTTCGGCATAACGGTCGTGCTCACCGTCATCATGTTCGGCTGGTGCAAACGTCGCCGTTGGATCTGACCGCGCCTCCGGCGCGGAATGACCAATGCCCAATGTCCAATACCCAATGAACAAACCAACCATCACCCTCAAGGCTCGTGGCGGCCGTTCCGCCATTGGGCACTGGTCATTGGTCATTGGTCATTCCGCTTCGCGGCCATGATCACCACGCTCCTCTATCGCGACCACAAGCTCCATGGGCAGAATCCGCCCGTTGAGTCCCTTGCCGCGTTGCGCGCCGAGCCCAACGTCATGCTCTGGGTCGATCTGTCCGCGCCGACGCCTGCGGAGATCAAAGCCATCCTCGAGGAGCTTTTTGCGTTTCACCCGCTTGTCATCGAGGACTGCGTGGCCGATTCCCCGCTGCCCAAACTCGAGACCTACGACGATTATCTTTATTTCGTCATGCACGCGGTGGACTACTCGAAGACGGACAAGTTCACCACCACCGAGCTCGACCTGATCCTCGGCAAAAACTTCCTCGTCACGTTTCACCTTCAACCCCTCAAGCCGGTGCAAGCGGCCATCGAGCGTTGCTTGCGCACACCCACGACTCCCGTGCGCGGCCCGGACCGCTTCGCGCACACGCTGCTCGACTTGATGGTTGATGCCTACAAGCCGGCGCTGGAGGAACTCCGCCGTGAAATCGAGTGGGTGGAAAGCGCCGTGCTCGCCAACGCCAACGCCCGGGAACTGTTCCCCCGCGTGGTCGCCTTGCGCAAGGAGCTCGCCCAACTCCGGCAGATCGTGCGCCCGCAGCGCGAGGTCGCCGCCGAACTGGCCCAAGGCAAGACGCGCCTCATCCGCTCCACGATTCTGCCCTACTTGCGCGATCTCTCCGAAGATCTCGCGCACATCGAGAATCAAGCCGTCTCCTGGGCCGACCAGTTGATCCTGTCGTTCCGCGTCTATCTCAACAAATCGAGCCACGAAGCCAACCAAGGCATCCGCGTGCTCACCGCATTGACCGCGTTGACGATTCCCCCGCTGCTGATCGGCGGCTGGTTCGGCATGAACTTCGACCACATGACCGAGTTGGATGCGCGTTACAGCTACCCGCTCGCGGCCGCATTCACCCTCTTGAGTATCGGCGGCATGGCGGTGTTCATGCGTAAGAAGCGCTGGTTGTAACCTGGATGGCCGGAGGGAATACCGGCACGGGTTTCGGTCAAAATCCTAGCGTCGATCCGGTATCCGGCGCAGCGGCAGGCAAGGATCAACGGAGTCAGCCCTGGGTCCATCTGGATGCCCGCAGGCACCTCCATCAAAACCCGCATGAATCACAAAAGCTTCGAGGCCACTCTTGCGCAGTCCTATGATCGCAACGCCGACCGCTATCGCCGTGACGACGAGATCGAGGCGCAGACCGAAAACCATCAACGACTCGGCGGAAACCTTCGCCGCATCTGCCGTTCGTTCCGGCATCCCGTGCACGTGCTGGAAATGGGCTGCGGCACCGGTCGTTATTTTCACTGGCTGGAAAACACCGCGCTGCTCGTCGGCACGGATATCTCCCCCGAGATGCTTCGGCTGGCGCAACACCCGGTGCGCGCGGAGAGCGTAACCGCACGGGAGATCCGGCTGATGCAGGCCAATCTTTACGACATCGACTTCAAGCCCGGCTCCTTCGACTTCGTCTACTCACTCGGGGTCTTCGGCTATGGCGCGGAGATGACCCTCCAGCTGTGCGGAAAAATCGCCCGCTGGCTCGTTCCCGGAGGTCGCTTGTATTTCGACGCGCTTGAAGCCTCCTCGCCGGGACACATTCACGCGTTGAAACAGTCCCTCAAATCCGCGGTTATCCCGATGCTTCCCGGGGCGTTGCGCCGGCGCCTCCAAAAGCGTGAGAACCGAGCCGTCCCGGTGTTCAATCACACCTGCCGGCACATCGAGAGCTTGATGCACTCGACTGGTTTTGACGACTTCATCCTTTCATCAAACACGTGCCGGTCGCCGTTGTGGACTGGTCTGCATGTCGAATGCTGTGCACGAAAAAACCGGGCGCCCTGACGGGCCCCGGCTTGCAGTGCATACATGAGCGTTCGCCGTTCAGCTCGCGCGGTTGCGGGCGGCCGGGCGACGGCGACGCCAGCACGCAAGGCCCAGCACGCCGGCGCCGAAGATCGCGGCGTAAGTGGACGGCTCTGGAATCGCGGAACCCGAAGTGACCTCGAACACGGCGAGCGAACCGTTTCCGCCCGTGCCTTCATAACCGACGATGAGGATGTTTTTACCCGTCGGGTTGCCGGTCGCATCAAGGAACTGGATCGACTCCGGCGCGATGAAGGCGCCACCGGAATCATCCGCACCGGTCACGGTGTTGTAGTAGCCAACAATCGAGACGTTGTTCAGATCGGTGATGTCGAACTGGAAGATGCCGTTCTGACGCTCGGCGCCGACGAACACGAAATCCTTGCCGTCAAAACTGCCGAAGGCGAGCGCCTCGGGCTCGGGTCCCTTGTCGTCGGAGCGTTTGTCAAATTCGCCGGTCAGACCGCTGTTGATGTTGAAGGAGGCCGCATCGAAACTGGCTGCATACTGTTCGATCATCGAGGCGGAATCGAAGGCGATGGACAGACTGCCGTCGGCCTCGACCTTCCAAACCGTGAAGCTGCGCGTGCCGAGCATGGTGGGCGTGTCGATATCTCCATCGAGATCGGTGTCTCCCTGATCTTTGAGAATGTTGAGGCGGCCGAGCGCGGTGGTGGCCTCGTAGTTGCCGCCATATTGGGCGTTGAGCGTCGTCTGGGTGGTTGCATCGATCGCCGGACGTCCGCTGGTGCCTTCCTGCGAGACACGCATGACATCGCCGTCATCAGGACGGGCGTCACCCTCGTTTGCCGTGACGAGAAAGGTCGAACCCTCGCGCACGAACTTGGTGACCGTGTCGGGCATGGGCAGACCCTTCACCGCGTCATTGATGTTGATCGACGCCTCGGAGTCCGACGCGTCGATCGTCTGCGTGATCGTGCCGAGCACGTTGATCTGAGTGTATTTCCCGGAGGCCAGATCGAGCGTGGCGATGGCGTTGTTTTCCTGGAGCGTGACGTAGGCCGTGGTGTTGCTGGCGGTGATGTATTCGGGCTCGATGTCGGCGATGTTTGGCGACTTGACACTGGTGGTGTCGAGACGCGCGTTGCGAAGTCCGTCGATCGTCACACCCGCGCCAAGGTTGCCCGCGCTGAAATCGTAGGTGTTCACCGCGCTGGAATCCAAGGCGGCCAGCGAGGTGACGTAATTTCCCGAGGTAACACCCGAAATGTTCACCACGCTGACGGAGCCCGCGCGGTTCACCGTCTCTGGAGTGGTGGAAACCGTGGAGCCATACTCGCCCTCGTTGGCAATGATCAGTTTGGTGCCGTCCGGCGTGATGGTGACGGAGTCCGGGTGATAACCGACGTCCAGGGTCTTAAGGATGCTACCGTCGCTCTTGTTGAAAATCGCGATGCGACCGTAATCAGTGGCGCTGGTCGCCGTCGGGATGATTGTCGCCACACCGAAACCGCGTGCGTCGTTCAACACGCTGGAAATCGAAGCGGTGGAACCGGCGCCAAACACCGAGTTAAGGTTGATGGATAGGCCCGTGGTCAGCGCACCACCCGACGTCAGGCTGTAGGACTGAATCGCGTGATTGGTGGCAGAGAGAGAATCGGTGGTCAGCAGCGTGCCGTCCGCGTAAGAGACGATTTCACCGCCGTTGGGCAGTGAAACACCGGAAAGAAAAGAAATCTCGGCAAGCGCCGCGACCGGGAAAAGCGCACAGCTGGCGCCGACAAGGAGAGCTGGAATTCTGTTTCGCATGGTGAATGCCACCGATGCAACTACGCGACTCCCCCACCGCCAGCCCGCGACTGTAAAGAGTCGGCTACGACGTCACCCAAACGCCATCCCGGTTACGAACACGCGGCGTTCGCAACCTGGATGTCACCCGCGCGTCACTTGATCTTCGCCGCCTCGGCTTCGAGGCGTGTGACGAGTTCATCCATCTGATCGATCACCGCCTGCACGGTCTCGCGTTTGGCGAGATCCACACCGGCTTTGCGCAGCTGTTCCATCGGATGGTCGTTACCACCGCTCTTCAGCAGCGTGAGGTAACGCTCCGTCGCGGCGGCGCGCTCCGCGGGCGAGCCCGTGTTCATTGCCTTGAAGAGCTGCGCCGAGGAGGCGAAGCAGGTGGCGTATTGATACACGTAGTAAGGCGAATTGTAGAAATGCGGGATGCGCGTCCACGTGTAGCGGTAAAGCGGATCTTCGGCGATCGCATCGCCATAATAGGCCTTGAGGAGATCGCCATAGAGCGTGCTGAACACATCGGCGGTGAGCGGCTCGCCTTTTTCAGCCAGCGTGTGCGCCCGGTGCTCGAAATCGGCGAAGAGCACCTGCGTGTAGAACGTGCCCACGATGGAATCGATCGCGTGCTGGAGCAGCAGGAAGCGCTCCTTGGGATCGTTGCTCGCGGCGAGCAGTTTTTCCAGAAGCAGGCGCTCGTTGATGGTGGAGGCGACCTCGGCCACGAAGATCGTGTAATCCGCGGTGACGAACGGCTGGTTCTCCTCGGAGAGCCGCGTGTGCATCGCATGGCCCATCTCGTGCGCAAAGGTGAAGACCGCATCGAGCGTGTCGTTGTAATTCATCAGCACATACGGACCGACTCCGTAAACGCCCGCACTGTAGGCACCGGAGCGCTTGCCCTCGTTTTCGTAAACGTCGAGGCGGTTGCGTTCGAGCAGCTCGCCGAGCTTGGTCTGGTATTCGGCACCGAGCGGGGCGACTGAATCGCGAACGAGGGCGCGAGCCGGCTTATAGGGCCACCGCGTCTCGTCTTTGATGAGCGGAATCTGTCCGTCGTAGAGGTGATAGGCCTTAACCCCGAGGATCTTTTGGCGCAGCTTGATGTAGCGCTGCAGCGGGGCGGTGCCCGAACGGACCGTATCGACGAGGTTGGTGTAAACCTCCACCGGGATCGCGTTGCCATCGAGCGCGCGGGCGAGCGTCGAGGGATAGTCGCGGGCCTGGGCAAGGAACCACCCGCGCTCAAGAATACCGCGATAGATCGCGGCGTAGGTGTTCTTGGTGGCTTCGTAGGTTTTTAGATAAGCCTCGAACGCCTTGGCGCGGTCGGCCTGATTGTAGTTGGTTGCGAGGATCGACTGGTAAGCGCCGGGCGAGAGCGTGACGTCCTTGCCGTCGGCGAGCGTGATCGTCGGGAATTTGATATCGGACGTGCTCAGCTCGGAATAAACGGAGCGCGGGGTCTCGTTGAAACGCGTAGCGAAGGAGAGGAGTTTTTCGCCCTTCTCGTCCAAGACGTGTTTTTGCTGGCGATAGGCATCGAGGATCGGGAAGCGGTAGAGCGCCAGATCGGGCGTGGAGTCGAGCCAGCCTCGCATCGTGTCCTCGGGAACGGAGAGCAACTCGGGGTTGAACCACGCGGTGGCGGTGCCGAATTTCGCGAAGAGGGACTGCACGCGTTGGAGGCGACCGGCGACCTCTTGGTTGCGCGTGTCGGTATCGCGCTGAAGCTGCGGATAACGGAAGACGCGGTATTGAAGGATGCCCACCTCGTCTTGGAGGCGGTAGGCTTTGAGGACGGCGGCGGGCCCGTCCTTAAGCGTGCCTTTCAGCGCGGCGAAGGCATCCATCTTGGCTTCGATGTCTTTCATCCCCTGCTCCCACGCGGCCCAGTCGGAGTAGATCGGGGAGAAATCCCACTTGTAATCAGCGGCGATCTCATCGCGGTTGCGAGTGGCGGGCTTGGTATCGGCGAAGGCGTGGGTCATCAGGAATAGGGAGGCCGTGGCAAGGAAGAGGGGGCGAGCGAGCATGCCTGCACTAAAATACTTTCATCGCTTGCGTCGAGCCGCCCTCCACAAAAGGTGGGGACTTCTTTAACCATGCTGCGTGCGCTGATTTTTGACTTTGATGGACTCTTGGTGGACACCGAAACGGTGCTGATCGACGCGTGGGTGCAATTGCACGAAGAGGACGGCCTCGTCTGCGACCGCGGCGCTCTCCACCGCATCGTCGGGCACACCGACGTTGTCCATGACTACTGGGCCGCCTACTCGCCCGAGATCGACCGCACGGTGCTGGAGATGCGTTACCGCTCCGCCGCACGCAAACTCACCCTCGCTGCGCCTCCGCTCCCCGGCACCCTTCCCTTGCTCAATTCAGCGCGAGCCGCCGGACTTAAGATCGGCCTCGCTTCCAACTCGACGCACAACCATGTCGAGGGTCACCTCGCCCACCGTGGCATGCTGGAGCTTTTCGATTTCATCGCCTGTCGCGACGATGTCGCCATCGGCAAACCCGAGCCCGATGTCTATCTCGCCGCGCTGCGCGGCTTGGGGGTTTCGGCGCACGAAGCGATTGCCTTTGAGGATTCGGTTCCCGGTCATGTCGCCGCCCATCGCGCGGGTCTGCGTGTGGTCGTCGTGCCCAACCCCTCGACGGTCCACTGCGAGTTTCCGCATTTCGCACTCAAGCTCGGCTCATTGGCCGAGACATCACTCGCCGAGCTGGTCAGTCGTTTCGCCCCCGGCTCGCCGGGTCGGTAAATACATAACCACGCGCCAGCCGGGTGTAAGCGTCGACCTGCGCGCGTTGCCACGCTTCATCGCGGTTCAATTCCCGCGCGAGTATCCGGGCAACGGCCGGTGCCGCCTCCATGGAGGCGCGGGCGTTGCGCACCAGCCAACGCGTGCGACGCGCCAGCACGTCCTCGACGGTGCGCGCCATTTCGTTTCGCGCGTGCCAGATGACCTCGGCTTGCGTGCAGGCGACTCGTGGATGAATTCTCTCGCCGAGTTCGGGATGCGTTTTCACCCATTCCTGTATCGTATCCGCATCAGAGCCATAGACATTGCCGGTCGCCTGGGGCGTCCAACCGTGAATGCGCAGGCCGGCCGTCCGACTGGCTCGACGGGCAAATCCCACAACGTCTTCCGCGCGGTTGATCACGTCCTCACCCATTTTTCGATAGGTCGTCCATTTTCCTCCGGTGATCGTCACCAGACCGCTCTCGCTCACCACGATGGTGTGATCACGTGACAACGACGCGGTTCTCGCTCCGCCAGCCGTCTTCACCAGCGGGCGCAACCCGGCGAACACGCTCAGCACATCGGCGTCGGTGGGGCCGTTGGCCAGGTATTTACGCGCATGTTCCATCACAAACGCCCGTTCTTCGTCCAAAGCGCGCGGCTCCGGCGTGGCGCGCGAAACAGGCGTGTCGGTCGTTCCCACCACCACGCAACCATGCCACGGAACCGCGAAGAGCACGCGTCCGTCCGCCGTCTTGGGAATCATCAACGCGGCGCTCCCCGGGAGAAACGCCTTGGGCAGCACAATGTGAATCCCCTGGCTCACCGCGACCATCGCCGGAGCCGACGCCTCATCCGCTTTGCGAAGCGCATCCACAAAAACTCCGGTCGCGTTGATCACCACCTTCGACCGCACGGCAAACTCCTCGCCCGTCTCATGATCTTTCACGAACGCGCCCGTGATGCGACCCGCCTCGTCTTTTACGAAACCTGCGCAACTGCAATAATTGACAACCACCGCACCGTGCTCGGCGGCGGTTTGGGCGAGGTTGATCGCCAACCGCGCGTCGTCGAATTGGCCATCATGATAAAGCACGCCGCCTTTCAACCCCTGCGGCTCCACGGTCGGGAGCAACGCATGGGTCTCGGCGCGGCCGAGCCGTTGCGAAGGTCCGAGACCAAGCTCGCCCGCCATGCGATCATAGATCTTCAGCCCGACTCCATAAAACACGCCGTCCCACCGCGAATAAACAGGAATGACAAACGCAAGATCGTGCGCGAGGTGGGGCGCGTTGCGCAAGAGATGGCCTCGTTCGCGCAACGCGGTGCGCACGAGCGGCACGTTGCCCTGTTTCAAATAACGCACGCCACCATGCACGAGCTTGGTCGCACGGCTCGAGGTGCCTTTCGCAAAATCATTCCTCTCAATGAGCGCCACGCGATATCCGCGCGTCGCCGCCTCGACCGCCGCTCCCAATCCCGTCGCGCCACCGCCGACCACCAGCACGTCGAACGTCTCCCCCGAGCACAGCCGGTTCAGCATGGGCTCGCGTTGCATGATCAGCCTTCGGCAAGTTTCCCGCGCAGCCAGCCGGGACGGTCCGTCGTGATGCTCGTCACGCCGGCGGTCGCAAGCTCACGAGCGCGCCGGGCGTCGTTCACGGTCCAGACATTCAACTCCAGATTCTCCGCGCGCAATCGATCCACCAGACGCGCATTGATTGGCCAGCCGGCGCTCACGCCAAGTCCGTCGAAACCCTCCTCCTGGCAAAGGGCGATCAGCCCGGGCAATTTCTCCGGCGCGCCTTCAGGCGTGTCCGCGAGGAACAACGCCCTGCAACCCGGCAGCGCGCGTTTGGCATCACGAAGGGCCTCGCGCTCGAAGCTGATCAGCACGATGCGCCCGGGTTGCAGCGGGCCCGCCGTCACCGCGCGTTGCAAGGCCGGCACGAGACCGTCAGCCGCTTTCAGCTCGATGAACAGTCGCCGGCCCTCCGGCACGGTCGCGAGGATTTGAGCCAGCGACGGAACGCGCTCCCCGCGCCAACGCGCGCCCTTCCAAATGCCCGCATCCAGTTTTTGGATATCCGCCAGTTTCAAGGCATCGACCCGCGCATCCCGCCCCGTCGTGCGCAAGAGCGTGGGATCGTGAATGACCGCCACTTCGCCATCGCGTGTCAGGTGCACGTCGATTTCCACTGCATCCGCCTGCTGTTCCCAACCGAGGTTCGCCGAGGCCACGGTGTTTTCCGGTGCTTCCCCCGAGGCTCCCCGATGGGCGACGATTTCGACGGCGTGCTTCATGAGGAGGGGTTGCTTGGGATTTGGGGAAATTAAAAAAGCCCGCCTTGGCGCATCTCGTCGCGCCGAGTGCCGTCCATCGTGCTCATTTCCAAAAGCCACGCAAGCGATTGCCCGGCGAGCGCCGGCTCCTCCGCCAGTCGCGCCAGGAGCAACGCGCCCGCCAACGCATCATAAAGTGCTGCGTGATAATGCCGCCGCTCCCCCGGACAATGCTCCGCCGCCAACGCATCCAAACGCGGCTGCAACGCGAATGATGCGACCACGTCGGCGAGTTTCGCCGAGGCCAGCGACGGATAGAACTGCGGATAGAGGCGGCCCGTATCGATCCATGCCCCCCACTCGGCGACTGTCGCACCGGGCCGCGCGAAATCCGGCGATGTGCGCGGGTAAGGCCACACGGATTTGATGAGGGTGTTTTCCGCATTGGCGAAATGCGCCGCGAGCGGGCCCGTTTCGCGCCAACGCGCAAAGGTCTCGAACTCGTCGCCAAAGGGCGCGTGGTCCGCCACGACCGCCGCGTCGAGTCCGTGAACCGCCGCATCCTCCGCCCGCACGCGTCCGGTGGCGCGGCAAAGCCGCGTGTGCGTCTCCACGATGTCGGCGCCGCGCATCGTCACCACACCGTATTCGAGAATACCGGACGCGACGCTCCCCTCGAAATCGACAAAGTGAATGAGGTGATCGGTCCAGCGCATTTTCACCACGAAACACACGAAACACACGAAATCCAAACCTTCAGTCCACCCTCCGCCGGAATTTGAGTAACCTATTGGGTTACTCGTTGGCTCGGTTGCACGGGAGGCTCTGCGGGGTTTTTTCGTGTGTTTCGTGTGTTTCGTGGTTTCTAAGTCTTCGTGGACCTCACGCCCTACCGCACGTTTCTCACCGAGCTCGCCCTCCAGAGCGGCGAATTCATCCGCCCTTATTTCGCCAATCCGGCGCTGGCGGTTGAAATCAAGTCCGACGACTCGCCCGTGACCGCCGCCGACAAGGGCGCCGAACAGCTCTTGCGCGCGTTGATCGCCAGGAAATTTCCGTCGCACGGAATCATCGGCGAAGAATTCGGCGAAGATCGTCTCGGTGCCGAATTCGTCTGGGTGCTCGACCCGATCGACGGCACCAAGGCGTTTATCACCGGCGTGCCGCTCTGGGGAACGCTCATCGCGCTTCTCCACAACGGCCAGCCCGTGCTCGGCGCGATTCACCAGCCGATCTTGCAACAGCTCATGATCGGCGATGGCACGACCACCACGCTCAACAACCGTGCCGTGCGCGTGCGTCCGTGCACGCGGATCGAGAACGCCACCTTCCTTACCAGCGATCAGTATAATCCGGCCAAATACCAAAACGGCGCCGCCTACGAAGCCCTTGGCAAACGAGCCCGCCTGGTGCGCACCTGGGGGGATTGCTACGGCTACCTGCTGCTCTCGGCCGGCTTCGCCGACATCATGGTCGATCCCATTATGAACCTCTGGGATCTCGCCGCCGTCGTGCCCGTCGTTCGCGGCGCGGGTGGCGTCATCACCGACTGGCAGGGCGGCGACCCCATGAAGGGCACGTCCACCGTCGCGGCCTGCGCCGGCTTGCACGCCGAGGTGATTCGAGCGCTCAACGCCTGACGAAACGCATGGCCGGCGCAGGTGCCTTGCGGCGCGCGCCGGCACACCGATGGGAACTCACTCCGCGTCGTAGATCTGAACCTTGGTCCAGTAACTTTTGAAGCGTTCGATGAACGCCTTGTGCACGGGATCGATTTGGTAGGCGTTGTGGCCGGCCACGTCGTCGAAGATCGCCGTGATCGAGAACGTGAAGCTCAGGTCCACCACCGGACGCGGCGGGATCGAGGCCGGCACGCCAACGAAGTAATGTTTAACGACCGGAATCGGGCGCAGTGACTCAAGACCTTCGTTGCGGAACTCCAGTTTCTGCGCCTCGGTGAGATCGCTGCGCAGGTAAAAAATGACGGTGTGAACGAGCATGGCCCGCCAAACCACCCTCCACCCGTGATTCGGGCGAGCAAAAATTGATTTTACCCACCGCCGCCCAGCCGGCAGGTTTATCCCTCCCAACGTGCAAACGCCCGCCAACATCCAGCTCATCGGTCACGAAGTCGCCATCCTCTGGAGCGACGGCGTGGAGACATATTTCCCGATGGAGCACCTGCGCGCCGCCTCCCCCAGCGCTCAAAACATCGGCGAACGCGACATCCTCGGAAACCAATACGGCGGCGACGGCCCGAAGAAATTCCCCGGGGTGACCGTCACCGGCTGGGAAATCGTCGGTAACTACGCCGTCCGCTTCGATTTCAGCGACGGCCACCGCACCGGCCTCTACAGTTACGACTACCTGCGGAAGCTGGCCGAACGACATTGATAACAACGTCGTCTCCTCATTCCGACTACTCGCTACCCGCTACTCACTACTCGCTACTTTATAAACCATGTCTTTTCCCGCCCGCACCACCACCGCCGAAATTGAACTCGGCTCCACGCTCCAGCCTAAATTCGGCTCCGACGGCCTCATTCCCTGCATCACGCAGGATGTCACCACCGGTCAGGTGTTGATGTTCGCGTTCATGAACGCGGAGTCGCTTCAACACACCCTCAAGACCAAGAAAGCCACCTACTGGAGCCGTTCCCGCAACAAGCTCTGGTGCAAAGGCGAGGAGTCCGGGAATGTGCAGTGGGTGAAGGAACTCTACACCGACTGCGACCAAGACGTGCTCTTGATCAAGGTCGAGCAAACCGGCGCAGCCAACGCCTCCTGCCACAACGGCTACAAGAGCTGTTTTTATCGCAAGTTGGACAACCTCGACGAAGCCGCCGCCAGCACGAGCTTCAAAGTCAACTTCGTCTCCGAACCCCTCTTCGACCCGGCCGTGGTATATAAGAAGAAATAACCACCGAACAGCAAAGTAGACGCGGCAGCCTGCCGCATTTCCGAGCCTCTTGGGCCTCCCCTCACGTGAGGCCCTTTTTGTTTTCGAATCTAACCCAAGCACGGCATCGCGTCATATCGCTTAAAAGAAGTGGATGTTATGACGGCGACGCCCCCGAGTTGGTTCACATACTCGACTTTGATCGTTCCGCGTCACTCGCCCGAAACAACATCCGGATGGAGTGCACTGAAATGCGCAAAGCGTTTTTCCAAGGCCACGATTAACGCGTCGTCGAGCAGAGGCCAGTAGTGGGGCCAATTTGAAACATTTACTCCAACAACAGTTTCCAGTGTTTTCCCCATGAATTGATCCAGCACGAGCAATCGGGCAGCTTCACTATCGACACTCAAACAGCGGAGGTTCTTCCCGAGCGCGTTGGTGTAGTATTTCCCGGCCTCCATCGTAACGGGCTTTGTGCCCGCTGATACAATTTCTACCAACTCCACGCGGGGGATTTCGCCCGCCTGGATTTTGGCTCCCATTGCTTGGGCTTCTGCGCTGAAGAGCCGCATGTCGATGCCGCGTTCTTTAATCTCCAGGAGCAGATGGGTCCACCGTTCCAGAAGCTGATTGCACAAGGCCTGATCCTCATGACTCGCACCCTTGAGGAACCCTGGCGTCATACCCCGCAGCACTAAATCGAAATAGTGCTTTAGCTCCGCTTCGGTATGCCGGCGCAGATACGGCTGCGCTCGATACTGACGCTCCCACAATTCCTGTCGGCTGATCTTTTCCTTGGGTTCAGGCGCACCGGTAGTGCTCTCGAATGTCACGGTGCCGGCCAACTCGGGATTCATCTCCAGGTAAGGCATCCCGTGGGCCTTCGCCCATTCTTTCGGTAGGCCATCCACCAACTGCGCAACGAAGCTGCCTTCCTGACGCACCATGATGATTCCGGGAATGGCCTTTCGACCAAGGCTCACTTCGACCACATGCGTTTCCGAGAGAATCCAGACGCCTTCGATCTCTGGAAACTGAAAATGACCCGAAGGCGTGCGCTTCCGGAACAACTCGTCCATCTTATAGGCGAGCACATCCGGCGACAGAACCTCTACGAGGTCGTTCACCACGACGAGCACGCCACCGGCCTGCGCCAGGCCGAAAACTTCTTTCGTCGTTCGGATTTGCCGATTCGCTTTGCGAACGAAGGTCTGCACCGCCGAAGTCACGGCATCGAACACCTCCCTCCGAATTTGCTCCCCGTTGGGGTAGTGCTTCAGAATTTTTTCCAATGGCCATTCGCCGTAAAAGACGGGGGCGTTCTTGTCCGCGAGGACCGGCTCCAAGATACGGTCGATTTTCGCCTTGGTGTCCGACTGCAGTTTCTTCACTTCGCATACGACGGCACGGTTATTGAGGAAGAAGTCCGCTTTCTCACTCGACCGCTGAATCGGCGTCAGCGTCAGCTTATCGATATTCTCCGAGCCCGGGCGCTTTTCTAAAAACGCGAGCACGCGTTGCTCTAACTGGCCGTCAGGACGAAAAGATGGCGAAGCGCTAGACACAATGAACCGTTGTGGACCGCGTGACCTATGCGTCAAATTTCTCGCGAAGTTAGTCTGTCGCGATCCCGAGACCGTCTGGCCTCGAACAGCAGTGGTTTGCCGCAATACAGCCGCGGATTGTCGCCTTCATGTTTTTCCGTCCTACAGGGGCGGACTGTCGCCTGACGGCCGGAGATTAGCGTCGACGGCCATGGATTGACGTGAGACGGGCGTAGAAAGTAGACGCGGCGGGCCGCCGCGTCTACTTTCTACTTTGTTTATGTCGCGCCGGGGACGATGCCGCGTTCGCTCTTATCGGCGAAAGCGAGCACCCGTTTGAATTCCTCCGTGTCGGCCTCCACGTGGGAACGCAGTTTTTCCAACGCCTGGCTGCGATTCAACCCGTCGCGATACAGCACACGATAAATATGCCTTACGCGCTCCAATTGCTCGGGCGTGTAGCCGCGACGCTCGAGTCCGACTTTATTGTAAGCGCGGACCAAGGCGGGCGTGCCGTCGGCGATGAAGAACGGCGGCAAATCCTGCACGAGCTTGGCCATGGCCGAAAGCATCGCGTGCGCACCCACACGACAGAATTGATGCACACCGCCGCCGCCGCCGATCACCACATGGTCCTCAACGATGACGTGGCCGGCCAACATCACCGAATTGCTCGTCACGATGTTGCTTCCCAACACGCAATCATGCGCGACATGTCCGTAGGCCAGGAAGGTGTTATCGTTGCCGATAGTAGTGAAGTTGCCGTCGTTGGTGGCTGCGTGGACCGTGAAATATTCGCGGAACACGTTGCGCGCGCCGATGCGCACGCCGGGGTTGCCGCCCTTGTATTTCAGATCCTGCGTTTTGCCTCCGATGTTGGCGTAAGGAAAAATCTCGCAGCCCGCGCCGAGGTGCGTGTTGCCCTCGACCGACGCGTGGTGGTGCAGGCGCGTGCCGTCACCGAGGCGCACGCCGGCGCCGACATACGCAAACGGGCCGATCTCGACATCCGCGCCGAGTTCGGCGGCGGAGTCGATGATCGCGGAGGGGTGGATTTTGGACGGCATGGGACGCGGTGACGACGAACGAAGGCGGTTTTGATTAATCGACTTCGCTGTTGTCGATGATCGCGAACATCAATTCGGCGGATGAGACCACCGTGCCGTTGACGGTGCAATTGCACTCGGCCTGGGCGAGTTTGGCGCCGCGCGACTTGGTGAGCTTGGCGTTGATGATGATCTGGTCGCCGGGACGCACGGGTTTGCGGAACTTCACGCGGTCGGCGCTCATGAAGAACGAGGTCTTTCCTTCGCTGCTGCCGCGGCGAAGCATGAGGATGCCGGCGGCCTGAGCCATGGCTTCGAGCTGGAGCACGCCGGGCATCACCGGGTTGCCGGGGAAGTGGCCTTGGAAGAACGGCTCGTTGATCGTGACATTCTTGATGGCGACGAGTTCGTCCTCGCCGATGAACTCGACCACGCGGTCGATCATCACGAACGGATAACGGTGCGGCAGCGTGTCGAGGATGCGGCGGATATCGAGTTCGGTCTCGGTGGGGAGAACCTTCGACGGGCGCGGCTTTTTCTTCGGGCCTTTCCGCTTCTCTTCGAGCTTGGCGAAGAGGAGCTTGGTAAGTTCGGCGTTGATGGCGTGGCCGGGACGCGTGGCGATGATGTGCGCCTTGAGCGGCAGGCCGAGAAGGACGATGTCGCCGATGATATCCAGAATCTTGTGACGGACGAACTCGTCCTTAAAGCGCAGGCCTTCCTTGGAGAGAATTTTGTCGCCCTTGATGACAACGGCGCAGTCGAGCGAGCCGCCCTTGATTTTGCCGAGCTTCAGGAGTTCTTCGATGTCCTCATAGACCGTGAACGTGCGCGAGGCGGCGACCTGCGTCATGTAGACGTCGGGATCGATGGTCAGCGTGAGGTGCTGCGTATGGATGCCGCGGTCGTCGGCCGAGGTGCAGGTGATCTTGAGCTCGTCGCAAGGCAGCGCGATGACCGACGAGTTGCCACGGGTGACGGACACCGGCTCTTCGAGCGTGAAGTATTCGCGGTCCTTGTCCTGTTCGACGGGATCGCCGCTGAGGATGAGGTTAACGAAGGGTTTGGCGGAGCCGTCCATGATGGGCGGCTCGGCGGAGTCGATCTCGACGAGGACGTTGTCGATGCCGCAGCCGCTGAGGGCGCTGAGCACGTGCTCGACCAAGTGGATCTTGGTATGGCCGTCCTGAACGGTGGTGTTGCGGACGAGATCGCCGATCAGCTCGATGCGGGGCTTGACCTCGGGTTGACCGCTGAGGTCCATGCGTTTGAACACGATGCCGTGGTCCGCGGCGGCGGGCTTGAAGGTCAGCGTGACGGGATTGCCGGTGTGCAAGCCGGTGCCTTGGACGGACACGGCGCGCGCGAGCGTGCGTTGTTTCATAAGGGTTTAATCGGCGAGTGTGCGAAAGCCGGGGCGGACAGTGCAAGCGTCGAGTCGGGGGCGGGGGGCCGACAATCGTTCTCATTCTCCTTCTCTTACTCTTTCTCGGTTCGCATTCCCTGACGAACGAGAACGATTAAGAGAACGAATCGGAGGAAGCGGAGGTCCAGCCCGCGCACTTGACACCCCCTCTCACGGGGCGTTACCACCTAACCTTTCTACAACTCAAAACCCTCGACGCATACATCGACATGCCCTCCGCCAACGACATCCGCAAAGGCCAAGTGATCAAATACAATGGCGAACCCCATCTCGTGATGGAGACCACGCACCGCACCCCGGGCAACCTTCGCGCCTTTGTGCAGGTCAAGATGCGCAATCTGCGCTATGGCAAGGCCCTCGACCAACGCTTCGCGTCCACCGACACCATCGAGGTGCTGCCTACCGAGAAGAAGTCCCTCGAGTTCAGCTACGCCGACCGCGACACCTTCTCCTTCATGGACCCAGAGAGCTTCGAGACGATCGAGCTCAGCGCCACGTTGATCGGCGAGGCCAAAAACTATCTCACCGCCAACGGCAAGGTGGACGTGCTCTTCGTCGATGAGAAACCCCTCACCGTCGAACTGCCTTCCGCCGTGAACCTGAAGGTCACCGAGAGCTCCGAAGGCGTGAAGGGCGACACCGCCTCCAACGTCCAGAAGCCCGCCACCCTCGAGACCGGTCTCGTCGTGAGCGTGCCTCTCTTCATCAAGGAAGGCGAAATCATCCGCATCAGCACCGCCGACGGCACCTACATGGGCCGCGCCTAACATTCGCATCGTTCATTCTTGAACACGAAAAACCCGCGGCATCCGGCCGCGGGTTTTTTCGTGATTGAAGCGGAGCGGGTGGCTCAGGCGTTGTTCAGCTCGGCGACGGCGGCGCGGTAACTCAAAGCGGCCTCGGCGACGCTCGACGCGGAGCAGTGCAGGTTGCGCAGACGTCCGTCGTGCAAACCATAGATCAACCCGTGGATGGTGACGCTCTGGCCGCGCTCCCACGCGTCGCGGATGATCGAGGTTTTGCAGACGTTATCGACCTGCTCGATGACGTTGAACTCGCAGAGTCGCGCGCTACGGGCCGACTCGTCCGGAAGGCGGCAGAGGCAGTCGTCGTGCTTTTCCTTCACGTCTTGCACGTGGCGGAGCCAGTTGTCGGCGAGACCGACCTTGTCGCAACGCAACGCGGAGCGCACGCCGCTGCAACCGTAGTGGCCGACCACCATGACATGCTTCACCTTGAGCACGTCCACGGCGAACTGGATCACCGAAAGGGCGTTGAGGTCGGTGTGCACGACCACGTTGGCGATGTTGCGATGAACGAAGAGTTCACCGGGGAGCATACCCACGATCTCGTTGGCCGGCACGCGACTGTCGGAGCAGCCGATCCACAGATACTCGGGGCTCTGCTGACGTGCGAGCTTGAGGAAGAATTCGGGATCTTGGGCACGAATCTTGTCGGCCCACGCCGCGTTTTGAGCAAAAAGATGATCCAGAGATTGCATAGCGGACTCAGGGTCTAGGTGAACCGCGGCTTGTCGAACGTTTTTAGCGTCACACCACCCTCGCCCAGAGCAGCTTGAGGTAACGGCTTTCAAGACAGTTCGAGTAAACCGGGTGGTCGGGGCCCGGTCCGGTGCGATCAAAGAACTGCAGGCGGCGGTTCTGCTTGTGTGCGGCCTTGATCACGTGCGCCTCGAAATCCTCCAGCGAGAGCAGGCCGGAGCACGAGCACGTGATAAAAATGCCACCGGGTTTCACGAGGCTGATGGCAAGGAGGTTGAGGTCCTCGTATTTCTGGCGGCCTTCCCAGTTGCCGGCGGCGTCGCGCGTAAAAATGAACTTCGGCGGATCGAGCACGACGACGTCCCATTTTTCACCGTTCTGCTGCATCTGGCGGGCGTAGGCGAAGGCGTCGGCGTGGACGAACTTGATGCGCGCCTGGTTCAGGTTGGCGTTTCGCCTGGCCTGCGCGATCGCGGCTTCGTCGAGATCGACCGAGGTCACTTCCTCGGCACCGCCGACGATCTTGGCGTTGAGCGAAAAACCCGCGGTGTAGCAGCAGAGGTCGAGCACACGCGCGCCCTTCGTGAAACGGGCGACGGCGCGGCGGTTGTCTCGCTGGTCGCAGAAGAAACCGGTCTTGTGGCCCTCGGCGAAGTCCACCTCGTAGCGCACGCCGTGCTCGCGGATTTTCACGGTGCGCGGGGCGGCGGCGTTGGTCTCGTTGAACCAGGAGGGCTTGATGCCTTCGAGCGAACCGAGGTCGTGATCGACATGGACGCGGGCGAACTTCGTGCCCGCGAGTTCGTGGAGCAGCGGCAGCCATTTCGGCAGGCGCTGCGCCATGCCGAAGCTGTAGAGCTCGCACATCAGAGTATCGCCGTAGCGATCAATGGTGAGGCCGGAGAGGCCGTCGCCGTCGGAGTTGATCAGGCGGTAGGCGTCGGTGGTTTCGTCGAGCTTGAAAAGCGTGCGGCGCAACTCCACCGCGCGACGGATCGCCTGCTCGAAGTAGGCCTCGGTGACCGGCTCGGTGGAATGGCAGACAACGCGAAGCGGAATCTTGGCGCGCGGATTGTAGAGACCGCCGCCGGTGAGGTTGCCGTTTTTGTCGTAAACATTGACGAAGTCGCCGGGCTTCGCGTCGGACGAAACCTGTCCGAGGAGGCGCGGGAAAATCGCCGGTTGAAACGTGAAGTATTTGAGCTGGGCCCACGGTTTTTGCCACGTGGCGCGGTCATAGACGGGCGCGGCCTTTTCGGGTTTGGCGTCAGGTTGCTCCAGCGGAAATGCGTCATCGACGTCGGACATCCGCCGACGAAAGCCCAGCGAGGCGCGTGAATCTACAACAAAAAGGCCGCCCGGAAAAACCGGACGGCCTTGGAGAGATCACGTAGCAGCCGAGGTGACGAGGCTGGGGCGCGTTACGCTACGCGCTCGACGACGAGCGGCGGAGGCGTGGGGCGCTTGGGCGCGAGGCGATAGGCGTCCTTGAAGTAGTTGAGCGCGGTCTCGAGCTTCGACTCGTCGTTGTAGTGGATCATCATGAGCGGCTCGCCCTGTTTGACCTGGGTGCCGACCTTCTTGATTTCGGAAACACCGACCGAGTAATCGACTTTTTCGCCCGCCTTCTCGACGCCGGCGCCGAGGAGGTGAACGCCACGGGCGATCATCGCCGCGTTGATGGTGTGCACATAGCCGCGCTTCGGAGCGGGAAGCTTGCGAATGTGTTTCGCGGCCGGGAATTTTTCCGGCGCGTCGATGAAGGCCGTGTCGCCGCCCTGGGCTTTGACCAGCTCCTTGAATTTTTCGAGGGCCGAGCCGTCGGTGAGGTGGCGCTGCACGGTCTGCTTAGCCGAGAGGGTCGAGCCAGCGACGCCGGCAAGACGCACGATTTCCATGCCGAGCTTGAGAACGAGCTCCTTCATGTCCTCGGGACCTTCGCCCTTGAGGAGCTGGATGGCTTCCTTGACCTCGAGGGCGGTGCCGACCGTGTCGCCGAGCGGCTGGTTCATGTCGGTGACGAGGGCGACGCAACGACGCTTGAGCGAACGACCGACGCGGGTCATCGAACGGGCGAGCTGCTTGGCTTGCTCGAGGTCCTTGATGAACGAGCCGTTGCCCCACTTGACGTCGATCACGAGACCTTCGGAGCCTTCGGCGAGTTTGCGCGAGAGGACGGAACCGGTGATGAGCGGGAGGCTCGGGATGGTGCCGGTTTCCTTGCGGAGCTCGTAGAACTTGGCGTCGGCCGGGGCGAGCTTCGGATCTTGGTCCACGATAGCGCCGCCGATGCGAGCGAGTTGCGAAGAGAAGGCATCGATCGAGAGGTGGCTCTTAAAGCCGGGGATCGAGGAAAGCTTCTGGAGCGGGCTGATGATGTAGTCGTGCTCGACGCCGCTCATCATGGGAACCACCACGCCGCTGGCCATCGCCAGAGGAACGAGGACGAGGGAGGTTTTGTCACCCACGCCGCCGGTCGAGTATTTGTCGATCTTGGGCTTGGCGATGTTGGACAGATCGATGACCTCGCCGGAAAGCATCAGCTCTTCGGTCAGGATCGCGGTCTCCTGGGCAGACATCTGCTGAAAGAAAATCGTGACCAAGAGGGCGGCCAGCTGGTGCTTCGGAATCTCCTCATCCAAGGTAGAATCAATGATATAGCGAATTTCCTCTTGGGTGAATTCCTGGCCATCGCGTTTCTTTTCGATCAACGAATTAAACGACGGCTTGATGAACCTGCGGGACGGAATCGTGCGTTTGGTCATGTAGTATGTGTATGTAAAATAGCGGGTCGGGCCCGTAGGCCGGAAAAGTTTAGGACAAAACCCCAACACCTAGGAATGTCGAGCCAAAATTACCCATTTCCCCCTCGTGAATTTGGGGGATTCGCCCAGTAAAGACCGGTGCAATTCCACGCTTGCACCGCCCGGCGCGCGGTTCGTTGAGTGAGGGGATGCATGTTTCGTTCAACTTGGCCGCCACTTTTGATGCGGCTCTGAAAACCGCCGCGGCCACCTCCGGCTTCGATGCCGCCGACTTTTCCCCCGAAGTGCGCACGGCGGATCCGAAGCATGGCGATTTCCAAGCCAACGGCGTGTTGCCCTACGCCAAACGCACGAAACAAAACCCCCGCGCCCTCGCCGACAAACTCGTCGCCGCACTGCCGGCGGACATCGCGGCGGCCTGCACCGTAACCGTGGCCGGCCCGGGTTTTATCAACTTCACGCTTCAACCCGCCGCGCTGCAGGCTTGGCTGCGGTCGTTCGCAACCCGCGCGCAACTCGCCTCCGGTGCGTCGTCCGCCTACTCAGGGCAAACCTGGGTGGTTGACTACAGCTCGCCCAACACGGCCAAGCAGATGCATGTCGGCCACTTGCGCTCCGCGGTGATCGGTGAAGCCGTGTGCCGTCTCCTCGCGTTCAGCGGTGCGCGCGTCATTCGCGACAACCACATCGGCGATTGGGGCACGCAGTTTGGCAAACTCATCTGGGCCTACAAAAAAGCACTCGCCGCCACGCCGGCCGATCTCGAAGCCGCGCTCGCCGCCGAGCCGCTCGCCGAGTTCGAACGCCTCTACAAGGTCGGCAACAACGCCTCCGACGCCGACCCCGCGGTCCTCAAGGAAGCGCAACAAGAACTCGTCAAACTCCAGTCCGGCGACCCCGAGAACACCGCGATCTGGAAGAAGATCGGCGAAGTGAGTTTCTCCGCCTTCCAGGAGATCTACGATCTGCTCGGCATCCGTTTCGACTACACGCTCGGCGAGAGTTTTTATAACGACAAAGTCGATCAGGTTTACCGCGAACTCACCGACTGCGGTTTGGCCGCCGAGAGCCAAGGCGCGCTGGTGGTGTTCCACCCTGAGCACCCGCGCTTCAAGGAGCAGCCCTTTCTCGTGCGCAAATCCGATGGCGCCGCCAACTACGCGTCGACCGATCTTGCGACGATTCTTTATCGCTCCGAGCAGTTCAAGGCCGACGCCGCCGCCTACGTGATCGACTCGCGCCAAGGCGATCATTGCCAACAGCTCTTTCTCACCGCGCAAAAGTGGTTCGAGAAAACCGGCCGCACGTTCCCCCACCTCGAACACGTCGCCTTCGGCACGGTGCTCGGCGAAGACGGACGTCCGCTAAAAACCCGCAGCGGCGAAAACATCAAGTTGAAGGACCTGCTCCGCGAGGCGGTCGAACGCGCCCGCCGCTTGGTCGATGAACGTAGCGCCGAACTGCCCGAAGCCGAGCGCGCTCAGATCGCCGAAGTGGTCGGCGTCGGCTCCGTTCAATACGCCGATCTCTCCCAGAACCGCTCCAGCGATTATCTGTTCTCGTGGGACAAGATGATTTCCCTCGAAGGCAACACCGCGGCCTACCTGCTCTACGCGGTTGCGCGCATCCGCTCCATTTTCCGCAAGCTCGACGCCACGCCCGGCGACGCCGCCACGGAAATCGCCGCCAACGCGATCGAGACGCCCGCCGAGCTCGCGCTCGCCCGCAAGCTCGTGAAGTTCTCCGACGCCGTCGCGCTCGCCACCTCCAGCCTGCGTCCGCACTTCCTAAGTCTTTATCTCTACGAACTCGCCGGTGAATTCAGCGCATTCTACGCCGCTGACAAAGTCGCCGTCGAAGATCCCGCCCTGCGTGCCCGCCGCCTGCTGTTGTGCGCTCGCACGCTCTTGGTTTTGGAGACCGGATTGGATCTGCTCGGCCTGCGCACGGTGAATCGCATGTAAGCGGCCCGTCCCGGGATAGGCCGGGGCGAAAATCCACGCTTGCTGCGTTTTTTACACCAGCGCACCGTCAGGTCATATCCTCTCCCTATGGCCACGCAGGAATTCTACATCCGCAACGCGTCTGAAACCGAAGCCCGCGGCCCTTTCACCCACGAGCATCTCATCTCTTTGGCCGAAACCGGACAGGTCACCAAAGAAACGCTCTACTACGACGCGATCAAAGAGCAGTGGGCCCCCATCACGGATAACACCGAGCTCACCGCGGTGATCTTTCCGGAAAAAGCGGCCCTCAAGCTGAAGGCCAAAGTTAAGCTTAAAACCATCAACGTCACGGATACCAACGCCGCTCCGATCTCCGTCGATGACATGCTCGCCGCCGCCGAAGGCCGCACCGACGAGACGAAGGACAAACTGGATCCGGCCATCGCCCGTGAGCGCGCCGCCGCCGTAGGCCTCTACTCGACGATCGCACTGCTCTTGATCAGCGCGGTCGCCTTGATGCTCCCCTCGATCGACATCCTTTCAGACCTCGATCCCGTCGTCCTCATCCAGCATCCGCTGGCCCTGCTCGGCGGGTTTAACCTCGTGCTCGCCGTGCTGCTTCTCCTCCAGATGACCTCCGTTTATCCGGTCATTCGCTTCAGCGCAGCAATGGGAGTTGGATTGGTGGGATTCCTCCTTTGGACCCAAGGTCAGACCATGCCGCTGGCCGCTTTCGCCATCGGCTCGGCCGGGCTGTATTTTTGCACGGTCTTCGTCAGCTTCATCGGGATCGGCCTGGCCGTGGGTCTCGGTTTTGCCGGCATGCTCGGCTACGCGTTCTTCGCGCTGACGACCTGATAGCACCCCTCTTTTATGCCCGCCCCGCTCTGGCAAAGGCTGCCCGTTATTTTCAAATCGGACATTTGGCAGCCCCGCTATCTCGGCGACAAATCCCTGCGCGGGCGACTCTACGCCATCCTCCGCATCGTTTCGATCACCCTGACGGGGCTCGACGAAACCAAGTCGGCCAGTCGTGCGGCCGCGCTCAGCTTTAGCACCCTGCTTGGACTGGGGCCGCTGGTGGCCATCGCCATGCTCGTCGCCGGCTTCATGCTCGACAAGCAAGACCCCCATCTCGCCGCCGAGACCCTGAGCAATATCATCGAGAAAATCGCCCCTCAGATCAAACAGCTCGACAAGGCGGGGCAATTGCCCGCCTCCCCCGACGCCACGTCGGGCTCCATCGTATCCGCCACGCAGGGAACCGCCGTCGCCGATCGTCCCGAGCTCGAGCAAATGATCGATGGATTTATCGCCGGCTCGCGCAACGGTGCGGTCGGTGCCGTCGGTGCGATCACGCTCATCATCATCGTGCTCCAGCTCTTCACTTCGGTGGAGACCTCTTTCAACGAGATCTGGGGAGTCCGCCGAGGTCGCTCTTGGGTAATGCGCATCGTCCTGTATTGGACCGTGCTCACGCTGGGTGCCGTGTTGTTTTTCGCCGCGCTCACCGGCCTCTCGGCCGGCGCGGTTTTCAACGCGTTCGAAGCGCGCATCCCGTATGGCGCCGAGGTGGTCGCGTTGCTCAAGTTTTTCCTGCCCGCCGGCTCGCTGCTGATTCTCGTGGCCATGCTCACGATTTTCTACCGCACCATCCCAAACACCCGTGTCTGGTGGCGCGCGGCGCTCATCGGCGCCTTGGTGGTCGCGGCCCTGCTCGTATTAAACAACTTTCTCGCATTCCTCTATCTCAAGCGCGTCGTCCTGCAAAAGAGCCTCTACGGCTCGCTCGGCCTGCTGCCGATCCTGATGTTCGGCCTGTATGTCTTCTGGTTTTTCGTGCTGCTTGGCGGCCAGGTCAGCTACGCGGTTCAGAACGTCAATTTCCGCAACAGCCAGGCCGCCTGGAGCAGCCTCGCCGAATCCATGCGGGAACGCCTTTCGCTCATCGTTCTGCTGATGATCGGCCGCCGTTTCCAAGCCTGCCTGACTCCCTGCACGGCCCTGCAACTCAGCGCCCGCCTCAAGGTTCCCACGCAGATTCTCAACGAGTGCATCAACCGCTTGGTGCAAATGCGCCTGATCACTCCGGTCCCGCCGCAAGGGGATGCCGACTCGACGGATTATCGCTACCAGCCCGCCCGTCCGCTCAACCGCATTTCCTTGGGCGAATTCAAACGCCTCGACGACGACTTCGGTGGCGACCCCAACGGCCCGCTCCTCGCGGATCTCGACCCTGTCGTGCATCACTATAATCAGGCCATGGATGACCTCGGTCGCACGGAGCTTTTTCAGAAGAGCCTCGACGAGTTATTCAAGGAATACCCCACGGCAGCCGTTTGAGCGTGGTTAAAAAAAAGAGGCGCCTGGCTTGGGTGCGCCCGTGCATGGCCCGCGTATTCCGCTCTTGAAACCCCCTGCCCCGGTCCCAGCATCACCCCTTTTATCCCTATGATTTCTTGGATTCAACGCACCTTCCAGCAGCACTTCAAATGGCTGTTTCTCACCCTCTTGGTGGTCGTGATCATCCCGTTCGTGTTTATCACCAACGCATCATCCGGCTTCGGCCACACCGCGAAACAGGCCCCCGCCCGCCCCTTCTTTGGCATTAACCTGGGCTCCGCCGAAGAAACCCAACAACTCGTCAAGGACGCCACGCTCAGCGTGCAGCTCCATCAGATGCAGATCCGCAATGAGGGCCAGTTCCAGCAATACGCCCTCCAGCGCCACGCCGCCCTCCACCTCGCCGGCCAACTCAATCTTCCCGCCCCCTCCAACGACGACCTAGCGCGCCACATCCAGACCCTCCGCGCGTTTGCCGGCGCCGATGGCAAATTCGACCCCAAGCGCTACGCCGAATTCGGCGACAGCCTCAAAACCAATCCCCGGCTCCGCGAAAGCGATGTCACCCGCGTCCTTTCCGATGACGTAACCTACCAGCAGGTGCTGAAACTCCTTTCCGGCCCCGGCTACGTCCTCCCCGTTGACGTGCAAAACCAGCTCAACCGCGTCGACGCCACCTGGACCCTCGAGGCCGTCACGGTTGATTACGACGGCTTCAAACCCACCATCTCCGTCACCGACGAGGCCCTGTCCAAATATTTTGAATACAACGGCCCCCGTTACGAAATCGCCCCCAAAGTCGGCGTCTCCTACGTCGATTTCCCCTCCGCCGCCTACATCGGCCAGGTGACGTTCACCGAGGAAGGCCTTCGTGCTTACTACAACGCCAACTCCGCCCGCTTCGCCAAGCCGCTCTCCGACAAACCCGCCGCTCCCTCGACCCCCGACGCCGATTTCGCCGCCGCCCGCAAGCAGGTGGAAGAAGCCTACAAACTCGAGCGCGCCGAGGCCCTCGCCACCACCGCCGCCTCCGATCTCGCCGTCGCGCTTTACGAGAACAAGGTCACCGCCGCCACGCTCGACGCCTTTTTGAAAGCGCGCCAACTCACCCGCAAAACCGTCGCCCCCTTCAATGCCGAAAGCGTCCCGGCTGAACTCGGCTCCAGCAACCGCGTCGCCACAGAAGCCCTCAAGACCGGCCCCGGACACCTCTTCTCCGAACCCGTCAGCACCGGCCGTGGCGCCGCCATCCTCGTCTGGAATGAAACCATCCCGGCCCGCCAACCCGCCCTCGCCGAAGTGAAGGACAAGGTGACCATCGACTATCTCGAGTCCGAGAAGCGCAAGCGTTTCACCGAGGCCGGTCGCGCCCTTCGCACCGCGCTTCAGGCCCGCCTGAAGGCCGGCGACACGCTTGCAAAAGCCGTCGCCGCCTCCGCCAGCGTGATCCCCGCCAAGCTCGGCACCAAATCCTGGCCCGCCTTCACCCTCGCGAACCCGCCGCAGGACCTCGACTACAACGTCTACACCGCGATCAACGGTCTCCAAAAAGGCGAACTCTCCGAGATGTCCGTCTCCGTGGAACAAGGGCTCATCGTTTACGCAGCCGACAAAAAGCTCCCCTCCGCCGACCCCGCGTCACCCAAGTTCACCGAGACCCGCAACCGCTTGGCCGAGTTCACGGCCTCTCGCGATGGCGGCGCCCTCCTCGCCGCGATGGTCGAGTCCGAGCTCGCCAAATCCGTTCCGGCGACTCCGTGACCGAACAGCGCTTCGGCAACCCCCAAGGCGGGCCTTTGATGGCCCGCCTTTTTTGCGCACGGAACCTCGGACACAAAGCGGGCTGGCCAAATCCGGCCCCATGGATTCCTTTTTATCCTGCATGCCCGTTTACCGTTACGTTCCCGCAAAATCCCCCTGCAAACTGTGTGGCGACGGATTTGATCACCGGCACGATGCTTCGGATGCCGCCCTCACCGCCTGCCCCACTTGCGGACAAAACGTGAGCCGGGTCGCCGTTCAGCAGATTCATACGCCGAAACTTCTCGCCCCCATCTCCGTCTCCAAGGCCAAGCAAGCCGGCTTCACGGTGCTCAAACGCATCTCCGACACCGAGTTTGAGCGCCAATAATTTTCCATCCTTCAGCTTTCGACCCAACCGTTGCTAATGATCCGTTCGTTCGTGTTTCGCGCGACTCTCGCGCTCCTCGCCGTCGTCCCTGTTTTAGCCCAGGAGAAAACCGCCGCCACCCTGACGCTGGAGGAATGCGTCGCCCGCGCTCTCAACCACAACTTCGATTTGCAACTCCAGCAGTTCTCGATGCAAAACGCCCGCGATCAGGTCATCGTGGCCAATGCCACTTACGACCCCACGCTCTTCTCAACGGCCGCCCTCGCCGGTCGCAAAGACTCCACCGGCGCCTCGTCCACCGTGCAGGAACAAGCGGCCAACGTCGGCATTTCACAACGCCTCGTCTCCGGCGCGCAAGTCACCGCCGGCACGGGACTCACTCGCAGCAAGGAGCGCCCCTATGCCGCCCCGCCCCTCTTCAACCCGGTTTACAACAGCGACGTCTCGCTTTCGATCACACAGCCGCTCCTCCAAGGCTTCGGCGTGACCATTAACCGTGCAGCCATCGAGCGCGCCCGTCTCGGCATCACTCGCGCCAACTACGACTTCAAATCCGTCGTTCTTTCCGTGATCCGCAACGTCGAGTCCGCCTACTACACCCTCGCCTTCGCCCGCGAGCAGCTCGCCGTTCGCAAATTCAGCCTCGAGGTCGCCCAGACGCTCCTCGACGAAAACAAAGCCCGCCTCAAAACCGGCGTGGCCACCCATCTCGACGTGCTTCAATCCGAAGTCGGCGTGGCCAACGCCCGCCGCGATCTCCTGCTCGCGCAACAATCCGTGACCGATGGCGAAGACGCCCTGCTCAACCTCATCGGACGTTTCGCCTTCAACACGCAGTTGGGCGCCGTCCAGCTCCCCGACGCCGCCGTGCCCGAGGTCTCCTTTGAACGCTCCTACGCCCTCGCGCTGGAAAACGCCCCCGATTACGCCTCCAACAAAGTCTTGGCCGAACAGCTCAAGCTCGATCTCGCGGTGGCAAAAAACAACCGCCTGCCCACGCTCGATCTTGGCGCCGCCGTCGGCCACAACGGCGATGATCGCGACAACGCCGGCGGTGCGTTCAACAGCGCCACCTCCGGTGAATCCTACAACTGGCAGGTCGATCTCACCCTCTCCGTGCCATGGGGCCTTCGCGCCGAACGCGCCCGCTATCGCCAGGCCCTCACCAGCCTGAATCGCCAGGAGCTCTTCATCCAGCAGCTCGATCAAAGTCTCCTGCTTCAAGTCCGCTCGGCTGTCCGCGCGGTCGAAACAAATCGCGAAACCGTCGCCGTTTCCACGCTCGCGACCGAGCTCAGCCGCAAACAATTCGAAACCGAGAAAGCCCGTTACGAAGCCGGTCTTTCCACCTACCGCTTCGTCGAAGATTCACGCCAGGACCTCGACACCGCCCGCGTCAACGAGCTGCTCGCCAAGGTCAACCTGCGCATCGCCCTCGCCGAACTCGCCCGCCTCGAAGCCTCTTCGCTCGAACGCTACAAAGTGAAGCTGGAGGAATAAGCCTCCGAATCGTTCTCGTTCTCTTACTCGTTCTCATTCTCTCCGATCAGATATTTTCAAAACCGAGAACGAGTAAGATTAAGAGAACGAGAACGAATCTAAAACAACCCGGCGACGGTCGCACTCTCCGCCGCTACCACGCGATGCTCCGGCAATTGCGTGCGGAACCACGTCCGCTGCTTTTTCACCAGCGCCCGAGTATTTTTAACGATCTCCGCCGCGAGTTCCGAGGTAGGGACGTCTCTCCGAGACGTCCGCGTCCGCTCCGTCAGCCACGCCAGCGTCTCCCGGTATCCAATTGCTCGTGACGCGCTGAGATTTTGCTCGATTCCCGCCGCACGCAGCCGCTCGACTTCCGCGACCAACCCCTCCGCCAGCATCGCATCGACACGGCGCGCGATCCGCTCATCCAAATCCGCCGGCGCGCGATCCAGTTGCGTGCACCGCACGTCCCATCCGGTAAAAGGCGCGGGCATCTGAGCGAACTCCGCCGCCAGCACATCCAACGTTTTTCCCGAGGCCCGGCACCGCTCCAACGCCCGCGTGACCCGCCGCGGATTCGCCACGTCGAGCGCACCCAGACCTTGCGGATTCAACGCCTTCAATTCCGCCACAAGCGCATCCAGACCGGCGTCCGCCAGCCGCCGCTCGATTTCCGCGCGCAGCTCCGCCGGCACCGCCACGTTGTCGGCCACCGGCGCAAAAAAGCTCTTCAGATAAAACCCACTCCCGCCCGCCACCAACACGCGCTTCCCGCGCGCCGTGATGTCGGCCACCGCAGCCAATGCCTTTGTCACGTAATAAGTGACATCCATGCTTTCATGCACCTCGCAGAGATCGATCAGGTGGTGCGGCACCCGTGCCCGCTCCGCCGCCGTGGGCTTGGCCGTGCCGATGTCCATGCCACGGTAGAACAACAACGCGTCGCACGACACGATTTCAGCGTTGTTCACCTCCGCCCAGCGCAATGCCAGGTCGGTTTTTCCGACAGCGGTCGGCCCCGTGAGAACATAAAGCGTGTTACTCATCGCCCGACGATTTATCGCGCCGGTGGCGAATGCGATACGTTTTGTCCCGATAACCCCAATGCAGGTGCTCAGCCTGACTTTTCGAGACACTTGTCTCATGAAATTGAGACCTACTCTCAATTAATTACTCGAAAAACCGCCGTAACGTGTGTTGAGTTGATCCTCCTCACCTACGTCAGCCCAATCTTACCCGAAGCTTAACCCTCCACGTCCATGTCGAGCCTTCCTCCTTTAGCCTTCCTGATGGGACAGTCCCTGATGGAGCTGTTTATCCATGGCGGCCCCATCATGTGGCCGATCCTCGTCGTGTCCTTTCTGGCGCTCACCGTCGTCGTGGAGCGGGTGATTTTCCTCTTCAAGGAGAAGTCCACTCGCGAAGTCGAGGTAGTCGAAAAAATGCTTGAGCACGTTGAAAACAACCAAGTCGAAAGCGCCTTGGCTGTGGGCAAAAAGAGTTCCGATTACGTGGCCCGCATCCTCGTCTATGCGCTCACCCACAAGGAGCACTCGCTGGCCAACGCCTTCATGCGCGCGGCCAACAAGGAACTCACCCGTTTCCAGCAGGGCATGGCCACGCTCGACACGTGCATCACCGCCGCCCCGTTGCTCGGCCTGCTTGGCACCGTCACGGGCATGATGGCCACGTTTGGAGCTCTTGGTGAGGGCGATATCGCCGCTTCGGCCGGCAAAATCACCGGTGGCGTGGGTGAGGCGCTGATCGCGACCGCCTACGGTCTTGTCATCGCAATCCTCGGCCTCTTCCCCTATAATATCCTCAACGCTCACATCGAGGGTGCTAAGCACGATATCGCCGACGCTTCCCACGCCCTCGAGGTCATCATCAAGAAAAACGAGTCCCAAGCCTAAGCCCGTCCGGCTTCTTGTTTATATTTACCGATCATGTCGGGCCTCTCAGGACAACTTTTCACCGCCCCCCCGAAACGGGCGCGCATCGAGATCATTCCGTTGATCGATGTGATTTTCTTCCTGCTGGCCACGTTCGTTCTGTTCACGCTCTCGCTAAAAAAATCCGGCGGCTTGCCGGTCACATTGCCATCGGCCGAGACCAGTCAGGCGCGCGATGCCGAAGGTGCGGTGACCATCACCATCACCGCGCAGGGCACGCTCGCGTGGGACAAGCTTCCCGTGACCCTCGACGAGTTCATCGCCAAATTACAGGCCTACAAACAGACCGACCCCAACCCGCGCGTGCTCATCAACGGGGATGAAGACGCCCTGTTCACCCAGGTGCGCTACGTCGTCGATGAAGTCCGCAAAGCCGGCATCGGCAAAATCCTGATCGAGACCCGCATCCGCCCGGCCGGCGCCTGATCACCCCGCCATCCCTCAACCAATGTCCGGTTCCTTTAGTTCCAGCGGCGGCCCCAAGAAAGCCCGCATCGAGATCATCCCATTGATCGATGTGATCTTTTTCCTGCTGGCCACGTTCGTCCTGTTCACCCTTTCGCTGAACAATATCCAATCCGTCCCCGTCGATCTGCCGCAGGCCGCCGCCGCGCCGAAGAGCGGCGCCGACGATGAAACCGTGGTGCTCCAGATTTCCGACGCCGGCACCGCCTACTGGAACAAAGAACTGATCACCGCCGCCGAGATCGCCGCGCGACTGGCTCACTACAAGACCACCACGCCGACGCCGCGCGTGTTGATCACCGGTGACGACAAAGCCCGTTACGGCGCGACCATCCGTGCGCTCGACGAAGTTCGCAAAGCCGGCATTTCCCAAGTGTCCATCGAGACCGCCTACCGCCCAACGGGTCGCTGACATGAACCGCGAACTCATCATCTCTCTCGCGGTTTCCCTCGCCCTGCACGCCGCACTTATTTTCGGCGGAGAATTATTCGAGTCCGCCCCCGCGCCCAAGACGGTCGTTGAAGAAATTCCCGTGATCGCGCTCATGCCCTTACCGCCCGTCGAGCCTGAGCAACCGGAGGTCTACGAGTCGTCCGAAGCCGCCCCCGCCGGCGAGGTGAGCAGTTACGCTCCTCCCATGCAGGCCGACCTGCCCTCCGCGGTGATCAACTCACCCTTCGTGCAACAAATCCAGCCGCCACCGCCGCCCGGGCTGAGCCAGCCGACCGGCACCATCACCATTCCACTGGGCCGGCCCGGCGGCACCGGAGGCACCTCGCTGCACACGATCTTCGACCTGGCCCATCTGGATCAAAAACCCGTGCCCACGTTTCAGCCCAAACCGATTTATCCTTACGAGCTGCAGCGCCTGGTGGTCAGCGGAGAGGTGACGCTCGGGTTCATCATCACCGCCGCAGGAACGGTGCGTGATCCCTACATCATCCGCTCCACCCATCGCGAGTTCGAGGACGCCGCCCTCCAATCCGTGCTCAAGTGGAGATTCCGTCCCGGAAAAAAATCGGGCGCCGCCGTGGATTCCCGCGCAACCATCATCATCCCCTTCGTGATCGGCTCCAACTGACCATGCGCGCTCCGTTTTTCCCACGCCTCCCGGCAATGTTGTTCGCGACCGCTTTGGCGGGGATTACCTTGGCGTTCGCACCTTCTATTCACGCCAAGGATCAAGCCGAGCCGGCCAAAGAAATCTCGGAAAAAGTCTCCGCGGAACTCGGCAAACTGCGCACGCTGCTTGATGCCAAAAACTACGCCGAAGCCCTTCGCCTGATCGATGGACTTCTCGGGGGCATCGCCAATCCCAGTTACGATCTCGCGATCCTGACGCAGATCAAAGCCCAGGTTTTCCTCTACACCAGCAACTACGCCGCCGCCGTCGCGCCGTTGGAAACCACCATCCAGCTCGGCGAACGCCACGCCTTCTTCGACCGGCGCACCCAACTCGAAAACCTCTACACGCTGGCGCAAATCTACTACCAACTCGCCTCCAGCTCCACTCAACCCGCCGAACAGCGCCGTTTGTTTGAGAAAGCACATGACACCATCAGCCGCTGGCTCGCCCAATCGCCGGCACCCACCGCCGATGCCCAACTCTACGCAGCTTCCATTCTGTTTGGTCAGGCGATGGTGGACCCGGCGCATCCCGACCTCGCAAGAATCCGCGAAGCCCAGCTCGCGGCGGAAAAAAGCCTTTATCTCGAACTCCAGCCCAAGCCCGCCGCCTACGTGTTGATCCTCGCCGCGCTTCAACAACGCGGCGACTTGGTGCCGATGGCCGACCTGCTGGAACTGCTGGTGAGTCGCCAACCCGAGTCCGTGAACTACTGGCAGCAACTCGCGGCGGTGTATTACGCGCTCGCCGCCGAGGCCAAGGACGAAACCGAGGTTCAACGCTACAACCTCCGCGCCTTGCTCACGATTGAGCGCGCCCAAGCTCGCGGCCTGCTCAAGTCCCCCAAGGAGAACCACGCCGTCGTCTCGCTCTATTTCGCGCTTCAGCAATACGACCGCGCCATCGCCTTGCTCGAAGCCGGGCTTCACTCCGGAGCCATGGAAAACACCCAATCCAACTGGGAACTCCTCGCCTCCGCCTATCAGCAAACGCACAACCCCGACGCCGCACTGACCACGTTGCAGAAGGCCATTGAACGCTTCCCGCGTGCCGCCGGCCTGGAGTTTTCCCTTGGCCAACTCTACTACACGCTCGGTCGCTCCGCCGAAGCCTACGACCACCTGGCCCGCTCCGTCACCAAGGAGCGCTTGGAACGCCCGGGACAGGCCCATCTGTTCCTAGCCTATGTTGCCTTCGAGCTTCAGCGCTACGACGACGCCTCTCGCTGGCTCGAAGCAGGCGCGGCATTCCCCGACGCCAAAGCCGAGGACATTTCCCGGCTTCGTCGCGCCGTGACGGAAAAACTCCGCGAACGCGCCGCATCCGCCCAGCCCGCTCTTTAATTTTCGGTCCCCTATGAAAAAAGCCTATCTCCTCGCTCCCATCGTCGCGCTGCTTCTCTTCATCGGCCTGCATGTGAATTATAAGAGCGGCTACGAGGCCCGCGAACAAGCCCGTCAGGCCCAGATCGAAGCCGATAAAAAAGCCAAACTCGCCGCCGACGTGGAGGCACGCCGCCAGGCCATTGATGACGCCGTGAAGGCGCAGGAGCTCCGCAAAAAAGAACGTGAAGCCAAGGAAGCCGCCGAGCGCCTCAAACAAGAATCGCGCCAGGCCGCCCTCGACGCCCGAGACAAGGCCCTTCGTGAACAGGAAAAAATCGTCCGCCAAATTGAACGTCTGAAGCAGGAGATTTCGGCCGAGAAGGACAGCCTCGCCAAGCTCGAGGCCACCCGCACCGCCCAACTCGCCGAACAGGAGTTTTTGAAAACCTACATCCGGCAAGCCGAGTCCAACGTAAAGGCGCTCGAAGACGTCCTTCGCAAAATCGACCAGGCCGAAGCCGCCCGTCAGGCCGCCGCCAAAAAAGCCAGCTGATCACGCCATGAACCGCTCTTACCTGCTTGTTCCCGTCATCCTCCTCGCCCTCTTCGGCGGACTTTACTGGCAGCACAGTCGCACCGCCGATGCGGACGCTCGCGCCAAGGCCGACGCCACCGCCCAAGCAAAGGCCATTGAGGATGCCCAAAAAGCCGAGACCGAGCGCAAGGCCCGTGAAGACGCCGACCGTCGTGCCGCCGACCGTCGTGCCGAGGAGCAAAAAAAAGAGGCCGAAAAAAATGCCAAATGGGATGCCGAGAGCGCTCGCATCGCCGAAGACACCGCCCGCTTCAGCGCTCAAGCCGCCACCCTCACACAAGAGCAGACGGCGCTCGAAAAAACCCTCGCCGACACCCGCGCCCAGCGCGAAAAACTGGCCAAGGAAAACTTCGAAGCGGCGCGCTCCATCGAGCTGGCCCGCATTGCCCGGCGCAATGCCGAGCTTGAGGTGCAACGCATGACCGAGATGGTCGCCCGCAAAGCCGGCGAGACCTCGCTGCTTCGCCCAACGCCCTGATTTCCCAGTTCTGTGCGCGTCAAAATCGACTGGTTTCTAGGCGGGATGATTTTGGCCGTGGGTTTGGCGTGGGCGTTCCCCCAGCTCGGCGCCAAGGACGGCCCTCTGCACCCCGATTTGGCCAACAAGCTCGGCGTGGCGCTGATTTTTTTCCTAAACGGAGCCTCGCTCTCTTTTGCTTCATTAAAAGCCGGCGCGCTCCGCTGGCCGCTGCACCTCGTGGTGCAGGCGACCACGTATTTATTGTTTCCCCTGCTCGGCCTCGGCCTGCTCGCGCTGAGCAGCGACCGGATCTCTCCCGTGCTCGGCATCGGTTTCTTTTTTCTGTGCGCACTGCCATCGACCGTATCGTCATCCGTGGCGATGACGTCGGTCGCGCGCGGCAACGTGTCGGCCGCGGTGTTCAACGCGACATTGTCCAGTCTGATCGGGGTGTTCCTTACGCCGCTTTGGGTCGGCTGGATTTTGAAGACCCAAGGCAACGGGACGATGCCTCTCGGCAAAGTCATCATCGACCTGGTCACCTGGCTGATCCTGCCCTTGGCGCTCGGCCAACTGAGCCGCCTGTGGATCGCCGAGTTGATCAAGCGTCGCAAAGCCTGGGTGCACATCGTCGATCGGAGCACCATCCTCTTCATCATTTTCACATCCTTCTGTGACTCGATTTTGCGCGGCGTCTGGTCGGGACAAGGTTGGTCCACCGTGATAATCGCGCTGCTCGGAGGTGCTCTGTTATTCGTCTTCGTTTTTGCACTCGTCACGGCGGTGTGCAACGCGCTGGGTTTTTCGATTGAAGACCGGATCGCCGCCGTGTTCTGCGGCTCAAAGAAGACGATCGCTTCAGGCGTGCCGATGGCTCAGCTCATTTTTGCCGGAGACCCGCGGCTCGGCATCATTCTGCTGCCTTTGATGATTTATCATCCGATGCAACTGGTCATCTGCGGATGGATCGCCGGACGCTGGGCGCGTCGCGATTCTGTTACGAACAGGTGATTTTCAACTGGCGAACGTGGTTTCCCCTCGCCGCTGCGGTCCGAGGAGATCCAACGCTCTTTGCGTGAAAATCGCCCTCGTCACCGAAACCTTCCCGCCCGAGATCAACGGCGTGGCCATGACCCTCTCGCACTTGGTCGAGGGTCTCGCCCGGCGCGGTCACCACGTCACCGTCATCCGCCCGCGTCAGAACGCGCGCGATATCCCGCGCGACGACGGTCTCTATGAGGAACTGCTTTGCCCCGGTGTGCCGATTCCCGGTTATCCGCTCCTTCGTGCCGGTTTACCCGTGCGCGGTCGCCTGATCAAAACATGGCGCAAAGCCAGTCCCGATCTCGTGCACATCGCGACCGAAGGTCCGCTCGGTTACGCCGCGCTGTCCGCCGCCGGCAAACTGGGCATCCCGATCACCTCCAGTTTCCATACCAATTTTCACAGCTACAGCCGGCACTACGGTTTCGCGTTTCTCACCCGGCCCGCGCTCGCCTACCTGCGCCACTTTCATAACCGCACGCGCATCACGCTCTCTCCCACTGCCGAACTCAATGCCGAGCTTACACGCGATGGTTTTCACGGCATGCGCCTGCTGTCACGCGGCGTGAACACCGAGGTGTTTTCCCCTGCACATCGTGACGAAACCCTGCGGGGCTCCTGGGGAGCGAATCCCGAAGATCTGGTTGTCGTCCACGTCAGTCGCCTCGCCGCCGAAAAAAACTATCCGCTGCTGATCGATGCATTCGGTCGTATCCGAGCCACCCAACCCGGCGCGCGCTTCGTGATCGTGGGCGACGGCCCTCTTCGCAAAAAACTCGCCCGCGCTCATCCGTGGATTCACTTCACCGGCTTCCTTCCACGCGCCGAGCTTGCCCGACATTACGCGTCGGCGGACGCCTTTCTCTACGCCAGCATGACCGAAACCTTTGGTAATGTCGTGACCGAGGCGATGGCCAGCGGCCTGCCCGTGGTGGCATTTGATTACGCCGCGCCCGCGCGCTATATTCGCAACCAGGAAAACGGCCTTACGGTTCCGTTCGACAACCGCGCCGCCTGGCTCGATGCCGCCCACGCTCTTGCCAACTCCCCTTTGCTTCGCCGCCGCCTCGGCGAAGCCGCCCGGCGCACCGCCGAAGGCATTTCATGGACCCACGTCATCGACGGCTTTGAGCGCGACCTGCACGAGGTCGCCGCTTTGACCGTGCCAAGCCGACTCGCGCCCGCCACCGTCATCCCGTGATCAAGACGCGGTTTATTTTCAACCCCCGCTCAGGGCACAATGCGAAAAACCCGCACCTGCTCGAACGCGCCCGCGCCTTCATCCGTGAACGCTCGCTCGATGCCGACGTGATGCTGACCGAACGTCCGCGTCACGCCACCGAACTTGCCCGCCGAGCGGTCGCCGATGGCTGCGGCCTCGTGGTCGCCATCGGCGGAGATGGCACGCTCAACGAAGTCGCCGCCGGCCTCGTTGGCACGCCCGCCGTCTTCGGCCTCATCCCGTGTGGCTCGGGCAACGGTCTTGGCCGCCACCTTGGTATTCCCGGTCCGGGCAAAGGGGCCTTTCGCACGCTTGTTGAAGGCCGCGTTCGCACCATCGACACGGGCGAGGTCAACGGCATCCCGTTTTTCAATGCCATGGGCTTCGGCTTCGATGCCGAGATCGCCGATCGCTTCAATCACCTCGCGCGTCGCGGACTGCCTTCTTACGTGCGCACCACGCTGGGGGCGTTTTTCAACTATCACCCGCAACCGTGCCTGATCCGCAACGGCGTGGCCTCATTGCAGACGACTGCGTTTCTCCTGACTGTCGCCAACTCCGATCAATACGGCAACGACTGCTACATCGCACCCGGTGCCCAGGTAGACGATGGCCAGCTCGACCTCACCGTCATCAAGCGCGCCAGTCTCCTCACCGCCGCTCCGCTCGCCGCCCGGCTCTTCCTTAAGAAAATAGACGGCAGCCCCTCGGTGTCCCGCCTCCGCGGCGCACATTTCACCATCGAACGTCCCGCCCCCGGCCTCATCCATACCGATGGCGAAACTCACCACACGGGAGCCCTCCTCGAAATCACCGTGCGCCCCGGCAGCCTGCGCATCATGGTGCCGCCCCGATGAGTGACGTTCGCGTAACGAATCGCTTCACCCCCTAGCGCCTGGGCTTGGTTTTTGTTAGGTTGCCTTCATCAGATGGACACCAAGCCGCTAAAATTTAAGACCATCGTCATCTCCGACGTCCACCTCGGGACGCATGACTGCAAAATTTTAGAGGTGAATCATTTTCTCAAATACACGCACTGCGAGAAACTGATTCTGAACGGCGACATCATCGACGGCTGGCGACTCAAGCAAGGCGGCCACTGGCCGAAAACGCACACACGCTTCATTCGCCTGATCCTCAAGAAACTCGAAAAGAAAGACACCGAAGTCGTCTATCTCCGCGGCAATCACGACGACGTGCTCGCCAAGTTTCTTCCCATGGCATTCGAGAACCTCGTCATCGTCGAGGACCACGTGCACCACGGCGTGCGCGGAAACTACTTTGTGCTGCACGGCGACGTGTTCGACACGGTCACCAAGAACTTCGTCTTCCTCGCCTACGCCGGCGACTGGGGCTACCGCGCGCTGCTGCGCATCAACCGCCTCTACAACGCGTGGCGAGCTTGGCGCGGCAAAGAGTATTACTCGCTCTCCAAGGCGATCAAAGCCCGCGTCAAACAAGCGGTGAACCACGTGTCCAATTTCGAAGATCACATCGCCCAGCTCGCCAAGAGCCGCGACTGCATCGGCGTCATGTGCGGCCACATCCACACCCCGGCGGATCGCATGATGGGCGACATTCACTACCTCAACTCCGGGGACTGGGTGGAATCGCTCACGGCCGTGGTCGAGCACTTTGACGGACGCTTTGAAGTGATCGAGTTCTCCGAGTTTTTGAAGCTCTTCCCCATGGAAGACCCGACCGGCGAATCGGAGGAAATCCCGGGCGCCGGCACCGCTCCCTCGAGTTTGGCGACCGCGTGACGATTTTGTGAATCGCACAAACCCACTTGGCATGCGGGCTGCATTGTGCATTCTATAAAACGTTCCAATGAACCGGACCTCCCAACATCTTCGCAGCTTCGCCGGCACTTCGATCACGAAGGCCGTTGCCCAACGCTGCGCCCAGATGTGTCCGGCCACCTGCCAACATTGGAACAAATCCCAACTCGGCGCGGGCTCTCAGGCCTAAACCTCCGCTTAGCCGGACCGTTTAAGACCCAACCTGATGAAGCCCAGGGGCCGAAAGCTCCAAGGAAGCCACTGCGTCTACACACCCAACCACTTTTCACTTTTTCCCTTTTCCCATGAACACGATCATCTCACCGCTGAAGCCTACCAGTCGTAGCACTCGCAGCCCGGAAGCGAAGGACGCCACCGCGTCCGCCGCTATCCGCAAGCCGCACTACGACTGCCAGGAGCAGGATGATGCCCTCAAGGTCGTCGTCTACGTGCCCGGCGTGGATGCCGCCGGAGTTGAGATTACCACCCGTGGTCCCGACCTCCTCGTCACCGCTCGCAAGAGCCACTTCGTGCGGGTCAACTTCGAGGCCCTCAACCTCGAAGGCGTGCAGCGCGACTACCAGCTGAGCCTCCGGCTCGGCCGGGGTCTCGACTACACCGCATTGGAGGCCGAGATCCGCGACGGTGTGCTCACGCTCACCATCCCCAAGAAGCAGTCCGCCGTCTTCCCGGCGACCGAGCCGCTTTCCCGGGTCGCCTGAACCCGAGCCGAAGAACCCGGTTTTTTCGCGCTTTTCTGGTATGCGCCCGCCCGTCCGCCGTCCCCGGCGGTCGGGCTTTTTTGTGTCCAGTGCTCATTTTTCGCCAAAATCAGTTCGCCAAAATCCGACTTTGCGCAACGATCTGCCTCCCCCACCTACCCCATGATCTCGCAAACCCATACCCTCCCACCCAAGCCAGCCGTGTCCTTTGAATCCTCCGCGCACTTCGATGTGCTTTGGGGAAAACCCGTTTTTCGCGCTCCCGATCTTCCTGCGCGCGTCAGCGTGACGGCCACGGTTCCGTTCACCGCCCAGCGAGTGACCGAGTCCGCTGCGAAGCCAAATAAAGCCCGAGCCTAGTCGCTAATTGGCTCCGCTCTTTTCCACGCGCCTTGCTTTCCAAGGCGCGTTTTTTGTGCCTGCACGATCACGCCTCTTTGACCAACCAGCGTAACTCCGCGCGACCGCCTTGATTCTGCGCAAGTATCTCCGCCAGCCATGTCGCGGTCGGCGCGAGTTCACGATCCAGCTCCCACGGTGGGTTGATCACCACGAGTCCGCAGCCCTTCATTTTCATCGGGTGCATCGGACCGACGATGGTTAGCTCAAAGGCAAACGTCGGCGGCAGCGCGAGCGTCACGAGATCGGCGAAGAACACATCGACCCGCGCGCGTTCGGTCAACGGATACCACACCACAATCGTCGCCGCCGGCGCGCGTTTCAACGCATCGCCCACCGCACGTCTGATCTGTTCAAATTCATCCTTCGCCTCAAAGGGCGGATCGATCAGCACCAGCGCCCGTTTCTCGGGCGGCGGTAGTTGTCCGCGCAATCCCGAGTAACCATCCGCCGACTGAATGCCCACGCCGCTTGATCGTGCGAACTCCGAGCGCAACGCACCCGCCTCGTCCGGTTGCTTTTCAAACAACGACAACCGGTCCTGCGGACGCGCCAACGCCCGCACCAGCCTCGGCGAGCCGGGATAATAACGCGGCGTCATCTCCAGGTTGCCGAGCTTTTGGTCGAAGGCTTTCACCTGCGCGACGTAGTCCGCGAGCACCTCGGGCAACCGGGCGCGGTTCCACAAGCGACCGATGCCCTCGGGCCACTCGGGCTTGCGCTCGAGCGTGTCGCCACGCGCCGCCGAGGCGAGGTCGTAGCGCCCGCGTCCGGCATGCGTATCGACGTAGAGAAAGCCGCGCTCTTTGCGCTGCATCGCGCGCACGATGCGCACGAGCACCGCATGCTTCAGCACGTCGGCAAAATTGCCCGCGTGATAGTGGTGGCGGTAATTCACGCGACGGAGGCAACCGGCACCTTCACGACGGTCTTGCGCACCAACGCGGCCGGCTCACCCGCGGCCAGCGAGGGCTTGTGGGCATCGACCGGGTAAAACACCGCCAGCTCGCCCGCACGCATGCGCAGCACCGAACCTTCGGGATACGCCTCAAAAAACAAAATGTCCTTCGCCGGCGTATGATCCTCGGCGACCTTCAAACGCGACACGTCGGCGACCTCCATCAACTCGTCGCCGCTGACGATCACTTGAACGTCGATGTAAACCCGATGCGCCTCCCAACGCCCTTCGGCGCGCGGCTTGGCCACATAAGCCTGCTCGAGGGCGAAAACACCATCGCCCAACTCAACACGTTCGGTTTCACCCGCGGGCACGGCGAGCAACCGCTGGTGCGCCGACGAACCCGGACGGAGGATTTCCTCCACATAAGCCAGTGTCCGTTGATACGACGGGCTGCCGGCGAGTTGTGCGCGAACCGTGGCGAGTGAACCAAAAAGGGCCATATACCGCCGACTCCAACCCGGCGCCCCGCGCACTGGCAAGAGCCGAAACCACCCATCAAGGAAAAGCCGCGGAAACCCTTCCCATCATGCCATCAAGGCTTGGCGGAGGCTGGCAGCTTAAAAATGTCGTCCGGCAATTTCGGATTTGGCTCCATCCGATCGATCACGGTTTCGTGCAGACGTTTTCCGTTTTGAGAAACCACCAGGCGATGCGGCAATATCACACCCGCCACCGGACGAAAATCGCTGTAATCCGTCCGCAATATCACCTCAACACCCCGACGCCTGCGCACGACGTCCGTGCGCACAATCAGATACGTCGAGGAATCCAGATAAACAAAGGAGGTCTCCGTGAAATTTCGTGTCACCACCACCTTTAGCAAATCGCGTCCTTCAACCGTCACCTCACCGGCGTAATCAAGCGACACCCGTCGATCTGCTCCGGCCAGCAAGGGATCGTCGAACTCGGCCTCGGCCTTGAACGCATCCGCCTGCTCGCCGCTCATGAACAGAATCCGACGCGTTTGCGAATCCGCCCCCCAGGGCTCCGCTTTTCCATTCCAAACCTGCACGATCGTGCGCGAGCCAGAGGTCACCTCGGTCCGGATCTGATTGGGACGCCCCGCCCACATCTGGAACCTCAGATCTCCACGTTCACTGCGAAGGGTGCCCGTTGCTTTCAACGCCTTCAACGCATCCACGCGCGCGCGCCCGCCCACCGATTCCGTATGAATGCGCACCAGATCCTTCGCAAAATCCGCGCGGGCCATGGAAACACATCCGCACATCACAATCAGAAAAAAGAGAGGTAAACGCAGCACCTCACCAATCGGACACGGACCGCACTCGCCCTCAAGCTCGCAACGCGGCCATGCTCCGGTGGCTTTATACAAGACCGCCCGGGGTTCTCCCCACTGTTTGAAATATCTCGGTTAAAGGTTGCCGCTTTATGGCGTGTCCGTTCCTTCAGGGCATTTGATGTCCGCACCGGTCATACGCATTTTTTCAGATCTGCATTACCGCGACAGTGGAAGCTCGCTTCACCGCCTCGAATCCCTCGTCCCCCTGCTCACCGACGCCGATCAGGTCGTGCTCAATGGCGACACCTTGGATTCGCACGCGGCCTCCGAGCTGAGCGATCTTGCGGAGGTCAAAGCCTTCTTCGAGAGCCACACTCCTCACGTCACTTTTCTCAGCGGCAACCACGATCCCGATATCTCACCGCACGGCGAGCTCTCGCTCCACGAGGAGCGCGTATGGATCACTCATGGCGATGTGCTTTTCGACGACATTGCCCCTTGGAGCAGTTTGCGCCCTGAGATGGTCAGCCGATTAAAACGCCTGGCCGCCGAGCGCACGCACGACTCGACGGATCTCGTGGCAACGCGACTCCGCCTGAATCGCCTCGCCTGCCATCACCTGCCCGAGCCTCACGATCGCTTCGACCGGAGCCTGCGCGCCCGGGCCGCCCGGCTTGCGCATAATATTTTTCCGCCTGATCGCCTGCTCAGCATGCTAAGCGTCTGGCGCAACACCCCGACTCTTGCCCGCCAGCTCGCCCTTGCCCAACGCCCGCGCGCACGCCTCGTGTTGCTAGGACACACGCATTACCCCGGCATATGGATCGACCGCCGCGGGAATGGTCCGGTCGTCGTGAACACCGGTTCGTTCTGCCGGCCTTTTGGGGGACTCTTCGTGGAATTGCGCGGAGACCGTGTGCAAGTCGTGCGCATCGTCTCGAAAAACGGCGAGTTCCGCCGCGGCCGTGTTGTCGCCGGGTTTTCGCTGGCGCCGTAAGCCGCCGTGGTTACTCCTTAGCCATGGCAATGGAGTTCGGCTGGTGGGACAAAAGCCCCGAAGAGGGCAAATTTCAGATTCTTGTGCGTATCCACGGCGGCAAAGCCGAGTGGTCCCGTCACCAGGGTCACAACACCGGCTGGGATCCTCACACACCCGACGAGGCCGACTGGGATAAACTCATCGGCGAAGCTCAACGCCGGGTGCCCCGCCGCCTGATCTCGCCGAAGCAATTCGCCGACATCGAGGCCCTCCGCACGAAAGCGCTGCGCTAGCGAAGGACTGCGTGGCCCGAGGCGTGAGCCGAGGGATGCTTGCATCATCCCGCCTTTATCGGTGCTTCGGCGGCACGTGCAAATACGCCGTAATCTTCGTTGTGGATAAAAACCTCGGTGAGTTCACGGGCCTCATCGTCGGTGTATTGGCGTGGCGGAGACTTCATAAAGTAGCTCGACGGACCTTCGAGCGCACCCGAAAGCCCGCGATCCAGCGCAAGCTTGATGCAACGCACCGCGTCGATCACCACGCCGGCCGAGTTGGGCGAGTCCCACACCTCCAGCTTCACTTCACACTTCAGCGGCACATTCCCGAAGGTCGTTCCCTCCATGTGAATGTGGCACCACTTGCGATCCTTGAGCCAGGGCACGTAATCACTCGGTCCGATATGGATGTCGTCGGCCGCCATCGGCTCGCCGAGTTGGCTCGTCACCGCGTTGGTCTTCGAGATCCTTTTTGAATCGAGCCGCTCACGCTCCAGCATGTTCAAGAAGTCGGTGTTGCCGCCAAAGTTGAGCTGATAGGTTTTATCGAGGCGCACGCCACGCTCACGAAACAGATTCACCAGCATGCGGTGCGTGATCGTCGCGCCGACCTGGGATTTGATGTCGTCTCCGATGATCGGCAGACCGCGCTCCATAAAACGCCCCTGCCAATACGGCTGCGACGCGATGAACACCGGGATGCAATTCACAAAACCGCAACCCGCTTCGAGCACCTGCTCGACATACCACTTCGTCGCCATCTCGGAGCCGACGGGCAGATAAGACACGACCACATCGGTGCGCGTTTCCCTGAGTATGCTGACAATGTCCGACGTCGGTCCGGGAGCCTTGGTGATTTTCTGGCTTAGGTATTTTCCCAGCCCGTCGTGGGTCATCCCACGATGCACCGGCACGCCGAGCGGAGGCACGGTGGTGAATTGAATGGTGTTGTTCGGTTCGGCCAGAATCGCCTCCGAGAGATCTTTGCCGACTTTGTTGCAGTCGATGTCAAAGGCGGCGCTGAACTCGATATCGCTCACATGATAACCGCCGAGGTTCACATTCATGAGGCCCGGCACGCGTTCATCTTCGGGAGCATTGCGATAGAAGTGCACCCCTTGCACCAAGGCGGATGCGCAATTGCCGACACCAATGAGAGCGACGCGCACCTTTCGACGCGGGCGAAACGACAGGGGGACTGCGGAAGCGAGGGCAGTTTCAGCGATGGAAATCATAGGAAAAATCGATTTGGCCGGCATCACGGATCAACGAGCACGCAAATCTCCGGAGTTCCCGCCACGCTGGCGCATGGCTTCGGCGGCGCGGCATAACGGCGCACCATGCGCACGCAAAAATCCGCATACTCCTCCACAACGAGTGGCGCGCTGGTGTGGTGCGGCTGCACCCCGCGATGCTCGGGCGTGAAGCAAAACGTGAGTGTCACATCAAACTCGGCGAGCGCCTCCATTTGACGATCGAACCAGGCCTCGGCATTGGGACGAAAACTGTCCGCCCAGCTCAACCCCGTGCGCACGTGGCGAACACCCAGCGAGCGCATCCATTTCACCGCGTTTTCCAAACGGTGGTCTTCGAAATGGAACCACTGGCAAATACCCATCGCCGGAGTGTGCTTCTGAAAATGTTCGAGCGCGGGCTTCGGCGTGCCGTCTTCCCGGATGAGTCCCATCTCGAAGTGCCGGTAATACGAAGACCCCTCGGCTTCGCGATGCCGGGTGGTCGCAGGCCACTCCTTTGGCAAGTCGTAGAGGCTATACCAGTGGATGCGGGGCACGCGCCCGACGAGAAGCTCGGCGGTGCGGTTGAGCCCAAAGACCTGGACCTCGTCCGCACCGAACGTGGACACGCCCACTTCGGTCACCCAGATGGGCAGCGTCGTCACGGCTTGGATTTCCTGAAGCTTGGCCGGCCAGTCGTTGATCCGCCACAGATTCCAATCGAGCGGAAAACCATGGACAGCCACCACATCGAGTTTTTCGAGCACACCGAAACCGGCCATGCGACGAATGAACAGCGGATCGATCGGCGAAATTCCTCCGAGCACGCGCAAGAGGTGCGGGTTTTCCGTGGCCACCGCTTCGGCCGCTGCCTTCACCATTGCGGCAAAGCCGCTCCACTCGGGATCAACCTCAAATGCCCAATGGGATTTGTTGTTCGGCTCGTTCCAAAACATCACGGCTTCGACCATAAAAAATGTGGCATCGCGATTTTAACGAAGGCGGGTGCGCAGCCCAGTATCCCAAAGGACGAGAACATCCAAAAGCGGGTTTGTTTCCGCCCGCCGAGTCGGGTTCTTCCCGCATGCTTTCCGGCAGGAGACCCGACGACCCCGTCGGGTCGGTTTGATAACGCGCCCCCGGCGAACCCGACTCCACCAAAGGCCTCATCAGCCTTTGCCCGTCTCGTGCTTTTTCTGCTCCAGTTTATCGAGCACCTCCTCGGGTGAGACGTTCTTTTTGAGTTCGTTCAGCTGGGGATCTTTTGATTCCGGGATGCCGAGCTTCTCCGCGACGGCGGTCACCATCGTGAGAAGGCGCGTGATCTCATGCTCGGCAAGCAGGCTGATGTGCAGATCGAGGTCCGAACGTTTGTCGGCCTGGACGGATAGACGATTCTGTGTGATCAACACGAACGTGGATAAAAAAATCGCCTCAACCGAGGCGGCCATCGCCAGTATCACCAGCGTCGGATCCCACTTGGGGAAGGCCGTCCACTTGTTGGTTACTATCCAAAATCCGAATACGACCAGATGAACATAGACGGACACCATGCTGCCACAAAAGCGGGTCATGCCGTCCGCCACGCGCTCCTCCAGCGTCTTTTGGCGCTCTTCGGCTTTATGCCGTTCGAGCAGAGCCGTGATGTTGCGCTCCAACACCGTCGCCATCTCTGAAGGCGGGGAGTTGGCTGAGGATGACTTGGCGGGCGCGGTCATGAATGCCTGCCGCGGCCGGTGGCCGAAAGGAGTTCCTCACGGTTGTCAGCCCGTCGCGCGGCCGAGTCGGCGGAAGGCGTGCACAGATAAATCTCGTGCCCGGGACGTGCGGCGACCTCCAGCCCGGCGGAGCGCAGCAGGGCGTCAACGCACGCGAGGTTCGGCGCCCACCAATTCGTCGCGTCTCCGGCGAGGGCGTGTTCGATAAAGGCCATCTTTGGCCAGCCCGGATCAAGGAAGGCCTCGCGTTGATCCAGATCCAGGTCGCCAAGCGTGTTCGCAACGGTTTCGCCCGGCATGGTCAGCGTTTGAAACACGAGCAGGCGTTTCACTTTTTCCGCGACGATATCGAGCGCGAGCAACGGATGGCGCAAGTGGTAGAAAACTCCCATGAACAGCACGAGATCGAAGTCTTCGCTCCCATGCGCGAGATCGTAGATCTGTCCCTGACGAAGTGTGATGCGATCCGCCAAGTTGAACTGACGCGCGGCCCAGGCGGCCTGGCGAAGAAAATGCGGATCAATATCGAGACCGGTCACACGCGCTCCGCGTTTTGCCAGTTCGATGGAATAGAACCCCGCGTTGCAGCCGATATCGAGGACGGTCCACCCACTGAGGTCGTCCGGCAGAAACCCCGCAATTTGCCGCCACTTGAATCGGGGAAAGTCGCCGAGCGGATGGTCCGGCGCGGTCTGCGAGCCATCGGGCAGATGAAGGTTGTGAAACCAAGGTCCGTAATGGATCGCCTCCGCCGCCATGCCACCGGTGTCGTTGGGAGAGCTTACCATGTAACGCGCCGTGGTCATGGGTGCAGCGAGAGCGAATCGGGCACGACGTCGGGAATTGAGGATGTCGAGGCTTCGATCAGATACCGTTCAAGCTCGGTCGCACGGTGAGCGGCCGTGTGATGGGCGAGCACGCGACGACGGGCGGCCTCGCCGACTTTTGCCGCAGCGGTGTCGGACATTTCCTGCAACAACCGCTCCACGTCACGGCTCGTGCGCGCGATGAGGATTTCGCTTCCAGGAGTGAAGAACGTGTCGAGCCCCGGCCATTCGTCGCTGATGATCGGCGTGCCGCAGGCGGCCGCCTCGAAGAGGCGCACACTGGGTGAATAACCGGCGGAAATCATGTCGGCCCGAGTGAGATTAAGCGTGAAGCGCTGACGATTGTAGAAACGTCGGTGGGCGGCCGGCGGCAGGTGCTCGATGCGCGTGACGTTGCGCGGCCACACGATGTCCTCCGGATACTGGGAGCCCGCGACCACGAAGCGCAGACCGCCTGAATTCTTGGCCGGCTCCAACATCAGCCGATCCAATCCGGGTTGGCGGTCGGGACTGTAAGTGCCGAGGTAGCCGAGATTCCACTGCCGTTCGCAATGCTCGGGGTAATACGCCGATTGATCCACCGCGCAGTGGAGCGCACGCGCCGTCTGCGCGCCCCACTCTTTCTCCAAGTGGGCGAGCGTCGGACCTCCGGTGAACGAGAGGTAGAGTTGATAACGAGGGATCAGCGCGGCGGACAGATAACCGGCGTTCCCCTGGCGGAGTTTCGCGAGCGTGACCGGGGTATCGATGTCGTAGAACGCCGTCACGCCACCGGCGTTCGCGATCACCCACTCTCCCACTTCAATGCCGTCCGGCACATAGGAACCAACGATCACCGCGTCGGCGTTGCTCACCTCGTTGGCATGGCGTGGCAGTTCATCCAAGCCGTGATAAAGGCTGATGCGCGCGCCCGGGATTTTCGTGAGATCGCGGTTGCTGGCATACCAAGGCACGTCGCGCTCGATGAAATGAACGTGATGGCCGCGTCGTGCCAATTCCCGCACCAGTCCGCGATACGTGGTCGCATGGCCGTTGCCCCAGGAGGACGTGATGGAAAGACCGAAGATGACAATTTTCATGACGCCTTGAGTTCCACCGATTCCACGTTCCACGTGTCGTAGCCTTCCAACACCCGCTCCAGCTGAACGACGCGATGGGCATAGGTGTGTTCGCGTTGAATGCGTCGCATCGCCGCCGCGCCAATAATTCCGGCTTTGACCGGAGTGAGCGACTCCAGGTGCGCGGCCACCTCGCTGGCATTTCGCGCGACCAAGACCTCCTTGCCGGGCTCCAGGAAAAGTTCGATGCCGTCCCACGCATCGGTGATCAAACAGGCGCAGGAGCCGGCCGCCTCGAACACGCGCGTCGGCGGGGAAAACCCGTAGCGCGCCATGCTCTCGCGGTTGATGTTCAGCACCGCGGTGGGGCTCGAGTTGAATGCGTTATGATCCTTCGTGTAAACGTGGCCGACGTAAGCGACGTTGCCCGGGAGGGCATGGTTGGCCCAGCCGCTTCCACCGAGCAAAAACCTGCGTGACGGAAGCGCGTTGGCCACGTTGAAAAAAAACTCCTCCACACGGTGCTCGCGGTCCGGCAAACGATTCCCAAGAAAGGCGAGATCGCCCGAAAAACGGGTCTCCGCAGGGACGGGAAAATGCACGTGCGGATCGAGCGCGTTATAAATCGGCACGCATTGAACGGCCCCCAGCGCCTCGTAGGCGTCGATCACCGGCTGGCCGCCGCCATAGGTGAGGATGAGGTCGTAATTGGGCACGAGCGCGCGCAGCGAATCGGCGGGATCGGCGTTCATGCGATCGAGTGTCACGGGGGCATCGACATCCCAAAAAACGACCGTGGTGCGCGGACTCTTGAGCTCCAGCACGGCGGCTTCGAGCAACGCATCATGGACGCCGACCCCGCTGGCCTTAACCACGAGATCGGCACCCCGCGCGGCGTTCACCTGCGCGAGCACCGCATCCGGTGTCTGGGCAGAATAGACGACGACCTTGGCCCAGTCCGGGTCCGGGATGTCACGGTGAGCCTGCCGGCCATACGCATCGGGCTCGTAGAACGTGATGTCATGACCGCGATCGGCGAGTGCGCGTAGAATGCCGCGATAATAAGTCGCCGCCCCGTTCCAGTAGGCGGAAACCAGACTCGATCCAAAGAAGGCAATGTGAAGACGGCTTTTCATGAATCTAGATGGGGGCGAACGTGGGCGTGATCAGAGCGGATGCGGGCGCCTCGACTGTTTTCCGGCGGGACTTACGAACCGTTTTCGGAGGAGCGAGGCTGGCAAATATCTCCAACAATTCGTCCGTGCGATGCACACAGGTGTGACGCGCCTTGATTGTCTTCAGACCGGAGCGTGCCATCCGCCGCCGCGACGTGGACGAACCGAGCAGCGCCTCCAACTGCCCGGTCATTTCCTTGCCGTTCTTCGCACGACGAAAGTCGTTCGGTGAAAACAGCCCTTCGGAATCCTGCCAGGGGGAACACACCATGGGCAGGCCACACGCCAACGCCTCAAAAGGCCGGATCGTGGGGATGCCCGGCAACGCGTTCACATACGGTCTGCGCGGCACATGGATGGTCACCTTAAAACGGGCGAAGACTTCCGGCACCTCGAAGTTGGGCAGCCAGCCAGCGTATTCAATTCCCGCATCGGCAAGCGCGGTGCGCGCATGATCCGGGTAGCGCACACCGTAAACCCGCGCTTTGAGCCGCAGCGCTTTCACCGGTTCGAGAAGAAACTCCCGCAACTCCTCCGAGCGCTCCTCATCACCCCAATTGCCCACCCACACGAGGTCGCCTTCATGGCGGCTTGTTTCCAGCGGACGAAACAAACGCGTGTCCGCCGCCTCGTGCCAAGTCCAGGCGCGTTTCGTGATGCCCTTCAGGAGGTAAAGATCCCGGAGAACCCGGCCATAGGCGAGCACACCGTCGTAATAACCCAGGTCATATTTCTGAATCGTCTCCGGGGCGGTGACGAGCCGGTGGTGCGTATCGTGAAAGAGTGCGACAAACGAACCCCGTCGCCGCGCCTTGCCAATTCGCCTCACGAGTTCCGGTGCGTTCCATTCGTGAACAATGACCAGGTCGGCGTCCGCCAACACCTCGCCCGCATCGAAGCGCGCGAGATCGTAACTGATGCTGCGCAGATTCGGATAGGCCGCGTGAAAGCGCTTGATGGGTTCGTCTCCGTGCGTCGCACGCAGATTTTGCAAGCTCCAGCCGTCCGCCGGTTCGAAGACGATCACATCATGGCCGCGGTCCATCAACTCGGAGGCGATGCCGCGCAGAAAATGGGCGTTGCCGTGATTCCAGTCGGATAAAAGCGAATGGTAAAAAAGGCGGATTTTCATGCGAAAGTGGGCGTGTGGATTGTTTTTCCCGGCTGCTTCGCAACAGCCAGCAAGTCGCCATACGCGGACAAGTAGCCGGAGGTCATCCGCTCGATCGTGAAGGTGCGCGCCCGTTCACGCGCAGCGACAGCCAGCGCCTCGCGCAGGGCAGGGTTGACGATCAAATCCGTGATCGCCTCGTGCAGCGCATCAACGTCGTCAGGTGGCACGAACAACGCCGTGGAGCCCCAGATCTCTCGCAGGCTGGCGATATCGCCCAACACCAGCGCACAGCCGCCCAAGGCCGCCTCCAGCACCGAGAGACCAAACGGTTCATAGCGGGCGGGCAGCGCGTAAATCGCCGCGCGGCGATAATAATCCTGCAACTCCGCCATCGACCGGTAGCCCAGCAAATCAACCTTGGGCAGGGAAACCTCCCCGCCTTGCGGATGTCGCGTGTCGCCCGCGACACGCACCGGCCATGACAAGCGCGGGGCGATCGCCGCAAGCCCGGCGACGTTTTTCGCGTCATCCCACAGGCGGCCCACGCTCAGGATAAAAGGCTCTTTCTCCAAGGCAGGCGCATCGTCGCCATCTCGTCCGTTATAGATCACGTGCGCCCGGCCCGGCAGACCGTAGTGACGCGCCACCTGCGCCAGCATTGCACGGGAAGGAGCGAGCACGACACCGGCGTGCTGAAGTCCTTTGCGAACCGCCTCGTGATAAAGCGCCCACCCGGAAGGCGCCGGCTCGCCTTTCACGGCCTGCCACCAGGAGAGCACACACGAATGAGCCACGACCGCGGTCGGCGCCGTCCAGGGCAACACGGCATGCGCGTAACCGTTGAGATGAATAACGTCGGGACAATGATCGCGCTCCAACGCGAGCAACCACTCGCCGGCGGCGGCCACCTCCCGCCAGGGATCGTCCATCCACTCGAGCTTGAACTCGCTTTCGCACAGCCGAACGCCCGGTCCCAGACCGGCCACCGCCTCACGCTGGCGGGAGTGAACCGGCGCGCCCATCGTCGCGAGCACCACCTCGACGCCGTGAGCGAGAAGCCCGCGAATCAGATCCAGCGAATAGGTCCAGACCCCGCCGATCGTATCGGTGGTCATCAATACCCGGCGCGGGAGATATGAGGAAACCGTCATGATGCGTGCGGGGGATTCAATCGAACGTGACGAACGCCTTCAGAAAGCCATCGGGGCGATCTCGCATCGCATCGAGCGCTCCGCCTAGGTCGCGAAACGCAAAGGTGTGCGTGTAGAGCAGCGTCGGATTGAGACGTCCACCCGCCACCGCATTCACGGCTGCGGCCATGCCGGCGAGGTAGACACGTGGATCGCGTTCATGCGCGTTGATCACGTCGAATCCCCGCCAGTTCCAGAGCTGCAGATCAACCTGGCGCGGCCCATCCTGGTGATAACCGGCGATGATCAGACGGCCGCGCTCCGCAGTGAGTTCACCGGCGAGGTCAAGCGGCCACTGAAGGCCGGTCGCTTCGATCACGCGCTCACAACCCGCTCCACCCGTCAGCGCCTTCACTTCATCGATGACCCGCTGATGATCATCCATCGCAATCACCTCACTGGCTCCCATGCGATGCGCGATCTTTTGTGCAAAGGGCCGGTGTGCGACGGCGATGGTGCGCGCCCCCGCGCGGACACACAGCTGCGTCAGCAGCGCGCCTAGAAAACCGATGCCAACAATCGCCACTTGCTGCCGGGGCCGGATGTCGCAGCGGCGAAACACATTGAGCGCGCAGCCGAGCGCCTCGCCCGGAAACGGCTGATCCTCCAACTCCTCCGGCAGACGAACCACCTGGGATGCGTTGCACACGTCAAAATCGGCAAACGCGTTGTGCGAAAGCGCCGCGACCCGGGTGCCCACCCGCACCGATGAAACGCCGCCTCCCACCGCGTCGATGATGCCCCACCCCTCGTGGCCCGGACGCCCCGGCTCCAGGGGATACTCAAACCACGGACGGCCTTCCCAGACCGGAAGATTCGATCCGCACACACCGCAGCCCTGCAACCGCACGCGGACCTCACCCTCCCCTGGCGTCACGAGCGGACGTTCCTCAAACGTCACCGTGCGAGGAGCGGCGATCACCGCCGTATGACAGGTCAACTTCATGCTCATGCGACCCGCGCGGCCGGTTCCAACGTTGCACGGTTCTGCGACTCCGAGAGCCAGCGATAAAGGTGCGTGACCCCTTCGCGCACGCCGAGCTTGGGCGACCAGCCGGTGGACCGAACAAACTGTGAGATATCCGAGACGTAGTAGCGCTGGTCGGCCGTCCGCCATTTCGAGAAGCTTACTTTCGGCGCGCCACCGTGAAGCTCCTCGATCAGGTTCATCAGCTCCAGCAAACTGGTCGTGCGTTGCGGACCACCGCCGATGTTGAACGCCCTTCCGCTCAGCGACCCGATGCGCGTTTGCGCCCGCTTGAGTGCGTCCACCAAATCATCGACGTGCAGCACATCGCGCACTTGGCAACCATCGCCGTAAAGCGTGATCGGCTGGCCCGAAAGCGCGCAGAGTAAAAAGTGGGCGACCCAACCTTGGTCCTCGTTGCCGCATTGGTGCGGACCGTAAATGCAGCTCATGCGGAAGACCGTCGCGAGCAGTCCGAAGGTGCGCGCGTAATCGAGCACGTATTGGTCGGCCGCCCCCTTGGAACAACCATAGGGACTGTGAAAATCGAGATCGCGCTTCTCGCTGAAGCCGGACCGGCACGCCGGATCAATCGGCAGATAACGACCTCCGATGGTGGTGAGCGCCACATCATCGAGGTGCCCGTAAACTTTGTTCGTGGATGTGAAAACGAGGCTCGGCCGATCCGGGCCGAGGCGAATCGCCTCCAAGAGGTTGAGCGTGCCGCGGACGTTGATTTGAAAATCGTCCACCGGCTCCACCAGGCTGGTCGTCACCGCCACCTGGGCCGCAAAATGGTAAACCTGTGACACGCCGCGCACCGCATGGGCGACCGCGTCAGCATCGCGAATGTCAGCGCCAATGAAGTGGAGGCGGCCACCGTGTTTCGCCTGCAACCACGCCAGGTTTTTCTCCACTCCAGCGCGCGAAAGATTGTCGAAGATCCGCACGCGCCGTCCTTCCGAAAGCAGGCGATTGGCGAGGTTTGTCCCAATGAAACCGGCTCCGCCGGTGATGAGAATGATTTTCTCGCCCTGGCCGGGCGTTGCCGCCGAGGACGCAAGTTTGACGGCGCTCATACGGTGAGTCCCCGGGAAACGAGTTCATGACGCGCTTCTTCCCCGCGATTGATCGCGCTCCGTCCATCGAGCCACCCGGCCAGCTCCGCCAAACCATCCTCGAAGGTCACGCGGGGCTCATAACCGAGCACGCTGCGCGCCCGTGAAATGTCGGCAAAACAATGTCGGATATCGCCCACCCGGTAATGCTGCGTGATCTCCGTCCCGATGTGCTCCTTGTCGAGCAGACGGGCCAACCGGTCGGCCACTTCGCACACGGTGAAATGCTGGCCGCTGCCAATGTTGAACACCTGCCCGGCCGCGCCGGGCGCCTCGAGCGCAAACAGACAGGCCTGAGCGACATCGCGCACATTGACGAAGTCGCGCTCTTGCGCACCGTCTTCAAAAATCGTCGGCGGAAGGTTGTTCAAATAACGCGACGCGAAAATCGCGAGCACGCCGGTATAGGGATTGGAGAGCGCCTGGCGGGGACCATAGACGTTGAAAAAACGCAGTGCGACGACCGGGATGTCATAGGCCTTGCCCACCATCAGGCACATGCGTTCTTGGTCGAACTTTGAGAGCGCGTAGATGGAGGATAACGTCGGCTCCTTGGTTTCGGGCGTGGGCATAGGCAGCAGCACATCGCCGGTGGACGACCGCAGTTCCCACTCCCGCGCCTTCAATTGCCTCAATGATCGGACGTGCCCTGGCATCAACGCTCCCGAGCCATCACGATAGAGACCTTCGCCATACACACTCATGCTCGAAGCGACCACGAGGCGCTCGACCGGGTTTTGCACGAGAGCCTCCAGCAAGACGGCGGTCGCCTGGTTGTTGGCCCGGGTATAATCGCTGATTTGATACATGCTCTGGCCCACGCCCACCTTCGCCGCCAAATGATACACGGCATCGACGCCATCGAGTGCGACATTGATCGCATGTGGATCCTCGACCTGTCCGATGATCAGCTCGACCTCCGGATCAAGATAGTCGGGCCGACCGGCGTCTTCACCATGAACCTGCGGCGAAAGCGCATCGATCACCCGCACTTGATGACCATGACGCAAAAGTTCATCCGCGAGATGCGAACCGATGAATCCAGCGCCCCCGGTGATAAGAATTTTTTTCGACATGACGAAGCGGGGACGAAGGGGCGTTTGTTGATGCACGCGTGGCGCTTCCAAACAGGGGCGGCGTCACCGGCCAGATAGTAGCAACGCGGCCGACTACCGCACATCAGGCGCGACTGCGCTCCGTAACCCGGTAAAGCCACGCCATCGGCACGGGGAAATTCCGGGAGCCTGCGCCGCAGCACACGGGCACAAAAAAACCTTCCCGGCCTAGGAAGGTAAACTGGTGGTGGAAGCCGGAGTCGAACCAGCGAACGCGTGAGCGGGAGGATTTACAGTCCCCATCCTTTGGCCACTTGGATATTCCACCAAACAGAACGGACAAAAAGGCGCGTCCCGGAGGTGAGTTCAAGTCCCAATTTGGCTATTTTCGTTCCGCCCCTGCGCCTTGCTTAAGGCTTTGATCGCGACACTGTAACCCTCAACGACACGCCCGCACTCACGATGAACCCCGAGATTACCGAAGCCGTAGGCACCAGCCTTCATACCCACCTCCTGACGGTGGGCGGTTTCATTCTCGCGGTTTTCGCAATCGCGCGTCTCGTCAGCGAGAAACGTCCGCCCAGCAACACCGTGGCGTGGCTGCTCATGATCATCCTGATCCCTTACGTCGGCGTGCCGCTCTTCCTTTTGTTCGGCGGACGCAAAATCAGGCGCCTCGCCAAACGCAAACGCCCGGTGATGCCTCGCGTCCCCGGCGTGCCCCCGGTTTCCCCCGACATCGCCGCCCTGCCCACGGCCCACACCCTCGCATCGACCGGCGCAGGCGAACCCTCCACCGGCAACACCGTTCGCCTCATCACCACCGGCGAACAGGCCTACGCCGAAGTCGAAACGCTCATCAAGGGAGCCAAGCACTCGATCCACATCGCCGCATTTATCCTCGGACGCGACGACACCGGCCGGCGTCTCGTCAACCTGCTCGCGAAACGCGCCCGCGACGGCATCAAGGTGCGCCTGCAACTCGACGCCCTCGGCTGTCTTTTTTCCAGCCGGAGCTTCGTCGATCCGATCCGCAAGGCCGGCGGGGAGGTCGTGCGTTTCATGCCGGTCATCCCGCTTTCGACCCGCAGCTCGGCCAATTTGCGCAACCACCGTAAAATCGCGGTGTTTGACCAGCATACCGCGCTGGTCGGCGGGCACAATCTCGCCCGCGAATACATGGGACCGGCCGTCCTGAAAAAACGTTGGAATGATTTTGGCGCCGTCATCACCGGTCCGGCCGCCGCGTTGCTCAACGAAGTGTTCCTCGCCGACTGGGCCTTCGCCAGCCGTCAGTCCATCGACACGCTCCACCGCGAGATCGACCCGAAGGCCGTGCGCGCCGAGGGCGAAAGCGCCGTGCAAGTCGTCGCCAGCGGTCCAGACGTCGCCGGCGACGCGCTTTACGAAGGCATCCTTTCGATGATCCAGGAGTCCGCGCACAGCATCTGGATCATCACGCCCTACTTTATTCCGGACGAAGTGCTGTTGCGTTCGCTCATCGTGAAAGCGCGCGCCGGCATCGACGTGACGTTGATCATCCCGGCCAAGTCGAACCACCGCATCGCCGATTTCGCGCGTCGCCACTATGTGCGCCAGCTGCGCAAAGCCGGCGCGCGCGTGATGCTGCACACCGGCAAAATGATGCACTCGAAAGCCGTCATCGTGGACGAGCGCATGGCCCTGCTCGGCTCGGCCAACTTCGACCTGCGCAGTCTTTTCGTGAATTTCGAAATCGGCGTGTTTCTTTATTCCGAGACCGATGTGCGCGCCATGCGCATCTGGGCGGGTGAACTCCTGCGCGAATGCATCGCGCCAAAACCCGAGCTGAACCCCCGTTTCCGCCTGCTCGGCAACATCGCCGAGGACCTCAGCCGGCTCTTCGCGCCGCTTCTCTAGAGCACGAAGAGCCGCCAGGTTAAAGGAGAAGTTTAAGATGCAAGGCGCGCGACCTGCACGATGGGCCGGACCCCGGAACTACGACTGCAGCAGTTTGTAATTCACCGCGTCGGTGAGGGCTTCCCACGAGGCGTCGATCACGTTGTCGCTCACGCCGACCGTGCCCCAGATTTCGCCATCGTCGCCGCTTTCGATGAGGACGCGGGTGCGGGCGTTGGAGCCGCTGCGGCTGTCGAGAATGCGCACTTTGTAGTCGCGCAATCTGAGATCCTTCAGCTGTGGATAAACGTTTTCGAGCGCGAGGCGCAGGGCCTTGTCGAGCGCCCCCACCGGACCGGTGCACTCGGCCACGGTGTGCGTGGACTGGCCGTTGATCTTCAGCTTCACGGTGGCTTCGGCCATCAGCTCGCTGGCGCGACGCTCAACGGTCACGCGGTAACCTTCGACCTCAAAAAAAGTTTTTGCCTGACCGAGCGCGCGGCTGATGAGCAGCTTCAACGAAGCATCGGCCGCCTCGAATTCGTAGCCGCGGAATTCGAGCTCCTTGAGCTCGTCGATGAGCGTCTTCATCGCGGGCGATTTCTCATCGAGATCGAGGCCGAGTTCCTTCGCCTTCATGGCGATGCTGGAGCGGCCCGCCATGTCGGAGACAAGCACGCGCGTGCGGTTGCCCACCAGCGACGGATCGATGTGCTCGTAGGAGGATTTCACCTTTTGCGCGGCGTTGGCGTGGAGTCCGCCCTTGTGCGCGAAGGCCGAGGCCCCGATGTAGGGCGTCTTGGTGTCGGGCTTGAGATTGGCGAGTTCGTCGAAGTAGAGCGACAGCTCGCGAAGCTGCGAAAGGTTGGCCGCACACCGCGCGGTGCGGTTCATCTTCAAGAAGAGGCTCGGGAGAACGGTGAACAAATTGGCGTTGCCCGTGCGTTCGCCGTAGCCGTTGGCGGTTCCTTGCACGAGACTGGCACCGGCGCCCACGCCGGCCAGCGTAAGCGCGACGCCCAGACCGCTGTCGTTGTGGCAATGCACGCCGACCTTGTCCCCGCCGAACTCGGACACGACGCGAGACACGATGGTTTTGAAATCATCGACCAACGTGCCGCCGTTGGTGTCGCAAAGGGAGAGGTTGCTCACGCCCCCACGAATGGCGGCGGCGAGGGTTTGCAACGCATAGTCGGGGTTGGCGCGGTAACCGTCAAAAAAGTGCTCGGCGTCGTAGATGACTTCCCGGCCCTGGGCGGTGAGGTAGCGGGCGGAGTCCTCGATCATCGCGAGGTTTTCCTCGAGCGTGGTGCGAATGATCTCGGTGACGTGGAGGGTCCAGGTTTTGCCCACGATCGTCAGCGCGGGCATGCCGCTGTCGAGGAGGGTCTTGAGCTGGGCGTCCTCGGAAGCTTTGACGCCGGCACGGCGCGTCGAGCCGAAGGCGGCCAGCTTGGCGTGCTTGAGCTTTAGTTTTTGCGCCTCTTGAAAATAGGTGATGTCGCGCGGGTTGGAGCCAGGAAAGCCGCCTTCGATGTAGTCTACGCCAAACTGGTCGAGCTTCTCGGTAATCAGGAGTTTGTCGGTGACCGAGAAGCTGATGCCTTCGCCCTGCGTGCCATCGCGCAGAGTGGTGTCGTAGATTTTAACGGCGGAGCTCATGAGAGAGAGCCGAGGCTTAACCCTGCGCCATCCGCTGGCAAGCGACGGTTTATGCGATTGCTGGCGCTGGTTGTTTCACGTTGAGCCGCAAGCGGCTTGGGCCGATCCTACGGTTTTCATGAACAAGCGCACGACCGGCTCGCTGAGCGAATATTTTCTCCCCTCCGCCCTCTGCATCGGTCTCGCTTTTGCGCTCGGCGCCACCCCTTGGCTGAAAAAGCTGGAGAACATCACGCTCGATCACATCACGCAGGTTCGCGTGAGGTTTCAGGAGCCGGCCGACCCGCGCGTGGTCGTGGTAGGCATCGATGACGACAGCCTTGAAAGATTCGGGGGGTGGCCTTGGAGACGCGTATTTCATGGAGAGTTCATGTATGCGGTTTCCCACGGCAACCCGTCGGTGGTGGCATGGGATATTTTGTTTCTCGAACCCTCATCCGACGCTTCTGACGACAACGGCCTGATCGAGGGAGCATCCAAGTTGAACGGGCGCGTGATCTTCGGCGCGTATGCGAGCAACGACGACCCGAACCAGCCGCCTCTCGTGCCAAAGGCCAACCAGCCACTGCTCCGGGTCGAGGGTGATGTGAGCAAGATCCCGACTTCGGCGTTCGCATTGCGGCCCATTCCCGGGCTGCAAGAGGTGGGTCTCACCGCGTTTTGCGACACCCCGCCGGGCTCCGACGGCATCCGCCGCTACGTGCCGATGATCCAGCGCATTAACGGCCAGATCTACCCCAGTCTCTCGCTGCGCACTTTGATGATGCACGGAGCACTCGCACCGTCGCAGGTGCGCGTCGTCCTCGGCGACGCCATTTATCTCGAAGGCGAAACTCTGCGCCGCCGCATTCCCATCGATGAAACCGGACGTTATCTCATCAACTACCGATTCGGCCAAAAGGATAGCAACAATGTCGGTTTCGCCGCGCTCACGATCAGCTACATGGAGCATTACGTCCTCAACAAGCCGCATCCCGACCGTCCGGATATAAAGGACAAGATTCTCCTCGTCGGCCAGTTCTCCACCGGTCTGAGCGACAACGGCGTCACTCCCTTCGGGGTGGAAACGCCCCTCGTGCTCGTGCATGCCAACGTGCTCGATAATGTGCTGCGCGAAGATTACGCCACTCACAGCCCGCGTTGGCCGGTGCTGATTGGCACCTTGGTTATCGGCGCGCTTGGACTCGTCCTCTACTCCAAACGAACGCTCGCGCAACAGGCGCTCTTCGCCCTCGGCGTGCCGGCCGCCTACCTCGCGTTTGCCGCGGCGTTTTGGATAAAGTGGAGCCTGTGGCTGCCGTTGCTCTGGCCGGTGGTGGGCTTCGGCAGCCTGCAGGTCTTCATGATCGTGCGGCAGCTGGTGCGTGAACAAAAAGCCAAGCAGCAGATCAAGGGCATGTTCGGCACCTACATCTCGCCCGAGCTGGTCAATCGCATGATCGAGTCCGGCCAGTCTCCCGAACTCGGCGGTCACGAAGAGGACATCACCGCATACTTTTCCGACATCCAGGCGTTCTCCGCCTTTTCGGAAAAACTGCCTCCCGAACGGCTCGTCGTGCTCATGAACGAATACCTCTCCGCCTGCACCGACATCATCCAGGAGGAAGGCGGCACGCTTGATAAATACATCGGCGATGCCGTGGTCGCCATGTTCGGCGCCCCGCTCCCCCTCCCCGACCATGCGTTGCGCGCCTGCGTTGCCAGCCAGCGCATCCACCTCAAGCTCGCCGAGCTTCGCGCCAAATGGAAAGCTCAGGGCGACCTCTGGCCTGGGATCGTCCACGACATGCAGTCGCGCATCGGCCTCAACAGCGGCGCGGTCATCGTCGGCAACATCGGCAGCCGCACCCGGTTCAACTACACCATGATGGGCGACAACGTGAACCTCGCAGCCCGCATGGAATCCGGCGCAAAAAGCTGGGGCGTTTACTCCATGTGCACCGAGGCCACGCGTCATGCCTGCGAACGCGACGGCGGTGATCGCATCGTCTTCCGCGCACTCGGCCGCATCATCGTCAAAGGCCGCAGCTCTGCGGTTCCGATATTTGAAATCGTGGGACTCAAGGAAAACGTCACCGAGAAAACTCGTGAATGCCTGCGGATTTTCGAGCAGGGCCTCGCCCGCCATTACGCCCGCGACTGGGAAGCCGCGCTCGCGCTCTTTGCGAAGAGCCAGGAACTCGAACCCAACCAACCCGGCGTCACCCCGGGGGTGACGAGCAACCCCTCACGCGTTTACACCGAGATCACGCGCCGTTACCAGATCGCGCCTCCGCCTGCGAATTGGGAAGGCGAGTATGTGATGACCGTGAAGTAGCTGGCAAAATCACCAATCTGGAATGCGGTGAGTTCTCGCCGCTCTCCAGTGTCACTCCGCCGCCAGCGCCGCGATGCGCACCAAATTCCGCTCAACGGCTTCCAGGTAAGGGTTGCTCCCGTCCGGCTGCGCCAGCACGCGATAGATGCCTTCGTAATCCTTCTCCAGCTTGGGAAGGGCGAACCCTTTCCAGAATCCGGTGGTCTTCGCCATCAGCTCCTTCGCCGAGCGAAACGGACGTGTCTCAAAGGGCACCCGGCTGAAATTATTGGACTCCTCAAATTCCTCGAACAAACCGGGGAGCTTCGTCGGATAATCAGGGTCCGCCATCTGCCCGAGGTAATCGGCGGTCGCGACCATGCAGCCCGTCAGGCGCTCGACGTCACTGCGGAACTCAATCTCGGCAATCTTGCTCGTGACACCCGTGCAGCGAATCGCGTTTTGAACACACCCGATCTCATCCGCGGTGCAACCCAAGCCGGGCAAGGCGGAGGCCGCCAATGCACAACTACGGACCACGTGTGACGACGTGTATTTGGCCCCCGTCCCGGTCACGTCGTCACGGGTTTTCAAATACCCGCTGTCGTGCAGCAGAATCGCGGCATAACCCAACGCAAACTGACGTGCGTTGAGCACGGGTTTTTCCCGATGACGCACACGCCCCTTGCACAGATCGATGAAACACTGTGTGGCCAGCACCGTGTGATCCAAGTTATGATACTTGAGATCGGCTTTCTGGTAATCGGGATGAAGTCCGGCAAACAGCTCTTCAACAAAGACGGAAACCTTGTCGATCAGCCCGAGGGATGCCTCAGAGTCGATATCCCGCATATGCGCCCGGGCTGCGGCAGCGACCGAGGACACTGTGCAGTCTTGGGAAAGCATGTTTAGCGGGGGGAGACGGGGGTTGAAAACCACGCAGGAATTGAGCGACTGCTTGCTTAACAAGCATTACATACGACAAGCGGTCGCAAGTCCAATTCCCGAGGCAACGCAAGACAGGCGCAATGAATCGCCACGTCTGCCCCAATCAGACCGCGTGCATGTCGATGAATGCGCGGATCGCGCCGGCGTCCGCCTTGAGCAGGTGCTTTTTGAGCGGACGCTGTTTCAACAACTCCAAGCTGGGATCAGTGGGCTCGATGCCGATCGCCGCCTTGATCGTATCGGGAAACTTCGCGGGGCTGGCTGTCGCCAAAACCAGACTCGGACGATCCTTCGACAGGTCGGCAAAACCACACGCGGTATGCGGATCGATCACGTAGCGGTAACGCTCGTAAACCGACTTGATGATCCCGGGGATCTGGGCGTCGGTGCAGCGCGAGGCGCTGAACGTGTCGCGGTCGAAGTTCTCGAATTTATACCCGCCGGTCGCCTTGAAGGTCTGCATGACCTCGCGGACTTTGGCGGCATCGCGACCGAGGCTCAGGTAAAGGAAGCGCTCGAAGTTGCTCGATACCTGGATGTCCATCGACGGCGCGAGGCTCGGCGCAACGGACGACACCCGATAATCGCCCGTGGTGAACAGGCGGTAGAGAATATCGTTCTGATTGGTGGCGACCTTGAAGCTGTGGATCGGCACGCCCATTTTCTGGAGCAACCAACCGGCGAGCACGTTGCCGAAATTACCCGTCGGCACCACGAACTCCGTCTCGGCACGCGTCGCGGCGGGGAGACGCAGGTAGGCGTAGAGGTAGTAAACGCACTGCGCGAGCACGCGGGCCAAGTTGATCGAGTTGACTGCGGAAAGCCGATGATGCGTGCGGAAATCTTGATCCGCGAACAAGTCCTTCAACGCGGCCTGCGCATCGTCGAACGAACCATCGATCGCGAGTGCGTAAACGTTGTCCGCGCCGGTGCAGGCCATCTGGCGCTCTTGGAGCGGCGACGTGCGGCCATCCGGATACAGAATGAAAATCGCGGTGCCGGGCTTGCCGAGAAGTCCGTGAATGGCGGCCGAGCCGGTGTCTCCGGAGGTGGCGCCCAAGACGTTGATCGTCTGCCCGCGCGTGGCGCACTGGTGACCGTAGAGGTTACCGAGGAGCTGGAGCGCGAAGTCTTTGAAGGCGAGCGTCGGCCCGTGGAAGAGTTCGAGCACCGAAGTGCTGTCGTCGAGTTTGACGATGGGCGCGATGCGCGGATCGGAGAACGTCGTGTAGCTCTTGGCGATGATCGCGCGAAGGACCGACGGCTCGATGTCGGTCGCGAAAAGTTTTAAAAACTCAAAGCACAGCTCGGCGTAAGGCAGCGATTCGAAGCGCGCCAAATCGACAGCGGTGAACTGCGGAAGCGTCTCGGGCAGGTAGAGACCGCCGTCCGGCGCCAGACCGGTGGCGACGGCGTCGGAAAAGCCGAGAGGAGGAGTTTGTCCGCGAGTGCTTACGAATTTCATCGTTCTCTTTCTCGTTCTCTTTCTCGTTCTCCTTTTCTCGATTTTCCCGAACAAAGAGCCGAGAACGAGAAAGAGAACGAAGAACGAGAACGACTCAGACTCAGAGCTTCTCCAACGCGAACGCGGCGTGGGCGACGCGGGCGGCGTCGTCGGCCTTGGCCTTGTCGATCACGACCGAGATTTTGATCTCGGAGGTGCTGATGAGCTCGATATTCACGCCGGCATCGGCGAGCGCCTGGAAGAGCGTGGCGGCGACGCCGGAGTGCGTCTTCATGCCCACGCCGACCACGGAGAGCTTGGCGATGTTTTCGTGGATGGCGACTTGGCCGCCGCCGATGGCGTCGAGCACGGGCTCAAGCGTGCGCTGGGCCTTGGCGCTGTCGGTGAGGGGCACCGTGAAGGTGAGGTTCGCGATGCCGTTGCGGCCCACGTTCTGCACGATCATGTCGACGATGATGCTGGCGTCGGCGAGGGCTCGGAAGACCTTCGCGGCGGAGCCGGGCTTGTCGAGAATGTTGGAGACGATGACCTTGGCCTGGTCCTTGTCGACGGCGACGCCGCGCACGACGACCTTTTCCATGTAGGCGATTTCCTGTTTCACGATAGTTCCTGGGTTATAATTAAAAGATGAGCGGACTTCGAAAACGACGCCGTATTTGGCGGCGAATTCGACCGAGCGGGACTGCATGACTTTCGAGCCGGACGAGGCCAGCTCAAGCATCTCGTCGTAGGAAATTTCCTGGAGCTTTTTGGCATCTTTCACGACGCGCGGATCGGCGGTGTAGACGCCATCTACGTCGGTGTAGATCTCGCACTTGTCGGCCTTGAGGGCGGCGGCGAGCGCGATGGCCGTGAGATCGGAACCGCCGCGACCGAGCGTGGTGATCTGGCCCTCTTCGTTGATGCCTTGGAAGCCGGCGACGATGATCACCTTGCCGGCCTTGAGGTCGGCCTCGATGGGCTTGGCGTTGATGGTTTTGATTTTCGCCTTGGTGTGGACCTTGTCGGTGAAGATGCCGGCCTGCGCGCCGGTGTAGGAAACGGCTTCGACGCCGACGCCGTGGAGCGCCATGGCGGTGAGCGCGATCGTCTCCTGCTCGCCGATGGCGAGGAGCTGGTCCATCTCGCGCTCGCTCGGATTGGCGCACACGGCCTTGGCGCGGGCGATGAGTTCGTTGGTCACGCCGGCGCGGGCGGAGACAACGATGACGAGTTGGTTGCCTTCGTCGCGGATGGCTTTGACGCGTTCGGCGACCTTGCGGATGCGCTCAACGTCACCGACCGAGGTGCCGCCGTATTTTTGAACAATTCTGGCCATGGGTTTGGTGTGAGAAGTAGCGAGTAGTGAGTAGCGGGTAGCGAGTAGGAGGATGGAGAAGCGGCCGGAATGCTCGCTACTCACTACCCGCTACTCGCTACTTTTTAAAAATCGGCGATGCGGATGAGCACGGGTTCGCCGAGGACACTGGAAAGTTTCTTGAGGCGGGCGAGCGTGGCGCGGATCGCCTTCTCGTTGGACTTGTGGGTGGTGAGAATCAGCGACGCGGCGCCCGGCGTTTCGCTGGCGCGCTGGAGCACGCTCGCAATGCTCACGTCGAGCGTGGCGGTGGCGGTGGCAATCTTGGCGAGCACGCCGGGCTCGTCCTTCACCTCGAGGCGCAGGTAGTAACGACCCGTGATGCTTTGGAGCGGCGTGAGCGGAGCGCGTGTCTCGGCGAGTTCGGGCAGGTGGGTGTTGCCGCGATTGAGCAGGATGACCGCGTCGGCGATGTCGCTGATGACGGCGCTGGCGGTCGGGTCCTGGCCGGCGCCGCGTCCGATATAAACGGTCTCGCCCACCACGTCGCCGGTGACCGAGATGCCGTTGTAGACCTCGTTCACGTTGGCCAGCACCTTGGTCTTCGGGATGAGCGCCGGGTGAACGCGAACAAAGACTTCACCGGTCTCGATCTCGCGCGTGATGACGGCGAGGAGCTTGATGGCGTAACCGTTTTCGCGGGCGAAGGAGAGGTCGGCCTGGGTGATTTGCGTGATGCCCTCGACGAGCATTTTTTCGGTGGGCACCCAGGTGCCGTGCGCAAGGAAGGCGAGAATGGAGGCCTTGTGCGCGGTGTCCCAGCCTTCGACGTCGAGGGATTCGTCGGCCTCGGCGTAACCGAGCGCCTTGGCCTCGGCGAGGATCGCCGGATACGACAGTCCCTCGCGATCCATGCGCGTGAGGATGTAGTTACACGTGCCGTTGAGGATGCCGTAGATGAGCTTGAAACGATTCGCGACGAGACCTTCGCGAAGCGCCTTGATGATCGGGATGCCACCGGCGACGGAAGCTTCAAAGAAGAAGTGTCCGCCGTGTTTTCGGGCGGCGGCGAAGAGCTCGGGGCCGTGTTTGCAGAGGAGCGCTTTGTTGGCGGAGACAACGGTCTTGCCAGCCTTGAGCGCGGCGAGTGTCACGTCGCGGGCGAGCGTGGTGCCGCCGATGAGTTCGCACACGATGTGGATCGACGGATCGGTCGCGATCGCGAGCGGGTCGGTAGTGAGCTTTCCACTGGCGACGCGAACGGTGCGCTTCTTCTTCAGATCGCGCACGGAGGCGCGGGCGAGGTTGAGCGTGACGCCGAGGCGCGACTCAAGCGCGGCGCGGTTCGACTCAATGTGTTTCCAAACGCCCTGGCCGACGGTGCCGAGGCCGCAGATGCCGATGTTGATCGTGGAGAGAGTGCTCATGATTGGGCGGAAGGAGTGGCGGCGGATTTTTTGACGAAACGATTCTCAGTGCCGTTGAGCAGGCGCTTGATGTTGGCGCGATGCAGGATGATCACGAACGCACCGATCACACCGGCGAGAATGACGACAAGCGTGGGCTCTTTCAGAAAGAAGGCGGCAACCGGCATGGCGACCGCGGCGAGAATCGAGGCGAGCGACACGTAGCGCGAGCCGTAGAAAGTAACGAGCCACACGGCGAGCGCGATCAACGTTACGACCGGCATCAACACGATGAAACCACCCGCGGACGTCGCCACGCCCTTGCCGCCTTTGAAGCGGGTGAAGCAGGAAAAACTGTGTCCGAGAACGGCGAAAAGCAGGCCGGTGACGGCGGCGGGGATAACCGTTTCCGGACCCAGCAGTTTTACGTCCACCAGCATCCAGGACCAGCTGACCGCGTTTTTAGTATCGGCCACTTGCGCGAGCCCGACGCGCTCCATCAGCAACGGCCAGCCGGCGGCAAGCGCACCTTTGACGGCGTCGAGCGCGAAGACGGTATTGCCCGCCTTCTTGCCGAGGACGCGCTTCACGTTGGTCGCCCCGGGGCTCTTGCTGCCATGCTCGAAGATGTTGATCCCATGCGCGCGCGCCACGAGCCAGCCGAAGGGAATGGCTCCCAGCAGATAACCGGTGATGGCAGCGATGGTGAGGGGGATCAACATGGGTTGAAGGACTCGATCACAGCCTCCTTACGTCGGCTGCTACGGATCGAATCGTAGCAGCCGAGGTCACGAGGCTGAAGGGCTCAGAGCTGGACGAACTTGGCCTGCTTGATGGCCGGGTTGCTCTTGATCTCTTTGCGGGCGGCTTCGCTCGGCTCGGTGTCAACGCGCACCACCATGTAGGCGGTGCCGCCGGGCGTGAGGCGGCTGAGGGACATGTCGGCGATGTTGACCTTGTCCTTGCCGAGGAGCGTGCCGACCGCGCCGACCATGCCGGGCTGGTCGAGGTTTTCGAGAACGAGGAGCTTGCCCTCGGCGGCAACCTCGACCTCGCGGCCGTTGATGCTGACGATGCGGGGCTCGTTGGTCTTGCCGATGAGCGTGCCCGAAGCGCGGAATATGGCGTTGTTGGCGTCGATCGCTTCGACGGTGACCAGTTCGGCGTAATCGCAGGGGAGGCTGCTCTTCACGACTTCAGCCTGGATGCCGAGGCGCTGGAGGACGAACGGAGCGTTGACCGTGTTGACGTCCTCGCTGATGCGACGGAGGAAGCCGCATTGAATGGAACGGGTGATCGCGTTGGCATCGAGGTCGACGATCTTGCCCGAGTAGGTGATGCGCAGCGTGGCGATCTGCGCCGGGGCGATCTGCTGGACGAGCGTGCCGAGCTTGGCGCCGAGATCGAGATAGGGGGCGAGCAACTTGGCGGTGGCGGCGTCAACCGAGGGAAGGTTGACGGCGTTGCGCACGGCTCCGTTCACGAGCAGGTCGGCGATCTGCTCGGCGACTTCGATGCCGACGGTCTCCTGCGCCTCGGCGGTGGAGGCGGCGATGTGGGGGGTGAGGACGATGTTCGGGGCAGAGCGCAGCTCGCTATCCTTGGGAAGGGGCTCCGTCTCGTAAACGTCGAGGCCGGCGGCGCCGACCTGGCCGCTCTTGAGGGCGGCAACGAGGGCTTTTTCGTTAACGATACCGCCGCGGGCGCAGTTGACGATGCGAACACCCTTCTTGCACTTCGCGAGGGCGGCCTCGTCGATCATGTTGTTGGTCTCGTCCGTCAACGGCATGTGAACCGTGATGTAGTCGGAGCCGGCGAGGAGCGCATCGAGCGTGACGGCTTCAACCTGCATGGCGGCGGCGCGGGCGGGCGTCAGGTAAGGATCGTAGGCGAGAACCTTCATGCCGAAGGCCTGGGCGCGCTTGGCGACCTCGCCGCCGATACGACCGAGGCCAATGATGCCGATGTTCTTCCGGAGGAGCTCGACGCCGCTGAGCGTCTTGCGATCCCAATTGCCGGCCTTCATCGAGGCGGCGCCTTGGGCGATCGGGCGGGCGCAGCAGAGGATGTGCGTGAACGTGAGCTCGGCGGTCGAGATGGTATTGCCGGCCGGAGTGTTCATGACAACCACACCGCGCTCGGTGGCGGCATCCACGTCGACGTTGTCCACGCCCACACCGGCGCGACCGACGACCTTCAGGAGGGGAGCCGCTTCGATGACGGCGCGAGAGATCTTCGTCTCCGAGCGCACGGCGATGGCGTGCACATCTTTGACGAGCTCCAGCACTTGGGCGGGAGTGGAGCCGTAGGCCTCAATGACTTCAAAGCCCGTCTGCTGGCGCAGGTAGGCAACTCCCTTGGGCGAGATCTTGTCGGCGACGAGGATTTTCATGGGAAAATAGCCGGCAATCGAAGAGCCCCCCGCCCCGGCAAGCAAGGAAAAGGTTGCCCCATATCCACCTGCCGTTTTCCCGCATAAAGCCTCACTGGTTCCAACCCATTTGTCACTTATTAAGTGACAAATGGGTTGCGCAGACGAATCACCAAGCGGTGAGTCCGCGCTCGCAAAGCGCCGGGGTGGTCGGCATTCGTGCGGCCATGTCCACGCAAGCGCGTCTGGCGCAACAGATCCGATTCATCATCGAGGTAGATAAGGTCAAAGAGATCTTCCGTCAGACGCTGCTCACGCAAAGCCTACGTCAAGAAAACGATGCGGAACACTCCTGGCATCTGTGCCTGATGGTTCTGGTGCTGGCCGAACATGCCAACAGCCCCGGCTTGGACGTGTTGCGCGTGCTGAAAATGCTCCTGATCCACGACATCGTTGAAATCGACGCGGGCGACACCTTCGCCTACGACACCGCCCGCATGGCCGACCAGCATGAGCGTGAAACGCGCGCCGCCGAACGGATCTTCGGCCTCCTCCCGGTGGATCAGGCAGCGGAATTTCGCGACCTCTGGGACGAGTTTGAAGCGCGCGCCACGCCCGAGGCCAAGTTCGCCGCCGCCATGGACCGCTTTCAACCCGTGCTGCAAAACTGCCTCACCCAAGGTGCTGCCTGGCGTCAGAACGGCATCACCAGCGACCGCGTGATCGCCCGCAACCGCCATATCGCCGACGGCGCGACCGAAGTCTGGACCTACGCCGCGCAAATGATCGCCGACGCGATCAAGGACGGACACCTGCCAAAGTAAGCTCGAGAACCATCACGCCCTTGCCCCATCCGAGCCTCAGCTCAAATCCCGGATCGACCCGAAGTCCGGATCGTTAAGCCGCTTGTAGGTGCGAACGATCAAACCATCCGTCAGCCCCGCGAGCCAGTCGCAGATGCGACGCGCCTTGCCGGCGACTTCCGTCTCCGCATCGACCAAGCGGCCAACGTGCGGTGGCAGGATGTTGATCACCCGAGGGCCTTTCTCGACGTAGTTGCGCCAGCATGAATCCCACAGACTAAAGAGAACTTTGCGCGCCTTGTGCTCGATCTGCTGAAGCTGCGGACTCTCGAAAATGAGATCATTGGCCATCGTCTTGTAGAACTGCGCCTCACGCAGCACTTCGGGCGCGATCACCAGCTCAAACCCATAACGATGCGTTTTCGCCGTCATGAAATTATCACGCGGACGCAGTCGGCACGCGGTGATGAATGCGCCGATTTTGTCGGAGACCACCGCCTCCAACTTATTGCCGCGGATCGCATGAATCAGCGTCTCCAGATGATGCTGGCGCTCCGCGTCGATGCCCACGGTCGCCGCCCATTTCTCAACGCGATCAATGGTAAGAAAACCCGCCGTCACGCCATCAACGATATCGTTGAGCGAGTAAGCCGCATCGTCCGCCCAATCCATGATCTGGCACTCGACACTCTTGAACGCATTCAACGTCTCGCCCGCGTGCAGCCCCGCGGGAATCGCCGCGCCGCCAAACACAAAATCACGGTAGATCGTCTGCGGATCGTAGAGAAAGTGATTCGACGGCGACTGCGGAAACTCGCGGTGGAGTTTTTTGTATTTGAGCACGCCATCGAGCAGCGCCCGTGTCGGCAGCATGCCGCGCACGCTCGATTCGTTCTGATACATCGTCTCCGTCAGCAGGTGAAGCGTCTGCGCGTTGCCCTCGAAACCACCATGCGTCCGCATCAACTCCTGCAGCGTGCGCTCACCCGAGTGCCCGAACGGCGGGTGCCCGAGGTCATGCGACAGACACACCGCCTCGACCAAATCACTATCGATGTAGAAATCGGACGATAGCGGTCCACCACGCGAAAGCAGATAGTGGCAAATCGAACGCCCGATCTGCGCGACTTCCATCGAGTGGGTCAGCCGCGTGCGGTAGAAATCGTATTCGCCCGATAAGAACACCTGCGTCTTCGACTGAAGCTTGCGAAACGCGTGCGCGTGAATCACCCGGTCGCGGTCCACTTGGAAAGCGGTGCGATAATCACTTTTGCGCGCCCCACCCCACGTCTCCTGATCAAAGGCACTATAAAAGCTATTGGGCATGTTTGAATGGAAAGGTTTTCCATGTTGAGTAGTCTGCCAATCCAATATGCGCCTCCTGGTGAAGGCGTCGCCTGGAGCCACGGCAAAGCCCACCACGAAGACACCGGCGGGGATGATGGCGCCTTGAACTTCCTACTTCTTCGCCGTGGTGATCGACACCGCATAGGCGCGCACGCCCTGCGCGAAGGCCTCGGCGATGTCCTGACGATAAGAGGCCGTGGCGATCTTGCGGGCCTCTTCGCTATTTGAAAGGTAACCGGCCTCGACCAACACGCCCGGACTGTTCACGAGCCGCAACACGGCAAAACGCGCGCGTTTGAAACCGCGATCCACGCTGTCGAGTTTGTTCAAGACCTGACTGTGCATGTGATAACCCAGCAGGGCATTCCACGGGTCGTTGCTGTTCCCGGGGTTGGCCACGTTGTCGCTGGCTTCGCGCTTCGCGCTGCCGGTCGAACGTTGGTAGCGTGGCGTCATCACATAAGTTTCCGAACCGCGCACGGCGCCGGCGCCGGCCACCGCGTTGAAATGAATGCTGATAAACAGATCGGCGCCCGCCTTGTTGGCGATCTCGGCGCGCTTCGCCAGCTCGACGAAACGATCATCCGTGCGCGTCATCACGACACGGTAGCCTTGCTTCACCAACAACGCGCGCAACCGGTTCGCCACGTCCAGCGTGAAGTCCTTTTCGTCCAGCTTGAGCGACTTGTTTTGCGTGCCGGTGTCCTGTCCACCATGGCCGGCGTCGATCGCGATCACGCGCAACACAGGCGCAGGCGGCGTCGTTACGGACGACGGGCTCAAAATCGGCAGAAACAACTTCTCCGCATCGATGCGGCTGATGTAAAGCGTGCCGCCACGAGACACCGCGGGATCGCCCATGAGCATGCGAATGCCGTTGAACGCCACGTCGCGCTTGTCCGCTTCGAGCCCGATTTTGATCGTGGCCGACTGAAACCGCATGGTGTTGCCGAGCTCGACCCATCCCGACTTGAAACCGCGACGGGCGAAAAACACCCGGGCATCCACATACTCGACGCCCGAGACTTTGATGTAGGTCGCGTTCGCCGTCGAGGTGGCGCGTGACGGAGGACCGGCGACGACCGGACACTCCGCAAAGAAAATGAGCGCGGTTAAAACCGCGCTCATCAGAACGTAATTCAGGGACCGACCCATTAAACGGCAGGACTGGTCAGGCCTTGGCGGGCGCATCGCCATCATGCGACTCTTCGGCATCGGAACCCGTGTCATCGATGGCTTCCTCGTTGGCATCGAGGGTGTATTTGCGCTTGCGCTTGTTGGAGGGCAGCGGGGTCAACATGACGTTGATCTGCTTGCCCAGCAGGCGGGGTTGAGAATCGGGATGACCCATGCCTTCGAGTTCAGTGAGGGCTTTATTCATGACGTCGAAACCGATCTCGGTGTGCGCCATCTCGCGTCCGCGGAACTTGAGGCGCAGCTTCACCTTGTTGCCGTGGTCGAGGAATTCCTCGGCGTGACGGATCTTGGTGAGGAAATCCCCATCGGCGATACGCGGCGTGAACTCGATCTCCTTGAGCTTGGTGGCGGTGGCCTTGGCGTGGCTGGCCTTCTTTTGCTCTTCGTAGACGTATTTGCCGAAATCCATGATGCGGCAGACGGGCGGCTTGGCGGTCGCGGCCATCTCGACGAGGTCGAGGTTGAACTGCTGCGCCAGCGCGAGCGCGCGCTCGGTCTGCATGATGCCGAGCTGCTTGCCCTCGGGGCTGATGACGCGGATCTCAGGTTCCTTGATCCGTGCGTTGCGACGGATGTGGGCGAAAGGGTCGGTGTTACGACGCTGATAATAACCGGGGCGGTTGCCGCCCGACGAAGGGAACGAGTTGGCCATCAATAAGGAGGTTGCAGAGTAGGTCGGGGAAAAAATTCACCAAGGTCGGAGGGGAAGACAACCAAGAAGTGGCTGTGCCCCAAAATGACGGGGAATCTCCGGCAGTGTCCTACGGACTATACGCTAAAACTTTCGCCACAGGAGCAACTGGCCTTGGCGTTGGGGTTGGAGAACTTGAAGCCACCCGCGATCAGCTTGTTTGAGAAATCCAACTGCGTGCCCTTGAGGTAAAGCGCGGTCTTGGGGTCGACAATCACCGACACGCCGGCCGAGCGCACCAGGATATCACCTTTTTTGGGCTCCTTCGCAAAACGAAGCTTGTAGCTGAGACCGTTGCAGCCGCCGCCGCTGATGGCGACGCGCAGGTAATCGCCCTGCTGTTCGCGGGCCACGAGCGAACGCACCTTCACTCCCGCCGCGTCGGTCAAACGCACAAGGTTCTCATTGCCCTCTCGCACGCCTTCCGGGAGCACGACTGCGACGGCGGGCGATGGAACGACTGGGGTGACTTCGACAACGGACATGACGGCACTATTAACGGCTGCGCAGGTTTATCAAGCGCCGCGCCACCGTCACCGCGTTGGCAAAACTCGACCCGCTCGCCACGCCTTTGCCCGCGATCCCAAAGGCGGTGCCGTGATCCGGACTGGTTCGCACGAACGGCAGGCCCAACGTCACGTTCACCGCTTCGTCAAAATCGATGACCTTTAGCGGGGCGAGCCCTTGGTCGTGGTAAAGCGCGATCACCACATCGAACTCCCCTCGCAATTGCCGCGCGAACACGGTGTCACCCGGCAATGCGCGCGAAAGCCCGGGAAACTCACCGCGCAACGCATCCAAAATCGGGTCGATTGTCGAAAGTTCTTCGTCACCGAGCAGGCCGCCCTCGCCTGCATGCGGATTAAGACCACACACCGCGATACGCGGTTGCGCTATGCCCTCGGCGCGCGCCAACGCATCGGCCGCGCGCACAGTGCGCTCGAAGTTCTCCTGCGTCAGCTGAGCCGGCACGTCGCGCAACGGGATGTGCCAGGTGAGCAATACCACGCGCAACCGTCCCCCGCAAAACGCCATGACCGGCTCGCCGGTCCAGCGATCCGCAAAAAACTCCGTCTGCCCGGGAAACGCATACCCGACCTCGGCCAGTCGGGCCTTGCTCACGGGTCCGGTGACCACTCCGGCGAAACGTCCTTCGCGACAACCCGCCGCCGCCGCTTCCATCGCGGCGAGCGCGATGCGCGCACCGTCCTCGTCCGGTTCACCCGGCACGGCTTCATAATCAGTATGCCCCACCGCGATGCATTCGTGATACCCGGTTAGCGTTTTCAACCACTTCGCCGGGCCGATCACCGCGACATCCACGGATTCGGCCGCATGCGCTTTCAGCCAAGTCGCGATGATCTCGGGACCAACGCCCGCCGGGTCGCCGCAAGTGAAAGCCAGCTTACTCATGGGTCTCGCTCAACGCCGCGCGGGTCGCGCGCGCGAAGCCGCGTTTTCCGCCGGCGAAAAATTCAAGGAAACGACGCGTCTCGGCGGTCGTAAACCCACCGCCCGCCAGGGTCGAGGCGGCGAGTTCACGGATATTGCCCCGTCCAAAATACACGGTGCGAAACGCCAATTTTAATTCGGAGATCGCCTCGCGGGAAAATCCACGACGCTTCAGTCCCACGAGATTCAACCCCGACACTTCGTCACGCTCCGCGGTGATCGTAAACGGCGCAAGATCGCGAGTGATTCGTGCCAACCCCGCGACCATGCAACTATCACCGATACGACAAAATTGATGAACCCCCGCCCCGCCTCCAACGAAAGAAAACGAGCCCACGCTCACATGCCCCGCCAACATGGCGTTGTTGGCCAACACCACGTCGTCGCCCAACGCGCAATCGTGGCCGAGGTGGCTGTTCGCCATCAAGAAACAGCGCTCGCCGATCACCGTGGCTTCGCCCGCGTGAATTGCGCGGTTGAGCGTGACGTTTTCCCGCACGACCGTGCCCGCGCCCACGCGCACAAAGCTCGGCGTGGCACGGTCGAATTTCAGGTATTGCGGATCTCCGCCCACGACGGCGCCCGGATGCACGACGACACGGTCGCCGAGCACGGCGTGACGCGTGACGACCGCATGCGCCATGATCTCGCAATCGGCGCCCAATTGAGCGCCATCTTCAACAACTGCGGTCGGATGAATAAACGTGGGCATCAGAATGGAGATTTGGGTTTGCGCGTGCCGGTGACGCTGCGTTCGGACAACAGATCGAGCTGGGCGTCTTTGAGAAGATCGTAGTTTTTCAAAATACGGATCACCTGGAGCGTATCACTCTTGCCGTAGTTGCGGTTGATCTCGGTCTTCTCGATCAGATCCAGAAGCATCGAACGAAACGAGATGATCGCATCGACGCCGCGCTCTTTCAGCATGGCCACGCTCTGCGAGCGAAACGGCTCCTGCGTGGGCAAGCTGGGCAACACGAGAATTTTTGTCAGATCGTCGCCTTCCTCGCCCGCGTCGGCGGACGGAAAAAATCGCGTGGCCTCCTTGAGCACGTTGTCCTCCAGAAAACGAAAAATCTCCGGCGAGCTCTTCAGCATGTTGGGCGTGAACACACCGGTGTGCCAGCCCTTGACCGCGATCATCGCGCGGCGAACGAGCGGCAGTTCATTCGAGAACAAAAAAAAGTCGGGTTTCCGCGAACCGCGTTGCCACGCCGGATTGTAAACGAGCAGGTCGATCTCCTCGTCGCCGGTTTTCTTGCGAGCCTGCACCTGGTATTTTCGCACTTGGCGCACCAGAAATCCGTTCTGCTCGAAATACTCGCGGACAATGCCTTCGTCGATGGCTGACATGATCGGTGGCGTGGACTGCGGGAGGTCAGGTGGCGCCCACTTCGCGGAAGCTCGACTCGGCAAATGCAGGATCGACTCCGCCTTGAGTGACCGCGTTCCCGATAGGCTTAAGAACCACGAAACGAAGCGCGCCTGCTCGCACTTTCTTGTCACGCGCCATGGCCGCCATCAGAGGACTGAGCGGCAACGGTTCACGCAGCCGCACCGGCAGATGATGCGCAACCAGCACCGCTTCGATGCGCGCCACCACGGAGGCATCCACGTATCCGAGCTTGTGCGACAGACGGGCGGCCGCCGCGAGGCCGATGGCCACGGCTTCGCCATGCAGATAATGCCCGTAGCCCGTCACCTGCTCGATCGCATGGCCGAAGGTGTGCCCGAGATTCAGGAGCGCGCGCCCGCCTTCTTTGGCGGTCTCGTGTTCGTCGGCTTCGACGACGCCGGCCTTCAACACGCAGCAGCGACGAATGACTGAACTCAGCTCGGCGCTGTTCACCGTGAGCGGTTTCGCTTCGAGCTGTGCGAACAACTGCGCATCGCCGAGCAGGCCGGTCTTGATGACCTCGGCCATGCCGGCGGCGAACTCACGCGGCGGCAACGTGGTCAACAAATCCGTGCCGATGAACACGCCGCGCGGTTGGTGAAACGCACCGACGAGGTTTTTGCCTGCCTTGAGATTGATGCCGGTCTTTCCGCCGACCGAGCTGTCCACCATCGACAGCAGCGTCGTGGGCACTTGGTAAAATGCGATGCCGCGCAGGTAAGACGCCGCCGCGAAACCGGCAAGATCACCGATCACGCCACCGCCGGCCGCGAAGAGCGCCCCTCCACGGTCGACGCGATGCTCGGCCAAAAAATCGAGCACGCGGCCGAAGTCCGTCAGCGACTTGGTTTCTTCACCGGGCTCCAAAACCAGCGTGGGTTGCTCGCCAAACATGGCGTGCAACGCGTCACGCTGGCTGCGGGCCAGATTGCGATCGGTGACAACGGCGGCCTTGCGCCCAGCCGCGATCAGTGCGGAAACCTCCGCCCTCACCACGGGAGCGACATCCGATGCGAAGTGAATCGGATAGCTACGTTCGCCCAAATTTACGGTCAGCGTTTCGCTCATGGTCAGCGGGTTAAACACCAGCCCGGCGACGCGGTCAACCGCTCGCATCTCCACCACCGTAAAGATAGTCGCTAAGAGCTTTATTTAATTGGGCAAAATTTTTATTGCGCAACATAAATTATGCGCAATATGTGAAGTGCCATGAATATCAAGGTTGGCCCACCAGTATCGGAGGACAATTTCTACCCCCGCCCGGAGTTGATCGCCCGATTATTAAGGGCATTGGAGCATGCCCATGTCGCGTTTCTCGGACCGCGCCGGACCGGCAAAACATCATGCCTCCGGAGAATTCTCGCCACTCCACCGACTGGTTATGTGCCGATTCTGATCAACCTTGAGAAATACGACAGCGCGGAGGCATGGCTGCTGGCGATGCTGGAACATGTGCAGGTCGAACTCAAAAAGCCGGGTCCCAAAGCGCCATGGCTGGTTGAAAAAGGCATCAGCTTTCTTGGACGTATTGAGGAACTCACCATCATGGGGCACGGCATAAAGCTGGCAGCCGTGAAGGAAAAAACGGCCCAATGGCGTCCCCTTGCCGATCAACTGCTGCAGCTACTCAAAGATACCAACCCGCCCATTCTCTTCCTCCTCGATGAGTTTCCGGTCTTCCTAAATCTAGTGGCCCGCAAGCATGCCAAGGAAGAAGTCGAAGCCTTGCTGAATTGGTTTCGCTCGGTCCGCCAAGACTTGGTGGACCATGCACCGCGCTTTCTCGTGACGGGTTCCATCGGACTCAAGGGCGTCGTTCGCCGACTCGGACTCTCACCCACGATCAACGATTTCGATACCCTTGAAATTCCTCCGTTAACCGATGCCGCAGCTCTGATATTTTTGGAGACACTGGCGCGTGACAACAACGTGCCACTGCTCGCCAGCGGACGTCGCCACATTCTGCAACTCCTCGGCGGAGCATGGCCGATTCTGCTTCAGCTTTTCATTTCCGAAATCAAGGAAACGCATCCCAAAAAATCGCCGGTCAAAGCCGAGCTGGAGCGCATCTATAACGAGTGCCTCGTCGCCGGCGCACGCAATGAATACTGCACGGGAATGTTCACTCGCCTCAAAGAAGCGTTTTCTGAAAGCGAGTGTAGGCTCGCGCGCGAAATCCTCAAAAAACTCTGCCGCTCGAAAACAGGTTTTTCTCGTGAGGACTTCGAAGCCATCCACATCGCGCTAATCCCGATTGCAGAACAACGCGCCATCCAAGGCGACGAACTCGACTACGTTCTCGATACCCTGAAACACGACGGCTACCTGCGGCAGGATTTCAACGAAGGCCAGCGCACCCGTTTCGCCTCGAACATCCTGCGCGACTTCTGGATCCGGAAAACTTCCTAACCCCATCCACATGTCTTCCTCCCTGCCCTTCGCCCTCTACAATCCTGCGCTGCTTTCAGCAGATGCACTGCTCGGCGAATTCATCGCTCGCCGGCCGCTACTTGATACCCTGCTTGATACGATTCTCCAAAATGCTCCCGGGCACGCCCCCCAGCATGTCTTGCTCGTCGGACCGCGCGGCATGGGAAAAACCACCACACTTTGGGCCATCGCCCACAGCGTGAATCGCGATGCATCCCTGGCCCGCGAATGGCAGCCCGTGGTCTTCGACGAAGAAAGCCGCCGCGTGGGCGACCTCGCCGATTTTTGGTTAGAAGCGATCCGTCAATGGGAGCACGCCACCAAGGACCCGACCGACCGAACCAAACCCCTGCTCGATCAAGCCGGCCCCGATATTGAGGACCGCGCGCGCCATGTTTTTTTTGATGCGGTCGCGGGAAGCGGCCGACGCGTCCTCCTGCTGATCGACAACTTGAACGACGTGCTCGCCTCGATCAAAGACCCCGAGCCCTTGCACCGCCTGCGCGCATTTCTGATGGACGAATCACGCGTCATGCTGATCGGCGGAGCCACCCGCTACTTTCCCCAAATCACGGATGTCGATCAGCCGTTTTATGACTTCTTCCGCGTCTTTGAGCTAAAACCTCTCTCGCTGGAGGAGATGAAAGCCTGCCTGCTCTCGCTCGCCCAAAACCGAGGCGACAGCAAAGTAGAAACGGCCGTGCGCGAGCGCGAAGGCACCATGCGTTCGCTCCATCTGCTTACCGGCGGAAACCCCCGGCTCATCAAAACCTTTTACCGCCTGCTCGCCGAAGGGTTGCGTGGCGACATCCGCGCCGACTTGGAAAGACTGCTCGACGAGTTCACCCCTTATTTCAAATCCATCGTCGATGCTCTGCCCGTGCAGCAACAGCGCATCTTCGACGCGGTCGCGCTCCACTGGGACCCGGTCGATGTGGCCACCATCGCCCACGCCACCCGCGTGCCCAGCAACCAGATAAGCGCCCAACTCCGCGCGCTCGTGAAAGCCGGCCACATCGCCGAGGCGGCCGGTAATCCCAAACGTAAGAGTTACCTGCTCGCCGACCGTTTCTCCAACATCCACTACCTCATGCGCCACGGGCGAGCGGCCCGCAGCCGCTTCGATTGGTTTATTGCCATCCTGCGCTTGATATTTCCTGACCAAGATTATGCGAACACCTTGGCCAAACTTGCGCGCCGAACAGCAGAGTGCGGTCCTGATGGCATGCGCGAGGTTCGAGAACTGATGCACAGTGCATTAAAACGAAAGGAATCCTCCGAATTTCACCGTCAACTGCTTCAAGAAACGTTTCGGGAGAGCTGGAATACAGATACCTTCAATATCTTTTCGAGCTGGTTCGATCTGGCCGATGCCAAACCGCATCTTCCGGAAAGCGACGTCCTCGCCTTTTTCCAGCAAATGCCCACCGAGCTGCGCAAGAAACTCGGCTTCAAACCAGATGACTCCCAATGGTGGTTTTTTCTGACTAATTTCCTCAAAGAAAAATCGGCTTGGACACTCGCCGAGGCCGCCTATCGGAAAGCCATCGAACTCGACACTAAAAACGGCAATTTGTGGCGCGGACTAGGTGTGCTTCTAGACACAAAGTTAAACCGATTCACTGAAGCAGAAGCGGCCTATCGCCAGGCAATCGAACTCAATTCTAAAGATGCCTATGCTTGGGCTTTCCTCGGATATATTCTCAGTAACAAACCGGAATGTATAGATGAAGTGGAAGCAGCCTATCGCCGAGCAATCGCCCTAGACGCCAACTTCGGTTTTCCATGGGTGGTCCTAGGAGATTTACTTATTGATAATCGTAGCAAACCCATCGAAGCCGAAGCGGCTTACAGGAGAGCAGTGGAACTCGATCCGGAAGATTCACATGCTCTAACGTGTCTGGCTGACTTCTTAGCCTCTCACACGGGAAGTCTTAAAGAGGCCAGAGATTATGTCACTCAGGCACTATCATTGAATCCAGAAGCTTCATATACACCACTTGTTTTTACCCAACTGTGCGCAGATATCCCTGATGCTTGGCGATCTGTTCTACCTACACTGTCAACTCAGTGCGCAAAGCATCCAAACACACCCAACATCTTCGAGTTCACTCTCGACGGCTTCATCCGCCTTGCACGCCTGACTAAACCCGCCGAAGCACTGGCCCTTCTCGACCGCGTGCCCGACGCCGCGCCCTTTGAAACCCTGCGCGACGCCTTCCTTGCGCATGCCGACCGCAGTCACCTCGACCGGCTCGCGCCCGAGCGCCGCGTGGTCGCCATTGAGCTTCTGAATCGGATCACGGCAAAATCCAAAGAACCCTGAGCCATGACACAAAAAAGCGCCGGGCTTTTCAGCCCGGCGCTTGTCATGAAACTCAACCGCTAAGAGTTACTTCGCCAGCAACCACTCGCCCAGCGCGCCTTGGTAGAAGCCGAGGACGATCGTCGCGGTGGCCAACGACGCCAGCGTGACACCGGCCATCAGGCTCACCGGCGTGCGGGCCGGGCGCGTGTCGGTTTCGCCTTCGAGCAACGGAGCGGTCCACGTCTCGAAGTAAGCAGCCTTGATCCAGCCGAAGTAGTAGTAGATCGAAACGATCACGCCGACGATGGCGACCGCGAGCAGCGTGTAGAGGCCGGCTTTGAACGCGGCGATGAAGATGAAGAGCTTGCCCATGAAACCGGCCAGCGGAGGAATGCCCGCGAGTGAACCCAAGCCGATGGCGAGCACGGCACCGAGGAACGGATGCGACTTGGCCAGACCCGTGTAGTGGTCGAGGTCTTGGTCGGCGTCGTTCGGACCAGCAACATGGGTCATCACGCCGAAGACCGCGAACGAAGCCAGCAGGTAGGCGAAGAGGTAGAAATAAACCGCACCCACCGCGAGCGGCTGACTGTTGGCGGCGATCACCGCAATGAGCAGGTAGCCGGCGTGCGATACGCCGGAGAGACCGATGAGGCGCTTGACGTTGTGCTGCGTGAGCGCGGCCAGGTTGCCGAACAGGATCGTGGCGATCGCCATCGCGGACAGCACCGGCACGGTCAGAAAATAATAAGAGCCAAACACGCGCTGCGTCAGGATGAGCAACACCGAGAAACCGGCGGCCTTGGAGGCAACCGCGAGGAAGGCGGTGACGGGCGTCGGCGCACCTTGGTAAACATCTGGAATCCAGATCTGGAACGGAACCGCACCGATCTTGAAGGCGACGCCGGCGAGCACGAATACGATGCCGACGCTGGCCAGAAAGTTCTCGGGGTTGGCTTCGAGAAACACGCGAAGCGCGTTGAAGTTCATCGACTCGGCCGAGGAGCCGGGGAGCGTCGGGTTGCCCGCCACGCCATAAAGAAGGACGATGCCGAAGAGCAAAATCGCGGAGCTGAGCGCGCCGGTGATCAGGTATTTGAGACCGGCTTCAAGCGAGAGCGGGCTGCTGCGGAAATAGCTGACGAGGATGTAGAATCCGACCGTGACCGTTTCCAGCGCGACGAAGAAGAGGACGAAGTGATTGCTCTGCGCGAGGAGCATCATCGCGGCGGACACCACCATGACGACGTGGAAGAACTCGATCTTGGGCATCTTCTGCTTCGCGAGAGCGACCACGCCGAGAATGCTCACGAGCACCGACGACAGCAGGAAGAAGACGCGCATGAACTGACTCTCCTGCGTGTGACGCAGCAGACCGTTGAAGCTCTCCGTCCCGAGATAAGGAGCCTGGAAATTCCAGACCAGGCCGAGCAGCAGGCCAATCTGACCGGCGATGGCGATCGCGGGGATGACCGTGTGTTTTTTCTTCGGCAGAAAGACCTCGAGCACGAGGAGGAACAGGGCGAGACAGCCGAGGGCGATCTCGGGCGAGATCGTCATCCAGCGGTTGTCGGCGGCGGCCTTGATGAGTTCGGGAGACATGGGCGAATTACGAAATTACTTCTGGCCGACGATGGTGATGACCGGGGCCTTGGCGGGATAAACGGTCTCCAGCGCGGTGTTGAGCGGTGTGGAAAGGGACTTGGGCCAGAAGCCGATGAAGAACAGCGCGGCGATCAAGATGAGCGCAGGGATCTTCTCGGACCAGCGGAGATCGACCGGGGGCTTTTCGGCGATGACCTTGGCAAACGCTTCGCTCGGTTGACCGAAGAACACCTTGGCGGCGGCGCGGAGGCCGTAGATCGCCGAGATGACCACGCCGGAGATGGCGAGCACGGTGAGCGTCTTGGAGAATGCCCAAGCTGCGACGAAGATCGTGAGTTCGCCCCAGAAGTTGGCCAGACCCGGCAGACCGATGCCGGCCATGGTGGCGGTGACGAAGAAGGCGGCGAGGACCGGAGCCTTTTGCGCGAGGCCACCCATTTCAGTGAGATCGAAGGTCTGCGTGCGGTGATAGACGCTGGTCGAAAGGAGGAACAGCAGCGCAACCGAAAAACCGTGCGCCACCATCATCAGGACGACGCCACCCGCGCCGACGGCCGAGAGGGTCGCGACACCGAGGAACGCATAACCCATGTGCATGACCGAGCTGTAACCGACCATCTGCTTGAGGTCACGTTGAGCAATGGTCACGAAACCGATGACGAGCAGGTTGCCCGCGACCGCCAGCCAGGCGAGCGGCGTGGCCCAATGGGCGGCGCCGAGAGGGAGGAGCGGCACGGCGATTTGCACGAGACCGTAGAGGCCGAACTTTTTCAGCACGCCGGCATGGAGCATCGCGGCCGAGCTGGGAGCGGCACCGTAGCCGAGCGGAGCCCAAGTGTGGAGGGGCCAGAGTGAAACCAAGATACCGAAACCAAACATGAGCAGGCCGAAGATGTGGTTCTGCGTGCCGGCTTTGATGCCGCCCTCGAGGAGGGTTGCGCGCAGGGTGATAAGGTCGAAGCTTTCGGCACCGCTCTTGTAGTAGATGGCAATCAAACCGAGGAGCGAAAGCATCGCGCCGACGGTCAGATAAATCGTCATCTTCATCGCGGCGTAACCGCGGTCCTTACCGCCCCAGATACCGACCATGATGAAGGTCGGGATGAGCGCGAGTTCGTGGAAGAAGTAGAAGAAGAAGATGTCCACGCTGGCGAACACACCCATCAAGCCGGCCTGCATAACAAGCAGGAGGGCTAGATAGGTTTTGAGGCGCTCGGCGCCGGATTGAATCGCGTAGAGTCCGGCGGCGAGACCAACGAGACCGGCGAGCACAAAGAGCGGAAGTGCAATACCGTTAAGGCCGAGCGTTAGCTTGATGCCGAGGTTCTGGAGGCCGGTATTGTAGGCTTGAAGAAACTCGTAGCCAGCACCCGCCCCGGCGGGGAAGTGATACCACACGTGCAACGCGATCAGCGCGGGCACCGCGAAGCCGAGGGCGGCGACGACCTTGGCTACGCGCGCCGGCAGACCGGACGCGACCACCGCCGCGGCGGCGAGAGGCGCCACGATGGAAAGCAGAAGAAGATGGGAGAGCATGTCGTTGAAGAGGAGGAGCGGTTAGTTGAGCCAGCCGCCGGCGAAGGCCCAGAGCACGGCCGCGCCAAACAGGAACCAATAGACGTAGGCATGCAGACTGCCGACATGGAGAGCGCGAGCGCCGAGGCCGATCAGCCCGGTGCCGCCGGCGATGATCCCGCGAATCATGAGACCGGAGATGAAAATGCGCTCAAGGAATTCCAAGAGGAGGGCGAAGCGCTGCTGGACCTTGGCGACATACCAGTTGTAAGCGCCGTCAAAGGACGCTTTGAGCACCGCGAGGAACCCGAAGACCGCCGGGACGCTGGCTTGCAGCGTATCTGTCGCAGCCGGCTTGTAGAACACATAGGCCGAACCGGCACCCACCAGGAGGATGACGATGCTCATCACGTAAACACCCAAGCCCTCGGCATGGGGAATCTGCGACCAGACTCCATCGAAGGCGTGTCCGTAAACACTCAGACCATGGGTGCGACCGGCCACCACCGCCAAGACGGCGAGAACCACCAGAGGGAGCGTCATGCTCAAGCCGCCTTCATGGGCGTGAGAAGCCTCGTCGCTGCGAGGTGTGCCAAGGAACACGAGCTTCCACATGCGAACCATGTAGAACGACGTGAGGATCGCGGTGACGAAGAGGATCACGAACACCCCGAAATGCTTCTCCTGAGCGAGGTGCAGGATCGCATCCTTGGAGTAGAAACCCGAAAGGAACGGCAGGCCGGCAATGGCCGCGACGCCGATGGTGAAGGTGATGAAGGTGAGCGGCATCTTCTTCGAGAGACCTCCCATCTTGAAGATGTCCTGTTCGTGATGGCAGCCGTGGATGACGGAGCCCGAGCCGAGGAACATGAGGGCCTTGAAGAAAGCGTGGGTCGTCAGGTGAAACATGGCGGCACCGGCGCCGGCGATGAGCGAAGCGGGCAACGGCAGGCCATCCGAACCAATGTCAGTGCGACCGAGACCGAAGGCGGCGACCATGTAGCCGAGCTGCGACAGCGTGGAGTAAGCGAGGACCTTTTTGATGTCACTCTGGGTGATCGCACAGAGCGCGGCGTAAAGCGCGGTGATCGAACCGATCCAAGTCACCACCGTAAGGGCGAGCGGAGCGGCGGCAAACAGCGGCTCGATACGGCACAGCATGAAGATACCGGCGGCCACCATCGTGGCGGCGTGGATCAAGGCGGAGACGGGCGTCGGGCCTTCCATCGCGTCAGGCAACCAGACGTGGAGAGGAACCTGCGCGGATTTGCCGACGGCACCGCAGAAGAGGAGCAGCGCGATCACATTGACACCAATGTCACCGCCGGCAGTCGCGGTGGCGATGTCGCTCAGGTTAACCGTGCCGAACGCGTAGTAGCAGGCGATGATACCGAGGAGGAAACCGAAGTCGCCGACGCGGTTCGTGATAAACGCCTTCTTCGAGGCATCGGCGGCAGTCTGGCGGTGATCGTAGTGGTTGATCAACACGTAGGAACTGAAGCCAACGAGTTCCCAAAAGATGAAAATCATGAACAGGTTGTCCGCGAGCACGATGCCGAGCATCGAGAACATGAAGATCGAGAGTCCGCCGAAGTAGCGCGCCTTGGCGGAATCGTCGTGCATGTAGCCGAGCGAGAACACGTGGACGCACAAGCCGACCACGCCGACGATGGAGATCATCAAGGCTGAGAGGTCGTCGAACTTGATACCGAGCGACAGCGTGAAGTCACCGAGCTTCAGCCATTCGGCCGAGCCGCTGAAGCGAACGCCGGTATAAGCCAGCGACAAACCGCCGGCCGCGATGACGGCCGCGGTAATCGTGGAGATGAGCGAAGCGATCGCGCCCTGACGGCGCAGGAAGAGAGCGATCACCATGGCGGACGCGAGAGGCGTCAGCAACGTGAGCAGCGCGATCAGAGTGGGCGAATAGCCGAAGACGGAATTAGGCACGTTGGGAAAGGATCAGTTTTTCAGCGCGTTGAGTTCCTCGACTTGGATCGTCTGGCGGCGGCGGAAGAGCGCCACGATGATCGCGAGGCCGACCGCGACTTCGGCGGCGGCGACGGTAAGGATAAAGAACACGAAGACGTTGCCATCCATCGTGCGGTTGAAGCGGGAGAAGGCCACGAGTGCCACGGTCGAGGCGACCAGCATGAGCTCGAGGCACATATAGATGACGAGGGTGTTCTTGCGGAGGAGCACTCCGAAGAATCCGATGACAAAGAGCACGGCGCTCAGGAACAGGTATTCGTTGAGTCCGACGGTCATTTTACGTCCTCCAATCCATCAAATTTTTTGCTGAGCACGATCACGCCAAGCATGGCGATGAGCAGAAGAAACCCGACGATCTGCACGGGCAGGAGATAGGTGGTGAAGAGCTGTTCACCGTAAGCGCGAAGGCTGGAACCCACCGGGATAACACTCGCGGGCGCATCGGTGGCGATCACCTCTTGCGAGCCGCGTGAGACGAAGGTCATCAGGCCGAGCGCCAACAGGGCAAAGGCGAAGGAGCTGGCGACGATGGTGGCTTTCTTGAAAGGCTTGCGATCACCGCCATGGGTATCGAGCAACATGACGATGAAGAGAAACAGCGCGACGACCGCGCCGGCGTAAACGAACACCATGAGCGCCGCCAAGAGGAAGGCGTCGAGGAGCACGAAAATCGCGGCCACGCCGACGAGACTCACCAAGAGGCTGAGCGCGGCGGCGACGGTGTTCTTGGTGAGCACCACCGCAAACGCGGAGCCGGCGGTCAGCGCGGCAAAGAGATAGAAGAATATGTCGGAAGACATGGGCGGAGGCGAAAAGTAGTGAGTAGTGAGTAGCGGGTAGTGAGTAGAAGCAGCGGAGAAGATCGTGGACGGTTTGGAGGGATTGGATGCTCGCTACGCGCTACTCACTACTCGCTACTTCAGGTCTTAGTGTTCGTTGCCGTGTTCTTCGGCGGCCTTCTTTTTGTCCCACTTGAAGTGCTGGTCGGGGAGCGTGCCGCCCAACTCGTAGAGCTTCTCCTTGTTGTTTACCATCTCGGCGCGGGTGTAGCCGCTCATCGAGAATTGGTTTTGCAGCCAGATCGCCTCCTCGGGGCAGACTTCCTGGCACAGGCCGCAGTAAATGCAGCGGAGCATGTCGATGTCGAAAGCCTTCGGAGCCTTCTCAACGTGCGCCGTGGGCGCGTCGGCGGGAATCTCGCCGGGCGTGATGCGGATCGCCTTGGGCGGGCAGACGAATTCGCAGAGCTGGCAGGACACGCACTTTTCGCGTCCGTTGGGATCTTTCACCAACGTGGGGACGCCGCGATAGCCTGCGGGCAGCGCGGGGCGCTGCTCGGGATATTCCAGCGTGAGCGGCTTGCGGAAGAGGTGCTTCAGCGTGGTCCGCAGCCCGCCGACGATCTGCGGGATGTAGGTGCGCTCGGCGAAGGTGAGCGGTTTGCGTTCGACTTGGATGACGGCCATGGAGCGGGAAAGAGTTTAAGCTCGAAGGTTTAAGTTTAAGGCCGATCAGCGGGCCAGCAGCGCGATGCCGATGGTGTAGGCGACGAGGTTGGCGATCGCCAGCGGCAGGAGTTTTTTCCAGCCGATGGCCATGACTTGGTCGTAGCGGAAGCGCGGGAGCGTCCACCGCACCCACATGAAGAAGAAAATCATCGCGAGGACCTTGCCGACGAAGATGCCGATGCCGACCACGCCCATGACGACGGGCAGGTGGGCGAAATTGAGGTGAAGAGCCAGATCGGAGAGCGTATACCACGGCAGCGGATTCCAGCCGCCGAAGAAGAGGATCATGAAGATCGCGGAGCCAACGAGCATGTGGCAGTATTCGGCAACGTAGAAGAGGGACCACTTGAAGGCGCCGTATTCGGAGCCGAAGCTGTTCACGAGGTCGGCCTCGGACTCGACAGTGTCGAACGGCTGGCGGTTGGTCTCGGCGAAGAGCGCGACGAGGAAGATAAAAGCCGAGAGAGGCATCAGGAAAATGAACCAAGCGCCGCCGAAGAAGCCGGACTGGGATTGAAACTCGACGACACGGGCGAGGCTGAGGGAGCCGGTGAATGAGCCGGGAGCGTCGGTGGCGAGCGGGCCGTTGGTCCAGAGGAACACCGGCAGGACGGAGAGCGTCATCGAGAGCTCATAGGAAATGAGCTGGGCGGAGGCGCGGATGCCGCCGAGGAAGGGAAACTTGGAGTTGGAGGCCCAACCGGCGAGAATCACGGCGTAAACGCCGAGCGAGGACACGGCGAACACGACGAGGATGCCGAGGTCCACGTTGGCGAGGACGATCGGGACGAGTTTGCCTGCCGAGTCGAGGTAAGCGCCGAAGGGAACGGCCACCACGGTGGTGAGCGCGGGAATCATCGCGATGATCGGAGCGGCGATGAAGTAGAATTTGTTCACGTGGCCGGGGACGGCGTCCTCCTTGAAGGCAAACTTGCCGCCATCGGCGGCGAGCTGGAAGAGGCCGAGGCGCTGGAGCACGCCAATGCCGGGAATCCAAGCGAGGATGGGCGCGAGGGTGCGGTTGGGGCCGGGGCGGTCCTGTATCCACGCGGCGACTTTGCGCTCGGCCATCGAGCAGGCGGCGGCGATGGGGAACATCACCAGCATCACGGCGAGACCCTGGACGACGAGGCGGATCCAGTGGGGAATTTCGAAGTAGAAGTCGAACATGGCGGCGCGGCTGGGTTAGACGGTCACGGCGGCGGCGGGCGCGGCGGGTTTAAAGTGGAGGGTCTCGCCTTCGACGAAGGGCAGGCCGGCCCACGGGGTGGAGTCGAGGAGAAGGCCGGTCTCGGGGATGTTCTTGTAGAGCATCGTGGCGAGCGCGGGCACTTCGGCGGCGATGACCGGCCAGAGCGTGCCGATCTCAGAGGCGGGCGCAGGCGCACCGACGGCGGCGATCAATTTGGCGAGGGCGGACAGATCGTTATGCGCGCCGGCGAGCGCGGGGACGGCCTGGATGAACTTCTGAATGCGGAACTGCTGATTCACGAACGTGCCGGCTTTTTCAAAGACGGTGACGGTCGGGATAACCACCTTGGCGGCGGCGCTGGTCGCGTTGGCATGCGTGCCGAAGTAAACCACCGAAACCTTGGCCAACTGCGCGGCGGTGAGGCCGGCAGCAGTGAGGTCCTCGCCAATGGAGACAACGGCCTTGATCTTGCCGGAATCGATATCGGCGGCGAGCGACGTGAGCTGCGCCGAGGGCAACGCGGAGATGAGTCCGGTGACGAGCGCGCCACGAACGTTCGGGTTGCGGTCCGCGGAGATAAGGAGCTTGTCCCCCTGCCCTACCCGGCTGACGAGCGAGACGGGAGCCTTGAGCGCGGCGGCGAGCTTCTTGGTGAGGAACTGTTCCTCGACCGAGCTGCGGCCAGAACCGACCACGGCAATGGAACCGGCAAAATCCTGCAACGCGTGCGCGGCTTTGATCGCGAGGTTTTCCAGGACAATGTCGGACGTGAGACGGTCGGCGGATTGAACCTGCTTGTAGAGCACGCGACCGGAGTCGGGCATCCATGTGTCGTTGACCTCGTCGTTGCGGCGCGGGGTGATGCGGTAGATCACGCCTTCGCGGGACCAGACGACGGAGTTCACGCCGACGGACGATTCGGTATCAATCGTGTTCGTCTGCTTCAGGAACCAGACGCGCATCTTGAAACGGAAATCCGTCGAGGTGAGCGCGCCGACCGGGCAGATATCAACCGTGTTCAGCGAATAATTGTGATCGAGCTTGCGATCGGGATGGCAGGTCAGGGTCGAGTAGCTGCCGCGGTCCACGAAGCCGAGGACGTCTTCCTTGGCGATGTCGCGGGAGAAACGGATGCAGCGCGAGCAGAGCACGCAACGTTCGTCGTCGAGCGTGACGCGCGGCCCGAGCTGGGTGCGCTTCGGTTTGACGTTCTTCTGCTCGATGAAACGCGAGTAGCCGCGTCCGTAACCCGTGGCCTGCTCCTGGAGTTTGCACTCGCCGGCCTGGTCGCAGATCGGGCAGTCGAGCGGGTGATTGATGAGGAGGAATTCCATCACGCCTTCGCGGGCATCCTTCACCATGGGCGAGGTCGTCTTGACGTGGAGACCAGGGGAAACGTTGGTGCCGCAACCGATCTGGGGGCGCGGGATCCAGTTGATCTTCTGCTTGCCGGTGGCCGGGTCGATCACGGGCGCCTTGGTGGCGGGATCGACGGCAGGCATGCCCATTTCGATCAGGCACATGCGGCAATTGCCCACCACGGCGAGCTTCGGGTGGTAGCAGTAGTGAGGCACGTCAACGTTCACGAGGCGGGCGGCTTCGATGACATTGGTGCCCTTGGGCACGGCGATCTCCTTGCCGTCGATGTTGACGGTGACGAGGTCGGGTTTGGCGGGCTGGATCATTGCGAGAGAGATGTTTTAACCACGAAACACACGAAATACACGAAAGTCGGAATCGAGGATTTCAGCTTGGGAGCGTGGATTGGTTTTCGTGTGTTTCGTGTTTTTCGTGGTGGTTAAACCAATACGGTGCGGTCGGCGGGAAGGGTTTTCTTCACCTCGGAGTAGGCGTCGAATTCGTCCTTGAATTTGATGATGAAGCTCTGGGTCGGCCACGAGCAGGCTTCACCGAAGGCGCAGATGGTGCGGCCAGGAATCTGGTCGGCCACGCTCTTGAGAAGCGCACCGTCTTGCGGACGGGCGTCACCGTGAACCATGCGGGAGGAGATTTTCTTCATCCACAGCGAGCCTTCGCGGCAAGGCGTGCACTGGCCGCAGGACTCGTGGGAGTAGAACGCGTTGATGTTCGCGAGGGCTTCGACCATGTTGACGGTGTCGTCCATGACGATCACGCCGCCGGAGCCGCCCATCGAGCCGATCATCGCGAGCGAGTCGAAATCCATGGGGACGTCCTCGACGCCCCAGTCGTAATCGACCATGTCGGCACCGACCTTGCGCTTGCCCTTGTAGCGTTCGCCGAACTTCAGGACCTTCGCGGACGAGCCGCCGGGAATAACGGCCTTGAATTTGCGTCCGGGGAGCGGGCCGCCGCAGACGTCGTTAAGAAGGACCCCCATCGTGATGGTGCCGGCGGGGAACTCGTAGTAACCGGGGCGCTGGACGTGGCCGGAAACACAGAAGATGCGGGTGCCGGTGTTGCCGGGCGTGCCAATCTTCGAATACGCCTCGCCGCCATGCTCCGCGATATACTTCACGTGGCAGAGCGTCTCGACGTTGTTCACGATTGTCGGACACTGGTAGAGACCGAGAACCGCCGGAAAATACGGGGGCTTGATGCGCGGGTTGGCGCGCTTGCCTTCGAGCGACTCGATGAGGCCGGTTTCCTCGCCGCAGATGTAAGCGCCGGCACCGCGGTGAACGTAGATCTCACAGCTATAACCGGTGCCGAGAATGTTCGGACCGACGAAGTTCTTCGCGCGGGCTTCGGCGATGGCTTTTTCGAGGATGCGGGCTCCCTCGGGCATCTCACCGCGGATATAGATGTAGGCCTGCTTCACGTTGTTCGCGAAACAGCTGATCATCGTGCCCTCGATCAGCTGGTGCGGATCTTGGTGCATGATGTAGCGGTCTTTGAACGTGCCGGGCTCGGACTCGTCGGCGTTGACGATGAGGTAAATCGGCTTGCCGCTCTTGCGGTCAACGAGACCCCATTTCACGCCGCAGGGGAAACCGGCGCCGCCGCGTCCGCGCAGGCCGGATTTTTTGACTTCGTCGATGAGCTCTTCGGGTTTGCGAGCGACGGACTTCTTGAGGACCTCGTAGCCACCATTGCGGATGTAGCAATCGATGTCGTTGGTATAACCAGGCTCGTCGATGTGCTTGAAGATGATGCGGAGTTGTTCAGGAGCGGGCATGGCGATGAGCGAAAGGGTTACTTGCGAGCGGCGGCCTCGGCCTTGATCTGAGCGGAGATCTGTTTGGCTTTGGCTGCATCCACGTTCTCGTGGAGCGTTTCGTCGATGAGGACGACGGGCGCGGTGCCGCAGGAGGCGAGGCACTCGACGAACTCGACGGTGACTTCACCGCAGGGCGAGATTTCGCCGCGGTGGGTGTTGAATTCTTTTTCGAAGGTTTCGCAGGTCTTGTAGCCGCCTTTTAGAGCGCAGGAGAGCGTGCGGCAGACCTTCACGTGGCGGCGGCCGATGGGCGCGCGGCGGAACATCGGGTAGAACGTGACGACTTCGAGCACATTGATGAGCTCAAGCTCCAGCTTCTTGGCGATCCAGGCGATGGCCTCGTCGGAGATGTAGCCGGCGTCCTCTTGGATGAGGTGCAGGAGCGGCAGCGTGGCGCTGCGCTTCACCGGGTAATGCGTAATGACTTCGTCGATACGCTGGAAAGTTTCGGGCTTGAGATTCATCGAGACTAGAGAGGGAGGGGATTCACCACGAAACACACGAAATACACGAAAAATCGGATCGGTGCTGTGCTGCTGGTTTCGTGTGTTTGGTGTATTTCGTGGTTTATAACGGATCGTTTTACCGGTCGCACTCGCCCATCACGAAGTCGAGGGAGCCGAGGATGGCGACGACGTCGGAGAGGAGATTGCCTTGGCAGACCTTGGGGAGGATGGAGAGATTGCAGAAACTGGGACTCCGGATCTTCATGCGGTAAGGCACGCCGCCGCCCTTGCTGATGATGAAGAAACCAAGCGCACCCTTCGGGTTTTCGGCCTCGAAATAAACTTCACCGGCGGGCATTTGCGGGCCTTCGGTCACGATCATGAAGTTATTGATCAACTCCTCCATCGAGGTGAGGACCTTGTCTTTGCGAGGAGCGAAGATCTTGCGGGCATCTTCAGCGAACCAGGCGCCGCCGGGCATGTTTTTAACCGCCTGGCGGACGATGCGCACCGACTGCTTCATTTCCTCGCCGCGGCAGAGGTAGCGGTCGTAGCTGTCGCCGGTCACGCCGACGGGAACGTCGAACTCGTATTGTTCGTAGCCGGAGTAAGGACGGTCTTTGCGCAGATCGACCGTGACGCCGGAGCCGCGGGCATTGGGGCCGGTAAGTCCGTAGGCAATGGCATCGGCCTTGGTGATGATGCCTACGCCCAAGGTGCGATCCACGAAGATCTTGTTGCGGGTAAGCATCTCCAGCATCTCGTCGAGGATCGGGAGAAACTGGTCGCAGAAAGCGAGCACGCGGTCGGTCCAGCCCTCGGGCATGTCGCGCGACATACCGCCGATACGGGTGTAGCTCGTGGTAAAACGGGCCCCGGTCAGCTCCTCGAAGAGCTTGTAGAGTTTTTCACGCTCGGTGAACTGATACATGAACACCGTCCATGCGCCGGTATCCATCGCGAAGGCGCCGAGGCCCAGCAGGTGCGACGAGATGCGGGCGAGTTCGCAACAGATGACGCGGATGGCCTCGCAGCGCGGCGGCACCTTGAGGTTGGCGAGTTTCTCAACGGCGATCGCGTAAGCGACGTTGTTGGCGAGCGGGGCGAGATAGTCCAACCGGTCCGTGTAGGGCACGAACTGATTGTAAGTCATGTTCTCGGCGATTTTTTCGTCACCACGATGCAGGTAACCGAGGATCGGGTCGCAGTGCGTGACGGTCTCGCCGTCGAGCTCCAGCTGGAGACGAAGCACACCGTGGGTGGACGGGTGCGACGGGCCCATGGCGACCGACATTTTTTCGGTCTCAAACTCAGCAGGGGCGGCAGACGCAACCTTGGCGGCGCTGTCGGAGAAAACGTGTTCGGTGGCCATCGGAAATGGGATCTTGGTCAGGTCGGTAAGGAAGGCGCGGCGGGCGGGTTATGCGGACGCGGGTTTTTCGCGGTGCTCGGTCCAGCTCTCGTCTTTGGCGCGGGGCTCAGCGTCGGTCATGTTCATCTCTCCAGGCGAGGCAACGAACGGACCGCCGACCATCGGCGCGGGCTTGGCGGTGGCCTTGGTGATTTCGCCGACTTCGAGGTCAGGCAAGGGCGTGTCGATGCCGGCCAGCGGGAAGTCCTTGCGCAGCGGGTGAAACGGATAACCGTCCCACATAAGGATGCGGCGTAGGTCAGGATGCTTTGAGAACGTGATACCAAGAAGATCGTAGGTCTCGCGCTCGTGCCAGTTGGCCGCGGGCCAGAGATCACAAACAGTCGGGGCAACCGGCTCGGTGTCGCTCGTGCAATCCGCCGCCACGCGCAGGTAGGCGTAGGTCGTCGTGGAGAACAGATGCCAGAACACCGTGAAGCGCGGCGAGGCGTCCACGCCCCAGTCGGCGGCGGTCACGTCCACCAAGAAATTAAACGCATGCTCGTCACGGAGCGACGCGAGCACGGCCGTGACTTCGGCGAGTGGCACGTTGATGGCGGGATGGTCGCCGCTCGCGCGCGAGGCGATCTGGGGGAACTTGCCCTGAAGGGCGGCGGTGACATCGGCAGACGCGGTCATGGGTCGGTTTGGTCGTTGGTAAGTGACTGGAATACGATCAGTTGTTCGCGTCAGGCGGAGGCCAACAGATTGCGGGCGGAAGGCTCGCGACGAATCTTGGCCTGCATCTTGATCAAGGCGTCGAGCAAGGCCTCGGGACGGGGAGGACAGCCGCTGACATACACGTCAACGGGGATGATCTTGTCCACGCCCTGCAAGGTGGCATAGCTGCGATACATGCCGCCGGAGGAGGCGCAGGCGCCCATGGCGATGACCCATTTCGGCTCGGCCATCTGGTCATAGATGCGGCGGACGTGCGGAGCCATCTTGTAAGTGACAGTGCCGGCGACGATCATGCAGTCGGACTGGCGCGGGGAAAACCGCATGACCTCCGCACCGAACCGGGCGATGTCGAACTGCGAGTTGCCCGAAGCCATGAGTTCAATGCCGCAGCAGGCCAACCCCATGGGCATGGGCCAGATCGAACTGCTGCGCAGCCAGTTGATCACCGCGTCGGCCTTGGTGACGATGACTTCGCCCTCAATCTTCGTGTTATAAGCCAGTTCGTTGTTAGCGGAAACCATGGTCGTTGGTCGTGGTTGGTGGTCGTAAAAAGCGAAACCGTAGCACCCGCCGAGGGTCGCGCAAGTCGCATTTCGGTAAACGGCCTAGTATGAGCATCCGATAAGCCAAACATCAGATTTTGGCCATTGACGCGGGCGAAATGAACCGGCTTCCTCTGCCCTTCGCCCATCTGGCGGTCCTCATTTTGAGGGTCGTCTGAACATCTAACGGAGAGGTGGCAGAGTGGTCGAATGCGCTCGCTTGGAAAGCGTGTGTAGGGAAACCTACCGAGGGTTCGAATCCCTCCCTCTCCGCCAGTTTTCAGCCCGGATTCGGGACAACCCCGTTCCGCTCAACGCGGTAAAAGAAAAACGACGCGCCCGATATGAGCGCGTCGTCGTTAAAGCGACTCAACCGTGTGAACGATCACTCTTCCGCAGTCGCGACGCGAATCTGGTTATCAACATCCCAACCCTGGGCGGCTTCCTCGGCGCGCTCCTCGATCTTGTCCTTGGCCTCTTCGGATTGGACGGTGCCAAGAAGGACAACCTTGTCGCCTTGGGCCAAAACCTGGACGTTTTGTCCGCCCTGCTGGGCGATGCTGGTGTCGCTGCGGAGGGCCTCGCGGATCTGCGCGACCGGCGGCTGACCTTGGGCCGACTGATCCGGAGTCTGCGCAACGCGCTCTTCTCGCGGCAGAACGAAGATCGAACTTCCACCCGGGGACGCCCATGCATCACCTTGGGCGACTTGCGCCGAGGACAGGTCCTGGCGCGTAAGCGACGTGGCGAGCGAATCACCACCCGTGGCCGTCAGTTTGTTGAACGGAACGATGTAGTGTTGGTCCGTTCCGGCGAAATCATCCGACGGATCAATCAACAACGCCGCCGTGCGATTTTGGAACTGCAGAAGAACATCCTGGATGGAGCCCACCTGCTGTCCGCCGTTGCTCAGGCTTTTGCCAATGATGTCATTGGCCATGACGAGTTGTTGCTGTTGCTGCGGCTGGGACGAGATCGGCCAGGACTGCCCATAATACTCGAACGTCGACCTACCCTCCTGGTCGGCCTGCAGGCTCGAGATCCGGTCCTTTCTGAACCGCGGAGCCGCACTCCAGCGATCGGCGGCAATGTCGAGCGTGAGACGCTCGGCGCCCGTGGTTGAATCGTAGTTAAGCGCGGAAACCGGCACCGCGTGAAGCGTCTCGCCGATTCCCAGCACGCCACCCGAGCCAATCACCGTGTAAAGCACCTGGCCGGTGTTCGCATCGACGACGAAGTCCTTCACTTTGCCCAGCGATTCGCCGTTGCGGTTCTGCACGGTCATGCCCGCCAACTCGTTGGCCCCTTGCTTGCGCAGTTGCTGTCCCGGCTGCATGGCCTGCTTGGCTTGCTGAACACCCTCTTGGGCATCGCGCTTGATTTCCCGGGCCTGCCGCTCGGTCTCCTCTCCCATGCGCGAAGCATCGCTTTGTTGCTCGGTCGGAGTGGCCGGTTGGGCATGCCCCGATTGTGCGGAGAGCGCGGAACTGAGTCCGGCGAGTAACGCGACCAAGGCCACGTCTCTGATTTTGGTAGTTTTTAGCTTCATGTTGTTTTTTATGCCGGCGCCAGATCCGTGAACCGGTTCCCGCACCGAAGGTTTGATTAGTTCCGAAACGGCACCCGAGACTGACGCTCGACCGCTCCGGTGATTTTGCCGTTCAACATAACCCCGTGCATATCCACCCGCCATGGGGAGACCCGCGTAGCGAGTGGTGGTTAAACCCAAACGCGAAGCATGGTTGAGCGCGCGGACGGACGGTGGGGTCATCGGCTGACCATCCAGTGAGCGAATACCCCATCCATGGACCCACCCAAACGTGCATGCGCTTCTAGGTGCGGGGAACATCACCGGCTGTCCTCCGGTTAGGTGAACAGGCCGCGCCCCTCTGCCCGCGCGATCAGGCGTGTGGCAAAATGAATGAAGCGGCTCGTCGTCCCCTTCATGTCGTGAAACTGGTCATCTTCGGACTCACCGTCAGTTCCTCCTGGGGCAATGGCCATGCGACCCTGTGGCGGGGCTTGTGCCGCTCCCTTGAACGCGTTGGCCACGACGTGGTGTTCTTTGAACGTGATGTTCCTTTTTACCGCCACGCCCGTGATCTCACCGAGCCGGCTTGGGGAGAACTGAAGCTGTTCGAACACTGGGACGACATTCTGCCGGTCGTGCGTGAACACCTGGCCGACGCCGACGTGGCCATCGTCACATCTTATTGTCCGGATGCGCTTGCCGCCGCGGACGCGATTGCCGAGGCCGCCGTCCCCCTGCGCGTCTTTTATGACCTCGATACACCGGTCACCTTGGAGCGCGTGCGCACGGGCGAGACGATCGACTACATAGGGCCGCACGGACTCGCGGATTATGATTTGGTTCTCAGTTACACCGGCGGGCCGGCACTGGGCGAATTGCAGACGCTGCTCGGTGCCCGCAAAGTCGCGCCGCTCTATGGATTTGTTAATCCCGAAGCGCATTTTCCGGTCGCGCCCGATCCTGCATGGAGCGCAGATCTTTCCTATCTCGGCACCTTTGCCGAAGATCGCCAGGCGACGCTCGAAGAACTCTTCATCGAACCTGCGCGGCGGCTGCCCGACAGACGCTTCTTTATTGGCGGAGCGCAATACCCGCCGAATTTCCCTTGGACAAAAAACGTGTTTTTCGTGCGTCATGTGCCCCCTTCGCGACACCCGGCATTTTTTTGCTCTTCACGACTGACCCTCAACGTCACCCGTCGCGCGATGCGCGCCAGCGGCCACTGCCCTTCCGGCCGACTGTTCGAGGCCGCGGCGTGCGGCGTTCCCATTCTGAGCGACACCTGGGAGGGCTTGGACCGGTTCTTCACCACGGGCACCGAAATCCTCGTGGCCAACAACGCCGACGAAGCGATCACCGCCCTCCAGCTCACCGATCACGAGCTTCGCCGGATCGCCCATCAAGCCCGCGAACGCGTGCTGGCCGAACACACCTCGGCCCATCGCGTCGAGGAGCTCGAACGGCTTCTGATTGAAACGCATCATCAAACCCTGCCGCCCGTCACCGCGGCCCACGGAGACACCTGATATGTGGGGCATCATTCCCGCCGCCGGCTCAGGCAGTCGCATCCAGCCCCTCGCCTTTTCCAAGGAACTGCTCCCGGTTGGGAGTCGGATCGAGGCCGACGGCGAACACCCGCGCGCCGTCAGCGAATACCTGGTCGAGCGCATGATCCGGGGCGGCGCCACGAAACTCTGCTTCGTGATCTCCCCGGGGAAATCCGATGTGATGACCTACTACGGCGGCAAAGTGGACGCGGCCGACGTGGTCTATGTCGTGCAACCGCGTCCGGCCGGGTTATGCGACGCGCTCTTTCGCGCGTGCTCCGTCATCCCGCAGGATGAACCCGTGCTCATCGGTCTTCCCGACACCATCTGGTTTCCGCATGACGGCTTTTCTCTGCTTCCCGATGACGTCCTTTCTTTCCTCCTCTTTCCTGTGAACAACCCGTCCGTTTTCGATGCAGTCGTGACCGATGACACCGGCGACGTCCTCGAAGTGCAGGTCAAGCAACCGCACCCGGACAGCTCATGGATCTGGGGCGCGCTTAAACTTCCCGGCGGCGTGTTTCACGAACTGCACGCATTGTGGTCCGAACCGGGCCGGCGAGACGAATATCTCGGCACGCTGGTCAACGCCTACCTCGCCCGCGGCGGACGCGCCCGGGGGATTGCCCGAGGCGAAGCTTACGTGGATGTCGGCACGCTCAACGGCTATCGCGAAGCCCTTCGCCTGCTGGAATCCATCAACGAAGGGGCCATGACATGAGTGCGGACCTGCTTGACCGACTGTGCGCGCCCGCGGGCGATCCATCGCCAGCACCGCGCACGCTGTTGGTGCTCGCGCATCCCGACGACGAAACCGTCGGCGCCTCGTCACGGCTCACACGCGTCGAAGTGGCGGCGCTCATTTACGCGACCGACGGAGCGCCGCGCGACGGGCGCGATGCTCACGCGGCGGGTTTTTCCAACATCGAAGCCTATGCGCAGGCCCGCCGTGCCGAGACGCTGCGGGCGTTGGCTCACGCCGGCATCTCCTCGGAACGCGTTGTGTTTCTCGACTATCCGGACCAGCAAGCGGCGTTCAACCTGGTGCCGCTCACGATTGGTCTTCGGGAACAGATTGCCGGCACTCACCCGGAAGTCGTGCTCACCCACCCGTATGAGGGCGGCCACCCGGACCACGACGCCGTGGCCTTCGCCGTGCACGCGGCCGCGACGACGCTCGCGCGCGATGGACGCGAGCCACCCGCGATTATCGAGTTCACCTCCTATCACGCCCGTGGAGACGGCCCGGTGTTCGGGGAGTTTTTGCCGAGAACCGAAGTGAAAGAGCGCATCGTTTCGCTCAATGCCGACGCCCGGGCGCTCAAGCAGCGACAGCTGGCGTGTCATCACTCGCAAGCCGCCACGTTGCACGGCGTGCCGCTTGATCAAGAGCGCTTCCGGGTGGCGCCGGCTTATGATTTCACGCGGCCCCCACACGAAGGCCAGGTCCTCTACGAGCGGCATGACTGGGGTCTGACCGTCGATGCGTGGTGCGCGCTTGCCACCACCGCGACCGAACGCCTGCAAAGCGGCCAAGTTGCCCACGTCTGATTTTATGGCCCTTACCATCCTCAACGTCGCGTATCCGCTCGCACCCGTTTCGTTCGACGCGACCGGCGGCGCCGAACAAGTCGTGGCGCAACTGGACGCCGCGCTGGTTGCCGCCGGTCATCGTTCGCTCGTAATCGCCTGCGAAGGGTCGCAGGTGCGCGGCATGTTGCTGCCCACACGTGCGGCCACCGGGGTGTTGGATTCCGCCGCCCAAGCCGCGGCGCGCTACCGCCATCGCGAGGCGATCACCGTCGCGCTCGAACACGAATCCATTGATCTCGTGCACCTGCACGGGGTGGACTTTGCCGACTACCTGCCCCCACCCGGCGTGCCCGTGCTCGTGACGCTGCACCTGCCGCCTAGCTGGTATCCGGAGGAGGTTTTTTTGATTTCGCGACCCGACACCTACCTTCACTGCGTGTCCGAAAGCCAAGCCGGCGAATGCCCGCCTGCCGCCAATCTACTGCCCGCAATCTCCAACGGCGTGCCGGTCGATGAACTCGCCTGCGACGTGGAAAAAGGCGACTTCGTCCTGTCGCTCGGGCGCATCTGCCCGGAGAAAGGCCAGCACGTGGCGCTCGATGCCGCCAAGAGGGCGGGCGTTCCGATGATCCTGGCGGGGCAACTCTATGATTATCCGGCGCACCAGGAGTATTTCCGCGATTACATTCATCCGCGGCTCGACGCCCTGCGACGCTTCATCGGCCCCGTGGGGTTTGTGTTGAAACGCGACCTGCTGTCCCGCGCCCGCGCCGTGTTGGTGCCGAGCCTCGTGCACGAAACGAGTTCACTCGTTGCGATGGAGGCGCTGGCGTGCGGCACGCCGGTGATCGCGTCGTCCGCCGGGGCGCTGCCGGAGATCGTCGAGCACGGACGCACTGGTTTCATCGCCGACGGATTCGAGGCGATGGCAAAAGCCATCTCGGCAGCGCATCACATCAACCCCGACGACTGCCGCGCCGCCGCGCGCGAGCGTTTCTCCACCGCCCGCACCAACGCGCGTTACCTCGAACGGTATCATGAACTCGCCGCCGTTCATGTCGCCTGACGTGGTTGCGATACTCACGACGTTGGAGGACCTCGAAGCCATCCGGCCCGGGTGGACCGCGCTGTGGGAACAATGTCCCTCGGCCACGCCGTTCCAGTCGCCGGAGTGGTTGATTCCGTGGGCCCGCCGCTGGGCGAACGATTCGTTGCACGTGCTCACGGTGCGGCAGTCCGGAACGTTGGTCGGACTGGCCCCCTTCTTTATTTACGAACGGACCTTGCTGCTTTTGGGCAATGGCATCAGCGACACGCTCGATCTGCTCGCCGCCCCGGGATGCGAACGCGTGGTGTGCGCGTCGGTGATGACGATGCTCGCAGAACAGTCCGACGACTGGAACTCCTGCGACTGGCAACAACTCCGGGCCGACTCGCCGCTGATGGCGCACGACGCTCCCGCCGACTGGCGTGAAACCATCGAGCCGCAAGATGCGTGTCCCTCCCTTGCGTTGCCAGAAAACCGCCCATTCGAGACGGTGCTTTCACCGCATTTTTTAAGTCGCCTGCAAGCGGACCAAGTTCGATTGAGCCGTGTCGGCGAGGTTCGGTTCGAACGGGCGACGCCCGACAATTTCAACGCGCACTTTGATTCACTTGCCGAGTTGCACGCGGCGCGCTGGTCCTCGCGCAACCAGCCCGGTGTGTTGGCCGAATTCGACGTGCAGGCGTTTCATCGCGAAGCGGCGTCCGGCCTGCTCGCCCGGGGTGCGTTGCGTTTTTATCGTTTGCTCGTCGGAGAGCGGGTGGCGGCGGTTTACTACGGTTTCCATCATCGTGATCACGCCAGTTATTATCTTGGCGGATTCGATCCGGCGCTGAGTTCATTCGGAGTGGGCAATCAAATCGTGTGGCACGCCATTCGAGGCGCCCAGCAGGAAGGTGCGCGGTGTTTCAATTTTCTGCGCGGACGAGAACGCTATAAATACCGTTGGGGTGCCGTGGACACACCCGCGTTCCGCAGACGCTTATACACGTTAACCGAGGCTCCGGCTGCGGGCGGAAACGTCGCATCGCGCAAAATGAACGGGGACGGGACGCATCACCGTGCAGAGTGCATCCATTGCGGCGTGGAGGGGTTTACCACGGGAACTCAAACCCAGTGACGCGCGCCGACTTGGCGCGGCTGGCACGCGGTGGGCAGCTAGCACTTATCTCCGTGCATCCACCGGTCGCGGCTTACCCTTGGTCAGCCGCTGATCGCGTTGTTCACATGCCCACCCTTAACCCCCACCCATCATGAATTCAGACACTAAAAAGACCGTCGAAACCCTCAACGATCTGATTGAAACCCTGCGCGACGGCCAACACGGCTACAAAACCGCCGCCGAAGACGTCGAAGCCCCGGAACTCGCCCAGATGTTCAACCGTTACTCGGAGCAACGCGCGGAGTTCGTCACCGAATTGCAAACCCGCGTGCGTTCACTCGGTGCCGACGTCGAAGAAACCGGCAGCGTGGCCGGCTCGATGCACCGCGGCTGGATCAACATCAAGTCGGCTCTCTCCACCAACGAACCCCAGGCCGTCCTCGCCGAAGCCGAACGCGGCGAGGATGCAGCCGTGGACGCTTACGAAAAGGCGCTGAACAACGAAGACCTTGATCTGGCAACGCGCGACATCATCACCCGCCAATACCAAGAGGTGAAAGCCGCCCACGACAAAGTGAAGCAACTCCGCGACGGCATCAGTTATCGGAAGGCGTCCTGAAATTCCCCCTCCCAACTGATGGGACCGTCACCACAAAGGCACGGAGACACTAAGTTCTCACAAAGATCGCCTGTGGATTCTTCTCTGTGCGATCTTCGTGTCTCTGTGCCTCTGTGGTGAAACCCCCGGTCCGAACCCTTTCAGGAGAAGGCGAGCCAACGCCAACTCAGCACTGAAATCAGGCTTGGGACATTGGAGCTTAGCCGAATAGTCGTTCGAACATGCCTACGTCGTCCGCATCGCTCACGCTCCCACCTGCTTGGTCCGGCATTTTCAACCACAGCTACACCCACGAGCAATTCGCCGCGCTCTCCGCATCAATCGACGACGCCTATGCGCAAGGAGATGTCTTCCCCTCTCGCGCCCACATCTTCCGCGCCCTCGAACTCGTTAACCCCGCCGACGTCAAAGTCGTCATCCTCGGCCAAGATCCCTACCCCACGCCGGGCAACGCTCACGGGTTGTCGTTCTCCGTGCAACCACCCGCGCGCACGCCGGCTTCGCTGAAGAACATTTTTCAGTCTCTCGCCCGCTGCATGCCCGATTGGCGTGCGCCCGCCTCCGGCAATCTCGAACCGTGGACTCGCGAGGGTGTTCTCCTTCTTAACCTCATTCTAACCGTGCGTTCAGGCGAACCGATGAGCCACGCCAAACTCGGCTGGCAGGCGTTTACCCAAGCTGTGCTCCGCTTGGTCCAAGCAGAATCGCCCTTCATCGTTTTCATGCTCTGGGGCGGAAAAGCCGTGGCTTCCGCCCAGCCCCACATTGACACGTCCAAACACGCCATCCTCATCGATCAACACCCGTCACCGCTCGCTCAAAACCGTCTCCCGCCCGAGCAAAAATTCGCGGCCAACAACCACTTCGCCGAAGCCAATCGCCTGCTCGTTTCCCATCACCGCCCCCCGATCAACTGGCAGCTATAAAGCGGAGAAGTCATTGGTCATTGGTCATTGGTCATTGGTCATTGGTCATTGGTCATTGGTCATTGGTCATTGGTCATTGGTCATTGGTCATTGGTCATTGGTCATTGGTCATTCCGCGCCGCGCGGCGTCCTGCGTCTAGCCATTGAACTATTCCCGTGATTGCGCACGTTTCCTACGTTTTCCTCGCCAGCCCATGAGCCGCTCCCGCCCTACGCACCTCTTCCTGACCATCGGCGGGCTGTTACTCTTTCTTTGCGTGTTGTTTCTCCTCACGCACCGGAATCCGCCCCCGGCGCCTGCACGCGTGGTCGCAACCATCAGCGAACCAGCCCCGTCTCCCCTCGACTCGCTCGACACTTCCACGGATCTCGCCGTCACGCCGGCTGAAACTGAGGACAAATCCGAGCACGAAGCCGTGGTCGCCGCCCTCGCCCAAAAGCTCGCCACCCGTCTGACGCACCCGGGCACGCGCGCCCACGAGGCCGTGCTGATTTTCAAAAACCAAGACGGCTACCGCCGCTTCCTCGCGCGCGCCACCCAGTCCGGCGTTATCATCGCCGGCCAGATTGATGCGTTGAACATCGTCCGGGTGCGCGTGCGCGCCTACGACGCATTCGCCGCCGAACTGGTCGCCCGCGTGGCCGACTATGGCGGCATCAGCGCCAATACGTTCGTCCAAATCCCGCCACCTCCCGAGGAACGCGTCATGAGTCGGCAGTTCGCGGTCGGCAACACCTTGCTCGCCACCCTTGGCATACCCGCCGGCACCGATACTTCCACCTGGGGGCGCGGCGTCACTCTGGCGGTCCTCGACGGCGGCGCCGGCCCCGATCCCACGCTCGGCGCCCGCCTGCGTTATGTGGATATCGGACTCGGCTACGCAGGCACCGGCGTGGCCGGCTTGCACGGCACCGCCGTGGCCGCGCTGGCCGCCGGCTCGGCCGCCGACGCCCCGGGTATCGCCCCCGCCGCCTCGGTCATCAGTATTCGAGTCGTCAATACCGATGACAAAAGCGACGTGTTCACCGTCACCCAGGGCATCGTCGCCGCCGTCGACGCGGGTGCGCAAATCATCAATCTCAGCCTCGGCGGCCACTCCACCTCCGAGGCGCTTGGTCGCGCCATCGCCTACGCCGGCGACCGAGGCGCCGTCATCGTGGCCGCCGCGGGGAACGACGGAGCCGGCCGCCTCACCTGGCCCGCGGCCGACCCGCGCGTGATTTCAGTCGGCGCAACCGACGCCGCCGGCCGCCAGACCGATTTCTCCAACTCCGGCGCACAACTCCACCTCACCGCTCCCGGCGTCGCCATCCAGACCGCCGGACTCAACAACGAACGCACCCTTTTCAGCGGCACCTCGGCCAGTGCGCCCGTTGTCACCGGAGCGATCGCCGCATTGATGTCGCAGACGCCCGGCCTCACCGCCGCCCAAGCGGTCACGATCCTCCAGACCTACTCCGATGATGGCGGCGCCGCCGGAGCCGATCCCGACTACGGCCACGGAACGCTGGACCTCGGCTGGGCGATGGCCCGCGCCGATCGCACGCGCACCGACACGGCCGTATCGGGTCATCACTACAACTTGGAGACTGCTTCACTTGAAGTGGTCCTTCAGAATCGCGGCGCGCTTCCCGCCAGCCACCTCACGCTCACCATCGACTTGAATGGCAAAACCACCACCTATGCGATCACCGCCATGGACGCCGGTCGCAGCGTGACCGTTCCGTTGCCCATTGACGCGGCCACCGCCGCCGGCCCGATCGCCCTCAGCACCCGCCTCGATAACCCGCAAGGCGTCATCGACGTGGTCCCGGCCAACAACACGCGCGCCAGCCTCATCGACTTGGCGGGGCGGTAAAGTGTGGCCGGCGTCCCCGCCGGCCAAGACAAGACACGCGACCGCCAATCGACCCCGCACACTGAAGTCACCCGACGGCCCGGGTTTGCGGAGAACGGTGTGCGTCCCCCGTTCACCGGCGGGGACGCCGGCGGCACGTTCACCAGCACTTGCCGACGCGCCGACAACGTCCTCCATTTTTGCGCCTTCTGTGCTTTTTGTGGCTATGATTGCTTGGGATTAAGCGGTATCTGTGACGGCAGCCATGCTCTCCGGGTTCACGCGCACCGCCGCCATTCTTGTCGCCTTTCTTCTCGGCGCTCTCCTTCCGCAGGCGCACGCCGCCGCCGGTGCGATCCGGTGGCTTATCATGGGGATGCTCTTCTTCGTGTTCCTCGCCACCACGTGGACGTTTCAAAGCCTTTATCGCAGTCAGGTCGTCCTCCTCGCAGCCAATCTCCTCATGGCATTCGTGGGGCTCGCGCTTGGCTGGCTGGTCGGCGGACGTGATGTCGGCCTCGCTGGTTTTTTCGCGGGTGTCGCGCCAACGGCCGCCGCCGCGCCGGTTATCATCAGCTTCATGCGCCGCGACGTCACGTATGTGACCGCGTCGTTCTTGCTCACCAACGTCGTGATCGCCGCGTTGCTTCCCGTGCTGCTGCCATGGGTGTTGGGCGACGTGGACACCGCGCTTTTCGGACGCATTGCCGGCAGCGTGGGTCTCATTATTTTTGCACCGATGGCATTGGCGCTGATTGTGCGCCGCATCCATCCGCCCGCCATGTCGTGGCCGGGTCGTCTGCGAGATGTCTCGTTCGGCGCATGGATGACGACGCTGTTTCTCGTGATGGCCAACGCCTCCCATTTTCTGCGCACGCAAGCCGATGCCCCGCGAGTGGTCGTTGTGGAAATCGCCGTGGTCACCCTCGTCATCTGCGCCGCCAATTTCGCCCTGGGCCGCTGGATCGGAGGACGCACCTATGCCGCCGAAGCCAGCCAGTCGCTCGGCCAGAAAAACACCAGCTTCACCCGCTATCTCGCACTCGCCTACGCCAGCCCGCTGATCGCGCTAGGCCCCACGTGCTACATCCTCTGGCACAACCTATGGAACGGATGGCAACTCCACCGCGTCCATCGCACCCAACCCATCGCCAACCACCGATCCCATTTGTCACTTAACAAGTGACAGACGGGATCGCGACACGCCGGGGCTTCTCTCCAAACCAGTTGCCCTAGTCCATCTCAGCCTAATACTTCCGCGCAGCTCATCCGCTTCACCTATGGCATCCTCGCACGTCTGGAAATTTTTCCGCATCGGTGGCCTCGACCAAGCCGCCATCACCACCGGCGCCGATCTCCTCGCTCTTAAAGACCTCGATCAAAAACTGTGGGTTGCCCTGAGCTGCCCGGTCAAAGGCCTCGAGCTCGACGAAAAAACCCTCGCGCGCATCGACACCGACAAGGACGGCCGCATCCGCGTCCCCGAGCTGCTTGCCGCCATCGAGTGGGCCGCCCTCCACCTCGACGATCTCGGCGTCCTCTTAAAGAGCCGCGACGCCCTTGCGCTCTCCGCGTTTAAAACCACGACCCCCGAGGGCAAGGCCGCGCTCACCTCGGCCAAGCGTATTCTCGCCAGCCTGGGCAAAGCCGACGCCACCGAGATCTCCCTCGCCGACGCCGCCGACACCGCCCGCCTCTTCGCCGCCACCAAGTTCAACGGCGATGGCGTCATCACGCCCGACTCCGCCTCCGACGACGCGCTCAAGCTGCTCATTGCCGACATCATTGGCACGATCGGCGGCACCCCGGATCGCAGCGGTGGCGCCGGCGTCGATGAAGCCCGTATCGCCACGTTCTACGCCGATCTCGCCGCCTTCGCTAACTGGAGCGACAAGGACAACTCGCCCGATGTGCTCACGCTCGGCGCCAACACCGCTCCCGCGCTTGCCGCCCTGCAAGCCGTGCGCGCCAAAGTCGACGACTACTTCTCCCGCACCCGCCTCGCCGCGTTTGACGCCCGCGCCCTCGCCGCGCTCAACCGTTCGGAGACCGAATACCTCGCCCTCGCCGCGCAGGACCTCTCGATCACCACGCAGGAAGTCTCCGGCTTCCCCCTCTCCCGGATCGAAGCCAACAAGCCGCTCGCGCTTCTCGACTCCGTGAACCCGGCCTGGGCCGCCGCCCTCGCAACCTTGCACGCCGCCGCCATCACCCCGGTCTTCGGTGCCACCAAGACATCGCTCACCGAGGGGGACTGGACCACCCTGAAGGCCAAGCTCGCCGCCTACGATGCCTGGACCGCCGCCAAAGCGGGAACTTCCGTGGAGAAGCTCGGGCTCGACCGCATCAAAGCCCTTCTCGCCGCGAACCAGAAGGACGCGCTCCTCGCGCTTATCGCGCAGGACAAAGCCCTCGACCCCGAATTCGTCGCCATCACGTCCGTCGAGACGCTGCTCCGCTACTCTCGCGACCTCCGCGCGCTGCTCAATAATTTCGTCAACTTCTTCGACTTCTACTCGCCCGACCAACTCGCGATTTTCCAAGCCGGCACGCTCTTTCTCGACAACCGCAGCACCGAGTTCTGCGTGCAAGTCGCCGCGCCCAACCCGCTCGCCGCGATGAGCAAGGCCTACATCGCCTACGTCGATTGCAAACGCGCCGGCGAAGCGCCCATCAAGATCGCCGCCTGCTTCACCCAAGGTGACAGCGACTACCTCTTCGTCGGTCGCAACGGCATCTTCTACGACCGCAAGGGCCGCGACTGGGACGCCACCATCAGCAGCATCGCCGACAACCCGATCAGTATTCGCCAGGCATTCTTATCCCCGTATAAAAAGTTCCTGCGCTTCATCGAGGAACAGGTCGCCAAGCGCGCCGCCGCCGCCGATGCGGAAGCGAACACCAAGCTCGCCAACGCCGCCACGGCCACCGCCAACGCCGACAAGATCAAGCCCGCCCCCGAACCCAAGAAATTCGACGTCGGCGTGGTCGCCGCCCTCGGCGTGGCCCTCGGCGCACTCGGCACGCTCCTCGGCGGATTTATCTCCGGTTTTCTCGGCCTCGGTCTGTGGATGCCCCTCGGCATGCTCGGCATCGTTCTCGCCATATCGGGACCCTCCATGCTCATCGCCTGGCTCAAACTCCGTCAGCGCAACATCGGGCCGATTCTCGAAGGCAACGGCTGGGCGATCAACGGACGCGTGAAGATCAACATCCCGTTTGGCACCAAGCTCACCGAACGCGCCATTCTGCCCACGGGCGCCAAACGCGATCTCACCGACCCCTACGAAGACAAGGAAGCCGCCCGCCAGCGGAAGTTGGTCACCATCCTGTTCATCGTGCTGACGCTCGCCGCGATCTACGTGCGCTGGGACCGCCATGATCGCGGACGTTACTTCTGGCAGTCGCCCAAGCCCGCGGCCGCCTCGGAAACGAGTGCTCCGCAATCCGGCACGTCTCCGACGCCAAGCGCAAAATAACGTCCGGCTCGCGAGACCGGGACGATTACACCACGCGATCCGTCATCGTCTCGCGGCGTTCCTCCGCGAACGCTGCGAAGTTGGCCAGAAAGTGTTTCACCAGCGCCACGTCTTGATCGCTGCGTCCGCCCGCCGTGTGTGGCGTGATGAAACAATTCCGCGCCGTCCATAACGGGCTTGATGGCGGCAACGGCTCTTCGGCAAATACGTCGAGATAAGCCGCACCCAGACGTCCGCTCTCCAACGACTGCATCAATGCGCGTTCGTCCACCGTGGTGCCACGCCCGATGTTGTAGAAACGCGCGCCCGGCTTGCACGCTCCGAGCCGCCGCGCGTTGACGTAGTTGCGCGTCGCCTCGTTGTCCGGCAGCAGATTTACGACATGATCCGCCTCGGCCAGCACCGCCGTCACGCGATCCTCGGCGATGATGTGCACGCCGCGCTCGCTGTGAGTTTTCCTTCGCACCGCGTAGATCTTCATGCCGAACGGCGCGAGCAGCTCCGTCAAGCGGCGCGCAATCGTTCCGTAACCGAGCAACAGCACGGTCTGACCGTTCATCAGCACCGAGCCGGCGCGATGCTCGAAGAACTTCCATTGCTTGTCGCCGAGTTGCTCCGCGTGTGACGCGAGCAACTGACGCCCCAGCGCGAGCATCATCGCCAGCACATGTTGCGCACACGGCTCGGCGAACACCGTCGAGCTGGTCGTGAATGCCGACCCGCGCGCACGAAACGTCTCCAGAAACTCTGGCGTGTCGTAACGCCCATAACCCGCGCTGGTCACGGCAACCCACTTGATGCGCTTACGCCGAAGACAGTCGGTCGCGTCGGGTTGACCGAACACGATATCCGCCTCGGCAAACATCGCGTCACTCGCCCCGGCGACGAGCACCGACGCGGAACGCTTTTCGGCAAAGACCAGCCGATGCTCCGCCAAACCGGCGACCAACAGGTTTTCCGCGGGCGAGGAGAGAGCGGCGTTGCACCAAATGGTAAGTTTCATGAAAAACGGCTAATCGAAGTAGCGCAGGCTTCCAGCCCGCATCCGCCGAAACTCGTTCTCTTACTCGTAATCGTTCTCGTTCTCCTCCGTGCGGAAAACAAACCGAGAACGAGTAAGAGCAAGAGAACGAGAACGATTACATGAATGATGCGGCAGCGAGCACCGGAAGTTGCCTTGTTCTCACTCGCCTGCTCGCTTGACCGGATGTCTTCGTCCGTAGCCTCCCCCATCCGCGCCCGTCTGCTCACGTTGCTGTGCTATGGCGCGATGATGGGTCTCGCCATCGGACTCAACCTGCTGCCGGTCTTCCTCACCACACTCAGCGCAACCTACGGCGGTGCCGACGGCCTTACCGGGGAACAACTCGGCCGTCTCGGCGCGCTCGCCTTCGCCGGGCTTGTCGTCGGCATCGTCATCACCGGGCCGCTTGCCGACCGTTGCGGTGCCAAACCGTTCGCGCAACTGGGCAACGCCCTGATTAGCGTGAGCCTGGTCGCCATGGCGTTCGCTCCCGACTACACCTTGCTCGCGTGCTCGGTATTCGCCCTCGGACTCGGCGCCGGCGTGCTCGACATGGTGCTCAGCCCCATCGTGTCCGCACTCAACCCGGAAAAACGCGCCGTCGCACTCAACTGGCTGCACTCCTTTTACTGCGTCGGCGCGGCCGTCACCGTGCTCGCCGGCTCGCTCGCGCTCGGCGCCGGCTTTGGCTGGCGGGGCTCGTGTCTCATTTTGCTTCCGCTGCCTCTCTTGCTGCTCGCGGCCTTTGCCCCTCTGAAGTTTCCCGAGCTGGCGCATGAAAGCGTGCGCACCTCGGTAAGGACATTGCTCGGACACCGCTGGTTTCAGCTCGCCGTCGCCGGCATCTTCCTTGGCGGCGCCACCGAACTCGGCATGGCACAATGGTTACCCGCCTATGCGGAAACCTCACTCGGCTTCCCGACATGGATCAGCGGCGGCTCGCTCTTGCTTTTCTCTGTGGCCATGGCGCTCGGCCGCATGGTCGTCGGGCTCACCGGCCCGAAGTTCGATCCGTTTCGATTGATGGCCTGGAGCTGCGGCACGACGGTCGTGCTCTTCCTGCTCGGAGCATTTCTACCTATGCCCACGCTCGCCCTCGCCGCGTGCATCTTCGCAGGATTCACGGGGAGTTGCCTCTGGCCGACCATGCTCGCCGTCACCGCCGATCGTTATCCCACCGGTGGCGCGAGCATGTTCGGCGCGCTGGCCGCGCTTGGCAACGCGGGCGGCATCGTCATGCCGTGGATTGTCGGCTGGATCGCCGACCGCAGCGACCTGCACTGGGGCCTGGCCGTTTCAGCCCTCGCTCCCTTGCTGATGCTCCCCTTGGTGCTGCGCCTCCGTGCCACGTAGGCCGCGAGCTTGCTCGCGCTCAGGATAAACCCCAAACGCGCCAGCCAGCTCGCGGCCTACGCCGCCCGTCGGCGCACGCGTTCGGCGCGAGCATTGATCTGAGCGATCAATTCGGTGTGCTCGATCGCCTCGCGGTCGTCGACGTGCACCAATCCGGAGCCAAAGGGCGGCGCTTCATCGGCCTCATCGGCCCAACGTCCCCACTCATAACCCACCACCGCCGGATGCGCGCACGCCTCGGAAAGCGCACGGCGACCATCGCGCAACATGCGCTCAAGCCGCGTCGGCCCCGAGTGCAATTTAAAGGGGGCCGTGCGGAAGCGCTCGTTCGACACACCAAACGCCGTCAGCAACAGCGGCATGCCCTGCGCCACAGTGTAGAGATTGGCCCGCGAGCCGAAATCCGGCCCGTGACAATGCCACGACACGACATCCACATGCGGATACACACATGCCACCAGCACCGGGTCGCCCGTCGGCTGGGAGAAACGACAGCCCAACACGAGATGATCGGCATCGTGCCGCCTCAGCGCCCCCGCTGTCGCCGTGAAATACCGATGGGCAAACTCGCGCGTGAACCGCTCATTATCGCGCAGATAACCCGCCGCCACCAGCGGACGCTCCGCCACGGTGCGCTGGCGGATGACCTCCTTGTTGGGCAGCTCCACACGCCATTCGCGCGCCAGCGCGGCAAGATCGCCCGCATGCGGCGCGAGCACGAACTCCCAGGCCGCGTGATACGCGAAGAAGCCCGGCTCCAGGCTCAGGCAAATTTGCAGCAAAGAAGGTCGATCCGCCCGCACCTCGCCCCAACCCAGCGCATCGTCGGTGTAATATCCGATAAAATCCGTGCGCCCCACCCAAGGCGCGACGGCCTCGGTCGCACGCCGTTCGCATGCGCCCAACCAGCCCGGATCAAACACATCGGGCAGATGCACCCCGTGCAGATGAATGACCGGCACGCCCGCGCTTCGAAAATCCGCCACGGCCGTGGAGTAAAAACCCGCCCCGGCCAGCAAGGGTTCGGCCCAAGGCCCCACCGTATTCACATCCCAGCTACGGAGGCGCTGCTGCGCGACGCGGGAAAAACCCTCGATGTTTTCGTGGCCGTGCCGCTGCTCCACGGCGAGCGCGTAGGCTCCGCGGTGCTCCGGCGGCGGGCCGGCACGGCCATACCGGTTCACCGCCGCGACTGCTTTCATGAAGACAGGCCGATCATGCGGATCGAGGAGCCACCATTGACCGGCGAAGGTTTGCCCGACGCGAAAAAAACCCGCGCGCCCGCGCAGGGATTCGGGCTTGAACGAAGAAATACCAAGGGCTTCCGCGCCGCGATTTTTCGCCATGAACACGAACGTTGGCGGCAACATCGCGCAATGGAAAGCACGCAGGCGAGCAAGAGAGGGACGACCTCCGCGTCATCTCGTTTGCAAAAATCGGCTCAGCGACGATCCGGGCGCTTAAGCGTAAAGCGATCCCGGGTCGTCACGTAGTTTTCACCGCCCAACCGGCCCACGGTGTCGAGGAGCGCCGGGTCGATCTTGCCTTCGGCGTTGAGCACCGCGTCGTTCACATGCGCCGCCAAGATGCGGCCAAACACCACGCTGGCCGCGCCCGCGCCCTGCCCCACCGGCACGATGGTGTGCAGCGTGCATTCAAACGCCACCGGCGCCTCCGTCACCCGCGGCGGACGCACGCGCGCCGAGGCGGATGAAACGATCCCGAACGCCTCAAATTCGCTTTCGCCATGAGGCAGGAGCGCGGCGGTGGCGTTCATTTTTTCAGTGAGCGCATGCGGCACGAGGTTCACCACGAATTCGCCCGTGGCCTCGATATTGCGCACCGTGTCTTTTTTGACGCCGCCGCGATTGGCGACCGCCGAAAACATCAACGTGGGCGGATTGCCGGTGATGCCGTTGAAGAACGAAAACGGCGCGAGGTTGGTTTTTCCGTCGGCGGAAATCGTGGACACCCACGCGATCGGCCGGGGAGTGATCGCATCGGCCATCCAGTTATACGCATCGCGCGGTGAGAGCGTCGTGAAATCGATCTGCATGGCCGCCCATCATGGGCAAAACAAAATCCCGCGCGAGTTTCCAAATTCCGAATAAAAGCGGCGCAGGCATTCCAATTTCAGCGCCGTCGACTTCGGCCAATTCCCGCTCGCCCGGCGGGTGTGGTCGCGGCATGTTGGCGGGTTTTATGTCAGTCACCTTGACGTCCGAAGAAGCTCCCTGGAAAGCCGGCCTGCGCAGCGCGCGCGCCAACCTCGTGCCCGGACTGGCACTGCAAGCCTTCGCACTGACGGTGGTGCTTGGCTATTATCTCCACGGACCGACTCGGGGGTGGCTCACCCAGCTGGCCGATGTGCGCAACGAGACCGGGATGGCCTTCGGTGTGATTTCAACCGGGCTTTTCGGCGGCCTGCTCCCGTTGCTTTATCTGAAGACGGCTCCGGCGACTCGCTCGAGCATAACATGGCGACAGGGATTGGCTCTCACCGCATTCTGGTCCTACAAAGGCATCGAGATCGCCCTCTGGTATGGCTTCCTGGCATGGACCATCGGCGAAGCCGCCGATGCGCGCACCATCGCCATCAAATGCCTGCTGGATCAATTCGCCTATTGTCCGATATGGGCCGTCCCCACCACCGCGATGGTTTATCTTTGGTGCCAAAACAGTTTCGACACCAGCGCGGTCGTCGCCGACTTGCGCGGCCCCCGGTGGTATGCACGCCGCGTTCTTCCCATGCTCTGCGCCAATCTGGGCGTATGGCTTCCGCTCGTGTGCATCATTTACGCGTTGCCGACTCCGCTCCAGCTGCCGCTGCAAAATATCGTGCTGTGCTTCTTCACCCTCATGCTCGCACACATGTCGCACCGCGAGTCCGCGAACCGGCCCGAGGAATAAATGGGGGCACTTTTGCATCTTACGTGGTCCCATGTTAACTCATCCCATGCTCTTCCGCGCCCCCCTGCTCCTGCTGGCCTTCCTCGTCGCGCTCTTCGCCCCCGCCGCGCTCGCGCAGGTTCAAGTCACGCTGGTCGCCGCCGATCAGTCCGTGCAACCCGGACGCGCGGTCACGGTTGCCCTCCGGCTCGCCCACGACGCGCACTGGCACTCCTATTGGATTAATCCCGGCACCGGCTACAAAACCTCGCTCGCGTGGCAACTCCCCCCCGGATGGAAAGCCTCCGCCATCCAATGGCCCACCCCGCGGATCGTCCGCAACACCATCGGCATGATCACCGGCAACGGTTATGAAGGCGTCATCTACCTGCCCGTTACGCTCACCCCGCCCGACGATCTCAAACCGGGAGACACGGTCACCCTCGCCGCCGAAGCGAAATGGTTGATGTGTTCCGACAGTTGCATACCCGGCCAGACGTCCGTCTCGCTCACATTGCCCATCCGCGCCGCCCCGCCCGCGACCGATACCACACACGGCGCCGCCATCGCCGCCACCATCGGGTCCCTTCCACGTGGTATCCCCGGCCTCGTCGCCCACGCCACCCGTAATGGGAAACGCATTACCCTCCGCCTCGCTGAAACCACGGTCGATGGCACCCGCGCCCCCAAGCCAAAAAACCCATGGTTCTTCTCCACCGACAAGACCGTTCAGTTCGATGAACCCCAAGTTGTGCGCACCCCTGGCGCGGACGAACTCCTCGTCATCGACCTGCCCGTTTCCCCGCACCTGACCGCGGCCCCCACGCGACTCACCGGTGTGTTGCGCACCGAGAACAGCTGGACAACCGACGGCGCGCCCCTCCCCGGCCTCCTCATCGATGTGCCCATCGAGGAAGGCCCGCCCGTTCCCACCGTTTCCGAACTCTCAACTTTCAACTCTCAGCCCTCAACGCCCTCCCTCGGCATCACCCGAGCCACTCCCGAGAGCACCGTCGCGGTCGATAGCCTCGCCGGCACGCTCGCCCTCGCGTTCATAGGCGGCCTCATTCTCAACCTGATGCCCTGCGTCTTCCCGGTGCTCGGCATCAAGATCCTCGGTTTCGTCAAACAAGCCGGCGCCGATCGCCGCAAAGTCACCCTCCACGGCCTTGCCTTCGCGATCGGCGTGTTGCTCTCGTTCTGGGCACTCGCCGGCGTGCTCGCCGCCCTCCGCGCCGGAGGCGGACAACTCGGCTGGGGCTTTCAACTCCAGTCACCCAGCTTTGTGTTCACGCTCTCGGCTGTGATGCTGGTCTTCGCCCTCAGCATGAGCGGCGTGTTTGAGTTCGGCCTGCGCGCCACCGGCATCGGCGCCGGCCTGCAAAGCAAGGACGGCTTCGCCGGCTCCTTCTTCACGGGCGTGCTTGCCACGGTGGTGGCGACTCCGTGCAGCGCGCCGTTCCTCGCACCCGCCCTCGGCGCCGCACTCGCGCTCCCCACGCTGGAATCCTTCGCCGTGTTTACCGCCATCGCGCTCGGACTCTCCCTGCCCTACCTGCTGCTCTCGATGTTCCCGCAAGCCGTGAAGGCCCTGCCCCGTCCCGGCGCGTGGATGGAAACCTTCAAACAAGCCATGGCATTCCCGTTGTATGCCACGGTCGGCTTCCTCGTGTGGGTCCTCGCCGGGCAGCTCAAGTCCAACGACACCGCCCTCCTCTCCGTGCTCCTCGGCCTGACAGTGATCGCGCTCGGTGCGTGGCTCTACGGACGTTACACCACCTTCGGTGGAACACCCGCCCGTGCCCGTTTCGGCATCATCGGCGGAATCACGTTGCTCTCCCTGGGCGCGTGGCTCGGCTGGCCGCGCCCGCCTGCGCCGACAGAGATCACCTGGCAACCCTGGAGTGCCGAAGCGGTGGCCAAAGCGGTTGCCGACGGCAAGCCGGTCTACGTCGATTTCACCGCCCGCTGGTGTTTCACCTGCCAGACCAACAAGAAGGTCGTCTTCAGTTCGTCTGAAGTTCTCAGAACGTTCCGCGAAAAACAAGTCGTCACCCTCCGCGCCGACTGGACCGACGAAGACCCGCTCATCACCGCCGAGCTCGCCAAGTGGAACCGCAGCGCCGTGCCATTCAACCTCATCTACCTCCCCGGCAAACCCGACCCGATCATCCTCCCCGAGCTGCTGACGCCGGGGATCGTTTTGGAGGCCATCAACCGGGTGCCTTAAACACTCCGAAAATCGGGACGGAGCGTGTCAGAAAAAATGGGGCAGAAAAATTGAACGGATTGGGAGTTCGAATTTTTCTGACTCCCTGCCTGCCCTCCGTTGTAGGAGCGAGCTTGCCCTCGATGATCGAGAGCAAACAGACCGCCGATGCAAAAGGCATATGCGAACAACGCCTTAAATCCGGATCGCTTTCTTAACGGCGCGCAGTGCATCCCGGAGCTTACGCGCGTCCGCACTCTCCTGCACCTCAGCCTCCAAACGCTCAAATGCGGGATGTTTCAAAATAGGACTTTCCACGGAGGGACTGTTACCGGAGTCATCGGTCGTATCCTTAAGCGCGCCTGCAAAGCCGGCGACCAGGCGGTTCATGCGCTCGACTGCCGCGCGCAAAGCGACTTCGTTGCGCCCCGGCCAATAGCCGCCCTCGTCCTCGATACGCACATCAAGGCCGAGCGATTGCCCGGCAAGGGCGAGATCGACCGCCGCGGCATGACAGCGACGAAATACCTTCGCCGCGCGTCCTGCCGGCACCGTGATTCCCGATGCTCCCCGAGCCTATTTGTCACTTAATAGGTGACAAATAGGTTCGGGCCTTAATCCGGGCTAAAGACCCCGACCTGCTTAAGGTTTGCGAGTCTCCAGACTTGAGGTGCAAATCAACCACCTCGTGCAATGAAACCCCTCCCCCTTCTGCTCGTTGCCTCGCTTGTCGCCAACGCCGCGTTTGTCGCCACCCAAGTGATGCGCACCTCATCGACCCACACGCAGGCTGGCGCCCCGACCGCTTCGTCCGCCTCCGGCTCGATCTCGTCCACCGCGAAACTCAAATCCACCGGCGACACCCGCGCCGACATCGTCACCGCACTGAAGGCCAACAACCCCGAGGCCCTTCGCGACCTGCTCCGCGAGGCCGGCATTCCGGACGAAACCGTGCGCACCATGGTCGGTTCCCTCATCTGGGATCGATATCGTGAACGCATGAAGGCCCTCCAGCCCAAGCCCGACGAGACCAAACCTTGGTGGAAAAACGACCAGAACTGGTATGGCAACATGACCCGCGAACAGCGCGCCGAGCAGCGTCGCATTCAACGCGAGGCGAACGACGAAAGCCTCCGTGTCCTCGGCAAGAGCAAGGACGCCAACTACTGGGGATGGCAGGACACGCGCCTCAGTTTCCTTCCCGAGGAAAAGCGCAAGGACCTCCAGGAAATCGAACAAGATTACCAGGACCTGATCAACGAGGTGCAGCAGGAGATGCAGGGATTCTCCCTTCCTTCCGACGCCGAAAAAATCCGCTTCCTCCAAGAGGAGAAAAAGCGCGACCTCGCCGCCATTCTCACCCCGGCTGAACTCGCCGACTACGATCTGCGCATGTCCAACACCGCCCAGCAACTCCGCTGGAAAATGACCCGCTTCGACGGCTCCGAGGAGGAATACCGGAAAGTGTTCGCACTCCAACAGGCCTTCGACGCCAGCCAGCAAACCGACGCCTACGGCAACCCCATCAATCAAGGACCGGACGATTGGAAAAAACGCCAGGAAGCCGAAAAACAACTCGCCACCCAAATCAAGGAAGCCCTCGGAGCCGAACGTTACACCGAATACGTGCGCTCGCAGAATCACGAATATCAACAGCTCGCTTCGGCGACCAAGCGCCTCTCCCTCCCGCCGCAAACCGCCACCGAGGTCTTTAACCTGCGTTACCAGATTGCCGAAGAATCCAAGCGCATCGCCGACAACGCCAACCTCGGAACCGACCAGAAAAAACAAGCCCTCGCCGACCTTGCCAAACAGACCCGTGAACAAGTCCGCACCAGCTTGGGGGCGGAAGCATCCGAGATTTATCTCAAAAACGGTATGAGCTGGCTCAACACCGTGGAGCAGGGACAGATCATCACCTTTTCCGAAACGGGAAATTACAACGGCTCACGTTCTCTACCCCGCGAACCAAAGAAACCCGCCGTCAAACCGTAAACCTCCCTCCTTTTATACGTCCCCCCGTGAAAGCGCTTCCCCTGCTGCTCGCCGCGTCCCTCGTTGCCAACGCCGCGCTCGTCACCGTGGTCGCCGTTCGCGACTCCGCCTTCTCGAAGGATGCCGATCTCCTTCCCTCATCGCCGGCCGCCACCAACACCTCCCAACCGCGCTCCTCCTCGGCCAATAAAAGCGACCTTGTCCTCCCGCCCGAACTGGTTGCCGCGCTTAACTCCAACGATCCCGAATCCCTCCGCGATCTCCTGCGCGCCGCCGGGGTCTCCGACGAGATGATGCGAGGCCTCGTCCAGATGCAGATCTGGAAAAAATACGAAGCCCGCTTCAAGGCCCTCAACCCCCAGATGAATTCCGACCCCGGCAAGCCTTGGTGGAAGGACGACAGGAACCAGCAAAACCGCTGGAACGGCGGGATGACCAAGGCCCAGCGAGAAGAGTCCAAGCGGCTCCAGCGCGAGATCCGGGACGAAACCGTGCGCCTCCTCGGCCCCGATGCCACTCGCAACTCATGGCAGGACCAGCGCCTCTCCTTCCTGCCCGCCGAAAAACGCCAGGCCTTGCAGGACATCCAGCAAGATTATCAGGAGCTTATCAACGAGGTGAACCAAGACGCCCAGGGATTCCGGCTCGCCTCGGACTCGGAAAAAATTCGTTTTCTTCAAGAGGAGCAGAAGCGCGACATCGAAGCCCTCATGACGCCCGAGGAACGGCAGGCCTACGAACTGCGCATGTCCAACACCGCTCAACAGCTCCGCTGGAAAATGACGCAGTATGACACCACCGAGCAGGAATACCTCGCGATCTTTCCCCTCCAGAAAGCCTTCGACGAAAAATACAATCCGCAGCGAAACGATCCCTACGCCGAGCACGTCGAACGGGATCAAAACTTCTGGAAAGAAAAACAGGCAGCCGAGAAACAGCTTCAAGAGCAGATCATAGCCATCATCGGCGAACAGCGCTACGCCGACTCGCTGCGCCTTCAGGAAAACGACTGGACCCAGCTCGAAGCCGCCACGCGCCGGCTGGAACTCCCCGCCGACACGCCCGCGCGCCTCTACGCCCTGCGCGACACCACGGCCTCGGCCGTGAAGCAGATCGCCGACAATGCAAACCTCTCGAACGAGCAGAAAAAAGCCGCCCTCGGCGTCCTCGCCACCAGCACCCGCGAACAAGTTCGCGCCAGCCTCGGCTTCGAAGGCGCCGAAGCTTACTTCAAAAACAATGGCATGAGCTGGCTCAAGGAACTCGAGCGAGGCAACACCATCTCCTTCAGAAAAGACTCTCCCGGCTGGGACACCAAATCGTTGCCCAAAGACCCCAAGAAGTCCGCGGCCAAATAAGCGGAGCATCTTCCCCCGTCCCTTGAAGCGTCCCACGTTCGCGACCGCTTGAGTCCTGCGGCCATCCCATACACATACCGAAGTCTTCCATCATCGCTCCGGTAGCCGAACATCAGGAGCTCGGTTGAGTTGCCCCCGCCAATAACCACGTCCTCTTCGCCAAGAAACGCACGGTCGCGCCCCCTGCGTTAGCTTAGAGTCACCGGTGCCATGAGCACCGCCTCACGTTCAATTTTGTTGTCGATCTGTGTCGCCGCCACCCTCCGCGCCGACACCACGCCACCGCCCTCGTGGGCCGTCCGCCCGACCGTCGCCGCGCGCGTGGGCTACGATGACAACGTGTTTCTGCAAGATCGCTCCACGACTCTTCCCGGGTTTGTGAACGCCGTGCCCGACCGCGCCGCATCGTGGGTTGGCCGCGTTTCGGTCGCGCTCGAAGCGACCTGGCGCGCGTCGCCGGCCTGCCAAATCGACGCCGGCTACTCGCCCGAGAGGGTGCGCTACGAAGCCTTCGATTCGGAAAACCACGACAACCACCGCTTCGATCTCAGCCTGCGCGGACGCGAGGGCGCGTGGAGTCACCAGCTCAAAGCAGGACTCCTCTTCGTTGACGGTGCGGAAAATTCCCCGATCTACGGCCATGCCGGCGGCGGCCCCGCCATTGGTGGCGCCAGCGTGCGCGCCCGCCGTGATCAGGCCACCGCCAAGCTCGGCGGACAACTCACACGCACCTTCAGCGGCGGCTTCATGCGCGCCGTGGCTGACCTCTACGCGAATGATTTCGACGTGCGCCACGCCAATACCGCCACCACGCCGGGTTACGCAAACTACGTGGATCGCTCCGAGTGGTCGGCGGGCGTCGAGGCCGGCCATTACGTGCGCAAGGATTTTGCCATCGTAGCCAGCGTGCGCGGAGGCGAACAGCGCCAGGCCAATCTTCTCGGCGTGTCCCACAACTACTCGAATACGCTCACCCGTTTTCTGATCGGCGTCGAAGGCAAGCCGCGACGCGATCTCACCCTGCGCGTTCTCGGCGGACCCGACCTGCGCCACTACAGCAACGCCGTCGCCGCCGGCTTCGATCGCAACCAGAGCGCGCGCCATGTCGAAGCCTCCGCAACCTGGACACCCCGCGCTACCGACACGGTTGCGTTCACCGGAAAAGACTACCTGTGGCTTTCCTCCGGTGGACGCGCCGCTTACCAGCACACAACCGCGAACATTCGCTGGCAGCATACGTTCAGCCCAAGCTGGAGCGTGGCGCTCACCTCCGAGGTGCAGGTCGGCGACAGCCGCGATTACCTGCCCGCCGCCACGGAACGTCTCGATTGGATATACCTGGGCACGCTCGGCCTCACCCGCTCGTTCGGACCCAAAACGAAACTCGATCTCGAACTCACTCGCGAGTGGAGCGACTCCGCCATCGCCGCCAAGCCCGGCCGGGAATACACCCACTGGCTGGCCTCCATCGGCGTGCGACGCACGTTTTAGAATGCGTCGCGGGTTTAAGTCCCGCCCGTGGATTCGGAACAGGGGCGAGACGCCGTGCCACGTTGTTGCGGCCACCTACCCCTTCATGCCCAAGCCCAATTTGTCACTTAATAAGTTACAAATGGGCTTGGGCGTGAAGTCGTGAGCCGGGGACTCCGTCGGGCGCGATTCGCTTTGTTCGTGAGTCCGGTCAACGGTTTCCACGATGACCACGCGCCCCCGACGCCTCTTCGTAGCCCTCCTGCCGACCGAGCCGGTGCGGGCGGCGCTCACCGCCCTGATGGGCGACCTCGCGCGCGCCCGCTGGACACCCACGGATCAGCTGCACATCACGTTGCGCTTCATCGGTGACGTATCCGAAACCTCGCGACAGCAAATAGAGGATGCCTTGGACCGCGTTCGCGTGCAGCCTTTCTTTCTCGGCGTGGAAGACACGGGGCGCTTCCCTCCGCGCGGGCATCCCGCGGTCGCCTGGGCGGGCGTCGCCGGTCACCCGCACTTGCATCAGCTTCGCCAACAAGTGGACGACCGACTGCTCGCGACGGGAGTGCCCTTCGAGCTGCGGCCTTTCGTCCCTCACTTCACCTTGGCACGCACGGGCGAAGCCTCGGTCGGAGCCGTCGAGCAGTGGTTAAAGCAACATCGCGAGTTCGCCGGCCCGGTCTGGCGCGTGGACGCGTTTCATCTCATGGCCAGCGATCTTCAGCCCGAGGGCGCCGTGCACCGGGTGCTCAAGACCTTCGCGTTGACACAATCGCCTGCCTAAAAATTCAGCTGCACACCGAGCTGGCGCAAGGCGTTCAACACAAACTGCACCGCCACCGCCGCGAGCAGCAGCCCCATCAGGCGAGCCGTCAACTTGAGGAGCAGAGGATTGATGCGATGCGCACTGAGCGCCGCAAAACGCAGGATCAGATAACCCGAGAAACACACCAAGCCGATGCAGACCAGCAGCGTGGCATGCTGCGCCCAGCCTTGCGCCTGACCACGCAGGATCAACACGGCGGAGATGGCTCCCGGCCCCGCCAGCATCGGCACGCCCAAGGGCGTGATCGCGATGTCATCCTTGGCCGCGCCCGCCTCCACCTCCTCGGTGGTTTCGCGCGCGGCGGTGCGTTTCGCATACAACATATCGAGCGCGATGAGAAAAAGGAGCACGCTGCCCGCGATCTGGAACGCCGGCAGAGTGACGCCGAGCAACTTGAAAATCCATTGCCCGGTCAGGACGAACAGAACCATCACCCCTGCCGCGACCGTGGAGGCCAGCCTGGCCATGCGAATCCGCCCCTCGCGTGAATCCCTGGCTGTCATCGCCACAAACGCCGGCACCAACGCAATCGGGTCCATGATCGCGAACAGCGAACCAAACGCCAGCAGGGCATATTCGATCAGGCTCATTTGACTCCCTCAGAATGCCCCCGCCCGGCCCTCCTGCCAAGCGGTTCCCATACAGCCGGAATTTTCCTGAAATGCACCGGGTTTTTATTCACCGATTCAGGCACCACGCGCCCGTCCTCCGGTCGATGCACGGCATGTCCCTCAAGCTTCGTGATACGCTTCAACTCAACAGCGGACGCCACATCCCTTTGCTCGGCTTCGGCACATGGAAACTCAAGGATGGCCAAGAGGTGAAGGACGCTGTGACCACCGCGCTCAAGGTCGGTTACCGCCATATCGACACTGCGGCGATCTATGAGAACGAACGCGGCGTCGGCGAAGCCATCCGTGACAGCGGACTGCCCCGCAGCCAGGTGTTCGTGACCACGAAAATCTGGAACGACGCCATCCGCCAAGGTCGCGCCGCCGTCATCGAAGCGTGCCACGAATCCATCGAACGCCTCGGCCTGGGCTATGTTGACCTCCTGCTGCTCCACTGGCCCATCGTCGGCAAAGACCGCGAGGCGTGGAAGGCGCTCGAGCAACTTTATCACGAGGGCGAAGCGCGCTCGATCGGCGTAAGCAATTACCTCGCGCACCACCTCGACGCGTTGCTGCAATCCGGCGTCTCGGTGCGCCCGATGGTGAACCAAATCGAGTTCCATCCCTATCTGCTCCAACCCGCGCTCGCCGCCACGTGCCGGAAACAAGGCATCGTGCGCGCGGCCTGGTCGCCGCTTATGCAGGGCAAGGTCAACGACGTTCCGGAGATCGTCGAGATCGCCCGGCAGCACGGGAAAACGCCCGCGCAGATCGTGCTGCATTGGGACCTGCAGCACCAAGTCGTGACGCTTCCGCGCTCGAGCAATCCCCGGCGCATCGCGGAAAATGCCGCGCTTTTCGATTTTGAGCTCAGCCCAGCCGACATCGCCGTGCTCGACCAACTTGATCGCCGTCAACGCTTCGGCCCCGACCCGGAGCATTTCGATTTTTGAAGGGCTCCCTAATTCTACTTTGGTAAATTGAGGACACGTTTCGTTTTTCCGAAGGTAGGCAGCCTGCTTGCAGGCGCGGTTCGGAGCGCGAGCAAGCTCGCGGCCTACGGGGATAAACCAAATTTACCAAAGTAGAACTAAACCCGTTGGGAAAACTCAACCCCGTGGCCCCACGCGGTGATTTTCCCATCACCGTGACCGGCCGCCAACCGCAAGACGCCTCCAGCCTTTGTGCGTAGATTAATCCATGGGCATCGAAACCATTCTCTTCGTTTTCGGATTGATCATAGTCATCGCGATCTACGTCGCGGTGAAAAAATCAAAAGGCCTGAAATAGAGCCAACGCGGACACCTCGCTCCGTTTATTTGCAAATGAACGGACCGCATTGAGCCCGAAAAGCGAATCACGCATTTCCGCGCTCGTTAAATTGGCGTTAAAAAGTCTATATACGCGGCAGGTTACCCCATGCCTGCCGCTTCTTACTCCCATGCTCGTGTCCTGATCGCCGATGAGTCCGTCGCTGGGCGCGGTGTGTTGGTCATCCTTCTCGAAAACGCCGGCTTCGATGTGATCAGCGTCAATGACGGTCACCAAGCCATGGCAGCTCTGCGAGCCCACGCCTTCGAGGTCGCCGTTCTCGATCACGAGATGCCCAACCTCGACGACCTCGGGGCCATCGCCGAGCTGCGCGAAACATTGCCCAACCTGCCGGTGATCGTCTGCGCCGACACCCTCACTCCGGAGCAAGCGGCGCGCTACCGCGCACTGGGCATCGATCTGCTCACCAAGCCCGTCGATCCGCACACCCTTCGTAATAAAATCACCGGACTGCTCACGCCCTCGCTAACACCGGTGGCCGGCATGAGCGCGGCGCCGTTCCGCGATCTGCACACCACTCCCGGCACCCCGGTGCCGAGCCCGTTGGCGTGCGGACTTTCGCGTTTCTCCTGGGAATTAAAGACCGAGCTGACGCGTCTGCGCGATTTTCGCTCGGTCGCCATCCTTGAAGGCCGCCTGGGGTCCGGTCGCTTTGAACTCGCCATGAGCCTCGCTCCGGCGGTGAACGCGCACAAGTTCGTCTGCCACGCCGACGACCTCGATGCCGCCCACCTCGATCTGCTGTTCAAGCCAATCGCGGCCGATATCATTCCCGTGTTTTTGGTCGTGCTCGAAGCCCACCTGCTCGATGCCACCCGCCAGATATTCCTTTCCGATCTCGTGAGCGGTCGCTTGCCGAACTACCCGTCGATCACCAAACGCCTGCGTCTTGTGCTTTGCACGCAGACTTCGCTCTGCGAGCTGCATTTCAACGAGCTGCTGCTCATGCGCGCGGTCACCTCGACGTTCCAGATTCCTGATTTCAAGGACCGCTGGATGGATTGGACCGAGATTGCCCGGGCCATTCTGCGGCGGATTGGCGCGGGTCGCAGCACATTCGATCCCGAATCCCTCAAATGGATCAAATGCCAGACGTGGAAAGGCGACTACATGCAGCTCCACCGCACGATCGAGCTCGCCCGCCGGCATGCCGGAGTGAGCTCGGTGCTGACCACCGCCCACCTCGAAACCGCGATCGCCGCCGAGCCCGCCTGCAACGAACCCCTCTTCCACGACCTGCTGTTCCACGTGCACTCCACGGCGAAAGCGTGAAACGAGCGACGGCAGCCGGCAAAAGCGAAGCGCACAAACTCTTTGCCAAATCTGGCGGACTGGCCGCTGATGCCCGCTCGTCTTTTATTCCCTCACCGCGCCATGCCTCCTCATATTCTTGTCATCGATGATTCCAAAGCCGTGCGGCTGATCATCAAAAAAGTCCTCACGCCCTATGCTTGTGTCGTGAACGAGGCGACCAACGGCTTCACCGGTCTCTTCGCAATGGAGCGCACGTTGCCCGATCTGCTGATGATCGATGTCGCGATGCCCACGATGGATGGCGTGGAAATGCTCACGATGCTGAAGTCCAATCCTCAGCTGAGCGGCATTCCGGTGATCATGCTAACGTCTTCAACCGATCACAAAGTGCTTCCGCGCATCACCGAGCTGGGCGTGGACGCGATGCTCAAAAAACCGTTCACCGAAGCCGTCGCCCTCGAGACGATCCGCGGAGTCATCAAGCTCAAGCCCGCAAAGAAGGACGCCTAAAAGGAGTTCTTTTGCAGGGGGCGTTACAAGCAACTCCCCCTCCGAGGCACTACGCCTTTGGCTTGGATTCCTCGAATGTCGCCAGCCCGCCGCGCGTCCGCACCGGATGCACCAGCGGCAGCACCGGGTTCACCGGCTCGCCAAACACGGGCCAACCCCGCTGATCCCAGGTGAACGGCTGGGCCCGCACTTCACGGTCATGCCAGCCATCGCGGCGCAGGTTTTTGGCGTGATACACCAGCCAGTCTTCCTGGCCATCGGCCGACGAAACAAAGCTGCAATGCCCCACGCCATAGGCGAATTGGTTTCGAGCGAAGACCTGCCCCGCCGGCGTCCATGATTTCGCATCGAGCGGATCAGCCCCGTCGAGCACCAGCATGCCCAGGCAATAATCGGCCGTCCACGAGCCGCTCGCCGAATAAACGACAAACGTGCGTCCGTTCCGCTGCAACACCTGGGGCCCTTCGCAAATATCCATCGCACGACGCTCCCACGCTTGGTCGGGCTGCTTGATCAACACGCGGGCGCCGGCGAGTTCCGTCGGGCTCTTCATCGGCGCGATATAAAGATTCTGCCGGCCGTTTTTTTTGCCCGGCCAGCCTGACCAGATGAAGTAACGCTTCCCGTCGTTAAGCGTGAGCACCGTGCCGTCGATGGCCCAGCCGTCGGTTTCCAGCACGCTGGCGAGACGATAGGGGCCCGCCAGATCATCCGTCTCGGCGACCAGCACGCCCATGCGATGCCGGTCGTTGTCGCCATCGTCGGCGGCGAAATAGATGTAGGCTTTTCCGTCGAGGATGTGCAGCTCCGGCGCCCAGATGTGATGCGACACCGGCCCGCGTTTGGCAGGCGCCCATACCCTGCGGCGAGGTGTCTGCCCGAGTGCGGCGAAGTCGCCGGCCACGCGCAGGAAAATGCCTTCTTCGCTCGATTCGCAGTAATAGTATTTGCCGCCGTGATACGTGATCTGCGGGTCCTGCGCAGGCGGACGCAGCAACGGATTGGTAAACGCAACCGGCGGGGCGGATGCAGGCGCCGCCGCTGCGGCCGCCTCGGCGGAGGCCGAGGTCGTGATGCCCATCGCGACCAATAACAGGAGAGAAAGCCGCCGGCGGGTGCCGGAACGAGCGGGGCTGCGGAGTTGTGGGGACGGGGAACCGGCGGCTTTTCTCATGCCGCCCAGTGTGCCTTTTTGAGCGGCCAAGATTTATCCGCATCAGTCTGATACACACGTCAGCGCGCGGGCGGCGGCCCTGTCGGTGTCCGTCCGACATGTGTGCCGAAGGGCCGAGATCGCCCGTGAACGGGCTCCTACCTCGCAGAACCTGTCAGCAGCGCGTAGATCAAGACCGCGCCGGCCACCGAGACATTCAGCGACTCCACCCGGTCGCTGCCGGGAATCGTGACGAGGCGCGTGCAGGCCCGCTCCACCTCGGGCGCGAGGCCGTGTTCTTCATTGCCCAACACCAGAGCCACCGGACGCGCCGGTCCGGCTAGCGCGATGGGTTTACCCCCACGAGCCGCCGCACCCGCCACGTCGTAACCGGCGGCGGCGAGCTCGCGCATGAGCTTGGCCAGATCCGGCGTCCGCCAGACCTCGACTTGCTCAAGACCGCCCTCCGACACGCGAAACGCCGCCTCGCCCGGCAACGCCGCCTGCGGATGCGCCGGGATGACGATGTGTTCCACGCCAAAAAACGCCGCGGTGCGCGCGATCGCGCCCAAGTTGTGCGCGTTGCCGATGCGGTCGAGCAACACGAGCGGCGTGCGCTTGGCCGCCCAGTTCGCCACGACACGCGCATCCGGCGCGCGCAACTTCGGCGCTTCGATCACCGCGACGATACCGCCATGGTGGATGCTGCCAGCGATTTTTTCCAACTCTGCCGGAGGCACGCATCGATAGACCTTCCGCGCGGCGGCGAGCGCCTTGCAGATCACGCCGACCTTGCGCCCGGTCGCCTCGTCAAAAAACAACCGCTTGATCGACGCCGGATCCTTATCGAAGCGCGAGCGCACCGCGACGAGCCCACACAGGTTTAGCTCCTTGGGATTGCCGCTCATGGGATGAAAAAGACCACGGAGTTTTCGCCACAAAAATCACAAAAGATACAAAACCGATCCACGCTCCGTAATTTTGCGTTTTTTGTGCTTTTTGTGGCCATTAACTCCGACTTCAAGGCGCTCATGCGCGCACCTCGCCAACGATGGTGAACTCCTCGCGGTCGTGATACAGGTGCCGCACACGGATATTCGTGGCGCAACGCGAAAACACCGACTCCGGAGCCCGCACCTGCCGGAGCAATGCCAACGGATCGACGCGCCCGAATTTCAGGATCACCACGAAACGCCGGCACCACTTATTCTCCAACCACGGCGTGATGAGGTTTTCGACGACATGGTGCGGCTCCTCAACCAGGTCGCAGAACATCCAGTCGAAAACCTGATCGGGCGCGGGGCGGAACGTAAACGCGTCCTCCATGCGGTGCTCGATCTTGTAGTTGTTATACGCGCCGCCCTTGAGCGGGCCGTTATCCACCGCGACGACTTTGGCACCGCGCTTCGACGCGCTGTAACTCCATCCGCCGGGGGCCGCCCCGAGATCGGCGACCGTTTCCTCGAAGGCGGGTTCACGTCCGAGGACGATGTAGGCTTCCTCGATTTTAAGATAGGATCGCGACGGCGCCTGCTCGTCGTCGGCCATGCGGCGTTGTCCGCCGAAGATCGCCTCGCGGGAGACAAACGCGCGTTTGAAATCCACGAAAAACACATACAGCCCGCGCAACCGGGCGACGCCGCGCGGCTTGTCCGCGACCGCGAGCCGGGCGACGCGGCCCATGCGCTTTTTGAGGTTTTCATGCACCATCTTTTCGACGCCCTTCACGCGCCGACCTAGCCCGTCGAGTTCGGCGGCTTCCTCGAACAAGCACGGCCACTCGCCTTCAAAGCGCTCGGTTTTGGCGGTGGTTAAAAAGTGCTCGGTGATCTTTGCCGCGAGTGCGTTGACGGAATCGCCAGCAATCTCGACCGGCTCGAGGAGCGTCATCTGCGGAAAGCACAAATCGGGCAGCTGCGCTTCCGGTTTAGCCTCAGTCCGCACCCAGCCGGGACCCTGCTCGACCGGCATGTAGCCATGCGCGCTGAGCTCGCCGGCGAGCAAGTCCACAAATCCGGGTTGGCAGGTAAAAATCATTGAGGCGGCAGCGTGCCGCCCGCCCTCGGGCCCGGCGAGGATTTTTCGGCAACGCAGGCTCCTTGCTTTCAGCGAGCGTGGCTTTTTTGTGCCTACGGCAGCTCGCACGCGCCGCCGGCGCAGGCGACGATGTCCTTCAAGCTCGTCTCGTCGGTGTGTTCGCGGAGCTTCGTGTAATCGACGTGGCGCGGGCGCAGCGCGTTCCAACGCGCGATGTCGGCATCCGTCATGACTTCCTCGCGCGGGGCCTGCGCGTAGGCCTTGTCGCCCGCATCCTGAAGCAGTGAAACGCCGGTGAACAACGCGCGGTTCGCCCAGATAAAATCCGCCACCGCATCCCACTCGTCCGGGCGCACCGTGCAGGTATTCGATACATTATGATGCAGACCCGCGCTGCGCGATTCGGGATCGCCGCCGGGAATCACCCACGATTGCTGCACCAACATGACAAGTTGGAGAAACTGAAGCGCGTTGAGGTCCTTGCGCAGGATCGCCCCGTCGGCAGCCGATACCGGGAACGTGATCACGTCGTCGGTGTGCGGACTGTAAACCGACGATTCGGTCATCTGCGGGTTGATCGTCTTGAAAAACGAGTAGATCGGCTCCTTGCGGTTGGCCTGCACGCGGCGGAAATAATGCCGCGCGTGATGCGGATGGATTCCCGACGCCGCATCGAGCAGCAGCGACGCGGTGCCCTCGGGCTTGCAGGTGGTGATCTTCGCGGCGGGCTTGATGCCGAGTGCCTCGGCGACGAAACGGTTGGTCGCGCGGCAAAGGTTGGCGCCCTTGCGCAGAATCTCGGGGTCGAAGAGGACGTTCGGGTTGTCCATAAACCCGCAGATGGACACGCCGAGCAGCGCGTCGTGTTCGTTGATAAGCCGTGTCACCGGCCCGAGGTAGGGCATGTCGGTGTAGGCGGCCTGAAGCGTGCCGATGGTCGTCGCCGCGATGCATGCCTCGTAAAAACGCTCGGGCGTGGTCGCGGCTCGTCCGTTGATCGTGGTGAGATTGCAATGTTGGAAACCGGACAGCCGCGCGGTGCCGGGCAGGTCGCCCTTGTAACCCCAGGCAAAAAGCTTCGAAAGTTCTTCGCCCGAAAGTTCCCAATCAATGACCGGCAGGAGATTGATTTCGGCGCACGGATTGCAACCCGCCTCGGGATGATCGCAGAAGAAAAAGCCCGGCTCGCCGAATTCTTTCTGCGCTTTGAAAAGGCGGTGGAAATGCGCGGCATTGTGATCGTCGCGGGCCAGCACGGCGGAGTTGTTGGAGGCGGAGCGCTGGGGATTGGTCTCGAACCAGTTGCCCGTCTTCGCGTCCATCATCTCTTCGTCGTCCGGCGAGAAGAGGCAAATCGTGGCCGAGCGACGGATGCCGCCCGCGAGCACGGCCTTCGCCGTGAACATGTTGATGTCGTAAACTTCGATCGGACGCAGGGAACGACCCGTCGCGCCGTCCAGGATCGCCTCGATGCGGATGAGCGCCTGCTTGAGCGGGAGGTGGCCGGGCGCCTTGCCCCCGGAGGTGCGCAGATGCGCGCCACGCGGACGAATCGCGGAGAAATTGAATTCGATTTTTTTGCCTTCGTAAAACGATTGGAAGAGCGCGTGCAGGGCGTCGGCCCAGCCCTCGATCGTATCGGCGACCGCGTAGTGCCACACCGGCAAGTCGTGCGCGGAGGCGCGTGTGGGCAGTGGCGGCAGGAGCGCGATGTGGTGTTTTTGCACCGAGAAACCGACGCCGCAGCCACTCAGCAGAAGAAAGAAAAACTCACGGAAGAACTCCACGCGATCGACGTTGGAGAAGCTGCAATTGAACATGCGGCTGTGGTTTTTGAGGATGGCCTCGCCGCCAAACTGCATGGACCGCATGCTGGGCAGCACTCGCTTGGTGGACACGTCAACGAAGACGCGTTCGATGACGTCGCCGAGTTCGCGACCGCAGAGGGCCTTGGTCAGCAGCGGCGCGGTTTCGCCCGCGAGTTCACGAATGTTTTCCGGCAAGGTGGCGGGGAACGCCGAGAGGAGTTTGGGCGCGAAAAATTCGAGGTGCATCTCCATCACGCGTTGAACGCCCTCGGGGAAGGTTTCGCGACGGCCCAGCTCGGCGCGATGGCGGGAGTATTTGGACATCGCGATGTAGTCGGCCAAGCCGTTGTCGGCATAGGTTGCGAGACGCGTGAGCGAACGGCGTTCACGGTAGAGCATGTAGGCGCGGGCGACCTCCCAATGGCCGGCGGCGGCGATGGCTTTTTCCACGGCGTCCTGCACTTGCTCGATGGTCGGATGGACACCTTGGCGATAATAAAGCTCCAACATCTGCGAAACAGAGTCGGCAATCTTCGCCGCCTCTATGAAGAGGTCGCTATCCAAACCGAAGCAGGCGAGCATGTCATCGCGATACGGGTTGGTGGTGTTGCCGACATGGACTTCCCGAAACGCGAGCGCGATGGCGCGAGTGACTTTGTTTTGATCGTAGCGGACATGGGAGCCGTCGCGCTTGATGACTTCGCGATCGGCGAAGACGATGTGGCGTTGCAACAACTCGGCGCCGTGACGAGGTGGAGTCGGCGAGCCGGACAGGAAAGAATGGGATGCGGGATGCATGAGCGGTCGCAGGGTCCTTGGTTACACAAAAGAATAAGGGGCTGGGCGGATAACACAAACACGAGGCAATGAGGCCCCGTGTGCGTCAACCAGCCAACGGGAGCGACCAAGCGGGTATTACTCGCGTTGCCAGGCCCGTTCAGAATCCGTTGCAACCGCCGGAAAGGGCGCAAAAAAAGCGCGGGCCTAAAAAGCCCGCGCTCAATCTCCATGAACTTCGCTCCGTCTTAGAGTCGATGAAGGTGGAACCCGCCGTCCACGTCGAAAGCCGTGCCCGTGGTGAACGGAAACTTGTCGGCGGCGATCGCATCGACCGCGCGACCGATATCCTCGGGCTTGCCCCAGCGGCGGATGGGGGTGATGCCGCGCTCATCCTGGATGATGAGCTTGTCGTATTTTTCCTTCACCGCGCCCGTCATGTCGGTGGCGATCACGCCGGGGCGGATCTCGTAAACATTGATGCCGTCGTTCGCCAGGCGGTCGGCGAAGAGTTTCGTCATCATCGCGAGACCGGCCTTCACCATGCAGTAATCACCCCGGTTGATCGACGCGGTGTAAACGGAGATCGAGGTGATGTTGACGATGCGTCCGCGGAAACCTTCGGCATCGGGCGCCTGCTTGAGCATCTGCTTCGCGACGAGCTGCGTAAGGAAATACGGGCCTTTGAGGTTGATGCTGTAGAGACGATCAAAGCTCTCCTCGCCCGCATCGAGCAGGTCGGCGCGGACCTTGGGGGCGACGCCGGCATTGTTCACGAGCAGATCGATGCGGCCAAACTTCGCCACCGTCTCGGCGACCAGGCGCTCGCGATCCGCCGCCACGGCGACGTCGCCTTGGACGATAAAGCCGTCGCCGCCCGCCGCTTTCACGAGCGCAAGCGCTTCCGCCGCAGCCTCGGCGTTGCCCGCGTAATTGATCGCGATGCGATGACCGGACTTGGCGAGTTCGATGGCGATGCCGCGACCGATGCCGCGCGATGCGCCCGTGACGAGAACGGATTTGGGTGACATGCGACGATGCAACCCGCCTCCATTGCCTCGGGCAAAAGCAAAACCTTTTGCTGCCAGCACGTTTCCGCCTGACGCTAGCACGAATCCGGCAAGCCAACCCCGTCGCCCGCAAAGCGGTTTGGTGATCGCACGCCAGAGGAGCGCTAAGCCGTAACCATTCAGCCGAAGGCGGAGTAGCGGGGTAAGATGGCGAGCAGATTTCAGAGGCGAACGCCCAAGGAATACCCGTATTTCGCCGGAAGAGAGCCACTGAAAGGTGCCGCTAAATTACCTCGATACGACCCTCTCGACTGAATGGTTACGGCTCAGGCCTTCCGGCTATGCCTCGCCAGTTCGCGCGGGGCCACGCCGTGCACCGCCTTGAAGCACCGCGAAAAATGATAGGGATCGGCGAAACCCACCCGTTGCGCGGCCTCCTTCACTAGTCCGCCTTCGACCAAAAACGCCGCCGCCAGGTTCATTTTTCGCCGCAACAGATACTGATACGGACTCGTGTCCTGATACCGTCTAAACAGCCGGCACACGCTCGACTCCTCCAGTCCCGCCGCGGCCGCGATCTCGCGCAACGTGTGCAACCGCTCCGCCTCCGCGTCGATCAGCGCCTTGCACCGTTGGAAGTTTTCCTGCGCGGGATCACCCTGCACTGCTCCCGTGGCCGCAGCGTCCTCGATTTTGAGCAACAACAACTCAAACAACTGCTCGCAGATCGTCCGCGCCAACGGCCCCGGTCGCTGGCCTTCGCGCACCAGATCGTCCATCACGTCGCGGATCTCCGCATGCGTTGCCAAGGTGCCCACCGTGCCGGGCCCGACTCCGGCCCGGCGCAAACGCCGCGCCGCGCTCGCGCCCGTGAAACACACAAAATACTTCACCATCGGCCGCTCCGGATCCGTGCGCATCCCGCACGCCGTCGAAGGCCCGTAGGCAAACACGCTTCCCGGTCGCAACGGTTGCTTCACCCCGTCGAGCTCAACCTCCCCCGCGCCCTCGGCCACATATTCCAAGCCATGATAGGAGTAGGCCGACCGCCGAATCTCGTAGTCGGGATTGCACCGCTCCCGTCCACCCAGCGTCACCGCCAAGCCCTTCGTTCCGGTCGCCGCGGGTGCCAGGTTGAGAAAGAAATAACGCGTGCCCGACACCTGCTTCGAGAGCAGCACCTCCGTCGAATGCGGGCCGATTTTATCCATGCTTGTTCTTCTTTTATCCATTCTCCGCGTCACCTATCCAGAGTATAATCGTTGCCCCGTTTAAAACCCAGCTTCGTGCCGATTATCTCTAGGTCCCCCAACAACACCCCGCTCGTAATTTTCCCACCATGCCAAAAGCTCCCAAGAACACCGTCACCCTCATCGCCAACGGCGATCTCCGCCACACGGCCAACGCCGTCTGCTGGGCCGCCCAGGCCGAGATGGAGAAAACCCTCACCGGCGCGCTCGCCAACCTCGGCTACAAGCTGGTCCGCGCCCATGGCTACAAGAAGGACGTGAAGCACGGCTTCATCTCGTCGCAAAAGGAAGGCATGGAGGTGTTCGCCACCATCGATCCCGACGCTCCCATCATCGTCGCCGAGGCGGTCTGGCAGTATTCGCACCACATCCTCCACGGCCTCATCTCGCACCGCGGCCCGATCCTCACCGTCGCCAACTGGTCCGGCACCTGGCCCGGCCTCGTCGGCATGCTCAACCTCAACGGCTCCCTCACCAAGGCCGGCGTGAAATACTCCACGCTCTGGAGCGACAACTTCGACGACGCCTACTTCCTCTCCAGCCTCGCCACGTGGCTGAAGACGGGCGTGACCAAGCACAAGATCACCCACGTCAAGCCGCTCGCCAAAGCCGCCGTCCCCGCCAAGGCCAAGACGCTCGCCAAGAAGCTCGCCGACGAGCTGCGCGTAAAGAAGTCCATCATGGGCGTCTTCGACGAAGGCTGCATGGGCATGTATAACGCCATCATCCCCGACGAGCTCCTCTTCCAGACCGGCGTCTACAAAGAGCGCCTCTCCCAGTCCGCCCTCTACTACGGCGCGACCCAGGTCTCCGACGAAGACGCCCAGGCCGTGTTTGCCTGGTATAAGAAGAAGGGCCTCAAGTTCCACTTCGGCACCGACGAAGCCACCGAGCTCACCGAGGCGCAGGTTCTCTGGCAGTGCAAAACTTACATCGCCGCTGTCCGCATCGCCGACGAATTCGGCGCCGAGACCATCGGCATCCAATACCAACAGGGCCTCAAGGATCTCCTGCCCGCCTCCGACCTCGTCGAAGGCACGCTCAATAACGGTGATCGCCCTCCGGTCAAAAACGCCGCCGGCAAAGTCATTCGCGACGGCGAGCCGATTCCGCACTTCAACGAGGTGGACGAATGCGCCGGCCTCGACGGTCTCTTCACCTACCGCGTGCACAAGGCCCTCGGCCAACCCGTCGAGAACACCCTTCACGATCTGCGTTGGGGAGCCTACGACGAGAGCGGCACCACCGACGAATACGTCTGGGTGTTCCTCATCTCCGGCAGCGCGCCTCCCGCGCACCACGTCGGTGGCTGGGCGGGCAGCGACTCGCTCCGCCAGCCCGGCATGTATTTCCGCCTCGGCGGCGGCACGCTGCGCGGCATCGCCAAGGTCGGCGAGATCGTCTGGAGCCGCGTGTTCGTCGAGAACGGCAAGCTCAAGATGGACCTCGGCCGCGCCAAGGTCATCGAGTTGCCCCAAGCCGAGACCGAGCGCCGCTGGAAGGAAACCACCGTGCAATGGCCGATCATGCACGCCGTCACCTATGGTGTTAACCGCGACCAGATGATGGCCCGCCACAAGAGCAACCACATCCAGGTCGTTTACGCGAACAGCGCCAAAGAGGCCGACCTCGCCCTCTACACCAAGGCCCAGCTCGCCGCGAACCTCGGCCTCGAAGTCGCCCTGTGCGGCACCAAGGCCAACGGCAGCGCGTTCTAATTAGAAACCGCATCGCCTCCCCGCGCGCAGGCCTCAAGCCTGCGCGCTTTTTTATGCCCGCATCCGCTCATTTACCGATGAACCAATCCGGCCAACACCGGTCTGCAGGGACATCCTCTTCACTACCATGAAAAGCATCCTTCTCTTTCTCCTCGGTGCCGTGATCGGCGCTTTCGCATATAGCCTCTACATCGCCCGCGAAGCCAAACCGCTCGCCACGGCCGTGGAAGCACCCACGCCAACGCCTACTCCGCCTTCCGCGCCAAGCGCTGAAACCCGAAGCCTCGGCGAACGCGCGGCCGAAACGACCACCGAACTTAAGGACACCCTCGCCGCCAAAGCGAAAGAGTGGCACCTCACGCCCGAGGATATCAAACGCGAGCTCCAAAAAGGCGGACAAATCGTGCGTGAAAAAGCCGCCGTTGCCGGAGGCAAAATCGCCGATGTGCGCATCGTGACTGTGATCAAATCCAAGTATGTCCTCGATCGCGATCTCTCGGCCTTGGACATCAAAGTAGACTGCACCGACGGCAAGGTAACGCTTACCGGCGCCCTCGCCTCCGCTACCCTCGTCTCCAAGGCCATCTTGCTCGCCATGGACACCGATGGTGTCGTCGGCGTGACCGCCAATCTGACGACTGCAAATTAATCGATTACCTGATCAACGCTTCTCTTCGGCATCGATCCGCCCTCCATCAACAGCTCCATTTGAGGCACACATTCGCTCATATTGTAGTGTGTTTTCTGGATCGACCGCCACCGCTCACCGAGCCCGGCTGAGTCGGCGATCATCGCCAGATTCAGTCTCTGTAAGAGATCGACGGTGATCGGGCGTTTTGCATCCGGAAAAACCAATGTATTCAAAAACCGCTGGCAAATCGGAGAGTTGAGCATGTCGAGAACAGCCCGGGCCACCGACTCGGAATCGAAAGACAAATAGTAGCAGGCATCGTCGAAAAAAACCGGCTTCCCACCGATCGGACCGACGAGCTGAAACCTCAATGAGCGATGCAATCCCGAGACGGCGACTTTCCACGGCGAAAACGCATACTCGCCGATTCCAAACAGAGAAAACGCGACTCGTCCCCGGTAAATCGAACTCTTTCTAGCCTCAAACCGTGCGCGATGCCGCTGAAGATATTCCCATGTTTTTGGTGCGACGCCCTCAATCACCGACGTGTCATCGCCGACAAAACGCTGAGTGACCACCACCAGCCGAGTGGGAGCCGTTCTCGCATTGGCGAGATCGCTGCATTTTAAAAACGGATACACATAATCCGGCTCCAGCACCAGCCGATCACCCTCGCTGTTTTCGATGGCACCATCGGTCGTTCCGTGCAGCTCCATCACCGCCGCACAGTCATGCTTCACACCGGACCGCCATCGAAACGGACACACACCCTCCAATTGCTTCAGAGCGCGATAACCCCGGATGTCCGCAACCCATTCATCGCATTCCAAACCGATACGGATAACCGGCCGAAGATCGGACAACGAGGCATAGACATCCACCTCTTCCGGCCCATCGCGGCCCGTGCGCAGATAAAGCAGGCACGCATCCACGGACGCATCAAAATGACCTGCTGCGTCGATGCGGTAAATCGACGCGGTTTCGACATGCCCTTCGTTTCTCCAGGCGTAACGCAGAAACTTTCGTGCCGTCGCGGTCTTGCACAACATTGCCAGCGAGGCCGGCCGACCATGCAGCGCTCGCAGGAGACGAATCAACATCCACTCGGAGATATCAAAGTTTGCCTTGCCGGTTCGAGCGGCAATGCCCCGCAACCCCTGAAGGTTTTCCTTTGTTGGGAGATTCGTTCCATTGACCGCAGCAACACCGGCACTGGTGACCCACGGGGGATTCCCCAAAAGCAGCAGACGTTTCCCGTCGGTCGCTAATTCAGTATCCCAATCGTGAGTAAAAAAATCCCGGCACTCTACAATTGATCGCGAGGCCACTGCCGCCTTAGCAAGCCGCTCTCCGGCCTCCGCGACGTAATCGGGATTGATCTCAAAACCCTTCAAAACCGAGGAAGGAAACGCCTCCGCAGCCGCCACCAAAAAGGCGCCCCGCCCGGCGGTGGGCTCGATGACCAAGTCGGGAGATTCACCGAGCCTCACCAAAAGCCCACAAACCTCCTTGGCCAGCACGTCCGGAGTCTGGAAATCGCCAAATTCAACTTTACTGCGCACGCTCACTTGAGACGAAGAATCCCCGGTGCGACGCCGGATTGCTCGATCACCCGGCTGTATTGCAACCGCCACTGCAGGGCGTTGGAAATCGTGAGATACCCAAGTGCGGGAGGTGCCTTCAATACTTCATCCGCCAGCAATCCTGCAGCAATTTCATCCAACGGCAGCATGCGCTCGGCAAAGAAGCCCAAGATATCATCGCGATTGGCTTTATTTTTCAACAAAGCGAGCAGGCCATAAGTCGTTTGGAAGTCCGCTGTGCATTCCTTCTCAACAAAGATCGTGTGTAGAATATTTAATCTGGCGACACGAGTGGACGGGTCATCCTGCTTGTCATAGACAAATATCAACAAGGAGTAACCGAGACCGTATATTTTCTGCCGCGCACTCCTAAACGGACATGACGACTGCGGCTGACGAATGCTCGTAACCTTGATATCCACCTCCAACCCCGGGAAATCAATGCCCTTGGCGGAATTGCCCTTGGGATAGGTGTAACGTTCGAGCAGATCAGTCTGGAATTTGTGCTCAAGGTAAGTGCCGACCGCCTTTCCATCGGTGACCCCAAACAAACTCGCCTCGGCATGCGTGGATTCAGCAACCGCAAAGGCTTTGGCCTCTTTCTTGAGCTGGGTGATCGTAAGCGATGGACGTAGTGGGGCGGGCATAAAAACAGCCCATGAATAAGCATCCACGCACTCCCTTGCAAAGGATCGTTTCGCCTTCTTTGTAGTTACACCTAATTCACGCATGATTTCCGACTCCACGCCCGCGGCCGTCCCCCCGATTCCCGTCCACCCCGCCGGCCCGCTTCCCGGCCGCTATCGTCACTACAAAGGCAAAGATTACCTCGTCCTCGGCGTGGCCAAACATTCCGAGACCGAGGAGGAACTCGTGGTTTATCGCCTCCTCTACGGCGACTACGGCTTGTGGGTGCGCCCGCGCGCGATGTTTCGGGAGACCATTGAGATCGACGGCGTCGTAAAACCCCGTTTCGCCTACGTCGGCCCGGCCTGAACCCGCCCCCGCAACGTTCTCTTGCGGAATCACGCTTCCAGCTCGACGAGCCTCGCTCCGAATTCACAGTAGGCACCGATGCTCGGTTTTCCCCGCTTCGTTTATTCGGCGCTGCTCCTCGCCCTCGTGCTTGGGCTGACCGGACTCATCGGTTGCCGCTCCAAAGCGAAGGTCACGAAACCCACGCCTGCCCGCACGGTGCCGGCGCCAAGCCCGGCACCGACGCCCGCAGCGCCGGCTGTCGTGTTCCCGGTCATGCTCGGCGTCGATACGCTCGAAACCACCGGCTTCCGCGCGATCGCCGGGAAACGTGTGGGACTCCTCACGCACACCGCCGGCGTCAACCGCCGTGGCGAAAGCACCATCGACGTCCTTCGTCGCGCACCCAACGCCAGGCTCGTAGCCCTCTTCGCCCCCGAGCACAGCCTGAGCGGCGACATCAAGGCCTCCACCAATTTCGAGGACTCGATCGACCCGCGCACCCAGTTGCCGATCTACTCGCTCCACGGTAAAAACCGCAAACCCACCGCCGCCCAACTCAAAGGTCTCGATGCCCTCGTGATCGACCTCCAGGACATCGGCGTGCGCAGCTACACCTACAATGTGGTCATGCGTTACGCCATGGACGAGTGCTTCCGCTACGGCGTTGAAGTCATCATCCTTGATCGTCCGAATCCGCTCGGCGGTTTCAAAGTGGACGGTCCGCTCCTCGACCGCGAATGGTTCAGCGGCGTCGGCGCTTTCCGCATTCCTTATGTCCATGGCCTCACCATGGGCGAACTCGCCCGTCTCGCCGCCAGCGAACCCGGCGTGCTGGACGTGCCTGAAAACATCCGCCGCAAAGGCAAACTCACCATCGTTCCCATGCGCGGATGGCGCCGGTCGATGCGCTGGCCCGAGACCGGCCTGCGCTTTGTGCCCACTTCGCCGATGGTCCGCGATTTCCCCGCCGTGATGGGCTACGCCATGACCGGCCTCGGCTGCGAATACAGCGGTTTCAAACATGGCGTGGGTGCGAATTACCCCTTCCGCGGGCTCACGTTCAAGGGCATCCCCGCCGACACCCTTGTTCGCGACCTCACGGCGCTTGGCATCCCCGGCCTCACTTTCCGGACGGTCACGGTTCCCGACGCCTCCGGAAAGCCAAAGGAAGGCGTCTATGTGGACGTGACCGACTGGCAGGCATGGAAGCCGACCGAGCTGAGTTTCCACCTCATGCGCCTCGCCTGCCGCTACGATCCGCCCAACCCCTTCCAGAAAATCACGCCGGTGCAGATGCGCAGCTTCAACATTCACGTCGGCTCCACCGCCTGGTGGAACACACTCAAGCGAGATGGCGTCCGTGTGGACGTTGAAGGCAACGTCGCCGCTTGGCGCACACAGGCACTAAATTACCAGCAGCTCACGCGTAAGTATTGGCTCTACAACTAGCGACCTTCCCCCCTCGCGTTCTTTCTTAAACCCCAGCACCCCATGCCGCGCCCCGTCACCCTTTTCACCGGCCAATGGGCCGATCTCCCTCTCGAAAAGCTCGCCCCTCTCGCCAAAAAAATGGGCTACGACGGCCTCGAGCTCGCCTGCTGGGGCGACCACTTCGACGTGGACGCCGCTGTAACGAGCAAGAAATACGTCCACCAAAAATGGGAGCTGCTGCGCGATCACGGGCTCACCTCCTTCGCCATCTCCAGCCACCTCGTGGGCCAGGCCGTGTGCGACCTGATCGACGAGCGTCACAAGTCCATTCTCCCTCCCGACGTCTGGGGCAATGGCGAGCCCGAGGGCGTCCGCAAACGTGCCGCCAAGAAGCTCGCGCTCGCCGCCAAGGCCGCCCGTATTTTCTTCGATGCCCAGCCTGGCGCCAAAAATCGCGACGCCTTCCCCGCCGTCGTCAATGGCTTCACCGGCTCCTCGATCTGGCACTCCCTCTACGCGTTCCCGCCCACTTCGCAGACCTACTGGGACGCCGGTTTCGCCGACTTTGGCAAACGCTTCGGTCCCATCCTCGAAGCCTTCGACAAGGCAAACGTGAACTTCGCCCTCGAAGTTCACCCGACCGAAATCGCCTTCGACATCGCCTCCGCCCGCCGCGCGATCGACGCAGTCAAGGGACACAAGCGTTTCGGTTTCAACTACGACCCGTCCCACCTCGGTTACCAAGGAGTGGATTACGTGAAGTTCATCCGCGAATTCGGCGACCGCATTTACCACGCCCACATGAAGGACGTTTGGTGGGGCCACGGAAACGGCGATGTCGGCGTCTTCGGCGGACACACCTCGTTCGGCGACGCGCGCCGCCAATGGGATTTCCGCTCGCTCGGTCACGGCGACATCAAGTTTGAAGACATCATCGTTGCCCTAAACGACGTGGGCTACCGCGGACCGCTCTCCGTCGAGTGGGAAGATATCCGCATGGACCGCGTGCATGGAGCCACCGAGGCTGCGGCCTTCGTTCGCAAGCTCGACTTCCCACCGAGCGCCGTCGCCTTCGACGCCGCCTTCGACAAAAAGAACCAGTGATTAACCACGAAACACACCAAACACACGAAATCCGACCCTCCGGATTTCCGACTTTCGTGTATTTCGTGTGTTTCGTGGTTCCCCTCCTGAAAAACCCATGAACAGAAAACTTCGTTATGGCATGATTGGCGGCGGACGCGGTGCATTCATTGGTGCCGTCCACCGCATCGCCGCACAGATGGATGGCCAGGCCGAACTCGTTGCCGGAGCGTTCTCGTCCGACGCCGAACGCTCCAAGGCTTCCGGCGCCGATCTCTTCCTCGATCCTTCCCGCGTCTACGGCTCCTTCGCCGAGATGGCCCAACTCGAAAGCCGCAAGCCCGCCGCCGAGCGCCTCGACTTCGTCGTCATCGTCACGCCCAACCATCAGCATTTCCCACCCGCAAAGCTCTTTCTAGAAAGCGGCTTCAACGTGGTCTGCGACAAGCCGGTCACCTTCAACCTCGCCGAAGCCAAAAAACTCCGCGCGATCATCAAGAAGACGAAAAAAGTGTTCGTCCTCACGCACAACTACACCGGCAACGCCATGGTGAAACAGGCCCGCGCCCTCGTGCGCGCCGGCCATCTCGGATATCTCCGAAAGATCGTCGTCGAATATCCGCAAGGCTGGCTCTCCACCGCGCTTGAAGCCACCGGGCAAAAACAAGCCGGCTGGCGCACGGACCCAAAACGCAGCGGCGCCGCCGGCTGCATCGGCGACATTGGCACGCACGCCGAAAATCTCGCGCACTACATCACCGGCCTGGAAATCGACTCATTGTGCGCCGACCTCACGACCTTCGTGAAGGGCCGCAAGCTGGACGACGACGGCAACATTCTCGTTCGGTTCAAAGGCGGTGTGAAAGGCATCCTGCACGCCTCGCAGATCAGCGTCGGCGAAGAGAACAATCTCAACATCCGCGTCTACGGAACCAAGGCCGGACTTGAGTGGCGACAAGAGCACCCCAACCAACTCGTCGTCAAATATCCCGACAAGCCCACCGAGATCTGGGGCCGCGCCCAAGGCTACAACGCCCCCACCGCCAACGCCGCCACTCGCACACCAGCGGGACATCCTGAAGGCTACCTGGAAGCCTTCGCCAACATCTACCGGGAAGCCTTCCGCGCCATTGCCGCCGACGTATCGGGAGACCCAATACCCAAAGACCTCGATTTCCCGACGATTGACGACGGCATCGAAGGCATGGCCTTCATTGAGACCGTCGTGAAATCATCCAAGCTCGGCGCCAAGTGGGTGAAGTTCCCTCAGTAGCGCAGGCTTCCAGCCTGCAATTTCTTCAAGGAAGCAGGCTGGAAGCCTGCGCTACTTTCCGGACTCCTTCCCCCAAGGCCGCCCACGACGCCTCAGGCGCCGCCGCCGCTGCCGGCGGCAGGTTTCGCTTTAACCGCCGCGCGGAAGCTGGCCTTGAGGTAATCGCTGTTCATGCGAGCGATGAAGTCGTGGCTGATCAGCTTAGGGCACGCGGCGGAGCACTCGTATTGGTTGGTGCAGCTGCCGAAGCCGAGTTCGTCCATCTTGGCCACCATGTTGAGCACACGGCTGTCGCGCTCGGGCTGGCCCTGCGGCAGCAAGCCGAGCTGCGAAACCTTCGCCGACACGAAGAGCATCGCGGAGGCGTTTTTGCAGGCGGCGACGCAGGCGCCGCAGCCGATGCACTGGGCGGCGTCCATCGCGAGATCGGCGACATCCTTGGGAATCGGCGTGGCGTTGGCGTCTTGCGCCGAACCGGTGCGGATGCTGATGAAACCGCCGGCCTGCTGGATCTTGTCGAACGCGGAACGGTCGGAGATCAGATCCTTGATGATCGGGAAAGGCTTGGCGCGGAAGGGCTCGATCGTGATGACCGAGTTGTCCTCGAAGCTGCGCATGTAAGTCTGGCAGGAGGCGATTCCGGTGTGCGGACCGTGGGGCTTGCCGTCGATGACGAGCGAACACGTGCCGCAGATGCCTTCGCGGCAGTCATGGGCGAACGCGATGGGATCTTCGCCGATGCGCTCGAGCTGGTCGTTGACGACGTCGAGCATCTCGAGAAGCGACATGTTCGGGTTCAGATCCTTGGCGGGATAATCGACGAACTTGCCGGGCTGGTCGGCGGCGGCCTGGCGCCAGACGCGGATGGTGACGGAGATGTTTTTGGAAGTGGCTGCAACCATGATGGGGATGCGTTGAGTGGTTTACGTTGGGTGTGGCTGCGCGGAGCTTACTTGTAGGAGCGCACGCTCATCTTGGTGAATTCGTAGTTGAGGGGCTCGACGTTGCGGACGGGGACCTTGTCCTCGCCTTGGAATTCCCAGGCGGCGACATGGGCGAATTTTTCGTCGTCACGTTTGCACTCGCCGTCCGGCCATTGGTGTTCCTCGCGGAAGTGACCGCCGCAGCTTTCCTCGCGGGCGAGGGCGTCGCGGCACATGAGTTCGCCGAGCTCGATGAAATCGGCGAGACGATTGGCGCGCTCGAGGGCCTGGTTCATGTTGTCGCCGGAGCCGGGGACATTGACGTTGGCCCAGAATTCGGCGCGGAGGGCCTGGATCTTTTTGATGCCGTCCTCAAGGCCTTCCTTGGTGCGGGCCATGCCGCAGTGATTCCACATGATGAGGCCGAGCTTCTTGTGGTAGTAGTTGACGGGCTCCTTGCCCTTGGCGGCGAGGAGACGCTTGACGATGGAGGAGGCGTTTTCCTCGGCGGCCTTGAACTCGGGAGCGTCGGTGGACGGGCGGGAGTTTGGTTTCACGCCCGCGAGGTAATTGCCGATCGTGTAAGGAACCACGAAGTAGCCGTCAGCCAGGCCCTGCATGAGTGCGGAGGCGCCGAGGCGGTTCGCGCCGTGGTCGGAGAAGTTGGCCTCGCCGAGCACGAAGAGACCCGGGACATTGGACATGAGATTATAGTCCACCCACAGGCCGCCCATCGTGTAGTGCACGGCGGGATAGATGCGCATGGGCTGCTTGTAGGCGCTCTCGTTGGTGATCTCGTGATAGATGTCGAAGAGATTGCCGTAGCGCTCCTTCACGGCGGCTTCACCGAGTTCGAGGATCTTTTCCTTCGAGGGGTTGTGGAGGTTGGCGCGGTTGGCGACTTGCTTGCCGTAGCGCTGGATGGCTTCGGCGAAATCGAGGTAAACGCCGAGGCCGGTCTCGCCAACGCCGCGGCCTTCATCGCACATGCGCTTGGCGGCGCGGGAGGAGACGTCACGCGGGGCAAGGTTGCCGAAGCTCGGGTAGATGCGCTCAAGGAAATAATCTCGGTCGGACTCGGGGATGTCGGCGGGATTCTTTTTGCAGTCTTCCTTTTTCTTGGGGACCCAGATGCGTCCATCGTTGCGGAGCGACTCGGACATCAGCGTGAGCTTCGACTGGTAATCGCCGGACACCGGAATACACGTCGGATGAATCTGCGTGTAGCAGGGATTGGCAAAGCAGGCGCCGCGCTTGTAGGCGCGCCAGATGGCGGTGGCGTTGGAGCCGCGCGCGTAGGTGGAGAGATTGAAGACGTTGCCGTAGCCGCCGGTGGCAAGGATGACGGCCTCGCCGGAGTGCCGGTGGAATTTGCCGGTCACGAGATCGCGCGTAATGACGCCGCGGGCGTGGCCGTCCACCACAACGAGATCGACCATCTCGTGTTGCGTGACGAGTTCGACCGCGCCGGCGCCGACCTGCTTCGAGAGCGCGGAGTAGGCGCCGAGGAGGAGCTGCTGGCCGGTCTGACCGCGGGCATAGAACGTGCGGGACACCTGCGCGCCGCCGAAGGAACGGTTGGCGAGGAGGCCGCCGTATTCGCGGGCGAAGGGCACGCCTTGGGCGACGCATTGGTCGATGATGTTGACGGACACCTCGGCGAGACGGTGGACGTTGGCCTCGCGAGCGCGGTAATCGCCGCCCTTGAGTGTGTCGTAGAAAAGACGGTGAACACTATCGCCGTCGTTCTGGTAGTTCTTCGCGGCGTTCACGCCACCTTGAGCGGCGATGGAGTGCGCGCGACGGGGGCTGTCGTGAAACACGATGCACTTCACCTTGTAGCCGAGCTCGGAGAGCGTGGCGGCGGCGGAAGCGCCGGCGAGACCGGCACCGACGATGACGACCTCGTATTTACGCTTGTTGGCGGGATTGACCAACTTGAGGTTGGACTTGTAGGTGCGCCATTTGTCAGCGAGCGGACCGGGGGGAACGTTGGAATTGAGAGTGGCCATGACGGGTAAGGATCAGTTGTGGACAGCGGGGGCGGTGGCGGTATGGCATTCAGTGCAGCCCAGCATGGCGGCGGCGGTGCCTGCGGCGGGTTTGGCGATACCGGCGAGGATCGCGCCCGGGATGATCAGATTGCCCAAAAAGTAGAGGATACAGAGACCGGTCACGGCCTTGCGAAGGGAGCCGGCCCAGGTGCCATTGCGCCAACCGATGGTCTGGAAGAGCGACTCGACACCATGAAGCATGTGAATCGAAAGCAGCGTGGTCGCGATGATGTAGAAGAGAGAAACGATCGGATTCTGAAATCCGAGGAACACCATGCTGTAGACGTCGTGCACAACCTCGCCCTTCTGCGCGAGGGTGACTCCGAGTTCCTTGGCATCATGCTGCATCGTCCATTCGGGCAGCTGGGTCTTGAATGTCTCGCTGCCGGCGACGCCGAGCGTGAAATGCGCGAGGTGGTAGAGGATGAAGAAAAACACAATGAAGCCGGTCCAGCGCATGGCGCGTGAAGCCCAGGTGGCCTTGAGCCATTTCTTAACCCCGTATTGCTGAGGTCCGCGAGCCGCGCGGCTTTCCATCGTGAGCACCACAGCGGCCCAGATGTGCAGCCCGACGGCAACGAGAAGAACAATGCGCACCAGCCAAAGCACCGGTCCGAGCGCCTGCAGGAAATGCGCGTAACCATTGATGTGGTCGGGCGGCAGGAAAATCTGAAGGTTGCCGACCAGATGGCCGAACACGAAGCCCACGAGCACGAGGCCCGTGATGGCCATGATGAATTTTCGTCCGATGGACGAAGAGAAGAGGTTGCCGATTAAGCTCATCGCGAAGGGTGGTCAGGGTCTAGGGTCAACGATTCAGCCGGACGTCAGTAAAACGCCAGTCAGGCTTATCAGTAAGCGCGCCCCTTCCCGCTTGTAAAGGTATCGCTCCTCCCGGGTTCCGCGAGGGTTGCGTGTATTAGGCAACCTAACCCCTGCGAGAAGCTCACCACACGCCGGCCCTGCGGCGCTTACTTTGCCAGGGGCTTGAGCAGAGCAAATTTACCACTGGCGGCCGGAGCGATGAACCGCCGGCGGAAGGACACCACGCGCGCCCCCTCCCCAAGCATGGCGGCCAGCGCCGATTCCACCGATGCCGGCGCGACATGGTCGGCCACATAATGAAAATCCCAGCGATTCTCCGAGGTCTGGACCAAGCTGTAATGCCAGCAGGCAAAGCCCTTCGGCAGTGCCGCATCGATTTCCGAAGGCGCGACGAGTGAACCGTCGGGCCGGACATACAGCCCGCCTTCACGCCCGAGCAGGCGATAACCCGTCGCCGTCCGCCGCACAATGTCACCGGTATGGTAACGCAACAACGGCATCGCCTCGCGATCACGCGTGGTCACGAAAATCTGAAACACGTCCGCCAAGTCTCGGTAGGATGCGAGTTCGACGAATACGTTGTCATCGATGACGCGCGAATTGTCCTCAAACGCATCGCCAATGAAAATGTAACCCGCCTCGGTGGAGCCGTAGAGATCCACCTGCGCGGCCGGGAACACCTCGGCGATGCGTTGGGCGTGTTGGTGACTGGCCTTGCCATAGGTGAGAATGACCACCCTGACACTCGGGACCTTCACACCGCGTTTCCGCACGGCGCGTGCGAGCAGCGACAGATAAACAGGCTCGCCCTCGATCACCTCGGGCTGGACAGCCTGAAGTTCGGTGACGATGCGGTCCCACTCGCTCTCAGGAAACACGAACGGATCGCTCGTAAGATTGAGATAAACCGTGCCGTCGAAATACCGATGCGGGAACGGATGATCCTCGTAGGGGCAGATGTTGCTGGAACAACCCACCGGCGCGAGAACGCACTTGCGATAAGGTCGGTCGGCGTAGGGCGCGAGCAACGGATGGGCGCGATAAGCGCGCGCGGTCTGCGCGTTCCACCAACCATCCTCCATGACGACCGTCATCGGCGACTGCGTGGTGCCGCCGGTGGACTCGTATTCAAATTTTCGAGACGCGAGCCCGCGCTCGATCTCCGCGTAATCCTCGAAAAACGCCCGATGCCCGCGCTCGACAATCTCCTTTTTTGAAAGCGCGGGGATCTCCCGATAACAGGCCCACCGCAGAGGCTCCGCATGCAGCGGAAACCTCGCCGCGTAGAGCGGACTGCGCTTGTAAATCTTGCGAATTTCCGACTCCAGGGCTGCCGGCAGCCGTCCGTCCGCTGCGGATTCCAAAAGGTCGGGGTGATTGGCAAACGTAGGCGCGGACTGCATGTTCGGAAGGCCGCAGGCTACGCCACACCCTTCACCTGTCAAACGCCAGAGGCATAAGGAGAAAACTGCGCCTTCAATGGAGCATTCTGTGTAGGCAGCCTGCTTGCAGGCGCTCCGAAACCCGAAGCGCGAGCAAGCTCGCGGCCTACGCGAACGAGCACCGCCTATCAGAGCGCCCGGCTTTGATCTCGGCCCAGCGCGGCGCGAAAAGGAGCAAGGCGTTCAATACCAATGAATGCGTGATGCGTCCGGTCCGCGCCCACTCATAAGCCTCCTCCACTGGCAGAGAAATCACTTCAATCTCCTCATCCGGGTCCCAATCCTGGGCGGTCGTGCGCACCGCATCTTCAACGAGCACGAGATGGCAGCGGTTGTTGAGAATCGCGGGATTCGGATTCACCGAACCCAGCAGTCTCGCGTTTTTCCCCGTATAACCGGTCTCTTCCCGCAACTCGCGCACGCCGGCCTCGACCGGATCCTCTCCGAGGTCGATGACACCGCCGGGCACTTCCCATGAAAATGCATCCGTGCCGTAGCGGAACTGATTCACCAGCACGAGGCGGTGGTCGGGCGTGAGGGCGATCACGTTCACCCAGTCGGGCGCGGCGATGACCACAAACTCACGTTTCGTATCGCGGACCGGATGACGGAACTCGACGCCGCGCACATCAAAAATGGGCGTGGCGGCCAGCGAACGGCTGGCGCCTTTTTCCCAGCGAGAAGGAGAGTGGCTTGAACTCATGGGCAAAAAAAACCTCCCGGCCTTGTGAGACGGGAGGTGGAATTTTCAAATTAAACCGAGCTTACTTTTTGGCAGGCAGCTTGATCTTCTGACCAACCTTGAGCTTGGAAGCGTCCACACCGGGATTCACGGCCTGAATATCGGCGAGCGTGGTGCCATTGGCGCGGGCGATCTTGGCGAAGGTGTCACCGGCTTTGATGATGTATTCATCCGGACCAGCGACCACGGGACCGGCCGCGGCTTTGCCGTTGGCGGCCTTGGGGGCAACCTTGGCCTCTTGGACCTTGGTGATCTCACCGCGGATGTTGCCAAGTTCTTGGGCAACCTGGGTAAAGGCGGACTGGGTGTCGCTCGCGAGCTTGTTGATGCTACCGGAGGCTTTGTCGGCGGCGGCGGCGGCATTGCGGGCCTGGCCTTCAGCTTCGTCGACTTTGAGGCTCAGGGGTTCGACTTGGGCGGAAATTTCTTTTTTGACCGAAGAAACCTTGGCCAGAGCCACGCCGGAAAGCACGAGGGCAAGCACACCGGCAATTACGCCAGCAACCGGCAGATAGCTGTTATTCTCACGAGAGATGGTATCCATTTAGATAAAGAATGTTGAGATTCGAGGGTTAGGTTGAAAGGAGAGCCTAAGCAAGCAGAGATTGCCCGGAATGTTCACATCGGCATTGCGATAGAGTTTACGTTGACAGTTCGCCATCGCCTGCGCCCTTATCTGCGCCCTCGGGGTGTAGCTTAGCCTGGTAGAGCGCCTGGTTTGGGACCAGGAGGTCGTAGGTTCGAATCCTATCGCCCCGACCATTTACCCTTTTCGCGAGCGAAACGTGCGACCGACAGGGAGGGATGTCTGTTCGATTGTCGCAGCCCGTGCCTTGTTTTTTAGGCGCAAAAAAGCCCGCCAAAAGGCGGGCTGAGGAAGAAACGCCATGGCGTTGTTATTTGAGGCTAACAGCCGGGACGGCCTCCGTCTTCGCATCGGCGGTGACCGCCGGCAACGTGGAGCGGAGCATGGAAGCGCGGTCGGCCCAGTGGCCGTCCGGATCGATCACCGTGGATTGCTCGATGAGACGAATCGCTTCAGCGGTGTTGCCGGCTTGGGCGGCGAGCGCCGCCAGATTGTAGGCCGCTTCGGAACGGATGAGCTTGTCGACCGTGAGATCGGCGGAGAGCTGCTTCAACGCGGCCTCACCGTCGGTCGCGGCACCGGCCTGAATGGCCGAGATGGCGGCGCCGAGACGGGCGCGTTGTCCAAACACGTTGCTCTTCAAAATGGCAATGGCCTTGTCGTAGGCGGAGCGGGCCTCGGCGTAATTACCGGCCGCATAGGCTTGGTCGGCCAGACGAAGCTGGGCAAGCCCACCGAGCGTGTGGTTCGAATGGGAGGCGATAAAGGCCTTGAGCTTATCATCCGTGGTCGCGGCGGCGTAGTCGGCGGCGATCCCCTTCTCGCGTTGAGCAGAGAGGAATTCGTAGGCGCCTTTGCCCAAGATCACGGCCAGCACGAGCGCGCAGGCGGCCAGCACGGTGCGGGAGTTCTTGGCCCAAAACAGACGCAGGCGGTCCTCAAACGTGGGGGCGAGATAGTTTTCATCGACCGAGACAAGGTTGCGGTCGTCGCCAGCGGCGGATGAGGAGGGCTTGGGGGTCGTGGACATGGCTTAAAAATGTGAAGGGGCAACGAAACACATCGATTCGGTGGCGTAAAGGAGCGAGTGCGCCTCCAAGCGGCCCGACCAAGTCGTCGGGGTAAAATCAGTCGAAGACGACGGTCTTGTTCCCGTAGACGAGGATACGGCTCTCCAGATGCCAGCGCACAGCTTGGGCGAGCACGATTTTTTCCAAATCACGGCCTTTGCGCACGAGTTCCTCCACGCCATGGCGGTGGGTGACACGGGTGACGTCCTGCTGAATGATCGGGCCGTCATCCAGCACCGCGGTCGCATAGTGGGCGGTTGCCCCGATGAGTTTCACGCCACGCTCGGCGGCTTGGTGATAGGGCCGGCCACCCGCAAACGCGGGCAGGAACGAGTGGTGGATGTTGATGATCGGACGGTCGAACTTCTGGATGAAATCATCCGAGAGCACCTGCATGTAGCGGGCGAGGATCACCAGTTCGACATCGAGCGAGCGGAGGAGCCGGAGTTGCGCGGCTTCGCTCTCGGCCTTGGTCGCGGCGCTGACCGGGATGTGATGGAACGGGATGCCATAACGGCCCGCCGCGTCTTCGAGATCGCGGTGATTGGAGACGATCGCCACGAGGTCGCACGCGTAGTCGCCCGATTTCCACCGCAGCGCGAGGTCGTGGAAACAGTGGTCGAACTTCGAAACGAAGATGGCCACGCGCGGACGATGGCGCGACGAGGTCACGCGGGCGCGCATGCCGATCGCGACCGCGAAGTCGTGAAACGCAGCCGTGTCGGCCGAGTCGTCGCCATTGGCGGGAACCCACTCGACACGCTGGAAAAACACCCCCGACTCCATGTCGCGGTGCTGGTCGGCGTGAAGGATGTTGCCCCCGCGCTCGAAAATCCAACTCGCCACGCGCGCCACCAAGCCCGGCTGGTCGGGGCCGTGCAAAAGCGCGACGAGCGTGGCGGGTGACGACATGTGACGGAGGTTAAACGACGGCCTTAGACCACAGCCACGTTGCCGACGTAGCTCTGAATGGGACGCACGCCCACGCGCTTGTTCTTGAGTGCCTTGATGCCATTGAGCGCGGCTTGGGCGCCCGTAATGGTGGTCATGATACACACGCTATGGGTGTAGGCGGCCTGACGGATCTTGTTTTCGTCCTTGCGCGGGATCATGCCGCCGGGCGTGTTGATGATGAGATTGATCTGACCGTTCTTGATCATGTCGACGGCGGTCGGGCGACCCTCGTCGATCTTGCAGAGACGGTTCACCTTCACGTTGTTCAACGCGAGGTGATCGGCGGTGCCGCTGGTCGAGTAGATCGAGAAACCGAGAGACTCAAGCTGACGCGCGATGTCCACCACCCGGTGCTTGTCGCCATCCTTGACCGAGAGGAACACGTTGCCCTTGGTCGGCAGTCCGGGCTTGGCGGCGGACTGGGCCTTGGCGAACGCGATGCCGAGGTCCTCGTCAAGACCCATGACTTCGCCGGTCGAACGCATCTCGGGCGAGAGCGTGATGGTGGCGCCGGGGAAGCGGACAAACGGGAACACGGCTTCCTTCACGCACCAGTGCTTGGGCGTCTGCTCGCGGGTGAAGCCGAGGTCCTTGAGTTTTTTGCCGGTCATGACCTTGGCGGCGAGTTTCGCCAGCGGGATACCGATGGCCTTGGCGACGAAGGGCACCGTGCGGGAAGCGCGCGGGTTGACCTCAAGGATGTAGAGCTGGTTGTCCTTGATCGCGAACTGCACGTTCATGAGACCGATGACCTTGAGCTCCTTCGCGAGCGCGTAAGTGGCCTGGCGGACGGTGTTGAGCATCTCCTTGGAGAGCGTGTGCGGAGGCATGACCATGGAGGCATCGCCCGAGTGCACGCCGGCGAACTCGATGTGCTCGAGCATGCCGCCAATGACGGAGGTTTCACCGTCGCTGATGCAATCCACGTCGAGCTCGATGGCGTCTTCGAGGAACTTGTCGATGAGCACCGGCTTGCCGGGCATGACGTCGAAGGCCTGGCGAACCACGTCGCGGAACTCCTGTTCGCTGTAAACGATGAACATGCCGCGGCCGCCGAGCACGAAGCTGGGACGGAGGAGCACGGGGAAACCGATCTCATGCGCGGAGGCCAGGGCGTCGGCTTCGTTGAGCGCGGTGCGGTGGGCGGGGGACTTGAGCCCGGTCGCGTTGAGGATCGCGGAGAACAGCTTGCGATCCTCGGCGGCCTCGATCGATTCGGGCGAGGTGCCGATGATGTTCACGCCATTGGCCTTGAGCGCGGTGGCAAGGTTGAGCGGGGTCTGTCCGCCGAACTGCACGATCACGCCTTCGCATTGCTCCTGGTGATAGATCTCGAGGACGTCCTCCAAGGTGAGCGGCTCGAAATAGAGACGGTCGGAGGTATCGTAGTCGGTCGAGACGGTCTCGGGGTTGGAGTTGACCATGACGGTCTCGTAGCCGATCTCGCGCAGGGCAAAGGAGGCGTGGACGCAGCAGTAGTCGAACTCGATGCCCTGGCCGATGCGGTTGGGACCGCCGCCGAGAATCATGATCTTCTTCTTTCCGTTCTTGGACGGGATGATCTCGTTCTCGTCGCCGTAGGAGGAGTAGTAGTAGGGCGTGAACGCCTCGAACTCGGCGGCACACGTATCGACAAGCCGATACGTGGTGTTGATGCCGCGCTGCTTGCGCTGGGCGCGCACCGTGGCGAGGTCGCTCTTGAAGAAGTGCGCGAGCTGGACGTCGGAGAAGCCAAACTGCTTGGCGCGGCGGAACGCCTCGGGCGTGACGGAGGCGAGCGTCTCTTTCTTGAGAGCCTGCTCCATCTCGAAGATCTCGTGGAGCTGGGTGAGGAACCAAGGGTCGATCTTGGTGATGTCGAAAAGCTGGGAGACGCTGTAGCCGGCCAGGAAGGCGTAGCGGATGTAGTAAACGCGCTCGGCGTTGGGCGTCGCGAGTTTGCTGCGGATGGTCTTGTCGTCGGGGAGCTCGTCGCCACCCCACTTGCCGCCGCCGCCACCAAAGCCGCGGGCGCCGGTTTCAAGGGAACGCAGGCACTTTTGGAAGGACTCCTTGAAGGTGCGACCGATGGCCATGGCTTCGCCGACCGACTTCATGGCGGACGTGAGCGCCGGGTCGGCGTCGGGGAATTTCTCGAAGGTGAAGCGCGGCATCTTCGTGACCACGTAGTCGATGGTCGGCTCGAAGCTGGCGGGCGTGAGGCGCGTGATGTCGTTGCGCAATTCGTCAAGGGTGTAACCGACGGCGAGCTTGGCGGCGATTTTCGCGATGGGGAAACCGGTGGCCTTCGAGGCGAGCGCGGAGGAGCGCGACACGCGGGGATTCATCTCGATCACGACCTGGCGACCGGTCCGAGGATCGATGGAGAACTGGATGTTGGAGCCGCCCGTCTCGACGCCGATCTCACGGATGACGGCGAAGGAGGCGTCGCGCATGACCTGGTATTCCTTGTCGGTCAGGGTCATCGCCGGAGCGACCGTGATCGAGTCGCCGGTGTGCACGCCCATCGGATCGAAGTTCTCGATGGAGCAGATGACCACGCACTGGTCCTTGTGGTCGCGCATGACCTCCATCTCGTATTCCTTCCAACCGAGGAGACACTCTTCGACGAGGACCTCGTGGACGGGCGAGAGATCAAGACCGTTGGCCGTGATGCGCTCGAATTCTTCCTTGTTGTAGGCGATACCGCCGCCCTGGCCGCCGAGGGTGAAGGACGGTCGGATGATGAGAGGAAAGTTGCCAATCGATTCGGCGGCGGCCCGGGCCTCGTCCATGGACTTGACCGTCTTGGAAACGGCGACGTCGAGACCGATCTTGAGCATGGCCTGCTTGAAGAGCTCGCGGTCCTCGCCCTTGTTGATCGCGTCCGGCTTGGCGCCGATCATCTCGACCTTGTGCTTGGCGAGGATGCCGGACTTGAAGAGCTCCATCGAGAGATTCAGCGCGGTCTGTCCGCCCAGCGTCGGAAGAAGGGCGGAGGGTTTCTCGGTCTCGATGATTTTTTCGAGGCTGTCGACCGTGAGCGGCTCGATGTAGGTCACGTCGGCGAACTCCGGGTCCGTCATGATGGTCGCCGGATTCGAGTTCACCAAAATCACGCGATAACCCTCTTCCTTCAGGGCTTTGCAGGCTTGGGTGCCGGAATAATCAAACTCGCAACCCTGGCCGATTACGATGGGGCCGGCGCCAATGATGAGGATGGACTGAAGATCGGTGCGTTTAGGCATGGACGTGAATGCTTGCGAGGTTGGGACGCACCTGCGGCGGGGCAAGCGGAAAGGCGGGCTGATCCGCCCAAGTCACATACCTGCAAAACAACGCCCGGGGGATCGGCGCCGCCCGGGCGCAACGGTCACTTGATCAAGCGAGCCATTTCCACGCCAAGAACGCGGGCGGCGGACATTTTGTCGCCGCGGCACGCATTGAGCACCATCTCGATGTATTGACGCTCCTGACCGGCGAGATAATCGGCCAGCTTGGGCCAATCTTTGACCTCCTTAAGGCGGAGGGGGAGCTGCTCGGAGGTCACCACCCGGGTGGGCGTGGTGGCGGCTATTTTGGTGACGAGCTGACCGAACTCCGAAAGATTGCCCGGCCAATGGTAGGCTTGGAGCGTATCGATCGCATCCTCGGTAAACTCAATAAGCGTGGCGTCAAAAGCAGGATTTGAGGCCGTGCTCAGGAAAAACTTCACCAAGCTCGGAATGTCCTCGGTGCGGTCACGGAGCGGCGGTAGCACCACCGGCAGAGACGCGACGCGGTAAAACAGTTCGTCGTTGAACGCACCTTCGTCGGTGAGCTTCTCAAGGTCTTCCGTCGTGGTGCATATCAACCGGAAGCCATGGGCGGTATTCCGCAATACGCCGACCAGCTCCTGTTGAGTCCCAAGCTCCAGCTTGTGCAGATTCTGCAGCAACAAGGTGCCGCCACGGGCTTTTTCCACCCAAGCGCCCCCATTTCCATTCGTGCCGAGCAACCCGTCACGAAAATCACCCGCCGAGCTAAGTGCGCAGTCAATGCGCACCAGCGGCGACTCGGGCGAGGCGCTGCCAGCATGTAAAATCTCCGCCACGGTGGTGCGTCCGGTGCCGCTTTCACCCTGCAGGAGAACGGGCGTGCGCACGGTGGCCAGTTTTTTGACCTGCTGGACGAGTCGCTTATTCGCCGCGCTCTGGCCAACAAGCCGGTTCTCAACATCGGCGGACTTGATCGCAGGCGCCGCAGTGGCATTGGCCCGCTCCGCATGGAACTGTTTAAACTCCAAACCCCTCTTGAGGGTGGCGATCAGCTCGTCCACACGGAACGGCTTCTGCATGTAGTCGAACGCACCGAACTTCAGCGCCTGGATCGCACTCTCCGTGCTCGCGTAGGCGGTCATGATGACAATCACCGCGCTCGGATCGTAGGCCTTCAGCTGTTTCAACAAAGTGATGCCGTCCATCGGCTTCATGTCGATGTCGGCCAGCACGAGGTCGAACCGCTCCACTTTGTAACGCGCGAGCGCCTTCTCTCCGTCCGTGGCAAACGCGGTGATAAAGCCAGTTGGCTGAATTACCGCATCCAGCATTTCGTGGATGGAAAGGAGATCGTCGACGATGAGAACAGAGGGCATGAAATAAAAACGCGAAAAAGCCTCAACGAGGCAAAAAACGCAAGGGCTTAGACCTACTGAAGGCCACCTGCGACCGCACCGAGTTGGAAGATGGGGAGGAACATCGCCATGACGATACCACCGACCACCACACCAAGGAACACGATCAGCAACGGCTCGATCAATGAGGTGAGCGACGCCACGGTGGCCTCGCTCTCGGTATCGTAGAAGTCGGCGATCTTATTCATCATGCCGTCCACGTTACCCGTCGCCTCACCGGCCTTCACCATGTGCTTCATCATCGGCGGGAAAAAAGGATTGATAGCGAGCACGTCCGAAACTTGGCCGCCCTGGCTGACGTGCTTGGAGATTTCGATGCAGGCATCCTCCACTTGCACCTTATTGCTGGCCGAAGAAACGATTTCCAAAGTGCGCAGAATGGGAACACCGGAACGCATCAACGTGGCATAAGTGCGGCAGAAACGGGATAAGGCGATTTTGTGGACGAGAGACCCAAAAATCGGCGCCCGAACCAACCAGATATCCTTCATGCGCCGACCACGGGGGGTGGCTACAAATTTGGCGAAGGTCCAATAGAAGGCAAAAGCAGCCAACCCAAGAACCCACCAATACGCCTTCATAAAATTACTCAAGTCGATGAGCATTTGAGTCGGCGCAGGCAGCTTAGCGCCGAAATCCGCGAACATCGACGCAAACACCGGAATGACGAAAATGAGCAACACGTTCACCAGGGCGATCGCCAAGCCAATGACCGCGATTGGATAGGTCATCGCGGACTTCACCTTTTTGGTGAGCTTGACGGTGGATTCGAAATACGTCGCCACCTTGCTCAAGATCTCCGCCAACGCACCCGAGGCCTCGCCGGCCTCAATCATCGAGATGAACAAAGAATTAAACGCGCGGGGAAATTTTTTAACCGCCGATGAAAACGAATTACCGGCCGAGATGTCCACGCGCACGTCGCGGATGATGATGCGAAAAACCGGGTCCTCGGTCTGATCCTGCAACGCTTCCAAACACTGCACGAGGGGCAAGCCGGCGTTCAACAGAGAGGCCAGCTGTTGAGTGAAAAGCGCGAGTTCGCTCAACGGCAGCTTATATTTGAGGGACTTTTTCTCGAGCGCCTTTTGTTTGGCGAGAGCCTGGGACGCCATGAAACCCTGACCTTTTGACGTCGGGCGAGCAGTTGAACGAGCCGAGGTGCCCTGAGCTGCTGGTGCGGAGGTAATAAAAGCCATTGCGCAAGCGACCAAAGCGATCCGCCAACGGGCTCGCAACCCCATTCCCCCTCTGGGGCTGTAAAAAACCCCTGAGAAACAATCCGTCTTCCGATTAGGAATCGTGCCAGCCAAGGCTTGACCCACTCGGACGCCTGATGAAGCTCACCGGCGAACTCACTGCGGTCGTAGTTTAGAGGTAAAACTCCTTCCTTCCAAGTAGGTGTCCCGGGTTCGATTCCCGGCGACCGCACCAATTCAAATGGCTGTCATCCCTGCGCCCGGTTTATCAAGCGCGCGACTGAACCAAACAGCCCTGTCCAGGGTCCTCCTCCCTGAGATCACGACAGGCCCGCTTGCGATACTCCAACGGTGTCAGCCCGGTGTGCTTCCGAAACACGCGCGTAAAATAACCCGCATCGGCGAAACCGCACGCCCACGCAATCTCCGAAATTGTGAGCTCCGAGTGATTGGCCAACACATCGATCGCCCCGGTCATCCGCTGTCGATGGATGTAGTGGATAAGCGTCTCACCCGTTTCCTTGTGGAAAATATGGGAGAGATAATCCGACGCGCATTCGAGCCGTTGCGCGAGAAACGTCACATTGAGCCCGGGGTTGCAGAGCTGATCGCGCACCAGCCACTTGATTCTAAAGATCCGCGGCGACTCATGATGCGCATCCGGCGTCTCCGCATGCGCGAGATCGGCGAGCACCGCCAGTAAACCCAGCCCCATTCCACGCACGGCGATGGACGCATGCAAAACCCCCGAGTGATGCAATAGCACGATGTATTCAGCCTGCTCGATCATGCGCCTCCGGTTAGGCGTAAAATAAAAGCGGATCGACTCGATCACCGAACCGCCCGTGCCCGAATCCACCGCAAAGTGCATGCTCACCGAGCTGGAACAGAACCCCACGACCAGGCTTCGGAACGGCGCGCCATCATCGCCCCCCGACACGTTCTCCGCGTGCGGCAAACCCGTCGGCACGATTGCGATCTCACCCGGCGACAGCAGAAACTCCTCCTGCGGAAACCGGAAACGCGTGAATCCCTGCATCTGCACAAAAATCTCCGGCCGAAAATGATAATGCATTCCGGGGTTTCTTTGCAGGAGGTGCTGTGATCGCGGGATGCGAAACCTGCCCCGGCCACCGTCCAGCGAACGCACTCCGGCGCTCAACGCCTCGCAACACTGACGCCGGTTCGCTTCGTCACCCAGCAAGGGAACCACGCCCGCAGACGAAGCTAAGTTTTTTCCCATCATTATAGAATTTATGCGGGGGTGGCATGGTAACGCAAAAGGGGCGGCGCTGTCCTTCCGGGCACGTGACGACATCCACCCCACCCCTTAAATCCCTACAGCTGCGCGGTCTGGCCGCCTCCGGCTCACGGATCGGGGGTTAATCTCATGCATACCCCCATGAAAACCACCAAGCCGACACTACTCTCGCCGGGCTTTCGAACAGCCACGGCCTTGGTCTTAACCTGCGCACTCGCTTCGCCTGCTTTTCCCCAGAGCACCGCCGAAATCAACCTCCTCCGCGCCGAAATGAAAGCGGATCGCGAAGCTTACGAGGCGCGGATCGAAGCCCTTGAAAAACGACTGGCCGCGGTCGAGACGCCTCCCGCCACCACCACAACACCCGCCGCTCCGCCCGCCAATGTCGAGCAACGCCTCACGGCGCTCGAAAAGAGCAGCCAGGAAACGGCCAAAGCCCTCGACGAGGTTTTCAGTCCGACCTTCGTCGCCGAGGGCCTGCCCAAGGACGTCACCCGGAATTTTGAACTCCATGGGTATCTAAGATCAGGATACGGGATCAACCAGGAGGGCGGAGGACAGGAGCGGGTCACCAGTCCCGACGGCCTCTTTCAAATCGGCCCGGGGCGCCTCGGCAACGAGGAGGACACCTACGGCGAACTCGGCTTCCAGTATGCCTTCCCGGTTGAGGATGAAAACGCCGCCAAGTTCGGGTTTAAGGGCCTGCTCGCGTTCAAATACGCCGGCGACAAGAGCAACTACACGGTCGAGGAAGGAAACCGCGCCGACCTCCTGATTCGCGAAGCATTCGTCACCGCAAGCAACGTCATGAAAAACGCGCCCGACGTTCAATTCTGGGCCGGCCAGCGCTTCTACGACCGGCATGACATTCATATCTACGACTACTACTTTCTCGACACCTCCGGCTACGGAGGCGGCGTGGAGAAGATTGACCTCGGGCCCGGCAAACTCGCCATCGCCTATTTGGGCGGCACCGACGCCACCTCGCTCGTCGAGGGGCGTTACTCGCTCACCAAACAGATACTCGATATCCGCTGGAGCGAACTGCCGGTGTTTGGAGGCAAAGGCATGCTCTGGATTTCCCCTCAATATGTGAACGGCGGCTCCGGCGTAAACCCCGAGGACACCGAGGGCATCGCGGCAGGCTGGGTTCAGTTCAACAACATACCCAAAGGCTACAACAAAGCCTCCATTCAATACGGCTACGGCGCCGGTTATCAGTTCAACACCTATGTGAGCGCGGTGAGCTTTCAGCCCACCGGAGCGCTCGAAGACGCCCAGACGTTTCAAATCACCGACCAGGTGGTCTGGCAGTTCTCCGACCAGCTTTCCCTCATGTGGGCCGGCATCGTCAACTGGGAGGACAAGGGCTACCAGGCCGCCGGCGAATCTTCCGCCGACCGCTTGTTCCTCACGACCGTCGTTCGCCCGGTTTATATGTTCACGGACCACATTGGCCTGGCGGTCGAACTGGGCTTCGACTGGGTCGACGACGTTCGTTATACGCCCAACGACGATTCCACAACGCTCGGAAAAATCACCATCGCTCCCGTCATCAGGCCCGGCGGCTCTTTCTTTTCCCGGCCCGAGATTCGCATCTACGCCAGTTACTTCTTTTGGGGCGACGCTCCCGGCTATTACCAGCCCAACGGAACCGAGCCAGGCGACAACAGCTCGTGGAGCTTTGGCATCCAGGCGGAGACCTGGTGGTGAGACCGGCCAGATTGTCATTAAAATATAACTACAACCTCCCCCGTCATGAAAATCCCGCGCATTCTCTCCACGTTGCTCACCGCCGGACTGGCCCTTGCCACGCTTCTGCCCACGCGAGGCGCCGAGGCCGGACAGCTCCTCATCTGGATCAACGGCGACAAAGGCTACCGCGGCCTTCAGCAAGTCGCCGACCGGTTCTCCAAGGACCTCGGCATCCCCGTCAAAGTCGAAGCTCCTGAAGGCGTCACCGACAAATTCTTCCAAGCCGCGCAGGCTGGCAAAGGCCCCGATATTTTCATGTGGCCCCACGACCGCCTCGGTGAATGGGCCGATGCCGGCCTGCTCCGTCCCATCGAAGTGGACGCCGCCACCAAGATGAAATTCTTCGACAAGGGCTGGGAGGCGTTCACGCACAAAGGCCGCATCTGGGCCTATCCCATGGCGCTCGAATCGGTTGGCCTGATCTACAACACCAAGTTCGTCACCAACCCGCCCAAAACCCTCGCCGACGTGACCGCGATGGCTCCCGAGCTCCAGGGAAAAGGCGTCACGCCCATCATGTGGGATTACGCCACGCCCTACTTCAGCTGGGGCTTTATCGCGAGTGGCGGCGGCTACGTGTTCGGACGCGATGCACAAGGTAACTACAACATTGCCGACATCGGCATCAACGTTCCCGGCGCCGTCAAAGGACTCGAAGCGATCGTCGCGTTGATCAACCAAGGCATCATGCCGAAGGGCGTTTCCTACTCCGTGATGGATGCCAAGATGAACGCCGGCGAACTCGCCATGATGATCTCCGGTCCATGGGCTTGGGGCAACCTGCGCAAGAGCGGCATTTCGTTCTCGGTCGCGCCCATGCCCGGCATCGAAGGCAAGCCCGGCATGCCGTTCGTCGGGGTGCTCGGCGCGATGATGAACCGCGCCTCCCCCAACTCCGATCTCGCCGAGGAATTCCTAAAAAACTATCTCCTCACCAACGACGGCCTGCGCACCATGAACGCCGACGTCCCGCTCGGTGTTCCCGCGCTGAAAACGTTCTACGAAGAGTTGTCGAAAGACCCGCTCATCGCCGCCTCCAAGACGAGCGTGGACGCCGGCATGCTCATGCCCAACGTCCCCGAAATGGGACGCTTCTGGTCAGCCTTCGGCTCCGCACTGAGCAATGCCACCAATGGTCAAGCCACGCCTAAAGAAGCGCTCGACCTCGCTGCTCAACGCATGAAACCACGCGAATAAGATTCGGTCGTAAACTGCACGCTTCGCCAACAGGACGAGTGGAGATTCATCCGCTCGCCCTCTCCTCCCGCCGGCCCACACCTCCGTCATGTCCCGCCGCTGGCCCATTCTCCTGCATCACGGACTCGTCGCCGCGCTCGCCTTCGCCCTGCTCTACCTGAGCACATTGCTCTTTTTAGGAGGTGAACCGGCGATCGCAGTCGGCGTGATCGTGCTCACCGCCCTGGCCGTCGTGATCTACGCGTGGTCGGGTGCCTACACGTGGCGCTATCTATTCCCCGGGCTTCTGGGCTTCGCGCTCTTCGTCATCTTTCCGCTCACCTACACGATCTACATCAGCTTCACCAACTACAGCTCGGCCAACCTCCTTCGGTTCGAGCAGGTCGTGGATTATCTCGAAGGAGAAACCCATCTCTCCGCCGACGCCAAGTATCCGTTCCAAGCCTACCGTGTCGGCGGCGAGCCCGCGACCTACGTTTTCGTTTTCACGGATGCCGCGTCACCGGAAAAAATGTATCGCTCTGAGACCATCCCCCTCCCGTCCACCGATCCGGTTGTTCACTCTTTGCGCGCGAGCAAACGGAATGAAGCGCCCCCCGGCCCACCACTTGCCTTGCGCGACATCATTCCGCTCCGCGCCGGTCTCCAAAAGCTATCCTTCACGCTTCCCGACGGCCTCGTCATCACCAACACCAGCCTGCGTGACTTCGGGCCGCGTCTGCCCACCTGGCAGCGTGACCCGAAAGACAACACGTTTAAAAACCTCGTCACCGGCGAAACCATCAAGCCCGACCGTGCCGCCGGCCATTACGTGCTCGCCGCCGACGGCCCGTCCGGTCCCGCCGGCCAAAAAATCGGCCCCGGCTTCCGCTCATGGATCGGCTGGGGCAACTACCTGCGCGTGCTCACCGACAAGGGCATCCAAGGCCCCTTCATCAAGATCTTCATCTGGACAGTCCTCTTCTCGCTCGGCTCGGTGCTTTGCTCGCTCGCGGTCGGCATGTTCCTCGCCGTCCTGCTTGAGTGGAAGGAACTGCGATTCCGCAAAGCCTACCGCACACTGCTCATCCTTCCCTACGCCGTGCCGGCGTTCATCTCGATTCTGATCTTCAAGGGCCTTTTCAACCAGAACTTCGGCGAGATTAATTTTATCCTTAACGCCCTCTTCGGCACGAAGCCCGAGTGGTTCGCCGACCCGCTGCTCGCGAAGGTGATGATCCTCATCGTCAACACGTGGCTCGGCTTCCCCTACATGATGATCGTGTGCACCGGCATTTTGCAGTCCGTGCCCGACACGATCTACGAAGCCAGCGCGATCGACGGCTCCAATGCCATCCACGATTTCTTCAAGCTCACGCTACCCCTGATCTTTAAGCCGCTTTTCCCCCTGCTCGTCGCCAGCTTCGCGTTTAACTTTAACAACTTTCTCCTCATCTACCTGCTCACCGGTGGCGGACCCGACATGGTCGGCGCGTCCACCGTGGCCGGCCAGACGGACATCTTGGTGAGCTACACCTTCCGCATCGCCTTCCGCGATTCCGCCCAAAACTTCGGCTACGCCAGCGCGATCGCCACGGTCATCTTCATCATCGTCGCGCTCATCTCCTGGTGGAACCTGCGCCAACGAGAAACCGCCCGCACATCATGAAAGCCTCCACCGAACAGCGCCTGAAATCCGTCGCCGCTCACGTGTTCCTGATCTGCTTCCTCGCGCTCATACTCTTTCCATTTCTGATGGTGATCGCGATCAGTATTCGCAGGGGAAACTTCGCCCTCGGGGCGCTCATCCCCACCGGAGAAAACCTCTCACTCGAACACTGGCGCTACGTGCTCGGCATTCCTTACCAGGAAACCATGCCCGACGGTTCGGTGCGCACCATCAAAGCCACCACTCCCGTTCTCCTGTGGTTTTGGAATTCGCTGAAGGTTTCCACGCTCGCATCCGCATTCATCATTCTGCTCTCCGGCACCGCCGCCTACGCCTTCGCCCGCATGCAGTTTCTCGGACGCGACCCGATCCTCAAGTCGCTGCTCATTCTTCAGGTCTTCCCCATGGTGCTGGCGCTCGTCGCTCTCTACGCGCTGCTCCAACTCATCGGCGAATTCATCCCCGCGCTCGGGCTCAACACCCACCCCGGCCTGGTGCTCACCTACCTCGGTGGAATCGCAATCTACATTTGGATGATCAAGGGCTACTTCGATACCATCCCCGTCAGCATCGAAGAATCCGCCAAGATCGATGGGGCGTCCCATTTTCAAGCCTTCGTGCGCATTCTCCTTCCAATGAGCATGCCGATCTTCGCGGTGGTGTTCATCCTCAGCTTCATCAGCCACATTTCGGAATACCCCGTGGCGTCCGTCGTCCTGCAAACCGAGAACCGCTGGACGCTCGCCGTCGGTGCGCAGTCGTTTCTCTACGAGCAGAATTACCTCTGGGGCAAATTCGCCGCCACCGCCGTGCTCTCCGGACTGCCCATCACGGTCATGTTTCTTTTCTGCCAAAAGTTTCTGATCTCCGGCCTCACATCCGGCGGCGTCAAAGAGTGAGTCCGCTCAGCCCTCAACACCTCCACCCATGGGCACCGTCTCCATCAAGAATCTCGACAAGACCTACCCCGCATCCGGAAAAAATCCGGCGTTCCGTGCGGTGAAGGGCATCAACCTCGAAATTTCCGACGGTGAATTCATGGTCCTCGTCGGCCCCTCCGGATGCGGAAAATCGACGACGCTGCGCATGATCGCCGGTCTCGAAAAAATCACCGGCGGCACCATCTCCATCGACGACGTCGTCGTGAACGACCTCCTGCCCAAGGATCGCGGCATCGCGATGGTTTTCCAAAACTACGCCCTCTACCCACACCTCAGCCTCTTCGAAAACATGGCCTTTGGTTTACGTCTCGCGAAAACGCCGAAGGCTGAAATTCAACGTCGCGTAATCGACGCCGCCAAAATCCTTGGCCTAGAAAAAATCCTCGAACGCAAACCCGCCGCGCTCTCCGGCGGACAACGCCAGCGCGTCGCCGTCGGTCGCGCCATCGTGCGGGACCCCAAGGTGTTTCTCTTCGACGAACCGCTCTCCAATCTCGACGCCAAGATGCGCGTCCAGATGCGCTCCGAGATTGCCAAACTCCACGCGCGCCTGGGCACCACGATGGTTTACGTCACCCACGACCAAGTCGAAGCCATGACCATGGGCGACCGCATCTGTGTGATGAAAGATGGCGAGATCATGCAGGTCGCCGATCCGCTCACGCTTTACCACGAACCGGACAATGTTTTCGTCGCCGGCTTCATCGGCAGCCCGCCCATGAATCTGTTCAAAGGCACCATCGAACGCCGCGCCGGCAGTCTGCTGTTTCACGAGACCGCCGAAACCGACGCACTCTTCATACCCCTCACCGGCCGCCTCGCCAAACTTGCTGCTCCGCTTGAAGGAAAGCCCGTCGTCTTCGGCATACGTCCTGAAAACATCAGTGAGTCTCCTCGCCTCGGTGAAAGCACGCCCATCACTGCGACCGTTGAGCTTTCCGAACCGATGGGCTCCGAAACCAACGCGTATTTCAAGACTGGTTCAGGCAACCTGATCGCCCGCCTTCACACCGAACACCTTCTCAACATGGGCGACTCGCTCACCATTCACCTCAACCTCGTCCGCGCGCACCTCTTCGATGCCGTCACCGAGCAGGTGATTCGTTAACATCTTATCCGGCCCGTCATGCGTGAAATCCTCAAAACTGAAGACCACGTTCCGGTTCCGCCCATGATGATGACGGACCTTTTCTATCGCATCACCTACCTGATGAAAGAGGAGATCCGTAAGCATAAGTGGATCGAAGCCGAGAAAGGCCGTCGCCTCACCTGGGATGAAGCCCGCAAGGAATGGATGCTCAAGCACCAGGACGAGTTTGAAGAATTTGTCCGCGAAACCATCAGACCCTGAGATGAAAACAGGCACACTCATTATTCTCGTGGCGAGCCTGCTGGCGAGTCCCCTGCCCGGTCACGCCAACGATGTGTCTTGGTGGCGCGATGCCGTCTTCTATGAGATTTTCGTTCGCTCGTTCGCCGACAGCACGACCGGCCCGCTCGCGGGTGATGGCATCGGTGATTTCCAAGGCCTGATCGACCGCCTCGATTACCTCAACGACGGCGACCCGGCCACCACCACCGATCTTGGCATCAACGCGGTGTGGCTTCTCCCTATTTACGCATCGCCCAGCTATCACGGCTACGACGTGACCGACTACTTCACCGTCAATCCCGACTACGGTGATCTCGTTCTCTTCAAAAAACTCGTGGCCGAAGCTCACCGACGCGGCATCCGCGTCATTCTGGACCTCGTGCTCAACCACGCCTCGGCCGAACATCCGCTGTTCAAGCAAGCCATACGCGAGGATGCCACGCCTGCCCAAAGCGACCTCTTCATCTTTTCTCCCGTAGACAAACAAACCGCCGGCCCTTGGGGTGACCGCTGCTGGCACTATCGAGACGGCATTTTCTTCTACGGCATCTTCGACAGCAGCATGCCCGACTGGAATCTCCGCAATCCCACCGTCACCGAACACCACCGCAAAGTCGCCGCCTTCTGGCTCAAGGACGTCGGCGTGGACGGCTTCCGCCTCGACGCGGTGCGCTACTTTTTTGAACAAGGCGACAGCCTCCAGGATCTCGCCGAGACCAAACAATGGCTCCGCCAATTTGCCAATTATTGCCGTGAGTTGAAGCCCGACGCCTATCTCATCGGCGAGGCTTGGACCGACACTGAAGGCGCCGCCAGTTACGTGAACAGCGCCGGTCTCGACAGCACTTTCGAGTTCGACCTCGCCAAGGCGTTTATCGAGTCCGCGTCCTTCGCGAGTCCCGCCATCGTGTCGCGTCGCCTCGAACGCACGCGGTCCGCCTACCCCGACGCTGTGTTCGGCACGTTTTTGGCCAATCACGATCAGGAACGCACGCTCACCCAAATGGGCGGCGACCGCTCCAAGGCCCGACTCGCCGCGCTTCTTCAATTCACCGCACCCGGAATTCCGTTCATCTACTACGGCGAGGAAATTGGCATGCAGGGCAAAAAGCCCGACCCCGACCTGCGCACGCCGATGCAGTGGAACACCGGAGAAAACGCCGGTTTCACCGACGGCACGCCATGGCATCCGCTCAACAACGACTACCCACAAGTGAACATTAACACCGAGTTCGGCGCGTCCGACTCCCTCCTCTCACTTTATCGGCAACTCATCCGCCTACGCGCGAAAAGCCCCGCTTTACGCGCCGGCACACCGGTCGCGGATTTCGCCTGCGAAGGCCGCGGACTCCACGCCGATCTCCGCGAAAGTCCGACCGACATTACCATGGTTATCGTCAACACCGCCGCCCGCGAAACTGAAGCCCGGCTCACACTGCCGCCCTCCCTCACCGCGCTCGGCGAGCCCGCCGTCCTCTTCAGCTCCACCTCATTCGACATTCGCCATTCGGCATTAGTCATTCCGCCGCAAGCGGCGGTCGTTTTTCAGTGGCGCAAGCCCTGACGTCTCAAACCCCCAATCCCTGATCCCAATGAAAAACATCCTGATTCTTCTCATGTTCGGAGCTGCGCTCACGCTCGGCCTCTTTGCTCAAACCCCGCCGCCCCCGACCGGTGACATGATCGATATCACCTTCACCTACACGCCCACTCGTCGTGAGGCACAGGCGTTGAAAGAGGTCACTCTTGCCGGCACGTTCAACAACTGGGACGGCTTTGCCACTCCACTGACCAAACGAGAGGACGGCGTCTGGGCCGTCACCGTGCCCGTCAAAAAAGGCATCACCCAGTGGAAATTCCTCCTGAACGGAAACTGGATTCAAAACATGGAAACCGTCGCCGACAAAATCTCTCCCAAGCCCGACTCCTTTCCCAAGGACCCCTACGGCGGCAAAAACTGCGAAAACAACTTTTAATCCCCACGGGCGATCTGCGGAAGGTCGCCCTTTTTATTTTCCTTTCCTCGTCGCTTCCGATCCTCCGTCCTCTGGATTACCTGCTTAAACCCCAATTCGTTGGTCCCCATGTATTCTCCAGCCGCCACTCGCTACGACAAGCCCTCCATTTATCGCCGCTGCGGTCGCTCTGGCATTCAGCTGCCCCTGATCTCGCTGGGGTTCTGGCACAATTTCGGCGGCGTTGACGTCTTCGAAAACGGGCGCGCCATCGTTCGCCGCGCCTTTGATCTCGGCATCACCCATTTCGACCTCGCCAACAATTACGGCCCGCCTCCCGGCTCCGCTGAGGAAAACTTTGGCAAGATTGTCCACGCGGACCTCGCCGCGCACCGTGACGAACTGATCGTCTCCACCAAGGCCGGCTATCACATGTGGGCCGGTCCCTACGGCGAATGGGGCTCGCGCAAGCAACTCCTCTCCTCGCTCGACCAATCGCTGAAGCGTCTCCGCCTCGATTACGTCGACATCTTTTATCACCACCGTCCGGACCCGAACACCCCGCTCGAAGAGTCGATGGGGGCGCTCGCCCACGCCGTGCGCAGCGGCAAGGCGCTCTACGTAGGCCTGTCCAACTACAAGCCCGAAGAAACCGCCCGCGCCGCCAACATCCTTCGTGGACTCGGCACACCCGCCCTGATCCATCAGCCGTCCTATAGCATGTTCAATCGCTGGATCGAGCCGGCGCTCCTCGACGTGTTGGCCGACGAAGGCATGGGATGCATCCCCTTCTCACCGCTTGCTCAGGGCCTGCTCACCAACCGCTACCTCGCCGGCATTCCGGAGGACGCACGCGCCGCCAGAAACGTCTTCCTCAAAGCCGAACGCATCACGCCCGAGTTGCTCGCCAAGGTCACCAAGCTCAACGCCATCGCCCAGACCCGCGGCCAATCGCTCGCCCAGATGGCGATCGCCTGGACCGTGCGCGATCCGCGCGTGACCACCGCGCTTATCGGCGCCAGCAAAGTCGCCCAACTCGAGGACAATTTCGCGGCGCTCCAGACACTCGACTTCACGTCCGACGAGCTGGCTCAAATCGACGCGATACTCGCTACCTAGCCGCTGGTCACCAGTTCCTAGCTGCCAGCATGAACCTCGTTCTCTTCGAGCCCGACGAAATCGCCTCTCCCCTGCCGCGCACGGATCCGCGTGCGCGGCACGTTCTCGACGTGCTGCGCCGCGCCCCTGGCGACACGTTCGACGCCGGCATCGTCAACGGCCCTCTCGGCAAAGCCACGCTCACCGGAATCACCGATACCGGGCTCACCCTTGCGTTCACGCCCACGAACGAGCCGCCGGCGCCGCCGGCCGTCACCCTGATCATCGGCCTGCCGCGCCCGCAGACGGTCCGCGACATCCTGCGCGATGCCACCACACTCGGGGCAACTCGTATTCATTTTGTCGTGACAGAAAGAGCCGACCCGAACTACGCCACGAGCACGCTCTGGACCTCCGGCGAATGGCGCCGCCATTGCCTGACCGGCGCCGCCCAAGCCTTCGACACTCGCATTCCCGAAGTCACCTGGACCCACACTCTCACCAGCGCGCTCGCCACCCTTCCGCCCGCCTGCACCCGACTGGCCCTCGACAACTACGAGGCCACGGCTCCCCTGCGGGTTTGTCACTTAATAGGTGACAAATACTCCGGTTCGGCCGCGGGTTGTTTGGTGCTGGGGTTTGGCCCTGAGCGCGGCTGGGGGCCGGTGGATCGTAAAGTCTTGTGCGCCGCCGGGTTCACACTCGCCCATCTCGGCACACGTGTCCTCCGCGTGGAGACGGCGGTCGTCGCCGCCTTGGCGATCACGCGCGCCTAAAAAACGCGGTCGTGGGCTGATGTGCGCCTTTGCCCAGGCGCTTCACGCACGTCCAGCCCGGAGGCTCCAACGTCACGTCGCCAGGCATCTCAAAAATCACCACCGGGTCCGCGTTTGCCGGCCACCACTCCGTCATGCGTGCAAACAGCACCGGTCCCACCTCGGCGATGATTTCGTAAGGCGGGTCGATAAAAACCAAATCCGGTCCCTGCCCGGCAAGCGGCGCCCATGCCAGGGCATCCGTCGTCATCAAATTCATCCCGGCCTCCGAACGTGCCGCGCTCTTCGCAACCGCCGCGATGTTTTTTCGGATACACGCCGCCGCCTTGGCGTTTTGCTCAACAAACACGCCGCCCGCCGCTCCGCGACTAAAGGCTTCGAGTCCGTAGGCGCCGCTGCCGGCAAATAGATCGACAAAACGCGCGTCGGGCAACCGTGCGGCGAGACTGGAAAACACCGCCTGCCGCATACCGTCGGTGGCGGGGCGCGTCAGATCGCCCTTCGGCACCTGAAGCGTGACCCCGCGGGCGGCTCCTCCACTGATTCTCACTGCTTGATAGCCGCTTCGCGATACTGGACGTAGGCGCTGCGCACCGCGATGTAGGGATCGATCGCATCCTTGTGCAACGCATCATAGGTGCTGAGCAGTTCGGGCAACGTGTTGACGCTGCTGACCACCGTCACGCCCGTTGCAACTTCCCACGTATACCACTCAAGGTTTTCACGCAGGTTCCAACTGAGGGGATTGAGGAAGTAATCGCCGACCATACCGACGGTGTCGCGCGCCGTGCCAGGTCCGAACACCGGGAGAACTAGGTAAGGTCCCTTGCCAATACGCCACACCCCGAAGGTCTGGCCGGTGTCTTCGCGCGGGATCTGAGCCAGCGCGGGCACGTCGTCGGAAATGCGGATGAAGCCGCCGATACCGGCGACGGTGTTGACAGCGAACTTGCCCGTCTCAAGACCGGCGCGCTTGAACTTTCCCTGCAGCGCACTGTTTACGAAGCGAATCGGGAACTTGATGTTGTCGAAAAAATTCCGGATGCCCGTGCGTGCCGGCGAAGGAACCACCTTGGTGTAGCCTTTCGAGATGGGACGGAACACGTAGCTGTAGAGGCCGTCGTTGAACTTGAAGATCACCCGATTCATCGGCTCGAGCGGATCAGAGACCTGGACAATGGCGTAATCATCCACCTCGGCATCCTCTTCGGCCATTGGCGCGGCTGGCGCAGAGGGGGTGGTCTGCGCAACGGCGGAGGGCGCAAAGCCGGTCACGAGACCGGCGCATACAAGCAGGATGCGGAGGCGCGTCTTCATTTCACGGGTTCTTGGGAAAGGTTTTTCTCAAGTGCTTCGATGACGGCGGTCGCGCCGCCACGTTGGAAAATCGGGTCGAGCTGGGACCGCCAGTTGGCGATCATGCTCACGCCTTCGATGTTCACATCGTAGATGAACCAGTTTCCGTTCACTTGCTCAACGCGGTAAGAAACCGAGTATTTTTTGCCCGCATACTCAAGGGTCGTGGGCAACTCGCGCAAAGCCGGTCGCGAGGGGTCCAGCACGACGGGCTTGGCGTAAACGATGCCGGGGCGCTCGCCGGCTTCGAAGCGGTTGGCGTAGGTGCGGATGACCAGGTCGCTGAAGAGCTGGGTCGTGCGGGTGCGCTGCTCGGGCGTAAACTGGCGCCAGCCCGGACCGATTGCACGACGGGTGATGCTCTCGAAATTAAAATATTTCGCGAGCACCGGCTTGGCACGCTCGGCGAGCGGCGCGGTGGCCTTGGTGTCGTAGGCGACAGCCATGACCTCATCGACGGCGGTGCGAAGCATTGTGACCTCGTCAATCGCGGCCGCCTGGGCATGGAGAGCGGCGACGGATACCATCGCGACGATCGCGAAGCGGAAGCTAAAACGCAGGTTCATTTGGTGGTCTCCGGAGCGGGGGCTGTCTTTTTCTGCTCAACATTGCCGAACGCAAAACGACTGATGAGCGATTCAAGATCCACGTTGGACTCGGTGTCGCTGATGAGTCCACCGGGCGCCAGAACGGCATCGTCGCCACCGGGGGAAAGGGCGAGGAACTTGTCGCCGATCAGGCCACTGGTCTTGATCGAGGCGATCGAATCGACGGGCAACTTCACTTCTTGTTTGAGACTGAACTCGATGAGTGCGCTGAAGTCGGCGGGATTGAGCGTCACGGAGTCCACCCGGCCCACAGACACGCCGGCGATCAGCACGTTGCTGCCGGGCTTGAGTCCGCCGGAATTGGTGAACCGGGCCTTGAGCGTGTAGGTGTCGGCCCCGAAGAGCGCACCCGCGCCAATGCGCAGCGCGAGGTAGGCGACGGCGGTGAGGCCGGCCAACACGAACACGCCGACAATCAGTTCAAGTCTGGACTGTTTCATAAATCTTCTTTCGAGCTAACGGTTTCTCCACGGCGAATGGCCGCGATGGTATCGCGCAACGCGCCCGCACTGTCGCGGAAGGCGCGAACAGTGGGGTCGGCAGACAAATTGAATGCCTCCGGCGTGCCCTGAAAATGCATGCGACCACCCTCGAGCAAGGCAACCTGGTCACTGGCCGCCAGCGCTTCGGGCAAATCGTGGGTCACGAGCACGGCGGTGAAACCGAACTGGCGCTGGTATTTCACGATCATCTCAAAAACGCCGTTGCGGCGGATCGGATCGAGACCGGCGGTGGGCTCGTCGAACAAAACGAGTTCGGGACGCGTCACGATGGCGCGGGCCAGCGCGAGACGTTTCTGCATGCCGCCCGAGAGCTGGCTGGGATAACGGTCGCGGTGTTTTTCGAGCTCGAGCTGACGAAGTGCTTCCAGCGAGCGCTCGCGGATCTCGCGGTTGGGCATCTGGGTGGTCTGCTCCAACGGGAGCGCGACATTTTCAAGAGCGGTCAGCGAATCGAGCAGCGCGTTGCTTTGAAAAAGGTAACTGCAACGACGGCGGAACTCCGCACGCGCGGCGGCGTTGACGGCGTTGAGCGCCTGTCCGTCGAACGAGATCTTGCCGCCATCGGGACGCACAATGCCCGCGAGGCATTTCAGAAACACGGACTTACCCGTGCCGCTCTTGCCGAGCACGGTGATCACACTCCCGCGCGGCACGGCGAGATCGACGCCGGCCAGCACGATGTTTTCGCCGAAGCGCTTGTGCACGCCGCGGACGTCGAGAAACAGGTCGGTGGCTGTATCCAAAGTGCTCATGAGTGCTTCACCAACAACGAAGTGATGATGTAATCAGATGCCAGCACCACGATGCTGGAGAAAACGACGGCGCGCGTGGTGGAGGCGCTGACCGCCCGCGCACCGGTGGACGTCCGGCGGCGATGGGCGTTGAAGCCGTTGTAGGCGCAGATCGCGATGGTGAGCAGGCCGAAGACGGCGGCTTTGATGAAGCACTCGCGCACGTCTTGCAGCTCGACGGCGTTGTGCACCGCAGACCAATACACGCCGGGCTGAAGATGCAGCAGAACCGAACCGGAAAGATAACCACCAAACAGTCCGACCAACGCAAAAACGGCGGTCTGAATGGGAAACACGATGAGCGATGCAATGAGCCGCGGGGACACCAGGTAGGCGTGCGTGCTGGCACCCATGGTTTCCAGAGCATCGATCTGCTCGCTGTTACGTTGAATGCCGAGTTCAGCCGCGAGTGCGGAGCCAGCTTGGCCAACCAACATCAACGCAGCGAGCACGGGCGCGAGTTCGCGCACGAGCGTGAGAGAAACCAACGTGCCAAGAAGACCCTCGGAACCAAAACGATTGAGAACGTAAAAACCCTGTAAGCCCAGCACCAGCCCCGTGAAAATGCCGACGATCATAATGACGGGAAGACAACGCACACCCTGCTCGTAAATCGCCCGGGTGATGCGACGTCCCAACTTGCGCGAGCCCACGGCAGCCGTGAATGCGCGCATCGTGAACAGGGCGAAGTCGCCGAGTTCATCGACTATGTGAAGCGTGTGATGTCCAAGCGCGCGAATCATGCAAAGGGGAGACAGTATAACTTCCAAGCGTTCACGCAAGAACGGCTTGGCCATAAACGCCCCATGGCCCCCTCAGTGAGACACCCTCCCCGACGGTCAGAATTTACCGTAATCCAAGCCGAAATAGGCGGCGGCGTTGTCGTGGCAAACATCTGTCACCAGTTTGCCCAAAGCAGCCTCGTCTGTCGGAATAAGCCCCGCCTCCACATCAGCACCGAGCAGTGCACAAAGGATACGACGGAAATACTCATGTCGCGGATAAGACAGGAAGCTGCGCGAATCGGTCAGCATCCCCACAAACCTTGAGAGCAGACCAAGTTGGGAAAGCGCATTGAGCTGCATTTCCATGCCTTCCTTCTGGTCCAGAAACCACCAGCCGCTGCCAAACTGGATTTTTCCGGCCACTGAACCGCCTTGGAAATTGCCGATCATTGTCGCGAAGACGTAGTTGTCGGCCGGGTTGAGGTTATAGAGCACGACCTTGGGCAACTGATTGTCCCGATCCAAGGTATCGAGGTAACGCGAGAGCGCCCGAGCCTGCGGGAAATCGCCGATGGAATCGACGCCGGCGTCGGCACCGAGACGCTTGAGCAGGCGGCTGTTATTATTACGCAGAGCACCGAGGTGGAGTTGCTTTGTCCAGCCACGCGAAGCGTCGAGTTGGCCGAGATAAATCATCACGAACCACGTCCACTTGGCGGCTTGTTCCGGCGTGGCGGCGCGACCGGCGCGCACGACATCGAAAATCGCCGCGGCCTCGGCGCGGGTGCAATCGGCATCGGGCAGGTATTCGAGCCCGTGGTCGGAAAGACGTCCGCCGAGCGAGTGGAAGAAGGCGTGGCGTTTATCGAGCGCCTCAAGCAGCGCGGCGAGGGAGTTGACGTTGACGTCGGCACGCGCGGCGAGCTGATCGGCCCAGCCGTTGAAAACAGTTGGATCTCCGACCGCCATGAGTTTATCGGCACGAAAACTTGGATAAACCCGCGTGGTCAGGCCGGACTTCGCGATGGCGACATGGTGCTCGAGCGAGTCAGCCGGATCATCGGTGGTGCACACGACCGCGACTTTGTTCGACGTGAGAATGCCGTGGGTCGAGAGCGCGGGCTTGGCGAGCTCGGCGTTGGCCAGCTCCCAGATCTGCGGGGCGTTGGCTTCGTTGATCAGAAGATCGATGCCGAAATAACGACGGAGTTCGAGGTGCGACCAGTGGTGCAGCGGATTGCGCAGGAGCTGAGGAACGACGCGGCAGTAAGCGAGGAACTTGTCGTAGTCGGACGTATTCTTGCCCGTGATCAAGTCTTCGTTAACACCGGCGGAGCGAAGGGCGCGCCACTTGTAGTGATCGCCCGCGAGCCAGATTTGCGTGAGGTTTTCAAACTGGCGATTGGCCGCGATTTGGTCCGGCGGCAGGTGGCAGTGGTAGTCGTAGATCGGCTGCGGCTTCGCGTAGGTATGGTAAAGCAGACGCGACCATTCCGTCGTGAGGAAAAAGTCGTCGTGGAGAAAAGAAGAGGCGACGGACATGGGAGTAAAAACTGAAGGGCTTCGGTGAACGAAGACTTGAGGGGGTTGGGAGGCTGCTAGGAAACCAGGTTGGCCTTGATGTAATCGAAGCTCTGCTTGATCGAGACGAACGGATCGCCGGGGCAGGAGTCTTGCTCGACGATGAACCACTCGCAGCCGCCGGCCTCGGCCTCGGCGATGATGCGCTTGAACGGCAGCGTGCCCGCGCCGATCTCGCAGAAACTGATGTCGCCATTGGGGGCGACCTTGAAGTCTTTGAGGTGAATGCTAGGCGTGCGGCCCTTCACACGCTTCACCCATTCGACGACATCGCCGCCGCCGCGCTGCACCCAGAAAGTGTCGAGCTCGGCCACGATGTTTTCCGGCGAGGTTTCGGCGAACACACGCTCGAGAAACGTCGGGCCGCCTGCCGGACGGTAGAATTCGTTCGCGTGATTGTGGTAGCCGAGCTTCATGCCGGCGGCACGGAACTTGGCCCCCGCGATGTCGAGCTTCTTGATGAGCGTGTTGACGTGCTTGGGATTGTCGAAATCGACGCCGTCGGGATATGGATACGCAGTGAGCGTCGTCCCCAGTGCACGGAGGCGGGCGATGACGGAATCGGTTTCATCAAGGATTTCCCTACCGGGCTCGTGCGTGGCGCAGATAACGAGGCCTTCGGCTTTGCACGTGGCGACGATTTTGGCCTCGGAAATCGGGCCGACGCCGCTGATCTGAACGGCGGTGTAACCGACTTCGCGCACCTTCTTCATGGTGGCGGCAAACTCGGCGGCGGTTCTGCAAAAATCGCGAAGGGTATAGAGCTGGAGGGCGACTTGGGAAAGCTTCATGGGAAAAGGCCTTGCCGCCCATTAACGAGCATCGGCGATTAAAATCGATTGGAATCTGCCCGTGGAAGCATTCGCCGGCGTGGTGATCGTGAGCATGAAAAAGGCGCGTCCAAATTGGACGCGCCTGATGTCAAAAAACGGAGGATCGCCGTTTCTATTTGGGTCAGACCTTCGGGCCGCCTTGCGAAAGGCTGCGAGCGCGGAGACGAAGGCCGTTGAGGCGGATAAAGCCGGTGGCGTCGCTCTGGTTATACCAGCTCTTCACACCTTCCATCGACGCGATCTTGTCATCATAAAGTGAATACTTCGACTTGCGACCGGTGGTGATGATGTTGCCCTTGTAGAGCTTGAGGCGAACGGTGCCGGTGACGAATTTTTGGCTCTCATCAACAAGCGCCTGCAGGGCCTCGCGCTCGGGCGAAAACCAGAAGCCGTTATAAACCAGCTCGGCGTATTTCGGGATGAGGCTGTCGCGCAGATGCTCGACCTCGCGGTCAAGGGTGAGGCTCTCGATCTGCTTGTGGGCCTGCATGAGGATCGTGCCACCGGGGGTCTCATACACGCCGCGACTCTTCATGCCGACAAAGCGGTTTTCAACGAGGTCCACGCGACCGATGCCGTGTTTGCCGCCGAGCTTGTTGAGGGTCTTGAGGACTTGGCCCGGGGTGAGTTTTTTGCCGTTCACGGCGACAGCGTCGCCTTTCACGAAATCGATCTCAACGTATTCGGCCTTGTCCGGAGCGTCCTCGGGCGAGACGGAGAGTTTGAACATCTCCTTGTTTTCCTTGGTCGTCGGATCGAACCAAGGATCCTCGAGAATGCCGGCCTCGTAGGAGATGTGGAGGAGGTTGCGGTCCATCGAATAGGGCTTCTTGAGCGAGGCCTCGACCGGGATCTTGTGCTTGGCGCAGTAGGCGATCATCTCGGCGCGTCCGGGGAACAGCTCGCGATAGGCCTCGATCTTCCACGGGGCGATGATCTGGAGATGCGGGGCGAGCGCCATGTAGGTGAGCTCGAAGCGGCATTGGTCGTTGCCCTTGCCAGTGGCACCGTGGGCGACGGTGTCGGCCTTTTCCTTTTTGGCGATGTCCACCTGGGCCTTGGCGATGAGCGGACGGGCGATGGAAGTGCCGAGGTAATACTGGCCCTCATAAACCGCGTTGGCGCGGATCATCGGGTAGATGTAGTTCTTCGCGAACTCCTCGACGAGATCGAGGGTGTAGTGCTTGGAGGCACCGGTGGCCTTGGCCTTCTTGTCGAGCCCCTTGAGCTCCTCTTCCTGGCCGACGTCAGCGGCGAAGGTGATGATCTCAGCGTCGTAGGTTTCCTTGAGCCATTTGACGATGACGGAGGTGTCGAGACCACCGGAGTAGGCGAGAACGATTTTCATGGATAAAAGAGAGGCGTTGTGGGCCAGCCGGCCCGGTTGCGCAAAGAAAAACCTGCGCTTAGGCGCGGGTCCGGGCCGAAGCCAACATGGACATGATGGCCTTCTGCACGTGCAGGCGGTTTTCGGCCTGATCGAAGATGATCGAGCGGGGATTGTCCAAGACGCCTTGGCTGACCTCCTCGCCGGGATGCGCCGGCAAGCAGTGCATGAACCAGGCGTCGGGCTTGGCGGCGGCGAAGAGCTCGGGCGTGACTGCATAAGGCGACATCTGCGCGATGCGCTCTTTCTTCTCCTCTTCCTTGCCCATGCTGACCCACACATCGGTGTAGACCACGTCGGCGTCCTTCACCGCTTCGAACGGATCGGTGGTGAAGTGGTAGTTTTTGGCAAAACCCTCCTGCTTGAGCAGGGCGTCGAGCTCGGCGGACGGCTCGAAACCCTTCGGACCGGCCAGCGAGATTTTCATCCCGAAGAGTGCGGCGCCGAGAATCCAAGAGTTGGCCATGTTGCACGCAGTGTCGCCGAGGAAGGCGATCTTGCGGCCCTTCAGCGAACCGAGCAGATCCGCACCCGAGGCGTTCTTGGGCGCCCAACGCTCGGTGAGCGTAAATGCATCCGTGTAAATCTGGCAGGGATGCAGGAAATCCGTGAGCGCGTTGATGACCGGGATCGTGCCGCTGGCGGCCAGGCGCTCGACTTCGCTGTGCTCGTAGGTGCGCACGATCAAACCATGCACAAAACGGGAAAGAACCTTCGCGGTGTCTTCGACCGATTCGCCGCGACCGAGCTGGATGTCGTTTTTGTTAAGAAAAAGCGGATTGCCGCCGAGTTCGTGCACGCCGACCTCAAACGACACACGGGTGCGGGTTGAGGACTTCGAGAAAATCAACGCCCACGTCTGGTGCTGAAGCACGGTGCCGGTCGCGCGACCGCGATTGGCTTTGAGGTCACGAGCTAACGCGAAAACCTCGGCCACTTCATGGGGCTTGAAGTCCGTCTCTTTGAGGAAGTGCTTCATGGAAAAATGAAGCGAACATGCGTAAGCCTTCCGCCTCGCCCCTGCCAGAGCAAAATGCAGGCCCGGCGGTTACTTTTTCGCGGCGAGCACCGAGCGGAGGATCTCGACCGACTGCGTCAGCTCTGCCGGAGTCGCGGTCAGCGGGGGCAGCAGGCGCATGACATTGTTGCCGGCACCCACGGCCAGCAGCCCCGCCTCACGCGCGGCCGCGAGGTAAGGAATCGGGTCGCTGGCGAACTGAATGCCCACCAGGTAACCGCGACCGCGCACGCCCAAGACCTGCGCAGGAAACTCCGCCGCGAGCTGCTGCAACTCTCCATGCCAAACCGGGCTGCGAGCGGAGACCTTCTCCATGAGCTGCTCGCGCTCGAGCACGTCGAGCACCGCAAGTGCGGCCGCGCAGGCCAGCGGCGTGCCACCAAACGTGGTGCCGTGCATGCCAGGCTGATAAAGTTCGGCTGATTTTTCGCCGATCCACACCGCGCCAATCGGGAAACCGCCGCCAAGGCCTTTGGCCATGCCAATGGCATCGGGGCGAACGCCCGTGTGCTCGTAAGCGTAGAACTTTCCGGTGCGACCAATGCCGCATTGCACCTCGTCAAGGATGAGCAGGAGGTTGTGGCGATTGCAGAGTTCACGCAGGCCAAGCAGGAACTCGGTCGTCACGGGATTCACACCGCTTTCGCCCTGGATTGTCTCGACGAAAATCGCCGCCGTCTGGTCGTCGATCAGCTCCTCGAAGGACGCGAGGTTGTTGAGTTCGCCAAAGGAAAATCCGGGCACCAGCGGACGAAAGCCCTTTTGGATTTTTTCCTGCGGAGTCGCGCTCATGCCGCCAAAGGTGCGCCCGTGAAAGGCGTTCTTCGCACAGATGACTTTATAGATTTTGCCCTCTTCGCCGCCGGCCTTCTTCATGCCGTGGAGACGCGCCAGCTTCAGCAACGCCTCGTTGGCCTCGGCTCCACTGTTGCAAAAAAACACGCGGCCGGGGCCGGCGTAGCCAACGATGCGCTTGGCCAGCTCGCCCTGGTTCGGATTGCGAAACAAGTTGCTGACGTGAATGAGTTCGCCGGCCTGACGCTGCACGGCGGCCACCCAATACGGGTGACAATGGCCGAGCGCGCTCACCGCGATGCCCGAGGTAAAATCGAGATACTGCGTGCCCTGGTCATCCCAGACCTGCGAGCCGCTGCCGCGCACCAGCGTGATCGCGGGACGACCGTAGTTTTTCAGCACATGCGCATCGTAGAGTTCGGCCGTGTTGGTCCGAACGACATCGGGGCGGTTCATGGTGCTCAACCGTGGACGATTTCGGTGCCGATGCCCTTGTCGGTGAAGATCTCGAGCAGCAGAGAATGCGCGAGACGTCCATCGATGAAATGGACGCGTTGCACACCCTCCTGCAGAGCGCGCACCGCGCTCATGACTTTCGGACGCATACCCTTGTCGATCACGCCTCGTTTTTTGAGCTCGTCGACCTGGGAAACTTTGAGCGTGGAGATCAGCGAATCCAGATCGGACGGATTCGAGAGCAAGCCCGGGACGTCGCTCATGTAAACGAGACGACGGGCGCGCAGCGCGCTGGCCACGCGGCCGGCCACGAGATCGGCGTTTACATTGTAAGGCTTGCCATCGAGACCTTCGGCAACCGGAGAGATCACCGGGATGTTGCCGTCGGCGATTTCCTTTTTGATGAGCTTCACCTTCACCTCGGTGACCTCGCCGACGTAGCCGAGATCAACCGTGTTTCCGTTGTCGTCGACCGTGAGTTTTTCGCAGACGAGCACGCTATCGCCGGCGAGGCCCTTGGGCTTGGCATTGGCGAGCGCGATGGCGTCGCACACGTCTTTGTTCACGATTTCGTCGAGGGTCTTTTTGACGATGCCGACAGTGGCTTCGTCGGTGATACGCATGCCATTGGGGGCGAACTGTGACTTGAGGCCGGAGGACTCCATGGCCTTGGTGATGGCCTTGCCGCCGCCGTGCACGACGACGACGTTGATGCCGACCGCCGCGAGGAACGCGATGTCGTAGGCGACACGGTTGCGAACCGCGGGATCAGGATCATCCATGAAGCTGCCGCCGTATTTGACGACGAAGGTGGAGCCGCGGAAGTCTTGGATGTAAGGCAGGGCTTCGAGGAGCACCTTCGCCTTGGTGGTGATTTCGTTTACGTTCACTTATCGAGTTGGATAAAGACGGGTAAATCACGCACGGCCGGCATTTCCATCTTATTTGTCGGCGAGACATGGGAATTCACGCATTCGCCGCGCGTGATGAAGAATCGGCTTCACTCCACACGGCGGCGCGCCACTTGTGAATCCGTGCCCAGCACCGCCCTCACCTTTTCATCCCGCGCCGAACATCGCTCCTGGCTCGCCAGCCAAGCCGCCTTGCCGAAAGGCTTCCGAGTCGGCACCACGCGTTTTGAGTTCATGCCGAAGGAGGCACCAAAGCCTGCGAAGATGACGCTCACCCTCATCGCGCTCGACCGGCCCACGCCGGACTTCGCCGCGATGTTTACAAAGAATGCGTTTCCCGGCGCACCTGTGATCGTCGGTCGCAAACGACTCGCGGAGCCCGCGCTCGGAGCGATCATCATTAATAACAAAATCTCCAACGTCTGTGCGCCCGGTGGAGTCGAGACGTCCGAACGCGTCTGCGTTGAAACCGCCAAACTCCTTGGTCTGCCTGCGACCGCCGTGCTGCCGAGTTCAACCGGCGTGATCGGCTGGGGACTTCCATCCGACGACATCATCGCGCATCTACCCCAAGCGGCCGCCGCGCTCGCCGCGGGATCGGTGCTACCCGCCGCCGAGGGCATTGTGACGACAGATCTTTATCCCAAGGTTCGCGGCGCCAATGTCGGCGCGGGGCGCATCGTAGGCATCGCCAAGGGCGCGGGCATGATCGAGCCCAACATGGCAACGATGCTCGTTTATATCCTGACCGACCTCGCGGTGCCGCGTGACACGTTGCGCGCGTTGCTCACGAAAGCAGTCAATACGACTTTCAATCGCATCAGCATCGACAGCGATACCAGCACGTCGGACACCGTCGCGCTCGTGTCGTCGAGTGCGGTTCAATGCGAGGATCTGGCGGCATTCGAAGCCGCGCTCACGACAATCTGCCGCGACCTCGCCGAAGATGTCGTCCGCAATGGCGAAGGCGTGCGCCACGTCATTCGCGTGCAGGTCAAGAACGCTGCAACACCCGCCCTCGCCTGCGCGCTCGGCAAAGCAATCGTCAACGCGCCGCTCTTCAAGTGCGCGGTCGCGGGCAACGATCCCAACGTCGGTCGTCTCGTGCAGGCCATCGGCAAGCACGTCGGCGCACATGCGCCGGACACCGACCTGTCAAAGCTGAGCGCGCGTATCGGAGGAATCGAGATTTTCGCCGGCGGTGCGTTTCGACTGAACCCCGAAAAGGAAACGGCATTGGTCGCGCACTTCAAACACGCCGAACTCTACGTCAGCAAACCGTCGCCCGATGGCGTGTTTGCCCCGCCGGTGGATTTTCCCCCGCACGAGCGGTGCGTGGAGATCGAAGTCGATCTCGGCTCGGGCCACGCGGAGGCAACGGTGTTCGGCGGAGATCTCACCCACGAATACGTGAGTGAGAACGCCGATTACCGGAGCTGATCCGCGTATTACACACACCCATTGCCCAACGGAGACCTTCATCGGTCTCCGTTTTTTTGGCCAAATATCGGACGCAAAAAAACCGCCCTCTCGCGAAGGGCGGCTTTTGAATGAAAACGTTCCTGACAGCTTAGCGCTTCGAGAACTGGAAGCGCTTGCGGGCGCCGGGCTGGCCGGGCTTCTTGCGCTCTTTTTCACGAGGATCGCGCATCAGATGGCCGGCCTTCTTGAGGGCGGCGCGTAGCTCGGGATTGAGCTTCTGGAGAGCGCGAGCGATGCCATGGGCAGTCGCACCGGCTTGGCCGGTGACGCCGCCGCCGGCAACATTGACGTCAACGTCAACCTTGTCCTTGAGCTCAACGGTGAGCAGCGGGCGGTAGGCCTGCTTGGCGAAGTTCTCGTGGGAGAAGTAGGTCTCGAAGTCGCTGCCGTTGGCAGTGAGCTTGCCGGTGCCTTCAGTGAGGCGGACGCGGGCGGTGGAGGTCTTGCGGCGGCCGGTGCCGAGGAAAATGGTCTTTTCAGCGCTCATGGTAATCAGACGGAGATCTTGATCGGGTTCTGGGCCTCGTGAGTGTGGGCCGGGCCGGCGAACACGCGAAGCTTGGTGAGCATCGTGCGGGCGATGCGGTTCTTCGGCAGCATGCCTTTGACGGCGTGCTCGATGAGGAACTCGGGGTGACGCTCACGCTGCTCGGAGAGCTTGCGGTAGCTTTCGCCGCCGACGAAGCCGGAGAAGAACATGTAGGTGTTCTGCTCTTCTTTTTTGCCGGTGAGGACGATCTTTTCGGCGTTAATGATAACAACGAAGTCGCCGGTATCGACGCTCGGGGTGTAGGAAGCCTTATGGCGACCGCGGATAAGGTTCGCGGCTTTGACCGCGACGCGGCCAAGGACCTGGCCCTCGGCATCGATCAGATGCCACTTGGGTTGCACGGTCTCTTTTTTGGCGAGGAACGTTTTCATGAGAAAAGAGGCGGATTCGGCAGGTTTGGAACAGAGGTGTCAACCTCTCTTTTGCCGTTGTGAATAAAAAAGCCCGCCCCGCCGGTGAAGGCGAGGCGGGCCATATTTTTAATTAGACGCTCGTATCAGCTTAGAAGCCGACGGCGAGGCCAACCGAGAAGACAACCTGGTCCTGGTCATTGCTGATACCGGCAATATTGCTGATATTGGAGGTATCAACTGAAGTGTAGTTAACCGCGGCAGTCAGCTTGGCGGTGTCGCTCAGCTTGTAAGGAACGGCGGCGCCGACACCCCAGTAAGTGTAGTCATTGCCAGGGATCTGGATGTAGCCGAGGGTGGCCGAGAGATCCAAGGAGAGACCGAGCTTGGCGATGGGCAGGCTATGGCCGACCGAGCCGATGTAGGAGGAGGTTTCGAGGTCGAAATCGTAGTAGTAGTAGGCGCTGGGGCTGAGAAGAACGTCAGCCTTGAGGCCAACGAACACCTCGGTGGTGTCACCTTGGCTGCCACCGTTGTAGGTGTAGCGGGTCACGCCGAGATCAGCCGCGAAGGTCTCGTTGATGGCCAGATTGTAGCCAGCATAGAGGTCCGTCTCAGAGCCACCGAAGCTCGAGGCGCCATCGCTGATGGCGTCGGAGTGCCAGGCACCGGCATAGAAGTCACCATAGGAGGCTTCAACCGAAGGCTGGATGGAGGCGTCAGCGAGCTTTACACCGCGGAACACATAGTCGCTAACATACGTTACATCAAGAGTAACGGCGAGAGCAGACTTGGCGGATTCCTGAGCGGAGGCGGATACGCCGGCGGCAAGGACCGCGAGGGCGAGGATCGTCTTTTTCATGGGTAGTAGTTCTGTAGTTTTGTAGTTCTCTGTCAGTTTGCCGATTAGGTCTCGGCGGCTGGTATGCAAAGAATTACTGGCAGCACTTCAAGTCTTTATCCCATTGAGCCACCCGACCCCGAATCGGCCTAATCGGGTTGTCGACAAGAAGTCAGTGGCAAACCGGCCCGCAGTCATCAACCCTTACAATCATGCGAAAATACCTGTATCTAGCCGCCGTGACCGGCGCAATCGGAGTCGCCGCAGGTGCGTTTGGCGCGCATGCCCTAAAGGACGCTCTCACCACGCGAGGAACCCTATCCACCTGGAACACAGCAGTGTTATACAACATCATCCACGCGCCCGCCCTGCTCGGAACGGGGCTCTATCTGCTGAAGAGCCCAACGCCCTCTTCGTGGTTGAGCAAGGCGAGCACCTGCTGGGCACTCGGAGTCGGATTATTTTCGGGGTCCCTCTACTGCTTGGCATTGGGAGGTCCTCGCTGGCTTGGCCCGGTGACACCTTTAGGGGGCCTGTTTCTCCTACTCGGATGGCTGTTTCTTCTGGGCGAGACTGGAAAAACATCCCGCGTCCCTTCGAAATAAAATTATATACATGCGACTACCCGGCGATCTGCGTTTCGTCCTCGAAGCCGTTCGGCAAGTTGCCCGCCCCAGACTGGCTGGCGGATGCGTGCGCGATTGGCTACTCGGCCTGGAGCCTAAGGATTTCGACGTCGAGGTGCAGGGCCCCACCTTCGACGGACTTCACGCCATCCTCGCTCCATTCGGCTCCACCGATGTGGTCGGGCGAAGCTTTGGCGTGATCAAACTCCGCTTAGGCAACACCGAATACGATTTCAGCCTGCCGCGTCGCGAGTCCAAGACCGGCAACGGTCATCGTGGCTTTGCCGTTACACCCGACCCGCTACTCAGCGATGCCGATGCGGCCGCCCGGCGTGATTTCACCATCAATTCAATCACTTATGATCCGTTCACGGGCGAGATTTTTGATCCGCACGGAGGACAACGCGACTTAAGCAACCGTATCTTGCGCCACACCAGCCCGGCTTTTGTGGAGGACCCGCTGCGCGTGTTGCGCGCCTTTCAGTTCGCCGCACGTTTCGATCTCTGCCTCGCACCTGAAACCGCCACTCTGTGCCGTAGCATCGTAAACACCTATGATGAACTCCCGGTCGAACGCGTCTGGGGCGAATGGGACAAGTGGGCATCGCAAGCCATCCGTCCCTCCCGGGGCCTGCTGGTCCTCGAGGAAACCGGCTGGCTGGTGCACTTCCCTGAAATCGCCGCCTTGCGCAACTGCCCGCAAGACCCCGAGTGGCATCCTGAAGGCGATGTGCTCACTCATACGGCACATTGCTGCGATGCCCTCACCCAACTGCCCGCGTGGCGTGAGTCCCCACCTGCCCGAAGGCGCATCCTGCTCTTCGCAGTGCTGGCTCATGATTTCGGAAAGCCCGCCACCACCACTCAATCCGAACATCAAGGCCGTCTGCGCTGGCGCAGTCTCGGTCACGAATCCGCGGGAGGCCCGCTTGCGGACAACTTCCTCCGCTATATCGGAGCACCTCTATCCATTATAGAAGCGGTCCGCCCACTCGTTGTTCACCACCTGGCCCACCATCATGGCAAAGGAGACTTCACCGACAGCCACGTCCGCCGCCTCGCGCGCAAACTTCACCCCGCCACCATCGACGACCTGTGCGCAGTCATGACGGCCGACAGCCTGGGCCGCCCGCCACTCGACGGATCGGACAACCTCGCGTTAATCAAAAACCTTCGCTCCCGCGCCCACGAACTCTCACTTCGCCAAACCCCGCCCCGCCCCATCCTTCTCGGTCGCCACCTCATCGCGCTCGGCCAAAGACCGAGCCCCCAATTCACTGCCATCCTCGCCACCGCGTTCGAAGCTCAACTCGATGGCGTTTTCACCGATGAAGAAACCGCGCTCATCTGGTTAAGCAATTATTTGCGAACTATCCAACGGCCTAATCCGTGACAAACCCCTACAAATCGAATCTGCTGTTCGCTCCCTTTAAACCCATGTCCACCCAACTCGACCAGCTGAAGCAGTTCACCGTCGTCGTCGCCGACACCGGCGACTTCGCTTCCATGAAGGAATTCGCCCCGCGCGACGCGACCACGAATCCCTCCCTCATTCTGAAGGCCGCCGCGATGCCCGCCTACGATGCGCTCGTTGATCAGGCCATCAAAGACGCCGGTCCCTCCGCCTCACTCGCCCAAGTCATCGACCGCCTGCTCGTCGTCTTCGGCCTCGAAATCCTGAAGATTGTCCCCGGCCGCGTCTCCTCTGAGGTCGATGCCCGACTCTCCTTCGACACCGCCGCGACCGTCGCGAAGGCCCTCGAAATCATCGCCCTCTACGAAAAGGCCGGCATTGGTCGCGACCGCGTGCTCATCAAGATCGCCTCCACGTGGGAAGGCATCAAGGCCGCCGAAATCCTCGAAAAACAGGGTATCCACTGCAACCTTACGCTCCTCTTCTCCTTCGCCCAGGCCGTCGCCTGCGCCGAAGCCAAGATCACCCTCATCTCGCCCTTCGTCGGCCGCATCCTTGACTGGCACAAGAAGACCAGCGGCAAAGATTTCGTCGGCGCCGAAGATCCTGGTGTGATCTCCGTCACGCAGATCTACACCTATTATAAGAAATTCGGCTACAAGACCGAGGTCATGGGTGCCTCCTTCCGCAACACCGGCGAGATCGTCGAGCTGGCCGGCTGCGACCTCCTCACCATCGCCCCCACCCTCCTCGCTGAGCTGAAGGCCTCCACCGCTCCGCTCGTGCGCAAGCTCGATCCGGCCAAGGCCGCCTCCGCCAACCTCACGAAGCTCACCTTCGACGAGAAATCCTTCCGCTTCGCCATGAACGAAGACGCCATGGCGACCGAAAAGACCTCCGAAGGCATCCGCCTGTTCTCGGCCGATATCGTCAAACTCGAACAGCTGATTGCGAAAAAGCGCGGCTGATTCCTGTGATCGTGCCCGTGTTCACGTTAACGCGAACACCTGAAACAAAAACGGCCAATCGGTGAAAAACCGATTGGCCGTTTCTTGTTTAGCGACGTCCGCGGAATCCGCCACCGCCACCGCCCGAGCGTCCACCACCACCGCCTTGACCACCTTGGTGTCCGCCACCGGAACGTTGTCCCGATTGACCGCCACGACCTTGATTTGAACGTTGGCCACCGCCACCACCGCCACGGCGCTGCTGTTGCTGACCCTTCTTCGGGTAAGAAGGGTTCATCACAAACGGCGCATACGGGAATCCTTCGAGGCGGAGCTCGGGAATCTTGGCACCAATAAAGCGCTGAATATCGCGAATATCATTGGCGTTTTCAGGCGAGACGAGCGTGAACGCATCGCCCACGGCCATCGCACGGCCGGTGCGTCCGATGCGATGCACGTAATCTTCGGGATTCTCCGGCACGTCGTAGTTGATGACATGCGTGACGCCGGCGACATCGATACCACGCGCGGCGATATCCGTCGCGACCATGACTTCATATTTGCCGCTCTTAAAGCCGGCGAGCGCCTCGATACGCTGGTTCTGCGAGCGATTCGCGTGGAGAACTGCCACGGTGTGCTTCGCCGACTTGAGACGTGCGGCGATTTTATCGGCGCCGTGCTTGGTGCGGCTGAAAACGAGCACGCTTTGAAAATCGGTTTTTTCCAGCAACGCGACGAGCAGATCGAACTTTTGCGCCCAAGCCACGGGATAGAGCGCATGGTTGACCGACTGGTTGACGGAGCGGTTGACACCGCATTCGACGCGCTCGGGATTCTTCAGCGCAAACGACGCGACAGCGGCAATCTCAGGGGGAACCGTGGCCGAGAAGAACAGAGTCTGACGACCCTTGGGGCAGCGGGCGATGATGTCTTTGACGACGGGAAGGAAACCCATGTCGAGCATGCGATCCACTTCGTCGAGCACGAGAATCTCGATGGTGTTGAGCGAAAGTTCGCCCCCCTTGATGTAGTCCATCAGACGACCGGGCGTGGCGGAGATCACATCGACGCCTCGTTTGAGTTCGTTGCGCTGGGCGCCGTAGCCGACGCCACCGAAAAGGGCGACGGTGCGGATGTCCGTATGCCGCGCAAAATCGCGAAACGCGGTCTCGACCTGAGCGGCCAGTTCGCGCGTGGGCTCAAGAATGAGCACGCGGGGGGCGCGGCCATGGGTGCCGAGCTTGGAAAGAATGGGAAGCGCGAAGGCCGCGGTTTTACCGGTGCCGGTTTGCGCGGAGGCGATCAAGTCGCGACCAGAAAGAACCACCGGAATGGCGCGAAGCTGAATGGGAGTCGGGTCGGTGTAACCGGCCGAGACGACGCCGCGAAGAATATCCGCGGAGAGATTGAGATCTTTAAATGACATGGATGCAAAACGGGTCGGACAGAATACCTGCGTATAAAACGCCTGTAGAGGACGCGCGACCCGCGCGCCCACGGACAGGCGGAAATGCCCGTCCTAAAAAACCGCCGAAGCGGTCAAAGTGTTCAAAAATAAAAAGGGCGAAGCGCGGCAGGCGCTTCGCCCTCGAAAATTTCGTGATCAGCCGTTTAGGCCGAAGCAGGAATTAGTAACGGCGATCGCCGCCGCCGGAGCGGCCGCCACCACCGAAGCCGCCACGGCGTTCGCCGCCGCCACCACCGAAGCCACGGCCACCGCCGCCGCCACCACCGAAGGAACGGCCAGCGCCTTCCTCCTTGGGACGAGCTTCATTGACGGTGAGAGCGCGACCGCCGAGATCGGTGCCATTGAGCTTCTCAGCGGCGAGCTTCGCCTCTTCGGGCGAGCTGAAAGTAACGAACGCGAAACCGCGGGGGCGACCGGTCATTTTGTCCATGGCGACGTAAACGTCGGTGACGTTACCGAATTGACCGAAAGCGGAGCGGAGCTCGTCTTCGGAAGTTTTGAAGGACATGTTGCCAACGTAGAGTTTGGAACTCATAGTGATGATTCGTCGATCCCCGTCCGCTGCCAGTCCGTTCCCGACTATCGGGTTTCAAATCATCCCGGGACCAATGCCCCACTGACGACTCACCAGTTCCTGTCATCTAACGTTTTTCTGACGATGAAGCCTCAACGAATGTCGTCATAATCCCTAAACGCAAGAAAAAACGGGACATAGCACGTCACCACACCTCAGTATAAAGATAGGCAAGATGTTTGAAATCAGTCGGTCCGCGCGCATTTATTACTCAATTAATCCGCTGGTTTCTCCTCACCCATGTTCGCTAATCTGCTGCAACTAATCACCCGCCGCTCACCCAGCGAGGACTACGACCGCGCCTTCGTTAAGGAAATTCGCGTCACGCCGGTCGCGTCTCGCGAAACTCGGAGCCGGCGCGCCGAACGCTGGATCCTAGCCGGCTGGATCCTGATCCTAGTAAAGTGCGCGGCCATTTGGTGGCTGATTGAAACGCATAAGGTGCCCATCCATCCGCTTTGGTTGGTCGGACCCACGATCATGTTCGGTTTGCTGGCTACGGTCGCCTACGTTTGGCGCGACTAAACCCGCCATGCCCTTTGTGCCTGGACTTCGCAGCGGATACTCACTGACCGGTCGGCTCGTGCACTTCGGTCGCATGCTTGACAAGATCCGCCTGCATGCGAACGACCGACTTCCGGCAGATTGTCATGGCAATCTCGGCATCGGCTTCGATGGGCGCACCTGCTTGTTTCTCGGCATTGATTATGGCGCACTTAAGGCCAAGGTGCTTGCCGGCGGCTGCGATGAGGAGATCCTTGCGTGGGCCCATGCCGAAGGCGGCCACCGCACCCAGGATCAATGCATGATCTGGAATCAGTTCATGATGAAAGTGGGCTGGCGCGATGACCGCACTGCAGTCTTGCGCGATCGCATCGCCACCTTGGGGCTCTCCCATAAACCGATCGACACCTTTTTTGACCTGAACGATTTCGATGAAGGCAGGGACCCGGTGGCATCGCGAGCCTGGGAGCTAAAGGAGTCGCGCGTGATTATTCTCATGGGGGTAGCCGGCAGCGGAAAAACCACCATCGGCAAACTGCTCGCTCACGTGCTCGGCTGGCATTTCGTCGATGCCGATGATTATCACTCACCGGCCAACCTCGCCAAAATTTCCGCGGGCCTGCCTCTGACAGATGAAGATCGCCTGCCATGGCTGCGCACCCTGCGCACTCTCATTGATTCCAGCTTGGTCGAGCGCAAAAATACGATTCTCGCCTGCTCCGCGCTAAAGGCGGCTTATCGAGACCTTCTCGCTACCGATCCCGGCTGCATAAAAATCGTCCATCTCACCGGACCTGCGAGGCTGATCCAGCACCGACTTGATAACAGGAAGGATCATTTTGCAAAAGCCACGTTGCTTGAAACTCAGCTTCAAACATTGGAGCCTCCCGCAAACAGCTTAACACTGGATGTCACCGCTCCGCCGGAAACGTTGGTGGAGCTAATTCGATCCCAGTTTCTCCTGTGATAAACGATGGCCAGCCGTCACCTATTTTTTGGCGGCATTGATTTGCTCGCGCGTATATACGCCACCCACGACAAACGCATCAACCATCGAAACCTTCACCTCAATCAAGGGATACTCCTTTTCGGTTGAAACACCCTGAAACTTCAGGTGCAAGCTGCCCGGGATCGTCGTATAAATTTCCCTGTTAAAGAAATCCAAATTCGGCGCCTTGACCTGCGTAGGCTCTTTGTAGACCCGGTCAATCAACCGATACGTCATATCCACCTTGGGTGTGGATTCTCGTGCAGGTTCGGGTGCGGGTGCGGGTTGTGGCTGAATTGTGATCACATTGCCCGGGGGGACCACAATCATCCTCCTTTCATCGCGCGACCGAGTGTCCAAGTCTTTCTCGGCACGCTCAATACGTCCAAGATGCTCCGGATTGCTCATCTCCATCCGAACATAATAAAGCCCCGTAAACATGAAGGCTGCAATCACCAGAATAAGTATAAAATAAAATGAGCGCATTTAAGTCGTGGGCACAAGAGGGTCCACCTCTCATGTGGTTTGCGACAAAGCCTCCCCATCCCAGGTAGGTCAATAACGATATACACAAGCTTTCAATAACTTATGAAAGATATTGATGCCAGATATCCAACGCCCGGGATCTCAGACGGGATCTCGGGTTGGCTGGGGTGAAAAACATTGTGCGCACATGCCGTGTCCGGCTTGCTTCCAAGCTCATGGCCAAAGGCGTAAGACCCAAGAAAAAGAGCTACACGGTTTATTTCGCGAGCGAGCTTTTCAGCCTAAAGCACTTGGTCGGCAACTCCTACCTCGCAGAGGCCATCTACGAGAAATCCCACGGGAAATATTTGTGCGTGCTCCCCCAAAATATCGAGCAGCGCCGCACGCTCCCGCACAGTATCCGCGACGCCGATATTCAAGCCCTGCTCGCGTGCGATCTCGGCCTCTTCAACTATGACGGCACCGAGCTCGATTCGGGCACGGTGGTCGAGTTCATGTTCGCCAAGTTCGCCGACATTCCCTCGGTAATCCTTCGCAGCGATTTCCGCCAAGGCGGGGACCAGGATACCGACCCTTGGAACTTGATGACGAGTTTCTATCCGCGGACGGCCAACGTGGTCCTTGACAGCATGGGGCTTTACAAGGCTGCTCTGCAAAATCGCCTGCGATCCTCGACCCGTCGCGGCAAACTGGACGACATCGTCCGTCTCGCCGGCCAGCATAGTTCCGCCGACGCCCAAGCCATGTGTGAGCAGATCGCCGCCGCCTGTGTGCGCGCCCTCGACCGAGTCGTCGTCACCGAGCCGGTCATGCCCAAATATCTGCGCGAGGAAGTTTATCAGTGGCTCGCCCTCATGCCGAATTTCAAAGGCAAACCAAAGGACCTGCGTCGCAAGTTCGAAGGCATCCTCGAACGAAAGGTGGAGCACGATCTGCTCTAGGTCAGGTCCGTTCCCATGCTCCACGTCCTCAATCATCCGCTCGGCGATCATCTCCTCACAAGGTTGCGCGACGAGACGACGGAGCCGACGACGTTTCGCACGCTCGCGTATCGGGTCGGCCTGCTGCTCGCGCTCGAAGCCACGCGTGATCTCGCGACCGAGGACCGCGTTATCAACACGCCGATGGAAAAGCACACGGGCCGCGTCCTCGCCCGGCCACTCGCAGTCATCCCGATTCTCCGCGCAGGACTCGGCATGCTACAGCCTTTCACGGATTTGTTTCCCGATGTGAGCATCGGTTATGTCGGACTTGAACGCGATCACACGACCGCAGTCGCTCGCAGCTATTATCAAAAACTGCCGCCACTGAAAGGTAAGCGAGTGCTCATCGTCGATCCCATGCTTGCCACCGGCGGGTCGGCGATCCACGCGTTGAACACAGTGCACGCCGCCGGCGCAACCGAGATCAGCCTCGTGTGCATCGTGGCCGCACCTGAAGGGGTGAAAGCCGTCGAGACCGCCTATCCCAACATCGCCATCTTCACGGCCGCAGTGGATCGCGAGCTTAACGAGAAAAAATACATCCTCCCCGGACTGGGTGATTTTGGCGACCGCCTCTACGGCACGTAAGTCCCGCCCACGGGTTCAGCGTTTTCGAAACGCACCACCGCACGGCCTTGCGCACGCGACTCGGCCAGCGACACCGTAAAACGCGCCTCCCAGTCGTTGCGCTCTTCACCATCGACCAGGACCTGCGCCACGGTCCACCCACCCGCGTCCTCACCGAAATAAGTGTGCTTCCCCGCGCGACCTTCGGGATCCAAACGGAAACGACCGCGGGCATCGAAGTAGGCGGCGAACGTTTTTTCGATTCGCTTTGCATCGGGTGACATCAACTCGTTTTCCCCGGCTGAAACCGCCTCGCCGGTCGCAAGCCGTGATACCGCGCTTTCCCAATCGCGCGCCATGACTTCCTGCAAGAAACCGAAAATCGCCGTGCGCACCAACCGGCGGAAACCCACCGTATCCCGCGTGATGTCGTAGCTCAACGGACGCGCCGGTTTGTCCGCATCGCCGGCCAACTCCACTGCCACATAATCGGGATTCCGCAGCCGCTCCCACTCCTCCAGCAGACTCGAATCGATGCCGCGGATCAGTTCGCGGAAATACGTTTCCATCTCGACGACCTCCTCGGTCTTCGCCGAGTCCGGCACCGTCTGTGAAAGCACTTTCCACACCTGCGACAGATGCCGCAGCAGCAGACCCTCGCCGCGCTGCAAACCGTAGTCGCGGATGTAATCGGCGAACGACATATACCGCTCATACATCTCCCTCGCGATCGACTTTGGGCGCACGTTTTCCTGCCCGACCCAGGGGTGCACCGCCGCAAACGCGTTAAACGTGTCGTATAAAAACTCGCGCAACGGCTTCGGGTGTTCGATCTCCTCCAGTTTTTCCATGCGCTCCTCGTAGGGCACGCCTTCGGCCTTCATCTGCTCAACGGCATCGCCCTTCAATCGGCTGATCTGTTGTCGCAAAATCTGATCCGGATCCTCGACGATCGCCTCACACAGCGTGAGCACGTCATACGGATAATCCGGCGAGGCCCGGTCCAAGAGTTTGACCGTGTCGAGCAGGTAGAGTGACAACGCCTGATGCAGCGAAAAATCGTCCTGCAGCTCCACGTTGACGCGCAGCTTGCGCCCCGACGGCTCGGGCGGAATCCACGAGACGATCTTCCGCTCCAACAACGCGCGAAACAACTGAAACGCCCGCTTCCGCAGACCGCGTTTTTTGTGAGGCGTCTCATGGCAATCCGCGATGAGCCGCCGCATCACCTTGCAGCCGTCCTCGTCGCGACCGAGCACCTGCAACAACATGCCATGCGACACGTCGAACCGGGACACCAACGGCTCTGATGGCGCGACCATCAACCTCTCAAACGTCTTCGCGTCCCAACCCACCTCGCCCTCGGGCGCGCTGCGTTTGGCCGCCTTCTTTTTCTTCGGGTCCTTCGCGGCCTTCTCCTCGGCGCGTTTGTTTTCGATGACGTGCTCCGGCGCCTGGACCACGACGTAGCCGACCGTGTCAAAGCCACGCCGACCCGCACGTCCGGCAACCTGCCGGAAATCGCGGACGCTCAGGATCGCGGCTTTCTTGCCGTCGTATTTCCAAAGCTGCGTGAACACGACCGTGCGGATCGGCACGTTGATGCCGACGCCAAGCGTATCCGTGCCGCAGATCAATTTGAGCAATCCCTTCTGCGCGAGTTGCTCCACAAGGATGCGATACTTCGGCAGCAGTCCCGCGTGGTGCACGCCCACGCCATGGCGCAACCAGCGTTTCACTTCTTTGCCATACGGACTCGTGAACCGCACGCCCTCAAGCTCCTTCGCGATGGCCGCCTTCTCGTCCTTCGAGCACACGTTGAGACTCATCAGACTCTGGGCCGCCTCCGAGGCCGCGCGCTGCGTGAAATGCACGAGATAGATCGGCGCGCGCTTGTCCTCCAGCGCCGTCGCCAACCGCTCGACCAGCGGCGTCTCGGAATACTCGAACTCCAGCGGCACCGGCCGCCGATCACTGCGCACGGTCACAGTGGGGGCGCGGGTGACGCGCGTGAGTTCTTTTTCGAAAAATTCCGCCGATCCCAGCGTGGCCGACATCAGCAAAAACCGCGTCCACGGCATCATGAGCAGCGGCACCTGCCACGCATAACCGCGCTCGGCATCGGAGTAGTAGTGAAACTCGTCCATGATCACGACCTTGATGGCGGTGGCTCGCTCGCCGCCCGCGAGCGCGAGGTTGGCCAGGATCTCCGCCGTGCAACACAGGATGGCAGCGTCGGGATTCACGCTGGCGTCGCCCGTCATCATACCGACGTGGTCGGGACCGAACTCGCGACAGAGGGACAGAAACTTTTCATTCACCAGCGCCTTGATCGGACACGTATAAACCGATCGTTGGCCGGCGCAGATCGCTTTGAAATGAAACGCAGCCGCGACCAGCGACTTCCCCGAACCGGTGGGCGTGTTAAGGATCACGTTGCGCCCCCCGAACAGCTCCAGGATCGCCTCTTCCTGTTCGGCGTAGAGCTCAAGCCCCCGCTCCTTGGACGCGGCGAGAAAGCGGTCAAGCACGGCATCCGCATCCGGAAATCCGGTGAGCGGCGTGAGCGGAGCAGAAACAGCGGGCGTTGACGACATGCGCCCCCACAAGGGCGTGACTCCCTCCCGCTGACAAGCCCGTCGAGCCGCCCAAAGTGCGTTTGCCCTCCTCGTCCGTTTCACTCCATCGTGCACGCACGCCCCATGCGTCTCCCGTTCGCAATCCTACTTCTTTCCGTATCCATGCACGCCGAAACCCCGACTCCGACTCTGACCGACCGCGTTGAATCCCTGCTCGGGCGCATGACGCTCGATGAGAAAATCGGCCAGCTCTCCCAAGGCGTCGTGCACACCGTCGAGCAAGCGGATAACGCCATTGCCGATGTCCGCGCCGGCCGCTTGGGCTCATTCATTTTAAGCGCACCGCCCGAGATCGCCACCGAACAGCGCAATCGCCTCCAACACGCCGCGGTCGAAGACACCCGCCTAGGCGTGCCGCTCATCTTCGGCGCGGACACGATTCACGGCTATCGCACCACGTTTCCGATTCCGCCCGCTCTCGCATCAACATGGGACGCGGACCTCGTCGAACGCGTGCAAGCAGTCGCCGCGCACGAAACCCGCGCAGTTGGCATCGAGTGGATCTTTGCCCCCATGTGCGACCTCGCCCGCGACCCGCGTTGGGGACGCGTCGCCGAAACGTTTGGCGAAGATCCGTTTCTTGGCGCAAGCCTCGTCGCCGCTTCCGTGCGCGGCTTCCAAGGCAACGATCCCGCCTCGCCCGACCGCACCGCCGCCACGCTCAAGCACTTCGTCGGCTACAGCGCGGCCACCGGCGGCCGCGACTACAACACCACCGACATCACGCCTTTCACGCTGCGCAACGCCCACCTCCCCGCCTTCGAGGCCGGCATCAGAGCCGGCGCGCTCTCCGTGATGAGCGCCTTTAACGCGATCGACGGCATCCCCGCAGTGGCCAACCACCACCTGCTCACCGAGGTCCTGCGCGGCGAATGGGGTTTTAAAGGTTTTGTCGTAAGCGACTGGGAAGGCGTCATCGAAGCCATCAAATGGGGCTACGCCGCCAACGAAACCGAGGCCGCCAGCCTCGCGCTTACGGCCGGCAACGACATGGAAATGGTATCGCGCAGCTACCGCCACACCCTCGCCGCCCAAGTCGCGACCGGCACCGTGCCGATCGCGGTGATCGACGAGGCCGTGCGTCGCGTGCTGCGAGTCAAACTGCGGGTCGGCCTTTTCGAAAAACCCTTCGCCGATCCCACCGCACCCGCCCAGACGTTTTTGCAACCGGCGGCCATCGCCCTCGCCCGTGAGGCCGCCGCCCGCTCGCTGGTCCTTTTGAAAAACGAGAACAACGTTCTCCCGCTTGCGACGACGGTCCGTCTCATCGCGCTCGTTGGCCCGCTGGCGGACGACCCCGCCGAGATGCTCGGCACTTGGCCCGCCCATGGCCGCACCGAGGATGTCGTCACACTCGCCGCCGGCCTGCGCGCGCGCCTCGGATCGGACGCGGTTACGGTTATCCGCGGATGCGAACTGCTGCCCTCGGGACCGCGCACCCGCGCGCTGCCCGACGGCTCGGTCGTCGTGGATGAAGAGGCCACCCGTTCGGCTGTCGCCGGTGACGAAGGTGATTTCGCCAAAGCCATCGCCGCTGCACACGAGGCCGACGTGATCATCGCCGCCGTCGGCGAACCGCGCGGCTGGTCAGGCGAAAACGCCTCCCGCGCCGATCTCTCGCTCACCGGTCACCAGCCCGAGCTGTTACGAGCACTCGCCGCGCTTGGCAAACCCCTCGTGGTCGTCGTGTTCAGCGGACGTCCGCTCGCGCTCACCGAAGTCGCCGCGCAGGCCGGCGCCTTGGTGCAGGCGTGGCATCCGGGTCTTCAGGGCGGGCACGCACTCGCCGCCGTTTTGTGCGGAGACATCGCGCCAACCGGACGCCTGCCAATGTCGTTCCCACGCGCGACCGGTCAGGTTCCGGTCTTCTATAACCACCACACCACCGGGCGGCCCGACATGGTCGATTACCGTGATCTCACCCGAGATCCGCTCTTCCGCTTCGGCTACGGACTCACTTACACCCACTTCTCATTCGGCCCGGTGGAAATCATCGAACCGGCCATGCCCGGACAACCTGCCAAGGCCCGAGCCAGCGTGACCAACTCAGGAACACGCTCCGGCGAAGCCGTCGCCCAGCTCTACATTCGCGACGTGGCCTGTTCGGAAGGCGCGCGACCTGCACAAGAGTTGCGCGGCTGGCAACGGCTGACGCTCGCCCCCGCCGAGACACGCATCGTGGAATTTCCACTCGACGACACGGTGCTCGGGTTTATCGACCGCTCGGGCCGTCACCGGGTTGAAGCAGGCGAGTTTCGCGTATGGATCGCCCCCCACGCAGGCACGGCGGACACCGCGGCTGTTTACCAAAGGCCTTAAACACGCTTCTGGGATTGCCGACGACAAAGCCACGCGCTTACTTTTTTGTTTCTTATGGGACGTCAATGGCTCCACGCAAAACGCGCGATCGTTAACAACAAAAAGGGTCAGCTCGTCGGCAAACTGGTGAAGGAAATCACCGTTGCCGCGAAGATCGGCGGCGCCGACCAGTCGGCCAACGCCCGGCTCTTCGCCGCCGTCGAAAAGGCCAAGAAGGCCAGCGTCACCCGCGACGTGATCGAACGCGCCATCAACAAAGGCGCCGGCATCGGCGGCGAGAAGATGGTCATGGACCACATCGTGTTCGAGGGCTACGCCCCCCACAAAGTGCCGGTGATTGTCGAAGTCTACACCGACAACGTCCAACGCACGACCCCCGAAATGCGCGTTCTCTTCAAGAAGGGCATTCTCGGCACCACCGGCAGCAACAAATTCCTCTTTGAGCATGTGGGTATCGTCGAAGCCCACACCGCAGCCGCCAACGTCGACCTCGAAGCCGCCGCCATTGAAGCGGGTGCCAACGATTTCGAAGCGATCAGCCATGCCCAAAACGACGATATCCCCGAGGGTGCCACCGGCGCTCGTTTTCACACGGACCGCACGCAGGTGCACGCGGCCTCGACCTGGCTGACCGCCAACGGCTGGACGGTCATCACGAGTGAAATCGGCTACGTGGCGAAGATGTTCCCCGAGTTGTCCGACGAGCATCGCGGCGAAGTCGGAGAGTTCCTCCAAGCGCTCGAAGAGCACGACGACGTGCAGCGCGTGTGGGCGGCCGTGAAGTAAAACCCGGCATTCATTTACGCAAAAGCCGCGTCCCTTTCAGACGCGGCTTTTTTGTGTTCGGATCACGGGGCTTCGTGTCATGAACACGCCATTTTCCTGGTTTTCGTAGATTTTCCCCAATTTAAGCCAAAAACACCGACACTTTCTGGGTTATTTGCCCCTTTTTTCACGTTTAAAGGGTATTTTTGGGAGAATCCCCGATGACCAACGTCGTGGTTTTCTTGCAGTCATCCACAGAGATTTTTGCCGGTCAAAACCGCATTTTTATCTCAAATTTCGGGGAATTTAGCGCATTTCCCCGGAAAAAATCAAAGGTTGCACAATCCGGCAGTTTCCATTTCAAAATCCTACTTAGACAGGAAATCACTCCCCCTTACGTCAACTCAACCGAGGCACAACTTTGGACCTAAAACAGATCAAACAAATCATCGACCTAATGAAGCGCTCCGAACTCTCCGAGTTCGCGATCGAGGAAGAAGGTCTCAAGTTGAAGATCCGCCGCAACGCCAATGGCCTCCCGGTTGTCAGCAGCGGTTCGTCCCATGCTCCTTTTGCTTATTCGAATGAGCCTGCCCCCGCCGCAGCTCCGATTGCCAGCCCTGCCCCCGCCGCCGCAGCGCCGGCCGCTCCCGCCGCAACCGCTGGCGACGAAGCCGGTGTCATTTACATTAAATCGCCCATGGTAGGCACGTTCTACCGCTCTGCTTCACCCGAGAGCAAACCCTACGCGGAAGTCGGCACCAAGGTCGTCGAAACCTCCGTCGTCTGCATCATTGAAGCCATGAAGATCATGAACGAGATCCAAGCCGAGATGAAAGGCACCATCCTTGAGACCTTGGTTGAAAACGGTCAGCCGGTCGAATACGGCCAGAAGCTCTTCAAGATTAAGCAGGGCTGATCCTCGCCATCCTTCAACGTCTGAAGCCGCTAATTGCCACTGGCTTCGCTAATCTAAAATTAGCGCACCTTAGTGCCAATTAGCGGTTTATTATTATCCAACCTCCCTGATGATCCAAAAAATCCTCATCGCCAATCGCGGTGAAATCGCCCTCCGAATCGTCCGCGCCTGCCGCGAACTTGGCATCAAGACCCTCGCCGTTTACTCCGAGGCTGATGTCCAATCCCTCCACGTTCAGCTCGCCGACGAGGCCATCTGCATCGGCGGCCCGCGTGGTGCGGATAGCTACCTGAAGGCGGATCGGATCATCGCCGCCGCAGAGATTGCCGATGTGGACGCCATTCACCCCGGCTACGGCTTCCTCTCGGAAAATGCCCAATTCGCCGAACAGTGCGAATCGTGCAACATCAAGTTCATTGGCCCAAAATCGCGCTCCATCAAAATGATGGGCGATAAAGCCGTCGCCAAAGATACCGTCAAAAAAGCCGGCGTTCCCACCGTCCCAGGCTCCGATGGTCCTATCGATAAGGAATCCGAGGCCGTCAAAATCGCCCGCAAGATCGGTTACCCCGTCATCATCAAGGCGGTCGCCGGCGGCGGTGGTCGCGGCATGCGCATCGCGCACAACGACATTTCCTTTGCAAAGGAATACCACGTTGCCCGCAACGAGGCCGAAAAAGCCTTCGGCAACGGCTCGGTTTACATCGAAAAATACATCGAGAAGCCCCGCCACATCGAGTTTCAGATCCTCGCCGACAGCCATGGCAAGGTCATCCACCTCGGCGAACGCGACTGCTCCATCCAGCGCCGCCATCAAAAGCTGATCGAGGAATCCCCGTCTCCGTTCCTCACGCCCGACCTGCGCAAGCGCATGGGCAAGTTTGCGGTAAAAGCCGCCGAGGCCGCCGATTACGAGAATGCCGGCACCATCGAGTTCCTCGTGGATGCCAAGGGCAACTTCTACTTCATCGAGATGAACACCCGTATCCAGGTGGAGCATCCCGTGACCGAAGAGTGCACCGGCATCGACCTCATCAAGCAGCAGATCCTCGTGGCAAATGGTGAGAAACTCGCCTTCGACCAAAGCGATATCAAATTTGAGAAACACGCGATCGAGTGCCGCATCAACGCCGAGGACCCCGCTCGCAACTTCGTGCCCTCCCCCGGCACCATCGGCCTCTACTATGCCCCCGGCGGCCACGGCGTGCGCGTCGATTCCCATGCCTATTCGGGCTACGCCATCCCGCCCTACTACGACTCGATGATCGGCAAGCTCATTTGCTACGGTCGCGACCGTCAGACGGCGATTCAGCGCACCTACCGCGCCCTCAACGAATACCTCGTCCGCGGTATCAAGACCACCATCCCGCTCCACAAGGCGATCATGAGCGACCCAACCTTCATCGAGGGCAAGGCCACCACCGCTTACATGGAGGAGTTCTTCGCCCGCACGCCGACGGATTTGTTCTCCTGAGCCCACGGCTGAAATCCTCGCTCCCTTATCACTCCCGCATGCCGCCAGGCTGCGGGAGTTTTTTTGCCTCGATCCCGAGCCCGCCCTTGCAACAGCCCGCAAACGGCGCATTAAAAAGAGCCTAATTACCATGCAATCGTCCGAGTTCACTCCTTCCCCCCGCTTCGACGACCAACCCGAGCTTGGCGACATCAAGATCAACCACACCGTCGTGGCCAGCATCGTCCGCCTCGCCGCCTTGCAAATCCCCGGCGTCGCCGGCGTGGGTGGCGGTATCGTGGATGGCATCAGTGAGCTCTTCGCCAAGCGCCGCGAAGCCGATCATCGCGGCGTGAAGGTCAACGAAACCGACGACGAAACCTACGCCATCGAACTGCGCATCGTCATCAATTACGGCTCGGAAATCGGCAAAACCGCTTACGAAGTGCAAGTCGCCGTGCGCAAGCAGGTGATCGCCATGACCGGCAAAAACGTGGCGAAGGTGGACGTCATCATCGAAGGCGTGCGCCTTCCCGGTGATATCAGCACCCATCAGGAGAAGACCAGTGACCTCTGGCCCGACGCTCCCGCGACGGACTGAACATTTCGCTGATCGACGCTCCGCCGATGCATTGGGATCTCCTTCACTTCACCACCACGCAATACGTGCTCATCTGGAGCGCGCTTGCCCTGCTGGTGCTCCTTCTCTGCTTGCGCCCTTCCGCCACGCTCACGCTGATCTCTGATGACAAAGGCCAGCTAAGCATCTCGCGTCACGCCCTCCATCGCCTGATTGAGACGTGCTGCGAACAGCTCCGCGGAGTTGCCTCAGCCCGTGCGTCCGTGACCCGCCGAAGCGGCAAGTTTGCCGTGATGATCCACCTCAAAGTCCGACCCAACGCCAAACTGGACGCCATTCAAGGCTACCTCACCCAGGAGGTGGGCGATATCTTCCGCGAAAACCTCGGAATCGGCAATATCGGCAAGGTCGAGGTCAAGGTGGTCGGGGTCACTCCCGAACCCGCCACCTTCTAACGGCTCCGGATGGAGACCCGACGACCCCGTCGGGTCGGTTTGAGCCTCGTCAACCTCACGGCCCCGACGGGGTCGTCCGTCGGGTCTCCATCCGCGCACTTATTCGGTCCGGGTCAGCGCCAAGTCGCTCCACTCGCCCATCACGCGGCTCTGGATCGTCCATGTCGGCACGGCGGCGGCAAACACCGCCCGCACCTGCTCCAGCTCGATCGCCAAAATACCGCTCAGCACCAGCGCGCCGCCAGGTGCGACCGCCGCCGTGAGTTCACGCACAAACCGCATGAGCACATCGGCCTGGATATTGGCCAACACGATCTCGGCCTGGCGTCCACCGGCGAAGCCGCTGACGAGGTCACCCGTGAAAAACTCCACGGCACCGCTCAGCCCGTTGAGCGCGGCGTTTTCCTCGCTCACGCGCACCGCCTCGGCGTCGTTGTCAAAACCGACCACACGCTTAAAGCCGAGCTTCGCCGCCGAAAGTGCCAGGATGCCCGAGCCGCAGCCCGCATCGATCACCCGCCAGTTGGCGAGCTGTGAACCGGCCTTTTCAGCCAGCACCACCAGACGTTCGCAGCACAGACGCGTGGTCTCATGATTGCCCGTGCCGAAAGCCAGACCCGGATCGAGCCAGATGACGACCTCGCCGGCGGCCGGTTGAAATTTTTCGCGTTCCCACACCGGCACCCAATGCAAGCGGCCGAATTGCGAAGCCTTGAAGTGTGCCTTGTAGCTATCGCGCCAATCTTGATCGCCCAACGCGCGCCACTCCGGCGCGGCTGGTTGCGTAATGGACGAGATCAGCGGCAGGAGTTCTGCCCAACGCGCCTTGGCCTCCGCCTCGTCCGAAAAAATTCCCACGATCCAGGCGCGCTTGACGATCACGTCTTGGAGCAGGCTCCAGCCCTCCACGCCCAATTCGAGCAACACATCGTCGATCGCATCGACTGCTTCAGGGGAAATCTCGGACTTGGCCTCAAATAAACTCATGTGTGAAACCGTCCTTGCCGCACGCGCCTGCGGCAAGGCCAATCCCTGTCCGCCAACACGCAACGGCAACACGCCCGCCAATGCACAGTGAAGCCTCGGCAAGCGGCACACTCTCACACGCGCTCCTCCTCCGCTCCCAAAGCCACGGCTTCCTCGCGCCCTTCCAGGAGCCGCGTCGCATACATCACCGCCGCCAGCACCGCAAAGAGCGCACCCGTTCCGGCCAACAGCGCGAAGTCCTCCATCTGCAGCACGAAATACAAATACCCATACACCCCGCCAAGCATCCCTCCGACCAGCCAAGCCCGCCGGCCACTGCGTAAAATCCGCCACGCATAAAGCGCGATCAACACCGTCGAAGCTCCCGCCGCCACCGCATACGCCACCCCAAACGCCAGGAACTCCGCCAATGCCAGCACACCCAGATAAAACAAGCACAGCGCCGCGCCCACCAACAGGTAGTTGAGCGCGTTGAACCGCAGCCAGCCGCGCACGCCCGACACTACCGAAGAAGAACTCATCCCCACACCGTGACGCCGACGGATGAAGCCCGCATGAAGTCAGCGTGAATTCTGAGCGAAAACTACACCGCCGGCAAAACCAGCACCGCCTTCGCGCCGCCCTCCGCACGCGTCCGATTGCCCACCTCAACACTCCCTCCGTGCAACCCGGCGATCTCACGCACAAAACTCAGCCCCAGTCCCGTGCTCTTCCGTCCGCCCAACGGACGCGGCAGCGAGTAAAACCGCTCGAAAATCCGTTCTCGTGCAAATTCCGGCACGCCCGGCCCGTCATCCTCTATCTCCACTCGCGCCGACTGCACACTCACCGTGATCACCCCGCCCTCCGGCGAAAACTCGATCGCGTTCTGCACCAGGTTTACGACCGCTTGCACGAGCAAGAACCGCTCTCCACGCACACGGCCGTCAGCCGCATTGGCCACCTCCACGCGCACCTGGACTCCGCGCCCCGTCCACACCGGGCGCAACGCCTCGACCGCTTCACGCACCACGTCGGCCAACAGCACGCATTCCACACCTTCGAGCCCTCGCCGCGCCTCCAATGCCGCCAGCCGCAACATCCGTTCAACGATAACCTGAATGCGTTCCGATTCCGTCCGCAGGTGCTCCAGAAAACGCGCCCGCTCCATCGGTGGCAATTCCTCCTGCAACAACTCAGCCGCCCCCCGAATCGCCGACAACGGCGCCTTCACTTCATGCGCCAATGCCTGCGTGTAGCGCTCCACATACGCCTTTCCTTCGAGGGCCACGCGCATTTCTTCAAACGCCTTGGCCAACGCGGCCACCTCGCTCGCCTGCGACGCCGGTGGTTGCGCCACACGCCCGTCGCGCACCGCCTCGGCATACGCGGTCAACCGTTCAATTGAGCCCGTGAGCTTCGCCGCGATCCACCATCCCGCGACCATCATCAGCGCCGCCACCACCAACCCGCCTGCGATCAACCGCAACCGCGCGCGCAAAATCGCCTCCGTCACCGAGCTCAACGGACGCGCGACACCCAACAGCCCGACCACCGCGCCGCCACGCCGCACCGGAGCCGTGACACGCAATTCACCCCCGACGAGGTCCACGTTTTCAGATTCCTCGTAGTTGGATATAAAATACGCCGCGACTTCCGGACGCCGCGTATAATCCTTGCCCACATCGGCGCCGCCCGCCGAGTCGAATGCCACGATTCCGCGGGCATCGGTCACATAGACGCGCAAAGCTCCCGATGCGCGCTCAAGCGCGCCGAGATTGCCCCGCCACGCTTTCGCCAGATCGGCATCCGGCTTCCGCGCCAAGTCATCCTCGAGCATCACCGCCAACAATGCAGCCGTGTCGGCGAGCGTGCGCCGCATCGACTCCACATAACGCGGACGCACCTCTTTCAAAATAAAAGCCATCAACACCGCGAACCCCAGCGCCGACGCCGCCACATACACGCCGAAAATCGCGGTGCGGATTTTCATGAAAGGATGCGCAACGAATACCCTTCGCCCCGATGCGTCTGAATCGGATCTTCCTGTGGCGCGATGGCGCGCAGTTTTCCGCGCAAGGTTTTAATGTGAGCATCCACCGTGCGATCAAGGCTCGCGCCCGGATCTTCCCACACGCGCGTCATCAACTCATCCCGTGACCACACCCGCCCCGGCCGCGAGTGCAACACAGCCAGCAAGCGAAACTCATACCGCGTCAGCTCCAGCCGAACCCCCAAAAACTCCGCAGTCTTACACTCCACATCCATCTTCAAGCCAGCCACCCCGGCAATTTTGTTACTTGATAAGTTACAAATAGGTTTGGGGGTAGGTTCAGCACTGGTGGCCGCAGCAGGCACAGGCATTTGGGTCCGTCGCAAAATCGCGCGCACCCGTGCCGTGACTTCGCGCGGACTAAAAGGCTTGGTCACGTAGTCGTCGCCGCCCAGTTCCAGTTCAACCACGCGGTCGATTTCACTGGAGCGCGCCGTCAAAAACAAAACCGGCACCGGCGTGCGCATCCGCAACTCGCGGCAGAGGTCGAAGCCGCTCATGTCGGGCAAGCCCACGTCGAGAATCACCAAGGCAAACGCCCCGCCTGCGAACGTGGTTAGACCGTCACGCCCCGTTGCGCACCACTCGGGCGAAAAGCCCTCGGTGCGCAACGCATACACCAGCGTGTCCGCGATGGCCGGTTCATCCTCGATCACCAGAACGCGCAATGGTGACGAAGTGGTCATGCGTTTGATTTTGGCGCGTGATTTTAGACGTCGAGGCCGGCGCCTTCGTCAAAGCCAAGGTGCAGGTTCATGCATTGAATGGCCGCGCCCGACGCGCCTTTGCCCAGATTATCAAGGCGCGCCATGACGACCGCCTGATCGGCATGGCCGAAGACGGCCAGGTCGCAGCGATTCGTGTCGTTGCATGCCTGCACATCGAAGAAACCTGCATCAAGCACGCCTTCGTCGCCGAACGGCAGCACGCGAATGAACTTCTCGCCCGCGTAGGTTTCAGCGAGGGCGTGATGCAACGCCTGCGGCTTCGGCGCGACCGGCAATTGCCGCAACGGCAACGGCACGGTGACCGCAAGGCCTTTGTAGAAATTGCCCACGACAGGGCTGAAAATCGGAGCTTCGATGAGGCCCGTGTGCACGCGCATCTCAGGGAGATGTTTGTGCATCAGCCCCAGCGCGTAGGGCCGCGGACTCTTGAGCGCCTCCGGCAAAGGAAACTGCTCATAGTCCGCGATCATCTTTTTGCCACCGCCGCTGTAGCCCGTCAGGGAAAAGCACGAAAGCGGGAAATCCGCCGGAACGAGTCCGCGTTGCACGAGCGGCCGCACCGCCAGCGCGAACGCGGTCGCATGGCAGCCGGGATTGGCGATGCGTTTGCTCTTCCGAATGGCCGCCCGGTAATCCTCGCCCAATTCGGGCACGCCATAAACCCAAGCCGGATCAATCCGGTGCGCGGTCGAAGCGTCGATCACGCAGGTGCGCGGGTTCGTGACGAGCGCGGCCGATTCCTTGGACGCCGCGTCGGGCAAGCACAAGAAGACCACGTCAGCAGCGTTCAGGCAGACCGCGCGCGCAGCCGGGTCCTTGCGCTTCGCCGGATCGATCTCGATCAACTCGAGTTCGGGGCGGCGCGCGAGGCGCTCGTGGATTTGCAGGCCGGTGGTGCCTTCCTGGCCATCGACAAATATCTTGGTTTTCATCGCGAAAAACCACCTTCGCGCCCGCCCTCCTCCGCCGCAAGCGCATTGCCCCAACCTACGCTTAAAATTCACCCACGCTTCGCTTGCGCGCAGAGGCCGCGCACCTATAGACCTGCACCTTTACTGCTCCATGTCTGTCGTCCCGAATTCCCCGCTCATCACCGAAGACGAGCACCTGCTGGCTTTTTGGCAGCAAGAGCTGGAGTCCCGCCTCGAAGAACGCGCCACCCAACAGGCCCGCCACCGCGACCAACTCGAAGACGCGCTCGACCACCTCGAAACCCTGCGCCGTTCCGCGGCCGAGCGCGCCGCCACCCCCGAAGCCCCCGCCGAGGAACCCGCGCCCGCCGCTCCCGTTTCGATCCCGACTCGTCAGCCCGACCCGTTCACCTCCGCCGAGATGGGGGCGTATCAATTGCCGCCACTCGACCTCTTGCGGCCGCCGTCGCCCAACGAAACCGAGTTCACCTCGGCCGCCGATCTCGAGACCGACCGCCGTCTGCTGCAGGACGCCTTGGACAGCTTCGCCATCGATGCGCTCGTCCACGACGCCATCGTCGGCCCGCGCGTGACCCAGTTTCGCGTGCGTCCCGGCTTCGGCGTGCGCGTCGAGGCCATCGCTTCGCTCGAAAAAAACATTGCCCTCTCCATGGCGGCGAGCGCCGTGCGTATTCAGGCTCCGATTCCCGGCGAAAGTTACGTGGGCATCGAAATCCCCAATCGCAACTCCACCCCGCTCACGCTGCGCGGCGCCCTCGAATCCGCCGCTTGGCGCACCTCCACCGCGGAGATCCCGCTCATTTTGGGCATGGATATCACGGGCCGACAGACGCTCTGCGATCTCGCCCGCGCGCCCCACGCGCTCATCGCCGGCGCGACCGGCTCGGGCAAATCCGTCTGCATCAGCAACCTTATCCTTTCGCTGATCTACCGCTTCCGTCCCGATGAACTGGAGCTGATGTTGATCGACCCGAAGATCGTTGAGTTCGCGATCTACCGCGACTTGCCGCACCTGATCCACCCGGTCGTCACCGACCCGAAGCAAGCCTGCCAGGCACTCAAGTGGCTCGTGCGCGAAATGGAGCGGCGTTACGAAATCCTCGCCGAGAAAAACGTCCGCAATCTCGCCGGCTACAATGCCAAGGCTGCCACCGAGGGTTTTCCAAAGATCCCCTACATCGTCCTCATCATCGACGAGCTCGCCGATCTGATGATGACCGCCTCCGCCGAGATTGAGACGCCGATCGCCCGCCTCGCGCAAATGGCCCGAGCGGTCGGCATCCACACGCTCCTCGCGACGCAGCGCCCGTCGGTCAACGTCATCACCGGCGTCATCAAGGCCAACTATCCCACGCGCATGGCGTTCCAGGTATCCTCGCAGATCGATAGCCGAACTATTCTCGACGGCAAAGGCGCCGAGTCACTCCAAGGTCGCGGCGACATGCTCTACAGCCCACCCGGCCTCGGACGTCTCCAACGCCTGCAAGCCCCCTACGTGGACGACTCCGAAATCGAACGCGTCGTCGGTTTCCTCAAGGCTCAGGTTCAGCCGCGCTACCGCGTCGAACTCCGCGCCGAAGACGCGCCCGGATCTTCCGAAAGCGTGGATGGCGACACGGTCCACGCCGGCGCCGATCCGATGATCAAAGAAGCCCTCGAAATCATCTCCTCCCACGGTCGCGCCAGCACCAGTTACCTCCAACGCCGCCTCAAGATCGGCTACAACCGCGCCGCCTCGCTCATGGAGGAAATGGAACAACGCCGCTACATCGGCCCGCAAGTCGGCAACAATCCGCGCGAAGTTTACGTCCAACCCGGCGACCTCCGAATCGGTTAACACCACCCGCCCACATTCCGACCTCGTTCTCGTTCTCTTACTCTTTCTCGTTCTCACCTGATTCCTGATTCCGACCGCAAGCGACGGGAGAACGAGAAAGAGTAAGAGAACGAGAACGATAGAAACCCTCCGCCTCTCTTAATCTCCCCGTCCCTTGTCCGTCGACACGCTCACCACCGACAGCCTCCTCGAACGCATCCGTCGCGAAGGCGTGCGCCGCACAGCCAACGCCCTGCGCAAACCTCCGATTCCGTCGCGCCTGCTTCAGGAGCTCGCCTCGTTTACCGATGCGCCCGAAGCCCGCGAGTTTGTCGCCGCCTATGCGTTGTCACCCAGCCACCTGTTGGAAGCGCTCGCCGCCGGTTCGCCCACGTCGGCAGTGCTGGCGCACCTGGCGACCAATCCGCGCACGCCGCCTCATCTCGTTTGCCAGCTCGCCGGTCACCCCGATGCCAGCGTGCGCTCGCAAGCCGCCGCGCACCCGCAGTTGCCCGCGCGCGAACTGCTCCTGCTCGCGAATGATCCCGACACAGGCGTCCGCCGCGCTCTCGCCGCCAATCCATCGTTGCGCCTTCCGCATCACGCTGCGCTCGTCGCCGACACAGATCCGGCGGTGCGGCTGAATCTCGTCTCGCAGGCCGCGCTCCCCGCGGCCGTCGCCCTCGTGCTCGCCGCCGATCCGTGCGCGGTCGTGCGTCTGCACGCCGCCGCAACGGCCACGGCCGACGACGACCTGCTCCAAGGTTGGGCCTGCAGCGACGAAGAGGACGTGCAACTCGCCCTCCTCCAGCGCAAAAATCTTCCCGTTGAAATTCGCCACACGTTGCTGCGCTCGCCGCACGCCTCCGTGCGTCGCGAAGTGCGCGACACGCTCGAACCCGACGACGTGGATCTTCTTTTCGTCGCCACCCGTGGCGAACCCGACGAACGCGTGTGGGTCGCAGCACATCCCGGACTTTCGCGTCCGCTGCAAAGCGTGCTCGCCCGCGATTCCGCACCCGGCGTGACCACCGCGCTCGCCGCGAATCCATCATTGGACGAGTCCATCGTCCGCTACTTCATGGGATTCGCCGACGCGTCCGTGTGCGAAGCCCTTGCCGGCAATCCCTCCGTATCGCCCGAGTTCGTCCAAGAGTTGGCGGCCACGCGTCTCCCCGGCGTGCTCACCGCGCTCGCCTATCGCGACGACCTCGACGCCAAACTCGCGCACTTCCTCGTCGTGCACAGTCCCGAGTTCCGCCGCCACTGGGCCATCCAAGGACGCTCCGGCGTGGAACTCGATGCCGCCACCGCAAAAACATTGCTCGCCGACCCGCTCCCCACGATTCGCGTGCTCGCCGTAAGCGCGTTCTCCGGCTGGCGACGCGCCGATCTCTACGACATCGCCCGCGACCCGGCGCCGGTCGTGCGCATCGCCGCGCTTCGCCACGCCAATGCCGCCGATGAAATGCTTGACGACTGGCGCGCCGACCCCGCGCCCGAGGTTGCGGCCGTAGCCAACGAGGTGCGCGAAGCCCGAGCGCAGCGGCGGCCCAAATTGCCGCCCATGCCACCCGTGGTGCTATCCGCCACGCCGCGCAAGACTACGGTTGACGCGCCTCCCGTGCGCCCGACTCTCGACGACTCTCGAAACGCAGTGCCTTCGTTCACGACGGCGGACACGTCCCATGCGGACGCGCCCGCCCCCGATCTTCTTAACAAACTCAAACGCATTTTCTGGCAGTAACCACCATGGCTAAAAAACCATCCACCCTCTCCTTCCGCGACATCGTGCTTGGCGCCGATGCCGAGGTGATTCGTCAGGCTCACGAAGCGCGTGTGCAGATCGACCTGCTCGTCGAAGAGCGTCAACGTGCCTACGACCGCATCGCCGCCCTTGAGACGCAGATCGAAGACGTGCTCGGCGAAGCCGGCGTATTCCCGTTTCCGGCGCCTCCATTGCCCGTCGCCGGTTTTGATCCGAAAGCCGACACAGTCACGCGTGGCGGCAAAAAGTCCCCCTCTCGTCCCGCGGATTCCGCCGCACCGGCCGCTTCCGAAGACGATTCCGCAGAGTAAGAGCTCGGCGAAACGCCTGCATGTCCGACGCCTCACAGATTCGCATCAACGCGCTGCTCCTCGAACGCGAGGCGCTGTTCGTGCGCATCCATGAGATCGAACGGGCCGCCTCGGCGTTGTTGCGCGAGCCGTATCCGTTCACGCGTCCGCAGCTACCGTCCGACGTGCGCGGCAAACGCAAATCCGCCGCCCGCGCCGGCATTGTCCGTGCAGCCGGTGGTGCCGCGACGAAAGAGGCGCTCCGCAAACTGGAACCGGACGAAACCGCCTATCGAGTGACCTATCGCCAGTTTGGCCAGACGCGGATCGAGATCCACGAGTCCGCCGACGCGCTGCGCACACTGCTCGCCGCCCAAAGCGCCCAACTCCAAGTGCTGACGCTTGAAACCGTGGACGCAGATGGCGAGGTTAAGGCCGTGCTGCACGGCAGGGCTTCTTAAGGTAGGGACGTCTCTCCGAGACGTCCGGTTCGAGTCCGCATTCGCCTGCTATTCTGAATCCGCGGACGCCTCGGAGAGGCGTCCCTACCTTCCGAGCCTCAAACCGCCCGCTCGCTCAACCGGGCGATGACCGCCGGCAGCAATGCGTGCTCGGCGGCGTGGATTTTCCGCGAAAAGCTTTCAAGCGTATCTGAGGTTTCAATACGCACCGCGGCTTGATCGATGATCGGGCCGCCATCCACTTCCTGGGTGACGTAGTGGACGGTGCAGCCGGCGACCTTCACGCCGCGCCGCCAAGCCTGACCGATACCATCGAGGCCGGGGAAACTCGGCAACAGACTGGGATGCAGGTTGATGATCTTGCCGGCGAAGGCGGTCAGGAAGCCCGGCTTGATGACACGCATAAAGCCGGCGAGCACGATCAGGTCGGGACGGCAGGCGTTGATCGCCGCGATGTAGTGTTCCTCCGCGGCACCATCGAGCTTGGTCTTGAACGGCGCGGCATCGAGAAACGCCGCCGGCACGCCAAAGCGAGGACCGAGCGCGAGGATGCCGGCCGTGGGTTGATCGGAGAAGATCTGCACGACCTGCGCCCGCCCGAGCTGTCCGGCTTGCTGGGCAAGCAGGATGGCTTCGGCGTTGGACCCACGACCTGAACCAAGGATGACGACGCGCATGGTTTCGATCAGAAGAACTTCTTGGCCTTCTCGAAGAAGCTCTTCGACATCGGCTCTTCGGCGTCACCGCTGACGCGCGCAAACTCTTCGAGGATCTTGCGCTGATCGCTGCTGAGCGACTGCGGCACCTCGACTTGGACGCGAAGAAGTTGATCACCGGCGGAACCGCCGCGCAGGCTCGGCATACCTTTGCCTTTGAGCCGGAAAGTCGTGCCGCTCTGCGTGCCGGCGGGGATCTTCAGCGAGGCTTTGCCGAAGAGCGTGGGCACTTCGATACTGCCGCCGAGGGTCGCCAGCGTGAACTTGATCGGGATCTCACAGAAGAGGTCGTTGCCGTGACGCTCGAAGAGTTCGTGCTCACGGACGTTGATCACGATGTAGAGATCGCCGGGCTGCCCGCCCGCCTGGCCGGCTTCGCCGTTGCCGCTGGAGCGGAGGCGGGAACCGGTCTCGACGCCTGCGGGAACGCGAACATTGAGCTTGGTGGTCTTGGCCGTGCGGCCTTCGCCTCGGCACGCAGTGCAGGGCTTCTCGATTTTTTGTCCGCTACCGCCGCACGTCGGGCAGGTCTGCGTGAACGTAATGATGCCGCCGCTGCGACGGACCTGGCCGTGACCTTTGCAGGTCGGGCAGGTAACGCGTTTCGAACCGGGCTCGGCGCCGTTGCCGTGGCAGCGTTCGCAGGTGACCGCCTTGCGGAAGGTGATTTCCTTTTCGATGCCTTGGGCGGCTTCCTCAAGGGAGATGTCGAGGTCGTAGCGCAGGTCGGCGCCGTCGCGGTCGCCACCGCGTCCGCCACCACCGCCGCCGAACATTTCCTCGAAAATACCGCCGCCTCCACCACCGCCTCCGCCGCCTCCGAAGACGTCGCGGAAAATGTCGAAGGGATCGTGGAAACCACCGCCGCCGGCGCTGCCAGGACCGCGCGGGCCGGCGCCGCCGTTTTGCTGGAAGGCGGCGTGACCGTAGCGGTCGTAGGCGGCTCGTTTCTGCGGATCCTTGAGGACTTCGTAGGCTTCGGAGACTTTCTTGAACATCTCCTCAGCCTCCTTGTTGCCCGGGTTTTTGTCCGGGTGAAATTGAACGGCCTTCTTGCGGTAGGCCTTCTTCAGTTCTTCGTCGTTGGCGCTTTTGGTGACGCCGAGCAACTCGTAGTAATCTTGTTGGGCCATGTGCGGATAAATCAGGCTTTGGCCTCTTCGGCGGCGGCAGCGGCGGAGCCGGAGGAAACGATTACGGACGCGGGGCGCAGGAGGCGGCCGTTGAGCGTGAAGCCGACGCGCACCACGGTGGCGACAGAGCCCTCGGGAATGTCGGCGCTGGGCTGCTGAGAAATGGCTTCGTGAAGATTCGGATCGAAGGGCTGACCGACCGGGTTGACCTCCTTCAGGCCGTGGTTGGCGAGCGAGGTTTTGAGCTGCTCGGCCACCATGGAAATGCCGCCCACGAGAGTTTTCACATCGGCGTTGGGTGCCTTGGCGGCGGCAAGACCGAGGCCGAGGTTGTCGATGACCGGCAAGAGGTCTTCGAGCACGCGGGAGGTGGCGAACTGGCGGAGTTCATCCTTTTCGCGGATGGTGCGGCGGCGGTGGTTGTCGAGATCGGCGACCGAGCGGACGTAACGGTCGTAGTTGTCAGCCGCTTCTTTTTTGGCGGCGGCGAGCTGTTCGCTTAAATCGGGAGCAGCGGCAGGGGCCTCAGGCGCGGGGGCGGCCGTCGGAGCCGGCTGGGGAGCGGCGTTCTCGGCGGTGGAAGAGGTCGGCTGGGCGTTGGCTTCAGGTTCGGGCGCGTTCATAAAACGCCCACCTTAATCAAGGCTTCGCGCGTTCTTCAAGTTTCGTAGCGGTTCCGGAGGCGTTTTCCCGCTTATCGCCCCATGCGTAAGTCTTGCGATCAATCGGCTGCGTTACGTTGGCAACGACCTGCTTGAACTCAGTCGAAACCACTTCGCCGATGTTTTTACCGGCGGCGGCAACGGCGGGAGGGACGTCGTTGTTGAAACGGGTGGCCGGGGTTACGTTCTGGTAGGTGCGCTGAAAGGCGAGCGCATGGACTTGGGCGGGCGTCTTTCCAGGACGCTCGTCCTTCACGACCACCTCGTTGAGGCGGACATCCAGGTTGCGCACGAGAAACTGCAACGGAGAGGGGCTGGGGGCAGCCGGTTTGGCGGCAGACTTGGTGGCCGTAGCGGACTTCTTGGCGGTGGAAGCGGGCGCGAGGCGACGGTAGATCATCTCAAGGTTATTGGAGCCGTTCTGGTTGGTAACTACAGTGATGCGGGTGACGTCCACCGTCGTCATATCGAGCACCGGCTTGCGGCTCAGAAGGGTGAACAGGTCGGCCTTGGCCGTGAACTGCTGGAGATCCAGAAAGTCGCTTTCGCCAAAGCCCGAGGGGTTCACGATCACCAAGCCGCGCAGGCGCACCTCGCCGGTAAAGGGATTAGCGTAAAAGGAGTCCACCTTGGCGGGAAAACCGGTGCGGTTTTCAATCACGCTCGTAAACAAACCCGGCAAAAGCAGCATCCAACCCAGCGCCACCATGGCAAAGGCGCAGACCAGAAACATGAGTATCTGGAAAACAGCGCCGCCCCCTTTTGTGGACCGGGAATATTTTAGCCGCATGCCTTTCACTGACACCAGCGTGTCAGCAAAAGTTCTCCGTGACTAGCGCAAGAGCATCATCTTTCGCGATAAATGAATTTTTTACGGAGTAGGGAATTATGACATTATCGCCTCGGGTAACCACCTGATGCTCAGGCGTGACCAAGGTGCCCTCCACCACACTCAAGATACGCGGCTGCTCACCGGCGGCGAAAGTCAGCTCCGTTCCAGCGGCGAGCGGAACGCGGCGAATGCGAAACTCACGGGCATCGGCGATGGTCGCCGGAGCGCGAACGCCGCGCACCGGAGAGGGTTCAAAATCGTCCCACTTGATGGATTTGAGGGACTGCTCGACGTGCATCGCGCGAGGTTTGCCGTCCAGGCCCACGCGACCCCAGTCGTAAACGCGGTAGGTCGTGTCAGAGTTCTGCTGGATCTCCAGGATGAGGTTGCCGCCATCAATGGCGTGGATCTGACCACTGTGCACGAGGATCGAGTCACCCGCCGCGACCGGGAAACGATGCACGCACTCTTCGAGCGTGAGATCGGCGAGGGCTTTTTCAAATTGGGGGCGGGTGACGCCGCGCTTCAGGCCGACGATGAGATGCGAGCCGGGGGCACAAGCGGCGATATACCAGTTCTCGGTTTTGGGTTCGCCCTTGAGCTCGGGCGCGACGGCGGCGGGCGGGTGGACCTGCAGGCTCAGGCGTTCTTTGCAATCGAGCCACTTCACCAGAATCGGAAACGTGCGGTCAGCCGGCCAGGCGGGCCCCATGATGGCGCCGGCGTTGGCAGCAATGACCTCGCGCAGCGTCTTGCCATCGAATGGACCGCCACTCACGACCGATTGCGCCTCAGGGCGATCGACGATCTCCCAGCTTTCGCCAATCGGACGGGAAGGAGGCAGTGTGCGGTTGAGCGCGCTTTCGAGCGCACGACCACCCCAGACGCGGTCCTGATAAAGAGGCTTTAAGCGAAGAAACGAAGACATGGTAAATTTTGCGTTTAGCGTGAAAAGTGAACAGGGGGATATTGCGTTTGACCGAGAGGAACGTTGCCGTGGAATCCGACCGACCGTTCAAGGCCCAAAAAACACATGCGCAAGCCTGCGAGTTCAAACTCAAATAACGTCCCCTCCTTCCAACCGCCCCGCCCGCGTCCGCGTTGGATTGCCGCTTTCTCGTGTTTGTTGATCGCCGTGCTGCTGAGCGTGGCGTTGATCGACTTTGCGCCCGAACAGAGCCGGCAGACCGGCACCAACTTCCGCCAGGTCGACCCCAATCTCGTCGGCAGCGCGGGCGCCGAGTTCACTTGGTGGACGATCCACACCATCGGCGTGAGCGTCTGGCTGGTTACACCGTTCTTGTTTTGGATGACCTATCTAGCACTGCGAAACGCCAAGCAATTCGCCGGCACCCGGGTCGTTGCATTTCTCGTATGTGTGATCAGCGCCTCTTCGCTTGCGGCCATGATCGAGAGCTTTGGCAAAACCCAATATTTCACCGAGGGTTTAGGCGGTCTGCTGGGCAACCTGATTTATCAGAATCTATTTAAAGAGACGCTGGGTGTCTTCGGGACCATTCTCCTGCTTGGCACCACCTACATTGTCGGGTTCGTCTTCATCATCGTTCGCGATCTGGGCGTGGAGTTTGAGAAGCTTGTCCATTCTCTCCACACATGGCGCGAACGCCGCGCCGCCGCCAAGGCCGAGGCCGCCGACCTGCGCGCGCAACTCAAAGTGGCCGCCGAAAAAAGCAAGGCCGAGGCCAAGGCGGTGGCCACTCCGACCGCGCCCGCGGTTGTCGCCGCTCCTCCGCCCAACAAAAAGCTCACCCTCCCCCGCACCGGCAACACCGGCACGCCCTTCGCGCCCAAGCCCGAGGGCTCCTCCAGACCACCGTTCGTCGCGGCACCGATCGACACGCCGGCTGAGGCACCGGCCGCCATCGTTGCACCGCCGAAGATCAACCGCGCTCCCGTCAAGGCCGAACCCACCCTCGAAAACCTTCCCGCCGGACTTGGCCCCGTCTCCATCGTCAAACCCGAGGAAACCAAGAAGGCCAAAGCGCCCGCCGTTCCCCTCGTTGAGGAAAACTACCAATTTCCCCCGCTCACTCTGCTCAAGGACCAAGCCCCCGCCGCCGCCGGTGGCTCCGACGACGAATACGCCAAAAACATGGCCGACCTCGTTCGCATCCTCAGCGAGTTCGGCGTGACCGTCACCCCTGGCGAAATCCACGTCGGCCCCGTCATCACCTGCTACGAAGTCGCCCCCGCCCCCGGCGTGCGCGTGGAAAAAATCGCCGGCCTCGACAAAAACATCGCCCTCGGCATGCGCGCCCAATCCGTGCGCATCCTCGCCCCCATCCCCGGCAAGGCCGCCGTCGGCGTCGAGATTCCAAATCGCATCCCCACCCCCGTCGGCATGCGCGAGATCCTCGAGTCCGAAGACTGGTCGTCAGCGAAAGCCGAGATACCGATCGCCCTCGGCAAAGACGTGTCCGGCAAGCCCCTGATCTCGGACCTCGCCAAGATGCCCCACCTCCTGATCGCCGGCGCCACTGGCTCGGGCAAATCGGTGTGCATCAACTCCATCATCGCCTCCATCGTTTACCGCAAGAGCCCGAAGGATCTCCGCCTCATCATGGTGGACCCGAAGGTCGTTGAACTTAAAATCTTCAACACGCTTCCGCACATGCTCATCCCCGTGGTGACCGAGCCGAAGAAGGTGCCCTCCGCCCTGAAGTGGCTGCTCGGCGAGATGGAGCAACGCTACCAGATCTTCGCCAAGGTCGGTGTGCGCAACATCGCAGGTTTCAACGGACGCAAAAAACCTTCCTCCTCCGATTTCCCCGCCGCCGACGCCCAGCAGTCCCTCGACGGCGTCGATCCGCTCGCCGCCGATGATGGCCTCGAAATCCCCGAGCGCCTGCCCTACATCGTCGCCATCATCGACGAGCTCGCCGATCTCATGATGGTCGCTCCCGCCGAGATCGAAACCTCCATTGCCCGCCTCGCCCAGCTCGCCCGCGCCGCCGGCATCCACCTCATCATCGCCACCCAGCGTCCGTCGGTGAACGTCATTACCGGCGTCATCAAGGCCAACCTTCCCTCCCGCATCGCCTTCCAAGTCGCCTCCCAAGTCGATTCCCGCACGATCCTCGACGGCAAGGGCGCCGACACGCTCATCGGTCGCGGCGACATGTTGTTCTCTCCCCCCGGCAGCTCGCGTCTCGTGCGCGCGCAAGGCGCCTTCGTGTCCGACGAAGAGGTCAACGACTTCGTTGAATTCCTTAAAAAGAACGGACCGCCCCAATACGCCCAGTCCGTCCAGCAGCAGATCGACCGCGATGCCTCCGCCGATGGCGAGGACGGCAAAGAGAGCGACTCCGACGACGATCTGGGTGACGACGAGGAACTGTTCAACCAGGCGCTCGACGTCATCAAATCCACCAAACGCGCCTCCACCTCGATGATCCAGCGCCGTCTCCGCATCGGCTACAACCGCGCCGCCCGCATCATGGACCTCATGGAGGACAAAGGCATTGTCGGCCCGGAGAACGGGTCCAGCCCGCGCGAGATTCTGAAGGATCTGGATACGCTTTAATTTCCCTTTGTAAGACCTGTCCGTAGCAGCCGAGGTAACGAGGCTGACTGGGGCAACACTACGCAAGCCCAGCCTCCTCACGTCGGCTGCTACCCAGCGGCACGACTCACTTGACAAAGTAGAACCAAGGCCGCCCGACGCTTACGACGGCGCGTGGGAACGGAAAAAACCCACGCGCCACGCATCCTTTTTACCGTCAGCAGGTCCGTGCGCCTTGATGCTGCACCGACTTCCCCCCCTCTTTCGCGCCTCCTCCTTTATTTTGATAACGGCATTGGTCGCTGGTTGCCACGCTCCCCCTTCATCCGGCCTCCGTCCGACCGACGCCGTCTTGCTTAAAAAAGAGCCCGGCGCCTCGGACGTCTATCGCGCCCCCGGCGAAGACAACGTGCCCTATGCAACCAACGTCGTCCACGTGCCTGGCGATGCTCGGTTCAGTCTCACACTCGAAGCCCTGCACGCCACCCAGCCTCTGAAAGGCCCCCGCTTCAACGGGAAAGACCTCTGGCTGCTCATCGATATTCGCACGCTGCCGACCGTCGGTTCGCCTACAGCCGAAACCAAGCGCATCACCCGCGCCTCGGTCGTGAAATACGAAACATGCCACTCCGGACTCATCCCGCTCACTCTCGATGAAGTCACGCCCTTCGCTCTGGAGGCTAACACCGACTACGACATTCGCATCGGTCTCCACGAAGGCACCACGAATGGCGCCACGATCCTCGAAACCCGTTTCGCCATCTACCGCAGCGCCGACACCCTCGCACCTCGCAACGCCGCCGACGACCCCCGCGGCGGCACTCTGATCGACCACTACCAACTCAATACCCCGCATCAAAAGGCGTTCCTCCGCTTCCGTATCGAATGCATGTGGAGCCCCGTCGCCCAAGCCCTCGCCCACCTTCAGCCGGCCACCGTCAACCCTAGGCCCATCACCCCGGAACAGGTGCTCACCGCCGAGTCGCTCGCCGCCTCCACCCGTGAAACGTTTTTAAAAGCCGCCGAAGAAGAAAAACAAGCCCGCCTCGCCGCCTCAGACATCCTGCGTAAATCCGACGCCACCCCGTCCGCTCAATGGGAAGAGGTTACCCGCGTGCTCTCCCAAAAAACCCAGGAATCCGCCGCCGCACGGACCGCCATGGAGATTGCGCAAACCCGAGCCCGCGAAGCTCGCCAAGCGCTCGAAGCCGCCAATGTCCGTGCCGCCGAAGCCGCCAACCTGGAGAAAACAGCCGCACTCGCCGCAACCGCGCTCGATCACGCACGCCGCCGGACCGAAGCCGCCGCCAAAGCCTTGGAAGAGGCCCGTGACGCCCTTCAACGCATCCGCGCGGCCGCCGACGACGCCCGCCTCAAGAAAGAAGAATGGATCAAAGCCGAAACCCGCGCCCGTGCCCAACCCGACGATCCCCATGCGATCGAGACCGCTTCGACCGAAAGGCGACTCGCCCAACGCGACCATGATGCCCGGCTGAAAGAAATCGAGGACATGATCGTCGTCGTTGCCCAAAAACGCGCCGTATTGGCCGAGGCCGAACATGAAAAACAACGCGCCTTCGCCGCTAAAAAGCAGGCCGACGATGCCCTCAACCGCACCGAACCACCTGATCCGCGCCCGGCTATCCTTCGCGCCCACACTCTCTGAAAGATTGGCGTGCAGACGTCCGGAGCCGGAATTTTTCCGTAGGTGAAATCCTGCCTTCCCCTCCCGGTTCTTTTCACCTACTTCACCTCCATGCAGACCATCGGTGAACGCCTAGAAGAAGCCCGTAAACGCAAAGGCATCTCCATCCGTGAAGCCGCCGAAGCGACAAAAATCCGCGGCGACTACCTGCACAAATACGAGAACAACCAGTTTGATATCAAACTGCCCGAGATCTACGTGCGCGGCTTCCTCCGCACCTACGCCCTCTACCTGAAGCTCCCCGGCGACAAGATCATCAACGATTACCACGCCCTCGGTCTGGGTGACGCCGCGAAGAGTAACCGCTCTCTTAACCGCGAGGTTTACGGCCGCATGGATATCAGCGTCGCCACCGCCAAGGCCGGCAATGTGGGCGAAGCTCCGTCAGCCGCAGCCGCCGCCATGACGCCCGGCGCCGATGTCTCCCCCGCTGATAAAAATCCCGCCACCTTCCGCCCTCGCGCGCCCGGCGGTCTGAACATCGACACCAATCTGTTGATCAAAGGCGCCGCCCTCCTCGCCGGAGCCGTTGTGCTCGTGCTCCTGCTCATCTGGGGCATCGGCGCGCTCACCGGCGACAAAGCCGCCGACAACGTCACTTGGGTAAAACCTCAAACCGGCGACCGCACCATCGGGATTGTCGGGGTCGCCGCCACCGAGCTGGTCACCGTGACCGATGCCTCCGGCACTGTTCTCTATCGCGGCCCACTCAAGGCCGGCGACATCCGTCCGGTCCCCCGCAACAGCGATCTCACCATCCAAACCGAGACGCCGCAAACGGTCATGATCGAACTCGGCGGACGGCAGTGGCCCCTCAAAGATCCCTCCGGGCAGTTCATCAAGCGCTCCACCATCAAGGCGCCGTAATCACAAAGCGAATACGCTACAAAAAAGCCGCGCCGAGATCAGCGCGGCTTTTTTTGTGCCATAGGGCATTTCAAGTAACTGCAGCCGCCCCCAAATTCCCCGCCCTCCCGGGCAGGGCTACCTTGCCGGACGTAGCCCGCTGCGGAAGCAGCGGGACTCCGCAGCTGCCATCGCGCTTGCGATCACCGCATGCCCACCGGCGTGCCCAGCACTTCACGCAGCACGATGGCCTTGCGCAGCGAACGCGCATTGCGCAGCTCGCTCAACAAACCCGCATCGTCGCGGCTGCCCGCGGCCACCGTCACCCGCGCAGGCCGCGGTTCCGCCGCCCACACGGCCTTGGCTTCACGCTCTTCCGCGGCCCGGCGCGCCTGCAATGCGGCAAGCTGGTTCGCCAACGCCTGCTGACGCTCCAGCACTTCGGCGGCTTCCCGCTCGGCTTCTTCGCGACGCGCTTCAGCCGCCTGCCGCCGCTCACGGGCCTGCATCTCCGCAGGCGTCAACACGTCGGAAGGCGAAGGCTCAAAACGTGGCGTTGACTGATAACCGCCCTGACGCTCGGCGATTTTGCGGCGGATTTCTTCCTGAATGCGGCGGGTGTTTTCATCCTCCTCCATCGTATCGGCGTGCTCACGCATCGAGCGCCCGGTCTGCGTATTGACGTCCGGCTTGCCATCACCGTCGTAGTCGGCCGGTTCGCCAGCCTGATCCTTTTTGCGCGCGTTCAGCCAGTAGGCGATCGCGCCGGCGACCGCTATGATGATTTGGATATTATCAAGAATCCAGTCCATGACCGGTTACTTCTTGTCGTCCGGATGCGCGATCGACTTCCGCATGGAGGTGTCGGCCTGCACGTTTTCCATCTTGTAGTAATCCATGATGCCAAGATGGCCGGCGCGGAACGCCTCGGCCATCGCCTTCGGCACCTCGGCCTGCGCGCGCACGACTTCGGCCTGCATCTCCTGCACCTTGGCCTTCATTTCCTGCTCCACCGCGACGGCGGCGGCACGGCGGATTTCGGCCTGCGCCTGCGCGATGGACTTGTTGGCCTCGGCCTGCGCTTCCTGGAGTTTGGCGCCGACGTTCTCGCCCACATCCACGTCGGCGATATCAATCGAAAGAATTTCAAACGCCGTGCCGACGTCGAGACCGCGCGCGAGCACCGTTTTTGAAATGCTGTCGGGTGACTCGAGCACGACTTTGTAGCTCTCAGAGGTGCCGATGGTCGAAACGATGCCTTCGCCAACGCGGGCGATGATGGTATCCTCCTTTGCACCGCCGACGAAGCGGTCGAGGTTGGTGCGCACCGTCACGCGCGCCTTCACTTTGACCTGAATGCCGTCTTTGGCGACGCCATCGATGGTCGTGCGGCCGGACGCCGGATTGGGGCAATCGATCACCTTCGGATCGACGCTCGTGCGCACGGCCTCGACCACGGATTTGCCGGAGCCCTTGGTCGCAAGGTCAATGGCGCAAGCGCGGTTCCAGCTCAGCTCGATGCCGGCTTTCTGTGCGGCAATGAGGGCCTGGATCGTGGGAACCACATTACCGCCGGCAAGGAAGTGCGCCTCGATATCGTCGATGGAGATATCGATGCCCGCCTTCTTGGCGGTGATACGCGCATCCACCACGAGACCGTAGGGAACTTGGCGCAGTCGCATCGCGACCAGCGTGACGATGCCCACATAGGCGCCCGCCAGCCAGGCACGCAGCCATACGCTGAAGAACGAGAGCACGATGGCGCCCACGATGAGAATGGGCAGGCCGATGACGACGATAAGGAACCAGTTGTTCATAAGGTTAGTTTTTTTGGACGATCAGACGAAAGTTATCGAGCTCCACGACGCGCAGGGCCTCGCCCTTGGCGATGAGCCCCGAACGCGAATACGCCTCGTAGCGTTTACCCGCCACCACAACGTAACCGCTCGGCGCGAGCATCGTGTCGGCGATCCCTGTCTGCCCAACGACCGTGTCGCGCTCCGCGAGCGGCGGCTGGCTCGCTCCCTTGACTGCGGCATTCAGGAAAAGTTTCCGACCCCACGGTGTTTTCGGCAGGATCACGAATTCAAACCAGAGCGTCATAAAGGTGATCCCAAGGGCCGCAGCGACGGCAATCCAACCACCCGTCGAGCCGTGTTCGATGAACGCCAGCACCACGCCGGCGAGCAACACGACACCCGCGATTACTCCCAGAATGCCGCCCGGCACGAACACTTCAACGGCCAGCATGGCCGCACCGACGATAAAGAGCGCCACGATCAGGCTCATGCGTTGGCCCTTTCGACGATCAAACTGAAATCGCTGCGACGCACCACGACCACGGGCGCACCCACCTCAATCACCCCCACGTCCACACGCGCCTCGTAACGCCGCCCGTCGATTTCAATCTGGCCCGAGGGCATCAAGGCCGTCGTCGCGACGCCGCGTTTGCCAACCAATCCCACCACTCCGGTCGCATCGGTGGTCGATGCCTGCGAATGCGTGTCGATCGCCGCCTGCAGCACCATTTTATCCCAGAACCAGCCACGCGGCAGGAAACGCGCAAGCGCCACCGCCAATGTCAGCGCAACCAGCACACCGAGTCCCATGCTAATCAAGGGGCCGGTGAAAACCTCGCTGTTGATCGTCACCGGTTCGTTCGGCCAGAGGTCCGCCATCGACCACACCAGCGCACCGAGCATCAGCAGGACTCCGGTCAACGCCGCCACGATCACCCCAGGGAAAAATAAAATCTCGGTCAGCACCAGCAGCACGCCCAACACAAAGACCAACGCCGGCTCATGTCCCGAAAGGCCCGCGACGAAATGCCCAAGGAACACGATACCGAGCAGCACGCCGCCCGCGATGCCGAAGAAGCCGAAACCCGGCGTCTTGAACTCAATGAAAATCGCCAGCAGGCCCAGCCCCATCAGAATGGGCGAAAGCGCGGTCAGGTATTGGGCGAGTTCCTCCGACCAGGTCACTTCAAGGCGCTTGATGGTGAAATTGCCCGAACCATATTTTTGCGTGAGCAGGTCCTCCACCGTCTTGGCGATGCCCGCGGCCAGCAACGGCTGCGGAGGCTCCCCGTAAGTCTTGCTCGCCTCGCTTGCGGTGAGTGAAAGCAGTTCGCCTTTTTCTTTTAAAACCTTGTCGCCGATTTTCAGCTCCGTGTCCGCGTCGATCATCGCCGAGATCACCACACCACGGTAGCCCTTGCCCTCGGAAATCGCGCGCACGCGAGCTTTCAAATAGCTCACGATTTTTTGCTTCATGGTCACATCCACGTCCTTGCCCCCGGAGCTCACCGGGGCCGCCGCGCCGATCACGCCGTCAGGCGCGAACCAGATTTCCTCGGTCATCGCCGAGATAAACGCGCCGGCGGAAATCGCCTCATTGTCCACAAATGTGATGGTTTTGCCCGGGAACTTCCCCAGCGCCTCCATGATGTCGAACGTGACATCCAGCCGGCCGCCGGGCGTTTCCATGTCCAAGATCACCACGTCGGCTTTTTGCTCGATGGCCTCTTTCAACCCGCGGCGAAGCACGTAGAGAATCGGTTTGTCGATCGCCTCGCGCACCGGGATCACCATCACGGCCTTCGCCGTCACCTTGGCGGACGCTTCAACCGGAGCCACAGGGATGGCGTTAGCGGGTGCATCCGCTTGCGCCCGAACCATGACCGGAAGCATGAAGGCGGCGAGCAAGGTGAGGAAAACACGCATAGGAGATGCGACAGATAACGTGGGCCTTTTTCATTGCGCAAGCGTTGCGCTGCATCAGCGCGTTATAAACTCCACGGCTTGTTTCCACAAAATCCTTTTGCCTGCGCGAGTTGCGCGCACAAGAACAGCCCGCTCATGGAAAAGGTGCTTTATCTCGGACAAACGCTCACACGCTGGCAGGTCGGCAACTCGATCTTCCTCGCCCTGCCGGAACAAGGCGCGCGTCTGATGAACTGGCACCTCGGCCTCGGCGACGGCTCGACCCGGGACATCCTTTACTGGCCCGAGGACGCCGACTTCGGTGCCTTCCACAAGGTCCGCGGCGGCAACCCGATTCTCTTCCCCTTCAACGCCCGCACCTTCGACGCCGGCGAACTCGGCTACTGGCGCGACCCCGCCGGCGTGCGCCGCGTCATGCCGATGCACGGTTTCGCGCGTGATGGTCAATTCAAGGTCACCCGCATGGACGCACGCGGTTTCACCGCAGTCCTCGTTCCCACCGAAGCGGCCAAGCAGGCTTATCCGTTCAACTACGAGTTCAGCGTGGCCTACCGCTTTTCCGAGCTGGGCCTCGCCTGCGAACTCACGCTGCGCAACCTCGACACGCAGCCCATCCCGTGGAGCGCGGGTCATCACTTTTATTTCACCGCTCCGTGGAGCGAGGGCCACAAGCGCGGAGACTACATTATCCGCATCCCGGCCACCCGCACGCTCCGCCAAGACCCGACCGGCAAACTCGTCCCTGGCCCCGCGCTTAAACAAGAGGAGCGCCTCGACAACCCCGCGTTGATCGACTCCTTCCACCTCGGCCTGAAGTCCAACGCAGTCACCTTCGGCCCCGTCGGCGGACCCGGGCAGGTCAGCGTTCGCCACGGCACCGCCGCCGTGCCACCCGCCGAAGCGACGTTCGTCACCTGGACCATGGCGCCCGAATCGCCGTTTTATTGCGTCGAACCTTGGATGGGCCCTCCCAACGCGCCCGAAACCAAGGTCGGCCTGCACTGGGTCCAGCCCGGCCAGGCGCAAAGTTTTGTCGTCGAGATCGCCGTAAAATAAACCGCCCGCACTGGCCTGATAGCTTCAACGGGTTAGATTCCGCAGACACGCCCGTAGTTAAACTCTCATGACGCCCACATTATCCACACTCGCATTCATCGATGGCCTCGGCGGCGGGGAGATGATGCTCATCTTCTTTGTCATCCTGCTGCTCTTCGGCGGCCAGCGTCTGCCGGAGCTCGCCCGCGGCCTCGGTCGCTCCGTCCGCGAATTCAAGAAGGCCACCTCCGGCGTGGAAGACGAAATCAAGCGCGTGCTTGCCGAACCGGCTGCCGCGATCAAGTCCGCACCGAAAGCCGCCCCGGTTAACACCACGCCTCTTCCCCCCGCACTCATAGAACCGCTCGCGGCGAACGAGACGCCTGCCATCAAAACCGAGACCGACGGCACGCCGCCGACCGCGCCGGAAAAGCCCACCGCCTGACCACTTAATCTGCGCGTCGGAGTAATCCGCGCTGCGAGTTGCGCTTGCCGGTAATCTCCATCCGGTTCGTCGCACCATGGGTTTCCGTTTTCCGTTCACTTCGCGGCCGGCCGCATCGTCCGCGCGCGCCGCCACATCGGAGCGCGGCATTTTGTTCACGTTGGCCGCGGTGCAGTTCACGCACATCATGGATTTCATGATCATGATGCCGCTCGGCGCCGGCCTCATGCGTGTGTTCAACATCACGCCCACGCAGTTCAGCTACCTGGTCGCCGCCTACGGGCTCGCCGCGGCCATCACCGGTTTCGCCGGCGGATTTTTCATGGATCGGCTGGATCGCAAACACGCGCTGCTCTGGCTCTACGCGGGCTTCGGGGCAGCGACGCTGGCATGCGCCTTCGCACCTACGTTTCACCTCTTGCTCGCCGCTCGCATCGCAGCCGGAGCGTGCGGCGGCGTCGCCGGAGCCATCGTGCTCGCAATCGTCGCCGATGTGATTCCGCCTGATCGCCGCGGACGCGGCATGGCCGTCGTCATGACCGCCTTCCCGCTCGCCTCCGTGCTTGGCGTGCCCACCGGGCTCGTGCTCGTGGATTTATTTGAATGGCACGCACCGTTCCTGATGCTCGCCGGGCTCAGTGTGCCTATCTGGTGCGTGGCCTCACGCTTTCTGCCCGCGCTGCCGCCCTCGGCGATCAAGGCCCACCCCGGTCGTCAGATGTGGGAAATCCTCACTCATGGCGTGCACTTGCGAGGATTTCTCCTCACTGCATCACTGGTTTTCGCCGGCGGCTTGGTCATTCCATTCATGGCCCCATCACTCGTCGCCAACACCGGCCTCAATGAGTCGCAGCTCAAGTTCGTCTATCTCTGCGGAGGCGCGGCCACGTTTTTCACAACTCCCCTGTTCGGACGTCTCGCCGACCGGCACGACAAGCTCAACGTCCTCGCCGGCATCACCGTCCTCGCCATCGCCACCGTGCTGGTGCTGACCCGCCTCGGGCCTTCGCCAGTCGTTCTGACATTGGTCGTCGCCACCGTTTTTTTCGTGACGATGTCCGGTCGCTTCACTCCGACGATGGCCATGATCAGCAACGCGGTCGAACCCCGCTACCGCGGAGGATTCATGAGCGTAAACTCCGCAGTGCAACAAGCGGCCAGCGGCGTCGCCAACCTCGCGGCCGGGGCGCTCATCACGCGCGAAGCCTCGGGCCGCCTCGCCGGCTACCCACGCGTGGGCTGGTTTGCCGTGTTTGCCTTTGCACTGACCGTTGTGCTCGCGTGGCGCCTGCGTTCCGCCGCACCGCATGCGGCCAAACCGGGCCATGCCCAAACCGCCGCTTTACCCGTGGTCGATTAAGGAGGACCGCAAGCAGGTCGCCTTTGCGGTTGCCCGCAACCGTCGCCCGATTACGCTGATCCCACCATGATCGACCTCATCAAAAAAACCCTTCTCACGGGCGTGGGTGCCGCCGTCGTCACCAAGGAAAAAGTCGAGGAAACGCTCAGCGACTACGTGCGCCAGGGCAAAGTGAAGGCCGAAGACGCCCGTATCATCGCCGACAAAATCGCCGAGCAAGGTCGCAAGGAATTCGAAGACGTCAGCCAGAAGCTGGCCGCCAAGATTCAAGAAGTCGCCGCCCGCGCCGGCGGCACCGAAAAGACCGACCCGCGCATCGCCGCTCTCGAACAACGCATCCGCGACCTGGAAGCCAAGCTCGCCACGCCCCCGACCCGCGCCGGCGAACCGTGAAACCGCTGACGTTCCTCAGCAACGCCTCGCGCGCGAAGGACATCTTCGCCGTGCTCGCGAAGCATGGCTTCGCCAACCTGCTCACCCAGCTCGACCCGCAGGAAGGCCTGTGGAAACGCATCATCCCGCTACCCGCCGAGCGCCGCACCATCTGGGAGCGCATCCGCCTCGCCCTTGAAGAACTCGGGCCGACATTTGTGAAGGCGGGCCAGTTGATGAGCATGCGGCCCGATGCCTTGCCGCACGCGCTCATCTTCGAACTTCGCAAGCTTCAGAACGCCGTCCGCCCGTTGCCGTTCGCCGAGATGAGTCTCGTGCTCGCCGAAGAACTCGAAGTCACACCGGCCGAAGCCTTCGCCACGTTCAACGAGACGCCCGTCGCCAGCGCCTCGCTCGCGCAAGTTTACTTCGCCACGCTCCCCGATGGCCGTGAGGTCGCCGTCAAGATTCAGCGCCCGAACCTCACCAAGACCGTTCAGTCCGACCTCGACCTGCTCGCGTGGTTCGCCAGCCAGCTCCACCAGCGCGTTGCCGGACTTCAACCCTACGACCTGCCCTCCGTGGTCGATGAGGTGAGGGAAAACCTCCTGCGCGAACTCGACTTCCGCCACGAGGCGCGAAACCAGCAGTATTTCAATGCCCTCAATCCCAATCCCGACCGCGTCTTCGCCCCCTCGGTCGTGACCGAACTCTCCGGGGAACGCGTGCTCGTCATGGAACGCATCGCGGGCGTGTCCGTCGGCACGGCCCGCCTCGCTCCCGCTGAAGCGAAACGCATCGCCTCCAACGGCGCGAGTTCGCTCATCCACCAGGTGCTGATCGCCGGATTTTTCCACGCCGACCCGCATTCAGGCAACGTCCTCGTCACGCCCGACGGTCGCCTCTGTTTCCTCGACTGGGGCATGGCGGGCCACCTCACGCGCCGTCTGCGCCTCGCCCTCGCCGATCTCTTCATCGCCGCCGTTCACCAAGATGCCGAGCGCGTCGTGCAAATCGCCGCCGGTCTCGGCAGCCCGGGTGGACGCGCCGACCTGCGGGCCATGGAGCGCGACGTCACGCTCGCCCTGCGCGAGGATTTTAACCGCACCATCGGACACGTGCAGCTCGGCCGAGCCATGCTCAAGCTGCTCTTCATTTTCGGCCAGAACGGCATCAACATCACCCGCGACTACTCGCTGATGGCGAAAGCCGTGCTTTCCATCGAAGAAGTCGCCCGCACGCTCGACCCCGGATTCGATCTCGGCACCGAGGCCCGCCCGATTCTCGTCCAGCTTCAAAAGGACCGCACCGGCCCCATCGCGATCATGCGCGAAAGTCGCACGATGCTCCGCTCGCTCCTCTCCGGCGCGCGCGAATTGCCCTCGGAGATTTTCCGCATCATCCGCCGCATCGAACACGACGACCTCACGATCAAATTCCAGCACCAAGGCCTGGAAGACCTCGATGACGCGCTGAAGACCTCCGCCAACCGCATCGCCCTCGGCTTCATCAGCGGCTGTTTGTTCATCGGCAGTTCATTGATCGTGGCCGCCAAAGGCGGAGCCAACACCGGCCTGAGCGCCACCGGCTACATCATCGCCTGCGCCCTCGCCGCCTACGTCGCCTACGGCATCTACCAAGAGGGTAATCGTTGATTCCGTAGGCCGCGAGCTTGCTCGCGCTCCGCCTACCCCAGCACCACGAGCGAAATCGCCGCGAGCATCAGCCCCGCGCCGATCAATCGGCTCCGCAGCACCGCGGGCGCGAGCCGCTGCTCCTCGTTGGAGAACCAGTGCCCGATGAGCCAGACCGCCACGACGCTCCACAGTCCGCGCACCGCATACACGATGTTCACCGCCGTAGCATCGCCGAACACGCCCAAGGTGTAGGCCATGCTCGCCGCTTGCATCGCGAGCAACAAACTCCCAGGCACCAACCACCGCCACGCCACCCGTGGCACCGCCCGCAAAGGCGCGCTAAAAAACGGAATCAGCCCCAGCGACAGCAACGCCACCGAGCCGAACATCAGCGGCAAAAACCGCCCCACGCCCCACGCCGGCGCCCATTTTTGCACGAGCACATCGGACGTCGCAAAACTCGCCGCCGCCAGCGCCGCCGTGATGACGGTGCGTCCCACGGCATGCCTCGGACGCTCCTCGCCGCGACTCAGCAACACGATTGCGAGCGTGCTCAGCCCTGCCGCGATCCACCACAGAAGCGGCACCCGATCAGGCAGGAGCAACACGCTGCACAACGCCACCAGCACGATCTTGATCCCCAATACCGGCACCGCCACCGACACATCGCCATGCTGAAGCGCCAAAAACGTGAACACCTGTCCGGACAAAAACAACAACCCTCCCAACAACGGCTGCCACCACAGCCCCACCGGTTGCCACTCGCCCCCGAGCGCAAGAAGCGACGCGAACACCACCCCCATGCCCATGTTGGAAATGAACGCCGTGCGCCACACACCCACGCCCCACTCCGCCGAGCGCTTGAACAACAGCACGGCAACCACGTAGCCCAAGCTACTCGCCAAAGGAAAAAAGAGATGAGCCGGAAAGTGCATGCAGGAACGCTCTTTATCGCCCTGCCCGCCCGCCCCCGCAACTCCCCGCCCCACTTTCCTGCCCCGAAAACGTCCAATCCGATTTGTCACCTATTAAGTGACAAACATGAGGGGTTGCCCCGCACACAGACCAGCGCATGGTTCCGGCTTCGTTCACGCCATGTCCGCCGCCACCCAAACCGCTTCCGCCTCCGCTCCGACCGCACCGCACCCTCTCGTTCGACCCGAGCTGCTCGCGCCCGCCGGCGATTGGGAATGCGTGCGCGCCGCCGTCGAGAACGGCGCCGACGCGGTTTACTTCGGCCTCGAGCGTTTCAACGCCCGCATGCGCGCCAAAAACTTCACGCAGGCCGATCTGCCCGCGCTCATGGAGTTTCTCCACAAACGCGGCGTGCGGGGCTACGTGACGTTCAACGTCCTCGTCTTCACCCACGAGTTGGCCGACGCCGAAGATTATCTACGCACCATCATCGCCTCCGGCGTGGACGCCGCGATTGTCCAAGACATCGGCATCTGCCGCCTCATCCGCAAAATCTCCCCCGACTTCCCCATCCACGGTTCCACCCAGATGACCGTGACCGGCGACGCCGGCGTGGAATTCGCCCGCGAACTCGGCGCCGAACTCGTCGTCCTCGCCCGCGAAAATTCCATCAAGGAAATCAACGCCATCCAGGACGCCCAGCGTGCGTCCCACCAAACTCCGCTGCCGCTCGAAGTCTTCGTCCACGGCGCCCTCTGCGTCGCTTACTCCGGCCAGTGCCTCACCAGCGAATCCCTCGGCGGACGCTCCGCCAACCGCGGCGAATGCGCCCAAGCCTGCCGCCTCCCCTACGATCTCATTTCTGACGGACAACAAGTCCCCCTCGGCGACCGCAAATACCTGCTCAGCCCGCAAGACCTCGCCGGTCTCGACGTGTTGCCCGAGCTGGTGAAAGCCGGCGTCGCCTCACTCAAAATCGAAGGCCGCCTCAAGTCCCCCGAATACGTCGCCAGCATCACTCGTGTTTATCGTCAGGCCCTCGACAAAATCTTCGCCGAACAAGAAACCGGCTTCGACGCCGCCCGCGCCAAATACGAACTCTCGATGACGTTCTCGCGCGGCCTCTACACCGGCTGGTTCAACGGCATCCAAAACCAGGAACTCGCCCACGGTCGCTTCGGCACCAAGCGCGGCGTGCTCCTCGGAAAAATCACCCGCGTGGAGAACGACCATGTCGCCGTGCGCCTCGAATCCTCCCTCAAGCCCGGCGATGGCGTCGTCTTCGATGCCGGCAACCATGCCGCCGGCGAAGAAGGCGGCCGTGTTTACCAAGTCGAACCCCAGCGCAACGGCGAAACCGTGCTCCGCTTCGGCCACGGCGACGTCAATTTCCGCCGTATCAAGCCCGGCAACCTGCTCTGGAAAAACAACGACCCGGCACTCGATCGCGAACTGCGCACCACCTTTGAAGGCGAAAAAATCCGCTTCACCCGCGCAGTCGACATCGAGGTCCACGGCCACGTCAACGCACCGCTCACGCTCATCCTCAACGACCGCGAAGGCCACGTCGTAAAGCTTGAGTCCCAAGTCGCGCTCGCCGCCGCTCAGAATCAACCCCTCACCCGACAACGCCTCGAAGAGCAACTCGGCCGCCTCGGCGGCACGCCGTTCAAACTCGGCACGCTCACCTCGCATCTCGAAGGCACGGTCATGCTGCCGATGAGCGAGCTCAACCGCCTGCGCCGCGACGCCGCCACCGAGCTCGACCGCCTCCGCGGCCTGCCTAAACGCTGGACGCTGCGCGCCGCCGAGCCGGCGCGAATGACCAATGCCCAATGTCCAATGTCCAATGAAGGCCAAGCGGCACCCGCCGCGCCCGCCCTCATCATCGTAGTCCGCAGCCTAGAGCAACTCGACGCGGCCCTCGCCGCCGGCGGTTTTTCCGACATCTACTGCGAATTCGAAAACCCCAAGCATTATCGCGACGCCGTCGAACGCTTCCGCGCCTGGCAGTCCTCATTGGTCATTGGTCATTGTGCATTGGACATTCCGCCGCCTGCGGCGGCGCCGGCGATCTGGGTCGCCCCGCCTCGCATCTTCAAACCCGGCGAAGAATGGATCCTCAAGCAGGTCCGCTCCTGCGAGGCCGACGGTTACATCGTGCGTAATCACGAGCACCTGCGCTTCTTCAAGAACGACCGCAAGCGCGGCGACTTCTCCCTCAACGTCGCCAACCCGCTCACCGCCGAGTATTTCATTTCCCACTACGGGCTGGAGCGTGTCACCGCCAGTTATGACCTGAACGTCGTTCAACTGGAATCATTGCTGCAAGGCGCGCCCGGCGCATGGTTCGACCTCACGATCCACCAGCACATGCCGATGTTTCACATGGAGCACTGCGTGTTCTGCGCCTTCCTCTCGAAGGGCAAAGACTACCACGATTGCGGACGTCCCTGCGAAAAACATTCCGTTGCCCTGCGCGACCGCACGGGTGCCGAACTCCCGCTCAAGGCCGACGCGGGTTGCCGCAACACCGTTTACAACAACCGCGCGCAGACGGGTGCGGAATATTTCCAGCGCTTCCTCGATCTCGGCGCGCGCAACTTCCGCGTGGAGTTCGTGAACGAAGGTGCCGCCGAAGTCACCCGCACCATCGCCCACTATCAAAAACTCCTGCGCGGCGAAACCAGCGGGGCCGATCTGTGGCGTGAGTTAAAACTCCTCAACCAACTCGGCGTCACCCGCGGTCAGATGGAAAACGCCCCACAGATCATCTTCAAGAAGAGCTGAGGGCCCGCAGGCCCTCGGCAAAGCGGTTTCACGACACCTTCCGTCCGCCCAACGTCGCGCCGATACCAATCGCGACCAGGATGCCGCCGCCAATCAGGTAATAATAGTGCTCGGGCACGCGTGAACCACCATCGACCTTGTTCGCGACTTCCGAAGTCGTCTCGGCCAGGCCGCCGACCAAGGAGTCTTTGCGCGCGGCGCCTTTGTAGATCAGAAACCCGCCGACCAGGATAAGGATGATGCCGATTATTTTGTTCATATTTGGACGATAACAGAGGATTGAGAACTGGACAGCATAACAGCCAAGGCGCGTTTAGCGCGTTGACCGGAAAAAAGTGAACGCGAGCGGCACCCAGCGGAAGAGCCCGCCCGCCGAAGAACCGGTTTTCGACGAGAGCTTTTGTTTGACCACATCACCCAGTGGCGCGGCCATGCTCTTGATGGCCGGCGAAAACTCGCGCCATTTCGCGTAAAGCCAATCAACCCACATGATCGGCCGCAACGACTCCTCCACTTGCACCGAAATGTCTTCGCGACGTGCGCGAATCTGATCGAGCAAGACACGTTTTTTAAGAGCGAGAAGCGTTAGTTGGGTTTGCGGATACATTCGCGATCCTCCTGGAGGGTTTTGATCGTGGAATCGAACGGCCTGGGCTGGGCCAGACTCCGCCTTAGCAGGACAACCACCCACGCCAGCGCCGCTCCGTAAAACATCGTGAAGCCGGCGAGCACGCCGAGACGCGCACTCTCCCAAAACAGGTAAACGATGGTCAGCGTCGCAAACGACAGCGTCATCACCCCTGCGAACACGACCGCGCTTATCCAGATAATAAGCTGGAGCAGACGGTATTTCTCCTCCTGCAGCTCAATCGAAACGAGTTCGATGCGCTCTTGGAGCGTGCCGATGAGATTGTCGCCCAGCTCCGCGAGAGAAGCGGTGAGTCCCGAAGGTTCAGGAGCGGGAGTGTTCATATGCGATCGGCGCGGGCCTCAGGTTAATCTTCGCTGCGACGCAGAAACACGCCGAGCAACACGCCGATGCCGAGGGCAATCGCGAGCGACTCATACGGGTGTTGCCGGATGACCGAGTCGGCCTGCTTGGCGCCCGTGACGATTTTTTCCCGGGCAAAGGTCACGCCGTCCGCCACCTTTTCTTTGATCACCCCAAGGCGTTCACGCAATGAGCTCAACGTCTCCTCGGCGTCTTCCGCAAAATTAGTGCCGATGGCCTTCTCAGCTTCGGCGATCAACGAGCGAAGGTGCTCGACCACTTGCTCGGGTGTTTCGGCGGTGGTTCTTCTAGTGCTCATGGGATACGGGGGGTTAGGGGTTTATGAACAGGATGTGCCTTGCACGTCTCCTGACGGACCCCATCCCTCCGCATCAGTTCATGGCTGTGCCTAGGATTTTTCGTGATTCGGCGAACCGCCGGATTTCCATAACCAACTACGCCGCAGGCAGCAGAAAATAAAAATCCGCACCTTGGTCCGGCACGCTGGCGCAAGCGATCGATCCTCCATGCGCCACGACGATCTCGCGCGCGATCGTGAGTCCGAGGCCCGCGCCTTTCTTGCTCTGGTCGGGCACGCGGTAAAAACGATCAAAGATATACGGAAGACTTTCCGCCGGGATACCCGGCCCCTGATCACGAACGCCAAAACGAATGAAACCATCCGGCGCCGGCTGGGCGTAGAGCGTGATCGTGGTGCCTTCGTCCGAATACTTGGAGGCATTCGTAAGCAGGTTGATGAACACATGTCGCAGCCGCTCGGCGTCCACGTTCACGTCCTTCAATGCGGGGTCCGAGCTCACTTGGATCGTCTGGTCGGCCGCCCGGGTGATCGCCTCCATCTCAGCGGCCATGTCCGCAAGGAGCGTGGTCACCGGAACGGGCCGGCGATTGAGCGTGGAAGCGCCGCCTTCGAGTCGGCTCAAGTCGAGCAAATCATTCAAGATGCGCAGCAGGCGCTCCGAGTTGTCGCGTGCGGTTTCGAGCAGGTAGCGCTGCTTGTCGTTGATCGGACCAAAGCTCTCCTCAATGAGGATGTGCACCGACATGAGCAGGCTGGTGAGCGGCGTCTTGAGCTCGTGGCTCACCGTGGAGACCAGGTTGCCCTTCACATCATCGAGCAACCGGAATTTGGTCACGTCCTGCAAGATCACCGCCGCACCGCCAAAGCCCGTGAGCGTGTCACCGATCGCAAGGATGCGCGGCAGGTAATGCCTCTCGCCGTCATTCACATGAATCGTGACCACATGATCGTAGCCGGTGGGCAGATAATGAGTGCCCGTCGCGAGCACCCGGCCCAGCGGCTCCCGCAACGCGACGGGCAAACCGTCGGCAAGCTCGGGCAACGCGGCGATGGCCTCCGCCGCGGGATTGCGGACTTCGTGACGTCCATCGGCGTTCACCACGAACAAGGGGTCCGGCGTGGAAGTGAGCGTGGCCTCCATCGTGCGCCGCGCGCGAGTGACCTTCTCCGTCATGGCGTCACGGTAGGTGCGGAGTTTGGCCGCCATCGTATTAAACGTGCGGGCGAGGTCGCCGAGTTCGTCCTCGGTCGTGACCGGCACGTCGTGGTCCAGCCGGCCTTCGCCGAGGGCGGCGGCCGACTCATTGAGCGCCTGAATGGGCCGCAGCAAGGAGCGGGCGAGGCGATAGGACAGAAAGAGTGAAAGGAGAATCGCGCAGACCATCGCGCCAATGAGAAAGTTGATGCTTATCCTCGCCAGATGGGCGGCCTTTGAAGCGGCGGCGCGCACTTCGGCATAATCGTTTTGCGTGAGATCATCGAGCGTGGAGAGCATGCGAAAGAGCAGTGCTTCCGTTTCCCGCAACGCGCTCAGTGAAGCATCATCGCCGTTCTCCAGCGATCCCTTCGCCAACGCCTCAAACTGGATGAAGCCGTCGTCGAGCTGTTCCAGCAATGCGGCGCGCGCCCCGACGGGGGAAGCGAGCGATTGCTCAAGAAAACGCTTTCTAAAGCGAGCGCGTTGATTGCCGTAAATCCGGCGTTCTTTATCGAGATCGCCCCGTTTCGCGTTGGTGAGCGCGCCCGCCATACCCGTCACGGCCTCGCGCATTTCATAGCCACCGATCATCGCGCTGTAATTCGCCATGAGGTCTTTTTCGAGGGACTGCGCCAAATTACGGTAGAGCAGTGTCGTCACACCGGACACCAGTATGAACAGGAGCAACAGTGGAAGCAGACCGAGATAGAGACGGGTGCGCAGCATGGACGACTGCGACTAGACCAAACCCAATTTCTGACGCTTGCGATAGAGCGTGGCGGGATCGATGCCCAGGATGCGGGCGGCATCATCGAGCGTTTTGGAAAGACCAATGACGCGACGAATATGCTCGGCCTCCAGTTCGTCGAGCGTCACCCGCGCTCCCACCGAGACGCGAGAATCCGCCGGCGCGGAAAACTCCTCGGGCAAGTCTTCGAGCGTGATGGATTCACCGCTTGCAAGGATAACGGCACGCTCGATCACGTTGCGCAGCTCGCGCAAGTTGCCCGGCCAGGTGTAACGGGCAAACGCCTCATCCACCGCCGGAGCGAAGCCTTTGATTTTTTTGCCGATGCGGCACGAAAAGAAATCGAGGTAACTCGCGGCGATCCGGGAAAAATCCGCCGGCCGATCACGCAGCCCGGGAAGGGTGAGCGTGATGACATTCAATCGGTAGAAAAGGTCTTCACGAAAACGGCCGGCCTTCACTTCGTCGGCCAGATTGCGGTTCGTGGCGGCGATCACGCGGACATTTGCCCGACGCACGCGCGCTTCGCCCACGCGCTCGTATTCGCGCTCTTGGAGCAGGCGTAAAAGCTTCGGCTGAATCTCCAGCGGCATCTCGCCGATTTCATCCAGGAAGAGCGTGCCACCGTCCGCGGCGGCCACTTTGCCCAAGGTGTCGTTGACCGCACCGGTGAAGGAGCCTTTCACGTGGCCGAAAAGCTCGCTCTCGAGCAGTTCACGCGAGAGGCTCGGGCAATTCACGGTGACAAAGGCACTGTCTTTCTGCGCGCCCCGGCGGTGAACTTCGCGGGCCAGCACGCTTTTGCCCGTGCCGCTCGGACCCAGGATCAAAATACTGGCGGAGGTCTCGGCCGCCTTGAACGCGATGGCCAGCATGCGTTGCATCACGACCTCCTCGGATGTGAGATCCAACGGCGCGGACTCTTCCGTCAGCTGAGACTCGAGTTGCTGCACTCGTTTTTCCAGACGGCGATTACGCCCCACCTTGTCCAGCACCTGCCGGACTTGCTCAGGCGTGAACGGTTTTGGAATAAAATCGAAAGCCCCCCGGCGCATCGCTTCGACGGCCGTGCTGATATTCGCGTAAGCCGTGAACATCACGACGGGGAGCGAAGGCTGCGCCTTTAGAAGTTTTTCCAGCACGACGAGGCCGTCCTCCGTGCCGAGTTTCAGATCGAGGAAACAGGCATCGAAAGACTCGGTTTCGAGTTCTTTGAGCGCGCGCAGGCTGCTGGGAACCCCGATGGACTCATGTCCCATCGCCTCCACGGCAAGGCCGGTGGTCTTCCGGATGGCGGGTTCATCATCAATGATCAAAACGCGCATAGGTAACAAGGTGGAGCAAGTAAGCGGTTCGGTTCCCGGCTTTCGCAAGTTTCGATTGCGATGTGCCGCTCCCAGAAAAAGCCAAGGCGGGGTCGCTTTAAAGGCGGCCCCGCCAGGTCCAGCTTCAACTAACAACCCCGGAAGTCGCACCTCCGGGAATTTTCAGAGCAAACAAACACACATTTCACACCGGGCACCTATCGTTGATCCCGGTGAGTGCGGCGGATGAAAAACATCAGCGCGACCACCAGAAAACCAACCATAATTACCCGTGCATAATGACCGCCTGGTTCACCTGCGGTTCCGCCAAAAGCAAAAATTGCTGAAACGATCGCGAGCAAAACACAGGTGATCCCCCATGCGCACAGGCTGGAATTGCCACCGGTGCGTTCGCGTGACTCGCGGGATGCCATGGCCGCCTGATTATGTGAAGGGAAACGCACGACGTCGTGTGTCTTATCGAACACCCAAATGCTCACACTCGCGGCCTCCGGCCAAAAATCAGCGATACGATGAAGAGCACGATGAACACAAAGAACAGGATTTTGGCGATACCCACCGCCGTGCCTGCAATGCCTCCAAAACCCAGCAGCGCAGCGATAAGTGCTATGATCAGAAATGTGACGGACCAGCTTAACATGGTGATGAGGGGTTGAAGTTTTGAGTGATGAAACACCTCCCCTGTCGCGCAACTCGTGCCAGCTGAGCCGGCTTCACAATAACTCACTAACTTTAAGACTTTTGCGTAATAAAAGCTGATATACCCGCGCCTGCACGTTACCCTCATCATGCAAGATGCAGCCGCATTTTCGTCATCAGGGCGCAAAACGCATGACACCCGCCTCGCAGGCCTCCAACGGCCATTTCTTTTCAAAGCTAATTCTAGTGTCGAATTGCGTCCGTGAATGCTTCTAAACCTGTTCGCAACATGTCTATGGATATCCCCACGGCAGAAAAAACCACGACGGGCCCCACCCCCGGCAAAAGTCAGGCGCACGACCTTGAAATCAAGGATGCACAACTGATCTTCACCTCCGCCTGGCATGCCCTCGAACTGGAAGTCGGTCGTGAACACATGCGCTTCCCCAAGGAAATCATCCTTCTCGGCGGCGCTCCCGGCTCGGGCAAAGGCACCAATACCGATTTTATTCTCAAGGCCCGCGGCCTCACCTGCGAACCCATCGTCGTGAGCGCCCTGCTCGACACCCCCGAGGCCAAGAAGATCAAGGACGCCGGCGGCATGGTCGGAGATCGCGAAGTCATCGGACTGCTCCTCAAGCGCCTGCTCGAACCTCAATTCCGCGATGGCGTCATCCTCGACGGCTTTCCTCGCACCAAGGTGCAGGTCGAATGCCTCAAACTCCTCGTCGAGCACATCCAGGCCCTGCGTAGTGAGTTCTACAATACGCCGCTCGGCATTCATTTCCGTCAGACGATCATCCACATCATGGTGCTCTTCGTCGACGAAAAGACCTCGGTCGAGCGTCAGCTCAAGCGCGGTCGGGAGATTCAGGAGCACAATGCCGAGGTTCGCCGCACCGGCGTCGGCGAACTCCAGGAAGAACGCGCCACGGATTACGACACCGCCCTCGCCCAGCGTCGCTACCGCGTCTTCAAAGAGCAGACGTGGGACGCTCTCCAGTCGCTGAAGGAGATCTTCCATTATCACTTCATCAACGCCCAGGGTGACATTTACGAGGTCGAGCAAAACATCCTCCAAGAACTCCAATACCAGAGCACCCTTGAACTCGACTCGCGCACGCACGACATCCTCCGCGTGATCCCGGTCGCCAGCGAAATCATCGTCCACGCCCGCCAGGAGATGGTGAAGCGCCTCGACAGCTATGCGGTCGAACACTCCGAGCTTTTCGCCCGCGTCGTCACCTTTATCGACAAAAAGATCGTCCCGATCGTGATTCGCCACGCGATCTCCGGCGTCGCCCTCGTCAACACCGAGGAACCGCTGCTCGACGATCCTCTCTCACTGGCGATGCTGATCGACATCTTTTCCGAGCGCGGCTTCCACGCCGTCGTCGACCTTCATCGAATCGAGGTTCCGGAACGCTTCGACCTCACCAGCGGCCTGATCAAGTGCAGGACGAAAAAGGTCTACCGCATCCAGATCCGATTCCAAGGCTCCGAGATCCGCCGCGGATAAGTGCCCTGAGGTAGGAGCCCGTTTACGAGCGATTCCGATCGAATCGCCCTGCCGCCACCGCCGGGTCGAACGCTTCGCCTGTGGCGAGGTGCCATGCCCATTGCCGCGCCAACCAGGGCGCGAGCAATGCGCCTTTTGAGCCCAGCCCGTTGATGATCCCCAGCCGAGGCTCGCACGGATCGCGTCCCGCCAAGGGATGCCGGTCCGGAGCCGTCACCCGCACGCCGGATTCTTGCGCGATCACGTCAAACGGCCGCCCCGCCACGAGTTCACCCGCGCTGCGTTCCAATTCCGCACGGGCCGACCGAATGTCAGCCTCGCTCACCTCGCCGCGCGTATACGTTGCCCCGACGCGTGCCTCACCCGAAACGGTCGGCAATACCCAGTGGCCACGATTTAGAATCACATCCGGGGCCAGCCCCTCGACCGCGACGCGAAGAATCTCCCCGGTTGCTCGCGCACACGGCACACCGGCCCACGCCCATCCGCCGTCGCCCTCGGCTCCGGTGCAGGCGACCACGGTTTCATACCGCGTCAACGCCTCCGCAACTCCCACGCGCACCTCGCGCAACCGTCCCATTGCCAGCCAGCGCGCGCGCGCCTCCGTGATCAACGCCGCCGTGTCCACGCGCAACGCACCCTCGATCCAAAAACCTTCGTCATCGGACGCACCCGCGTAAGGGGCCAGTTCACCGCGCGCGGTTTTTTCGGCAAACACGCGTCGCTCCGCGTCATCGCGAAACAAGCGCCGCACCCGCATTTCACGCATCAACGGCACACCCAAGACGGACTCCAGCCCGCGATAGGTTTTCCACGCCAGCGGACGCAGCGCATCGATTTGCCAACTCTTCACGATGCGCTGGCCGGTGATCGGATTGATGATCCCCGCCCCGACGCGTGACGCCGCACCCGCATGACCCGCATCAACAATCTCAAAGGCGATGCCCGCCTGCTCGCACGCATGCCCCAGCAGCGTGCCGGCGAGTCCCTGACCGATAATCAACAGCGGGGAGCGCATACAGCCGATCAAGACGCACATCCCGCCGCCGGCTTACTTCACCGCCGCGAGCGCGGCGCCGACGATACCCGCTTCGTTGAGAAACGCCGCCGGAGTGATCGGTGTGCGCAGTTTGAGATGTTTGAACCACTTCTTGTGATCCGCACTGATGCCGCCGCCCACGATAATGAGTTCAGGCCAGAGGACATCCTCGAGCTGGTTGAGGTAATCGCTCACGCGATGGGCCCATTTTTTGTAAGAGAGCCCCTTGCGCTCTTTGGCCGCCGCCGAGACGAACTTTTCAGCAGATTTACCCTTTATCTTCAGGTGACCGAATTCGCTGTTTGGATACAACTTCCCATCGACAAAGAGCGCGCTGCCTACGCCGGTGCCAAACGTCAGCAGGAGCACGGTGCCCTTGCGACCTTTGCCCGCGCCAAAAGTGGCCTCCGCCACGCCGGCGGCGTCGGCGTCATTGACCAGGCTCACCGGCAGGCCGACGACTTTGCTGAACAATTTACCGGCATCGAGGCCGATGAAACCCTTGTGAAGATTGGCCGACGTGGCGACGACGTCGCCATGAACCACGCCCGGGAAGCCGATGCCAATGGGTCCCGTCCAATTGAAGTGGGCGGCCAGCTGTTTGATCGTCGCAGCCATGTCCTTCGGTGCGAGCACCTCGGGAGTGGAGATGCGATGGCGCTCCGCGAGAAGCTTACCGGTCTGGGTGTCCACCGGAGCGCCCTTGATCGCCGACCCGCCGATATCGATCCCAAGGATATTCATGGATGTGAAGTGTGTCAGCCCTTGCAGCCGCAGTCGTGACTGCCGCAACCGCCCTGGCCTTGGTGGGCGTGGCCATGGGTGAGCTCTTCCTCACTCGCTGCGCGCACGGATACGATCTCGACGTCGAATACCAGATCGACGCCCGCCAGCGGGTGGTTGGCATCGAGCAACACTTCGTCGCCATCGACTTCCACCACGCGAACAATGGGCGCGAATTGATCTTCACCCGCACGAAACTGGTCGCCCGGTTTTAAATCGCCTTCGACGGGCAGCAACGCCTTCAGCACCCGCTGCACCTGCGACTCGTCGTGCTCGCCGTAGGCTTTCGCCGCCGGCACGTTCACCGTCTGCTTCGTGCCCGGCGCGACCCCGCGCAGCGCCTCATCAAGACCGTCGATAATCTGTCCCGCGCCCTCCAGGTAGCTGATGGCCACGCCGCCCGCGGACGTGTCCAGCAGGCGCCCCTGCGGATCGCGCAGTGTATAGTGAAAAGTAACGACGTTGCGGCTCATGGATAAATGAAGGCCCAGTCACGAACCCGCCCCGCCCGCTGGCAAGGGCGAAAACATCATGTCTCCTGCCGCAACACCTCCAACGGCGGATGCCCGGTGATCCCCCGCCCCGACAACAACCCGGTCGCCACCGTCAAAACCGTCACCACGCCCACTGCGACGACGAACGGAGTCACCGGCATGATCACCGGTGCATTGAAGACAAACAGCGCCAGCGCCGCGTTTGCGCCATACGCCAGCCCGCCGCCCACCATGGCGCCCAACACGCCCAACACCGCGTATTCCACGAGTTGGATTTGCATGAGCTGCCGCCCCGACGCGCCCAACGTGCGCAACAGCACCGTCTCACGAATGCGCTGAAAGCGTCCCGTCAACACCGCGCCGGCGAGCACCAGCCCGCCCGTCGCCACCGTGAACAAGGACATGAACTGCACGACGAACTGCACCTTGGAAAAAATCCCGTCCAACGTCTTCATCACCAGCGCGAGATCGAGCGCCGACACATTGGGGAACGCCGCCACCGCCGCTTGCTGCACCCGGGCCGATTCCTCCGCTCCGTCCGCCCGCGCGGCCACAACGTAAAACTTCGGCGCCGCTTCCAGCACGCCTTCGGGAAACACCACGAAGAAGTTGGGCGACAACCGCCGCCAGTCCACCCGCCGCAAACTCGCCACGCGCACCGCCATCGGCACGCCTTGCACATCAAACTCCAGCGCATCGCCCAGCCCGACCTGCATGTCCTTGGCCAGCCCTTCTTCCATCGAGATCGGAATCACCGCCTCCGTCCCATTGACCCGGCCAACGAATTCGCCCGCCGTCACCGTCTCGGTAGCCGAGAGCGCGCCGCGAAACGTTGACCGGTATTCCCGGCGCAACGTCCATGCCGGGATGCGCACGCTCTCGTCGAGCAATAGTTGCTCCACGGGACGTCCCTTCAAGCTGCGCAACCGCATCGTCACGATCGGCGCGCTCGCCTGCACCGGCACGCCCTCCCCCGCCAGCACCGCGCTCAACGGCGCGATTTGGTCGTCCTGGATATCGAAGAACAACAAATTGGGTCGCGCGCCATCGCCGGAGTCGCGGATCTGGCTGAGCAACGTTTCCCGCGCGAGCCCCAGCGTCAGCAGCAGAAACGTCCCCAAGCCCAGCGACAGCAGCAGCAACACCGTGCGATTATTGGGCCGATGCAGATTGGCCACGCCCTGTCGCCACACATACGGCAGGCTGCGTGGCAAAAATCGCCGGGCCATCCACGCCACGCCGCGCGCCGACCCGGCCAACACACCAAAGCTCACCAGCAGCGCGCCGGTGAAGCCGAGACCCCAGGACAGTCGTTGCGTCTGCCAGATCGCAAAGCCCGTCACCGCCGCGAGAATCGCCGCATAGATCGCCCAGCGCAGCGGGTCGCCGCGCCCCGTGCCGACAAACGCCGACCGGATCGCCACCAACGGCGACACCCGTCGCACCGTCAGCAAAGGCAACAACGTGAACAACGCCCCCACCACCACGCCGGCGAAAAGTCCCCGCCCCACCGCCGCCCACGACACGAAGAAATCCACCTCAAACGGCAGCAGCCCTTTCACGAGCACAGGCAACGCGAGTTGCACCGCCACGCCGATGGCCGCTCCCGCCACAGCACCGATAAAACCAAGCGCCAGTCCCTGCACCAGATACACGCCAAAACTCTGCCAGGCACTCGCGCCCAGACAGCGCAGCACGGCGACCGTGATGATCTTTTGCCTCACATAGACATGGATCGCGCTGGCCACGCCGATGGCGCCGAGCACCAACGCGACGAATCCCACCAAACTCAAAAAGCCCTGCACATTTTGGAGCGATTGTCCGAGTTCACGCCGACGTTCCTCCACCGTATCAACGCTCAGGCCCAGTTCGCGGAACCGAGCCCGGTTTTCTTCCACGAAACGCTCCACATTAAAATCCGTCGCGAACTTGAAGTGGGCACGGTGTCTCGCCAACGATCCGCGTCCCAGCAGTCCCGTTTCCGCAAGGGCTGGCAGCGCCACCAACACGCGCGGCGAGAGCGTGGCGACCGCCGCCGAGTCGCCCGGAAATTGGGTAAGGCCGCCCGCGATGGTGAACACCTTCTCGCCCAGCTTCAGCGGGTCGCCCTCTTTGAGTCCAAACTGGCGCAGCAATGTCTCTTCGAGCAAAACGAAATCACCGGTGGGCAAACGAGCGAACGCGCCCGCGGGTTCGGTCTTCACGTCGCCATAAAATGGATATCCCCCGGCCAGTGCGCGCACGGTGATGAGCCGCGTCCGTTTGTTCACCGACGGAAACACCGCCATCGATGAAAACGTGATCTCACGCGCCTGTTCGCCACCGATCCCATCAAGAAACGCCTGCGTCTTGGTATCGATGGTTGAGCGCGACGTAACCGCGAGATCCGCACCGAGCAAGCCCTTGGACTGGTCGTCAATGGCACGGCGAAGGTTGGCGCTAAACGACCCGATCGCCACAAGTGCGGCGACGCCCAGGACGATGGACAGCGAAAACAACACAAGCCGCCGCCGAGAAGTGCGCGAATCGCGCCAGGCCATCTTGAGGACGAAATTCATGTAGAAACCACGAAACACACGAAATACACGAAAATCAGAGGGCGATCCGTTCGGACTCCACCTTGGGAAAATGACCAAAGTTCACCAGCAAGCCGAGGCGATGCCCGGTTGAACGGAGATAATTATGAACCTGCGCACGATGCTCATCCGTCAGAACCGATACCGCCTTGATCTCCACGACGATCTTGTCGCAGCAAATGAAGTCCGGCGTATAGGTCTGCCTCAAAGGCCGACCTTTATAGGTCAGATTCAAGTTGGGATGTGCAGCAAAAGGAATTCCTCGATCGGCTAATTCCATCTCCAAGCATTCTTGGTAAACCGCCTCCAAAAACCCGCATCCCTTCTCCTTATAAACCTCAAAGCAAGCGCCCATAATCTGATATGACTCTTCCCGATAGATCAGCTCATTCATGATGTTTTTCGTGTATTTCGTGTGTTTCGTGGTTCCAAAAATTCCGTGGTTCGCCCCCTATTCCACCACTCGTCCGTCTCGCAGCCGCAGCACACGGCCGCACTTCTTCGCCAGCTCCAGATCATGCGTCACCAACACCAGCGTTGTTCCCTGCTCGCGGTTTAATCCGAAAATCAAATCCACCATCGCGTGCGATGTTGCCCCATCGAGGTTTCCCGTGGGCTCGTCGCAGAACAAAATCTTGGGTGCATTGATAAACGCGCGCGCCAGCGCCACGCGCTGCTGCTCACCGCCCGAAAGCTGAATCGGATAATGTCCCGTGCGCGCGCCCAGCCCCACCCGCCCCAGCAACGCCCGCGCCTGCGCCTCGGTTTCGCGTCCGTTCACCCCGCGCAATTCCAGCGGCACCAGCACGTTTTCCAGCGCCGTCAAAGTCGGGATCAATTGAAAGTTCTGAAACACAAAACCGACCTGTTCGTTGCGCACGCGAGCGCGTTGGTCCTCGCTCAGCCCGCCGATGGATACACCGGCCAGCACGACATCACCGGCCGAAGGCCGGTCGAGTCCCGCGCACAACCCGAGCAGCGTGGTCTTTCCGCTGCCCGACGGCCCCACGATCGCCAGGCTCTCGCCCGCACCAAGGACAAAGCTCACCTCATAAAGCACCGTAATCGGACCGCTGGCGGTGGGATAAACTTGGGTCAGCTTCTCGACTTTTAGGATGGCTTGAGCACTCATGCGAAGAGCGCGAAAGAAAACGCGCTTTCACTCTTAAGCAACCGATGAAGCCACTCCGCTACCTGCTTTTCCTGCTCATGGTGGGCGTCTTGCGCGGTGCCGACACCGCGCCCAAAACCATCCTGTTCTTCGGTGACAGCCTCAGCGCCGGCTACGGCTTGGACGATCCCGCCACCCAAGCGTTTCCCGGACTGATCCAGAAAAAGATCACCGCCGCCAACCTGCCCTACCTCGTCGTCAACGCCGGCCTCAGCGGCGAAACCACCGCCGGCGGGCTGCGCCGTATCGATTGGGTGCTGCGCATGCCGGTCGATGTCTTCGTGCTGGAACTCGGCGGCAACGACGGCCTGCGCGGACTCGCGCCGTCCCTTGCGGCCAAGAACCTTCAGGCGATCATCGACAAGGTTCGCGCAAAAAACCCGGCCACCCAGATCGTAATCGCCGGCATGCAAATGCCCGTGAACATGGGCGTGGCTTACACGGGTGAGTTCTCGGGCGTGTTCCCCACGCTTGCCAAAGCCAACAACGCCACGCTGGTCCCTTTTCTGCTCGAAGGCGTGGGGGGAGATCCCGCTCTCAATCTGCCCGACGGCGTGCACCCCAACGCCAAGGGCCACCAGGTCGTGGCCGAGACCCTCTGGAAAACGTTGGAACCGCTGCTGAAAGGCAGTCCCTTCATTTCAGCTCCGCCGAACGGCGCACGAGTTGAATGAACTCCGCGCGGTAACCACCCGCGTCATCGCCAAGTCCGTTCTCGGCCCAGCCGAGCACTTGATCAAACGTCACGGAGCCTTTGTGCGGCGAATCGCGCAGCAACATCCCCCACGCGGCCACGGCGGTGGCGAATTGGAAATCTCCATCGGCCTTGGCAAAGTCGGCCCCCGTGTCGACAAGCGGGAACTCCTGCTTCTTGCTCACGTCGCCCTCGGGGGCTTTGTAGCGAATCTTAACCGTCAGGAGTTCCGGTGAGCCGGTGAGTTTTGCCTTTGGTGCGCGAGTCACGACGACGGGCTTTTGATACTTGAGCGCATCGACCTCCGGGCGCGGCGCGTCTCCGTCGTCCACGCCGACCGGCACGATTTCGTAGAGCGCAGTGACCGTGTGGCCCGCGCCGATGTCGCCGGCGTCCACCGCGTCGTTGTTGAAATCTTCCTTGGCGAGCATGCGGTTCTCGTAACCGATCAGGCGATACGACTGCACGCGGGCCGGGTTGAATTCGACCTGGATTTTCACGTCCTTGGCGATGGTCGCGAGCGTGCCTTCGACCTGCTCGACGAAAACTTTTTCCGCTTCGCGGCGCGAATCGATGTAACCGTAGGTGCCGTTGCCCTTCGCGGAGAGCGACTCGAGGGTGCTGTCCTTGAGGTTGCCCATGCCGAAGCCGAACACGCTCAGGAAGACGCGGCTCCTGGCTTTTTCGGAAATCAGGCGGACGAGTTCGTCGCGGTTGGTCACGCCCACGTTGAAATCGCCGTCGGTGCAGAGGATCACGCGGTTGAGACCACCGGGCGCGAAGTTGGCCTTGGCGATGTCGTAGGCGAGATGAATGCCCATCGCGCCATTGGTCGATCCGCCCGGGCTCAGGCTGTCCAGCGCGGCGAGGATCTCGCGCTTCTGCGAGGCGGGCGTGGAGGGCAGCGCGAGGCCGGAGTTGCCGGCATAAGTGACGATGGCCACGCGATCGTCGGGACGCAGGCGTTCGATGAGCAGGCGCAGCGATTCCTTCACGAGCGGAAGTTTGTTGGCGGAATTCATCGAGCCGGACACATCGAGCAGGAAAACCAAATTGGCGGCCGGACGTGTCTCGGCGGTGAACTCGCGGCCCTTGAGTCCGATGCGCACCAATCGGTGAGCGGGCGCCCAGGGGGCGGAGGCAACTTCAAGACGGGCGGCGAAGGGAACGTCTTCGGTGGGTGGCGTGTAGCGATACGGGAAGTAGTTGATCAACTCCTCGACGCGCACCGCATCGCGCGGAGGCAGACGTCCGCTGGTGAGAAAACGCCGCACATTGCTGTAGCTCGCGGTGTCCACGTCGATCGAGAACGTCGAGAGCGGCTCGGTCGCTGCGGTGCGGTAGGTGTTGTCGGATTGCGTGGCGTAGGATTCGGCATCGGGGGATGGTCGATCACCATCCACGAAAGTCATTCCTGCGGACACATCACCCAAGGCCCGCCTCGAAAATGCGGCCTCATGCACCGGGGCGATCATATCAACTTTGTGTGATATACGATGCGCTATCGGCGCAGCTACGGGCGCAGCTACGGGCGCGGCGGCGGGAGCAGCTGCGGTAGCCACGGTCGACTGCATACGCCCTTCACGCACCTGCGTTTCGGTAATGCGGTTCAGCTGGTTCGGCTTTTCAGCCACGACCGGTTCCGCCGAGGCAACCGAGGAATCGAAGCTAAATGTCTCGTCCTTGCCTCTGGAAAGTCCAGCCCCTGCCGCGAGTGATTTATCAAAACTGATTTTGTTATCCTTAAGTTCCGGCATGGTTGCGACTTGCCCCACAGCGGGGGCAGCCGAAATCGGAGCCTCCGACACCGTGTTGCTTACAAATACCGGAGAAGGCTCTTTTTCCTGCCGCATCCAAACGACCACGGCGAAGCACGCAGCGGCGGCAGTCGCGAGATAGTGCAGGGGAAAGGGAATTACCAAGCCACGGCGCTTTTTTGGAGCGGAAATGGGCACGGCAAGGTTGTCCGTTTTTTCGTCGCCAAGAGCGGTGGCGAGCTCGCCACTGAAGGCGCGCAGCTCGGCCACGGCGGCTTGCAGCTCGGGACTGGCCTGCACGGCGGCTTCGATGAGTTTGAGTTCGTCGCCTTCCAATTCGCCAAAGGCGTAGGCGGTGAGACGGGGGTCGGCGGGGAAAATGGTTTCGTGGGAGTCGTGAGTATTCATGGTGCGGATCTCCTCAGGGTTGCTGCGCGGCAAACTCGGCCCGCAGGCGTTGCACGGCGGTGTGGATGAGGACGCCGACATTCGAGACGGAGTGTTCCGTGATGCGGCTGATTTCTTTGTAGCTGAAACCGTTTTGGAATTTCAGGCGGATGACTTCCTGCTGGTTAGGCGGCAGGCAGCCGATGAGGCGCAACAGCGCCGCATGGGTTTCGGAGGCTTCGAGCGCGCGGCCCGGCCGCGGTTCGGCGGCGGTCACTCGCTCGGCCTCGCCTTCGGCGAAGCGTTTCATGCGACCCTCCTTGCGCAACACGTCGAGAGCGCGGTGCCGGCAGACGGTGAACAACCATTCGGCAAGATGGCCGTCCACCGCGGCGCGGGGTTGCGCCATGAGTTTGACGAACGTGTCCTGCACGACGTCGCGTGCACGCTCGATGTCGCCGTTGAACAGGCGGGTGGTGTAACGGAGCAGCGACGCCTGATGCGCCGCGACTGCGGTGGGGACAAATTCTCCTGCGTCTTCATGGGCGGCCTCCGGATTCATGGGTGGGTTCTCCGGGATGACGCGCCAACGCGCAGGATATTAGGAAAAATCTTCGATCAGCGCTTCTTTACGACCCGCGTGTTGCAGAAAAAATCATGCAGCCCGCGCTTCTGGTCGTCGAAAGCCACGATCAGGAAACCGATGAACAGCGTGGGGAACCCCGCGATCATTTTCGCGAACGACCGGCCGACGATACGGACAAAACCCACCGGCTCGCCGTTGGCCTGCACCACACGCAGCCCGAAAAGCATCTTGCCCGGTGTCGCCGAAAACCGGCGCAGGAAAATCACGTCATAAACGACGGCCCAGATCACACCGATCGCCATCATCAATCCGGAAAATCTCAGCAACTGAACCATTTCTTCGGGCGTCGGCTTGTAGGCCATGCCGCCGCCGGACGCCGCGATTTTCTCGGCGAGTTTCACCATTTCAGGAGAAACCAGCAGCACCACGATGTTGGAAAGGATATGCCAGACAAAAAGCCACAAAATCGTATCCACGAGAAACGCCCCCGCGCGCCGCCAGAATCCCGCATAGAGCAGAACGTCCGGAGAGGCAGGTTTTTCATCGAAGGACAATCCAGGCGCACGGCGCACGACGTCCGGCGTCTCCTCCACGGGCGCCCTGTGATGCTCAGCCCCCATCTCCGGCAAGGGTGGCGGCACTTCGGCGAACATGGCGGGATCGCGCTCGCGCACCTCGGTCAGTGTCTTCCATTGGTCGAGACCCTGGCGCCACAACAACGTGTCTCCTTTGACCGTGCCGGATTGCACCAGACGCTCCAATTCGGCGTGGGGAACCGGGCCCAGTCGCTGCCCGTCGATCGCGTAATACCATTGCATACAAACGTGCAAACCGCCGCCCGCCGTCACTGGCAACGAAATAGCATGCCACGCATCCCTCGCTCCGAAAAAGGCCCAACCTGAAGGGTGAGGCTTTTCCGGTGGGAGCGGCGGGCACTTGGCTTGCACCGCGCGGGCCGGACCGCTTCGCTCCCGCGCACCATGTCGTTGCGCATCCTCGTCGTGTTTGCAGTCATCGCGTCGTCCCTCGCCTTCACCGGTTGCTCCAAACGCGAGACCGCAGTCGAGGCCGCCCGCCGCACCAAGACGCTCCTCATCGGCAACGGAGCCGAACCGGCCGATCTCGATCCACACATCGCCGTCCTCTACACGGACTACAACCTGCTCGTCTCCCTGTTTGAGGGGCTGACCGTGATCGACGAGGCCACTTCGAAACCGCTGCCCGGCGCCGCCGAAAGCTGGGACATCTCGCCCGACGGGCTCACCTATACGTTCCACCTGCGTCCCGACGGCGTGTGGTCCAACGGCGACCCGGTCACCGCGCAGGACTTCGTTTTTTCCATCGAGCGTATCCTTTCGCCCAAGATCGCCTCCGAATACGCCTACATGCTCGACGTGCTCAAGGGCGCCGCCGACTACACCGCCGGGAAACTCACCGACTTCGCCCAAGTCGGCGCCAAGGCCCTCGACGCCCGCACGCTCCAGCTCACGCTCGACCGCCCCACCCCCTACCTGCTCTCGCTCACCGCGCACCAAGCGTGGTTTCCCGTTCACAGCGCATCCGTCCTGAAAGCCGGCAAGGCCCACGCGCGCGGCACCGGCTGGACCCGCCCCGGCAAACTGATTGGCAACGGCGCGTTCACCCTCACCGAGTGGAAACCCGACCAGCACATCCTCGTCACGAAAAACCCGCGCTACCACGGTGCCGCCCAAAACCAGATCGAAGCGGTGAAGTTTTTTCCTGTCGCCGATCCCAGCGTGGACGAACGCGCGTTTCGCGCCGGCCAGATGCACATCACCTACGACGTGTTGCCTGACCGTCTCGACGCCTGGCGCCGCGAAGACCCCGCCAAACTCCGCATCGATCCGTTCCTCGAAACGTTTTATGTGCGTTTCAATACCACCAAGCCGCCCTTCAACGACGTGCGCGTGCGCCGCGCCCTCGGGCTTGCCATCGATCGCGCCGCCATCGCCGGTCCGGTGATGCGCGGCAGCCGCGCTCCGGCCCATTCCTTCGTGCCGCCCGACACCGCCGGCTACACCTCGACCGCGTCGATGCCCACCGATTTCGAGGCCGCCCGCCGCCTGCTCGCCGAGGCCGGCTTTTCGGGCGGCAAAGGATTTCCGAAATTCGAGGTGAAAATGAACACCGACCCGGTCAACACCAAGGTTTTCGAGGCCATCCAGCAGATGTGGCGCCGCGAACTCGGCGTCGATTGCACAATTTCGACCATGGATTCCCGCGTCTATATTGATGCGATGCAGACGCTCGCCTTCGACGTGCTGCGCTCCCGCTGGGTCGGCGATTTCAACGACCCGGCCACCTTCACCGACCTCTTCACCTCGACCAGCGGTAACAATAACACCGGGTGGAAAAACCCCGCCTACGACCGCCTGATCGCCGCCGCCTCGCGCGAACTCGACACCGCCCGCCGCTTCGCGCTCCTCCGCGAAGCCGAAACGCTGGTGGTCGAGGCAGCCCCCGCCGCGCCGGTTTTCTTCGGCGCACGCACCTACCTGATCCACCCCGACGTCAAAAACTGGGTCCCCGCCCTCCTCGGCGTGCATCGCTACCAAACGATTCGCCTGGAGCCCTGAGTGTCCCCCGCTCCACCCCCCACCACCGCCGCCCAATCCTATTTGTCACTTAATAAGTGACAAATTTGCCCGAAGCCTTGGTCGCACTTGCGTGACCATGCAGACCGCAGGCGGCATGAATTTCATTCACTCCTTGGCACACAAACTGCGACGGGCCTTGTGCTACGCCGGCCAGCCGCGTAAATCCCTCCACATGCGTATCCCCGCCCTCTTGCTCGCCCTCACCCTTGGTTCGACCTCCGCTTTGGCCGGCGGCGTCGAAGTTGTGCGTCTTCTGCCCGAATACATGCCGGCGGACTCGTTTGCCCGCGTCTCCGAGTATTTCACCGGCAAGGAAAACACCCGCGGTGCCACCATCGTGCGCACCCAGCCCGCTTCGCGCGAAGGGTTCTACTTTAACCTCCGCACCAAGACGGAAAAACCCATCGAGCTGGCTTGGATTGAGTTGCAAGTCATCTCCCCCTCCTCCCCCGAGCCCCGCACCGAAAGTTTCGCCATCTCGTTGCCCCGCGGCAGCCACCTGACCCGCTTCGGACTGACCGGCAAAGACTGGCCCGATGTCAAGGCCCGCCCGGTCGCGTGGAAACTTCGCTTGCTCGGCGTGGACGGCGCGGAACTTGCAACGGAGCAAAGCTTCCTTTGGTCCAAACCCGACGCCCCCTCCGCCCCCCAGGCGAAGTGACCTTTTCACCTTCCCATGCCCGATCTTTTCGCGAACTACGAACACGGTAAATTTTATGACGAGATGTTTGCCGCCCCCGGCAAGGCGCGTCCCCACTACCGACGTTTGTATGAGCGCTTCGGGCTGATGGAAAACATGGCGGAGCTCATGGCCCGCCAACGCACCGCCGACCAGACGTTCATCGACCGCGGCGTCACCTTCACGGTTTATTCCGACAACGCCGGCACCGAGAAGATTTTTCCCTTCGACCTGCTCCCGCGCATCATCCCCTCCCACGAATGGGCGCACCTCGAGCGCGGCCTCATCCAGCGCATGACCGCGCTGAATCTCTTCCTCGCCGACATCTACGGGCCCCAGCGCATCCTCGCCGAAGGCATCGTGCCCCGGGAGATGATCGAATCCTCGAAAAACTTTCGCAAGGAACTCGTCGGCTGCAAGATCGCCAAGGACCTCTACGTCCACATCAACGGTTCCGACATGATCCGCGACGAGGCCGGCCTCTACTCGGTGCTCGAGGACAATCTGCGCACGCCGTCCGGCGTCAGTTACGTGCTCGAAAACCGCCAGGTCATGAAGCGCGTTTTCCCCAACATGCTGCGCGACTACCGCGTGCGTCCGGTGGAAAACTACACCAACGACCTGCTCAACCTGCTCCTTTATCTCGCGCCCAAGCACGTGCCCGAGCCCACCGTCGTGTTGCTCACCCCCGGCGTGTTCAACTCCGCCTATTTCGAGCACAGTTTCCTCGCCCGCCAGATGGGTATCGAGATCGTCGAAGGCAGCGATCTGGTCGTCGAAAACGACAAGGTCTACATGCGCCGCACCGACGGCCTCGCGCCGGTCCACGTGATCTACCGCCGCATCGACGACGACTTCCTTGATCCGACCGTTTTCAACCCCAAGTCCCTTCTTGGCGTCCCGGGCCTTTTCAATGCCTACAAAAAAGGCAACGTCGCTCTCTGCAATCCCATCGGCACCGGCGTGGCCGACGACAAGGCCGTGTATTATTACGTGCCGAAGATGATCAAGTTTTACCTCGGCGAGGACCCGATCCTGCCGAACATCGAAACCTATCTCTCCGGCAACGACGGCGAACTCGACTACATCCTCGCCAACCTGCCCAAGCTCGTCGTGAAAAGCGTCAACGAAGCCGGCGGCTACGGCATGTTGGTGGGCCCGCACAGCACGCAGACGCAGATCGAGGACTTCCGCGCCAAGATCATCGCCCACCCGCGCAACTTCATCGCCCAGCCCACCATCGGCCTCTCGCGCTGCCCCAGCGTGATCGAAGGCGGCACGATCGAAGGGCGCCACATCGACTTCCGCCCCTACATCCTCAACGGCGAGACGATCAAGATCATGCCCGGCGGCCTCACCCGCGTCGCGCTCCGCAAAGGCAGCCTGGTGGTCAACAGCTCGCAAGGCGGCGGCTCGAAAGACACGTGGGTGCTCAACGACGACATCGCCAACCCGCCCGTGCCGATGCCTGAGAAAATCATCGTGTGAGCGCGCGGCGCGCTCACACGAAATGACCAGTGACCAATGAGCAATGAGCAAGCCGACCGCCTTTAAAGCCACATTTGATCTTGAAGAGAGAACGGCTGTTTTTGGTGAAAGCGTCATCGAATTCTGCCTTGGTCTTCCGCTTAACCCGATTACCTCGCCGCTTATCAGCCAATTCGTGAAGTCTGCGACCAGCGTCGGCGCAAACTATGGCGAAGCCGATGAGGCGGAATCCAAGTTCGATTTTCGGCATAAAATCGCCATCTGCCGCAAAGAAGCCAAAGAGACCAAGCACTGGTGCCGCATGATGGCCAAAGCTCGCCAACCCCAAGCCGAACCACTGCGCATCCTCTGGCAGGAAGCCCGCGAACTTCATCTCATTTTCTGCAAGATCATCCGCACGACCGACGCCAACCTCCACCGCGAGCGCGCCGTCAAAAAATGATCAACCTCACTTTATCACCCACAACACCACTTCGCCCATTGGTCATTGGACATTGGGCATTGGTCATTCTCACCTCCCCCTATGCTCTCCCGCGTCGCTAACCTCGTCTACTGGATGGCCCGCTACCTTGAGCGCGCCGAAAACACCGCCCGCATCGTCGATGTGAACGCCCAGCTTGTGCTCGACCTCCAGTCGCGCCAGGCCGCCGACGATCCCAAATCGTGGGAACCGCTCGTCTATGTGACCGGCGACGAGGAAAAATTCTTCGAACTCTACGGCGAAACCGCCAGCGAACGCGCCGTCGTCGAGTTCATGCTCTTCGACAAGCGCAACCCGAGCTCCCTCATCTCCTGCATCGCCTTTGCCCGCGAAAACGCCCGCTGCATCCGCGACCAGCTTTCCAGCGATGTCTGGGAGACGCTCAACACCTTTTTCCTGAAACTCAAAGGCGACGATTACACGCGTTACGCCCAACTCGGCTCCTCCGATTACCTGAGCCGCGTCAAAACCCAGATCCAGCTCCTCTTCGGTGTCGCCGAATCGATGATCCCGCGCACCGACCTGTGGTGGTTCTTCCAGCTCGGCCGCCACCTCGAACGCGCCGACAACACCTCGCGCATCGTCGATGTGAAATATTACATGCTCCTCCCCGACCTGCACGCCGTCGGCTCCGCCCTCGACATGGTCCAATGGGCCTCGGTGCTCCGCTCCTGCTCCGCGTTCGAAGCCTTCCGCCGCTCCCGTCGCGGACAGCTCAACCTCGAACGCGTGGTCGACTACCTCCTCCGCGACGAGGTCTTCCCGCGCAGCATTCTATTCTCGATCGCCGAAGCAGAACAATGCCTCGGGCAGGTCACCGCCAACGCGGTTCATCTGGAAGACAATCAACCCGCCCGCCTGATCCGCGAGATGCGCGCCGAGTTGGAAATGATCGACGTGCCCGCCGTCATCGCCGACGGCCTCCACGAGTTCCTCGACGACATCCAAACAAAAATCTCCGACATCCACGAAGCCCTCCAGGCCACCTTCGTCGACTACGACACCGCCAGCGCCAAGGTTTTAGCGTAAGATCCGAAGGTAGGAGCCCGTTTACGGGCGATGAGTGACGTGCGAACACCCTCACCGGCCGCACACCCGACATCGCCCGTAAACGGGCTCCTACCTTTTTGATCCGCCAACTTACGCTAAAAGCGTTTCGTTTCCCCCATGCTGTCCCACCCACCCGCCGCTTGGTCCGCATGGACACCCCTCCCCGGCGCACCTCGGCTGACGTCCGCCACGCTCGCCGAGCTCGTGGACGGCGGCCAAGCCTTCCGCTGGCAGCGCAAACCCGATGACGTGTGGCTCGGAATCTGGGCGGACAACATCGCCCGCCTGCGGATAAATCCCGCCGGCGACCTCGAATGGTCCGCCCCCTCGGCGTTGGCTCCCCGCGTGCAATCGGCGCTCCCGGTGTATTTGTTTGGGCATGACGCCGCGGCGGCGATCAACGTGCTGCCGTGGCGCGGCGATCCACACCTCGCGCGTTGCCTGAACGCGTTTCCCGGACTCACGATCCTGCGCCAACCCTTCGGCGAGACGCTCCTCGGATTCCTGTGCAGCGCGACCAAGCAGATCGTGCAGATCAAACAAATGATCGCCCTCCTCGCCGAGCGGCACGGCGCTCCGATCAACGCAGGCTCGATCAATCGCCTGCCTACCTGGGCGGAACTGGCCGCCGTGCCCGAGACGGAATTACGGGCCTGCCTGCTCGGATTTCGGGCGCGCTACATCCACCAGACGGCTCAGTTCATTGCCGCACATCCCGACTGGTTGGAGGAAACCGAGCACCTGCCCTACTCCGAAGCGAAAGCACGGTTGTGCGAACTTCCGGGCGTGGGTGAGAAGGTCGCCGATTGCGTGCTGCTCTTTGGCGCAGGTCGCATGGAAGCGTTTCCTGTCGATACGTGGATCATCAAAGCCATGGCTCGCCGTTACGCGCTCGACGGCTGGACGCCCGCGCAAGTCGCCCACTTCGGACGCGTCCATTTTGGCGCGTATGCCGGCCTCGCCCAACAATACCTCTTCGCCTACGAACGCGCCGAGGGGCGCGGGTTGACATAAAAACAAAGAGGCGGCCCCTCGCGCGCAGGACCGCCTCGTTGCGCCGGGGCGTCGGCTGACGCCTGACATCCCGGCAGGACAAACCGGGCGGACCCGGATGTGTGTGTTTGTTTGTTCGCTGATTTCTCAGCCAATGTCGGGCGAGGCCGCGCGCGCAGTTCGTCCAACCGTTGCGTTGACTGATTGCCGGGAAGTCGGCTTCAGGCCTGAGACTTCCCGGAAAGGGGTTGGAAGTTATTTAAGCGTGACGGTGCCGCTGTTGGGGTTGCCCAGGTTGTAGCCCGAGCCGCTCTCGAGCGTGACGATCACGGTCGCGGGGTTGGCTCCCGTTGAGTTGGCCATCGCAACAAGCGTGAGCTTCGCGCTGGTCGCACCGGCGGGGATGACAATTTCCTCGGGCATGTCGCCCGCGGGACGACGGTAGTCGGTCCACTTCGCCGCCGTGCCGCTCAACTTGAAGTTCACGGTGACTGCACTGCTGGTGCTGCCGGTGCGGGTGAAGGTGAGGACTGCGGTGTCGCTCGGGTTGCCCACGGTCGCGACCGTGTCGGTAGCCGTCACGGAAATCGTGGGGCTGCCGTTCTCGGCGAAGAGCGTCTTCCGTGCGTAGGCGCGGCGACCGTCCGGCCACTGGGCCTCGGCTTCGATCCACTGCGCGCCATAGCCGGAGGGCTTGAAGGTGTAGGTCTCACCAAACGCGGGCTGCTGACCGGACGCTTCCCACACGATGCGGGCTCCGTCGAGGTCCATGCCAGGAACGTCCAGCGACACTTTGAACGACGCGTCCTGGCTCAAGGTCGCAGGCACTCCGGTGATCGTGCCGGCGGCGGACCTCCATTTTTGAGTCTTGGTGTCCGTGAGCGTGGCGAGGTAGGCGAGACTCGAAAGCGCGCGACCTTGGTCGAGGTGAACGAACTCGGTGGTCACGTTGAACGTGTCGCTCCAACGATCATAGAACGGCGTGGGCGCGGTGCCCGCATTGTCACGAGGGAACGTGAGCTCGGCCAACTCGGTGCCATAGGTGCCGGTGTAAACGGGCCCGGTCTGGAGATTGCCGAGCGGGATTCCATTCACGGGGAGCACGCGGTCGTCGTTCTGCGCGTATTGGTGCACGATTTCGTTCTGACGTTTCCAGCCGAGGCCGGTGATGAAGCACACGTTGACGGCATTGGAGCCGGCTTCGTAGTTCAGATTGCGGATGATCGCGTCGAGGTATTCGGCCTTGGGCGCGAGTTGCTGGGCGACGGTGATGTCAAAGGCGTGCGCACTGGAGAAATACCAGCCGGCGCTTTGGACGGCCTTCGTCTCCTCGGGGAAACTCGTGCCATAGGCGCTTTGTTTGGATGCCTTCAACGCGGCGTTGCCGGCGGCGAGGAGTTCGGCGTTGCACTTGGCCAGGTAGGCGGAGTCCAGCTCGCTGGCGCCGCGACGTCCGCTGCGGGCGGCAAAGGCATAGCTGCGGGCGGCGTTGCCGTAAGACGAGTAGGCATGGACCCAACCCCAGCGACGCGTGTTCGGGTTGGCCGGATCATACCAGGACTTGAGCGTCTGGTGGTAAGTTTGATTGCCCGTGGCGGCGAAGAGCGCGGCGGCGGCCCAGGCGAGTTCGTCGTCATGGGTGAAGTCATCGCCGTAGTGGGTGATCTTTTGGTAGGCGCCGGCTTTGCCATGCTTGGCGATGGCGGCTTCGAGAAACGTCCAGCCGAGCTTGGCTTTCTCCATGTAGGCGTAGGCGGCCTCCGGGTAGGCTTTTTTAAACGCAGGCGAGGACCCGGCCTCGGCGAGCGCGGCGACGGCGGCGGCGGTGGCCGCGGTGGTCTTTGGCCAGACGACTTGGGCGTCACCGTTTTGAGGAAGCGCGTTGCTCTCGTATTCGCGTTCGCGCGGATAAACGAGGAAGTAGAAACCGCCGTCGGCGTCCTGAAGTTTTGCGAGGTAGTCGGCTTCGATCTTCGCTTCCTGGATCAGGTCGCCGATGCCATCACCGCTGCCGGGGATGCCGAGATTATCGAGGGCGGAGACGCCCGGAAAATCGTCCACACCGACCATTAGGAAGTGGAGGAGCGTGGCGGCGTTGGTGGTATATTTGCTGTAATCGCCGGCGTCGTGGTGACCACCCGAGACGTTGATCGGGCCTTTGTTCACGAAGGGATAAAGCTGCGCACTTTCCGAAGTGAGACGCGGTGCGCCCTGGGCCGGGTTGTCGGGGTTCAGCGTGTTCGCGTAATTGGCGATGGTTTTCCAAGTGAACCCGTAAGACGACGCAGGCGTGGGCACGTGGGCGGCGGCGGTATGACAGGCCTTGTGCGTAAAGCGGGTGAACGGGAGTGCGTTGGCGTGACCGCAACGCTGGTGGTAGAGCCCCTGGGCGTAGGCGCGGGTGAAGTTCATGCCGATGCCTTCATCAATCATGAAGGGCAACGAGGCACCCAAACCGGGAACGACGAGCTTGTATTCGCCGGGTTCCCGGAAACCGCTGAAGTCAGCCTCGTAAACCTTCTGATACGGAGTCGGCGAATACTTCCAGCCGACATCGGCGCGCGTGGTGAGCGAACCTGAATGGACAACGCGACCATCGGCGGCGTCCACGAGTTCGTAGCTGAGCGTCGGGACGGGCATCTCGCCCATGCTTCCGAGGTAGTAACCGACGGCGGCCTTCTTGGGCCAGCCGGGCACGTAGCCCTCTTGGTTAACGTGAATCGCCGGACTGTAACGCAGCGGGTGCGCGGTGGCGGCAAACTTCATCAATGGCGCCCAGAGGGAGCCGTCGGGGTTTTTGACCTCGACCGTCTGGCCCGGGGCGACGGGAGTCGCGAGCGTGAGAAAGAGACTGTTGCCGATGCGTAGATCGCGGACGTTGAGCGGTGCGTAGAGAGGACGGCGTTTAAAACCGACCGACTGCACGGCGACCGGGGTTCCATTGACGGTGACAGAGAACTTGGAGGCGGCGGGGGCATTGAGACCGCCGGAGGAATTGACGAAATTCCAGCCATCCACCGAGGCCGAGGCGGAAGGTTTTCCGTTCACGCGAACAAGTTCGATGATGTTCGGCGAAAGGACGTGCAGCGTATTGCTGCCAATTTTTGGACTGCGGAGCTTGGTGCCATCGACCGGGCTGATCGCAGGCATGGTGTTGATGTCGTAGCTCGCGGCCATCGAAAGAGTGGCCGTCTGCGCGATTCCAAGCGCGCAGAGGAGCGTGAAAAGACCCGAGCGGGTCCGGGAGGAATGTTTCATCCCCCTCACCCTACCGAACGGCGCTTTTGAAAATTATCCGCGCCTGTCTGATACCCGCGTAGGCCTCACCGCAGAACGCGCGTGGGCGTATGTCCTACAGAGGCCCGATTCAAAGCCCGGTAGGTATAAAGAGGATACGAGCGCCGATCATCCCAGCCACTGGGCAAACTTCACCGCGTCTTCGGGCGTATCCACGCCGATGGTCGGATCGTTCGTGACGCCGCACTGGATCTCGAAGCCGTTTTCAATCACGCGGAGCTGCTCCAGTTTTTCGATTTGCTCGTAGCGACCGGGAGGCAGCTTGGCGAAACGCTCAATCAAGTCGGCTTTGTAGGCGTAAAGTCCGAGATGCTTGAAACACGGGTTCGCCTGAACCCAGGCATCATCAACCTGCCCGGCGCGATCGCGTGCGTAGGGCATCGGAGCTCGCGAGAAATACAACGCCCGGCCACCGCCCACAGCAAAGACCACCTTCACCTGATTCGGGTTGTTGAAATCCGCGGCCGTGGTGAACGGCGTGCCCAAGGTCGCCATTGCGGCCGATCCGGAAATGAGTTCCGCCAGCGTAAGGATTTGCGCACGCGTAACCAACGGCTCGTCGGCCTGCACGTTGATCACGTGGTCGGCCTTCACCGTGCGGTTGGCCTCGGCAATGCGGTCGGTGCCGCTTTGATGCTGCACGCCCGTGAGGATCGCCTGAAAACCCGCCGCACGCAGCGGGGCGGCCAGCAATTCATCGTCCACCGCAAAGAAAAGCGGGAACTCGGGCGCCTCGTGTTTGATGCGTTCGGCGACCCACAGCAGCAGTGGACGTCCCTTGATGACGTGCAACAGCTTGCGAGGGAAACGAGTGGATTCGAGCCGGCATGGAACGATGATCGCGGTTCTAGGCATGGTGGCGCAAACGCTGTGCGCCCGGTTTTTGGGTTGCAAGCCGTCCCCTCTGACCGGACCTTGATCCGTCTTACTGCAATGGAAAAGAACGACACGACCGCCGCAACCGGCCAGCACATCAAAGAGCTGGTGGTTCAAAATAAAATGGGGATTCACGCCCGCCCGGCCGCCATGATCGTGCGCATCACCAACAAGTTCAAAGCCGACGTCTTCGTCGAAAAGGACGAGGAGCAGGTGAATGGCAAATCCATCATGGGCCTCATGATGCTGGCCGCCGGCAAAGGCTCGAAGGTCAAGTTCCTCGCGACCGGCATCGATGCCCCGCAAATGCTGACCGAACTCGAACAGCTCTTCACCCGCAAGTTCGACGAGGCCTGAGTGCCCACGAAACGACATGAAAAAGGCGATCCAATCCGGGTCGCCTTTCTTATGTCCGACTTTCGTAAGGTAGCAGCCGAGGTGACGAGGCTGGCTTAGAGCCCGAAAAAGCCCCGCGCGGTCTTCGTGGTCGCCTCCGCCAGCTCCTCCACGCTCACGCCAAACATCGCCGCGGCATAATCCGCCGTGTGCCGCATGAAGGCCGGCTCGTTGGGTTTTCCACGGTGCGGCACCGGCGTGAGATAAGGCGCATCGGTTTCCAGCATGAGGCGCGCAAGCCCCTGAACCTTCGCCGCCTCGCGAACATTCTCCGCGTTTTTATACGTCAACACGCCCGTGATCGATCCGTAGGCGCCGCGCTTGATGAGCTCGCTCATCTCCGCCGGCCCTTCGCTGAAGCAGTGAAACACCACGCGCGTCCAATCGACGCCGCTCGCATCGATCATCGCGACCGACTCGGCAAACGCCCCGCGCGAGTGCACGACCAGCGGACACCCGAGCCGTTTCGCGATCACCAGCTGCGCCTCGAAAGCCGCTCTCTGCCAGGCAAACACTTGCTCGGCCTTGGCCGCATCGTCCTTGGGCAAATGAAACCGATCCAACCCGCATTCGCCCAACGCGACCGGACGCACACCCGCGCCAATCCAAAACGCCTCGATCTGCGCCACTTCCTCGGCCCACTTTTCGCGCACACAACACGGATGCAGCCCCACCGAATAATTCACCACGCCCGGATGCGCCGCCGCGAGGTCGCGAATGAGCGCCCAATCATCGCTCTCCGTGCCGATGGAGATCATCTCGGTCACGCCCGTCTCGCTCGAACGCGCGAGCACCGCGTCGAGCGTTCCCGCCCGGGCAAAACCATCCAAGTGCGTATGCGTGTCGATCAGCTTCATATTCAACAATCGTTCTCGTTCTCTTACTCGTTCTCATTCTCCTCCCGGTTTTCCAGAATCGAGAACGAGTAAGATTACGAGAACGAGAACGATTATTTCAAATACAGCGGCGCATACCGCTCCTGCAAATACCTCAGCAAATACTTGGGCGTGAGTTCCTCACCGGTCACGCGACGCACCAACTCCAGCGTTTCATAGCGACGGCCCTGCTCATGGATGTGGCTTCGCAACCAGCCCAGCAGGCGCGAGAAGTCGCCCTTCGCGAAATCCGTTTCCAAATCAGGATGCGTCTTGAGCACCGTGAACCACAATTGGGCGGCCATCATGTTGCCCAAGCAGTAACTCGGGAAATATCCGAACGCCCCGCCCGACCAATGCACGTCTTGCAACACGCCTTGTTTGTCCGCCGGCGGCGTGAGTCCGAGCAATTCCTGTGACAACGAATTCCACGCAGTCGGCAAGTCGGACACCGCCAACTCGCCCGCGAACAGCCGTCGCTCCAACTCGAAGCGCAACAGAATGTGCAAGTTGTAGTGCACTTCGTCGGAATCCACGCGAATGAGCGTCGGAGCGACTTCGTTGACCGCGAGGTAGAGCTCCTCCGATGACACGGCGGCGAGTTGCGCAGGAAATTTCTCCCGAAAACGCGGCTCGAAAAATTTCCAGAACGCCCGGCTGCGCGACACTTGGTTTTCCCAGAGGCGGCTCTGCGACTCGTGCACGCCCATGCCGGCGTTTTGCCCGAGGGGCGTGCCTTGCGCTGCGAGCGGGAGACCCTGCTCGTAGAGGCCGTGCCCGGTCTCGTGAATCGACGAAAAGAGAGAATCGAGCGGATTGTCCGCATCGAAGCGCGTGGTCATGCGGATGTCCGCGCCCGAGCCTTCGCAGAAGGGATGCAGGGAAACATCGATGCGACCGCGTCGGTAATTGAAACCCAGGCGCTCGGTCACTTCGCGCAGGAAGTCTCGCTGCTCCTCCACGGGAAAGCCTTTAAAAATATCCGTGCGTGCGCGGACAGGCGACGCGGAGATCCGGCGCACAAGCGGGACCAGGCCGGCCTTCAATTCGGTGAACAGCTCGGTGAGCTTCGCCGCCGTCATGCCGGGGTCGTGCTTATCGATGGCGTAATCGTAGGCGCGTTCGCCCCAGCCCAGATACGCGGCCTCCTGCTTGGCGAGCGCCAGGTGTTTTTCCAGAAACGGCGCGAACGCCGCGAAGTCGGAGTTTTTCTTGGCTGCCGCCCAGGCGTGATATGCGGCGCTGGCGAGTCGCGCCTTTTCGGCGACAAACTCGGCCGGTAGCTTTACCACGCGATCAAAGTCGCGACGTGCTTCGCGCACGACCACCCGCACATCCTCTCCCACTCCCAACGAGTCCGCCTCCCCTGCAGGCTTGTCACTTAATGAGTGACAAATATGCCGTTCGAGTTCGCTGAGCAGAGTGCCGATTTCGGGATCGGAGGCGGCGGCGTGGTGCAGTTCGGCGAGCAGCGCGAGTTGCTCGGCGCGTTGGTCTGCGCTGTCAGGCGGAAGGTTAACCTGTTCATCCCAACCCAGCAGGCCGGCGACGGTGCCCAGATAATGGGCACGTTTGAGTTTGGCGACGAGACGCTCGTAGGAATCAACAGGCATGGCGAAAGAGTCGCCATGCAAGCACAGCGGTCAATCGGCGCGAAGCGAAGAATCAGCGTCCATCTGAGCGAGGAGCGGGCTCACACTGCGCACCACCACACTCCCCCCGCTGGCGCGCGCCGTGATACGCGGACCTCCACCATTGACCGTGGCTTCAAGACTCGATTGTCCCACCGAACCGGCCGTCACTTTAAGCGGAAGCCCCCCGCGCACATTCACTTTCCCAAAAATCGAAGACTTCAAATCCAACGTGCATGCGCGATTGGTTTCCAAGACGAGCATGAGCTCCCCGCCCGATACCGCGATGTCGGCGGCGTGCTTGAACTGCTGGGCAAAGCCCACGTGGGCCGAGGAGCCGCTTCCGCGAATCACCAGCTCGGCGCCGGCTTGCTGCACTTCGATGTAGCCGCCTTGGCTGGAAACCCGCGTCGGACCAAAGGCCCGACCGATCTGGATGGTGCTTGTCCGCGTCGAGGCATTGATGGCCCCGGTCGCAGCCGTGATCGCAACACCACCCGTGAGACTGTGCGCCGTTACCGGTCCGTCGATCTCACCGGTGAAGATGTCGCCCGACTCGTTGCCCACCACCACGCGACCTTCCAAAGAGCCGATCACGATGGCACCATCACGGGTGGTGATCCGCACATCACAGCGACGCGGCACCTTGATTTCGTAAACCAGATTCACGGGCGGCCAGGTTTTCCACGACCAAGCCATTGGTTTCGCATAACGCGTCGTCAGGGAAACCGTGCCGTTGCGCTGGTTCATCTCCAAACTCACGCAGGCCAGACGCGCATCCATCGCCGTCTCCGTGGCGACATCCGCCGTCTGGACCACGAGCACCTCAATGGCCTTCGCATCCGGCACTTCAGTGATGCGCACCTCACCACTGAACGTATCCAAGTTCAAAGCCGCATCTTCAGGGATCTCAAACCGACGCTCCACGCGACGCTCCACCAAGGCAAACGCCGGCACCGTAGCCAAGACGCAGCCGGTGATCAGCAAAATGAACACACCGCGAAACATTGGCCATAAACCAAGGTTGATACCTCGGCTGCCAACAAGCCCAGACTTACCTATTCCGAAACTATTTAGCCCAACCCAAACTCAGGTCTTTTGTGCGTTATTACACACGTAATGAGCCAGAGACCGGTTCATCGTGTAGGCCTTGAGCGAAGAATCGCCGGCGACGTTGTTGCGCTCGATGAGAAAACGCGGGGAACGCTGGAGGGCGACTTGCTCCTGTTCGGCAGCAGTTGAGATGAGCAACAGGAGCTCCGCACGGGCAGGCAGACGCGCCGCCGGAAAGCTCGCATGGGTAACGAGCCAGCGGAGGGTTTGTTGCATCGGATTGGAAACGGGAGCAGGCACGCCAAGACTGTGCAGCGATAACCCAGCGCGAGTCAACGAGCGGAAATGTGAGAGTTTGGCGAACTCACGACAACGCGGATGCCCACACTTTCTCGTCGAACCCGACGAGACCAACAACCGTCGCGCCGACGCCCGGGCCAAGCGCGAAAGGACGTTTCACCAGATTGCCATTGCCGGCCAGAAGCGCGATCGCCTCGGCTTCCGACAAGGCGGGAAGTTTTTCGCCGAGCTTCTGCGCGCGATAATCCACGCCCGATGTGTTGAACAGTTTACGCAGGGCAGACGTCCCGCCCAGTCGGGCCAGCATCGTGCGCAACTCGGCGGAAGTCGGCGGCGTATCGCGAATGGGTTTTTCCACGAAGGCGATTCCTTGGGCTCGCAGCCATTTCACGGCTCGGCGGCAGGTGTCGCAGTTGGCGTAGGTATAAACGGTGAGCGTGGTGGGATCGTTCATGTAGAAAAATTTCGAATAAAGCGCACGTGACACGACCGGTCATTGGCCATTGGTCATTGGTCATTGGTCATTGGTCATTGGTCATTGGTCATTGGTCATTCCGCGCAGCGGCCACCCACTCTTCGAACTTCACGAGGAATTGCCAGCCGCCCTTGTAAGTGCCGAGTTCGCCATAGAACGTAAGCGTGCCGGCGTTTTCACGTCGCTGGGCGTAGAGCTGTTCGCGAATCGCTTTGCGCGGTCCATACACATCGTAAGTTTCGCCGTTCGCCTCGATGCGCAGCAGGCGCCCGTCGAGCGCCTTGGCTTCGACGCGGAAGAGTTTTCCCGTCCATGTGCCATCGCGCAGGTTGGCGCCCGCCGGGAGCTCCGCGAGCACCACGGCGGAGGCGAAATCGGTCTTGGACACATCGATTTTGTTCACCTTGCCGTCGGCCTCGCCCTCATGACCGGCCGCCTCGCGGGTGAGCGGGATGAATTTGCCGGACTGGTTTTCCTCCGTGGTTTGAAACCGCGCAAAAACCGGAAAGTGATCCGAAAAGCCTCGGCCTCCCGCGCCCTCCGCGCTCCAGCGAACGGGCAAACCGGCGGCGTCGGCGTTGAGTCCGGGGAATTTTCCGACCCCGAAAGAGTTGTCGATGTAGTGCACCCCACGCTGGTCATAAAGCCCGCGCGTAATGATCAGATGCATCAAGGTGCCCCATTCGGATTTGAATACATCGCTCCCGCGCGCGTCCTCGGGAAGCTCGAACCAGAGGTTGTAGAGATCGCGCGCCGGACCACGGATGGCGAGTTCGTTGCCCTGCGAGCCGAGCGTGTCGTTGACCGCAGTGACGGACATTTTACGATAACGACGCTTCTGATTGTAGTGAGAATTGAGATCTCCGCCGATCAGAATGTCGGCATAGGGGTCGGCCTTGAGGAGCTCGTCGAGGCGCTTGCGAAGCACGCCGGCATTCTGAATGCGCAGCAGTTCCATCGAGGCATCCACCGCGCCCGATTTCCAGTGGTTGTTGAACACCGTCAGCGGATGGCCATCCACGTCGAGTTTCGCCTCAAGGATGTTGCGCGCCGAGGTGATGGGATAGTTGCGCACTTCCTTCACCGGAAACCGTGTGAAGAGCACGCACTTGATCGCCTGAGCGGGCCGACCGTTGACCATCGCGCCATCAACCCCATCAGAGCCAGCCACGACCGAGTAGCCGGTCAGACCACGATCGGCAAAGGCCTTGAGCAGGAGCGCTTCGGCGGGAAGGTCGGCGACCTCATTGTCGAGCCCCGGGCCGAGCATGCGATCAAGGGTCGTGCCGGCGTAGCGTTTCAGGATCGCATCATGGTCAGGCGGGTTTTTCCCCGGCGTATGATCGATCTCTATCTCTTGGAAAAAAATAATGTCCGGCCCTTGGCCCGCTCCAAACTTGGCGACCACGCGTGTGATGTTTTGCACCTTCGTGAGCGCATGGGCGGGCGTGTAGAGCTCGGGCTGGTAATCATCGTAAGCAGCCACGCCGTCCACGTCGTGCAAGTTATGCACGTTGTAAACGAGCGCAGTGAAGGGCCTTGCGGCCAGCCATACCGGGGTCAGCGCCAGCAAAAAGAACCGTCCGGGGAAACGCATGAGGCTGCTCTGCATAAATCGAGCCGCACGTAGATTGACGCACCCTCCGGTTGAACCAAGCGTGAAACCGAATGCCAACGAGCACCCTCACCTCGCGCACACGGTCGCACGCCTCCGGCGCGCCAATGCGCCTTGCGCGGAAGCGCGACGGTTTTCGCATGAACGTCCGCGCATGAACCCGATTCCCGGCTGGTTCTCCGATCTCGGCTTGGACGATCCCCTCACCTACGCGGTGCTGTTCCTTGCATCGTCGCTGTTCATCCTGTGGCGACTGGAATCGATCATGGACCGCGGTTTTGAAGGCACCGCGCTCGGCACGCTGGTGATGCCGTTGTGCTCCGGATTGGGAAACCTGCTCTTCGTGTTCATTGTCGCCCGCGGCGACACACCCGCGCAGGAGGTCATGACCAACGCCATCGTGAACAACGCGACCAACCTCACGTTGCTCCTCGGGTTGCCCGCGATCCTCTGGGGGCTGGCCGTCGTGCCTTCTGCCTCGGCGGCAATACCCGCCAAGCGTCCACGCAAAAGCCGTTCGAAAAAAGCCGGCGCGGCAGGTGATCTTCCCCAGCGACTCAACCGCCTCTCGCTCCTGCTCACACTCGTCGCCGTCCTGTTCTTCGCCGGCATCACGTGGGCGCTGGCGGAAGATGGCTCGCTTGATTTTTCCGACGGCCTCGTGCTCGTCGGCCTCTTCGTCTTTTGGCAAAGTTTTCAGGCGTTCGACGTGCTCAAACACAACGCGAAGGAACGTCTCTCGCTCGGCGCGGGTTTCTGGCTGGATCTCGTGCTCGTGCTGGTCGGAGCCGCCGCACTTTTCACGAGCATCGACGAACTGGTGACGTGGATCACCCGGCAAGAGACCGGCTTCTTCCGGGCCACCAACCTCGGCTGGCTGACTGGCTGGCTGATGGTCCTGCCCAATGCGTTGCTCGCGTTTTTCTACGCCGCGCGCCAGCGGCCCGAGGTGGTTTACGCCTCCCAAGTCGGCGATGGTCACATCTGCATTCCGCTCGGCATCGGGCTGTTTGCGTTGCTCAAACCGCTTCCCATGCCGCCGCACGCCGCCACCGGCTTGATTCTGCTCATGGCCGGAGCGGGCGTGCACCTGCTCTGCTTGCTGTTCACCGGCGGGCTGCCGCGCTGGATGGGATGGACACTCGTAACGGCCTACGCGCTCTTCGTGGCCACCGGTTGGACCGGTTGAAACTGAACGTCACACCAGCGGATCCGCCCGCAGACGTTCGCCCAGCCCGAACCACGCGGCCTGGGCCTTGAGCCACTGGGGCCGCGCGCGAATTTCCTCCATGGAACGCGCCGTGTGGTTGCCCAACAAATAGGCCGCCGGCCCGACGCGCATCGCCGCATCATAGCTGTGTCCATGCGTGGCTGCACCAAACGTAAACCCGCCCACATCCAAATCTTCCTTGGCCAACTCGGCGCGCAATACCGCGATGTCTCTGGCGAACGAGGCGAGGAACTGCGTCGCACGCGGCCCTTCATAACGTTGCACCGAACCGCTTTCATCGGCGAGAGCGACCAGCACCCATTCATCAAACACCGGCTCTCCGTAGAGCGCGGACATGCGTTTGAAGCCGGAGCGAATTTCAGAAATGGCGGACTCTAAATTCATCGTGAATTCATTGAGCCGGACCGCTCGTGTCCGCCAAGCGAAATGACCGCGCCGGAGATCCCGTCCGCAGGTTTATAAATTTTTATCAGACTCAACCGCGGCTTACTTCCTAAACAGCGCATCCAAGGAGCCGAAGCTCTTCAGCGGCGCCTTGGGTTTCGTGGTGGTCACCGGCAAGGGAGCGGCTTCGCGCGGCTTGGGCGCCTCAACCACCGGCGCTGACGTCAACGGCTTGCCTCCATTTTTCAGCTCGGCCAGCGCACGCTCCAGTTTTTGCACCGACACCGGCTCGGCGGTGCCCAGCTCCTGCGCGAACAGGCTCACCCGCAATTCTTCGACCTGCCAGCGCAGTTCCGGCACCCCGGTGAAAGCGGCAAGCTGTTTCGCACGCTCGGCGTCCTTCACCTGCATCTGTTTCCAACGATCGGCGCGAACCTTCATCGCCTTTAAATAACGCGGGAAATGCGCGAGCTGCGCATACGGCGTCACCTTCACAAAATCATTCGGCACGAGCGCGGAGAGATCCGGTCCTTGCCCGCGGTATGGAGTCGGGTGCACCAGCAACGCCTGACGCAACGAAAGGATTTCGCGCAACAGATCAACGAGTCGCGGCACAAGGCCCTGCAAGTCGGCCTTCGCCTTTGCCACGGCTTCGGTAAATGCCGCGGCCGTGAGCCGCTTCACCCGAGTCGCCGACAACAACCAGCGGCTGACCGCGATATACGCGTGCTCACGCAATGTTTCGGTCGTGCCAAGCGTCGCGAGGAGCGCGCCCAACTCGCGCAGCTGCTTCAAATCCTTGTGCAGGCACGCGAGCTGGTGCGTCAGCTGCCATTCCATCAATCGCTCAAGTGCCGGAGCACTCGCTTCGGCAGCCTCCTCGGGCGTTTTGAAAAGCCGCAACAACACGCCGCCGCCCGGGCCGTTCTTCAGGCCCGGAAACGCATGAACCGCCACACCGGCCTGATCACACACGTGAACGCGCTCGGGCACATCGCCAAATTTCCACTCGGTCTGCTCGCCCATCTCGTGTTTCGCACGGGCGCGGCGCCAGGCGTCGGGATCTTCACGCGAAACCGTTGCACTGGCCGCCCTTTGATGCGCGGCCACGCCCTTGGCGATCTCGGCCAACTCTCGACTCGCGCAAATCTCGCGGCCTTCGTCATCGACCACCCGCACGCGCACGCGCAGGTGATCGGGCAACGCGCGGTCCTCGGCAAACACGCTCGCGTCGAGTTTCAGCTTCAGGCGTTCGCCGATGAGGATCGCGAGCGTCTCGGGCAGCGTATGCCGTTGCGCGGTCAGGCGGGAGTGTTGCGCGGCGGCCTTGGCGAGTTGGCGCGCGGCATCGGCCAGGGGCACGAAATCGCGGCGCAGCTCCTTGGGCAACGCACGCAGGTAATGTTCAACTTTGGCGGCGAGATGGCCGGGGACGGCCCAGTCAAGCGCGGCCGGTGTGAGTGCGGCGGCGGTTCCCACCGGCACGTCGAGGGTGACGCCATCGTCGGTCTGCCCGGGTTTATAGGCGTAGGCCAGCGGGAGCGCGGCCTGCTGGAGCGGAAGCGCCTCCGGATAAGCCTCGGTGTCGGCCTGCAACTCCTCGGGGTCGCGCAGGTCGTCGAGCTGCATTTCGAGGAAGTGAGGCTCGGCCGCCTTGTGCTCGCGCACGTGGGCAACGAGTTCGGCGACTGACGAAATTCCGAGGTAGGGACGCCTCTCCGAGGCGTCCGTGTTTGTGCGCGTGTTCGCGTCGGCATTTGCTTCCGATCCCGGACGCCTCGGAGAGGCGTCCCTACCTTCCGGAATTAACCGCGCGGCGTAGAAGCGGTAAATGCCCTCGTCCAAATTCAGGTAGCCGCGGTCGCGCGTGCGCGTGAGCAGGTTTTCGATTTCTTCGCGCACGCCGCGATTATGCGCAATGAAGTCGAGCGGCCACGTGACCGTGTCGTTGACCAACGCCTCGCGGATAAAAATCTCCGTCGCGTGCAACGGGTCGATCTTTCCGTAACTCACGGCGCGCGACTCCAGCTCGAGTCCGTAGAGACGCGTGCGCTGCTTCACCATCACGCGACCCGCGTCCTGATTCCAAAACGGCTCACTGTGGGCCACCTTCACGACGTGCCCGCCGAGATCGAGCGCCCACAACGGATCGAGCCGCGCCGACGTGCGTGCATAGAGCCGCGACGTTTCCATGATCTCGGCCGACATGATCCATCGCGGACTCTTCGAGTCTTTTTTGTTGCGCGCGTCTGCGCCGCGCGTCGGTCCGTTTTTCTTCGGCTCGTCGCGCGTGAACAACACGGAACCGGGAAACAACGTCACGCGGCGGTCATGCGTGGCCTTGTAACCACCGTTCTCGTCGTCGCGCATCGCGATGTTGCCAAGCAGTCCGGCGAGAATGCTGCGGTGAATCGCACGGTAGGCCGGCGAGGCGAAGCCGAGTTTCTCGTCGTTGATTTTCCCGGGAGCGAGCCCGTCGAACACGGACGTGAACTGAAAATCCTTCCGCTGCTCCAGGACATCGAGGAGTTGCGAGTGCACATCACGCCATTCGCGCATGCGCGTGTAGCTGAGAAAATGCTCTTTGCAAAAACGGCGCAGCTTCGCCTGCGAAAGGCGGTCGAACTCGTCGTGAAACGCGTCCCAGATATTGAGCAGCGCGAGGAAGTCGGAATCGGGGTGGTTGAAGCGGCGGTGGGCGGAGTCGGCTTTTTCGCGGGCCTCCATCGGACGTTCGCGCGGGTCTTGAATGCTCAAGCCGGAGGCGATCACGAGGACTTCGCGCACGGCCTTCTCGGTGCGAGCCTGCAAGATCATGCGTCCGACCGTCGGATCAACGGGCAGGCGGGCGAGTTCGCGGCCGAGCGGCGTGAGCTGGCGGGCGGCTTCGTTGGCGTTGGAGTCGAGCGCGCCGATTTCTTCGAGGAGCGCGTAGCCGGCGCGGATGGCCTTGGCCGCCGGCATGTTGATAAACGGGAAGCGCTCGATATCCCCGAGGCCGAAGGCCTTCATGCGCAGGATAACGTCGGCAAGGTTCGCGCGCTGGATCTCGGGCTGGGTGAAGCGCGGGCGCTCGTTGAAATCTTTTTCCGAATACAGGCGGATGCACACGCCGTCGGACACACGACCGGCGCGGCCCTTGCGTTGATCGGCGCTGGATTGGGCAACCGCCTCGATGGGCAGGCGTCGGGTGCGCGCTTGCGGCGAGTAGCGACTGATACGCGCCAGGCCGGTGTCGACCACGTAGCGGATGCCCGGAATCGTGAGCGAGGTCTCGGCGATGTTGGTCGCGAGGATCAGCTTGCGGCGCTGCGACGGGGCGAACACGCGCTGCTGCTCGGCGTTGGAGAGGCGGCCGAAAAGCGGAACGACTTCGGTGTTCGGAAGGCGACGGCCGTCGAGCAGCTCGGTGGTTTCGCGGATGTCTCGCTCCGCCGGCATGAACACAAGGATGTCGCCCGAGTCGCTTTCGCGCACGATGCGTTCAACCGCCTCGACCGCGCCGTCTATATAGTGAAGCGCCTCGGATTTGGCGGAGCGTTCATCGCCCTCGGCGGCATCGCTGCCGAATTCGTCGAGCGGCGCGTAAATGACCTCAACCGGATAGGTGCGACCCGAGACCTGCACGATGGGCGCGTCGTCGAAGGCTTTCGAGAACGCCTCGGTGTCGATCGTCGCCGAAGTGACGATGATTTTGAGTTCGGGACGCTTATGCCGGAGGTTGCGCAGATGGCCGAGGAGAAAGTCGATGTTGAGAGAACGCTCGTGCGCCTCGTCCAAGATCACCGTGTCGTAGGCGCGGAGCATCGGATCGCTCTGGACCTCGGCGAGCAACATGCCGTCGGTCATGAACTTGATGACGGTTTTGCGCGATGTGCGGTCGTCGAAGCGGATTTTGCAGCCAACCGGGCCACCCCACTCGACGTTGAGCTCTTCGGCCACGCGTTTGGAGACGGACAACGCGGCCACGCGGCGAGGCTGGGTGCAGGCGATGGCGCCTTGGCGTCCGCGACCGGCGGCCAGACACATCTTCGGGATTTGCGTGGTTTTCCCCGACCCGGTCTCGCCAGCCAGGATTATAACCTGCTTTTCTGCTATAAGATCCACGATCTCCGCCGCCCGGCTGCTGATGGGCAGATCTGGAGGGAAATCGATGCGAAAGGCTGGCGTAACGGTATCTTCAGGACGGGCCACGGGAAAAAGAGGCGGCACGGTTACACCGAACCCCCGGTGTCGCGAGGGGTTTTTTAGATCAACTCAGCCCTGCCTCAGCTGCGTGGCTTAAAACGTGCTATTAGAAAAATTCCTTCGGCCGCCCAAACCTCACAATGACGACCATCCTCGACAGCCGTAAGCTGCTCGCCTTTACAACACTTGCACGAGTTGGAAGCTTTACCTTGGCCGCCCGCGAACTCAGCCTCACCCAGTCCGCCATCAGCCACGCCATCAAGTCCCTTGAAGTAGATTTGGACTGCCGCCTCTTCGACCGCTTGGGACGTCGCGTCACCTTGACCGAGCCCGGCCAGCACTTGCTTGATCACGCCCACAAGATCATCGCCGAAATGCAGAGCGCGCGCGATGACATCGCGTCGATGGGCAAGTAGCGCCGGTTCACGCCAACGGAAACCCGACCGGGCACCGCGGACGCAAAACCGCATTTTGTGTTTGCCTAGGGTGTCCGCCATCCGTCTGGTTTCCCTCCCTTCCCTGCCCGGGTGGTGGAATTGGTAGACACGCAGGTCTCAGAAGCCTGTGCCTAACAGCATGACGGTTCGAGTCCGTCCTCGGGCACCATTTTGAAAACCGTTGCCCGTTTTTGAGGACAACGGTTTTTTTGCGCAATCGCGGAGCGCACTCGTTCAAACATCCGTTGACAGCACGCGATGGGCTGGAATGACAGCGACGTGTCGCTTTCGCTTTCACCGCAGGGACGCCTGCACATTGACGAGACGACCGCCGCCGATTCCTTCCCGCTTATTGCGGATGGCCTTCGCGCAGCGGTCGCCAAATCGTCCGCGCACGCCCTGCGCTGGCTGGCAACTCGCGGGCTCGATGCGCACCTGACCCCCGGGGACGCGTTCTGGCGCGACTTTGCCCGCCGCTATTTCACCCGCCTGTGCCATACGCCGGAACTCGACGTCATCGAAACCCTCCCTCCGCCGCCCTCCGCTGAGTTGGAGTCGCTCGCCCAGTCGGCGCCTCCGCTGCCGGGCGCGGAGTATCTCAAGGCCGATGCGTTGCTCCGCCTCTGGCGCGAGCTGGACGCGCTGGCCTTCGCCGAAATTGCCGAGACCGACGGCGGCGCCCAGGTCTGGCTTCGCGAGCAAAACCCTGTGTGGAGTCTCGTGGGTCGAGTCACTTTTCACTTGGCGGAAAACAAACGCGACCCCGACCGGCCTTTCGCGTTTCTCGCCACTTACATTCACCGCATTTCCGAGCAGGCGAAGCCGCAATACCTGCCCCTCGGGCACGCGTTGCAGGAACACGCCGGCGCGCGCAACCGCGATGCGCTGCTCACGTTGCTCGCCCCCGTGCAACGCGCCGCCGCGAAGAGCTCCCTCGTGCGCGAGTTGGTCGAATCGAAACGCGTGTATCAGCCGCAGGCCTGGACTCCCAAGGAGGCCCACCGCTTTCTGCGCGACATCCCGACCTTTGAAGACGCCGGCCTGCTCGTGCGCCTGCCCGACTGGTGGCGTCCCGGACGCCCGACGCGTCCGTCCGTCAGTGTGACGGTGGGCGATGGCAAACCCGCTGGACTGGGACTCGGCGCGTTGCTCGACTTCAAAGTCGAACTGAGCCTCGACGGTGAGAAGCTCACCTCCGACGAATGGAAGCACCTCGCCTCCTCCGACGGACTCGTGCTGCTCCGCGGCAAATGGGTCGAGGTGGATCGCGCCAAACTCGACACGGTGCTCGCGCATTGGAAAGCACTTGAACGCGCCCGCGCCAAAGGAGGCCTGTCGTTTGCCGAAGGCCTGCGGCTGCTCTCGGGCGCCCAACCCGGCGACGGCGCCCCCGAAATCGAAACGGAGGACGTTCGCGCCTGGTCGGAGGTCCGCGCCGGTGGCTGGCTTGAGGAAACATTGGCCGGACTTCGCCAAGCCGGCGGTTCTGCGGCCAACGCCGCCAGTGACGGCGACACGCCCGGCCTGCGCGCCACGCTCCGGCCTTATCAACGTGACGGCGTCCGCTGGCTGGCGTTCCTCGCCCGCCTCCGGCTCGGCGCGTGTCTCGCCGATGACATGGGCTTGGGCAAGACGCTTCAAGTATTGGCAACTTTGATACAGTTGCGCGCCGCCCACCCCGGCTCCGCCCCGGCCCTGCTGGTGCTGCCCGCATCGCTGTTGGGCAACTGGCGCGACGAAGCGGCCCGGTTTGCGCCGTCGCTTCGCCTGTGGGTCGCCCATCCCTCCGAAAACAACACCGACGCACTCTCCGCTGAAAAGCTGGCCGGCGTGGACATCGTGCTCACCACCTACAGCATGATCGGCCGGCTCGATTGGCTGCGCCGTTTTGATTGGAGCGTTGTCATCCTGGATGAAGCCCAGGCGATCAAGAACCCCGGCGCACGCCAGTCCCGCGCCGTCAAGGAACTCAAGGCTCCCGTGCGTTTCGCTCTGACCGGCACGCCCGTGGAAAACAACCTCGGCGATCTCTGGTCGTTGTTTGATTTCCTCAATCCCGGCCTGCTTGGCGGCGCGGCCGATTTCAAACGTTACGCAAAAAACCTGACCGAGTCCGAAGAGCCGGGCGCCTTTGCCTCACTGCGGCAACTCGTGCGGCCCTACATTCTCCGCCGCTTGAAATCCGATCGCAGCGTCATCTCCGACCTGCCCGACAAGACCGAGGTGCGCGCCTTCTGTCCGCTCACCAAACGGCAGGCCGTGCTCTACGCCGACGCCGTCAAGGAACTCACCGAAAAGCTCAACGAGGTGCAAAACCTCCAGCGGCGCGGCGTGGTGCTGGCGTTCCTCATGCGCCTGAAACAACTGTGCAACCACCCCGCGCAGTTCCTTGGCTCCGCCGACTACACGCCGGAGGACAGCGGCAAGTTCCAACGCCTCGCCGAGCTCGCGGGCGAAATCGCCTCGCGTCAGGAAAAGGTCCTGGTCTTCACGCAATTCCGCGAGATGACCGGGCCGTTGCACCATTTCCTTACCGGCATTTTCAACCGGCCCGGCTTGATTCTGCACGGTGGCACCAGTGTCAAAGACCGACGCGGCTTGGTTGAACAATTTCAACGCGAAGACGGCCCTCCTTTCTTCATTCTTTCGCTCAAGGCTGGCGGCACGGGTCTCACGCTCACCGAGGCGGGCCATGTTATCCATTTCGATCGTTGGTGGAATCCCGCAGTCGAAAACCAGGCAACCGACCGCGCCTACCGCATCGGGCAGAAGAAAAACGTGCTGGTCCACAAATTTGTCTGCCGCGGCACGCTCGAAGAGAAGATCGACCGCCTCATCACGGAGAAACAATCGCTGGCCGACGAAGTGCTCGCCGAGGGTGGCGAGGTTCCGCTCACCGAGATGGGCAACGACGAGTTGCTCAGATTCGTTTCGCTCGACCTCCGCGCCGCGATGCAAGAGGAGTGACCTTTGCCATGTGGGATCGCATCTTTCCGCCTTACATCAACGCCGCCACTCGTCGCGCCCAAGCTGCGCGTGCGGTGGCCAACCTGGCCAAGAAAGGCGTCACGCTTTCCCCGATCCGCGTCACCGGTCGCCTCATCGCTCGCACATTCTGGGGTCAGGCGTGGTGCCAGCACCTCGAAGCGCTGAGCGATTACGCCAGCCGCCTTCCCCGCGGGCGCACCTATTTGCGCAACGGCTCCGTGCTCGACCTGCAAATCACGCCCGGCCGCATCAAGGGGCGCGTCATGGGTTCTACCCTTTACGATCAGACGATTCAGATCGCCCCGCTGCCCGCCGCCCGCTGGACGGCGATCAAAGCCGCCTGCGCCGGTCAGATCGATTCCCTGGTCGAGCTGCTCCAAGGCAAGCTTTCGGCCGGCGTGATGAAGATCATCACCGATCCGGACTCCGGACTTTTCCCCTCTGCGCGTGAGATCAAAAAAACCTGCACCTGCGACGACTCCGCCGCCTTGTGCAAACATCTCGCCGCCATCCTCTACGGCGTGGGCGCGCAACTCGATGAAAACCCCGACGTGCTCTTCAAGCTGCGCGGCGTGGATCACCTCGATCTCATCGGCACGGCTACCGCCGCCCCCGCTCTCCCCCAGGAAGCCCCGGCGTTCGCGATCGACCAACTCGCCGATGTCTTCGGCATCGAGCTGGCCGTGCTGCCGACACCACCGCCCGCCCACACCAAGAAAACGGCGAAGCGCCAGTCGCCGAAGGCGGCGGCCAAACCCAAACCGGTGGCCCGCAAGAAGACGCTCCGCCAGTGATTTAACCGGCGTGTGCTAGCCAGGTCGGCTTCATGCTAACACGCGTGTGATTTCCACTCGCCGCGCGCTGGCGGCAGGCGTAAGCGTTTGTCTTTACCCATGAAAAAAGACGCCATTCTCTCGAAGTTCAAAGCCGAGAAAGTCATCGCCCTGATCCGCGCCGAGTCCGCGGACGGCCTCCTCGATTGCGCCAAGGCGCTCGCCGAGGGCGGGCTCACCTCCATCGAGCTCACCATGACAACCCCGGGCGCAATCCGCGTCTTGGAAAAGGTGTCCGCCGAGCTGCCCAACTTCCTCTTCGGCCTCGGCACCGTGCTCGACGCCGAGACCGCCCGCGCGGGCATCCTCGCCGGCGCAAAGTTCATCGTCACCCCGGCGCTGCGCCCGGATGTGATCACGATGTGCAAACGTTATAGCGTGCCGATTTTCAGCGGCGCGTTCACGCCGACCGAAATCGTCGCCGCCTGGGAAGCCGGCGCGGATGCCGCCAAAGTGTTCCCGGCCGAGTTCTTTGGACCCAATTACATCAAATCGATCAAGGCCCCGCTCCCGCAGATCGAGCTCGTGCCGACTGGCGGCGTCACCGCCGAAAACCTCGGTGATTTCCTGAAGGCCGGCGCCTTCGCGACCGCCGCCGGCAGCTCGCTCGTCGAAGCCAAGGCGCTCAAGGAAAAGAACTGGGCCGCCATCACCGCCCGCGCCAAGGCCTTCGTCGCCGCGGCCGCCGCGGCATCGGCGAAGTGAGCCTCTGCCGTCGGTAGGCTGCGAGCTTGCTCGCGCTCCGGGTGCTTCCCAAACGCGCGAGCAAGCTCGCGGCCTACATCGAACGCAATCACTCCAGATATTTTGCGATATCCGGAATCTCCTTCGCGCGCCGGCCGTTCGGCAGCGTTTCGAAATACGGTTCCTTCTCCGGCAGCCAATCGTCGTCGTCTTCGGGTGATTGATTCGGGTGCGCGGGCTTCTTGCCGCCAGCCGGCCTCGCATCGTCGTCACCCCCGCCTTCCGGTTCATCCTCGTCCTCGGTGCCAAACTCCACGCCTTCGAGGTCGATGCCGGTCCACTCGTCGATGTCGAAGATGTGCGACATGCGGCGCGCCTGCGGATCAAGCACGACGAGCGGGTTTTTCACGCGGCCGGCCTTCACGATTTCAAACAGGCAAGGATAGCAGAGCTCCTTGAAACGCAGCTGGAAGTCGGACATCCACTTGTTGGCCACACCCTCGCGCTTGTTCAGCAAAGCCACGTCCGAAAAATAAATACACGCCTCATACCAAGCGATGAGCGCGACATGTTTTTCGGCGAGGCTGCAATTCACCACGGTGATGACGCGGCCGATTTCAGCCTGCACCGCCGGGACCCATTTTTGCAGCGCTTCAAGTTGGTCAATGGGACTCTGGCGTCCGTCCGTTACGAAGAACACATGGGTTGCTCCCGGAGGCAGCGAGGCATCGATGGCGCCCTCGCGCCACGTCCACCGCGCCACGTTGGCGAACTTCGCATCTCCCGGACTCGCGGTCTCGGCCGACGACAACAGCACGACCGCACGGTCATCCTCGGACAGTCCGCCGTCGATCAAGTCCGCGAGCACTTCGCGACGGCCCGACCCGGCGGCGCCGAGGATAATGTAAACAAGAGGAGCTTCAGCAGGCATGGCTTGGTCGGGATCGAGCAACGGAACGGGGTCCATGTTGCTCATCTTTCGTTATTTTACCGGAAACTCAAACGCTCGATTTTGCGCGGTCTGGCGCATCGCATGATCGAGCAGGACAAGCGCGGCCATCGCCTCAACGATCACCACGGCGCGCGGCACCACGCACGGATCGTGACGCCCTTTGCCCATCAGCTCGGTCGCCTGCCCCTGCAAATCCACGGTCTGCTGTGGCTGGAGAATCGTCGCGGTCGGCTTGAATGCCACGCGGAAGATGATCTCCTCGCCGTTGCTGATGCCGCCCTGCACGCCGCCGGAGCGATTGGTCACGGTGCGCACGCGACCGTCACGATTCTCGAAGAGATCATTGTGCTCGGAGCCTTTGAGGAGCGAGCCCTCGAAACCGCTGCCGATTTCAAAACCCTTGGTTGCGGGCAGCGAGAGCATGGCCTTGGCAAGATCGGCCTCGAGGCGGTCAAACACCGGTTCGCCCAAGCCCGCCGGCACGTTGCGAATACGGCATTCGATCACGCCGCCCACCGAGTCGCCTTGGCTGCGCACCTCTTTGATGCGTGCGATCATCGCCTCGGCCGTTTCCAGATGCGGACAACGCACGGCGGTCGCCTCGACTTCGGCCAGCGAGGGAAACGCGGTCAACGCGCCGGCTGGCACCGCGATATCGTGAACGCGGGTGATGTAGGCGCGGGTTTCGATGCCGTAAGCCAACGACAAAATCTTCTTCGCCAGCGCACCGGCTGCCACGCGTCCGATGGTTTCACGCGCCGAGCTGCGACCGCCGCCATTGGGGTCGCGCACGCCAAACTTCGATTGATAAGTGAAATCCGCATGCGACGGCCGAAACGCCTGCTTCATTTCATTGTAGGCGCTGGATCGCTGGTCGGTGTTGCGCACAAACAGCCCGATCGGCGTGCCCGTGGTTTTGCCCTCATAGACGCCCGAAAGGATTTCCACGACATCGGCCTCCTTGCGGGGAGTCGTGATGTCGCTTTGTCCCGGACGGCGGCGGTCGAGTTCGGCCTGAATCTCCTCCACCGTGATCGGTAGCAGTGGCGGACAGCCATCAATGACCACTCCTATGCCGGGACCATGGCTTTCGCCCCAGGTGGTAATACGAAAAAGATGACCGAAACTATTGGGCATGTGAGGCGTCACGGTTGGGGCCGCAGCAATCCCTCGCAAGTTTCAAAAACCTGACTCTCCTGAGGACCCTCTTTTTTTGGAGCACAACTCCATTTACAACCCGACTGCATTCGCCTCTCTTGTATTTTTCGGTCTCCGTCCTTTCGTAATCCCTTTTATGCGACTCCCCCGTCCGTTCCTCCTCGCAGGACTCTGCCTTACCCCCGCCGCTTTAATCGCCCAGATCCCCGAGACCGTAACCACCACAGTTCCGGCAGCCCGCGCACCCGAGGAGATGATTGATTCGATTCGGCTCCGCGACACCCCGCTCGAACTGGTTTTGCAAAACCTGGAAACCTGGACCGGTCGTATCATCCTCCGCCCGCAAGCCCTGCCCCAAACGGCCATCACTCTAAATGTCACGCGCCCGGTCCCCAAGTCCGAGGCGATTCAGGCCCTCGTCTCCGTCTTGGCGTTGAACAACATTGGCGTGGTCGAGATGGGTGATCGCTACCTCAAGATCGTCGAGCTCGCCAACAAGACGCGCACCGAGGCTCCCGAGATGATCACCGGGTCGCTCCTCAAGCTGCCCCCCAGTGGTCGCGTTGCCTCCAAGATCTTCGATCTCACCAACCTCAAAGCACAGGAGTTCGTCCCGCAGCTCAATACGCTGCTCAACATCCAGCTCGGCGGAGCGGTGCTCTTCAACAACACCAACTCGTTCCTCGTCACCGATTCCATTGCGAACCTCCAGCGCGTCGAGCAACTGCTCCTCGCCCTTGATGTCCCCGCCTCGACCAACTTCACCCCCAAGTTCTACTCCCTGCAGTTTGCCAAGGCCAGTGATCTCGTCAGCCGCGTAAAGCTCATCCTGCAAAGCCCAAACCAACTCGCCCTCGGCAACTCGCTCTCGCTCTCCGCCGACGACCGCACCAATCAGGTCGTCCTCATCGCCGATCCCAAACAACAGGCGTTCTTCGACGAACTCATCGGCAAACTCGACGTCAAAGCCGACCCCAACACGCGCAACGAGGTCATTTACCTCAAACACGCCACCGCCAAGGACGTCTCCACCCTCCTCACGACCGTCATCACCGGGCAAACCACCGCCGCCGCCAAGAGCAACGGTGCTGCCCGCGCAGGCCAGCAAGCAGGTTTTGGCAATACCAGTCCCTTCAACCCAACTCCCGCTCCGGCCACCAACGGAAACGCCGCAAACAACGCCGCACGCCCCGCCACCGCCGCGGCCTCCGCCCTCGCCTCCGACTCAGCCACTCAATTCAGCTCCCTCCTGACCGTTGCCTCCGACGAACGCAGCAACGCCGTCGTCGTCAGCGGCACGGTCGACGACATCCGCCTCATTCGTGAGCTCGTTGATAAAATCGACATCGTCCTCGCCCAGGTTCGCATCGAGGTCGTCATCGCCGAGGTCACCCTCTCCGACACCAACAAGACCGGCCTTGAACAGCTGAACCTCACCGTCGGTCCCGACCCCAGTGGCACCACGCAAATCACCAACTTCGCCGGCGCGGTCTCCGGCTGGACTGTTTCGAACGGCACGGTCAACCCCATCGCCTTCCAAAACGTGATGACCAACGCCGGTCAGAACAACAACCTGAAGGTGCTCTCCTCGCCGACCATCGTCACGACCCACAACAACGAAGCGCAGATCATCGTCGGCGAATCCCGTCCGATCATCACTGGCTCGACCGCCACGCCTAATACCGGCACCGCTGGCGGCACCACCACCAGTTCGTCCGTCACCTACAAGGACATCGCCATCGACCTCAAGGTCACTCCGCTCATCGGCGAAGATGGCAACATCCAGCTCAAGATCGATCAGCAGGTGAACGACATCGTGGACAATGTCACCATCGACAACAACCAGCAACCCGTCATCGGTCGCCGCCAGGCCACTTCGTTCATCAACGTCCTCGACGGCGAGATGATCGTCCTCGGCGGTCTCCAGCGCACGAAGAACGTCCGCAACCGCACCAAGCTCGGCTTCCTCGTCGAGATTCCGATCCTGAGCCATCTGTTTGGCGCCCGCACCAAGACAGAGGAACGCACCGAGCTCCTGCTCTTCATCCGCCCCCACGTCCTCGCCTCGTCCATCGGCACCGCTCAGGCTCGGTCCGAGATCAACCGTATGTCCAACAAGGACCAGATCACCACCCACCTCGACAGCACGCCGTTCAATCCACCGACGCCTTTGCCAACCCAGCCCGAGGATAAGAAAAAGAAAAAGCGCTGACCCAGGTCGCCATGACTGACGCACCCGACTCGCTTCTTCCCTCCTCGCTGGCCGAACGCATCTCCGACGCCCAGCGTCAGGAAATCGTCGAGACGCCACGCGGCCAACGTCTCAAGCTCCTCGCCTCCGCCCTCGCGCTCGACGAACCCCAGGCGCTCGCCGCCCTCGCCTCCGCCGCCGGTCTCCACACCGCCAGCAATCTGGAGGCCGACGGCGATTCGTTGAGCCTCCTCCCCGCGCGTCTCGTCCACGATTACCAACTCGTGCCAATCGCCTTCGGCGAAAAAAAAACCGACGACGGCTCTGCCGCACCCTCCGCCTCCGCGCCGCTCCATCTCGCCACCGCCTGGCCGCCCGAGGCCACCATGGCCGATTGGATACGCACGTTCACCGCGCGCCCTCTCGTCTGGCATCTCGGCGTCCCGGAAAAAATTCATCACCTCATCCTTCAGCACTTCGGTGTCGGCTCCGGCAGCTTGGAAGGCGGCGACGAGGACTACATCGCTCCTGAGACCCTTCATCACGCCGATGCCGACGTGGACGAAGACGCGGCCGTCGTGCGCTTCGTCACCGATGTCATCAGCCAAGCCGTCAACGACGAGGCGACCGACATCCATTTCGAGCCGCAGGAAACCCAGCTCACCATCCGCTACCGTGTCGACGGCCTGCTCGTGCAGGTGCCCGTCCCCGAAAATCTCCGCCGCTTTCAGGACGCGATCATCTCGCGCCTGAAAATCATGGCGAAGCTCAACATCTCGGAAAAACGCCTTCCCCAGGACGGACGCATCAACTTCCGCGCCGGCGCCAACGTCCTCGACATTCGCGTCGCCACCGCGCCCACCATCTACGCCGAATCCGTTTCGCTGCGTCTTCTTAATCAGAAGAAGGAAGCTTACACGATGGACCGCCTCGGCATGAGCCCCGACGAGCAAGCTCAGATCAACCACGTCCTGGACTACCCTCACGGCATCATCCTCGTCACCGGCCCGACCGGTTCCGGCAAATCCACCTCTCTCAACGCCTTCCTTCGCAAGATCAACTCCACCGATCTGCGCATCATCACGGTCGAAGACCCGATCGAATACGAAGTCCCCGGCGTTAACCAGATTCAGATCCGCTCCGAGATCGGGCTCACCTTCGCGAACGCCCTCCGCAGCATTCTTCGCCAAGACCCCGACGTCATCATGGTCGGCGAAATCCGCGACCGCGACACCGCCGACATCGCCATCCGCGCCTCGCTCACCGGTCACTTGGTGTTCTCCACGCTGCACACCAACGACGCGCCCGGCGCCATCACGCGCTTGATCGACATGGGCATCGAGCCCTTCCTCGTGGCCTCCGCCATCGAGCTCGTGATCGCCCAACGCCTTGTTCGCCGCCTGTGCCACGACTGCTCACGTCCCGAACCTATCGCCGCGATCAAGCTCAAGGACACCATGGCCATCCTCGGACTCGCCGAGTCCGAGGCCAACGGCATCACCCACCTGCACAGCCCGGTTGGCTGTGATCGTTGCCGCGGCACCGGTTATCGCGGACGCATCGGCTTGTTCGAAATCCTCAAGCCCAACGACGAACTCCACGACCTTATCCTTAAGCGCGAAAGCACCCGCACGCTCGCCGAGTGCGCCCGTGTCCACGGCATGCGCACCCTCGGCCAGTCCGGCTGGGAAAAAGTCCGCGCCGGCAACACCACGCTGGATGAAGTCCTCCGCGTCATCACGGTCACGGAAAAATAACCGCGCGCCGCGCGCGGAATGACCAATGTCCAATGACCAATGACGCAATGAATCAACCTACCCCAAGGGCTCCGCTGTTTCCGGCCATTGGTCATTGGTCATTGGTCATTGGTCATTAATTCCGATGCCGTCCTTCACCTACACCGCCCGCGACCGCTCCGGTCAGACGCATCACGACATCGTGGACGCGCCCAGCCGCAAAGACGCCTTGCGCCTTCTCGGCGCTCGCGGCCTCACTCCCGTGCAAGTCAGCGAAGCCACCGCTCGCACCGTTGCGACCAAACGCAAAAAAATATTCGCCGGCCCAACTCCGTCCGCAGCACCGCTCGCCTCCAAAATTCCCGCAGCCGCCTCCCTCTCGCGTCGGGAACGCCTTCCGTTTCTTGAAGCGCTTGTCGACCTGACCACCAGCGGACTCTCCGCCGGTGAATCTGTTCGCATGCTCAGCGTGCGCATCAAAGAACCGCGCCTGCGCCTCGTGTGCAGCCTGCTCTGGGATCAGCTCAGCGAAGGCGCCCAGCTCTCCCGCGCCATGGGCACGCTCCCCGCCGTTTTCGACGGCTCTACGCTCAACCTCATCCAATCGGGCGAAGCCACCGGCAATCTCAACGATGTGCTCACACGTCTGATCGCGCATCTTCAGGAACAAAAAGAACTGCGGCAAAAAGTCCTGAGCGCCCTCGCCTATCCCGGCTTCATGATGGTCGTGGCCGGCGGCGTGATCATCTTCTTCATGGTGTTCTTGCTGCCGCGGCTGCAAACCCTCCTTACATCCCTCGGCGGCGAGCTGCCCACCTCGACGCGCCTGCTGCTCGGCTTCTCCGACTTTGGCCTCAAATACGGGATCTTCGTCATCGCCGGCGTGATCTTTGCCGCCGTGGCCTTCTGGCGCTGGCGCCACACCGAAGCCGGCCGCCTGCAAACGGACGCCTGGGCGCTCAAGCTTCCGTTGCTCGGTCCGTTCTCGATTTCGCAGACGGTGCTCGCCTTCAGTCAAACCCTCTCGGTGCTTCTGGAAAACGGCATCACTATGTCCGAGGCGTTGCGCATGACCGAGCGCCAGATCCAAAACCGCGTGCATCGCCAGGCCTTCGACGAAGCCACCGGTCGCGTGCTCGAAGGCGAAGCGCTCTCCGCATCGCTCGCCCGCACGGAATGTTTCCCGGACCTTGTGCTCGACCAGTTGGCCGTGGGCGAAAACACGGGCAATCTCGTGCCCAGCCTGAAGAAAATCGCGGTGACCTATCAGAAAGCGATTTCCTATCAGCTCAACGCCTTCACCAAAATCATCGCAACAGCGGTGCTGCTGGGCGTGTTCAGTTTCGTGGGCTTCATCGCCTTCGCGATCGTGAGCGCCGTCTTCCAGCTCAGCTCAAGTTTCAAAATGTAAAGTAGCGCAGGCTTCCAGCCTGCCTCCGGATCTTCGGCAAGCAGGCTTCCAGCCTGCGCTACTTTCACATCACCGCGCGATCTCGACCGACGTCACGCGCCACGAAGCCGTAAGCTGAGCGGGGTTGGTTCGATTGCTCGCCAAGGCGAACTGCTCCAGCCCGAGATACGGGGCCCGCTGAGCCAAGGACTGATAGAATTTGATGAGCGCCGCCATCTCGGCATTGCGTGCGGAGAACTGCACCGAGTGCACCGCAAACTGGCTCGTGCGCGCCGTGCGACTGTCGGACACGTCGTAGTTGGACAACCCCGCCGAGCGGGCCAGCGCGTTGAGTTCACTCTGCAACCGCACGCTATCAAAGGTCTTCGACGGATCGAGATGCTCGATGGCCAGCGCGGCTTCCTTTTCGATGCGCTCGCGCTGCAACAACCAGCGCTGCTGCACGTCGAGATCCGTCGTGGTGGTCTTGATCGCCCGCATTTGCGCGCTGAATCGCTCGCTCACACCGGAGAGCCAGATGGCCGCACCGATCAGCACAAAGGCCAGCAGAAGAATCTTTTCGCGCAGGAGACGGCTTAGGAAATACGCTTTCATTTTTGTGCCTCCGGTTTCAGTTGCTCGGGCGGAGGCGTGGACGCTTCAGGCGTCGCAGGCGGAGTTGGTGTCGGAGCAGGGGTCGGAGTCGGCGGTGGCTCCTCGACGGCCTTGAACGCATCCGGCTTAAAGGTAGCCACCACACGAAAGGTCGAGAGACCATCGCGAATTCTCGAGTCGAGCACTTCGGCTTTTTCGCAACCGGCGAGGCGATTGAGCGCAGACCGGAAAACATCGATATCTCCCGACGAACTGGTCTGCGCCTCGATCTCCAGAGTATAAAGCCCGTTGGTCGCGGTCTTCATGAATTGAATCGTGCGGGGTCGCACCGTGTTCACCAGCGCGAGCATTTCGAAAGGCAACAAACGCTTCGTCGAAAGCTCATCGATGCGCGTCGCCAACGTCTGCGACGTCATGACGGTCTCGACGACCGGTTTCTGCCGCGCCTCCAGGGCGAGCCTCCGCTTTTGCCAGATCGAGGTGCCAACGAGCACCAGCTCCAGCAAGGCCGCCAAGGCGATCGCCGCCACGCAGCCGAGAAATGTGCGCCACAGGATCACATCGCGTGCGTGTGCGCGTCGGCGATGAGCCAGCTCGGCTTTGTCCCGCACATCGAGTGAGGCAATGTCTGCGGCCTCGAAATGGGTTTCCAATGTGTTACCTGCACGGAAAACAAACTCGCCCTGCGAAGACGCAGGATCGAACTGTGGTTCACCTCCGGCATCGATCACATGCAGCTTTTCGGGAAACGCCCGCAGCAAAGCCTCATACACGGCGACGCGTTCGGCATCCGTTGTCTCAGGCGCGAGCGCTTCCACCCGCACGTGGGTGGGCACTCCGCTGGCGTCGGAAAAATAAAGTCCCGTCAAACTCGCCGCACCCGGGATGATTATCACGGTGGCGGGCTTGGGCGCGTCGGCCTTGTTCAAAACGGTGACGAATGATGGCAGCACCGCCTCGGCACCCGCCCACGTTTCAACGTCCTCCGCCGTGAAGCGCTTACGGTAGGCGGCGTAAACCAGCGCATGAACCGCGCCGGGGAGCCAGTGGTGTCCGTAATAAAGCTGCGCAATAGGAAACGGCGCTAGTGCTTCGATGGCCAACTCGGCCTGCGCAGCCACTTCGGGTGCGGTCGCTCCTTCGGTGACCGGCACGGAGCGCATAAAAAACAGCGTGTCGGCAAGCAGGATAACCTGACGAGGCGGCGGTGTGGGTAAAAAGCGTTTGAGTGAGGAAAGACTCATGCGGTCGGTTCTTCGGAAGGAGCAGGCGAGACCGTCTTATCGTTTTCACGGATTTCAAGAAACGTAAACGGGTATTTCAAATCAACGGGCTGGGCTACAGCCGTGGCTGGAGAGTTGGCGGTCGCCGCAGGCTTGGCGGCATTGTTGGCCGGAGTGGCGACAGCGGGCGTGGGGTTGGCGGAATTATTGGTGGTGCCCGCAGTGTCTTCGTCAGTCGTGGCCACATTGCTGGCCGGCACGGCTTTCGCACCGCCTTGGACGGGTGCCACCACGGTGGTCAGCCTGAATGACGAAAGGCCCTGTCTCACCGTTACAGTGATTCGCAACGCCTGCACGCTCATGCCAAACTCCAGCCGCGAAGGTTGACCGCCCGCCACCGCCGCGATGCTGCGTGTGCTTTTGAAAAAACCGGGGCCCTGCGTCTGGTAAGTGCCCGTGCCGGCCAGATATTCGTTTACCCGCTGCTGCTGCTGCTGGTCGAAAATTTCCTGGGCCAGCAACGGCTCCAGGCGACCACCGTTGATATTGGGAGAGTTGTAGCGATAGAGCGAAAACGTGTCGGTGAAGCGTTGATACAATTCGTTCGGATTACCCAACTCATCGAAAAACGCCTGCCGCACGCCTTCGATCGCGGCGAGCTCGGCAAACGAACGCAGCGACCTGCCCGGCGGCGTAAAAGGCAGCGCGGCCGATTCGTAATCCTGCACGGTGGGCGCACCGATGGCCGTAGGCGTGTAGTCTTTTTTGATCCAGCCCAGGAGCGAATCAGCGATGCGCTCCGCATCCACCTGCGGCACCTGCCAGTATTTAAGCAGCGCAACGAGCACCTCGGGCTTCACCGAGGGCAGCGGGAGCTTGGCGCTTTCGTCCTCGAGCGAGACTTCGACCGTGCGTCCCTCGGACGGTTCGTAACCGGCAAAGCCCAACGGATCTCCCCAACCCTCAGCCGGACTGTGCAGCCCCTCACCCACTTCGCGAAAGTCCTCCAACACCGCCAAGGTGGTTTCGAGCGCCGAATAGGCCTCCAAACGAAGACGGCTCGCGTCGGCCTCACGAATGGGAACGAGCAAGTCCGTGCTCGCTTTCTCAATGAAGAGCAGCAGCGCCGACGTGGCAAAAACGAGCGTGACCAGCACGATGAGCAAAACCGAGCCACGCCGCGAACTGGAGAGGGTGCGTTTCATTGATGGCATCAGAACGCCGGCACTCCCTGAGTGACCGTGGGCAACATGATAAGCACTTCCTGCGAACGAGTCCGATAAGTGAACTTCAGCCGCAAGCGCTGCGGAGCCTCGTATTCGCCCTGCGCATTACGACGGGGCTGCGTTTCGTTTTTCCAGTTTTTGAAATTTGTGTCGTAGTAATCGTAGCTCACGGCCGACACCAGCGGGGACACCACGGTTTCACGCGGCGGTTGGTCGGCAAAGTCTTTCTCCAAACGAGAGTGCCACAAAAACAAAAGCCCCGCGCCCTCGCGCACCGACAGCGAACACACCACCTCGGGCAACGGCTGGCCCGGCCAGTTGAAAATGCGGCTTCCTTCGAACAATTCAAAGGTAAGCAAGGTCTCGGTCGAGCCACCTTGAGTGCGAATTTCCTGCACCGCGATTGGCGCCTGATCGGCGACACCCGCCGGCGGAAGGGCAGCGGCACGAAATTCGTGTTCGAGGAATCGGGTCACCGCGCGCACGTGCTGGTCGAAGAGGCGCAGGTCGGTGTTTCGCCCCCAAAGCTCGCCCATCGAAAACACAAACGTGTTGAGCGCCACCATAAGCAGCCCCGTTAGCGCCAGGGCGACCAAGGTCTCCAGCAACGTGAACCCGCGCCGCTTCATTTGTTCACTCCTTCCAAAATCTTGAGGATGCGGTCACGCGATGCGGCGCGCAGCGTGGAGCGATCCGCCGCCACCGACCACGTCGGGCGCAACACGCGAAAAACCTGCTGAGACTTCTGTGGCTTGAGCGTGTTCGTGCCCGCAATTTCGCACTCGAAGGTAACGGTGAAAAGATCCGCTTCATTGGTCGGCTCGATCACTGCGGTCCAGCGCACGCGACGACCATCATTCGCGTCAAATTCACCACCTTGCCGGGCGAGTTCCACATCGGGCTGCGTGAGCAATTGCGAACGGGCAAACTGCGTTTCGGGATCGCTCACCGTCGCTCGGCGCGCGACTTCGTAGCCGTTGAGGACATTGACATAACCCACCGCGATTGCGGTGGCTGCGGTCGCGAGAATCGCGATGGAGATCAAGACCTCCAGCAAAGTGAAACCAGACTTTGACGCGCGGTTCATCGTGTCGGTTGGGTCGTGAGCATCGGCGCGCATGTCCAGGGGTCGATCTCCAGCACGCGCACGCCATTCCGGGATTTTAACTGCACACGAAAAGGCGAACAGGTGCCGTCCCGATAAAACATCACAAACGGGATGGTCTGTGTTTCGACCACGTTTCCGCCGACCAAAATAGCGGAGGAATCCCCGGCCGTTTTGGCCGCGAGAAACTCCAGCTCGGCCGTTGCTTTGCCCACGAACGGATATCGCGTTTCGACGCCCTCGGAATACGCCACAAACTCGTGGGTTTTTGCGTCCAAACTTAAGCGCACCTCACGATTGTTCAGCAGCGCGTCTTGGCGAACCTTGCCAGCAGCGGTCCAAAAAAGTTCATCGGCGGATTTCGGACGATCACTCAGCAGACGATTCGTGCCCACGACCAGCACACCGGTGAGCAGGGCGATCAGCGCGAGCGTGATCAGCACTTCGAGCAAAGTGAACCCGCTCCGCCCGCCGGCGAGTCTCGGAGCGGTTGCAGCCATACGCACGCGTGGCGGTTGCAGTCGGACGATTACCAATTGCCGATGTCGTCGGGCGTGCCCTCGGTTTTATCGGCACCCTTGGAGAACAAGTCGTAGTTGTCTTTGTTCTTCACGCCAGGGTAACGGTAGACGTAAGGCTCCTGCCATGGATCAGAGGGGAGTTTACCACCGGGAGATTCGATATAAGGGCCCTTCCAGTTGTCGCCCTTGTTTTGCGGCGCGGTGACCAAGGCCTGCAACCCTTCCGCCGTGGACGGATAGCCTCCCATATCGATGCGATAGGCGGTCAGTGGAGTTTTGACGCTGGAGTTAACAAAGAGCCGTGCGATGTCCTCTTGTTTCGCACCGAAAATGCCGCCGACCCGCGTAACTGCGAGGCCGACCAGCAGGCCTATAATAGCCAGCACTACAAGGATTTCGAGAAGGGTGAATGCACGACGAGACGCGCGAAGGAAGCTACGACGGGGAATACGCATACGGTTAAGGGGAGGTTTGACGGTCAAAGGGGAGGAAAAGTTGCGCACAAGCGTCGCAAATGCGAACGGAAAGACTGGTGCCCCCGCCCGGACTTGAACCGGGACAAGCGGTTTAGGAAACCGCTGCTCTATCCAGTTGAGCTACGAGGACGTCAAAAAAGCCAGACCGAGCGCCAACGTGGAGGCTGGATTGCGGGTTGACAACCTTTGGCTGCGCAGGTTTTCATTCTCCCCTTTTTCAAATGAGCACGACCGAAACCACCCAGCAGAGCCTCACTCCTGAACAGATTCCGTTCACGACCCCCCAGGCCATGCGCAATTACGTCACCGACACCGGCAAGATCTTGCCGCGCAAATACACCCACCTGTCTGCCAAGCAGCAGCGCGCCGTTACGAAGACCATCAAACAGTCCCGTAACAACCTGCTCGCCCTCTAAGCGACCCGGTCAGGATTTTTCAGCGAAGGCCGGAGCTCACCCTCCGGCCTTTTTCATGCGATGAGCGCAACACCCACCGCACGCATTTACCGTCCCACTGCAAGAAACCTGGCCAGACTGGCCCGTGTGCTCGCCGAGGGCGGCTTGGTCGCAGCACCCACCGAGACGGTTTATGGCCTCGCGGCGGATGCATTCAACGCAAAGGCGTGCCGGGCGATTTTTCGCGCTAAGGGCAGGCCCGCCAACGATCCCTTGATCGTTCACGTCGATTCCCTTTCCCAGGCAGATGAAGTCGCGGAGCTGAACGACGCCGCCCGCCGGATTGCCCAAGCCTTCTGGCCCGGCCCACTCACGCTCGTGCTACCGAAACGGCACGACGTGCCGGCGATCGTCACTTCAGGTTTGTCGAGCGTAGCGGTGCGCATGCCCGCACACCGGCTCTTTCGTCAGCTCATCAAGCTCAGCGGTCGTCCCTTGGCCGCACCCAGTGCGAATCCTTTCGGTTACGTCAGTCCGACCACAGCCGCGCATGTTCGTGACGGACTGGGTAAACGCATAGGCCACATCCTCGACGGTGGCGCAGCCAAGATCGGTGTCGAATCCACGATTCTCGATTTACGGGATCCGAAGCGCCCCGCCCTGCTCCGTCCCGGTGCCATTTCACGCGAAGCACTCGAGCAGATTCTGGGACAGAAGATCTCCGCCTATCGGCGAAAAGTCACTCACCACACAGCCGCAGTCGCCCCCGGTATGCTCGAGCGGCATTACAGTCCGCGAACACCACTGACACTGGGAAGCAAAGCCGCCCTTCATCAAATGCAGCGGGCAGGCACACGTGATGCCTTGCTTTTCATAACCCAGCCCGAGGCGTTCACGGGGGAAAACATCTTCTGGCTTTCAGACAAACGAGGCGGTCTGGAACAGGCTGCCCACAATCTTTTTGATCGGCTGCGCATGCTTGATGACGGTAGTTGGCCGCATATTCAGGCCGAACTCGCCTTGGGCACCGATGCGCTCGCACTTGCGATCAATGATCGCCTCGCTCGCGCCGCCGCCAAACGAAAATAAGGGCGGACCTTTTCAGGTCCGCCCTTATTTTGCGAGAGGCTCGCCGCGAAGAGGGATCAACGCTCTGGCGTAGCGTCGTCCTTTGACATCACGACGTAGTAGTCCTTGTAAGACTTATCGTAGTATTGGGCGTAGTAGTATCCGGATACAGTGAGGTTCAAGCCGTTAAGCACCGCGCCGAAAACCGGCACGTTGGTTTCAAGCAACTTCTTCGCACTGAACTGGGCCGCTTTACGACGGACTTTGTTGAAGAAGATCGTGAAAACAGAACCATCGACCAAGGGCAGAATGATCAGCGCGTCACTGACGGCCGCCAGAGGCGGTGTATCAAAAAACACGCGATCATAGCGCTTGCGCAGATCCGCGATCAACGACTCGAAGTTTCTGCCGTTGAGGATTTGCGTCGGGCTTTTCGCCCGGCCACCCGTGGTGATGACGTCCAAGTTGGGATGAACCCCGCGGATGACGACGTCATCAATTGTCGCCGTGCCTGCGCAAATATCGATCACACCCTTACGGTTTTCCAAACGGAAGGACTTGTGAACATTTGGCTTTCGAAGATCGCAGTCGATGACCAGAACCCGCTCACCATGCGCGGCAAACGTGAGTGCCAGATTGCTCGTGGTAAACGACTTGCCCTCGCCCGGAATGGTGCTGGTCACAAGAATGCACTGCGCATTCTTGCTCTCATCCTTGAGACGCAAGCTGGAATGAAGCGTTAAAAACGCCTCGCAGACCTGCCGATCGGCATTGTTAACGACGATCTGAGCCTTGTCAGGCTGCTCCATCTTTTTGATTTGCGGGATGATGCCAATCAAAGGAAGCCCAACAACCGCTTCGATATCGAAGGAGCTCTTAACCCGGTCGTCGATGAACGCCACGAAGAAGGCAAACGCGAGACCAAGTCCTAGCCCACCCACGAAACCCAATCCCAAATTCAATGGGATTTTAGGGGAGACGTATTTATCTTCAGCTGAAGCCGTGGCCTTGTCCACGACGCGCGCATTTTGCGTTTCCATCGTGGAAATCATCGTCGTGTCACGCATGCGACCGATAAGATTTTGCAGGAGTTGCTCATTGATGAGAAGTTTGCGCGAACGCTCCTCATATTCCACGTTCGCCCGATCCAGCTCCATCGTTTCAGAACTGGCCTGAACCAGCGAAGCGCGAGCCTGCTCGTCGTTGCGACGAGCATTTTGGTATTCGGATTCAATCGTCGCTGCGGCATTGTCGATTGCGCGAGTCAATTCACGCTCGGCCTGCACCAGCGAGTTCATCGTTTCCATCATGATCGGGTGCTTTTCGCGGTAACGATCCCGCAATTGAGCCACCATGATCTTCTTACTGGAAACATCATTGAGCAATTGGCTGATCAGAGGTTGCGACGAAATGAATGAGAGCTCGGTCAGATTGCCTCCGGAGGCACGGCGTTCCTGAACCTGCTTCCAGCGGATCTCTGCATCTTTCAGCTTGGTATCTGTCTGCGTGACGTAGAGATTCAGCGCCTTGAGCTTTTCTGTGACGATATCCTTGCGTTGATCGAGCGAGACCATGTTGTTTTTCTCGCGATACGTTTGGAGCTCGTTGGCCAAATCTTTGACCGTGCGCTCCTGCTGCTCAGCACGGATTTTCAGCTCTTCGACGGCCTTCATTGACTCGTCGATGCGCACCCGGGCGTTGTAAGCAATAAACTCGTCGACAAAATAATTAGCCACCTTTGCCGCGATCTGGCGGTCCGGATGACGGTAGATGATGTTGATCACAAGGCTGAGACGTCGCGGGGCGATTTTGCGATTATCACCCAACACTTCGAGAGGCGTCACCGGGTCGCTGCCCTTGCCCTTTTCGTAAGGGGCCATGAATTGGCGCATGTCTTCACCCGTGATCCGCTCCGCCACTTTCTGGATGATCGCAGCACTGCTTAAAACTTCGACCACGGTGTTCAGATCCTCCGTGCCACGGACGGTATTATCGACGACCTGTTCGACGTTTTTCATCACCGTCGGGTCGCTCCGGAATATCTGCACGCTCGCAACTGATTGATAAATCTTGGTTTGGCTAAACGTGTATACCAGTGTCGATGAGAAAACGACAAGGAACACCACAATGATATACCAAATGCGCTCGCGCAAAATCAGGGTATAATCCCTGAAGCCGCGCTGCATGGTATTTTCCGTGCCATAGCCTACGGCTGAATAACCTGAATAGCTTCCGGTATAGCTGTTCTCCCCTTGATTGGAGCTTCCTTGGGGGGGGTGCTTTAAATTCGAATCCATGAAATGAGCCTTAAACTTTTAAAGAATACGTTCTGGAACAAAAACGATGTCGTTGACCAATAACTGCCAGCTGTTGCTGGAACTGCCCTTGATCAGATCATCAACATTGATGATGTAAGTTTCGGACTTACCCTCGGCATTCGTTCTTGTGAGCTTAACTTGGGATCGGTTGGCGAGGCGGCTGAAACCGCCCGCGCGCGAAATTGCATCCAGCAAAGTCAGCCCCTGTTCTTGCGGAAATAAAACCGCACCCGGCTGATTGACCTGTCCGATCACGTTAACCGTGCGCTTGGCGTATTCGGCCACCACGACGTTTACTTGGGGATTAACCAGAAAATCCCGATTGTATAACTCACGAATAAGATCCTCAGCTTGACGCAAGGATTTACCCTTGAGGTCCACCTTGCCGATCAAAGGCAGGGTAATGGAATACTCTTGGGAAACTCGGACCTCACGCTTGAGGTTTTCTTCCTGAAACACCTGAACGTTCAAGAGATCAGACGGCTGGAGGATATAATCCATCGCAGCAGTCGATGTCGAAGGCGTGCTTGGCGTCTCAGCCGACAGCGAGAAGACAAGGATGGATTGGCAAAAAAGCAGGATCGGAAGTTTCAACTTGGGCAACATGGCGGCAAACAGAGAAAAAAAAACGGAAGAAGACCAAAGATCTTCTTCCGCCGTAAGGAATGGTCAAGCTGGCTTAGATCAGTAACGAGCTGACAGCGAGAGGCTGACTACGTTATTTTGAAAATCGGCACCCGCTGCATCAGAAGAATTATCACGATAGGTGTAGCCGAGACTGGTCGTCAGATGCGCGTTGATCACGTAAGTCGCACCTACGTTGGCTTCGATGTAATCGTCCTGACGCGCAACAGTCTGGTAGTCCAAAGTGCGATAGGTGATGGAGGCATTCAAGCGCCAATCGGCAGTGAGAGCGTTAACCGCACCCAACGTGATCTGGCTGTTTTCATAGGAAGCACCACCGGCTGCCGAGTTACTGAACTTACGGCTCAATGCGAGAGTGAGCTGAGTCTTGTCAGAGTAGGCATAAGCCAAGGAAGCATCGGCACCCAAGCTGTCATCATCATCCGGGCCAACATTCACGTTACGGGTAATGTAACCGACGCTGAAGCTACCGGAGAGCTTGGGCGTAAAAGAGCCACGCGCGCCCACATTGTAGTAGTAGGCTTCATATTGATTTGCACCACCTTGATCGAGATCGGTCCGAGTGTAGGTGATACCCGTGCTGACATCAACCTTAGGGGTTAGCTCATAATAGACGTTCACAGGAACGCTGTATTCCCAAACGTTGGTATAACCCGCAGTCGAGTAATCGGTATGGCTGTAGCCAAATCCGGCACCCGCGCTGATTTTTTCAGAAAAAGCCAGCTCACCATTCACACCAGCAGCAGTCACTTCACGCTCAACAAGCTTGCCGAGAGACGGAGTGTCGACGGTGGGCTGATCAAGCTCGTTGAACGAAGCATTCGCCTTCAGCTTCAAAGGGCCGCCATTGTCGTAAGCCGCATTGGCACCAATGCCCAGCAGCTGATTGTTCAGATTGTTGTTATCGGAGTAAGCGCTGAGCGTGGAATTTCCGATGATGCTACCCTTAACGGCAGAGTCTTTGCCAAACGTAAGGTCGAATCCGGGCTTAAAAACGAAAAGGGTATCCTCAAGCTCGGTGCCAGGGGCAGAGAGGAGAATGTTGTCATTGTAAGCTGCGCTAACGTCTGCAGTCACAAAAAGCTCTGCATTGTCGCCGATGGCGAGAAATGGAGCGGCAAATGCGGAACTGCCAAAGCAGCCCACGAGGGTCAGATTACGAGCGATGTTCTTCATGAATGAATGTAGCTTTGGAAACGAGATGTAAGAAAGTTTGGAGCCAGCTAAGAAGGGCGGCGCCGAAGCAAGCACAGAAGGTTGTTGCTAAAAAAGCCTCGGGCGCAAGATTGCTCGTTCGGATAGCATCACAATTTTTAACAAACGATTATCAACTAGATGCAAGCCAACTTCGGACGCAAGGCTATTCTAAGTCCATCAATCAAAGTCAACTTAATCGATTTTTCCCCTAGCACATGACTGCGCACACCCCAAACGCGGCCGATTTGAAGCACCCAGAAACTTATCAGGCTGACCCGATTAAAGGCATACGGAGGTTCGCCCCGTTTTCCATCCGGTCACGTTCACAGAGTTGGCAAGTGCAGATTCACTGGAAATGGCTGTTCATTTGGTCCATCTTTTTATCCATATCAATCTGGATTGGAGGATCTTCCAGTGCTTACTTTTTCGTGAAATACAATCGGGGATTCACCGACGTAAAATTCACTGACATGCTCCTGCTTCCCGCACGATGGAATGCATATCAAACCGCCCGGGGCGATTTTCTCGTAAAAGTCGCTCAACAGGACCTCAAGGAGCAAAAATTCAGTGCCGCCTTCAACGGCCTGCGCATGGGTTTGATAAAATCGCCCACGAACAAGGAGGGCCGCCTTTTACTAGCCCATTTTTACAAAATTTGGCGCCGCCCTGACCTAACCCGGCAAACTCTCCTGGATGGATTTGCCTATCACAAAAACGACAATGATTACCTCAAAACTCTTTTTTCTTTCTTACTCCAACAACAAGATGATCAGCAAGTAATCACGTTTTACAAGAGCCTGCTAGCCGATGATCACTCCATCAATCCCCGCAATCAGCTTGTAGCGTTGGCCGCAGCATCTTCGTGCTATTTCCGAGGCAATTATGACGAAGCCGAATCCATTCTTCGCCTTTACCAACTCGATGGCTCCCGCGATGGCCGACTGCTCATTGCCCGCATTACATGGGATCGTGGTGCCAAGGACCAAGCAATCGATCACCTCCGAGAGCTAGCCGTCGAATTACCCAATGACGAAGAGGTCTACACCCAAATCGTATCGTATCTCCGTGAAACAGGTCGCGATAACGAAGCCCGCCGAGAAAGCTTTGTCCGCGCCTTGGCCAACCCCCGCAATGCCCGCGCGCGCATCGACCAACTCTATGCCCTGCAAAAAGAGGGCCATACGGTCGCCGTAAACGAAAACGCAGAGGAAATTTTTCGCGACTTTTCTTCCGACCCCAATGCCTTGCTCGCCTTGGCGGACTTTGCCGCCAACTCCGGCAATCCCTCGTTGGCACTGCGCATCTATGATCATGCCAAGGCCAACAAGCTTCCGTGGGAAGGTCCGGCCCTCATGAGCGTCGAGGCCAACATCGTGGCCAAAAAATATCAGGCGGCCCTCTCGATGACCCGCCAACTCCAGAAGAACAACCCGGAATGGAATAAGCTTTTTTACTCCGTATTCAACGGCCTTCAGGCCATCGCCCACTACGGATTGGGCGACGCGGAAGCCGCTCAATTATTTCTCAACAACTTTCTCGGTCAGAACAATGTCCGTGCGGAACACCTCATCGCGGTCTCTCGCCGACTGCTCATCGTTGGAGCCAAGACGCAAGCTCGTCAGGTCCTGGAGCAAGCCGTGCAGTCCGACCCCTTGAATCAGGCCGCCCTCACCAGTCTGGTCGAGCTCGACGTGGAGCTTAACAACACCACCCCGCTTGCCGGCAACGTCCGCAAGCTCCTCACGATGCGCAAGCCCTCGCAGGACGTCCTGCGGACCGTCTATCGCAAGCTCGGCAGCGATCTCTTCCTATTTTCTCCGGATCGCACGACCCTCCTGCAGGATCTGAGAGCCGCCATGTCGGTATCGCTATCCAGCTCTTGATCGCCTCCGTCCGCGGTTAATTACCGCGCAGAACGTTTCCTAGGGTTGTTAATAACCGCTCGTTCTGAGCCGACGTCCCCACGGTCACGCGCAGCCATTCCGGCATGCCATACGCGCGCATCGGTCGAACGATCACGCCGCGCTTCTGCAGCTCGACGAATACCCCGGCTCCGTCTCCCACTTTCGCGAGAATAAAGTTCGCCACGCTGGGCACGATCTCCAGCCCGAGAGCTTTGAATCCGCTCGCCAACTGCACAAGCCCCGCGCGGTTTGCCTGAACACACCTGACCACAAATTCGCGGTCGTTCAACGCCGCGATCGCCGCCGCCTGCCCGATGGCATTCGCGTTGAACGGCTGCCGGACACGATTGAGCAACGCCGCCAGCTCAGGCGACGCATACCCGTAGCCCACCCGCAGCGAAGCCAGGCCATAAATCTTGGAAAACGTGCGCAAGCACACGACCTTGCGGCCCTCGCGGATCAAGGGCCTCAAGTCGGGCGGATTGTCCAAGAACTCCGCATACGCCTCGTCGAAAACAAACACCACGTGCTCGGGCAAACCACGCGCGAACGCCAGCAATTCCGCCTCCGTGTTGGCCGTGCCCATCGGGTTATTCGGGCTCGGCACAAAAATCAGCTTCGTCTTCGGCGTCACCGCCGCGGCCAACGCCGCGAGATCATGCGTGTGGTTGACCAACGGCACTTCCACGGGCTTCGCCCCGAAGAGCAGCGTCACCAGCTTGTAAACCGCAAACGAAGGATTGCCCATGACCACCTCGTCGCCCGCGCGCAGGAACACATGCCCCAACAACTCGATGAGTTCGTTGGACCCGTTGCCGATCACGAACTGGGCCGCATCCAATCCATAGAGTCCCGCCAGCTTCGATCTCAGCGCCACGCACCCGCCGTCCGGATACAACTCGCCTTGGTCAAGCGCTCGCACGGCCGCAGCCTTGGCCAGCGGTGACGGACCAAAGGGGTTTTCATTCGACGCCAGCTTGATGATCGTCGCCGGGTCCAGCCCGAGTTCACGCGCCACATCTTCGATCGGCTTGCCCGGTTCATAGACCGGCTGTGTGAGGACGCAGGGATTGACCAAGGTTTCCAACTTCATGAGTCGGGCCAGACAAGCCGATCCCTCCGCCCTGCAAAAGCCTTTTTGTCACGTCCGGCTCGGCACACGCACGACCTGCATGCCCGCCGCCAGCGCGGCCTGAACCCCCGGCTCGGCATCCTCGAACACCAGACACCGGCTCGCCGGCACACCCATCTTTTCCGCTGCCAGCAGAAACATATCCGGCGCAGGCTTGCCTCGGCCCGGCGCAACATCACGCGGGGTCACCACAATCTGAAACATGCCCTGCAAACCCGCCGCCTTGAGCGCAGGCAACGCGACTTCCGGCTGACCTCCCGTCGCTATGGACACGGGATGCGTGCGCGCCACTCGCCGGGCAAACTCCACCACCGGCTTGATGTGCTCCACGGTGTCCAGTTTTTCGAGAAACAGCCGCTCCTTCGTGATCTCGACCCTGTGAGGATCGAGCGTCAGGCCATAATGAAGGCCCAACAACTCCGCCACGCGCACCGTAGGCACGCCACCGAGCGAGTAGAACAAATCCTCGCTCAACACCTCCGCCAATCCGTGATGACGCATGGCCGAGTCCCACGCGCGGTAATGGAGCGGCATCGTGTTGATGAGCGTGCCATCGAGATCGAAGATGAAACCGGCGAAATCGCCTGAGGGAATGTCGAGCTGCATGATTGTTCTCATCCTCGCGTAGCCAGGGCACAGGGCAAGCTCGGCTGCCGCATAAAAACCCGACACAGCCAGCGCGACTCGGCGCATTAAACAGCCACGCGCCGCTTCCACCGCAGCGCCACCGCCACCAGCGCGATCAACGCCGGCACTTCCACCAGCGGCCCCACCACCGCCGCAAACGCCGCGCCCGACGTCAGCCCGAACACGCCCACCGCCACCGCGATGGCCAGTTCGAAGTTGTTGCCCGCCGCCGTGAACCCGAGCGTCGCCGCTTTCGCGTAATCCGCCCCGGCCTTCACGCTCATCCAAAACGTCGCGGTGAACATCATCGCAAAATAAACCACCAGCGGCACCGCGAGGTGCAGCGCATCCAGCGGACGCGCCAGCACCTGCTCCCCTTGCAAGCTGAACATCACCACGATGGTGAACAGCAGCGCACCGAGCGTGATCGGACTGATCGCCGGCAGAAACGTTTCATCGAACCACGTCACCCGCGCTCCACGTCGCAGCACCACACGCGTCAGCCATCCGGCGATGAACGGAATCCCCAGATAAATAAAAACACTCCACGCAATGCTCCCGATCGTGATCGCCGACAAATCCAACACGCCCAGATCCACCCCCACCAACGGCGGCAGCACTTTCAAAAACAGCCACGCCAGCGGCGCAAATGCGAACACCTGGAACAACGCGTTCGCCGCCACCAGCCCTGCGCAATACTCACGACTCCCGCCCGCCAGGTCGTTCCACACGATCACCATCGCGATGCATCGCGCGATGCCGACGAGCACCAGCCCGGCAAAATACGCCGGCTGATCCCGCAGGAAAACCGTCGCCAGCGCAAACATCAGCACCGGCCCGACCAACCAGTTCTGCACCAGCGAAAGCCCGAGCACCTTCTTGTCGCGAAACACGTCGGGCAACTCCTCGTAGCGCACCTTCGCCAGCGGCGGATACATCATCAAAATCAACCCGACGGCGATCGGCACCGACGTCGTGCCCACACTCCACGACGTCAGCGTTTCGGCTAAGGCCGGAGCGAAGCGCCCCAGCGCCACGCCCACGGCCATCGCCAGAAAAATCCATGCCGTCAGCCAGCGGTCCAGAAACGACAATCTCCCCGTCAGCGAATCCTTCGCACTCACGCCGCGCCCTTTTTGGAATCACTCTTCATCTGGTCGCGACGTCCGTCGGCATAGGCCGTGAACACCCGGCGGATCTCGTTCCGCACCCGGCGAAACATCTCCATCTTCTCGCCCTCCGTGCCGGTCGCGTGTGCCGGATCCTCAAACGGCCAGTGATGCCGGTTCACCTGCCCCGGATAAATCGGACACGCCTGGTCAGCGTTGCCACACACCGTGATCACCGTCTCGACGGAACCCGCGAGGAATTCGTTCATGTGCTTCGAAGTGTGCGCCGAAATATCGATGCCGATCTCTTTCATCGCCTCGATGGCCAGCGGATGCACATAACCGGCCGGTTTCGATCCGGCGCTCGCCACGGTAAACAAGTCGCCAGCCGCCGCGCGCAGCAGTCCCTCAGCCAGATGGCTGCGGCACGAGTTACCGGTGCAAAGAATCAGAACCGTGGGTTTTTCCGTGTTCATAAAAATCAGATATAAATCCGTTCGCGTTCAGCAGCAGCCCGAGCCGGGCGTGCAGCCCGTGGTCTTCGTCGTGGGAACACACAGTTCCTTCGCCAGACAATCCGTATGCTTGCCCGCCAGCCGCACGACCAACGCCGCGCCAGTGTTCTCCACCGCGACGACGCGCAACGTCACCACGTTGCACGCCTCGTATTCCAGCTCCACCGGCAGGTCTTCGCCCTTGAGCACAGGCACGGCGAATTCAAACGCCTTCAACAGCTTTCCGCCCGTGATGCGGTGATCGACATCATCGCCCACCCAGGTTTGCAACAAACAGGTCGTCACCTGGCGCACCGTGCCGCCGCAATCCACAAAATTTTTCTGCACCCGGCCCACCTCGGTCACATGAAAATGCGCCTCGATCGGCTCGCCATCCGGCCAGATCACCGTGATCGGCAGGGCGGGCGCCGCCGCCAGCGCCGCGCGCACTTCGGAAACCATCATGGTCGCTTGTTCGGTAGTCGTCGTTGTTGTCGTCATAAAATCAGTTTTAGCAGCAGCAGCCCTTGCCCGTTCCACACGCCTCGGCGACAGCCGTCGGCGCGCATGCCAGATCGAGCTTCTTCAACCGCGCGAGATCGCGCTTAAACACCACGTTCTCGGCGGCGCAGTCCTGCAAACACGCCAGATTGGTCTTCAACTCGGTGGAGCGCGCTTTCTCCGCCGGCAGCGCATAGATCATCCAGTTTCCCGAACGGCTCGCCGCCACCAGCCCGCGCTTCTTCAGATAGCCGAGATGCTTCGAAATCTTCACCTGCGGCTCTCCCAGCACGCTTTGAAAATGGCACACGCACAACGGTCCCTGCAGCAGGAGATGCAACAGACGCAGCCGCGTCTCGTCGCACAGGCATTGGTAGATTTCCACGAGCTTCACAGTCCCCAACTATATTCCGTTATTAGAATATAGATCAAGCCCCGAATTTGACCGCCGCCCAACTGTCACATGGCGCAGCCCGACTTGCCAGCGGTCGGCAAACCATCCATCCCGGTGAGGTCCATTTCTCTATGAAAAAATACACCGTCGAGTTCATCGGCACGTTCTTCCTCATTCTCACGATCGGCCTGGCCGTGCGCAGCGGCAGTCCGCTGGCCCCGCTCGCCATCGGCGCCTCGCTCATGGTCATGATCTTCTCCGGCGGCCATGTTTCCGGGGCTCACTTTAATCCGGCGGTCACGCTCGCCGTGTGGATTCGTGGCAAACTTCCGCTCAAGGACGTGATTCCCTACTGGGTCGCCCAGTTGCTCGCCGGTGTCGCCGCCGCGCTCATCGTCAACCAGCTCGTCGGCCGCACCGCCACGCCCGCCGAGCATGTCGCGGTCAACTCGCTGATCGTCGAGTTCCTCTTCACCTTCGCCCTCGCCTGGGTGGTGCTTAACACCGCCACGTCCAAAGGCACGCTCGATAATTCATTCTATGGCTTGGCCATCGGTTTCACCGTGGTTGCGGGCGCAGTCGCCGCCGGGGGCATCTCGGGAGGCGCCTTTAATCCGGCGGTCGGCCTCGGCGTATTCATGATGGGCCTCGAGTCGATCAACCAACTGGGCGTCTACGTCGTCGCCGATCTCGCCGGCGGTGCGGTTGCGGCGATCGCTTTTAAAAATCTCGTCGCGGAATAACCACCATCGCCGATTTTTAATCGTGAAAAAGGCCGGACGATTTTCGTCCGGCCTTTTTCGTGCTCACCGCGCTTCGCTCAGCGCGAACCGCGCATCAGCCGACTCTTCGGTTTCGGCGGCGGAGCCGCCTCGGCCAAGGCCTTCTCGTCGAACAGCGCCGAATAGATGTAGGGAAAGTTTTCGATTTTCTTCCGCTCGATGGTCGCGCCGATGAAGCGCTCGATGGAACGCGCGTCACGCACGTCGTCCTCGGTCACGAGGGTGAACGCATCACCCGTCGTCTGCGCACGACCGGTTCGGCCGATGCGGTGCACGTAATCCTCGGGATTTTCCGGCACGTCGTAATTGATGACGTGTGACACACCCGCGATGTCCAAGCCGCGGGCAGCGATGTCGGTCGCGACAAGCACCTCGAAGCGCCCGTCCTTGAAACCCTGCAAAGCCTCGACGCGTTCGCGCTGGCTGCGATCCGAGTGGATCACGCCGACCGTGTGTTTCTCGGCCAGCAAACGATGCGCGATGCGATCGGCGCCCATCTTGGTGCGGGTGAAAATGATGATGCTCTTAAACTCCGTGCGACGCAGCAGTTCGATCAACAGGTCAAATTTCTGCGGAGCGACCACCGGGTAAAACGCGTGCGAGACCGTCTCGGCGGCCGACCGGCGCTGGCCGATCTTGATCTCCACCGGTTCGCGCAACGCCCAGGTGGATAACTGCGCCAATTCCGGCGGCATGGTCGCGCTGAAGAACAGCGTCTGGCGGGCCTGCGGGCACCGTTGGATGATGCGCTTCACATCGGGGAGGAAACCCATGTCGAGCATGCGATCCACTTCGTCGAGCACGAGGATTTCCACGCCTTCGAGACTGGCCGTGCCTTGTTCGAGGTGGTCGAGCAAACGACCTGGCGTGGCCGCGATCACGTCAACACCCCGCGCAAGGTCCTCGCGTTGTTTGCCATAGCCGACGCCGCCATAAACGACGGTCACCGTGAGGTCGGTGTATTTGGCGTATTTTTGAAACGCTTCCTCGACCTGCAACGCGAGTTCGCGCGTGGGTTCGAGCACCAGACAACGCGTTTTCCGTTGATGCGCGCCGAGACGGTTCATCAGCGGCAACGCGAAGGCCGCGGTTTTTCCCGTGCCCGTTTGCGCGGAGCCGATCACGTCTTTGCCGGAGAGAATCACAGGAATCGCCTGGGCCTGGATCGGAGTCGGTTCGGAGTAGCCCATCTCCGCCACGGCAAACGCGATTGAATCGCTAAGTCCAAGCTGAGTAAACGCCGTGTCTTGCTTGGGGATTTCCACGGGCGCGACCGGCTTGATCGGCGCACGCGACGGCCCCTCAAAGGATTGGTCGATGACCGGACGCTCGCGTTTTTCGCCACGTTGTCCGCCATGCTGGCCATGTTCGTGCCGCGGACCTCCTCCGCGCGAGTCGCGCTGGGGACGATCCTGTCGAGCATGCGGCTGTGATTGGGACGGGCCTCCGCCCGAACGGTTTTGAGAAGAGTGCGCCGGCTTGCCACCACCCTTGGGACCGGGACCGCGATCACGGGAGGTGTCGCCCCGCGAAGGAGCAGGTTTGGCTTTGACGTCGTAAACAGGGTGGCCGCCTTTGAGCACCGGCTGGGCCTTGGACGAAGGGGCGAATGTGTCGCGCAGCTTCGTGATGATCTTTCGTAACATGAATGAACGGGTTAAGTCCCCCAACGTCTGCGAAACGCCCTGCTTTGCAACCTTCGATATGTTTACGTGATCGAACCCGCTTCTCGCTTGGCTATGGTTGCCAGGCACGCACACTCCTCGACCCACGGCCCTGTCCGACTCTCCCATGAATAATGAGATCCGCTGGTTAGTTCGCCTCTGCCTTGACCAAGACCTCATCGATGCAAGGCAAGCGGTCGTCGTCCGCACCGCCCTCGGCGAATCCGCCGAGCTCATGGACTTCGCCCAGAAACTCATCGACGACGGCTACATCGACGACCACGCGACACTGGAGAAAATCGCGATCCGCGCCTTCGCCCAAGCCAAGGTCGGGCCCCCGCCCGGGGACCCGTTTGCCGGAGGCTACACCACCCCGCCCATGCCGGTCCCGGTCCTCAGCCTCAAGCGCACTGCTCCCGCGCCTGCCAGCGCCGTCGCAGCCGCCTCCACCGCGCTCCCCTCGATGGCCTTCGACCGAGTAGCCACGATGGACGACGCCGCCGTCGCCGCCGCGATGCGCACCTTGCTGCGCGACTGCGCCCGCTACGGAGCGAGCGATCTGCATCTCTCCGCTGGCACCCGCCCTTTTATCCGCACCCAACGCGCGTTGAAACATCTCGCAAGCCACGTGCTTTCCGACGCCGAGTCGCGCCGGCTTAATGTCGCGTTGCTCGCCTCCCACCAGCGCAAGATCTTCGAGGACCTTCGCGACTACGACTACGCGTTGGCCCTCGATGCAACCGACCGTTACCGTGTCAACCTGATGGTCCACAAGGGCGGCGTCTCCGGCTGCTATCGCATGGTGCCCGCCACCATTCCCCAGTTGGACAAGCTCGGCCTCCGCAACGTCGAGGCGGTTCGGAAACTGCTCAATTACCACAACGGTCTCATCCTGGTCACCGGCCCGGTGGGCTCCGGCAAGACCACCACCCTCGCCGCCTTGGTCGCCGAGCTTAACGCCAGCCGCCAGGACCACATCATCACGGTGGAAGACCCCATCGAGGTCGTCCAGCCGGCCAAGGGCTGCAACATCACCCAACGCGAAGTCGGCCCGCACACGGTCTCGTTCGCATCCGCCCTGAAAGGCGCCCTGCGCGAAGACCCCGATATCATCATCATCGGCGAGCTGCGCGACCTCGAGACCATCGAAATGGCCATCAGCGCCAGCGAAACCGGCCACTTGGTGATCGGCACCATGCACACCAGTGACGCCGCCACGACGCTCAACCGCCTCCTCGACGTCTTCCCACCATCCCAGCAGGCTCAAATTCGCGCCAGCGTCGCCGAAAGCCTCCGCGGCATCCTTTGCCAACGCCTCCTCCCCAATAACGAGGGCGGCCTCGTCCTCGCCACCGAGCTGCTCGTGTCCAACTCCGCCGTTTCCGCGCTCATCCGCGACGGCAAGACCCAGGGCCTGCGCAACGTCATCGAAACCGGTGTTCGCGAAGGCATGAGCCTCATGGAAAACGTCGTGTTTGAACTCTATCAAAAAGGCGTGATCTCCGCGGACACCGCCCGCCAGAACATCGTCACCCGCATGCTGAAGGCAAAAGTCACCTGACCGGCCTACCCATACTCACCACCCGCTACTCGCTACTTCCCCCATGGCCGCCATCGATTCCCTTCTCCGCACCATGCTTGAACGCGGAGGCTCCGACCTTCACCTCACCGTCGGGCTCCCCCCGAAATCCCGTATCTCCGGCGCACTCACACCGATTGCCGAAACCGCGCTCACGGCCGAAAACATGGAGGCGCTCCTCAAGGAAATTTGTCCTCCGGCGCGCTGGAAACAGTTCCTCGAAAAGAAGGACCTCGACCTCGCGCACGAGATCCCCGACCTCGCCCGTTTTCGCGCCAACTTTCTTTACAACCACTGGGGCCAGGCCGCCGTCCTCCGTCAGATTCCCGCGAAGATCCTCTCCTTCGACACGCTCAAGCTCCCGCCGGCCCTCAAGAAACTCTGCGACCTGCGCGAAGGCCTCGTGGTCGTCACCGGCCCAACGGGTAGTGGTAAATCCACTACGCTGGCCGCGATGATCGACTATATCAACGAGACCTCGGCCCGCCACATCATCACCATCGAGGACCCGATCGAATTCGTCCACAAAGACAAAAAATCCGTCATCGTGCACCGCGAGGTCGGCGACCACACCGGCTCCTTCGCCGCCGCGCTGAAAGGCGCGATGCGCCACGACCCCGACATCCTTCTGGTCGGCGAAATGCGCGAGCTGGAAACCATCAAACTCGCCCTCTCCTGCGCCAGCATGGGCATGCTCGTCTTCGGCACGCTGCATACCAACAACGCCCCGAAGACCATCGACCGCATCATCAACGCATTCCCCGCCGATGAGCAGAACCAGGTGCGCGTCATGCTCGCCGGCTGCCTCGCCGGGGTGGTGGCCCAGCTCCTCTGCAAAGCCCAACCCAAAGGCCGGTGCGCAGTGCACGAGATTCTCCTCCAGCACGAGGCGTTGCCCAACACGATCCGCAGCGGCCAGATCAACAACATCCGCGCGCTCATCGAAGGCGGCGGCGCCGACGGCATGACCACCATGGACCAAAGCCTCATGGCTCGCGTGAAGGACGGCACGATCACCGGCAAGGAAGCCTACATGAAAGCCGCCACCAAGGCGTCCTTCACCCAATTCCTTCAACCCGGCGACCTCGAAGGCGGACACTGATCCTGGCGTATGCTTCAGCCGGATGGCAGCGTCACACGAAACGCGCATCCGCACCCGGGCAGATTTTCAGCAACAATGACGCCTTGGTGCGCCTCGACGATCTTTCTACAAATCGCGAGTCCCAGCCCCGTGCTCGTCTCGCCTCCCGTCGGAACGGACGACAGACGGCCAAAATCCTTGAATAACTTGCCGCGCTCCGCCTCCGGAATGCCAGGCCCCTGATCCAGCACGGAAAAAATGCACCGCCCGTCCTTCACGAGAAGGTCCACTGTGATGGTGGAGCCGGGCGGAGAATATTTAGCCGCGTTGCTCAGGAGATTGTCGATCACCTGCGTCATCTTGCCGGCGTCGAGCCGCACCGGCGGCATTCCGGCCGGGGGAGAAAACTCAATCCGTGTCCCTTTTTTCGCGGCCTCGATTCCTGCGATGTAAACCGATCTGCCAATGAGCGCGGCCACATCGTTTGGCTGGGGATCGATCTTGAATTCGCCGGCCTCGATGGCCGCGACGTCCAGCAGTTCGTTCACCATCTTCAGCATCGCGCAACTCGACGTGTGAATGGTGTCAACGAGGTCGAGCTGCTCCGCATTCAAAGGCCCCATGGTGCCGTCGCGAAGGAACTCGGCGAACCCTCGCACCGTGACCAGAGGATTGCGCAAATCGTGCGACGCCATGCCGAGAAACCGCGTTTTCGCGGCATCGGCCTCCTCCAGCTTCTGATTGAGCGAGCGCAATACGACGTAAGCCTCGTCGCGCTCGATTTGATTAAGAAAAAACTGCGATTGAAACCGGACTCGCGCAACGAGTTCGACCCGGTCGGGCAATTTAACGAGGTAGTCGTTCGCCCCCAACTCGAAGGCAAGCGCCTTGGTTTTGGGCTCTTCTTTTGTCGACAATACAATGACAGGCACATTCCGCGTCGCCGGAGTGGCCCGGTATTGTTTGAGCAACTCGAGTCCATCAACCCCGGGCATCACAAGATCTTGAAGAATGACGGTGGGCTTGAGTTCCGTGGCTACGGCGACCGCCTCCTTCGGGTCGGCGCAATAATGAAAGGCAACGTCCGGTAAATCGGCGAGGCAGCGACGAACGGCTTCCCCGACGATTGCCTGATCGTCAACGAGGAGCACGCGCATGGAGGGGGTGGCCATGGAAAAAACGAGGGTGACGAAATGCTCAAATAACCGTTGGCGATCACAAGCCCCATCCCATGGGCGAAATTACCTACGCACCCAACGATTGCTCTTTGCCCAGAGCGTCAGACACACGCCGGTCACGAAGCCGCCCGCGTGCGCCCACCAGGCCACACCACCGTCGCCCGCCGTGCCGTTCATCAACACGCCGAAGCCGTTCACCGTTTGCAGCGCAAACCACAGGATCAAAAACACAAACGCCGGCACCGGCAGAATAGGCACGATCCACGGCACCAACGTCACGATCCACGAGGTCGGGAGCAGGATGAAATACGCGCCGAGCACACCCGAGATCGCGCCACTCGCTCCCACCATCGGCATGTTGGCCGACGGATCTACGAGCACCTGCAACGCCGCCGCACCGAGTCCGCCCAAGAAGTAAATACAGCCATAACCCAACGATCCAAACTTGTCCTCCACGCTGCGCCCGAAAATCCACAGAAACCAGCAATTCCCCAGCACGTGCGCCACACTGCCGTGCAGAAACATATGCGAACCGAGCGTCGCCCACTGAACCTCGTCCGTCCATCCCGCGATCAACCGCGCCGGCACGAGTGCATGCCGCGTCATAAAACCCTCCAACGCCCCACCACCTTGCGCCGCCAACACGATCTCGTAGCCAAACACCACAAGGTTGGTCAAAATCAAGGCCACCGTGACGACCGGCGCGCGCTTATGCTGCTGGGTGTTCCAAAGCGGAATCATGCGCTCGAACAAACCAGCCCATCGGCAAACGCCAATCGGCAAAAACACCCCGCCGCGACAGCCCGACTTTACCCAACATCGACACTGATCGGCAATCCGTTGGCAAAGGGCGTGCTTGCGCCTGCTGCCCGCCCACCTGTTTGATTAACCCTTCGCAGTCATGTCGTCCGCCCGGTCGCCGCATATTCCCACGCTTCATCCGGCGCAACTTCGCCCGTTGCGCGGACGCTTGCGTGCCGCCATCCGCGACGCAGGCCTGACCGACTTCGGCGTCGCCTCCGGCCCGGCCGGGTTGCCGTTTTGGGAGCTCGAACCCACGCCCTTGGTGATAGGCGCCCCCGAGTGGGCCATCCTCGAAGCCGCGCTCCGCCAGCGCGCCCACTTCGTCAACGCCCTTCTCGTCGATCTCTACGGCGGCCAGCAGGCGCTCCACCAGCAAATCATCCCGCCCGAGCTCGTCCTCTCCGATCCTTACTATCGACGCCCTTGCCTGGGTCTTGAACCGGGACGCGCCAGCCCGGCCACCCTCCTTCGCTTTGACCTCGTCAAGACCGCCGACGGCTGGCTGTTCGACGACACCCGCGCCAACACCCCGATCGGCCTCAGCTATGCGGTGCAAAACCGCCGCTTCATGACCCAGGAGGCCACGGACCTCTACCGCGGCCTGCCCGATTACCACAGCGTAATCAACTTTCCCCTACAACTGCTCGACTCGCTTCGCGCCCTCGCCCCCGACGACACTCGCGCCCCGTTGATCATCGTGCTCACCGCCGGTCCGCACGACCCCTTCTACTCGGAGCACAGTTTTCTCGCCCGCAAGATGGGTCTCCCGCTCGCCCGCGGTGACGACCTCCTCGTTCTGGATAACCGCGTTTATTTCAAAACCATCGCCGGCCTCGAACGCGTTGACGTCATTTATCGCCGTCTGAACGACTCCCACATCGACCCGGTTGTCTTCTCCACCGACCGCGAGAACGCCGGTATTCCCGGCCTTCTCCAGTGCATCCGCACCGGCAATGTCGTGATCGCCAATGCCATCGGAACCGGCATCGCCGAAAGCCGCGCGCTCAACTCCTACGCGTCCCGCCTCCTGCGTTTCTACCTCGGCGAGAAACCGCTCCTCGGCACGGTGCCCACGTTCACCTGCGGCGACACCGACCACCTCGACCACATTCTGGAGAACCGCGACAACCTCCGCATTCTCCCCGCGCATGATCCGCGTCACGGCGACTGGCTCTCCACCAATGTCGGGACCGCCTCGCAATCGCTGATCGGCCCCGACGGACTCGCCAAGACCGTCCTGGAAAATCCCCACGCCTTCGTCGCTCAGCCCCGCCTCAACATTCTCCCCGTCGGCCCGGGCTCGCGCAACACCCCGCCCGCCCGCCTCAGCGCCTTCGTGCTCTGCAACGGCAAACGCTTCTCCGTCTTCCCGGGCGGCATGGTGCGCCTCGGCGAGCCCGACCACAACAACGCCGTCCGCGTCGGCCTCACCGCCGACGCCGTCGTGCTCATCGACACGCACGCCAACTCCGGCGAGATCGCCGACCACGAGGTCGCCGTCGGCGCCGTGCAGACTCACACCCTCGGCTCCCGCGCCGCCGAAAATCTCTTCTGGCTGGGCCGCTACCTCGAGCGCGCCGAGGCCACCGCGCGCATGCTCTCGATTCTCGAAGACGTGGCGCTCGAAGAGATTTCCGCCCGCGATCGCCGTCGTTGGTTCCCTCTCTGGCGCGGCCTGCTCGAGGCCACCGGTCACACCGACCACAAGATCACCGCGCGCGCCAATCCGCAGGCCTCGCTCTCCACCGACTTGATGTGGCGCATGTCCCTCGACAACGCCAACCCCAGCTCGATCTATTCGTCGGTGAGCTGGGCCGTGGAAAACGCCCGTCAGCTCCGCGATTACGTGAGCCCCGAAGTGTGGACCACCCTCGGCCGCCTGCTCCGTCGCCTCGACGAGTTGCACAAGCTCCGCCCTGCGCCCGGACGCCGTCCCGTCGTGCGCCCCGAGCGCGGTCCATCGCTGCCCTCGCAGGCGATGCAAGCCGTGATCACCGAGGTCAACGCCATCATCGGCCTGGCCGAGCGCACGATGATTCAAGATCCGGGCTGGCACTTCCTGCACATGGGCATGCATCTCGAACGCGCCACCATGACGTGCAGCGCGCTTCGGCACATCCTCGGCTCGCTCGACGCCGCGGCGGCCGCCACCAAGGAAGTCTCCGTCACACCGGCCAACGTCCCCTACCGCGACAACCCCGAACTTTCCGCGCTCCTGCGCATGCTCGGTTCGCAGGACGCCTACCGCCGCCTCTACCAGATGCGCAGCCAGCCCCGCTTGGTCGCCGAGCTTTTCCTCCAGCAACCCGATGCTCCGCGCAGTATTTTCCACAACCTGCACCGGATAAAAACCAGCCTGCGCACCATCCGCCAGGACGTGCGTGAACAGGGCGACGATCCCACCATCGAAGAGGTGGCCTCGACGCTTCAATTTATCGCATCGGTGCCGCTCGCCCGCCACTTCGGCGACGAACAGAAGCTGTCCGGCACCGAGGGACCCAAGCTGAGCGACACCCTCGCCGACCTGCTCGACCGCCTCTACGGGTTGCACCCGGTGTTAAGTGATCACTACTTCAGCCACCAAGCCCGCATCGCCCCCTCGGTGACCCAGGTTGAACTCAAGCTGTAACGAGAACCATCCCGACCAGCGCATCCACGATTTGTCTTGGGCCGCCCCCGATCTTTTTCTGCATAAATCTTGCAGAGCATTTCTCCCCCGCAAGTATGCCGCCGGTGAACTCTTCAACACTCGGCCCGCTTCACGTGTTTTTGACAATCCTCCTCTGCCTGGCTTCAGGCTGTGCGCCCAAGCCACCTGCGGCCACCGGACCCAGTCCGCGTGAACAAGAGCTCGATCGCACGGTAACGGAGCTCCGTGAGAAACTCGCCGTCGCCGAACGGGAGATCCACCAGCTCAAAACCACCAACGAGCGGTCCGCCGCCAAGTTGACGACCGAGCACACCACCACCGAAACAGCCGACGAGACCGCGACTCCGCCGACCAAAGTCACCGACACCAGCTACCTCGTGGTGAAAAAAACCTTTGTCGCCGGAAAGTTGATCTCCCGGGCCACATCCGCGAACCCCAACGCCACCGAACGACAACCGGCCGATTGCCGCATCACATTCAAAGGCCTGAACAGCGGCAAGGTGTATCCTGAACTCCAAATCCAAGAACTCGCCTTCGCCGGGTTCCGCGAAGGCGTCGCGTATTCGGCCCAAGCCATCATCCAAGCCAAAAAGCCCGCCGGTGGAGTAAAAACACCCGGCGCGACCGCCGCATCGAGTCCTACGCAGATAGAAGACCCTCAACTCCGCGCTCTTTTCGGACTTTGATCAGGGCCGGGAATCCCTCGCCGCGTGATATTAGAGCATTTCAAATGAAGCTATAGCCACAGGCGGCAAACCAACCGAGGACATCCTGAGGGGTGACAGAGCGCAGGGAGGAGGCGATGGCGAGAAGCAGATCTGTGTGGTTACGGGCTTGGGCCTTG